>OJUE01000001.1_pt1 | contig 432264 bp, 378 predicted proteins | sample 1599861 | NCBI WGS metagenome assembly OJUE01 (sample SAMN04436936, study PRJEB24849) | human gut metagenome | biome: human gut; feature: NICU; material: stool | host: Homo sapiens | place: USA: Saint Louis, MO | collected 2012-07-01 | reverse complement strand
TGAAAACCAGTATTATCAACGGCTCGGAAGTGTCTAGATTATCCGTGGCGATTCAAACGATTACATGATTTGGGATGTTTATCCATAACGAAACATATTGCAGGCATAAAAAAAACCGGGCGGTTTTATCCGTCCGGTATTAGTGTTTGGTGCGGGTCTTGCTTGCGCTATTACCTGCATTGCAGGCAGCGAGAAACGCCTGGTCCAGTCCCACCGCCGCACACTTACTCAGAAACGTTGAGCGCTTCACACCCAACTTTCTGCAAACGGCTGACCAATTTATTAACCCTGCATCACCATCCAGATCCAGATTTTTAATGCTGGCGGAGAGCAAGGGCGAGTTACCCACGCCTAGGATTTTCAATTGCATAGATTTACCTCTCCATAATGACGGGGAGCGGCAATAACCGCCCCAGGACCGTTTTAATCCGCCTTGCTGGTGCTATTGGTGATAGCGGTCACCAGGTCGGGGCGGAAGCTGACAGGCAGCAGGCTGAATTCTGAACTCAGCGTGATATTTTTGTACGCATCGGTGCTGCTATAGATGCGGAAGTCCACCACGTCAGCAAAGGCCAGTTCGAGATTGCGACTGGTTGGGCCGACCAGATTAGTAAAAGGTGATGCCTGATCAGCGCTCAACGGCTTCTCGAAGACCGGAACCAGATAGCCCGCATCCGCACCGATGCCGTAGAAATCGGTATCGGACATCTCGACTACAGTCACGTTATCCAGGACGTAATAGCTGAATGCCGGGTTGATCTCTTTATTGAACACCAGACCATCAGGATCGAGGACACCATACTGCACAAGCTGGCGAACCGATGGGTTAAAACGCAGCTTCTTGAACAGGTTGGAACCCGCAAACAGGTAGATGCCTTTCAGCAGGGAAGCCAAGCCACCCATCCGGCGCTTCATCGCACTGACTTCATCACCGAGGCTCTCCAGCGGATCAGAGGAAATCCCTGTATAGATGGTTCCGGTGCTTTGCTCGTAGCCGAACTCTTCTGACCAGTCCATCGGGCCGTCAGCGGTGTACTGCATATCGGTGACGCGGTGGCGGAATAATGCTTCTGCAAACATTTTTTCACGCGTGGCAGCAAAGCGCTCATGGTGAGCCAGGCCCTTAGCGGTGACGGCATCGAGGACACTGGCCTGTAGCGGAGAGCCGTACTTACGGAACGGTTGGACGTCAGCCGCTGTAATCACGTCCTGAGTCGGAAATAAAGGCAGTTCGATGAGATGGTTAGAGGCCGTCGGCTTCGGTGTGCTGCCCCACTGACTGCCAAAACGCATTCCCGCCGGGGCAATGGTGTCCGCCTGGGCGTTCAGGATGTCCAGGCTGGTTTTAAACTGGTCAGTAGTATCACGCTGGAAAATATTCAGGTTGGTTAAGATACGATTGCGAGCCGGAACGTTGGTGAACGATGCGCTGTAGTCTACGTATGAAAAATCTTTTGTAAGAGCCATGTTTGATGTCCTTATCGGTTGGATTATTTGTCAGTCAGGGCAATGCGGATGTTGCCGGATGCGGTCAATGCCGCTATTGCAGCAGCGCCCACGGTCTCACCCATAACAGCGATCACTGTTTCCGGGCGGATGTAAACGCCACGGTCAGCAACGATGATGTTGGCGTCTTCACCAGCGCGGTGATGACTCAGAACCAGCAGAGCATCAGAGCCGGAGGCAAATGCGGTGCCGTCGGCCTTAATGACCGAACCGGGCTGCACTTCGACGGCCAGGCTTGGGAGATTAATTACACGAATTGCAAAATTTGCATCCGCCTGGTAGGTCACGACGTCGTTATACGTGCGTTGGGATTCACTCATTTTCATAGTGTCACTCCATAAAGTTGTTGTGTGGTTGTTCGGTCGTTTCACGATGATGTTGAAACATCACCGCTATAGCGGCCCGTTGGCCATATCGTCGTTTTTGACGGTGTACAGGGACAAAAGAGGTCGCACGGTGGCGACCTTCTTTTATCGGTTTCCGATAACGCCAGAATCTGGCGCTGCGTCAGTCAGAAAAAAATCGGGCGGTGGGAGAAACCGCCCCGGAGGACAAAGCGAATGAGCATCTTTGTTATTCTTCTGAGAGAGAAAGGAGGAGCGGCGGCAACGCCATTGAAGGGTAAGGAGACCCGAAACGCGCCGCGCTCAATGCCAGTTTTCATCACTGACTGGATGGCCCGGAAGGAGAGCCGGGGCTTAGTACGGCTGTTACACCGCTGGCAAACCCCATCGCGGCAAACGCCACGGCAGGATATACGTTGAATAAGCGGCGCTGGGAAGCGTGAGGCTCGTGCGGGAAACTCGACGGAGGCCAGCGCCTGAGAGGCGACACGTAACAATTGGCAGTAGTACGCAGTAGACTCTTTCGAATCTATTAATCACCTTGTATATAATTTTACCATGAAATCGTCAAATTTACCAACAATTTTATTGACATGGGTGATTTTTTATGAATTTAAAGACAGATCACGCGGGCTGTCCCCACCCGGCAGGATACAATCCAGCACATAACATCTACCCAACACGCAGGACACGCCCCCTATCAAGCACGTAGTGGTGTGGATTCGATGATATGTGAATATCGGTCTGGGTCTGAGGCGACTATCTCCCGGCATTTCTCACGCGCGCGATGTAGGGCTTCTTCATCCACATGAGGTGTAAACCCGCCAGCTCCAGCACCCAGCGATTTCATTACGCGCTTTTTGGTAACGGGTGAGGTTGTTGCGGCCTTTGGCTCTGCTGGCTTCAAATAGTCAGCGGAATGAAGTTTGAGAAAATCTTCCACGGCGTTTTTTACAGCAGCCTGGCGAGCATCGTCTTCCATCTGTTCGACGGTGCGCCCGGTCATAGTTGCGGCTATGGAATCGCGAACGGCTTTAAGTAAGTTTTTCATTATAATTTTCCGTATCAATCGTATTGGGTATCTCAGGATGTGACCAATTGCCACGCCCAGAGGAAGCAGGGATAAAATTTCGAGTGGGTTCAATGGAACTATCAGGCCGTCGCGGTCTGCCCTGCTGGTTTGCTGGTGCGTCTTACTGGGTTTATCTGGATAGGTTTACGTCTACACGGCAAGCTCTTATGGCGTGAAACTGTTCTCCGATACTCAGCCATCAATGGGTGGTCAGCCTCTGACGGCATCCTTGGCAGCAGATCAGCAAACGCGATACCTTCACGTTCCAGCATTGAGATAATAGTGAAGATAGGCATATCAGTAAGTGAGCAGATCTCTGTCAGCATCGCGCCAGAGCGGAAGCACTGGATCGCCAGCTTTTGACATGTCCAGGCATTGTGCGGGGTCACGCGCCTGCATCTGTTGTTCCATCCTTCGGAATGCAGTTGCTGCACCTTCTCCAGAGGAAGACGTAGCAGCAAGGCTACTTTGCTAACGGTCATACCGTGAACAAGGAGCGATTTCGCTTTTTTGATTACGCTCTCATCCCTGCAACGCCGCTTATAGAGGCGAGTCAGGTCGGGCAATTCTTGTGCGGGTAAATCGGGTAGGTCGATTTTTGCTTGTTGGTCTGGAAGTCGGCCTGTTTTTTGTTCTGGGTCGTTCTGTTCGGTGATTACACCGTTACTTTTCTCATCCGTCATTTATCCTCGCATAGTGATAATGGTTTGAAATGCTCGTCGATCTCAGTGGGCGGGGTCAGCTCGATCTTTTCCCACACCAAACGACAGGCATGACGCCAGTCAGTTGCGCCAGCAGTGATCGCCCATTGATAGGCGTTCTCAGAGAGGCGATTTTTAATAAAAGTGTCGCCCTGCCAGGGGAATGGCTCTTCCTGCTTCACTGCATGATTACCAGCGGCGCGATCATCGCTGCTGCCGTCATTGTCAGATTCCACGCTATCGCGCTGTCCAACAGTAGACGCGGCAGACTCAGAGGCCATGCCAACACTCTGATCAGCGGTTGCTGCCTGCATTTCGGATTTGCCATCATCCTCTTTCTCCTCAGATTTTCTGACCTTCTTCCCGCGCGGCTTCTTCGGTTTTTCATCGGTGATGAAAATCATCAATTCTTGGTTGAGCGGTTTTGAGTGGAAAATATGAGAACTCCCAGCGCGCTCTTCATAGGAAATCATTCCAGCATCGCAGAGTTTAGATACAAGATTACGAGCCGCCTGCGGCTCTAAACCTACCCGCTTACCCAGTGTGGTTATTGATTCGTAATAAGTCCGCTTCTTCCTCTCATAGCTGTAGATCATGGAAAGCAGGATCTTCATATTCCCATTAATTTTTAGCCCGTTGTACTCAACCAGATCCAAGATCTGATATTCCAGCTTTACGTAATCAGTTTTTGCTGCCGTCATTGTTGTTTTCTCCATGTTTCCCCGTGTCGGGTATTGTCAGTTGATGTGATACCAATTGATGAATTGTGCCGCCGTTATCGAACAGATTCGCCGCTGCCGCCAACACTTCACGCGTCAGAGCGGGAACCGTTGTTCCCCTGCGTTTCGCCTCGGCTAACAGCCCGGCGTAAACGTGTTCAGGTAGTTTGATGCTCAATGCCATATCGGTTTTTCTCCTCGGATTAATCCGGCGTTACCATATCCGGGACGGGTTCGCCCGTCAGCTTCTCAAGTTCGCCCGCAACCTCAACCATTTTCAACAGCAGCACCGCGTCATTCATCAGGCCAATGCCCTGCTTCGCGTAGAATAAGCGCCATGCGGTGAGCACGGGCTGGATGATGTCCAGAACGTCACGCCCTTTTGCCAGTTCAGCGCTGTAGGGTTTCAAGGTGCTGCGGATAGTCCGGGCGGCACGGGCATTCCGTTTCAGACGTAATTTGTGCTCCCTGAGCATCTCAAGCGCTTTCGTCGTGTTCCGCTTGTTGGTTCCGACACGGTTCATAAATCCGTAGAGGGCCGTTTGCGTGGTCTCACCGTGAATGATCGCGTTGAAAATGGTTTCGGCTGTTTCCACACCGAAGTCGATTTTTGCTGTCTTCAAGTATTCCTCCGTAGGGTTGATTTATAAGGTGGTGTCGTCAGTTAACACCATCTCAGTATGTATACATTTTATCACAACAAGTTAAAATTGTAAATATCTTATTTATGTATTTTTAATAAAGTCAATAATTTATTTGTAAACAATAGCGAGATATGTAGATGACTCAAAAACGCCATGTAGCGCTATCTGGCGCGTTCTTAAGACTATCCGCTACATCCGTATTGTCTGAGGTGTTTAAATCGCTCTACGGGCCTCCTGTTAATCCTGGGGTGTGGTTAATACGGTAAAACTGGCACGGATGTTGCTTAATGGCGTTTGCTTAATGGTCTTTGATTATCAATCCAGAGTTTCGCCCGGCCCACCCCCTCGCCGCCACCATTGACTCTGCGGGTTACACTCCTCGTGACAATGTGTCCAAATACTGCGCGGCTGTAGCCTTGCTGCCCAAAAGGTGGTGAGCCTGTTCGGTCAGAACAGGATAACTAGTCACCGCATGGGCGATGGATAGCGCGTAGCGACTGAACAGAGGCAACAAACAAAAGGCGCAAGCCAGATCCCCTATAAAGATCTTTAAGGTCTTTTATCCGTATTCTTATGTAGGTATTTTTATTTTGTTATTATAGTGGGTGAAAATCACCTACCTACCAAAGTGAAAATCACCCACCAACCCAGGTGAAAATCACCCACCAACCCAGGTGAAAATCACCTAGGTCAAGCCTGTTATATTGCCTGCAACCTGGGAATGGTTTTCCTGCCCGCGCCTTCCGATGGCGTGTTATAGGCAGGGAAATGAAACACGGTTTAACTTAGGTAAACGCGTTGTACCGCTATAGCGGCCTCGGGCGATCTGTTCTCGAAATAAATGCCATTAAATAGCCATCAAATGACCTGATAACCTGCCGTAATCTGGCCTATCTCTCCCCATCCGGGCGACTCGCCACGCGTGGTTGTGGTCAAGTTGCTGGCCTCGTTATGGTGGAGGTTATACAGCGGTATGGCCTGAGCGCCACGGCTGGCACGGGTTCGTCAATTCTGTCTGCCGATATCGTGGCTTGCCTGTTCATCGCGGTGCTAAACCAGAATCGCTATCATGACGCCACAATCCGGCAATAAAAAAATCACTACGCCTCGAAGGTGAGAATCTCTTCACTTTCTGGCCTATTTTCAGGCATACGGGACGCGCTCTGGAGGGAGTTTTTATTGTGATCATCGTGATTCAGGTCGCGACGGTAAACGCCGCTAAGGGCTTCTGATGAAGCGTGGAAGGGATTGCCGGATGGTGGAAGAGTTGAGGCCGTACATGTTGTGGAAATGAGGTCAAAGCCAGGACCGGGAGCCGGGGCACATCGCCAGCACCTGGCGTCATGTTGGTGGGGAATCTGCCGCCAGCAGGCAGACGACGAAGCGCCGCTCTGAGTTAGGTCACACTGTATTCAAGTGTGACCTAAGCAAGAGGGAATACAAGCAACAAACTGAATAATAATAACTTTTATCGCCTTTCCGTCTCTGCCGCCGCCGTATCATGGTTTTATGCAGTCACCAGATGAATAGAAAAAGCCGAAATGTGAATGAAAATTCAATTATTTGCATACGTTGACGAAGTTCAGCCAGGCGACCAAGAACCGGGCGAGGACTCGATCACTCAGCCGCTAAGATATTTCAAAAACATGTTTCATTTTTATTGAACCAGCCAAGCAGGCACTTAACCGTTTTCCAAGTCCGAAGATACTAACCGTGCTCTGAGTCCGCAGGATATTTCCCGACCAGCCAGCCTCCGGCATGGCCCTTGTTGGTATGCCTCCCGGCGGGGCTGGGTTGCATCCATCAAATATTATGTGACTAAAGAAAAATGATCAAAAAAAACCTTTAAAATGATCGAATTACGATCAATAATTCACTCACAGAAACGATGACGGAGACACAAATCATGGCAAAGACTAACGCGCCCACGCTGGAAGAAGCGGCGGCAATTGAGAAGGTATTGAGGTATCGCAATGAGACCTACGCAGACGCCTGGGCGCTCAATCTCAACCTGGCATTGCGCATTAGTGATCTATTGGCTCTGACCTATAAAGATGTTGCCGGGACGGAGATCCGCATCACAGAGGGCAAGACGAAAAAAGCGCGTGTTATCCCGATTAACGAAAAGGCTCGGGATATTATCAACCGCCGCCGTGCGACATATCCCGAAGATATCTTCTTGTTTCAGTCCCGATCAAACCGGGTGAAGAATCAGGCTGCGAGGCCAGTCTCCCGTGAGTCAGCCAGTCGGGCATTCAGTGAGGCCGGGGAGATGGTCACCGATAAAAATATCGGGACGCATAGCGCCCGTAAGTGTCGCGGGCGTGCGTTGTGGGAACGTGGTGTACCTATCGAGACAATATCCAAAATGCTGAACCACAGTAGCCCATCGGTCACCATGACGTACCTCGATATTACGCAAGACGAAGTAAATCAGACCTACGATCTGAACATTTAACAACACGGGGACGCGTACATGAAAAAACGTACAACGACATTAACCTTGTTGGCCCTGCTGACATGTCAGCCACTGACAGCACACGCAGGCCGGATCACGATGCAACTCACTGAACAAGAGGAGACAGCTAACGGCAAAACACTTTGTCACTACGAGAATTCCATTTACTCATTCAGCTATGTGACGGGGAGCAAACACTGCCCAAGCGTGAGAACCTTCGATACAGCGGATTCAGGTTGACGAAGCATATAGAAAAATCAATCGATTGATGGCTGGTTTGATCAGTATGAGACGTTACAATCCCTAAAAGCTAAAATGGCTATTCTGTTGATTGAATTCATGAAAATAATTACTGTAACGGGGTAAAATGTAACCACTGAAATTTCTTGAGTTCCATTTTTGGGAACAAGTTGACACAGCAAACAGAGAACATTATGATGTTCCCATATTAGGAACAAATTATGAGATTGTGCGGAAGAAATCATCTGGATGAGTTAAAGAAAACCACACCAGCCTGCATTGTTTGGATCAATGCTTGGGCAGCAGAGTTAGATTCAGTGGTTTGGAAATCAGTCCATGATGTTATGAACCAGTTTCCAAACGCCTCCAGTGTTGATGGACGCTCTTTCATATTCAAAGTTGATGGTAGCAACATCGCTGTTGAAACCATCATTGATTTCAACATGTTACTGGTGCTTATTACCTCAATAAAGGTAATGTAATGGATATCAAAGTTATAAAAACAGAGCAACAGCATCAGGAGTATTTAAAGAAGATTCACTCTTTAATGCTGGAAATGCCCCCCATTCATTCCAAGGCGCATGAAGACTTGGAGTTGCTAATAACTATTGTTGAAGCATATGAGAACTCCAAGTATCCAATCGAACCTCCTGACCCTATCGATGCCATTCTTTTCAGAATGCATGAGAAAGGTTTAAAGCAGGTTGATCTTGTACCCTATCTGGGAACAAGAAGCAGGGTTTCAGAAATCCTTGCCCGTAAAAGACCTTTGACGGTGTCGATGATCAAAGCGCTTTCTATTGGGCTGGGCATTTCCACAGATACGTTAGTTGGGATAAATGCAGATAACGAGCATTCTTCTGGCGATCACATTGACTGGTCTAAATTTCCAGTTAAAGAAATGATAAACAGAGGTTGGCTTCCAGATATAGTTGATAGAACGAAGAAAAATACCGAAGAAATTATAAAGAGCTTTATTGATCAAGTGGGTTGGCAGGCAAGTAGCAGCGTTTCATTCAAACGGACGCTTTCTGGTGATGCTTATTCACCTGCAACAAAATATGCGCTGTTTGCATGGGTCAGCAGAGTGGTGCAACAAGCACGTAAGCGCAAGAATTCATTAGGTATCTTTAATCCAGATGTCTTATCAGCCAGCTTTATGCGTGATCTTGCTCAATTAAGTTGGTTCGAAAAAGGCCCTTTATTAGCAATTGAGTTCCTTGAAAAACATGGCATCGCTATAGTGATTGAGCCGTGTCTAAAGGGAACAAGGATTGATGGTGCAGCGCTAAAAGACGTTGACGGGTTGCCGATCATTGGCTTGAGCTTACGATATGATCGTTTAGATAACTTTTGGTTTACTTTGCTGCATGAAGTCGCCCACATTTGGAAACACATTGATTCTAATGAGATTTTCTTAGATGACATCGACTCTAACACAGATGATAGACAGGAGTCAGAAGCAAATCGGCTTGCCCGGGAGGCATTTATACCCAGGTCAACATGGAAGCGAAGCCAAGCTTATTCATCCCCATCTAAAGAGGCAATTGATAGCCTCTCAAGAGAGCTAAAAATTACACCTGCGATTATTGCAGGTCGGATACGGCGTGAAAGCGGAAATTATAGAATTTTCAATGATCTGATTGGTCAAGGTGAAGTAAAAGCACTATTGGTTCCGGCCTTCGATAACTAAACGCAGGAGAGTTATTATGTACCCTACATATGTACCTATTCTCAAAGCAAAAGCAGGTGAATTCGCTGCTTTAAAAAACTTGAAGGCTGCATACTCTGAAAAAATAGCACCTTTTTTCGAGATTCCTATTTTAGTAAGAAAAGAAAAAGAGCCAAAATGGCTCATGGAATCAACACAGCCTTTGACAGATCATCTGCAAAGAACGGCTAAAAAGCTTGTAACTTCATGCCAATCTAACGCCTTTTTCTTTGACATCACGCAATGGAAAGCCGACAGTTATATTGAAACTGGTGAGCATGTACTGAGCTATCTTCACAGAGAATTATCCAAAAGCGGTGCGATTATTCACCCTGTCGTGGGATTCGATAGATGGGATATTTTAGATTACCAATTAGCATTGAAAGATTTAAATATCCCTGATGGGAATAATTATTGTATTCGAATTGATTCATCTTCAATTATTGATGACTCTTACGATGTCGATTATTTTACCGAGACTCTTGAAACAATCATGGAAGAGCTTGGCTTATCAAGCAAAGAAGTCATGATAATGCTTGATTTTGATGATGTTACAAACAAATCGATTGAATCATTAAACGCTCACGTCAAGCATGTTTTAAATATTTTGTCTGATTATGAATTTTCATGCGTTATTATTTCAGGCGGTTCCTTCCCCGCATTCATAAATAAGGCAGTTAAGGACGAGAATTCATCTGATTATGTAACAAGGCGCGAAATTCACGTTTGGAAATCATTCGTTGATGATTCAAAGCTACCTCTTGTTTTCTCTGATTATGGTATCAGAAACCCTAAAGCCGAAGACGATATTATAGCTCCTAACGCCAATGGAAAAATACGATATACCATTGAAAACAAACACTTTGTTGTTCGTGGCTACTCTAAACTGAAAGGGGATGGTTACAAACAATTGCACAAATTGGCTGAAAACATCGTCAATTCCCCCAACTACTTAGGACCAGACTTTAGTTGGGGTGATGAATGTATTAAGGCATGTAGTAAAAAAGAAAAACTCGGTGGTAATACTGAGTGGATCAGCTATGACACAAACCACCATATAAGTTATGTAGTTGAAGAAATTACCGAATTTAATAGAGTTAGAGTTGCTAAAAAAGCAGCAATCATATAACAAAAAGAAACACGCCCATTAATTTGGGCGTGTTTCTTTATTAGTCTTAAAGGCCTCAGGAGAGATGGTGTAAATATCTATCGCAACTATAATCGACCTCTTTATGATTAGCTGAACTCAGATAAATGTCCGGGCCTCTGCGACTATTTTCAACTCAGCCTCCTCTGCCTCTTTCCGTTCAAGCCAGGCTTTGCCCTCCGGTGTAGCCAGAAACTTACGGGCGTGAATTTTACGGTTATTGCGTTTGGTTGCTGCTGCATTCTTCGCCATGATTGCCTCCAGATCGGCCCGCCGCTGGGCCATCAAAGAAGGCTATAAAAAAGCTCACTGAGAAGTAAACCTGCAAAATGTCACTGAAAGTGGGTTCGACACCAATAGGTGACCTTTACGTGCCGTGTTGGGCACATAAGGAGAAGCGGAGCGAAGCGACTTCCGCAGTTAGCCCTTATCCCTTCACAAGGATGAAAGAGCTGTATGTGATCCCCTCGCGGGAATGATGATGCCTTGTCATGGCTTCTTATCAGGTAGCCTTTGTGAGCCGGTGGCTGAAACCGTGGCAGAGCCGGACTCTTTCCCGATCCGGTTAGTCTTCCCAACATTACGCCTGTTTATTCGCTGCACTGCCATCACGGCAGGTTGCATCATGGAGCGCCGCACGAAGCACGAGCCACATTGACAAGGGTTCTGGGAAAGGATTAGAGACGCTGGCAACGTCATCGGCTTCAAGTTGTTGGTGGAACGATGCGCCTGTTCACACTTTGTACGTGTTTGAGCCTGGAAACGACACGCCGCTATGAGTTAACATCCCAATTGCCACTATTAACCACAGCGGCAACTGCTACTGAAAGAATTACTGAGAAAAAGATCCTATATCAGACAATAGAAAGCAGTGTTTATCACTGGATTTACTGGGTTTTAATAGGATTTTGTTGTGCTGGTGCCGATAATAGGAGTCGAACCTACGACCTTCGCATTACGAATGCGCTGCTCTACCAACTGAGCTATATCGGCCCTGCAAGATGTGCTGACGAGCGTAAGCACGGGATAGAAGGTTAAAACTAAGTGGGTGATGCGTCAATGCCCTTGCGAATCAAACGGCTACTTTTGCATCACCCAATTAGCATTAAGCACGAATGGTATCGTCGCCGAAACCAATCCACTTATAGGTCGTCAGGGCTTCCAGGCCCATCGGGCCGCGCGCGTGCAGCTTCTGGGTGCTGACCGCCACTTCCGCGCCGAGGCCAAACTGGCCGCCGTCGGTAAAGCGGGTAGAGGCGTTGACGTACACCGCCGAGGAATCCACCTCGTTGATAAAGCGGTTCGCGTTGCCCAGGGTGCGCGTCAGGATGGCGTCAGAATGCTGGGTGCCGTGCTCGCGAATATGCGCTACCGCTTCATCCTGATCGGCCACCACCTTCACGTTCAGATCCAGCGACAGATACTCATTGTCATACTGCTCCGCTTTCACCGGCTCTACGCTGGCCGGGCCGTTTTGCAGCGCGGGCAGGGAGGCCGCATCGGCGTGCAGGCTAACGCCGCTTTCCGCCATCTGCCTGCTCAGCGCGGGCAGGAAGCGTTCGGCGATATCCTGATGCACCAGCAGCGTTTCGACCGAGTTACAGGCGCTCGGGCGCTGCACTTTGGCGTTAACGATAACCTTCAGCGCTTCGGCAACGTCGGCGGAGTGGTCGATATAAATATGGCAGACGCCGATACCGCCGGTGATCACCGGGATCGTCGACTGCTCGCGGCACAGCTTATGCAAACCTGCGCCGCCGCGCGGGATCAGCATATCGATATACTTATCCATCTTCAGCATCTCGCCGACCAGCGCGCGATCCGGGCTCTCAATCGCCTGCACGGTGGCCGCCGGTAAGCCGCACTCCTGCAGCGCCTGCTGAATCACTTTCACCGTGGCGGCGTTGGTGCGCCAGGTCTCTTTACCGCCGCGCAGAATCGCCGCGTTGCCGGTTTTCAGGCACAAAGAGGCGACGTCGACGGTCACGTTCGGACGGGCTTCATAAATTACGCCCACCACGCCCAGCGGCACGCGGCGACGCTCAATGCGCAGGCCGCTGTCCAGCAGACCGCCGTCGATTACCTGACCGACCGGGTCCGCCAGGCTGCAGACCTGACGAACATCGTTAGCAATCCCGCTCAGGCGCGCCGGGTTGAGCGCCAGGCGGTCAAGCAGCGCCTCGCTCAAACCGTTGGCGCGCGCTTCCGCCAGATCCTCAGCGTTAGCCCGCAGGATCGCGTCGGTCTGCGCTTCAAGATAGTCGGCAATCTTTTCCAGCACCCGGTTCTTTTCGCGGCTGGAAAGCTGCGCGAGTTTGTACGAGGCCGCTTTGGCAGCAATGCCCATTTGTTCCAGCATTTTCAGCTCCTTAACGGATAATCATGTCGTCACGGTGGACGGCGACCGGGCCGTATTCATAGCCCAGAATGGCATCGATCTGCTGCGAGTGCTGCCCGGCGATGCGGCGCAGCGCATCGCTGTTATAGCGGCTGACGCCGTGGGCAATATCGCGGCCTTCAAGGCTGCGAATGCGGATCACTTCACCGCGCGAGAAGTTGCCGGTGATGGTTTTAATTCCTTTCGGCAGCAGGGAGCTGCCGCGTTCGAGAATTGCCTGGGTCGCGCCGGCGTCCACGGTAATTTCGCCCGCCGGCGGCGCGCCGAAAATCCAGCGCTTACGGTTTTCCAGCGGCGATTCCTGGGCGTGGAAGCGAGTCCCGACGGAGATGCCCTCCATCACGTCGCCAATCACCCCCGGACGGCTACCGGCGGCGATGATGGTATCGATGCCCGCGCGGCAGGCGACGTCGGCGGCCTGCAGCTTGGTGCCCATACCGCCGGTACCTAAACCGGACACGCTATCGCCCGCGACGGCGCGCAGGGCGTCATCGATGCCGTAAACGTCTTTAATCAGCTCGGCCTGCGGGTTGTTGCGCGGGTCGGCGGTGAACAGGCCCTGCTGATCGGTCAGCAGCAGCAGTTTATCGGCGCCGGCCAGGATTGCCGCCAGCGCCGAAAGATTATCGTTATCGCCGACTTTAATTTCAGCGGTCGCCACGGCGTCATTTTCATTAATGACCGGCACGATATTGTTATCCAGCAGCGCGCGCAGGGTATCGCGGGCGTTGAGAAAACGCTCGCGGTCTTCCATATCGGCGCGGGTCAGCAGCATCTGGCCGACGTGAATACCATAAATAGAAAACAGCTGTTCCCACAGCTGGATAAGACGGCTCTGGCCGACCGCCGCCAGCAGCTGTTTCGACGCAATGGTCGCGGGCAGTTCCGGGTAGCCGAGGTGCTCACGTCCGGCAGCGATCGCCCCGGAGGTGACTATCACAATTCGATGACCCATCGCGTGCAGCTGCGCGCACTGGCGCACTAATTCAACGATATGGGCGCGGTTCAGGCGGCGGGATCCGCCCGTTAAAACACTGGTGCCCAGTTTTACCACCAGCGTCTGGCTATCACTCATGATTCTCTGCCGTTCAAAAAGGAGTTTCGATATCGAGTTGATGTTGTAACAGGAGTCAGCCCGCTTGCCAACACCTGGCGTGGTGGACGAACCACTTCATTGCGCGGATCGGGCATTCTGGCGGGGAAGTGTGACACATTCATGACGGAAATAATTTAATACCCTTTTTTAGAAAAAGTTCCATATTGTCATAAATTTTTAATATTAGAGCGTTAAAAAACCTGCAGTTTTTGACGGGGCTTCTGCCCGGAATTGATTAGCGCGTATAAATAAATTACCAGGACTGAATAATGAAAAAGAGCTCACTGGCATTAATGATGATGGGTCTTATTGCTTCTTCGGCTACGCAGGCGGCAGAAGTTTATAATAAAAACGGCAATAAACTGGACGTCTACGGCAAAGTCAAAGCGATGCACTATATGAGCGACTATGACAGCAAAGATGGCGACCAGACCTACGTTCGTTTCGGCATCAAAGGCGAAACGCAGATTAACGACGATCTGACCGGCTACGGCCGCTGGGAATCGGAGTTCTCCGGCAACAAAACTGAAAGCGACTCTTCGCAGAAAACGCGTCTGGCGTTCGCCGGCGTGAAAGTCAAAAACTACGGTTCATTTGACTATGGTCGTAACCTCGGCGCGCTGTACGACGTCGAAGCCTGGACCGATATGTTCCCGGAATTCGGCGGCGACTCTTCCGCGCAGACCGATAACTTTATGACCAAACGCGCCAGCGGCCTGGCAACCTACCGCAATACCGACTTCTTCGGCGTGGTGGATGGCCTGGACCTGACCCTGCAATATCAGGGTAAAAACGAAGGCCGTGAAGCCAAGAAACAGAACGGCGACGGCTTCGGTACCGCCTTAAGCTACGACTTCGGCGGCAGCGACTTCGCCGTCAGCGCGGCCTACACCAGCTCCGATCGCACGAACGATCAGAACCTGCTGGCCCGCGGCACGGGTAAAAAAGCGGAAGCCTGGGCGACCGGCCTGAAATATGACGCCAACAATATCTACCTGGCGACCATGTACTCCGAAACCCGCAAAATGACGCCAATCAGCGGCGGTTTTGCCAATAAAGCGCAGAACTTTGAAGCCGTGGCGCAGTACCAGTTCGATTTCGGCCTGCGTCCGTCCCTGGGCTACGTGCTGTCAAAAGGCAAGGATATTGAGGGCGTGGGGAGCGAAGACCTGGTCAACTACATTGACGTTGGCGTGACCTATTACTTCAACAAAAACATGAACGCCTTTGTGGATTACAAAATCAACCAGCTGAAGAGCGATAATAAGCTCGGGATCAACGATGACGATATCGTCGCTGTCGGTATGACCTACCAGTTCTAAGCCGTCGCCGGTAAAAAACAATAAAGCCGCCGTGGTGACAGGGCGGCTTTATTTTTGCTGATTAACGGTTTTTCGCCAGATGCAGATTATCGTTATTCATCGTGATCTGCGCGTTATATTCCTTCGGCAGGCGGCGCGCCTGATAAAATACCGATTGCCAGTACGGATTATCCAGCGAAGAGCGCATCACGCCCTGGCTGGTGGAGGCATGGAGGAAATTACGGTCGGTATCATAGAAGCCGACGTGCATGCCGCCTTTAATGCGGAAGAAAACCAAATCTCCCGGCCGCAGCTGCCGCGGGCTCACGCGTTCTCCCATATGCAGCAGTTCGCGGGTGGTGATGCGCTCCATCGGCAGGTTGAAGCGATCTTTGAGCGTACGCCAGACAAACCCGGAGCAGTCGACCCCGCTTTGCTCCGTCCCGCCCCACTCGTAGGGCGTTCCCTCCCAGGTATGCATCTGATCGTGCAGCGCGGCGATCACCGGGATCAGATCGTCAGAACCTCCGTCGATGGTCGCGTGGCTACTCTGGGCGGCGGTTTTATGCGGTTTCGATGAGGATGAACATCCTGCCAAAAGCAAAAAAGGAACCAATAATAGCGCGTGAGAGAGTCTGGGCTTCATATCATTGTTTTTCGTCACTGAAAACGGGCCGTGATATTTTATAGCCGATTCGCTACGGCCTCAGAATGACCAAAAGCAAAATTTACGAAACCTTACGTAAATAATATAGGTCGGATACGCGGTGAACATCGGCGGTCTTTATTTTCGCCGGGAGCGCCTCATTTTCCATTAATAAATTTTTTCTCTGTGAAACAATATTTCACAAATATCCGCGTGTCGCGCGTCTGTTCCGCTTCAGCGCAAGGTGAAAGATCCTCATCATCCCACCATTGCGCCGCCACGCTGCCCTCCAGTACTTTTGTAGACTAAAAGAGAGAGTGGGGCGGGCTAATGCATCTGGATTTTCGTCAACTGCGCAACTTTGTCGCGTTAGTTGAATACGGCAGTTTTAATCGCGCGGCGGAGGCGGTGTGCCTGTCGCAGTCGGCGTTCAGCCGCAGCATTCAGGCGCTGGAGCAGATCGTCGGCCATCCGTTATTCGATCGCCAGAGCAAGCTACCGACGCTCACCCTGCACGGGCAAAAGCTGCTGCCCTACGCCCGCCGCTTTCAGGAGCTGAACGTGGAGCTCAGCAGCCAGCTGCGCGAAGCGGACGATGCGCAAAACGGCGAGGTCGCTTTTGGCTGCGGCCCGGCCCCTGCCGCAAGTCTGATTCCGGCCGCCGTCGGCGAGTTTCATCGCCTTTTGCCGCAGGCGAGGGTGCGCTTTCAGATTGATAACTGGCTGGCGCTGCATCAGGCGCTGACCTCTCAGCTCTACCCTTTTGTGGTTGCCGACAGCTGGCAGGCCGAGCTCGACCCGCAGCTGCGCGTGCAGCCGCTCAGCCCGCAGCGCTGCTTTTTCGTCTGCCATGCCGATCATCCGCTGGCCAAACAGGGGCCGGTCTCTATCCAGGCGATGCTGCGCTACCCCTTTGCCGCCCCCTATCTGCCGCCGGGCGTGCGCAAGGTGCTGGCGACCCTCAGCCAGCAGCAGGACTTTACCCCGGCGATTCAGTGCGATCATATCTACGCGCTGCTTGCCACCCTCGCGCAGACCAGCGCAATTAGCTTCGCCAGCGAGGACGGCTTCGCGCTATGTCAGCACAGCCATCGGCTGGTTAAGCTGGAGCTCAGCGATCTGCCTGAGGAGTGGCGGCTGATGCAGACCCGGTTTGCCATTATCTCTCCGGTTCACGCGGCCCAGCCGCCGCTGGTGGAGAAGCTGATTGAGATTATCCTTCATACCGATCGTCAGCATCAGCTTCAGCTGCTGGCGCAGGAGGATAGGGGTTAACCGGCGTTTTTCGCCTGGCCTTTGGCATCGTACTGCGGCCAGCGGTTTTCCAGCCCCTGGGCTTTCAGCGCCTGCTCGACAAACTGGCCGTCTACCCACTGGCTGACGTCTAAAGCGCTGCGGATTAGCCGCCCGGATTTAGCCTGTTCGACGCTATTGCTAAAGCTGTCGGTCAGGAACGGATCGATACGCGGCGAGGTGGTAAAGTTCAGATCCTGCGGCTGCAGCTCTTCGAGAAACAGCGCCTGCGGGATCTGGCTCTGCTGCGCCATCTCGGCGGACCAGGCGTCGCGATTGGCCGGGTCGCTGATTTCCGCGGCGTTCTTCACCAACACGTTAACGATCTGCTGGGTCGCCTGCGGCCAGGCGTCTATAAACGCCTGCGTGCCGAGGAACCCCGCCTGAGTCGTGTTCTGGCGGCCGGAGTCACCGCTTTTGACGACCACATCAATCTTATCGCCGCGCAGCGCCAGCAGCGAAACGCCGCCCCACACCGCATCGACGCGACCTGCCGCCAGCGCCGCTTTGCCGGCGTTCCAGTCAAGGTTGATCGCCTGCAAACTGCGCTCATTGAGGCCGACGGTTTGCAGCGCCCGGTCAAAGGCCAGCTGGTCCGCCGTGCCGCGATATACCGCGACCCGTTTGCCTTTCAGATCGGCCAGCGTTTTAATCCCCGAGGCTTTGGTTACCGCGAGCCAGGATTCCGAGCCGCGGCTGCCCAGCAGCAGGCGCGTCGGCAGCCCGTTGGCTTTACCGATGATCGCCGCCAGATCGCCGAGGTAGACAAAATCCAGCTGGCGGTTGGCTAAGGCTTCATTTACCGCTGGGCCCGCGCCTTTGAAAAACTGCCACTGCACTTCCACACCCTGCGGTTTAAACGCCTCTTCCAGCTGATGGCGGATAAACGCCATGCCGACCGGCCCCTCAATAAACGGCTTGCTGCCCGCGCTTTGGTCCGGTACGCCGATGCGAATGGTACGCAGCGCTTCGGCCTGCGCGCTGGCCGCCAGGCCGATAACCGCCACCAGCGCCAGCACGGTGCGGCTAAAAAATGCTTTCATCATAACGTGTTGCTCTCCTGAGTTTTTTCTCACCCTAAAGAGCCAACGGGCTGCGTGTTAAATGCTTTTATTCGCCAAGCTTGGGTGAAAAAAAGCTAAATCAAACGCCGCGCGCCCGGCAGGCTGAAATGCATTCGATGCATCGGGATTATTCGCCTTACGCAATGGCGGCGAAGGAGAAGTCACGTTTTGATAGCGGCATAACTTGCCGAAAAGTGGACCGATATGTCGCAGATGATCTTAAGAACCGATGCCCCAGGCAGGCCGGGCTTCAGGCTTAACGGCTGGCCGTGGCTGCTGCCTGCGTTACTGCTGCTGCTGTGGTACATCGCCGCCCGCGAACGATGGATGCCGGAGCAAATTTTGCCCGCGCCGTCGGTGGTTGCCGATACCGCGCTATCGCTGCTGAGTGGGGATCTGCTGGCGCAATGGGGATTCAGCCTTCAGCATCTGGCGCTTGGCCTGCTGCTGGGTGCCATCGCTGGGACGCTGCTCGGCGCGCTGTTCGGCCTGGTGCCGGCCGCCGCGCAGCGGGTGGAACCGCTGTTCTACGCGCTGGCGCAAATCCCGACGCTCGGCTGGATCCCGCTGTTTATGGTGCTGTTCGGGATTGATAACGGCCTCAAGCTGGCGGTTATCATCAAAACCACCGTAGTGCCGATGACCATTAACACGCAGCAGGCGATGGCCGGCGTGCCGCTGACCCTGAGCGAAGCCGCAAAGGTGATGAACTTTTCCCGCTGGCAGCGGCTGCGCTGGCTGGTGATCCCCGCAAGCCTGCCGGGCTGGTTTACCGGCCTGCGTCTGGCGCTATCGCAGGCCTGGGTGTCGCTTATCGTCGTCGAACTGCTGGCCTCTTCAGAAGGCATTGGCTACCTGATGGTCTGGGGCCGCCAGCTGTTTCAGCTGGATATCGTCTTCGTCACCATTGCGGTCGTGGGGCTGAGCGGCATGCTGATGGAGTGGGCGGCGAACCGCGCCTGTGCCCGTCTGGTGTTCTGGCCGCAGCCTGCCGCCGGACGCCTGGCGTGGAAACCGCAGGCCAGCTGGCGGGCGCTGCAGCTGCCGCTGGTCCTGCTGGCGCTGTGGCAGCTGGCAAGCCAGTGGGGCTGGATCGATGGCGCGCTGTTCTCTTCGCCGCTGGCGGTGGCGACGCGTTTTATTCAGGGCGCCCTGAGCGGGGAGCTGACCGCGGCGATGCTGGCAAGCCTCGGGCGAGCCTTTGTCGGCGGCGCGCTGGGGATTGCGGGGGGCCTGCTCTGCGGACTGCTGCTGGCGCTGCGCCCGCGCGCCGGGCAAATCTTCACGCCCACGCTCAACGTGCTGCGCCATATCGCCCTGTTTGCCTGGCTGCCGCTGCTGACCGCATGGGTGGGCAACGATAACGGCGGCAAAATCGTTTTTATCGCGCTGGCGTCGTTCTTTCCGATGTTCTTCAGCACCCTGCAGGCCGTGCTTCAGCGTAACCCGCAGCTCGATGAAGTCGCCAGAGTACTGCGCCTGGGCGAGTTAGCGCGCCTGCGCAGGGTTATTCTTCCCGGCGCGGCGCCGGGGATCTTCGCCGGTCTGCGGCTGGCGCTGATTTACGCCTGGCTTGGCAATATCGGCGCGGAATATTTCATGTCCTCCGGCGTCGGCATCGGCAGCCTGATGATCAATGCCCAGCAGTTGCTGGATATGCCCACCATTCTCTGCGGCATGGTGCTGGTCGGTATTACCGGCGCGGCGCTGGATAAAGCCGGACGTTTACTGGAAATGCGCGCCACCCGCTGGCGTCAACAGGAGCAGCTATGACCTCTTCAACCCTGGTCTCTTTTCGCCACGTGCGTAAATCCTGGCAACAGGTGACGGCGCTACAGAATTTCAGCCTGGATATCGCCGCCGGTGAACTGGTGGCGCTGGTGGGCAGCAGCGGCTGCGGTAAATCGACGCTGCTGCGGATGCTGGTAGGCCTTGAATCAGCGACCCAGGGCGATATTTGCATTAACGGCGAGCCGGTCACCGGCGTGGGCAAAGAGCGCGGCATTGTGTTTCAGGAGCCGCGCCTGTTTCCCTGGCTTAACGTGCTCGACAACGTGATGCTCGGCCTGGCGGATGAAAAGCTCAGCCGGGCGGCGAAGCGCCAGCGGGCGCTGGAAATGCTGGAGCGCGTGCAGCTCAGCGAATTCGTCAACGCGCTGCCCTCGCAGCTCTCCGGCGGCATGGCCCAGCGGGTGGCTATTGCCCGCGGCCTGGTGGCCCGTCCGCAGATCCTGATGCTCGACGAGCCTTTCGGCGCGCTGGATGCCCTGACGCGCCACACCCTGCAGCAGGAACTTTTACAGATCCACCAGCGCGCGGGAACCACCACGCTGCTGGTGACGCACGATGTGGAAGAAGCCGTCGCCCTGGCCGATCGCGTCGTCGTGCTTTCGCCGCGTCCGGGGCGGATACGGGAAGTGGTAAACCTGGCGCTGCCCCATCCGCGCCAGCGCGATGATGCCGCGTTTACCGCCGCCTGCCGCCAGATTCGCAACCTGATTACTTCTGCCTGATTCTATTATTTAAGGAGCAACATATGGGACATCCTTCCGTCTACCCGACCGGCGCCACCCTCTACGATCCGCAGCGCGCCTGGAGCGGCTATACCCTTTTCCAGGCCACCGAACACGGCGCGGTGCTGGTGGACATGAACGGCCGCGTGGTGCGCGAATGGCCTGAACTGCACGGGTTTCCCAATAAAATCCTGCCCGGCGGCGCAATCCTTGGCCACAGCGGCGAGCGCGACCCGCGCTACGGCATGCAGGATATGCTCGATCTGATCCAGGTGGACTGGGAAGGCAACGTCACCTGGAAATTCGACCGCTACGAGCAGGTGAGCGATCCCGGCAACGCCACGCGCTGGATGGCGCGCGCGCATCATGACTATCAGCGGGCGGGCAACCCGGTGGGCTATTACGCGCCGGGGCTGGAGCCGCAGGTGGATGGCGGCAATACCCTGATCCTCGCCCACACCAATCTGGTGAATGAAGCGATCTCCGACAAGCTGCTGCTGGACGACACCATTATCGAAGTCGACTGGCAGGGTAACGTGGTGTGGGAGTGGCGCTGCAGCGACCATTTTCACGAGCTGGGCTTCGACGATGCGGCGCGCACCGCGCTCTACAACAACCCGAATATGCGCGCCAGCGGCGGCGGAATGGGCGACTGGATGCATATCAACTCGATGTCGGCGCTGGGGCCGAATAAGTGGTACGACGCCGGCGATACGCGTTTTCATCCCGACAACATTATCTGGGACGCCCGCGAATCCAACATTATTGCCATTATCGACAAACAGAGCGGCAAGATCGTCTGGCAGCTGGGCCCGGACTACAGCAAACCGGAGCTGAAGCACATCGGCTGGATCATCGGCCAGCACCATGCGCATATGATCCCGCAGGGGCTGCCGGGCGCGGGTAATATCCTGATTTTCGATAACGGCGGCTGGGCCGGATACGGCGCGCCGAATCCGGCGTCGGCGGACGGGGTGAAAAACGCCTGGCGCGATTATTCACGGATCCTGGAGATCAACCCGCTGACCCTCGATATCGAATGGCGCTACTCGCCCTATGAAGCGGATCTGCCGCAGCCAACCGATTCGTACCGCTTTTACAGCCCCTACATCAGCAATATGCAGCGCCTGGAAAACGGCAATACCCTGATTAACGAAGGATCGAACGGGCGCATTTTCGAAGTGACCCGCGACCACGAGATCGTCTGGGAGTATATTTCGCCGTTCTGGGGCAAGACCCTGAACAACAATATGGTCTATCGCGCCTACCGCATTCCCTACGGCTGGATCCCGCAGCTGGCGCAGCCGCAGGAGACGCCGATTGCGGCGGTCGATGTACGAACCCTGCGCCAGCCCGGCGCGGCGGCGGCCGGTCCGGCGCAGAGCGTGGTGCGGGTGGCGGGCGTACAGCCGTACAGTAAAAGCGCCGATGCGCTGTGCGTGGCAACCGATAACGATACCCTGCGCCGCAGTCCGAAGCTGTTCCGCGTCGCGGAAAGCGCGTTCACGCCGATAAGCGCGGCGAGCGAGCTGGAGAGCGAACGGCCGGTTCTGCTGTTCGTCGGCGCGGAACGCTGCGTGCACTGCCGCAAGCTCTGGCAGCTGCTGGCGCATGAAAAGCTCAGCCCGCGGCTTGCTCAGCTGGATACGCGCTATCTGGATGCCGACCGGCATCAGGATCTGGCGAGCGACCTCGGCGTGCGCGGCCTGCCGACGCTGCTGCTGATTAAACCGGGGCAGCCAGCATCGCGCGCACCTGCGCAGCTCTTGGTGGACACGCTGCTCGACTGGCTGCATCGCGCAGCCGGGTAATCCGCGACTACGGCGGGCTGGCGCGTGCCGGTTCGCCGTTTATCTGGCGGATAAACGCCATCGGCGAATAGCCCATCGCTTTGCGGAACATCGCGGTAAAGGCGGCCGGATACTCATAGCCCAGACTGAGCGCGACTTCGGTAACCGAACGCCCCTCGCGCAGCGCCGTCATGGCGTACATCAGGCATGCCTGCTGGCGCCAGTCGCAAAACGCCATCCCGGTCTCCCGGCGAAACAGACGATTAAACGTGCGTACGCTTTTACTCAGTTTTTGCGCCCACTGCTGCGGCGTACTGCGGATGCTCGGCTGGCGCTGAAAATCGCCGCATAGCGCCGCGAGGTGGCTGTTCTGCGGAAGCGGCGTAAACATCGGCAGCGGCGCGGCGGCGCGCAGTTCATGGAGCAGCAGCGCAATCAGGACGGCATCGCGCCCGCTCTCGTCGTACAGCAGCGGTAGCTGACAGGCGGCCAGCAGCAGCTGATGGGTCAGCGGAGAAACCTGTAAGACTTCGCAGCGTTCGCTTTCCCGCGGGGCGTCCCGCGCGTCAATATACAGGCTGTGGGTGCTGACGCCGGGCATCCAGACGCGATGCGGTTTCGTCGCCGGGATCCAGACCCCGCTGAACGGCGGCACCAGCCACTGGCCGTCGTCCGTTTCGACCTTCATTAATCCGTGCATGGCGTACAGAAACTGCGCCCGGCGGTGGCTATGTCGCTCCAGAAGCGTGTTGGGCGGATAGTCGCTGCCCAGCGCCAGCACCCGGCGAGGAAGATGGTCGACGTCATTAATCGCAACGTTGCGCATGAAGATAGCCCTGGCTGAAATTCGTAATAGATTGGCTTTAAAGCGTAAGCCGGCCACGGTGTTATTCTATATCGTTACCTCCTTTTGTGGAGGAGTGCGAATGAGCGACTGGCTTTTTCTGTGCGGCATACTTTCCGGCGTGACCACCTGGCTCTTTGGCTTCGGCGGCGGTTTCGTCACCGTCCCGCTGCTCTATTTCCTGGTGACCGGCGCGTGGGGCGCGCAAAGCGTCGTCGGGCAACAGGCGATGCACATCGCCGTCGCCACCTCGGCGCTGGTCATGCTTTGCTCCGCGCTGCTGGCGAGCTGGCGACACGCGCGTACCGGTACCCTCCTCTGGCGCCGCTTATGGGCCATGCTCACCGGCATTGCCGTTGGCGGAACGGCGGGCGCGCTGCTGGCGCTTGAGACGAGCGGGGCGTGGATCCGCTGGCTGTTCGTTATCTATCTGCTGGCAACCGTTGCCGATTGCTACCTTCGCGCCGGATTTATGACCCCGCCATCCCACCGGGTGATACCGACGGTGCCCCATGAGCTAACGGTAGGGGGGATCATTGGCCTGATCGCCTCTTTTCTCGGCGTGGGTGGAAGCGTGATGACCGTCCCTCTGATGCGCCGTCGCGGCGTGCTGATGGCTGAAGCGGCGGGGATGGCCAACGTGCTGACGCTGCCGCTGGCGGCAACGGCGACGCTAACCTGGCTGTTGATGGCCTGGCTCTCGCCGGTGGCGTTACCGAATGGGTTTGTCGGCAATATCTGGCTGTCGGCGGCGGCGCAGCTGGTGGCGGGAAGCTGGCTGGGGTTAAAAATCGCCTCCCGCTGGCTGGCGCGTTTACCGGACCGCTGGCATGTGCGAATTTATCCGCTATTGCTGATTGCCGTGCTGCTGGTGATGAGCGTGTGGGGATAATGAGGGTCGCGGCGCTGCGCATCCATCCGAGCGTTTTGCCCGGGTCATTCTGCTGTCATTTTTCTTGCGCATGCTCTCGCGAGACGCCGTGGCCGATAAAGGAAAATAAACGATGGGTAAAACGCTGACCATTTTCGATCTGGATAATACGTTAATTAAGGGCGACAGCAGTACGCTGTGGAGCCGCTTTATGGTGCGCGAAGGCTGGGTAAACGATCCCGATTACCTGGCGCGGGAAGCGATGCTGATGGACGACTATGACCGCGGCGAAATGAATATCGCCGATTATGTGGCTCTGATTCAGGCGCCGCTGATTGGCGTCGCAAAGCGGGACGTGGACGCGCTGCTGGCGCGCTGCGTGCGCGATGAAATTATGCCGCGCGTGTATCCCCAGGCGTGGGATCTGATTCGGACTTTACAGGCTAAAGGCGAGCAGATGCTGGTGATCTCGGCCTCGGTCAGCCTGCTGGTGCAGGCGGTGGCGGCGCAGCTGGGTATCGAACAGGCGCTGGGGATTGACGTTGAGATGGCCGATGGCGGCTATAGCGGCGTGATTGCCGGTACGCCGAGCTATCAGCAGGGGAAGGTGGTGCGCCTGGCGCAGTGGCAACAGGCGCATCCTGAATACTCGGGGGAGGTGACCTTCTACACCGACTCGATCAACGACCTGCCGCTGTGCCTGCATGCCGATCGCGTACGGCTGGTCAATCCGTGCCCGCAGCTGGCGGCGGCGAACGCGCAGCACCAGTGGCCGGTGCTGGCGTGGCGGCTGTGATTTTTCCCCCGGGTCGCGGCGTAAACGCCTTACCCGGGCTACTTTTTCGTGCCGTTTGGGTAGCCCGGACAGGTGCGCAGCACCGCCTCCCGGGAAAAACTAATCAGCTTTAAACAGCGGCACCACGCTGCCGCCGATATAGCGGCGGCGCAGCCAGGCGGACAGCGTATCCATCGCCATCACCACCGCCACCAGCAGCAGGGTAATAAACATCACTACGTCCCAGTTCCACAGACGCATATTTTCCGCATAAATCAGGCCAATGCCTCCCGCGCCGACAAAGCCGAGCACCGCGGCGGAACGGGTATTCGATTCAATCTGATACAGGCTCAGCGCCAGGAACGTCGGGAAAGACTGGGTAAAAATGCTGAAACGGTGCTTCTGCAAACCGTTCGCCCCCACCGCCGTCAGGCCGCGTCCCGGCGAGCGGTCAACCGCCTCGTGTCCCTCTGCGTACAGTCGGCCCAGCAGCCCGGTATCCTGCATAATTATCGCCAGCACCCCGGCCAGCGGCCCGAGCCCCACGGCGCGGACAAAAATCAGCCCCCAGATAGCCATATCGATACCGCGCAGCACGTCGAACAACCGGCGCATCAGCAGGGCGATCGTTCCCGGAATCACGCCGCGCATAATATTCCGCGCCGCCAGAAACGAGAGCAGCAGGGCGATGACCGTCGCGGTAAGCGTCCCGGCGAAAACAATCGCCAGGGTAATGGCGATTTGCGTGAAGTAATAGCGAAACGGCCAGTTGAAAAAGTCGTGCCAGACGAACATCCGTAGCAGATAGCGGCTGATTTGCTGCAGCCCCGTGGCGAGCTGCTCGCCGCTGATGCCGAACTGCATAAAGAACCAGACATAGTAGAGGGCGCTGGCCAGCGTCAGCAGGCCGACGTAGCGCAAATAGCGCCCCTGGGCCTGGTATAAATGCCGATGCTGGCGACGGCTGGCGGCGATATCCGGTTGATTTTGCCACTGACTCATTTTTTCCCCTCCAGAACCCACTGCCGCAGGCGGCCGGATAGCATATCCAGCAGCGATACCACGATAATAATCAACAGCAGCGTGATGCTGACCTGATCGTACCGGTCCAGTTTGATATTGGTCATCAGCTCCTGGCCGATGCCGCCCGCGCCCACCAGCCCGAGGATCGTTGAGGAGCGGAAGTTAATTTCGAGGCGCATAAAGCCGTAGGAGAGAAAGATGGGTTTCACCTGCGGCCACAGGGCAAAGCGGATACGCTGCAGATGCGACGCGCCGCAGGCGGCCAGGCCGCGTACCGGTTTATCCTGGGCGCTCTCCACCGCTTCATAGAACAGCTTGGTCAGGCTGCCGATGGTGTGGAGCATTAATGCCAGAAAGCCGGGGATCGCCCCGATACCAAAAGCCATCACGAAGATCACCGCCCACGCCAGCTCCGGCATGGTGCGCAGAAAAGCCACCAGCACGCGGACGGCAAAACGCAGCGGGGCAGGGGACCAGGCGTTGTTGGCCGCAACGAACGCCAGCAGGGTGGCAATCGCCACCGCCACCAGCGTGGACGCCAGCGCCAGCTGCAGCGTTTCCCAGATAAGCGGCAGCTGAATGGGCAGACGATAGCCCCAGTAAGCCAGAGAGCCTTTAGTGTGCGAATCGGCAAACAGGTCGGCGACGTGCAGCGTCGGCAGCGTCTCAAACATGTAATCGAGAAAATTGGGCAGCGAGTGCCAGATAGTAAAGAGATTAAACTCGGCCATACTGCCGGCGGCAAAATAGAGCGCCAGCAGCAGCAGGGACCAGCTAAAGGTGTCGCGCTTTTGTCGCGAGCGGACCTGCTGGTAATAGCGTTCGAATTCGGTATGGGTATTATTCATGCGTCGCTGTGTCTTCAACGAGTCGCCGCCGCCCGCGAGACTGGCCGGGCGACGGCGTCAGGGCGGGATTAACGCGCGGTAACCAGTTCGCGTTTCATATCAATGATCTGCTGGAAATCGGCTACGCTGCCCGGGCCGATATGCTGCGTGCCGCCCATCGCTTTGATAAAGCAGGCGTGATCGTCGGTATCCAGCTTTTTAATCGCGGTGACGACTTTGGCCTTAAAGTCAGCAGGCAGGGAATTGCTGACCAGGATTGGGCCGTTCGGGATCAGCGGCGATTGCCAAATAATGCGGATTTGCTTCATCAAATCCGGGTGATCCATGCGAATCAGTCGGTTGAAGGCGCCGACGCTGTAGCCGCTATTATAATCACCCACCATCGAGGTCCAGGTCACCGCGCCGGCAAACTGACCGTTCAGCACGCCCAGAATATCCTGCTCGTGGCCGCCGGAGAAGGTCACGCTGGAGAAGAAGTTATTATATTTATTATCCGAGGTGCCGCCGAACTGCTGTTTAAAGGCGTGGTTGGGAATTAAAAAGCCGGAAGTGGAGTCCGGATCGGCGAAGCCAAACGCTTTGCCTTTCAGATCTTCTAACTTTTTATACGGACTGTCGGCTTTGACAATCACCACCGAGTGATAGCCGCGGGACTGATCTTTATCATCTACGGCAATCCCGACAATATCGACGGCTTTAGGGTTGTTAATATAAACGGAAGCGTATGATGACGGCGACATACTTAAGACCACGTCAACTTTTCCGCCCAGCAATCCCTGAATCACGCCGGAATAGTCGGAAGAGTTACGTAATTTTGTATCGACCTTCAGCTCCTTATCAAGAAACTGTTTAACGCACTGGTTATCACCAATTTGTTGGGTTGCGTTCTGACCGCCAAGGATGCCCAGATTTAATTCCTTCGGTTGTTCAGCAGCGCTTGCCTGCCACGCCATCATAATGCCTGCAACCGCTGCGGATAAACGAACTGCGCCAGTGATGTACTTTTTCATTATTTTGCCCGTGTGAGTGAAATTTAATGCAATTGGCTAATTTCATCGCCGTACAGCCGATGCAGAATATCCTGATTCAGCTGCGTGGGATGATCGTCAAAAATAATCTTGCCCTTGGCTACGCCGATGACCCGCGTGCAATATTCACGCACCAGCTCCACCGAATGCAGGTTTACCATCACGCTGATACCCTGTTCGCTAATTTCGCGCAGGACATTCATAATCCGCTGCGTATTTTTTGGGTCGAGGGAAGCGACCGGTTCATCGGCCAGCAAAATACCCGGGTTTTGCATCAGCGCCCGGCAAATCGCCACGCGCTGCATCTGGCCGCCGGAGAGGTTTTCCGCCCGCTGTAGCGCATGCGGCAGCATATTCATCCATTCCAGCAGGGAGATGGCGCGGGCGCGGTCCGCGTCGGGGAAAACTTTGAATAATGATTTCAGGGTGGGGGTCTGGCTCAGGCGACCCAGCAGCACGTTGGTCAAAACGTCGAGACGCGGGACCAGGCAGAAATCCTGAAAGATCATGCCGCACTGGCTGCGCCAGGCGTTTAGCGCGCGGCCTGACAGCTTTGATACGTCCTGCGGCGTACCCACTTCCGGATAGCTGAGGATCTCGCCGCCGCTGGCGCTGTGGGTACCGTTCAGTACGTGCAGAAGCGTTGACTTTCCGGCGCCGGAGCGGCCAATGACGCCAACCAGCTCGCCCGCATGAAGATCGAAACTGATGCCGTCCAGTACGGTTTGCTGCGCGCTGTAGGATTTGCTCAGGTTGCGTACGCTCAGGACCTTACGCTGCCGGTCGATAAAGGGCGGCGTAAACGGTTGATAATCGGTTTCTGCCACCGCAGCCAGGGAACTGTTCATAAATGCGTCCAGGTTCGTCAGTAAACTGGGCACTATTAATGGTGTTTTATATGACTGCCGGATGACAGTAAGGCGAACAAATAGTGAACGGATGCGAAAGCTGGCCTATTTGTTGGAAAAAAAGTTCGTCATGGATCACACTTTTGCATTAGCAATCGGGCATCTGAGAATACTCTGCCTACCTTTAATACGCGATAGCGCATGAGATTAATAATGATACGTATTTCATCTGATAAAGATGACGCGTTTTATGCGACATTAGCCGGGTAATGCTATCGCCGCGGGTACAACGGGACGACTCTGGACGCTCGTGCAATTCTTATATCTGAGTCGGTTTAACCGAGTAGATAATCTTCAGGTACTGGATTACGATTCGCGGCGGAAAATTTTTAGTCGGTGACTATCCCTTTTGTGCGGCGTGTAATTCCATTATTTACGCTAATTAATGAAATTAACCACTGATTTTGTGTTGTTTATTGGTTTTATATTCTTATTTTTTGAATTTGTTCGGTTTTTTCGCTTTTTTAAATAAAAGTGCGATTAAGAATAGTCTTAACAACTAATGGCTAAGATCCTGGAACATATAATATTCACTTAAGAATCTACGCATATCCCACCAATAACCGTATGAAAACCAATGGTTTTTGTGTTTAACTCAATATCCTTATTTTTATTCTTCTGACTTAAATTGACCTGGTCGGTAATTAGCCCTTTGCGCACTTATTGACACACATGGAGAAAAATCCTAAATTTGGTAACACAAGAAACAAGCAAGTCATTTAGTGCTCTTTATCTCTAGCAATACTATTTTGAATTTTGATTGAATATATTAAAGAGGGAATTTGCTGACTTAGACTTTGCAGGCCTGGGCTATCAGCAGTGTTGCGATACGTTCAAGATTTCCAGGACTATGGGGTTTAACTTTATATGGATTATAAATATTCTTTGGACCAGTGCATCTGGCCAGCGCATGACAGCTATTTTTTAAAAGGACTCGCTGAGCTAATTATTGATATTGATGACCTGATTTACCTGTCGCTTGAAAAGGTACGCCGGGAGTTTGTATTTATTAATCTTAGCGCCAGTTCGCTGAACTATTTTATCCGCCGCGATAGCGAGTGGCTGGCTGAAATGAAAGGCAAGCAAATTGTATTAATTGCCGCGAGGCGCTCGGAAGCGCTGGCCAACTACTGGTATTACAATGGTGCTATTCGTGGCGTGGTCTATGTGGACTTAGCCAAGGATATTCGTCAGGAGCTGGCATACGTTATCAACGGCCGTTTTCTACGTAAAGATATAAAGAAAGACAAAATTACCAACAGGGAAATGCAAATAATTCGGATGACGGCACAGGGAATGCACCCGAAATCTATTGCCAAGATTGAAAATTGTAGTGTGAAAACGGTTTATACCCATCGACGAAATGCCGAGGCCAAACTGTATTCAAAGATATATAAGTTAGCGCTGTAATTAGTAATAAACGTTGTTTTTAAAATTGTGCACCGGGTCGTAACACCCAAAATAATTTGCGTCGCAGATAATAATGATGCGGCCTGAACTATGGCGGGAATGCACACAGACGTGGGACATCAGGTCCCTTAATAAACTCAGGATGAAAAAGCTATGAAAAAAAAGGTTCTTGCAATTGCTCTGGTAACCGCGTTTGCCGGTATGGGTGTCGCTCAGGCAGCTGACGTTACTGCTCAGGCAGTCGCTACCTGGTCCGCAACCGCCAAAAAAGACACTACCAGCAAGCTGGTGGTGACTCCGCTGGGCAGCCTGGCTTTCCAGTATGCCGAAGGGATTAAAGGCTTTAACTCACAGAAAGGCCTGTTTGATGTGGCTATCGAAGGCGACGCCACCGCGACCGCATTCAAACTGACCTCTCGTCTGATCACCAACACCCTGACTCAGCTGGATACCTCTGGTTCCACCCTGAGCGTGGGCGTTGACTACAACGGCGCTGCGGTCGAAAAAACGGCTGACACCACCATGATCGACACCGCGGCGGGCATCTTGGGCGGCAACCTCAGCGCGCTGTCTAACGGCTATAACGTCGCCGGTCGCACCACCGCTCAGGACGGCTTCACGTTCTCCATCATCAGCGGCACCACCGATGGCACCACTGCCGTTACTGACTACAGCGCTCTGCCGGAAGGTATCTGGAGCGGCGACGTCAGCGTACAGTTCGACGCGACCTGGACCAGCTGATCCTCACGTAGCACCAGGCAGGGGGGCTCCCCCTGCCTTATTTCACGGATTGAATTCATATGAAAAAACACATTCTGGCCATCAGCCTGTTGCTCAGCACAATGACGCCAGCCCTGGCGCTGGATGTGGGCGATATCTCTTCATTTATGAACAGCGGCAGCAGCACGCTGAGCAAAGAGATCAAGAACACGACCGACAGCGGTCGCTTAATTAACATCCATATGGAACGCCTCTCTTCGCCGCTGGACGGTGGCAAGGTGATCCCGATGGATAAGCAGGACGAGATTTTACTGACCCCCGCCAGTCTGCTGCTGCCCGCGAAGGCCAGCGACGTGATCCGCTTTTTCTACAAAGGCCCGGCGGACGATAAAGAACGCTATTACCGCATTGTCTGGTTCGATCAGGCGCTCAGCGATGCCCAGCGCAATGGCTCGACCCGCAGCGCGGTAGCGACGGCCTCGGCGCGGATCGGCACCATCCTGGTGGTCGCGCCAAGAAAAGCCAATTTCCGCTATCAGTACGCCAACGGCACGCTGGTCAATACCGGTAACGCGACGTTGCGCATTCTTGCCTACGGCCCGTGTCTGAAGCCGGCTGACGGTAAAGAGTGCAAGGAAAATTATTTCCTGATGCCGGGAAAAGAACGGCGCTTCACGCGCGTGAATGTGGCGGATAAAAAAGGACGGGTCGCGCTCTGGCAGGGCGAGCAGTTTGTTCCCGTGAAATAGACATTTCTTCTGACGGATCAACATTATGGCTCTACCAGGGAACGCTCCAGGATTAAAAACACTCCTTGCCTCCGGCATGGTCATTTTGCTGGTTCCGTTTAGCGTCACTGCCGCCACCGACAAAGTACAGCAAATCGGCGGCGTGATTATCCCTCAGGCCTTCAGCCAGGCGCTGCAGGACGGAATGAGCATCCCACTGTTTATTCATCTTGAAGGCAGCACCGGTACCCAGGACGATCAGCGGATCGGCAATGCCTTTATCTGGCTGGATAATGGCGTTCTGCGCGTTCGGCAAATTCAGCTGGAAGAAAACGATAATAACGCCACCGTCAGCGAGCAGACCCGCAAACAGCTGACCGCGCTGGCCAATGAAGCTTTCAGCAAAGATCTTAACATTAGCCTGACGGATGACGCCCGGCTACAGCTCAGCCTGCGCCAGCTGCTCCTGCAGCTGGTGGTAAAAAAAGAGGCGCTGGGTACGGTGCTGCGCTCGCGCAGCGAAGATATCGGTCAGTCCAGCGTCAACACCCTTAGCAGCACCCTGAACTATAACCTCGGGGTCTATAACAACCAGATGCGCAACGGCGGCAATAACACCTCCAGCTATCTGTCGCTGAACAACGTCACCGCGCTGCGCGAGCACCACGTGGTGCTGGACGGCTCGCTTTACGGTATTGGCTCCGGCAATCAGGACAGCGACGTCTATAAAGCGATGTATGAACGCGACTTTGCCGGTCACCGCTTTGCGGGCGGGATGCTGGATACCTGGAATTTACAGTCCCTTGGCCCGATGACCGCCGTTTCGGCAGGGAAGATCTACGGCGCTTCCTGGGGCAACCAGGCCAGTTCGACGGTGTTCGATAACACCCAGTCGGCCACCCCGGTGGTCGCCTTTTTACCCGCCGCCGGGGAAGTCCATCTGACCCGCGACGGACGCCTGATGAGCGTGCAGAACTTTGCCATGGGTAACCATGAAGTCGACACCCGCGGCCTGCCGTACGGGATTTATGATGTCGATGTTGAAGTGATTGTGAACGGCCGGGTGGTCAGCAAACGCACCCAGCGGGTCAATAAATTGTTCAGCCGCGGACGCGGCGCCGGCGCGCCGCTGGCCTGGCAATTCTGGGGCGGCAGCTTCCATATGGATCGCTGGTCCGAAAGCGGTAAAAAAACGCTTCCGGCAAAAGATAGCTGGCTGGCGGGGGCCTCGGCCTCCGGGTCGTTCAGTACCTTAAGCTGGGCGGCCACCGGCTACGGCTATGATAACAACGCCGTCGCCGAGACGCGCCTGACCCTGCCGATCACCGAGTCCATTAACGTGAACCTGCAGAATATGCTGGCCAGCGACAGCTCCTGGAGCAGCATCGGCAGCATCAGCGCCACGCTGCCCGGCGGCTTTAGTTCGGTGTGGGTCAACCAGGAAAAAACGCAGATTGGCGACCGGATACGGCGCAGTAATGCCGACAACCGGGCCATCGGCGGCACGCTGAACCTCAATTCACTCTGGTCAAAGCTGGGTACCTTCAGCATCAGCTATAACGACGACCGCCGCTATAACAGCCATTACTACACGGCGGATTACTACCAGACGCTTTACACCGGCTCATGGGGATCGCTGGGCCTGCGCGCGGGCGTACAGCGCTTTAATAACGGCGACAGCAGCGCCAGCACCGGGAAATATATTGCGCTCGATTTCTCGCTGCCGCTCGGCAACTGGTTCAGCGCCGGGATGACGCACCAGAACGGTTACACCATGGCCAACCTGTCGGCGCGTAAACAGTTTGATGAAGGCAGTATTCGCACCATCGGCGCGAACGTTTCGCGCGCCATTTCCGGCGATACCGGCGATGACAAAACCCTCAGCGGCGGCGCGTATGCTCAGTTTGATACCCGCTACTCCACCGGCACGCTGAATGTGAACAGCGGCGTGGATGGCTATGTGAACACCAACCTGACCGCCAACGGCAGCGTGGGCTGGCAGGGGAAAAATATCGCCGCCAGCGGCCGCACCGACGGCAACGCCGGGGTGATTTTCAAAACCGGCCTTGAGGATGACGGCAAGCTCAGCGCCAAGGTTAACGGCCGCATTGTGCAGCTCTCCGGCAACCGTAATTACCTGCCGCTGTCGCCGTACAGCCGTTATGAAGTGGAGCTGCAGAACAGTAAAAACTCGCTCGATAGCTACGATATCGTGACCGGGCGTAAGAGCCAGTTGACCCTTTATCCGGGCAACGTGGCGGTGATTGAGCCGGAAGTGAAGCAGATGGTGACGGTCTCCGGGCGTATCCGCGCGGAAGACGGCACGCTGCTGGCTAACGCGCGGATTAATAACCATATCGGTCGTACCCGCACCGATGAGAACGGTGAGTTTGTGATGGACGTGGATAAAAAATATCCCACCATCGATTTCAGTTACGGTAAAAACCAGAGCTGCGAAGTGGCGCTGGAGCTGAGCCAGGCGCGCGGCGCGGTGTGGGTGGGCGATGTGGTCTGTAGCGGCCTCTCCACTTATGCCCGCACGCAGCAGACAGGAGAAGGTAATGAAAGCTAAATGGCTGGCATGTTTAGTGATGTTCACGGCGGCGCTGTGCGTGACGCGGGTCAACGCCGCGGTCACCAAAACCACCTGGCCGGATGCGGCGGCCATGCAGTTTGTTTTCGTGGAAAACAACTCGGACGATAACTTCTTTGTTACCCCGGGCGGCGCGCTGGACCCGCGAATGACCGGGGCTAACCGCTGGACCGGGCTGAAATATAACGGCTCGGGCACCATTTATCAGCAGAGCCTGGGCTATATCGACAATGGCTATAACACCGGCCTGATTGCCAACTGGAAGTTTGATATGTGGCTGGATAACTCCCCCACATCTCATCCGTTACAGGGGCTGCGCTGTATCAACTGGTATGCGGGCTGCGACATGGCCACCAGCCTGATTCTGCCGCAAACCAGCGATGCCAGCGGTTTCTACGGCGCGACGGTGACCTCCGGCGGACAAAAGTGGATGCACGGCATGATGTCCGACGCTTTCTACCAGTATCTGCAGCAGATGTCGGTGGGCAGCAGTTTCTCGATGACCATCAACTCCTGTCAGACTTCGGTGAACTATGACGCAACCAGCGGCGCGCGCTGTAAAGATCAGGCTTCAGGAAGCTGGTACGTGCGTAAAGTCACCCATACTAAAGCGGCAAACCTGAAGCTGATTAACACCCATGCGCTGGCGGAAGTCTTTATCAACAGCGACGGGGTCCCGACGCTGGGCGAGGGGAACGCCGACTGCCGCACCCAGACTATCGGCTCCCGTTCCGGTCTGAGCTGCAAAATGGTGAACTACAATTTGCAGCACAATGGCCTGAGTAATACCTCAATTCATATTTTCCCGGCAATCAGCAACTCGGCGCTGGCTTCCGCGGTCGGAAGTTATGATATGCAGTTCAGCCTGGATGGGAATTCATGGAAGCCGGTGAGCGGCATCTCCCAGTACTATACGTTTAATGAGATGAAATCATCTGACTCGGTTTACGTATTTTTCTCGAGCAACTTTTTTAAGCAGATGGTCACGCTGGGCATCAGCGACGTGAACACCAAAGACCTGTTTAATTTCCGTTTCTATAACACCACCTCGCCGGAGTCAGGCTGGTACGAGTTTTCGACCTCCAACACCCTGATTATTAAACCGCGCGACTTCAGCATCAGCATTATTTCCGATGAGTACATTTCGGCGCCGACGCGCGAAGGCTACGTGGGCAGCGGCGAGCCGTCGCTGGACTTTGGCTATATTGTCACCACCAGCGGCAAAACCGCCGCCGATGAAGTGCTCATTAAAGTGACCGGGCCAACGCAGGCGATCGGCGGACGTTCATACTGTATTTTTAGTTCACCCGACGGCACGTCGAGAGTACCGTTCCCGGCGACGCTGGCGTTTACCACCCAGACCGGGACCATCAAAACCTACGATGCCGGATGCGATGATACCTGGCGCGATATGACCGACGCCCTGTGGTTAACCACGCCGTGGACGGATATCTCCGGCGACGTCGGTCAGATGGACAAAACGACGGTAACGTTTTCCATTCCGATGGATAACCCGATATCGCTGCGCACGGTGGAAGATAACGGCTGGTTTGGTGAAGTGAGTGCTTCAGGAGAAATTCATGTTCAGGCGACGTGGCGTAACATTAACTAATTTGCTGCGGATGCTTATCTGCCTGCTGTCGCTCGGATTGGCGACCGCGGCGCAGGCCATCTCGGTGGGTAATTTAACTTTCTCGCTGGCGGCGGAAGATAACTTCGCGTCTAAGCGGGTGATTAATAACAATAAAAGCGCCCGGTTGTATCGGGTTTCTATTGTCGCTATCGACCGCCCCGGCGGCAAAGAGGTGCGTTCTCGCCCGGCGGACGGCGAGCTGCTGTTTGCCCCGCGTCAGCTTACCCTGCAGGCGGGGGAGAGCGAGTATTTTAAGTTTTACTACCACGGCCCGAAAGATGACCGTGAGCGCTATTACCGGGTCTCCTTTCGTGAAATACCCACCCGCAATTACGTGATGCGCAATAAAAGCGGTACCGAGGTGAGTATGGATCCGGTGGTGGTGATGGACACGATTCTGGTTGTGCGCCCGCGCGAGGTACGGTTCAAGTGGGCCTACGATCGGGCGGCGGGCACCGTCAGCAATACCGGGAATACCTGGTTTAAGCTGCTGATCAAGCCCGGGTGCGATACGACGGAAGAGGAAGGGGATGCATGGTATTTACGGCCCGGGGACGTTGTTCGCCAGGCCTCGCTGCGCCAACCGGGGAACCACTACATCATCTATAACGATAAATTTATAAAAATGACCAAAGACTGCCCGGTGAACTAACCGGGCAGCTTTTTTCGCGCTTCGTCGCTAAACCGTACGCCCGGCATAGCGGCGGTTCGCCAGCAGGCTCAGGCCGCAGCACAGCAGATAATAAACCGCGCCGGTAAAGACAAATATCGCCAGCGGGTAAATTTGCACCCGGTTATTGACCTGCCCGGCGACGGTGGTCAGTTCCGGCACGTTGACGATAAACGCCAGCGACGTGTCTTTGAGCAGCCCGATAAATATCCCTACCAGCGAGGGCTGAACGTTGCGCAGAGCCTGCGGCAGCAGAATAAGGCGCAGCGTCTGTCCGGGGGCAAAACCCTGGGTCAGCGCCGCTTCGTACTGCCCGCGGGGCAGCGATTGCAGGCCCGCCAGCACCGAGTGCATCACCGACGCGGCGGTAAACCACGCCAGCGCCACCGTGACGGTGACCGCGCCCGGCAGGTCGCTGCCGGTGAGCATGGGGAGCAGATACCACAGCCAGAAAATGACGAAGATCAGCGGGATGCCGCGAATAATCTCCGCCCACAGGAAGAGCAGCCGCCGCACGATCCCGTCGTAGCGCCAGGCGATGGCCGCCAGCAGCACGCCCCCCGGCAGCGCCAGCGCGGCGGCGCCGATAGCCATCAGCAGCGTCAGCACCACGCCGCCGGGAATACCGTCCGCCAGCCGTCCCCACAGCAGATAATCGAGGTTATCAACGATAACCGCCAGGTTAGCGTTCATAGCCGGCTCTCCTTTGCTGATCCCTTCCCGGACCGAGACGCGTCAGCGCCACGCCCATGAGCACCCCAAGCGCCAGATACAGCGCGGTGCCGACGGCAAACGCCTCCAGCGCATGCGCGTTGTAGCTCTCGATTTGCCGCACCTGATAGGTCAGTTCGGCGAAGCCGATACCGCTCGCCAGCGAGGAGAGCTTCATCAGGTTCAGATACTGGCCGATAATCGGCTGCCAGGCGTTAGCCAGCCCCTGCGGCAGCAGAATGTGGCGCAGCTCCTGCCACGGCGTAAACCCCTGCGACAGCGCCGCTTCCCGCTGGCCGTGGCTAACGGCGCGCAGCCCGGAGGCGATCTCTTCGATCAGAAACGCCGAAGTAAAGACCCCGAGTCCCCACATTGAGCAGAGAAATTCCGGCGTCAGCCACCAGACGTTGCCCGGCAGAATCGACCAGCTGTGGTCGTCGTTGATAAAATCTCGCGCCCCCAGCGGCAGCAGATTCCAGGCGGCAAAATACCAGAACAGCAGCTGGACCAGCAGCGGCGTATTGCGGAACAGTGAAACCCAGGCCGCCACCAGCCAGCGGCCGGGCCTGCCGCCCCCGAGACGCAGCGCCAGCAGCAGGACGGCCAGCACGGTCGCCAGAATCATCCCCGCGACGCTGACCCAGACGGTGGTGAGAAAACCGGAGATGATCCACTGCAGCGGCTGCCCGCTCAGCACGCCATGCCAGTCGAGATGTGGGATCACGCCTCACCCTCCTGGTGCAGCGGATCGAGCACCTTCTGCAGGAAACGGCGGGTGCGGGCGTGCTGCGGCCGGGCGAAAAACTCGGCCGGCGGCGCGACTTCGAGAATATCGCCGCCGTCGATAAACACCACCCGATCGGCAATCTCGCGGGCGAACTGCATCTCGTGGGTCACCACCACCATGGTGATCCCGCTGTGGGCGAGGGTTTTCATGACCTGCAGCACTTCGCCGATCATCTCCGGGTCCAGCGCCGACGTGGGTTCATCGAACAGAATGATCTGCGGCGAGGAGGCGAGGGCGCGGGCGATCGCCACCCGCTGCTGCTGACCGCCCGAGAGCTGGGCAGGCATCTGCCGGGCTTTATCCGCCAGGCCAACCTGGCTGAGCAGCGCCAGCGAGCGCTCGCGGGCGGCGCTTTTGCTCCAGCCGTGAACGCGTTCCAGCGCGAGGGTAATATTCTCCTGCGCCGTCAGGTGGGCGTAGAGATTAAACTGCTGAAAAACGAAGCCGACCCGGCTGCGCAGCTGGCGCAGGGCGCTGCCGGTAAGCTGGCGCGTCGGTTTGCCGTCGATCAGAATCTCGCCGCCGCTAAGGGATTCCAGCTGATTGATCAGGCGGATCAGGGTTGATTTGCCGGATCCCGAAGGGCCGAGGATCGCCACTACTTCGCCGGGTTCAACCTGTAAATTTACGCCGTTCAGCACCCGATGGTCGCCGTAGCTTTTGGCGACATCGCGAAACTCAATGCTGGCGCGCTGCAGATGCGAAAAATCCGCGGACGATGCCGCGGAGCGTGAAAATAGAGCCGATAACATCATCTTTCTCTGCTTATTTCGCTTCGATAGTAAAGGCGCGCGGCTGCGGAGTTTTGGTGCTCGGGCCAAACCAGATGTCGTAAATTTTGGCCGCTTCACCGGTTTTTTCCAGCTTGACCAGCTCGTCATTGACCGCTTTCAGCAGGGCCGGTTCGCCTTTCTTCACGCCGACGCCAATCTCTTCTTTGCTCAGCAGGTCGGGGATGATTTTGAAGTTTGCCTTGTCCGGCGCTTCCGCCAGCAGTCCGGCGAGGATGGTGCTGTCCTGAGTGATGGCCTGCACGTTGCCGTTGCGCAGGGCGGTCAGCGCCAGCGGAATATCGTCATAAGAGAGCACGCGCGACTGCGGGAAACGCTGATGCAGCGCCTGTTCGCCGGTGGTGCCTTTTACCGCGCCGATGCGCGCTTTGCTGTAATCATCGAGCTTATCCGGCGATTTTGCCGGGACGAGGAACTGCTGGCCGGTCACGAAGTAAGGCGTTGAGAAATCAATCACCTGGGCGCGTTCCGGGGTGATGGTGATATCGGCGACGATCAGGTCGGCCTTACCGGACTGCAGCAGCGGAATGCGGTTGGCCGGGTTGGTGGCGACCAGCTCCAGCTTGACGCCGAGCGACTTTGCCAGCGCTTCGGCGAAGTCCACGTCGTAGCCGACGATTTTATGCGTTTTCGGGTCTACCGAGCCGAACGGCGGGTTGGCGTCGAAGGTGGCGACTTTGACCACGCCGGCGGCTTTGATATCGGCTAGTTGATCGGCCTGAGCCTGCGCGGCGAGCACCAGCATGCCCAGCGCCAGCGCGATTTTTGTTTTTGCAATGCGCATTGTTATTCCCCTGAATCCCTGTTTTGTTTTGTGTTTATCACGCTCCCACAAATCGCCCGTCGGCGGCAAAGAAGAAAAAGTTCTTATCTATAACGAAAAAGAACTTAACAAAGTTGTGGATATTGTTTACCCGGCTCTGTGCTACCAAACTGGGGAGACATTCCGTCAGCTATTGGTATCTTTCTGAAATCACAAGACTCGCAGCGATGCCCTGGTGCCCGCTGAAATCGGTGAACCGGAGGTCGGAAGACAAGGGCTGGCCGCCAGGGATGGCGGCCAGAGGCGAATCGAGACAGCGATGTCGAGTTGAGCCGACCGCAGGCTGAGGACCGGGAGGTGAGCGCAGTGCGCAGCACCGATTTCTTTGCGGGACCGCGGGGATTGTAAAGGGGGAGACGGTTTTCTCCCCCTTTACCCGTTCACGGGTAGCGGTGAGGCATTTTCTGCAGATTGCGAGTGAACGGAACCCTTACGCATAGAATTACAAATCAGGCTTCGGCAAACGCTGCGGGTCCTTCCCAGCCTGCGCTGCGCTTGGCTGGGCTACGGGGCCTCAGTCGTCTGGGGTCGTGTAGCCCGGATAAGACGTTTACGTCGCAATCCGGGAAAGGCCCCTAATATGCGCCCGACAGAATTACAAATCCGGAATTGATATTTCCCGCCCGCCGTCAACTGTGGTTGAAATAGACACAGGCAAAAATGCTTCCCGACGGAGGAGAAAAATGAAAGTGGCGCTGTGGCAACGCATAACGGGCTGGCTGGCTTCTTTATCTGGATCCGGCGGTGAAGCCGGTCAGCAGGATACCCAACGCATCATGGAGGCAATATTACCGGTCGCCAGTCTCTACGGAATTGAGCTCGGCAACGTTGAAACAAGGTGGTTTCGCCATGATAAAACATACTGAGCGGCGCAGGACGCGTGAAGCCTACTGGAACGAGGTGTGCTTTGTGTAGCGCGAGGCTGTTTGCGGTTGCGGCGACGCAGGAAGCGAAGCCGCAGCCCTGAACAGCTTTATCCCCCCAGATACATCCGTTTGATTTCCGGATTCGCCAGCACCTCCGGCGCCGGACCAGAGAGCATAATCTTCCCATTCTCCAGCACATAGGCGCGATCGGCGATGGTCAACGCCGCCGTGGCGTTCTGCTCTACCAGCAGCACGGTAATATTCTCTTCCCGCAGCTGCTTAATCGTCGCAAACAGCTCCCCGACAATTTTCGGCGCCAGGCCGAGGCTTGGCTCATCGAGCATCAGCAGTACCGGCTCGCTCATCAACGCTCTGGCGATCGCCAGCATCTGCTGCTCGCCGCCGCTCATGGTTCCCGCCATCTGGCTGCGCCGCTCTTTCAGCCGGGGAAACAGGCTGTACATGCGATCGCGCAGGCGGGTAAAGCCGGCGAGATTGTTGTAGGCCCCCATGCGCAGATTTTCTTCGATGGTCAGGTTGGTAAAGATGCGCCGTCCTTCTGGCACCAGCGCCAGCCCCTTACGCACAATCTGATGCGTCTGGCTGCGGGAAATATCCTCGTTGAGAAAATTGACCCTCCCCGTGGAGCGCACCAGGTTGACGATCCCGTTGAGGGTGGAGGTTTTCCCCGCACCGTTGCTGCCGATAAGGGTCACAATCTCCCGGTCGTGAATATCAATGTCCACCCCTTTCAGCCCCTGAATCACGCCGTAAAACACTTTTAACTCGCGCGCGCTAAGCATAACGAACGTCCCCCAGGTAGGCGGAAATCACGTCCGGATCCTGAATGGCTTCGGACATCAGGCCGCTAAACAGCGGTTTGCCGTACTCCAGCACCATCACCCGCTCGCACAGCTTGTTGACGAACGGCATATCGTGCTCGATCAGCAGTACGCTGAGCTGATAGTCGTTACGCATGCGGAAGATCAGATCCGCCAGATCCTCCGTCTCTTTCGGGTTCATCCCGGCGGCGGGCTCGTCGAGCAGCAGCAATTTTGGCGACGTCGCCAGCGCGCGGGCGATCTCCACCTTGCGCTGGTTGCCGTAGCTGAGGTTGGTGGCCTGCACGTCGGCGAAATGGGCGATACCGATATCGTCCAGAATCGCCATCGCTTTGGCCTTTGCCGCCCGCTCGGCGGGGAAGTAGCGGCCAATATGCAGCGCCGCTTCCAGCAGCGAATAGCGGCTGGCGCTGTCGAGGCCGACCATCACGTTTTCTAATACCGTCATCGAGTTGAACAGGCGGATATTCTGAAAGGTGCGGGCAATCCCGGCGTTGACCACCCGGTTAGGCTTCAGCCCCTTCAGCGACTTTCCCGCCAGGGTCACGCTGCCGCTGGTCGGCTTATAGTTGGCGGTGATGACGTTGAACATCGTGGTTTTGCCCGCGCCGTTGGGGCCTATCAGGCCAAAAATTTCCGCCTCGTCGACGTGGAAACTGACGCTGTCGATGGCCCGCAGGCCGCCGAACTGCATGGTCACGTCCTGCACCTGTAAAATGACCTTATTTTGCGCCATAGCCGCGGCCCCTTTTGCCCACTTGCCAAATCTCTTTTTTACCCAGCAGACCTTCGCGGGCGAACAGCATGATGATCAGCAGCAGCAGCGAGAACACCACCATCCGCAGGCCCGGATACGCGCCGAGATCGTGACCGAAGAACTGGAGCGGCTGGTCGAGAAAGCGCAGCCACTCGCCGCTGCCGACCACCAGTACGGTGCCGAGCAGCGCGCCGGTGGTGCTGCCCAGGCCGCCGAGCACGATAATAATCAGCAGCTGGAAGGTGAGCATAAAGTCGAACAGGCCCGGCGAGATGGTGGTCAGCAGCGAGGCCAGCAGTCCGCCGCCGATCCCTTCAAAGAAGGCGCTGGTGGCGAAGGCGCAGGTTTTAATGCGAAACGTGTTCACGCCCATGGCGATAGCGGCGTCTTCGTCGTCGCGCACCGCTTTCATCATTCGCCCGTACTTCGACCACACCAGCTGCAAAATCATCCCGGTCGCCAGCAGGGCGAACAGCCCGCACCAGAACAGGAGATGCGGCTGCTGCGGAATATCGTTGAGGCCAATCGCGCCGTTGGTGATCTGCGGATTGTTGATAGCGAGGATTTTAATGATAAAGCCGAAGCCGAGGGTCACAATCGCCAGGTAGTCGCCGCGCACGCGGAAGACCGGCAGGGCAAGGCAAACCGCCAGCGCCGCCGCGCACAGGCCGCTAATGAGCAGCGCGGGCAGGAACCCGGCGTGCAGCACGAGGATCCACGGGCTGGGGGCGGCCATCTCAAACATATCCAGCTTGCTGTCACTGGGGAGGATCAGCAGGGCGGTGACGTAAGCGCCGACCGCCACAAAGCCGTTGGGCTCCAGCGACAGCTGGCCGGTCACGCCGTTGATCAGGTTGTAGCTGACCGCGAGGATCATAAAGACGAAAATGGTGCTGATGACGCGAGTAATGTAGTCGTTGAAGACGACGTTGATCCCGGCCAGCAGCGCGACGCAGAGAGCAATAATGACCAGGTTGCGCAGCTGCGCCCCGGCGGTAGTCGTAGCGTTGAGCATCAGAAACGGCTCCTTTCCAGACGTTCATCGCCCATAATGCCAACCGGGCGGAACAAGAGGACCAGAATCAAGAACATAAAGGCAAAGGCGTCTTTGTAACCGCCCAGTTCGGGAAACAGAGCGACCGCCACCACCTCGGTAAAGCCGAGAATAAAGCCGCCGAGCACCGCGCCGGTGACGCTGCCGATTCCGCCGAGCACCGCGGCGGCGAAGGCCTTCAGGCCGATCAGCACGCCCATCAGCGGGTCGATGGTCGGGTAGCTGATGGAGTAGAACACCCCGCCCAGCGCCGCGAGGCTGCTGCCGAGGGCGAACACCAGCGAGATAATGCGGTTGGCGTCGATGCCCATCAGGCGCACGGTATTAACGTCGAAGGCCACCGCGCGGATCGCCATCCCGTAGCGGGTGCGGTACAGCAGCCAGAGGATCGCCAGCAGCAGCAGGACGGTGATCAGCGGCACGATCCACGCCACGTTGGTGATAATCACGTCACCAAAGGCGCGGGTGTTGTTGAAAAATTCCGGTGCGGAAAAGAAGCGCGAGCTGCCGCCAAACAGCACGTTGAACAGGTTTTCGAGGAAGAAGCTGACGCCGATGGCGGTGATCAGCATGGAGATTTTTGATGCCTGACGCAGCGGGCGATAGGCCACCCGGTCGATCAGCATACCGAACAGGCCGCACAGCGCGAGGGTCAGGAAAACGGCTACCCCGAAGGGTAGCCCAATGGAAGAAAACAAAAACAGGGTGGTAAACGCCCCGACCATCATTACGTCCGCATGGGCGAAGTTGATCAGGCGCAGCACCCCATAAACCATCGTATAACCGATGGCAATCAGGGCGTACATGCCCCCAAGGCTCATTCCATTGACCACTTGCTGGAGAAAAATGGCACCATCCATCTGATATCCCTTATAAAACCTTAAGGATTAACCACGGTACGAAACGCCAGCTTGCCATCCTTCACTTCGTTGATGACCGCGCTGCGGATAGCGTCGCCGTTTTGTAACGTCAGCGTGCCGGTTACGCCCTGGAAGTCCTTAGTGGCGCGAATTTTTTCGTTAACGCAAACCCGGTCGTGCGGGTCGCTGCACTGGTTCATGGCGTTGATAATGACGTTATAGGCGTCCGCCGCCATCGCGCCCCAGGTGTGGGTCGGCTGCTGGTATTTGGCTTCCCAGGCTTTGATAAACACCTCGCCCGCCGGCGTTTGCTCTTTGGCGTTCGGCGAGTAGTAGTCGGTGGTCATATAGCCGTTGACCGCGTCTTTGCCGACGTCAAAAAAGACCTGATCCGCCGCCAGCCCGTCGCCGCCGACCACCGGCTTGCTCAGCCCCAGCTGCTTCGCCTGTACGGCGATCAGCGCCCCTTCGGTGTAGTAGATCGGCATATAGATCATGTCGACGTTCTTCGCCTTCACGCTGGCCAGCTGGGCCTTAAAGTCTTTGCTGCCGCCGGGAGCCTGAACTTCGATAGGAATGGCGCCGCCGTTTTTCAGGAACTGCGTGCGAAAGGCCTTCGCCAGGCCGACGGAGTAGTCGTTGCTGCTGTCGAAGACGATGGCGGCGGTTTTGGCTTTCAGATCGCGCGAGGCGAGGTTAGCGCCGACCACGCCCTGGAAGCTGTCGGAGAAGCAGACCCGGCTGACGTAAGGGTGGTTGCGGGTAACGCGGTCGTTGGTCGCGGTTGAGGAGACCAGCGGCGTTTTGCTGTCGTCGGCGATTTTGGTCATCGCCAGGGTATTGGAGGAGGTGACTTCGCCGATCACCGCATCGACTTTATCGCTGGAAACCAGGCGCTGCATGGCGTTAGCGGCTTCGACCTTATCGCTCTTATCGTCGATCACGATAAGCTTCACGGTGTCGCCGTTTTTTAACGTCGGCGTAATGCTCTGGATAATATCCAGCCCTTTTTGCGAAGGCTGACCGTAGCCGCTCAGCGCGCCGCTCAGCGGCAAGACCACGCCGATTTTAATTTCAGCCGCCTGCGCGCTGCTGGCACCGACCCACGCGGCAACCAGCGTGGCCATTAAAGACGCTTTCCCGGAAAACTTGTTCATTGTTACCTCACCGTCGGTGGATTATTTATACCCTTCATACTTCAAGTTGCTTGTGCGTTGGCTTTCCTCGCTCACCCCAGTCACTTACTTCAGTAAGCTCCTGGGGATTCACTGCGTCGCCGCGTGATTCGCCCCTACGGGACTCACCCTTTCAGGGCCAGCGCAAGCGCTGTTCAAAACGGTTAACCATTTTGTCCTGCAACTCGAATTATTTTGGGTATATCTTTAACTATCAATGACTGCATAACATTGAGACATAATTCGCCAACGTATCCGGCGAATTATTGGCTGTTATGTTGAATAGATAACGAGATATATTTGGTATGCAGATTTACCTTACAACGTCCGTTTCGTTTTTACTCATGCAATATTCTTATTACCTCCAGAAGAGGGCATAAGGCTGGTGAAAATACTGTTATTGGTACGGTAAACGCATTTTGCCAGGTGGCGTCTGACACCTTACCCGGCCTGGAAAGCCCGCAATTTCAGCGCGCACCCGAATATAATATTCAGGTGCGCTCGATAATATTAAAAATCTATTCTGCTGCCCGCGTGACTTATTATTTTAACTGGCTCAACGGTTTTATTTTTCCATGCAGCGCCGGATTATCGCTTTCGTCTTTCAGGCGCACTCCGGTAAGCCGCCGCAAAAAGGCCTGCTCCAGTAGCCAGGCCAGCTTAAAAGCGGCGGCATCAAAGCTCAGTCCTTCCGGACGGATATTAGAAATACAGTTGCGCTCCGACTCCAGCCGCTGACGATGCGGCTGCCAGGTTAAATACACCCCGAGGCTATCCGGCGAGGAGAGCCCGGGCCTTTCGCCAATCAATATCGCCACCGCTCTGGCCTTCAGCGTTTCGCCTATATCATCGCCCAGCGCGACCCGCGACTGGTGCGCCAGCACCACCGGGGCCAGGCTCAGGCCGAGGGTTTTCAGATAGGGCAGCAGGGCGCGAATCAGCGGCACCGCCTGGCGCTGCACGGCGTACGACGACAGCCCGTCGCCAATCACCAGCAGCAGGTCGGCGGGGCGCGCGCCGCTGGCGGCGAGGTCGGCGCGGCTCTCTTCGTTCAGCTGTCGCCCCAGATCCGGGCGATTCAGATAGACATGGCGATCGCTGGCGGCGCTGCGGACGGTCAGCGTCGACAGCCCCAGCTCCGCCAGCGGCTGGACTAACTGGTCGCTGGCGAAAGGCTGGTGAATGGCATCGCGCGCCCGGGCGTGGGCGAGGCCGAAATTCAGCACTTCGCGGGTCGGCAGGCTGGCGCCGCTGCGCCCCAGCGCAATCCGCGCATCGGTAAATTCACGCAGCGGGTTCCAGGCGTCGGGAGGATTCATACCGGTTCTCCTTGCGGCAGGACGGAAAGCAGCGGATGGCGGGCATCGGTCAGACGCAGCGCGCCGTGGCGGTCAATAATTTGCATCTTCGTCAGCCAGTCGGCGAACTCAGGCGCATGCTGTAAACCCAGCAGTCGGCGGGCGTAAAGGGCATCGTGGAACGAGGTGCTTTGGTAGTTGAGCATAATATCGTCAGCCCCCGGAACGCCGATCAAAAAGGTCAGCCCGGCCGCGCAGAGCAGCGTCAGCAGGGTATCCATATCGTCCTGATCCGCTTCGGCGTGATTGGTGTAGCAAACGTCGCAGCCGATGGGCAGCCCCATCAGCTTGCCGCAGAAGTGATCTTCCAGCCCGGCGCGGATAATCTGCTTACCATCGTACAGATACTCCGGGCCAATAAAGCCCACCACCGTATTGACCAGCAGCGGTTCAAAATGGCGGGCGACGGCATAGGCCCGGGCTTCGCAGGTCTGCTGATCAACGCCGTGGTGGGCGTTGGCGGAAAGACAGCTGCCCTGGCCGGTTTCAAAATACATCACGTTGTTGCCCAGCGTGCCGCGGTTCAGGCTAAGCGCCGCTTCCCGCGCTTCCTGCAGCAGCGCCAGATTAATGCCGAAACCGCTGTTGGCGGCTTCGGTACCGGCCACCGACTGGAACACCAGATCCACCGGTGCGCCGCGCTCAATCAGCTGCAGGGTGTTGGTGACGTGGGTCAAAATGCACGACTGGGTGGGGATGGCGAAGCGCTGAATAATATCGTCAAGCATATGGTTCAGCTGCGCCAGCACCGGCAGGCTGTCGCTGGCCGGATTGATGCCGATCACCGCGTCCCCGGCGCCGTACAGCAGGCCGTCGAGCATGCTGGCGGCGATGCCTTTCATATCATCGGTCGGGTGATTGGGCTGCAGGCGCACGCTCAGGCGCCCCGGCAGGCCGATGGTATTGCGAAAACGGGTGACGACCCGGCATTTGCTGGCGGCGAGGATCAGATCCTGATTGCGCATCAGCTTGCTGACCGCGGCGGCCATCTCCGGGGTTATCGCGCGGGCGACCTGGCGCAGCGCCGCTTCATCGGTGGCGTCGTCGAGCAGCCAGTCGCGAAAATCGCCGACCGTAAGGTGGCGAATCGCCGCGAAGCCCCGGGCGTCGTGGGTATCGAGGATCAGCCGGGTCACCTCATCCTGCTCGTAGGGAATCAGCGGATTATCGAGAATCTCCGTGAGCGGAACCTCCGCCAGCGCCATTTTTGCCGCCATCCGCTCTTCGGCGGAGCCGGCGATAACGCCCGCCAGCGCGTCGCCGGAACGCGCAGGGGAGGCCTTCGCCATCAAGGTTTTCAGACTATCAAAGCGCCATACCTGGCCCGATAGCGTGGTTTTATACATGTGTCGCCTCCTCAGGAGACCGTACGCAGCTGCGGATCCACCGCCGCGCGCTGGCGGGCCGCTGCGGTCTTGCGAAACCACAGGTAGCCGCCGAGCATCATGGCGGCGAAAATCAGCGCCAGCAGGGTGTTGTACCAGACCATCGCCACCAGGCAGAGTACCGCCATGGCCAGCGCGAAGGCCGGCGCCCACGGATAGAGCGGCGCGCGGAACGGTCGAATCAGCTTCGGCTCGCTGCGGCGCAGTTTAAACAGCGCCGCCATCGAGGTGATATACATAACAATAGCGCCAAATACCGACATCGTGACGATACAGGCGGTCAGCGGCATCCCGCTAATGGTGATCAGCGAATCGGAGAAAATGGCGGCGATGCCCACCACGCCACCGGCGAGGATCGCCAGATGCGGCGTGCGGGTGCGGCGGTTCAGCGTCGCCAGGCTGGCGGGGAGATAGCCCGCGCGCGCCAGCGAGTAAATCTGCCGCGAGTAGCCCATGATAATCCCGTGGAACGAGGCCACCAGGCCGAAGAGTCCCAGCCACACCAGCATATGCAGCCAGCCGCTGCTGTTGCCGACCACCATTTTCATCGCCTGCGGCAGCGGGTCGTTAATATTGGCCAGGGTTCGCCAGTCGCCCACGCCGCCGGCAAAAATCATCACGCCAATCGCCAGCACGGTCAGGGTCAGGATGCCGCCGCCCAGCGCCCGGGGAATGGTGCGCTGCGGATCCTTCGCCTCTTCGGCGGCCATCGATGCGCCTTCAATCGCCAGAAAGAACCAGATAGCGAACGGGATGGCGGCAAACATCCCCGGCAGCGCCAGGCCGCTGAAGCTCTCCGCGCCCGCCCAGCCGTTAGCGGTAAAGTGGCTCCAGGAGAAGCCCGGCGCGACAACGCCCATAAACACCAGCAGTTCGAAAATCGCTAATAACGTCACCACCAGCTCAAAGGTCGCGGCGATACCCACGCCGAGAATATTCAGCGTCATAAAGATGATGTAGGCGCCGCAGGCCACCCATTTGGGGTCGAGCGCCGGAAACTGCACGTTAAGATAGGCGCCGATGGCCATGGCGATGGCGGGCGGGGCGAAGACGAATTCAATCAGGGTCGCGAAGCCGGCGATAAACCCGCCGGTCGGGCCAAAGGCGCGGTAGGCGTAGGCAAAAGGCCCGCCCGCATGCGGAATGGCGGTGGTCAGCTCGGTAAAGCTAAAAATAAAGGCGCAGTACATCGCGGCGATGGCCAGCGCGACGATCATAAAGCCCAGCGTCCCGGCCTGGGACCAGCCGTAGCTCCAGCCAAAATACTCTCCGGAAATAACCAGCCCAACGGCGATCCCCCATAAGCGGAAACTGCCGAGCGTTCTTTTTAGCGTTGTGGTTTGCTCTGTCATGTTCGTTGCCTCGCCAGATAAAGATATCGGGAGGGTTGCAAAGAGAATGCCAGGGCAGCCCGCAGGGGGAGCGTAGCGAATCATCCTCGCGTACTCCGTGTACGCTCCGGTTCTTTCGCGCTGTCCGTGTCCAAACTGTCTGCAACGATTACGCCTGTTGGGATAAGCTCTAAGCCAACGAGGATCAAAAAAGGGGCAGACTGCGCCCGGCGAGAGAGTCGCCGTGGTGCAGCTGCCCGCAAATGTGGCGTTACTGGTGCACGATGGCGCCAGCGTCTTTTTGAATTACCGGACCTGCTTTCACCTGCAGGTTAAGTCCTTTACTCTCCAGCTCGGCGTTGCGAATGCGCAGACCGCGGTCGGCTTCAATATTGACGTTGCTAAAATGGAAACCGCTGAGCGGCGCTTCCGGGGTACCGATAATATAGGCCGCCGCTTTGCTGTCGCCTGTGGAGGTTAAATTTTCAACGGTGATATTACTGAAGTGCGGAGTCTTGTATTTATCGAACGGCTGTTTCGGGTCGCTGTCCGGCGGATAGATCTGTTCGCCGAGGGTAAAGCCGCCTGCCTGCAACAGCTTATCGACCTCGGCCTGCACAATCGGCGCGGCTTTGTAATAGGCGGAGAACACCAGCGGCACCTCAACGTTATGCATTCTGGTATTGCGGTAGACGATATTTTTTACCTCACCGCCTTTGCCGCGCGGGCTTTTAATCCGAATACCGTACATCGAACCTTCGAAGGTATTGTTTTCCACCAGCACGTTATTCACGCCGCCTGCGCTCTCGCTGCCGATGGAGATCCCGCGCCCCTGCTTCAGGGTGTTGTTGGCGATATAGATGTTATCCACCACGCCCTCCGGGAAGCGCGGGTCGGCTTTTTCCGCCTTGATGGCAATATGGTCGTCGTTACAGTCGATATAGTTGTTGGTAATACGGATATTCTGGCTATCGATAGGATCGATGGCGTCGGTATTCGGCGCATGCCACGGCGAAAGAATACGCGTGCCGTTGATATCGACATCGTGCGCGTAGCGGGTGACCACGTGGAAGCTGGGTGAATGGGTGAGGGTCACGCCGTAGATAAGCACGTTGCTGGCGCGGGTGATATAAATCAGCCGCGGTCGGTCGGTACCGCCTTTCTTGCCGGTGGCGCGGATATTTTCCCGCCAGCGCTCCCACCACACCGCGCCCTGGCCGTCGATAGTGCCTTCACCGACGATGGCCACGTTTTGCGCGTCGGCGATGCTGATAAACGGCAGCCAGCCGTTTTCAGCTTCGGCGTATCGCGTTTTATCATCGCCGCGATAGGCAGCCACTTCGGTTGAGGCCACCAGGGTGGCGTCTTTCTCCAGCTTAAGCTGAATATTATTCTTCAGAAACAGCGGGTTGGTCAGGAAATTACCTTTTGGCACCAGCACCGTTCCCCCTCCGGCGGCGGCGCAGTCATCAATCGCTTTTTGAATGGCATCGGTGTTGAGCGCGATTTGCAGCCGATGGCCTTCTGCGCCGTAGTGGGTGATATCACAGATTTTATCGGGAAACTTCACGGAACTCGCGGCCTGAGCGGCGTACAGCGGTAGAAGACCGACGGCGGCAGCGGCGGCCCACAGAGGTAAAGCGCGGGGTATCATGGCATTATCCTTTTTTGGTTTGTTGTTTTGTAAAATTAGCACCAATGTTTTGATTTAATGAGGGCGGCGATCACGGTTTCTCTTTTGTCGTTATTCTGCCCATAAGTAGCGATGATGATTTGGGCGAATGCATAGATGACAGGCCCGGCGGCTTTGCAATTTGGCGACAGGCGGGGTATAAGGAATCTCTTATCTGGATGTTTAGATGTCTATACGCCCATGGAGTCAAATGCAAACAACACAACAACAAGGTGGGCAGCTTAAGCGCACCATGAAGACCCGCCACCTGATTATGCTGTCGCTGGGTGGCGTTATTGGCACAGGGCTATTTTTTAATACCGGCTATATCATCTCCACCACCGGAGCGGCGGGTACGCTGCTGGCCTATCTGATTGGCGCGCTGGTGGTCTGGCTGGTGATGCAGTGTCTGGGCGAACTCTCGGTGGCGATGCCGGAAACCGGGGCGTTCCACGTCTACGCCGCGCGCTATCTCGGCCCGGCGACCGGGTACACCGTCGCCTGGCTCTACTGGCTAACCTGGACCGTCGCGCTTGGCTCAAGCTTCACCGCCGCCGGATTCTGCATGCAGTACTGGTTCCCGCAGGTGCCGGTATGGGTCTGGTGCGTGGTGTTCTGCGCGGTGATTTTCGCCCTCAACGTTATCTCCACCCGCTTCTTTGCCGAAGGTGAATTCTGGTTCTCGCTGGTGAAGGTGGTCACTATTATCGCCTTTATTATTCTCGGCGGGGCGGCGATCTTCGGCATCATTCCGATGCAGGATGGCTCCCCGGCGCCGGGGCTGCGCAATATCACCGCCGAAGGCTGGTTCCCGCACGGCGGTCTGCCGATCCTGATGACCATGGTGGCGGTTAACTTCGCTTTCTCCGGCACCGAGCTTATCGGCATCGCGGCGGGGGAAACGGAGAATCCGCACAAAGTCATTCCGGTGGCCATTCGTACCACCATCGCCCGGCTGATTATCTTTTTTATCGGCACCGTCTTCGTGCTGGCGGCGCTGATCCCGATGCAGCAGGCGGGAGTCGAAAAAAGCCCGTTTGTGCTGGTGTTCGAAAAGGTGGGGATCCCCTACGCGGCGGATATCTTTAACTTTGTGATCCTGACGGCGATTCTGTCGGCGGCCAACTCTGGCCTCTACGCCTCCGGGCGGATGCTGTGGTCGCTCTCCAATGAAAAAACGCTGCCGTCCTGTTTTACCAAATTGACCAGGAACGGCGTGCCGCTGACGGCGATTTCAGTCAGCATGCTCGGCGGCGTGCTGGCGCTCTTCTCCAGCGTCGTGGCCCCGGATACGGTGTTTGTCGCGCTGTCGGCGATTTCCGGCTTCGCGGTGGTGGCGGTATGGCTGAGCATCTGCGCCTCGCACTTTATGTTCCGCCGCCGCCATCTGCAGCAGGGGAAGGCGCTAAGCGAACTGCACTACCGCGCGCCGTGGTATCCGCTGGTGCCGGCGCTGGGATTTGTGCTTTGCCTGGTGGCCTGCGTGGGTCTGGCGTTTGACCCGAGTCAGAGGATTGCGCTGTGGTGCGGGATCCCGTTCGTGGCACTGTGTTATGGTGCGTATTATCTGACTCGTTCACGGAAACTCACCCAGGAGCCTCAACATGTCGCAGAATAATCCGTTAACCGCCCTCCTTGACGCAAAGCCCTTTATCCTGCTGGACGGCGCGATGGCGACGGAGCTGGAAGCGCGCGGCTGCAATCTTGCCGACAGCCTGTGGTCGGCGAAAGTGCTGGTCGACAACCCGGAGCTTATCCGCGAAGTTCACCTCGACTATTTCCGCGCCGGCGCGCAGGTGGCGATCACCGCCAGCTATCAGGCGACGCCGGCGGGCTTTGCCGCCCGCGGCCTCGATGAAGCGCAGTCGAAAGCGCTGATCGGCAAAAGCGTTGAGCTGGCCCGCAAGGCGCGGGAGGCGTATCTGGCGGAAAACCCGCAGGCGGGCGCGCTGCTGGTTGCCGGTTCGGTCGGGCCGTACGGCGCCTTCCTGGCGGACGGTTCGGAGTATCGCGGCGATTATGTCCGCAGCCGTGAGGAATTTCAGGCGTTTCATCGTCCGCGCGTGGAAGCGCTGCTCGACGCCGGGGCCGATCTGCTGGCCTGCGAAACGATGCCGAATTTCGCCGAGATGAAGGCGCTGTCGGAGCTGCTGACCGCCTATCCGCGCGCGCGGGCGTGGTTCTCGTTTACCCTGCGCGATGCGCAGCATCTCAGCGACGGCACGCCGCTGCGGGAAGTGGTTGCCGTGCTGGCAAACTATCCGCAGGTGGTGGCGCTGGGCATTAACTGTATCGCGCTGGAAAACACCACCGCCGCGCTGGCGCATCTGCATAGCCTGACGGCGCTGCCGCTGGTGGTTTATCCTAATTCCGGGGAGCACTATGACCCGGTATCCAAGACCTGGCATCACCACGGCGAAGCCTGTGCAACGCTGGCGGGATATTTACCCCAGTGGCTGGCGGCGGGGGCGAAGCTGATTGGCGGCTGCTGCCGCACGACGCCGAAGGATATTGCCGAACTGAACGCGCGGCGTTGAGTTTGCGCCGGGTGGCGGCTGATGCCTTACCCGGCCGACAACGTGCACGAATCGTAGGCCGGGTAAGCGTAAGCGCTACCCGGCATCAATCACCCGGCATCCGCTAACACAAACATCCCGTACGGGTGGATTTCGAGATAGTAATGCTCGCCGACGTCCGGCTGCAGCCGCGTCGCGTTCACCTGCAGCAAAATTTCCTGCCCGTGCCACTCTACCGTCACCTCGTACTGCGGTCCCATATAGGCCACGTGACGGATCGTGCAACGCTGGCTCTCCTCGCCGCGATCGCTCAGGGTGATCGCCTCCGGGCGGACGCCGACGCTGCCCTCGCCGTGGGCGGCAAAATGCGGCGGCCTCGGCAGCCGATAGCCATAAATATCGACGAAACCCTCGCTGAAGGCGGCCGGGAACAGGTTGGCATCGCCCATAAAGCTTGCCATAAAGCGCGACGCAGGCTGGCGGTAAAGATCCTGCGGCGAGCCGATCTGCATGATATGCCCCTTATTCATCACCAGCACGGTATCGGAAACCGCAAAGGCTTCACTCTGATCGTGGGTCACGTACAGCGAGGTGATATCAAACTGCTTTTGCAGTTCGCGGATCTTATCGCGCATGCTGCGCCGCAGGTTGGCGTCGAGGTTACTTAAGGGCTCATCAAACAGCAGCACCTTTGGCTTGAGGATCAGGGCGCGCGCCAGCGCCACGCGCTGCTGCTGGCCGCCGGAGATCTGATCGACATAGCGGTCTTCGAAGCCTTCCAGATCCACCATCGCCAGCGCCTCCTTCACCCGCGCTTTCACATCGCCGCGCGACGCGCCGAGCATCTTCAGACCGTAGCCGACGTTGTCCCCCAGCGACATATGCGGAAACAGGGCGTAAGACTGAAACACCATACAGATGTCGCGCTGCTGAATGGATCGATGGGTCACGTCTTCGCCATCGATGAAAATCTGCCCTTCGCTCGGTTTTTCCAGCCCGGCGACCAGGCGCAGGATGGTGGTCTTACCGCAGCCGGAAGGGCCGAGCAGGGTCACCATTTGCCCCTGCGGGATGGTGAGATTGATATTGTCGATAACCGTGTTGCTGCCGAATCGCTTGGTGACGTTGCGCAGTTCAACAAAATTTTTCTGACTCATAGTGCGCTCCATTACGCCTGGTTTTTGGCTTTTGACCGGGAGATACGCGCTTCCCCGATCAGCCAGTCAAAGATAAAAATAATCGCCAGCATCACTACGATCAGAATCGATCCGTAGGCGATCGCCACGCCGTATTCGCCGTCTTCCACCCGGTTGAGGATATAGGCGGTAGCGACGCGGGTGTCCGGCGTCACGAGGAACACAATGGCGCTGACGGTGGTAATGGCGCGCACAAAGCTGTAGATCAGCGCCGAGAGGATCGCCGGGCGCAGCAGCGGCAGCAGGATATGCGTAATGGTGCGCAGGGAACCCGCGCGCAGGCTGAGCGACGCTTCGTCCAGCGATTTGTCGATCTGGCCTAAACCGGCAATGCCCGCCCGGATGCCCACCGGCACGTTACGCATCACCATCGAGATAATCACAATCGCTGCCGTTCCGGTGAGGTACACCGGCGCGCTGTTAAAGGCGAGAATATAGGAGACGCCCGCCACGGTGCCCGGCACCGCGAAGCACAGCATGGTGGTGAACTCGATGGTCTTTTTGCCTTTAAACTGCTGACGCACCACGATCCAGGCGATCAGCAGGCCGAAGGCGGCGGTGATCGGCGCGGCGATCCCGGCGTAGAGCAGGGTATCGAGCAGCGAAGGCCAGGCACCGTCGCTCATCCCCTGGCCGAACAGCTTGATAAAGTTATCCAGCGTCAGGGTGTAGTCCACGCCCCAGTTAACGGTAAAGCTGCCGTAGAAAATGCTGCCGTAGAGCAGGGCGTTGAAGGCGATCCACACCGCCAGAATGGCGATCACGCTCCACACCAGGGTCACCGGCAGCGGCTGCACGTCGCCGCGATAGGACTTACCGGAAACCGTGACGTACGAGCGCTTGCCGATCCACATATACTGAATGCAGAACACCAGCAGCGAGAACAGCAGCAGGAACGCGCCCAGGGTACTGGCGGCCTGATAATCGAGCTGCGAACCGGTGATATAGAAGTAGATTTGCGTCGCCAGCACGTCGAAGTTGCCGCCGAGCACCAGCGGGTTGCTGAAGTCGGCCAGCGACTGGACGATGACAATTAAAAACGCGTTCGCCAGCGCAGGTTTCAGCAGCGGGACGAAGACGCCGTTAAAGGTCTGCCAGCGGCTGGCGCGCAGGGTGTACGACGCCTCCTCCAGCGACGGATGAATGGTTTTAATCGCGCCGTCGAGGATCATAAACGCCATCGGAGTGAACGCCAGCACCTGCGCCAGCCAGATGCCGGTAAACCCGTACAGCCAGTTGGTGTTGGTTAAGCCGAACCAGTCGACCATCAGCTCGGTGACGTAGCCGGAACGGCCCATCATCAGGGTAACGCCGAGGCCGACGACAAACGGCGGGGTGACGATCGGCAGAATCGAGAAAATGCGGCCAATAATCGCGCTGCGCTTGGCGATGCGGGTGGTGTAAATCGCCAGCAGCAGGCCAAAGAAGGTGCAGCCGATGCCTACCGCAATCGACAGGGCGATGGAGTTGAGGATCACCTGGACAATATGCGCCTGCGACAGCACGGCCATAAACGCCAGCGGGGCAAACTCGCCGGCGTCGTTGGTGAACATCGGGATGAAAATGGCGATGCTCGGCCAGACGATAAAGACGCCGATTAACGCCACGATGGTGACCAGCGAACCAATCACAAAGCGGTCGCCGCCCAGCCATTCCAGGCGGGTGAGCGCCAGGGTCATGATGGCGCCCAGCGCGACAAACAGCACGAGGGTGGCGTAGCCTAACCCGCGGCCTTCCACGGTGGCGCTGACGACGATAAACGCCATACAGAGGAGCGCCCAGCCGGCGTCGAGGTAGTGGCGGCTGCGCTGCTCCCGGCTGGCTTCCTGCCATGGACGAATCAGCAGCAGGCTCGGCAGGAGATACCACAGCCAGCTGATATTGAACTGTGACCAGCCGTAGGCCGCGAGAATTTCATCGCGCGTGGACTCCAGCAGACCGTAATCCAGGCTCCAGCTCGGCAGCAGGGCGAACGCCATCCAGCCGAATAAAACCCAAAGGAATATCGCATCCCGCTTTTTCACGGGATGGAGTGCAAGTGTGTGTGACATAAGTTTTCCGGTGTCGTAGGCCGGGTAGGGCGTGGATGCCGCCACCCGGCAAATGAACGCAGTGCGGGCTTATTTACCCATCTTCACTTCGCTAACCCATTTATTGATGAGCGCTTTACGCACGTCCGTTGAGCCGTATTTATCCATGTCGTAGTTGATAAGCTTCAGGTCGTCGAGCTTCAGCGAGTTCGGCGAAGTTTCGGCGGTAGTGTTGGTCAGGATCTGATAGGACTTGCCTTTCTTCCACGCCAGCTCCTGGGCCTCTTTCGACAGCACCCAGTCGACGAACAGTTTGGCGTTGTCGAGGTTGCGCGCGCCCTTCAGAATGCTCACGCCGCCAATTTCGTAGCCGGTGCCTTCGCACGGCGAGATCAGCTCCAGCGGCGCGCCCTGTTCTTTTTCCAGCGAATAGTCGTGCAGGAAGCCGATGCCGATGGCCGTTTCACCGCGGGCGGCGTTGCGCGCCGGGGCGATACCGGACTTAGTGTACTGGGAGACGTTAGCGTTGAGCTGTTTAAGATAATCGAAAGCCTGATCGTCTCCCCACAGCTGGGCGAAGGTCGCCAGCGCGGTGTAGGCGGTGCCGGAGCTCTGCGGGTCGGCAATCTGGATTTCGCCTTTGTATTCCGGTTTGGTCAGATCCTTCCAGCATTTTGGCACCGGCAGGTTTTTCTCTTTCAGGCGCTGGGTGTTCACGCCGAAGCCGAGAATGCCGACGTACACCGCCGAGGAGTAGTTGCCTTTCAGCTTCGCCGGATCGCGGAACTGCTCCATCACCTGCGTAAGATTCGGCGATTTATAGGGCTGCAGCAGGCCCATTTCGCCGGCCTGGGACTGCGGGTCGAGGGTGCCGCCGTACCAGACATCCGCCTGCGGGTTTTTCTTCTCGGCATCGACCTTCGCCAGCGTGCTGCCGGAGCCGTTGCGAATAAACGAGGTTTTTACGTCATATTTTTCGCCGAAGGCTTTAGTTTCCGCCTCACACATTTCGTTGGTGGCGCTGCAATAGACCACCAGACGACCTTTGGCGTGCGCCGCGCCGCTTAACGTCGCCAGCGCAATGCCGGAAGCAATCAGGGTAGTGACCAGCGTTTTTTTCATTATTTTATCCTTTGAGCAGCAGAGGTAGTAATGCTCGCCATCAGCAGCGGCATCAGCAATAAACCCATCAGAACTGCGGCGACCGAGAGTAAACTGAACATCCCCGACCAGCCGTAGCGTTCAATGACCAGCGACAGAGGCCAGCCCGCCAGCGCTGCCCCCAGATAGGCGAACAGGCCGAGAAATCCGCTGATGGAACCCGCCGCCGCTTTGTGTCCGCACTCCACCGCCGCGAGGCCAATCAGCATTTGCGGGCCAAAAACGAAGAAGCCCACCGTAAAGAAACAAACCGCCAGCAGCGCGTAGTGGTGTACCGGCGCCAGCCAGAGCGCGGCGACGGAGACCATCAGCCCCAGCGTGAACAGTAAAATCATCGGCGCCCGCTGGCCGCTGAACAGCAGATCCGAGCCCCATCCGGCGAACAGCGCGCCGAGCAGGCCGCCCGCTTCAAACAGCATCACCGTGGCGTTGGCGCTGAGCAGATTGACGCCGTGGCTCTCCGTCAGCCAGATGTTGCCCCAGTCGTTGAGCGCGATGCGGATCAGGTAGACCAGCACATAAGAGACGCCCAGCAGCCAGATCATCGGGTTCTTCAGCATCGTGGTGCGCAGCATCTGCCACAGCCCCATCGGCGGGCTTTGCCGCTCCTGGCGCAGCTCCAGCGGGTCGTTACGCCAGGCGCCCACCGACGGCAATCCCTCTTCGCGGGGCGTTCCTTTCAGGTGCAGCGTTAACCAGATGCCTGATGCCATGCTGATCATCCCCGGTGCCAGCATCGCCGCCTGCCAGCCCCACCAATGGGCGGCAAAGGCGCTAATCAGCGGGATAATCGCCCCGCCGATGTTGATCGACATATTCCAGCAGCCCCACCAGAAGCCGCGTTCGTTGCGCGAGTACCAGTGGGTTAGCAGGCGGGCGCAGGGAGGCCAGCCCCAGCCCTGAAAAAATCCGTTCAGCGTCCAGACCGCCAGCAGCAGCGTCAGCGACTCGCCGAAGGCGAACACCACGTTCAGCAGACCGGTGGCGAACAGGCCCGCGCCCATAAACCAGCGCTGCCCGTGACTGTCGTGCCACAGCCCGGCGGTAAACTTCGACAGGCCGTAGGTCAGGTAAAACAGCGACCCCAGCAGGCCAATATCGCCTTTATCCAGGCCCAGATCCGTTTGCAGCGCTGGCAGAACGTAGTTGACGCTTTTGCGCGTCAGGTAAAACGCCGCATACCCGATGACCATGTACATCAGCAGCTGCGGACGCAGCGTCCTGTAACGTTGATTAATGTCGGTTGCTGAGCGCATAGCCGTCTCCGTTTTGCTGACTATATGAAAGTGAAATCGAAAGGGGATGAGAGAAAGTCCGGAGTGACTAAGACTTTTTCCTGGTTAGCCGGCTGTTTGTTGCAAATTTGTGGGCAAGTTAACAATTACGCGTGTGCCGCGCTGCGACTCCAGAGTCAGCTCTCCGCCCAGGGCGCTGACCCGCTCACGCATGCCCTGAATGCCGAAGCCGGCCATTTTGTCGGGGCTGATGCCGATACCGTTGTCCTTCACCTCCAGGCGCAGCAGCGTCCCCTGCTGATACAGGGCAATGGCGACCTCGCTGGCGTCGGCGTGCTTACAGACGTTATTAAGCAGCTCCTGCAGCAGCCGATAGAGGGTGAAGCGCACCGTTTCGCTCTCCGGCGTGGCGGTGAGCCGGTAGTCAAAGCGACAGCGGATACCGCGCTCGGCAAAGGCAAACTCATTGAGCAAATGGTGCAGCGCCTCTTTAAACGACAGCTCATCGAGGGCCGGAGGGCGCAGCTGGCGCAGCAGCTGGCGGGTGGAGTGGTGAATACGCCGGGCGAGATCGTTAATCTGGCTGGCGGCGGCCTGGGTTTGCGCCGGATCGCGCGCCCGCTTCACCAGCTGCGACTGGATCTGAATGGCGGTAATATTCTGGCCGATTTCGTCGTGCAGCTCGCGCGCCAGGCTTTTGCGCGTATCCTCTTCGGTATGGATCAGCTTTTCGGCCAGCGCCCGCCGGGCCGCCAGCTCCGCCTCCAGCCGCTGGCGGTAGTGGTGCAGGTTTTGCGCCAGGTGCTGCTGGCGGCTGATGGCAATGCCCAGCCCGATGCCGAGCAGCGCCTGGGTCGCCAGAAAAATCTCCAGCTCCACCAGATTGCTGAATCCAACGCCAACCTGGCGGGCGATGGTGATCATCATGCTGCCCAGCAGGCCGGAAAGGACGCCGCCCTGCCAGCCGAACTTCCACGCCATCACCACGTTGGGCAGAAACACCACAATTAACAGCAGGCGCTCGATTTCCGGCGACAGTACCATCTGGGTGCCGATGCCGATGATAAAGAACAGGCTGCACCAGATGATCAGCGAGGTGCGCAGCGGCGGATTATTGGTATCCAGTCCCAGCAGATGGTAGCGGTGCTGCTGGCGCAGGAATTCAAAAATCAGATAGACAAACGGCGTCAGCAGCACCCCGCCGGTAAACGAGGCCAGGCCGAGCATCATCGCCGGGCTTTTCACAAACGGCGAGAGCAGCGCGGTGTTGAGCAGCGCGCTGGCGGTGACCGTGGCCAGCAGCAGCGTCAGCCGCTGCCAGTAAAGGGGAAAGCGGTGCCAGAACTGTTGGGCGAGGCCGGCGGGAAGCAGGCCGATCAACGGCGCGGCCAGCAGAATATAGCCGTTCAGCAGCTGTTCGCCGTGCAGCCAGAGCAGCATCAGCACCGGAGGCAGTACCAGCGCGGGCCAGTAGCGGCGCGAAAGCAGGATCAGCAGCGCCAGATAGACGCCGTGCGGCAGGAACAGCGCCGCCTGCTGGCCGTTATGGGTCAGGTAAAACCCGAGCGTCCACAGCATCAGCCAGCCGCTTCCCCAGGCCAGCACGATGAACAGCGAGATGACGCTGTGGCGAAGGCTGCGCGACATTAATGACCCGCCAGCAGCTGGTGGTCGAGGGCGAAATGGACCAGATCAATGGTGCTGTGACACTGTAGTTTGCCCAGCACGTTGGCGCGATGGACGTGAACCGTTTTGTGGCTGAGTTCGAGCTTAAAGGCGATCTCCTTGACGCTGTCGCCTTTAACCAGCAAATCAAAGACTTCGCGTTCACGCGGGGTGAGCACTTCCAGCACCTGCGCCGGTTGTTCTCCGCCGCGCAGCGCCCGCAACGCATCGGCGCACAGGTAGTGTCCGCCCATACCGACGGAACGCACCGCCTGGACCAACTCTTCCGGGCCGCAGCGTTTGGTCAGATAGCCGCTGGCGCCGGCATCAAGTGCGCTCTGCACGAAGGTGGGGGTGTCGTAAATACTGAGAATAATGGCGCGGAACTGCGGCTTTTGCGCGCGCAGGCGCTTTAGCAGGCTCAGGCCGTTCTCATCCGGCATGGCGATATCCATGACCGCCACGTCGACGTCGTCGCGCAGCAGCGCCGGCCAGGCTTCCGCCGCGCGGCTGAACTGGCCAACCACCTCGAGATCTTCTTCGAGGCTGAGTAACTGCGCAAAGCCTGAACGCACCACCACATGGTCATCGACCAGCACCACTCGAATCATGTTTCTTCTCTCTCAGCGCATCATGGTTCTATGATGCCTGCCGCCGCTGCGCTGGCAATCAATCAGGCGCAGTTATGCAACGAATGTAACAAAATCGCAATACACTTCATCCTTCAAGCTGCCTCTTTGTTGGCTTCGTTTGCCCGCCCCGGTCACTGACTTATGTCAGCTCCCGGGGACGAACAACCTTGCCGCCTCGATGCAGCATGAATGATTTTGTGTATAAGCATTGCCGTTTTTTTTCTAAAAACGCTTTGTTCTTAGCAAGATGTTTTAATTCCTTTATCAAATTCAGGCGCAACGAAATACTGCCCCCATAACAAGACAGGGGAGCAGACAACATGGTTTTTTCATCGCGTATCACACTCATTGCCGCGCTGGCGCTGGCGGCGTTCCAGGCCCAGGCGGTCAACGTTACCGTGGCGTATCAGACCTCCGCCGAGCCGGCGAAAGTCGCCCAGGCGGACAACACCTTCGCCAAAGCGAGCGGGGCGACCGTCGACTGGCGCAAGTTTGACAGCGGCGCGAGCATCGTGCGGGCGCTGGCTTCCGGCGACGTGCAGATCGGCAACCTCGGCTCCAGCCCGCTGGCGGTCGCCGCCACCCAGCAGGTGCCGATTGAAGTCTTTCTGCTGGCCTCAAAGCTCGGTAACTCCGAAGCGCTGGTAGTGAAGAAGAGCATCACCAAACCGCAGGACCTGATCGGCAAACGCATCGCCGTGCCATTTATCTCCACCACCCACTACAGCCTGCTGTCGGCGCTGAAGCACTGGGGGATTAAACCGGGGCAGGTGCAGATCCTCAACCTGCAGCCGCCGGCGATTATTGCCGCCTGGCAGCGTGGCGACATTGACGGCGCCTACGTCTGGGCGCCGGCGGTTAACGCGCTGGAAAAAGACGGCACGGTTCTCACCGACTCGTCGCAGGTGGGCGAGTGGGGCGCGCCGACGCTGGACGTGTGGGTGGTACGCAAAGACTTTGCCGAAAAGCATCCTGACATCGTCAAAGCCTTCGCCAAAAGCGCCATTGACGCGCAGCAGCCCTATATCGCCAAGCCGGATGAGTGGCTGAAGCAGCCGGAGAACATCAGCAAGCTGGCGCGCTTAAGCGGCGTACCGGAAGCCGACGTCCCGGGGCTGGTGAAAGGCAATACCTACCTGACCGCCGCCCAGCAGGCGCAGGAGCTGAACGGGCCGGTGAATAAAGCCATCATCGACACCGCTAAATTCCTTAAAGAGCAGGGCAAAGTGCCCGCCGCCGGTAGCGACTACAGCCAGTACGTCACCGACCGTTTTGTGAAGTAAAGGAGGTCATGATGCTGCAAATCTCGCATCTTTCCGCCGATTACGGCGGTAAACCGGCGCTGGCGGATATCAACCTGACGCTGGACAGCGGCGAACTGCTGGTGGTCCTGGGGCCCTCCGGCTGCGGTAAAACCACGCTGCTGAACCTGATTGCCGGATTCGTGCCTTATCAGCACGGCAGCATCACCCTCGAAGGCCAGCGGGTTGAAGGGCCGGGCGCCGATCGCGGCGTGGTGTTTCAGCACGAAGGGCTGCTGCCGTGGCGCAACGTGCAGGATAACGTTGCGCTCGGGCTGCAGCTGGCCGGGGTCGACAAAACGCAGCGCCGGGCAACCGCCGCGCAGATGCTAAAAAAAGTGGGCCTCGAAGGGGCGGAAAAGCGCTTTATCTGGCAGCTCTCCGGCGGCCAGCGTCAGCGGGTAGGCATTGCCCGCGCGCTGGCGGCCAACCCGCAGCTGCTGCTGCTTGATGAACCGTTTGGCGCGCTGGATGCCTTTACCCGCGAGCAGATGCAAACCCTGTTGCTCAGCCTGTGGCACGAGACCGGTAAGAAGGTGCTGCTGATTACCCACGATATCGAAGAGGCGGTGTTTATGGCCACCGAACTGGTACTGCTCTCGCCGGGGCCGGGCCGCGTGCTTGAACGGCTGCCGCTCGATTTTGGCCGCCGCTTCGTCGCCGGTGAATCCTGCCGCAGCATTAAATCGGACCCGCGGTTTATCGAACAGCGCGAATACGTCCTCAGCCGGGTATTTGAACAACGGGAGGCTTTCTCATGAGCGTGGTTATCAATGACAAACCGCGTCAGCGGGGGCTGAAGTGGCGCTGGCCGCTCTCGCGTCAGCTCAGCCTGAGCGTGGCGACCCTGGCGGTACTGCTGGCTATCTGGTGGGCCGTTGCCGCCCTGCAGCTGATTAGTCCGCTGTTTCTGCCGCCGCCGGGACAGGTATTGCAGAAACTTATCACTATTGCCGGTCCGCAGGGTTTTATGGACGCCACCCTCTGGCAGCACCTGGCGGCGAGCCTGACGCGTATCGTTATCGCGCTGCTGGCGGCGGTACTGCTCGGCGTGCCGGTGGGGATCGCCATGGGGCTGAGCCCCACGGTACGCGGGATCCTCGACCCGCTGATCGAGCTTTATCGCCCGGTGCCGCCGCTGGCCTATTTACCGCTGATGGTGATCTGGTTCGGCATCGGCGAGACCTCGAAGATCCTGCTGATCTACCTGGCGATATTCGCGCCGGTGGCGATGTCGGCGCTGGCGGGGGTTAAGAGCGCCCAGCAGGTGCGCATTCGCGCCGCGCAATCTTTAGGGGCCAGCCGGGCGCAGGTGCTGTGGCTGGTGATCCTGCCCGGCGCGCTGCCGGAGATCCTCACCGGCCTGCGCATTGGGCTCGGCGTGGGCTGGTCGACGCTGGTGGCCGCGGAGCTGATTGCCGCCACCCGCGGGTTAGGTTTTATGGTGCAGTCCGCCGGTGAGTTCCTCGCCACCGACGTGGTGCTGGCCGGGATCGCGGTGATTGCCATCATCGCCTTTTTACTGGAACTGGGGCTGCGCGCGCTGCAGCGTCGCCTGACGCCCTGGCATGGAGAAGTACAATGAGCGAACGTTTAAGCATTACCCCGCTGGGGCCGTATATTGGCGCGCAGGTATCCGGGGTCGACATCACCCGCCCGCTGAGCGACAACCAGTTTGAGCAGCTGTATCACGCGGTGCTGCGTCACCAGGTGGTGTTCCTGCGCGAGCAAAACATCACTCCCGAGCAGCAGCGGGATCTCGCCCTGCGCTTTGGCGACCTGCATATTCATCCGGTCTATCCGCACGCGCCCGGCGTGGATGAGATTATCGTGCTTGATACCCACGACGATAATCCGCCGGATAACGACAACTGGCACACCGATGTCACCTTTATTGAGACGCCGCCCGCCGGGGCGATCCTCGCGGCAAAAGAGCTGCCGTCAACCGGCGGCGACACCCTGTGGACCAGCGGCATTGCGGCCTATGAGGCGCTCTCCGCGCCTTTGCGCCAGCTGTTAAGCGGCCTGCGCGCGGAGCATGATTTTCGCAAATCGTTTCAGGAGTACAAATACCGCAAAAGCGAAGAGGAGCATCAGCGCTGGCTGGAGGCGGTCGCGAAAAATCCGCCGCTGCTGCATCCGGTGGTGCGCACCCATCCGGTGACCGGGAAGCAGGCGCTGTTTGTCAATGAGGGCTTTACCACCCGCATCGTCGACGTCACGGAGAAAGAGAGCGAGGCGCTGCTCGGCTTCCTGTTTGCTCACGTTACTAAACCGGACTTCCAGGTACGCTGGCGCTGGCAGCCGAACGACGTGGCCATTTGGGATAACCGCGTCACCCAGCACTACGCCAACGCCGATTACCTGCCGCAGCGGCGCATTATGCACCGGGCGACGATTCTCGGGGATAAACCCTATTATCGGGCGGGGTAATGCTTGTAGCCCGGCCGCGCGCCGTGGAGAAAAGCGGAAGCGGTATTGCGCGCTGCTTCCCGGAGGCGGCGCTTAACGCGCCTTGTACGGGCTACCGGTCCGCAGAAAGCGGTAAACCCGTAGCCCGGCTAAGGCGCAATGCGCCGCAAGCCGGAAAACAACCTACGATAAACGCGCCGCCTCCGGGAAAAGGCTTTTATGCCGATTTTTGCGCGTCCAGATGTACCCCAATATAGCGCTGATAGCGGTTCGCCTTCAGGTAGGTCAAGTCCACCAGCACCAGACCATCCACGCAGTTGTTGAAATCCGGGTCGCTGCCGAAATCGATAAACTGCACGCCGCCCGGCTCGCAAACTTCCGAGTACTGCTTATACAGCGGCGGGATCGCGCAGCCGAGGTTGCCGAGCAGGGACTTCAGCCGCGCCAGATCGTCGTTGTAATCTTCTCCGCCAAACTGCGCCAGCACATCGGGCAGCGAGGCCGGATAAGGGCGGCGCGACTCCGCCAGCGGATGCGTCGCCGGGAACCACAGTCGATAGAACGCGACCAGCAGATCGCGCGCCGACGGCGGCAGCCCGCCGGAAATCGACACCGGGCCGAACAGATAGCGATAGTGCGGATAGCGCGCCAGATACGCGCCGATGCCGGACCACAGGTAGTCCAGTCCGCGGCGGCCCCAGTAGCGCGGCTGGATAAAGCTGCGCCCCAGCTCAATTCCATGCTGCAGAATATCGTCCATGCGCGCGTCGTAATGGAACAGGCTGTAGCTGTAGACGCCGTTCAGGCCGCGCTTTTCCAGCTGCATCGCGGTCGGCATAAAGCGGTAAGCGCCGACGATTTCCAGGTCTTCTTCATCCCACAGAATCAGATGCAGATAGTCGTCGTCGTAACCGTCAACGTCGCGACGTTTGCCGCTGCCTTCGCCCACCGCGCGGAAGGCGATTTCCCGCAGGCGGCCCAGTTCGCGCAGCACCGGCGCATCTTCCTGGCCGCGGCGCTGCCAGAGATAAATCACTTTGCCATCCGCCGTGCGCCCCAGCGTTTCCGCCCGGCCCAGTTCGCGCTTGAGCAGGGCGCGGTCTTCAGGTCGGGCAATAGCGCTTTCGCTTTTAAATACGCCGGGCTGCCCTTTTGCCAGCAGCTCCAGGTGGCGATAGCAGCGTTCGGTCAGCTCGCGAACAGAGCGCTGAGGATCGAACCAGCTTGACCAGGCAATCTGTTGGCCGAAATTAACCGGCAGGCTGCCGTTGCGGCGGCGAAACATTTGCTGCATCAGCAGCAGCAGCGGCAGGCTATCGGAAATCAGCGTGCTGGCGTAAAACAGCGCGCTGTTGCGCGCGCGGATCCACGCCGGCAGCAGCGGGGCGCGGTATTTCGCCGCCAGCTTAATAAATCCGGAGTGCCATTTTTTATCGCGAATACCGCGCCGGGTGAGGCGTGAAACTTCACCCGCCGGGAAGAAAATCAGCACGCCGCCGTTTTGCAGCTGCTGGTCCATCTGCTGCAGCGCCGCTTTGGCGGTTCGGCCGTTGATATTATCGACCGGAATAAACAGCGAGCTCAGCGGTTCAAGGTGGGTCAGCATGCGGTTGGTGACCACTTTGACGTCGCGGCGCACGCGGGACACCGCGTAGAGCAAGGCCAGGCCGTCAAGCGTACCGGTGGGGTGGTTGGCGATAATGACCAGCGGGCCATGTTCGGGGATTTGTTCGAGATCGTGCGCCGGGATAGCGCAGCGGATATTAAGATGTTCGAGCACCTGTTCGACCGTATCCAGTCCTTTCAGGTGATGATGACGCGCGGCAAACTGCTGAAACTCTTCCTCATGCAGGAGCTTTTTCAGCACCTTTTTCTGCCAGAGCGCTGGCTTTGCCTGAGGCCACAGGTCATCGATGACATTGTCGAGACTAAACATAGCGGCACCTCCTCCGTCCTGCCCAGACAGTAGAAGGCGCAGATGTCGCTCAGATTACAGTTGAGTGAAGATTTGGGATATTTCCCCAGGTTGCGGCTGGCGCCTTACCCGTGCTACCGGAGCAGATCGTAGCCCCGGTAAGCGTAGCGCGACCGGGGGTTTACTGGCGTTCGCCGCACAAAAAATCGTGAATTTCGCCACCCCAATTATCGGGATATAACCCGCGCCGTACATCCCGGTGAAAGGTTGAAAAAGGCCAATCACAAACCTGTCGTACCCAACCGTGTTTTACAGGATTAATGTAGGTGTAATCGATATGCCGGCGGTAGTCTTCTTCATCGCGGATTACATGTTCCCAGAAACGCGGTTGCCAGACATTTTCTTGTTTTAATGCTTTGCTAAAGCAACCTTTTATGTCCCGCCATCTGGCGGAGAAATCGCTATCGTCTCCGGGTAATGTCCAGATGCAATGAAGATGTTCAGGAAGGATAACCCATGCATCAATGTAAAAGGGTTTTCGCCGTTTGATGGTGAGGATGGCGTGACGTAAAGTTCCGATGTGCTCGGTCAGAAGTCTGCTTTTTCGGTTTCGCAAATTAACTGTAAAAAACCAGGTTCCATCCTTCAGGTAATAACGACGGTAGGCCACCATGCAGCGCTCCTTTGCAAAAGATAGTGTCTTAAGCGGCAGGGTAGAGTCGGGGTAACAGTCTGGCAAGAATCCAAAGATAATGGTGGAAAGAGTCTCGCAACTTTTTGCAGCAGAGGAATTCCCCGGGTTGCGGCTGATGCCTTACCCGGGCTACCGGAGCAGGTTTGTAGCCCCGGTAAGCGTAGCGCGACCGGGGAACGGTAATAGCCGAATTAACGCAGGATTTTCTTTTCGGCGAGATCGAGGGCGAAGTAGCTGAAGATCAGATCCGCACCGGCGCGTTTAATCGCGCCGAGGCTTTCCAGCACCACTTTCTCTTCATCGATAGCGCCGGCTTGGGCGGCGAACTTAATCATCGCGTATTCACCGCTCACCTGGTACGCGCCGAGCGGCAGGTTGGTGCGCTCGCGCAGATCGCGCAGGATATCGAGATAGGGACCGGCCGGTTTGACCATCAGGCAGTCGGCGCCCTGGGCTTCGTCCAGCAGCGATTCGCGAATCGCTTCGCGGCGGTTCATCGGGCTCATCTGATAGGTTTTACGATCGCCTTTCAGCGCGGTACCCGCGGCTTCGCGGAACGGACCATAGAACGATGAAGCGAACTTGGTGGAGTAGGACATAATCGCCGTATCGGTAAATCCGGCGGCGTCCAGCGCCTGGCGAATGGCCTGCACCTGGCCGTCCATCGCGGCGGACGGGGCGATAAAATCCGCGCCTGCGGCAGCGGCGACCACCGCCTGCTTACCGAGGTTGGTAAGGGTTAAATCGTTATCGACACCGTGGTCGCACAGCACGCCGCAGTGGCCGTGGGAGGTGTATTCGCAGAAACAGGTGTCGGACATCACGATCATCTCCGGCACCGCCTCTTTACAGATGCGGGACATGCGCGCCACCAGGCCGTTTTCGTTCCAGGTATCGCTGCCAACGGCATCGGTATGATGGGAAATGCCGAAGGTCATCACCGAACGGATACCGGCGTTGGCAATGCGCTCGATTTCGCGCGCCAGGTGTCTTTCCGGAATACGCATCACACCGGGCATCGCTTCGATGGCTTTGTAATCGTCGATTTCTTCTTCAACAAAGATCGGCAACACCAGGTCGTTCAAACTCAGTGTTGTCTCTTCAAACATGGCACGTAGCGAAGCGGACTTGCGCAGTCGGCGCGGGCGAGTGATTAAATCTGTCATGGTTTGCCTGATTTTGTGAAATGAAAAAAGCGAGTTTACCTCAATTGGCGGCGGGATGTTTCGCCAAAACGATCCTTATCTATCGTCGGCAAAACATCCCAACAGGTTACTGGCTGGCGGTCTCAATCCCGGGGCGGTCGCCGCTTAATTCGCTGACCAGCTCGTTGACGCCATCGCTCATGTTGTTGAAACGCGTCAATGAAGAGCGGGTGACCACCACAAAGGCGCCGACGTTAGCCTGCGGGTTCATCGCCATGTAGGTGATAAAACCGCCGCCGCCGCCGGTCTTCTGAATAATGCCCGGCTGGCCGTTTTTCGGCTTCATGTAGACCCAGCCGAGACCCAGCGCATCGGCTTTGCCCGGCACGTCCATCCCGATCACCCTCGTCAGCTGGCTGCGTTGATAAATGAGCGTCTGCATCCGGTCCGCCTGCTGCCCGCGGGTGAAGAAATCGGAAGAGAGGAACTGCTGCATCCAGCGCATCATATCGCCAGGCGTGGAGTAAACGCCGCCGCTGCCGATGGCCGCCAGCGTATTGTTGCACGGGCTGGCCCCTTTCTCCGGGATCATCAGGCGCCGGCACTGATCGGGCGAAGGCGTAAAGGTGGTGTCTTTCATCCCCAGCGGACGGGTAATCTGCTCTTCAAACAGCTGCGGCCAGGGCTTGCCCGCGGCGGTAGAGAGCGCATCGGCCAGTAAATCGAACGCCAGATTGGAATAGGCGGCCTGGGAACCCGGCGCGGCTTTTAACGTTGCCGTGGAGAGCCAGTTCCAGCGCTGCTGGCGCGTTGGCCAGACGAACACCGGACGATGCGCCGCGCCGCCGGGCTGCTCGCGCGGCAGGGCGCTGGTATGGGTCGCCAGATTCACCAGCGTAATGGGCGCTCCCTGATATGTCGGCACGCGCGCGCCCGGCGGGGCGTATTTGCTCAGCGGATCGTTGAGCTTCACCACGCCCTGGTCGAGAAGTTTGACCAGCATTTCGCTGGTCATCAGCTTGCTCAGGGAGGCGATGCGAATCACCGAATCGAGCTGCGGGTGCTCATTATTGCCCGGGCGCGTCTCGCCGAAGCTGCGGAATACGCGCTGGTTACCATCGATAACCACCAGCGCCATGCCGATCGCGCCGCTGCCGTAGTAGATATGGTTAGCGTAACGGTCGACAACATCCGCAGCGAATTCCGGGTCGACGCTCGGCTGCGCGGCCTGGGCCGATGTCAACGACGCCGCGCACAGCGCAGCAAAAATGAGCAGACTACGTTTCAACGGGGGCATCCATCATGGTGAAGAAAAATATAGAGCGTATTTATACTACGAAGCGCCGCCGAGCAAAGCGCTAATAACGCCATTCTGTGCGGAAAAACGTAACCTGGCGTAAAAAATCCTTTTTTTGCTTTCGGATAGCGGCTTTCGCCTGCGGGCGCGTATGATATTCGTTTTGGCTAAACATGGGTGGCAAGAGACGATGGCGGCGAAACGGGTAGTGATGGTAGTGGATATGCAAAACGGCGTTTTCGCGACGCCGCGTATTGAGCGCGAGCGCTGCGCGGCGCAAATTAACCGCCTGATAAACGCCGCGGATACCGTTATCTTCATTCAGCACTGCGAAGAGGGCGGTCTGGAAGAGGGGAGCGAAGGTTTTGCTTTGCTGCCTGAACTGCACCAGCCGGCAGGCGCGTTGTTCGTCACCAAGACCGCCTGCGACGCCTTTTACCGCACCCGCCTGGAAGAGGTGCTGCGCGAACATCACATCACGCAGTTTGTGATTTGCGGCTGCGCCACCGACTACTGCGTAGATACCACCATCAAAAACGGCGCCAGCCGGGGCTATGCGATTACCGTCGCTGAAGATGCCCATACCACAGCCAACCGCCCGGCGGCGCAGGCCGTCACGCTGATCGCCCACTACAACGAGGTGTGGCGTACGCTGACCGTTCCGGGCAATCCTTTACAGGTGAAATCGACAGAAACAATTCTGAACGGATGGTCGGCGAACTAAGCTGCTGATATCCGGTCTCATCATCCGCCCACTTTGCTTCGCTGCGACGGCTTTGCGGCGGGCGTCTTTGTGGTACACAGCACAGCAAAACGAAAAAGAAGTTAGCAGGAGAGCATGATGTTTAAATCCTTTTTCCCCAAACCGGGGCCGTTTTTTATTTCTGCCTTTATGTGGTCGCTGCTGGCGGTGATCTTTTGGCAGGCGGGCGGCGGCGACTGGCTGCTGCGGGTCACCGGCGCATCTCAGGATGTGGCGATTAGCGCGGCGCGCTTTTGGTCTCTCAATTACCTGGTGTTCTACGCGTTCTACGTATTCTGCGTGGGCGTTTTCGCCCTCTTTTGGTTTATTTACAGCCCCCACCGCTGGCAGTACTGGTCGATCCTCGGCACCTCGCTGATTATTTTCGTCACCTGGTTTCTGGTCGAGGTTGGGGTGGCGATCAACGCCTGGTACGCCCCGTTCTACGATCTTATTCAGGCCGCGCTGGCGACGCCGCATAAGGTCAGCATTAACCAGTTTTATCAGGAGATTGGCATCTTTCTCGGCATCGCGCTTATCGCGGTGGTCATCGGGGTGATGAACAACTTCTTCGTCAGCCACTACGTTTTCCGCTGGCGTACCGCCATGAACGAACACTATATGGCGCACTGGCAGCATCTGCGCCATATCGAAGGCGCCGCGCAGCGTGTGCAGGAAGATACCATGCGCTTTGCTTCCACCCTGGAGAGCATGGGCGTCAGCTTCCTTAATGCGGTGATGACCCTTATCGCCTTCCTGCCGGTGCTGGTGACGCTCTCCGCGCACGTCCCGGATTTACCGATTGTCGGCCACCTGCCCTACGGCCTGGTGATTGCCGCCATTGTCTGGTCGTTAATGGGTACCGGCCTGCTGGCGGTGGTGGGGATCAAGCTGCCCGGCCTGGAGTTCAAAAACCAGCGCGTTGAGGCAGCCTATCGTAAAGAGCTGGTGTACGGCGAAGATGACGCCAACCGCGCGACGCCGCCGACGGTGCGTGAGCTGTTTGGCGCCGTGCGCCGCAACTATTTCCGCCTCTATTTCCACTACATGTATTTCAATATCGCCCGTATTCTGTATCTGCAGGTGGATAACGTTTTCGGTTTGTTCCTGCTGTTTCCGTCGATTGTTGCCGGTACGATTACGCTGGGCCTGATGACCCAGATCACCAACGTCTTTGGCCAGGTCCGCGGTTCATTCCAGTATCTGATTAGCTCATGGACTACACTGGTTGAGCTGATGTCTATCTACAAACGTCTGCGCAGCTTCGAGCGCGAGCTGGATGGCAAAGAGCTGCAGACCGTGACGCAAACATTAAGTTGATCAACGCAAGGATGAACCATGCCGGTAGCGCAATCCAGAATCACTTCTCTCACCCTGACGCTACTGGCAGGGATTGTCCTCACCGCCTGCTCCAGCAAGCCGGAGCCGGAGCTGAAAAAGGGCGAAAAGGCGATTGATGTTGCCGCGGTGGTGCGGCAGAAAATGCCCGCCAGCGTGAAAGATCGCGAGGCCTGGGCGCAGGCCATCGCCAAAACCTTTGCCAGCCAGAAGCTGGCGCCGACGGAAGAGAACGTCTGTTCGGTGCTGGCGGTGGCGCAGCAGGAGTCCAACTATCAGGCCGACCCGGCGGTGCCGGGGCTGAATAAAATCGCCTGGCAGGAGATTGACCGCCGGGCGGAGAAAATGCATATCCCGGTTTTTCTGGTGCATACCGCGCTGAAAATCAAATCGCCCAACGGCAAAAGCTATAGCGAACGCCTCGATAGCGTGAAAACCGAAAAGCAGCTGAGCGCGATTTTCGATGATTTTATCGGCATGGTGCCGATGGGGCAGAAGCTGTTCGGCTCGCTGAACCCGGTGCATACCGGCGGCCCGATGCAGGTCAGCATCGCCTTCGCCGAGCAGCATACCGACGGCTACCCGTGGAAAATCGACGGTACCGTACGCCAGGAGGTGTTCAGCCTGCGCGGCGGTCTGTGGTTCGGCACATATCATCTGTTGAACTATCCGGCGAACTACAGCGTACCGCTGTACCGTTTTGCCGATTTCAACGCCGGATGGTACGCCAGCCGCAACGCCGCCTTCCAGAACGCCGTCGCAAAAGCGACGGGCGTGAAGCTGGCGCTGGATGGCGATTTGATTCGCTACGATAGCGACGAGGCCGGAACCACCGAACTGGCGGTGCGCCGGTTATCCTCACAGCTGGCAATGAGCGATGATGATATCCATCGTCAGTTAAAGAAGGGCGATACCCTGGCGTTTGAAGAGAGCGATCTCTATAAGCAGGTGTTTCGCATCGCCGATAAGAAAGCCGGCAAAACGCTCCCGCGGGAGGTGCTGCCGGGCATTCAGCTTGAGAGCCCGAAAATCACCCGTAACCTGACGACCGCCTGGTTTGCCAAACGCGTTGACGACCGGCGGGCCAGCTGTATGGCGCGCCGTTAGCGGCGGCTGCGCCAGCGGAATATCAGCCCAGGAATACCAATGAGCACGCAGCCCGCCAGGAAGGGAATCAGGCCGAACAGGGTACCGACCACCAGGCTAATCTCGACCCGCGGGCGGCTGCTGTCCTGCATTTGAATCAGATGCTCAAAAACGCCGGGCGCGTGGATCAGCATACTCAGCATTTGCGCACCGGCCCAGAAGCAAAACAGCACAAACAGAGCGTAAGCGATGTTGCTGCCGGTGAGAGAGCCCCTCTTTTTGCCGCCGTTGACGGTCTTTGCAAAGGTGAACTCTGCCATCTTGACCTCCGTACTTCACTTTCTTGCCGTTTTTTCCACGGCGACGTAGAGGGTAATTCTGGCAACGAAGGGGGGATTTCAGTATCAGATTGCTGGTAATTTCCGCCCAGGAATATTCCTGATTTCATCGGGTTGTGAGTTTGCTACAAATTTGTGAAATTTAGACCGATATCGCAATGTGCGACAATTCTCAACGCCGCTACAGACCCGCGGTGGCGGCTATGCGAAGATGCTTTTTTTGTTGTCGGAGTGGTTATGAAACTCACGGAAAAAATCCGCCGCGATTGGCACTACTACGCGGTAGCGCTGGGGTTAATTTTTATTATGAATGGCGTGGTCGGGCTGCTCGGGTATGAAACCGAAGGCTGGCGTTCTTACGCGGTTGGGCTGGTGACGTGGGTCATTAGCTTCTGGATTGCCGGGTTTATTATTCGCCGCCGCCCGGCAGAGGAAGCGTGAACCGGAGGTGGTGAACCCGTAGCCCGGCTAAGCGCAGCGCGAGCCGGGAATATGCCGGGCTGATACATCAACCCCGGCGCACTCCCCGGGTCGCGGCGTAAACGCTTACTCGGGCTACCGCCGGCAGACGGCGGTGAACTCGTTACCGGGCTTAATTCATCGATGTTTTCAGCGCCCGATCGGCGGCGTGACGCTCAAGCGCCAGCTCAATCAGGCGGCTAATCAGGCTGGTATAGTCCAGACCGCTGGCCTGCCATAGCTTCGGATACATGCTGATGTTGGTGAAGCCCGGCAGCGTATTGATTTCGTTAATCACCACGTCGTTATCGGCGGTCAGGAACACATCGACCCGCGCCATCCCGCTGCAGCCGAGGGTCTGGTAGGCGCGAACGGCGATATCGCGAATTTTATCGTTTACATCGCTGTCGATGGCCGCCGGAACCACCACCTTCGCGCCCTGATCGTCAATGTACTTGGTGTCATAGGCGTAGAATTCGCTGTTGAGGACGATTTCACCGCAGGTGCTGGCCTCGGGATTATCGTTGCCCAATACCGCGCACTCGATCTCACGCCCTTTAATCCCCTGTTCAACCACCACTTTATGGTCAAATTCGAAGGCCAGGGCGACGGCCTGCTGATACTGCTCTTCGCTGTTGACCTTGCTGACGCCCACCGAGGAGCCCTGGTTCGCCGGTTTGACGAACAGCGGCAGGCCCAGCTTCGCCTGCACTTCGGCAAAGCTCACCTGATGACGGTTGGCGCGGGTCAGGGTAATAAAAGGCGCAATCGACAGCCCGGCATCGCGCAGCAGACGCTTGGTCACGTCTTTGTCCATGCAGGCTGCGGAGCCGAGGACGTCGGAGCCGACGAAGGGCAGGTTAGCCATCCGCAGCATACCCTGCAGAGAACCATCTTCCCCAAGGGTGCCGTGAACAATCGGGAAAATGACGTCGATGGCCGCCAGCGGCTGGCCGCTATCGGCGTTAATCAGCTGCTGCGCTTCGCGTCCGGGAATTTGCGCCAGGGTAATATCGGATGGGCGCAGGGCAATATGGGCGGGGTCCTGCGGATTGAGCAGATAGTTGCTGGCGTCGTTGATATGCCACTGCCCCTGCTTATCAATCCCCAGCAAAACGACGTCGAAGCGCGTTTTGTCGATGGCTTCCACGATATTTTTCGCTGACTGTAGCGATACTTCATGTTCTGCCGACTTACCGCCGAAAACGATCCCAACCCTCATCTTAGCCATTTCAACTTCCATCATGATTACATCAAAGGGCATAACATAGCATGTGAAACGGCCGCCTGGCTGCCATAATATTCACCGGGTAAAGCATTGGGAGGCAGCGCGTGAAAGGAAAAGGGCTTATCGTTCTGTTGGCGCTGCTGGCGGCCGGATATTACGGCTATCGTTATCTTCCCGCGCACTATAACCCGCTGGCGCCGCTGCGTCTGGAGGATCCGCCGGGGTTCATCACCCACTATAAGCTGCGGCGATTGACGCCCGGACAGTGCGCCAACCTGCTGAAGGAAGCGAATCAGCGAAATCTCATCACCAGCCGGGCGGTGGCCGATAGCGGGGGAGAGTGCCCCCTGCAAAACGTGGTTCGGGTACGCGATTTTGGCGCGGTAAAGCTCAGCAGCAGCTTCCTCGCCAGCTGCCCGCTGGCGTTAAGCAGCGCGCTGTATCTGCAACAGCAGGCGAAACCGCTGACTCGGCGGATGCTGGGGCAAGAGCTCCGCCAGGTCGACCATTTTGGCAGCTATGCCTGCCGTAATATTTACCATCGTCAGAACGCGCGGCGCAGCGAGCACGCTACCGCGGAGGCGCTGGATATCAGCGGCTTTCGTTTGGCCGATGGCCGACGCATCAGCGTGCTGAAAGGGTGGCCCGATGCGCAGTATCACCCCTGGCTGCAGGCGTTACTGGCCGGCGGTTGCAGCTATTACGGCAACGCTTTAGGGCCGGACTATAACGCGGCCCATGCGAACCATTTTCACCTCGGTATGCGCGGCCAGGGGTTCTGTTTCTGAGCATAACTCGCTGTATACCACGCTTTTCACCACGAAATTATTCGCAACAGGGCAATCTGGTGTCATAAAACACTAAACTCGCCGTCAGCGCATCTCTGGTAGTACGTCGGACAGGGGAAATTGCTAAGCTAGTTAATAATTGCCAAAAAATTAATGAATACGCGTAGTTATGGAATCCTGGAAGGTTAATCTTATCTCCGTCTGGTTTGGCTGTTTTTTTACCGGCCTGGCCATCAGCCAAATTCTTCCCTTTTTGCCGCTGTACGTTTCCCAACTGGGCGTGACCTCGCATGAAGCGTTATCCATGTGGTCGGGCCTGACGTTTAGCGTCACTTTTCTGGTGTCGGCGATTGTCTCGCCGATGTGGGGGAGCCTCGCCGACCGCAAAGGGCGCAAGCTGATGCTGCTGCGCGCCTCGCTGGGGATGGCCATCGCCATTTTACTTCAGGCGTTCGCCACCAACGTCTGGCAGCTGTTTATCCTGCGCGCGGTGATGGGACTGACTTCCGGCTATATTCCCAACGCCATGGCGCTGGTGGCGTCTCAGGTTCCGCGCGAGCGTAGCGGCTGGGCGCTGAGCACGCTGTCGACGGCGCAGATCAGCGGCGTGATTGGCGGGCCGCTGCTCGGCGGTTTCCTGGCCGACCACGTCGGTTTGCGCGCCGTATTTATCATCACCGCGATTTTGCTGACCGTAAGCTTCCTGGTGACGCTGTTTCTGATTAAAGAGGGCGCCCGACCGCAGGTCACCAGGGCGGAGCGGCTGAGCGGCAAGGCGGTATTTGCCTCGCTGCCCTATCCGGGACTGGTGATCAGCCTGTTTTTCACCACTCTGGTGATCCAACTGTGCAACGGTTCAATCGGCCCGATTCTGGCGCTGTTTATCAAGTCGATGGCGCCGGATAGCAATAACATCGCCTTTCTCGCCGGCATGATCGCCGCCGTGCCGGGCGTGTCGGCGCTGATTTCGGCTCCCCGTCTGGGGAAACTGGGCGACAGGATCGGCACCTCGCGGATCCTGCTGGCGACGCTGTGCTGCGCGGTGGTGATGTTCTTTGCCATGTCGTTCGTTACGACCCCATTCCAGCTTGGTGTGCTGCGTTTCCTGCTCGGTTTTGCCGATGGGGCGATGCTGCCGGCGGTGCAAACCCTTCTGCTCAAATACTGCAGCGACAGCGTCACCGGGCGTATTTTCGGCTATAACCAGTCGTTTATGTATCTTGGCAACGTGGCCGGGCCGCTGATCGGCGCGTCGGTCTCGGCCATGGCCGGCTTCCGCTGGGTGTTTATCGCCACGGCGGTTATTGTCCTGATCAATATCTGGCAGTTGGCCATCATGCTGCGCCGCAGCCGCCGTCCTGCGGCTTAATTCCGCTCTTTCTCCTCGGCCGCGATGGATGCGACAGCGTCAGTAGCGGCCTCGGTGTTCCTTAAGCTTTAAATGTATCACTGATCACAAAACGATTATTTTCCCCTCTCATCCTCTTCTATTTCTGACTGTTACGCGTATACAGTTACGCGTAACAGTTATTGAAAAAGAGGTTTTATGCGAAATTTATTTGATTTGTCAGGGAAGCGCGCGCTGATCACCGGCTCCGCTCAGGGGATTGGCCATCTGCTGGCCGGCGGCCTCGCCGAGTACGGCGCGGAGATCATCATCAACGACCGCACCCAGGCGCGCGCGGACCAGGCGGCGCAGGCGCTGGTGGCGCAGGGCTTTCATGCGGTAGGGGTCGCCTTTGATGTCACCCGGGCGGCGCAGGTCGAGCAGGCGATAGCCCGCATCGAAGAGGAGATCGGCGCTATTGATATTTTAATTAATAACGCCGGGATCCAGCGGCGTTTCCCTTTTACCGAATTTCCGGAGGAGGAGTGGGATAACGTTATTGAGGTCAATCAGAAGGGCGTTTTCCTGGTTTCTCAGCAGGTGGCGAAATATATGATGGGCCGCCGCGCGGGGAAAATAATTAATATTTGCTCAATGCAGAGCGAGCTGGGGCGTAAAACCATTACGCCTTATGCGGCCTCGAAAGGGGCGGTTAAAATGCTGACCCGCGGCATGTGCGTTGAGCTGGCCGAATATAATATTCAGGTTAACGGTATCGCGCCGGGATATTTTGCCACCGACATGACGGCCGCCCTGGTCAACGATGAGGCGTTTTCCGCCTGGCTGTACCAGCGTACCCCGGCGGCGCGCTGGGGAAAACCGGAAGAACTGATTGGCGCCGCGGTATACCTGGCCTCGTCGGCGGCAAACTTTGTTAACGGTCATTTGCTGTTTGTGGACGGCGGAATGCTCGCCGCTGTCTGAATCACTTCGCGTCCTTCGGGCAGCAGCGTGCCCGCACTACCTGAAGGACAGAGTATTAAACCCGTGTGATGATATTGATATCTGAGGAGTGCTTATGCACATGCTCGCGAAATTACCCGCGCGTCGCTGGTGGTATTTAATGCCGATTATATTTATTACCTATAGTCTGGCCTACCTTGACCGTGCGAATTATGGTTTTGCCGCTGCGGCGGGAATTGAAAGCGATTTGGGTATTACCAAAGGAACGGCATCGCTTATTGGCGCGCTATTTTTTCTCGGCTATTTCTTTTTCCAGGTACCCGGCGCGATATATGCGGTAAAACGCAGCGTGCGAAAAATGATTTTCTTTAGCCTGATTTTATGGGGATTCTGCGCGGCGGCGACCGGGTTCGTCAGCAATATTCCGATGCTGATGGCGATTCGCTTTACCCTTGGCGTGGTTGAGGCGGCGGTGATGCCGGCGATGCTGATTTATATCAGCAACTGGTTTACGAAAACCGAGCGTTCGCGCGCCAACACGTTCCTGATCCTCGGAAACCCGGTGACGGTGCTGTGGATGTCTATCGTTTCCGGCTACCTGATTCAGGCGTGGGGCTGGCGCGAAATGTTTATCATCGAAGGCATTCCGGCAGTACTGTGGGCAGTATGCTGGTGGATACTGGTACGCGATAAACCGTCCGAGGTTTCCTGGCTGAACGAGCAGGAAAAAGAGACCCTGCAGAAGGTGATGGACAGCGAGCAGAGTCATATCAAGCCGGTGCGCAACTACGGTGAAGCGCTGCGCTCGCGCAATGTGATTATGCTCTGCGCGGTCCATGCGCTGTGGAGCATCGGCGTGTACGGCTTCATGATGTGGATGCCGTCAATTCTGAAAAACGCCGCGCAGATGGATATCGTGGCGGTGGGCTGGCTGGCGGCGGTGCCGTACCTGGCGGCAATCATCCTGATGCTGACGGTTTCCTGGCTGTCGGATAAGTTTCAGAATCGAAAGCTGTTTATTTGGCCATTATTACTGATTGCCGCTATCGCTTTCTTTGGTTCGTGGATGGTGGGCAACCAGGCGTTCTGGCTCTCTTACCTGCTGCTGGTGATTGCCGCGGCGTGCATGTACGCGCCCTATGGCCCGTTCTTCGCGCTCATTCCTGAACTGCTGCCGCGTAACGTCTCCGGGGTATCGATGGGCCTGATCAACAGCTTCGGCGCGCTCGGCGCTTTCCTTGGCGCGTGGCTGGTGGGGTACCTCAACGGGATTACCGGCGGGCCGGGGGGTTCCTATACCTTTATGGCTGTCGCGCTGCTGTCCTCCGTCGTGCTGATGTACAACGTGCGCGCTAACCCGCAACCCGTCTCCCCGGTGACGGCAAAAAAGGTTGCCGGCTAACATAAACCGCCGCTGCTGTGGTAAGGTTCTCTGCGAGCATAAAAGTCGCTTGTCGTAGAGAACCTGATGAAAAACAACCGGATGACATTGCAGGATATCGCCAACCTGGCGGGGCTGAATAAAATGACGGTCAGCCGTTATTTACGTGACCCCGGCCAGGTTTCTGAGCGCAGCCGTGAGCTGATTTCAAAGGTCATGGAAGAGAACAACTATATCCCTAACCGCGCCCCGGAAATCCTGCTTAACGCCCGGAGTAAAACGATTGGCGTGCTTATTCCCTCCTTCCGCAACCAGATTTTTGCCGATGTGCTGGCCGGCATTGAGTCGGTGACCTCCGCGCACCAGTATCAGACCCTGATTGCCAACTACGAATATGACCCGCAGCGCGAAGAGCGCGAAGTGCTCAATCTGCTCTCTTATAATATCGATGGGCTGATTTTGACCGGGAAGCAGCACAGCGATCGCATGGTGCAGTACGTGCGCGCCAGCGGTATCCCCGTCGCTGAACTGATGGACTACGGCGGCCAGCAGCTGGATATCCAGGTGGGGTTCGATAACGAAAAGGCGGCGTGGGATATGACTCATGCTTTTCTTGAGAGCGGCAAACGGGCGATCGCCTTTTTTGGTTCAATGGACGATCCCCGCGATTTAAGCCGCTTCCGCGGCACCGAGCTGGCGCTGGCGGAGCACGGCCTGAAGGCGTATCACATGGCGCCGCGGACCATCTCCTCGGTTGCGCTTGGCCGGCAGATGTTCCTGCAGATGCAGAAGACGCGCCCGGATATTGACGCCATTTTTTGTACCAACGACGATCTGGCGGTGGGGGTGCTGCTCGAGTGCCAGGCGCAGGGGAAAGCCGTTCCGCAGGAGATCGCCATCGCCGGTTTTCACGGGCTGGAAATTGGCCGTGCGCGGCTGCAAAAAATAGCCAGCGTCATTACCCCACGTTATGAAATCGGTAAAACGGCGAGCGAAATACTTATTGCGCGCCTGGCCGGTAAAGACGCGCCGGACAGCGTGAATCTGGCCTACCAGATATATTATGGCGATACGTTATAGTTATCGATAGAATAGCGATATTCCATTTTATTCTTATTTGTTAAAGTTGGTTATGATGCTTATTAATCCGCATTGAGTAAATTCCTGGCGGGTGGCATGCAAAGAGCAAAACGTTTCGCTTGTTATTCACCGGCGTGGCGAACTTTTTTAAAAAATAATAGTGGCAACCGACGGCTAATGTATGACATAAATAGCAGACTACGGACCTCGCATAAGGATAAAGTGCTGTGAAGAATCTCATTGCTGAGCTACTGGTAAAACTCGCCCAAAAGGAAGAAGAATCGAAGGAGCTGACGGCCCAGGTTGAGGCGCTGGAAGTGGTGGTGACCGCTCTGCTACGTCACATGGAGCAGGACGCCCAGCAGGCGCTCATCACCGATATTGAGCAGGCCATCGATGAGGCCAGCCCCGGCCCGCTGGTGGATGACCGCGATACCCAGCTCCTGCAGCAATATATAAAGAAGCTGTTACGGCATCCTCGTAGCTAGTTTTGTGACAGGGTATGGATGCTGTCATTTTACTGTCACATCGCTTTTATACAGTCTCCCTCGTTTTGTTTTTTAAAGTATTTTTTACATGGAGACGATAAAAGTGAAATTAAGCGCCCTGTTTATTGCCCTGCTGCCTCTGCTGGGCTCCCCGATTATTCACGCAGAAACAACAACCGCACCGGTTCTGGAAAATCGTGCCGCGCAGGGCGATATCACCACGCCGGGCGGCGCGCGTCGTTTAAGCGGTGACCAGACCGAGGCGCTGCGCGCTTCGTTAATCAATAAACCGGCTAAAAATATTATTTTGCTGATTGGCGACGGAATGGGCGATTCTGAAATCACCGCCGCGCGAAATTATGCAGAAGGGGCGGGCGGCTTCTTTAAAGGCATTGACGCGCTGCCGCTGACCGGCCAGTACACCCATTATTCTCTGGATAAGAAAACCGGCAAGCCGGATTATGTCACCGACTCCGCCGCTTCCGCAACGGCCTGGACCACCGGCGTGAAAAGCTATAACGGCGCGCTGGGCGTGGATATCCATGAAAAAGATCATCAGACCATCCTTGAGCTGGCGAAAGCGGCGGGCTTAGCTACCGGTAACGTCTCCACGGCGGAACTGCAGGACGCCACTCCTGCTGCGCTGGTGGCGCATGTGACGTCGCGTAAATGCTACGGCCCGAGCGTGACCAGCGAAAAATGCGCCAGCAACGCGCTGGAAAAGGGCGGTAAAGGTTCGATTACCGAACAGCTGCTGAACGCCCGTCCCGACGTAACACTGGGCGGCGGCGCGAAAACCTTCGCGGAAAGCGCGACGGCCGGTGAATGGCAGGGCAAAACGCTGCACGATCAGGCGGTAGCCCGCGGCTACCAGATCGTCACCGACGCCAGCTCGCTGGCCGCCATTAGCCAGGCCAATCAGGACAAACCGCTGCTCGGTCTCTTCGCGGAAGGCAATATGCCGGTGCGTTGGGAAGGCCCAAAGGCGTCTTATCACGGCAATATCGATAAGGCGGCGGTGACCTGTACGCCGAACCCGAAACGCGATGCATCGGTGCCGACGCTGGCGCAGATGACCGAAAAAGCCATCGATCTGCTGAGCAGCAATGAGAAGGGGTTCTTCCTGCAGGTGGAAGGCGCTTCTATCGATAAACAGGATCACGCGGCGAATCCGTGCGGTCAGATTGGCGAGACCGTCGATCTGGACGAAGCGGTACAGAAGGCGCTGGAATTTGCCAAAAAAGAGGGCAATACCCTGGTTATCGTCACCGCCGACCACGCTCACGCCAGCCAGATTATCCCGGCAGATACCAAAGCGCCGGGCCTGACGCAGGCGCTGAACACCAAAGATGGTTCGGTGATGGTGATGAGCTACGGCAACTCTGAAGAAGAGTCGATGGAACATACCGGCACCCAGCTGCGTATTGCCGCCTACGGCCCGCACGCGGCCAACGTGGTGGGTTTAACCGACCAGACGGACCTGTTCTACACCATGAAAGCCGCACTTAATCTGAAATAACCGGGCGCCGGTGATGAATTTTCGTTACCGGCTGGTTTTTTCTCCATCAGCGACCAGACTTACAGAGATCCACTCATAGAGGATGGTGCGATGAAAATAACATTACTTGTGACCTTACTTTTTGGCCTGGTATTTATGACAGCGGTGAGTGCCGCGGAAAAAGAGTTGACCCCTCAGCAGCAAAAGATGAGCGTCTGCAATAAAGAAGCGTCATCGAAGTCGCTGAAAGGGGATGAGCGTAAAACGTTTATGAGTAGCTGCCTGAAGAAAGATGGCGCCGCGCAGGACGGTAAGGGGCTAACGCCTCAGCAGCAGAAAATGCGCGAGTGTAACGCTCAGGCGACCCAGCAGTCCCTGAAAGGGGACGATCGCAGCAAATTTATGAGCGCCTGCCTGAAAAAACAGGTGTAAGAAATGGGCGGGTGAGGGAAACCTCACCCGCTATTCGCTATTGCAATCAGGAACGGCTCAGCTTCTCTGATTTCTCCATGCATTTCACCATCGCTTCGATGACGGCGGAACGGAAGCCTTTCTCTTCCAGCACGCGCACGGCTTCGATGGTGGTGCCGCCGGGTGAACACACCATATCCTTCAGCGTTCCCGGATGCTCGCCGCTTTCGAGTACCATTTTGGCCGAGCCCATCACCGCCTGCGCCGCGAATTTATAAGCCTGCGCGCGGGGCATTCCGCCAAGCACAGCGGCGTCGGCCATCGCTTCGATAAACATAAAGACGTAAGCCGGCGCGGAGCCGCTGACGCCGACCACCGGATGAATCATCGGCTCAGCAATGATTTCCGCCTGACCAAAGCAGCGGAATATGGTCAGGATCTCCGCGGTTTCTTCGGCGCTGACCAGCGCATTCGGCGTGACCGACGTCATCCCCGCGTTGACCAGCGAAGGCGTGTTGGGCATCGCGCGGACTATTTTGCGGTCATGGCCTAAGGCGCGCGCCAGCTGGTCGAGCGTCACGCCCGCGGCGATAGAAACCACCAGAGAGTCTTTATTCAGGCTGGAGGCGACGTCGCTGAGCACTTTTACCATCACGCCCGGCTTTACGGCGCCAAAAACGATATCCGCCACCTGAGCCACTTCCTGCGCGCTTTGCGCCGCATTAATGCCGTATTGGTCGTGCAGGGCCGCCACTTTATCCGGCGACGGGGTATAGACCCAGATTTGACCCGGCTGCACCTGCCCGCTGGCGATCAGGCCGCCCAGGATGGCCTTGCCCATGTTGCCGCAGCCGATAAAGCCGATTTTCTTCTCCATCACCAATCCCCTTTGTTTGTTTTATCGTTAGCGATATAGCTTAACATCTTGTTGCTTTCGCGGAAGGCAAAAGCAGGCGACAATACGGCATCTCTTTTTCATCGACAGGAGCCGCAATGGCTATTTGGGTTGATGCGGACGCGTGTCCGAACGTCATTAAAGATATTTTGTTCCGCGCCGCCGAGCGCGCGCAAATCTCGCTGACGCTGGTTGCTAACCAGCCTCTGCGCGTCCCGCCGTCGCGCTTTATCCGCACGCTGCGCGTGGCGCAGGGGTTTGACGTGGCGGATAACGAAATCGTACGTTTATGCGAGCCGGGAGATCTGGTGATTACCGCCGATATCCCGCTGGCGGCGGAAGTGCTGGAGAAAGGCGGGGCGGCGCTGAATCCACGCGGTGAACGCTACAGCGAGGCGACCATTCGCGAACGCCTGACGATGCGCGACTTTATGGAAACGATGCGGGCCAGCGGCGTGCAGACCGGCGGTCCGGATAGCTTATCCCAGCGCGATCGGCAGCAGTTTGCCGCCGCGCTGGAGAAATGGCTGTTAGACGTTAAGCGCCAGCAGGGTTAAACCCAGCTGTCGTCGTCGCTGCCGAAATCATCATTGCCGAAACCGGCGTCAAAGTCGGCGTCATAATCGTTGTTGTCGGCGAGGAACTGCCCGTCATCCTGGCGGAAGGTATCGTCAGCGACGCTATTGTCCTGCGCCTGGCTGAGATCCGGCTGCGGTTTCTCTTCGATGATATTGACGATCTCCTGCGGATGCGAGCCGCTAAACATATTGGTCAACATGTTTCCCAGTACCACGCCGCCCGCGACGCCTGCCGCCGTTTGCAGCGCGCCGGCCATAAAACCGCCGCCGCTGCGCGACGCCTGAGGGGCGTAGTTCTGCTGCTGCGCCTGCGGAGCATACTGAGGCTGGGCGCCGGCCTGCGGTCGGCCATACTGCTCGGCGCCAGGAATCGGGTCGGAACCGCGCGACTGACCGCCGCCAAACAGGCCTGAGAGAAACCCGCCGCTGCTCGGCTTCGCGGCCTGAAGCTGGGTCACCTGGCTCTCCAGCGCCTGAATACGGTCGTTGAGCTGTTTGATCGCCGCTTCCTGAATCAGAATCGTTTGCGCCATATAGTAAGGGGCGAACGGCTGCTCTTTAATGTGCCCGGCAATCCGCTCCTCAGCGCTGGCATCCCGTGATGCGCTGTGGCTCTCGGCCTCTTTTAATCGGGAAAACAGTCCATCGATAAGGCGTTGCTCTTCAGATTGCATACTACATACCTCTGTCATACTGATTGATTAGCTTCAGATTCGCTCCGAAGCACGCATCTTGTAAATATGCGGCAGCGTAAAGCTGTGCAGAAATGTGTTACTGTTTACGCCAGACTGCGAACAAAAAATAACTTCTGTACAAAAGTAAAGCTGGCATAACACCAAATGCAATGATAAGTTTACATTAAATGTCCTTTCTAATACTAAGGTGAAAGGGTTTGTAGATGGTGTGTAACGTTTATTTTACGATTTGCGTTGGGTAAGTTTGCGGTACCATTGTTTCTCTTTTCGCTTTCATTTATCCGCAAAATGCGGAACCAAGAGGTCTTCGGTAATGACACAGCTAATATTTCTTGTCGGGCCTCGCGGCTGCGGTAAAACGACCATCGGACACGCGCTGGCGAAAGCTCGCAGCTTTAAGTTCGCCGACACGGACCATGAGCTGCAGGAGCATGAGCAGCGCACGGTAGCGGCTATCGTCCAGCAGGAAGGCTGGGAACGCTTTCGTGCGCTGGAAACGCAGGCTTTAGAACGCGTCGCTCAACCCGCGACGATCATCGCCACCGGCGGCGGCATTATCCTCAGCGAATACAACCGACAGTTTATGCGGGAAAATGGCATCGTTATCTATCTCGAGGCATCAGTCTCCGCGCTGATTGACCGCCTTGAAGCCTATCCGAAGGCGGAACAGCGCCCGACGCTGACCGGAAAGCCCATCCGCGATGAAGTGGGTGAGGTGCTGGCGCAGAGGGAAGCGCTGTATCGCGCGGCCGCGCATCATATTATTAATGCGACCGCCACGCCGGATGAGGTCGTGGAACAGATTATGACCACCGTCTGCGGCGAGACCTATACCAGTTAAGACTTTGCCTGGGGTAAACGGATCGGCAGCGCCTATACTTTAAAGCTCTTAAGGTAAAAAAAGGAAACGCTATGCCGACCAGACCTCCATATCCAAGGGAAGCGCGTGTTGTCGCCGTTGAAAAGGGCCCGCAGGGCCAGACGGTCACCTGGTATGAACTGCGCGCCGATCACCCGACGCCAAACTCACTCATCAGCGAACATCCTACAGAACAGGAAGCGCTGGACGCCAAACGGCGTTACGAAGATCCTGATAAGTCTTAATTCCTCTTAAATGTCCGGGATTCGTTCTGAAAAGATCGCTACCGGACATGTATCACATTTTTAATCTATTAACGGTACTAATGATTACCTAAGGTACAGATTTTCAGGAGCGTTTTTGACGCTTCTGGAATCTTTACATTCCATATCAGCCGTAACCTGCTACGCTTCTCGACGGTTGCTTTGGGTCACCAGGGGGCAGAAGTTGTAAATAAAAGCCTGTTTTGAAACAGCGGTTGTGAAAAGGTAAACGATATGAGTAGTGCATCGATGGCAATCTTGACCATTGGGGTCGTACCCGTGGCGGAGATGCTGCCGCTTTTAACTGAACATATCAGGGAAGACGAGATCGCCCACATTAGCCTGCTCGGCAAAATGACGCGCGAAGACGTTATGCGGGACTACAGCATAGAGCCCGGCGATGAGATGCTATTGACCTTGCTTAACGATAATCAAATTGCGCAGGTCTCACGGCAGAAGGTTGAGCGTGATTTACGTAGCGTCATTGCGATGCTCGATAAACAAAATTACGACCTTATTTTACTCATGAGCACTCATCCCTTTAGCGGATTTACGGCGAATAATGCGATCCTGCTTGAGCCGCAAAGAATTATTCCGCCGCTGGTCGCGTCGATTGTCGACGGCCATCAGGTGGGGGTGATTGTTCCGGTTGAAGAGATTTTGCCGCTGCAGCGGAATAAATGGCAGGTATTAGAAAATACTCCGTTTTACGCCATTTCCAATCCGGTGAGCGGCGGTAAAGAGGAGTTAATCGCCGCGGGCAGGGAGTTGATTGAACAGGGCGCAGACGTATTAATGCTGGATTGCCTTTGCTACCACCAGCAGCATCGCGACATATTACAAAAGGCGCTGGATATTCCGGTTCTGTTGTCAAATGTGCTGGTTTCACGGCTGGCGGCAGAACTATTAGTTTAACCTGATGTAACGCGTTAATTTTACGTGACAGGGGCAAGGAGCGCCCCCTATATTGTGCCTTCAACACAAGATCATAAGGGCGAGTTTATGCTTCAAAGCAATGAATACTTTGACGGAAAAGTAAAATCTATCGGCTTCACCAGCAGCAGCACCGGTCATGCGAGCGTGGGCGTGATGGCGGAAGGGGAATATACCTTTGGTACCGCGCAGCCGGAAGAGATGACCGTAGTCAGCGGCGCGCTGAACGTACTTCTGCCGGGAGAAACCGAGTGGAAAGTCTATGCCGCCGGGGAAGTATTCAACGTTCCGGGGAATAGCGAGTTTAATCTGCAGGTGGCTGAGCCGACCTCTTATCTGTGCCGCTACCTGTAATGTTCGTTTCCTTCCTGCGCTGGCAGGAAGGAATTCACGAGATTAGCGCTGCGCTTCGCCGCCTAGCCCTTCCACCAGATTCTGAATCAGCGCGGCCAGCTCGCCGGTCATCAGAATAAAGTCCGCGTCAAAACGCTGGGCGAAATCTTCCCGATCGATATCTTCATTCTGATCGCGCAGTTCGTCGCAGAACTTCAGGCGTTTAATCGAACCATCATCGCACATTAAGAACTGAATGCGCTGCTGCCAGTCGAGCGCCAGCTTGGTGACGACCTTACCGGCTTCAATGTGCACGGCGATCTCGTCGCTCACCAGATCCTGTTTTTTCGCGCGGATCACGCCGCCGTCTTCCAGCATCGCTTTCAGCTCGGCTTCATCCAGCAGCTGGAAGCCCTGAGCCACGGTACCGGAACGCACCCACTCGGTCAGCGTCAGTTCGATCGGGGTTTCCAGCGCCAGCGGAACAACCGGCAGCGAGCCCAGAGTTTTACGCAGCAGCGCCAGCGTATCTTCCGCTTTTTTGGCGCTGGCGCAGTCCACCATGATCAACCCGTTGACGGTATCGATCCACATCATGGTCTGGCTGAAGCGGCTGAAGGCGCGCGGCAGCAGGGAATGCAGCACTTCATCCTTCAGAGAATCTTTTTCGGTTTTTTTCAGCTTACGGCCCTGCTCGGCTTCCAGCTTGAAGATCTTTGCTTCCAGCGCCTGTTTGATCACCGGAGACGGCAGGATCTTCTCTTCTTTACGCGCGCAGATAACGATCTGGCCATTTGCCGTATGCGTCAGCGCATCGCTGTGCGATCCCATCGGCGGTACCCAACCGGTTTTGGCCATATCCTGGCTGCCGCAAGGAGTAAAGGTCAGCTCGGCCAGCTGTTTTTCCATCTCCTCGGCGCGCAGGGAAATGTCGCGGCTGAGACGATAAACCATTAAATTTTTGAACCACAGCATGATAATTTCCACGGCTTAGTCGTTAAATCCAGCGGGCATGATAGCGAATTGTCGCTATGCTTGCATTGTTAATCGGGAGAGGAATTCACAGTGCGCATTGGCATTGATTTAGGCGGAACCAAAACGGAAGTCATCGCGCTGAGCGACCAGGGAGCGCAGCTATTTCGTCATCGCCTGCCTACGCCAGGGGGCGATTATCGCCAGACAATAGAGACGATAGCCTCGCTGGTTGAGATGGCCGAGCAGGCTACCGGGCAGAGCGGCACGGTCGGCATCGGCATCCCCGGGTCGATTTCGCCCTATACCGGCGTGGTCAAAAACGCTAACTCAACCTGGCTCAACGGTCAGCCGTTTGATAAAGACCTTAGCCAGCGTCTGCAACGGGAAGTGCGTCTGGCCAACGATGCCAACTGCCTCGCGGTGTCGGAAGCGGTAGACGGCGCGGCGGCCGGGGCGCAAACGGTATTTGCGGTGATTATCGGCACCGGCTGCGGTTCAGGCGTGGCGCTTAACGGACGCGCCCATATTGGCGGCAACGGTACGGCGGGCGAGTGGGGGCACAACCCGCTGCCGTGGATGGATGAAGATGAACTTCGCTATCGCGCTGAAGTACCGTGCTATTGCGGCAAGCAGGGCTGTATTGAAACCTTTATCTCCGGTACCGGCTTTGCGACCGATTACCGGCGGTTAAGCGGTCATTCGCTAAAAGGCAGCGAGATTATGCAGCGCGTGGGCGAGCGGGATCCGGTGGCGGAGCTGGCGCTGAGCCGCTATGAGATGCGGCTGGCGAAGTCGTTGGCTCACGTGGTTAACATCCTCGATCCGGACGTTATTGTGCTTGGCGGCGGAATGAGCAACGTTGACCGTCTCTACCAGACGGTGCCGAATCTGCTAAAACCATGGGTATTCGGCGGTGAATGCGAGACGCCGATTCGCCGGGCGGCGCACGGGGACTCCAGCGGCGTGCGCGGCGCGGCCTGGCTGTGGCCGCTGTAATCATCAATCCGCTGCGCGGCCTGAACGGCGCAGCGGGTACCCCGTGGATTACCGGTCCGGGATCTCCTCCAGGCTGTAGTAAATCGACAGCCCCCTTTTTTTACCCTCCTCAATATCCAGGTCCGCTCCCCGGGATTCGCCCGGCATGCGCAATATAGCGTCGCAGCGGCTAATGACACGGTGAGCGACCGGATAGAGATATTCCTCGCTAATCGCATCGCCAATTTCCGTTGAACCCGCAGCTTTGGCGATGGGCAGAGCCAGCCATTCGCCGACCACGGGGATATGGCCTTTCTGGTAAACGCGTAGCGCAACCTGGGCCATATTGTTCAGGTTAGCGTCGATAAGTTCCGCGCGATTGTGGGTGCCGCTGCGTACCGGGCCGGCAATCAAAATAAGTAAGCTTTTCATGGTTAAGACCTTCTTAATGGGCCAGAGGGGATGGGACGATGCTGCCGGAGGCAGCAGCACGCCCTCAGAAAAAGTTATCAATGCACGTTTTTGCACGAAATGATGTGGTTAAAATAATAAGCACGGTTTTTATGCATGATTTCGCCTGATACTCATCGTTAAAGCAACGAATTTAAACTTATCATGCAAATTCGTGCAATATCAAGATTTATCGTGAATGCTGAGCCCGGGCAACGGCGCGACCCCTCCCGTGGGGGAGAGGCTTGAAGACAGGTGCGAGGGGGAAATTTATTCGACGGCGAAAGCTTTATCGAGACGGCTATAGCCCAGCCCGTTGATTTTTTTAACTTTAATTTGCACAGGAATGCGCTCTTTCATCGCCTCAACGTGGCTGATGACGCCGATAATCTTGCCGCTGGCGTTGAGCGCGTCCAGCGCATCCAGAGCGGTATCCAGGGTTTCGCTGTCCAGAGTGCCGAAGCCCTCATCGAGAAACAGCGAGTCTATCCGCGTTTTATGGCTCACCAGATCGGAAAGCGCCAGCGCCAGCGCGAGGCTCACGAGGAAGCTCTCGCCGCCGGACAGCGTCCGGGTGTCGCGCACCGCGTCCGCCTGCCAGGTATCGACCACTTCCAGCTCCAGGGCGTCGCTGGCTTTGCGTTGCAGCAGATAGCGGCCGTGCAGGCGGTTGAGCTGATGGTTGGCCAGCCACACCAGGTTATCCAGCGTCAGTCCTTGCGCAAACTTACGGAATTTATCGCCCTCTCTGGAGCCGATAAGCGCGTTCAGCCATCCCCAGTCTTCCACTTCCTGCGCAGCGCGTTCCATCTGCTGGCGTAACGACTGCTGACGCTGCTGGTTTTCTGCATTCTGCTTCAGCTGCTGGCGAATCTCTCCCTGACGGGCGCTGTTTTCCCGCAGCAGCGTCGTCAGCTGCTGAAGCTGTTCCTGTACCCGCTCAAGAGGCTGGCTGATATCCGTTTCCGCCGGCGGCTGCTGGCGGTGGCTGTCCAGCGCCTCGCGGGCCCGCATCGCCAGCGCCTGATTCTGCTGTAGCGTACTTTCCAGCGTCTGCTTCAGGCGTTCAAGGCGCCGGCGCGTCTCCTCATCGAGCAGCGCGGCGAGAAACGCCTGCTGGTCAGCGAACGGGCTGGCGGCCAGCGCCGCGCTGAATTGCGCTTCGCTCTCTTTCAACTGAGCCTGCTGCCGGCTCTCCTGCTGCCCCAGGGTTTGCCACTGGCTCTGAAGCGCGAGGCAGTCGTCGTGCACCTGGCGCCAGCCGTCCAGCGGCGCGGGTTCCGCCGCTAAGTCCGTTTCCGGCAAGGACTCCAGCAGCGGGGTCAGCTGCTGAAGCTGTTCCTGCAGGGCGATCAGTTCGTTCTGTTTGGTCTGCCAGCCGCGGGTCTCGTCTTCCCGCTGCGCCAGCCAGCCTGCGGCCTGCTCCGCTGCCGGTAAACTCAGCGCAAATGCGGCCAGTTCAGCCGCCAGCGCGGCGCTGCGCTGCGCTTGTTCCTGCTGGAGCTGCTGGAGCTGCTGCTGGCACTCCTGCTGCTGGGCCTGCCAGGCCAGACGCTGCTGATGCTGATACAGCCGCTGTTCATGCTCCTGCTGCGCGTTTAGCCAGCCGGGAATGTCATCCTTTGGCGTCAGGTCGATATTTAATCCGGCGATCGTCGCCTGCCAGCGTGAGGTAAGCGCTTGCTCCTGCTGCAGAAGCGATGCTTTCTCGGTGGCCTCTTTCTGCTGCTGCTTAAGCAGGGCGTCCAGCTCGCCGCGCACCAGGGCGCCGGCCTCCGCCAGCTGTTTGACTTCGCGCTCAAGCGCATCGCGCCGCGCCTGATTTACGCCGGGAACCAGCGCCTGATACTCGGCTACGGCCGGATGCTGCGCGGAACCGCAGAGCGGACAGGGGGAACCGGGCTGCAGGCGGGCTCGCTCGGCCTCCAGGCCGGCAATGCGCGCTTCCATTTCGCACAGGGCTTTGACATCGCTAAACTGCTGATTCTTCTCTTTATAGGCCTGACGGCGCTGGGCCAGGGTGGTTTCCAGCCGCTCCTGCTCCTGCTTACTGGCCTGCCCGGCGGCATGAAGCTGGGATAAACGCTGGCTCAGCGGCTGCAGCTGGCCATGCAGGGCCGCGAGCTGCTGGCGCAGAGCGCGCGCCGCGGCGTGCTGCGCGAGGCCGGCGCTGACCTGCTCAGCATCCAGCGCCAGCCCGTCGGGCGGCAGTTCGCCCAGCCGGCGGCTGGTTTCCGCCAGACGCTGCTGCAGAGCGGCTTGCTGCTGCGTATCGCGGGCCTGCTGCTGGAAAGCGGCCCGCCAGCCCGCCAGCGCATTGCCCCATCGCTGGTAGCGGTCGTGCTCTTTTAGCCATGCGGCGAGCGTTTGCTGGTGGTTCTGCAGGCGTTCAGATTGCTGCCGGGCGGCGAGGCGAATCCCCGCCCGCAGCCGCAGTCGTTCATGTAAGCGAGTATTTACTTCTTCTCTCAGATTGCGGGTTTGCGCCAGCGCGGCGATTTGCTCCTGTTGACGCGTCCACTGCGGGCGTAGCTGCTCCGCGGGCTGGGCATTCAGCAATACGGTAAGCTGCGGTTGCGCCTGCTCCAGCGCAGCCTGCGCTTCGCGTAGCGCGGTTTGAGCCTGCCGATCTTCTGCCGTCAGCTCTGCGCCGCGTACCAGCCACTGACGGGCATTTTGCAGGCGGGTTTGTTCGCTAACCTGCTGTTTTTCTTCATCAGTAAGCGTTTGCAAACTTTGTTGGAGCGCCTGCTGCTGTTCGTCGCTCAGCAGCAGCACGCCGGAGGCCTGGGCCTGAATTTTCTCCAGCTCGACGCGGGCCTGCTTATGCTTTTCAAAGACCTGTGCCGAAATCTGGCCGTAAATCTCGGTGCCGGTCAGCTCCTCCAGCAGCTCGGCGCGCTCTTTCGGTTTCGCGTTCAGGAAGGCGGCGAACTGCCCCTGCGACAGCAGCATCGAGCGGGTGAAGCGGCCATAGTCCAGGCCGGTGAGCGAGGCGGTCAGTTCCAGCTTATCTTTGACCTTATCGGCGAGGATCTTGCCGTCCTCGCAGCGCGCCAGCTCGACGCGCGGAACCTGCAGGTTGCCGTCCGGCTGGTTTCGCGCCCGGTTCTGGCTCCAGAAGGCGCGGTAGGCGATGCCTTTTACCTCAAACTCCACTTCCGCCAGGCATTCGGCGGTGTCGCGGGTCATCAGATCGTTCTGCGATTGCGACACGCTGCTCAGGCGCGGGGTTTCGTGATACAGCGCCAGACAGATAGCATCCAGCAGGGTGGTTTTTCCGGCGCCGGTTGGCCCGGTAATCGCGAACAGTCCGTTGCTGGCGAAGGGCTCAGCGGTGAAATCAATTTTCCATTCGCCTTTGAGTGAATTGAGGTTTTTCAGGCGTAAGCTGAGTATTTTCACAGGCGATCCTCACCGTTCAGGCTATGCAGCGTTTCATTAAAGAGCTGTTCCAGGCGCTGCTGCTGCGTCGCTTCCAGCGTTTCCAGCGCCAGACGGCGGGCGAAGACGTCCTCCACCTGCAGTTCGCTGAGGGTCTCGCGCTGAGCGCCGGCCAGAATGCGATCGCGCTGGGCGCGGCTGCGGCGCACCAGCAGCACTTCTACCGGCAGCGTTTCGGTCTGCGCCTGGATTTTACGTTGGATATCATGCATATATTCGTCGCTGGTGACTTCGATATCCAGCCACGCTGAGGGCTGCTGGTCGTTATTCTGCCATTGGTTTAGCTGTGCGCTAATGCTGGCGAAATCGCCCTTCAGGACCGCCAGCGGCTGGGTGACGGGGACGATAAGCGGCGTGACGTCCGTCAGGCAGCCGTTAGCGAAAGTGACCAGATTGACGCTCTTATTTTTCCCGGTTTCGTCAAAGCTCAGCGGGATGGGCGAACCGCTGTAGCGGATATGTTCGCAGCCGCCGACCACCTGCGCCCGGTGAATGTGGCCGAGCGCGATATAGTCGGCGGGCGGAAAACGGCTCGCCGGGAAGGCGTCCAGCGTACCGATATAGATTTCGCGAACCGCGTCGCTTTTGCTGGCGCCGACGGTGGTTAAATGGCCGCTGGCGATAATCGGCAGCGCCCGGTCGCCGCGCAGTTCGCAGGCCAGCTGGTACTGCTGCTGGTAGTAATCGCTGATGGCGCTGAGCAGCAGCTGCTGCTTTTCGCCGCCAGAGTGCCCGGCCTGGCTGGTCACCAGCTCACGCGGGCGCAGGAACGGTACCGGACAAAAAATTGCCCCCGGCGTACCGTCGCGCAGCGGCAGGATAAAAGGGGCGTGGCCGGCATTGGCCACCACCGTCGTATTCAGGAAGGCGAGAATGTCTCGCGACTCGTTGAGGGTGGCGACCGAATCGTGGTTTCCCGCCAGCACCACCAGCCGGCAGCGGGTCTGCTGCAGCTGAACGACAAAGCGGTTATACAGCTCGCGCGCGTAGCTCGGCGGTGAGCCGGTATCAAAAATATCGCCCGCAACAATAATGGCATCGACATCATGTTCCTGCGCGCTGGCCAGCAGCCAGTCGAGAAACGCCTGATGTTCGGCGGCGCGACTTTTGCTGTAAAAATTTTGCCCAAGGTGCCAGTCAGAGGTGTGAAGGATGCGCATAGTTGTTCCCTGGAGAAAAAGCGTAAGCGGCATTATATACCCGTCATCCTTCAAGTTGCTTATGCGTTGGCTACGTCCAGCCACCTGGTTACCTGTGCTTGTGGGGAGTGAAACCTGAATTATTGAGGGGATAACGCTGCTTTTGGGGGAGTTAAGTCCGTGTCACAATTCGAAATCCGCGTTCATCTGGCGGTCATTTTTTTCATAAATCTGTCATAAATCTGACGCATAATGGCCGCGCACTTCTATACTGATGGCTAAAAAATACAGGGTAAATAATGGCGAGAAGAATTCTGGTCGTTGAAGATGAAGCTCCAATCCGCGAAATGGTTTGCTTTGTTCTGGAGCAAAACGGCTTTCAGCCCGTCGAGGCGGAAGATTTTGACAGCGCGGTCAATCAGCTCAATGAACCCTGGCCTGATTTGATCCTCCTTGACTGGATGCTGCCGGGCGGGTCGGGTCTGCAGTTTATTAAACAGCTCAAGCGTGAAGCGATGACCCGTGATATTCCGGTGGTGATGCTGACCGCCCGCGGCGAAGAGGAAGATCGCGTCCGCGGCCTGGAGACCGGCGCCGATGACTACATCACTAAGCCGTTTTCCCCGAAAGAGCTGGTGGCGCGAATTAAAGCCGTGATGCGGCGCATTTCGCCGATGGCGGTGGAGGAGGTGATTGAAATGCAGGGGCTGAGCCTCGACCCCTCTTCGCATCGCGTCATGACCGGCGAAAACCCGCTGGATATGGGGCCTACGGAGTTTAAATTACTCCACTTCTTCATGACGCACCCGGAGCGAGTCTATAGCCGCGAACAGCTGCTGAATCACGTCTGGGGAACCAACGTTTATGTCGAAGACAGAACGGTAGACGTGCATATTCGCCGTCTGCGCAAAGCGCTGGAACATAGCGGCCATGACCGGATGGTACAAACGGTTCGCGGTACGGGATATCGTTTCTCCGCCCGTTTCTGAATGCTGACAGGAGTGTGAACCGTGCTGGAACGGCTGTCATGGAAAAGGCTGGCGCTTGAGCTTTTCTTGTGTTGTATCCCGGCCCTGATCCTCGGGGCGTTTTTAGGTTACCTGCCGTGGTTTTTATTGGCGGCAGTGACCGGTCTTCTTGTCTGGCATTTCTGGAATCTGATGCGCCTGTCGTGGTGGCTGTGGGTTGATCGCAGCATGACGCCGCCGCCGGGCAGCGGCAGCTGGGAGCCGCTGCTTTACGGACTGCACCAGATGCAGATGCGTAATAAAAAGCGCCGCCGTGAGCTGGGAAGCCTGATTAAGCGCTTTCGCAGCGGGGCGGAGTCTCTGCCGGATGCGGTGGTGCTGACCACCGAAGAAGGGGTGATGTTCTGGTGCAACGGTCTGGCCCAGCAGATCCTGAATCTGCGCTGGCCTGACGATAACGGGCAGAACATCCTTAACCTCTTACGCTACCCTGAATTTGCTAATTATCTGAAATACCGTGATTTTTCCAAACCGCTCAATCTGGTGCTGAATAACGGCCGTCATCTGGAAATTCGCGTGATGCCCTATAGCGATAAACAGCTGCTGATGGTGGCGCGCGATGTCACGCAGATGCACCAGCTGGAAGGGGCGCGGCGAAACTTTTTCGCCAACGTCAGCCACGAACTGCGCACGCCGTTGACGGTGCTGCAGGGGTATCTGGAGATGATGCAGGAGCAGGTGCTGGAAGGGGGAACGCGCGAAAAAGCGTTGCACACCATGCGTGAACAAACCCAGCGCATGGAAGGCCTGGTTAAGCAACTGCTGACGCTGTCGCGAATCGAAGCCGCGCCGGTACTGGCGATGAACGATAAAATCGATGTGCCGATGATGCTGCGGGTGGTCGAGCGCGAGGCGCAAACGCTAAGCCAGCAGAGGCAGGTGCTGCATTTTTCGGTCGATGAATCGCTGAAAGTACTGGGTAATGAAGAACAGCTGCGCAGCGCCATTTCCAACCTGGTCTATAACGCGGTCAACCATACGCCGCCGGGCACGGACATTACCGTAAGCTGGCAGCGCGCGCCGCACGGAGCGTTGTTCAGCGTCGAAGATAACGGGCCGGGCATCGCGCCGGAACATATTCCGCGTCTGACCGAGCGTTTCTACCGGGTGGATAAAGCGCGTTCAAGGCAGACCGGCGGCAGCGGTCTGGGGCTGGCGATCGTCAAACACGCCGTCAGCCATCACGATAGCCGCCTCGAAATTGAGAGTACGCTGGGGAAAGGCACCCGCTTTAGCTTCCTGTTGCCGGAACGTTTAATTGCCAAAAATTGAGCCCGAGCGGCCGGGTGTCAGAATAACTTGCCAATGACCAGCTTCGGTTGGTCATTTTCCTTTGCAGCGCAATCACAGCTGCGTAATTAACGAACGCTCGCTGCTTTTTTGTTCGCATGATAAGCCAGATGTTTTCTATCCATCAGGTAAATAATTCTACGCATCAAAATAGAGTTAGCATAATCATCTGCTTTTGCGATCCCTCCTTGCTTTAAAACGTTATAAGCGTTTAAATTGCCCCCCTACGGTCGCAGACAGACTGTTTTTGCGTGGTAATTCAAAAAACAATTCTTTTCCACGCCGCTTTGGGAGCATATCCCGCTGAGTTTACTGACAATGGCCGCTGTATCATCCCCAGGGGAAAGGCGCGGTATTTATCCGTTTTTACAACACCACATCCACAGGCTGTAATGAATTTATGACCCATCAGTTAAAATCTCGCGACATCATAGCGTTGGGCTTTATGACCTTCGCGCTGTTTGTCGGCGCAGGCAATATTATCTTCCCCCCAATGGTTGGCTTACAGGCCGGCGAACACGTCTGGAGCGCGGCCATTGGCTTTCTGATTACCGCCGTGGGTCTGCCGGTGCTAACGGTCGTGGCGCTGGCAAAAGTCGGCGGCGGCGTAGAGAGCCTGAGCACGCCGATTGGTAAAGTCGCCGGTATCCTGCTGGCGGTCGTCTGCTACCTGGCCGTTGGGCCGCTGTTCGCGACCCCGCGTACCGCGACCGTCTCTTTTGAGGTGGGGATTGCGCCGCTGACCGGCGACGGCCCGCTGCCGCTGCTGATTTACAGCGTTATCTATTTTGCGCTGGTGATCCTCGTTTCGCTCTACCCGGGCAAGCTGCTGGACACCGTGGGGAATTTCCTCGCGCCGCTGAAAATTATCGCCCTGATTATTCTCGCCGTGGCGGCAATCGTCTGGCCTGCCGGTCCCCTGAGCCACGCGATGGAAGCCTACCGCACCGCGCCGTTCTCTAACGGCTTCGTCAACGGCTATCTGACCATGGACACCCTCGGGGCAATGGTCTTTGGTATCGTGATTGTCAACGCCGCGCGTTCTCGCGGGGTGAGCGAAGCCCGTCTGCTGACCCGCTACACCGTCTGGGCTGGCCTGATGGCCGGCGTGGGCCTGACGCTGCTGTACCTGGCGCTGTTCCGTTTAGGTTCCGATAGCGGCACGCTGGTGGAGCAGTCCGCTAACGGCGCGGCGATTCTGCATGCTTACGTCCAGCACACCTTCGGCGGCGCGGGAAGCTTCCTGCTGGCGGCGCTGATCTTTATCGCCTGTCTGGTGACGGCGGTGGGCCTGACCTGCGCCTGCGCGGAGTTCTTTGCCCAGTACCTGCCGTTCTCCTACCGTACGCTGGTGTTTATCCTCGGCCTGTTTTCGATGGCGGTCTCCAACCTCGGCCTGAGCCACCTGATTCAGATTTCGATTCCGGTGCTGACGGCTATCTATCCGCCGTGTATCGCACTGGTTGTATTAAGCTTTACCCGCGGTTGGTGGCATAATTCGTCCCGCGTTATCGCCCCGGCAATGTTTATCAGCCTGATGTTTGGTATCATTGACGGCATTAAAGCGTCGGCGTTTGCAGAGATAATGCCGTCCTGGACCGCGCGTCTGCCGCTGGCGGAGCAGGGCCTGGCCTGGCTGATGCCAACCGCCGTTATGGTGGTGCTGGCGGTTATCTGGGATCGCGCAGCGGGACGTCAGGTGACATCCAGCGCGCATTAACCGACGCTTTACACAGGTGTTTAACCACGGGACTTCAGGTCCCGTGGTTTTTTGTTTTTTTGGTCACCCTCCTTTGTTCTTTGCCCCCGCGAAGGCCAGAGGAGAAAAACGGCATGGAACACGATGGAAAGTAGTAACAAGCTTAAGCGCGGGCTAAGTACCCGGCATATTCGCTTTATGGCGCTGGGGTCGGCAATCGGTACCGGCCTTTTCTATGGTTCGGCTGATGCGATTAAAATGGCGGGTCCGAGCGTTCTGTTGGCTTATATTATCGGCGGCGCCGCGGCCTACATTATCATGCGCGCGCTGGGCGAGATGTCGGTGCATAACCCGGCCGCCAGTTCATTCTCGCGCTACGCGCAGGATTATCTTGGTCCGCTGGCGGGCTATATCACCGGCTGGACCTACTGTTTCGAAATTCTGATTGTCGCCATCGCCGACGTCACGGCCTTCGGTATCTATATGGGCGTCTGGTTCCCGGCGGTACCGCACTGGATCTGGGTACTCAGCGTGGTGCTGATTATCTGCGCCGTCAACCTGATGAGCGTGAAGGTCTTCGGCGAGCTGGAGTTCTGGTTCTCCTTCTTCAAAGTCGCCACGATTATCATCATGATCCTCGCCGGTTTCGGCATCATTATCTGGGGTATTGGCAACGGCGGGCAGCCGACGGGTATCCACAACCTCTGGAGCAACGGCGGCTTCTTCAGCAACGGTTGGCTGGGGATGGTGATGTCGCTGCAGATGGTAATGTTCGCCTACGGCGGAATCGAAATCATCGGTATCACCGCCGGCGAAGCGAAAGATCCGGAGAAATCCATTCCGCGCGCCATTAACTCGGTGCCGATGCGTATCCTGGTGTTTTACGTCGGGACGCTGTTTGTGATTATGTCTATCTATCCGTGGAACCAGGTGGGGACCAACGGCAGCCCGTTCGTTCTGACCTTCCAGCATCTCGGCATCACTTTTGCCGCCAGCATCCTGAACTTTGTGGTGCTGACCGCTTCGCTGTCGGCGATTAACTCCGACGTCTTTGGCGTGGGGCGTATGCTGCACGGCATGGCGGAACAGGGCAGCGCGCCGAAGATGTTCGCGAAAACCTCCCGTCGCGGGGTGCCGTGGGTGACGGTGACGGTGATGACGATTGCCCTGCTGTTCGCGGTCTATCTTAACTACATTATGCCGGAGAACGTCTTCCTGGTGATCGCCTCGCTGGCGACCTTCGCCACCGTCTGGGTGTGGATTATGATCCTGCTGTCGCAGATCGCCTTCCGTCGCCGCCTGCCGCCGGAAGAGGCGAAGGCGCTGAAGTTCAGGGTGCCTGGCGGGGTCGCGACCACGGTGATTGGCCTGCTGTTCCTGGTCTTTATTATCGGTCTGATCGGCTACCATCCTGATACCCGCATCTCGCTGTACGTTGGCTTTGCGTGGATTCTCCTGCTGCTGATTGGCTGGCAGTTTAAAACCCGCCGCGAGCGAAAACTGGCGAAAGCCTAGTCATTTTCGTTCTCTTCTTGCCGGATACGCACGGGCTATCCGGCAAGCTATCCCTCCACCCCCGCCATCCTCCCCCAATAATTCTGCCGATGATGAGTCATACGCCAGTACGCTGTGGCAAGGTGTGCCCATTCTGCAAAGAGAGGAATAATGATGTTGAAGGCATGGCACCTCCCGGTTGCTCCGTTTATTAAGGAACAGCAGGAACGACTGATTATTACGCTATGGTTAAGCGGGGACGATCTGCCGCCGCGGGTCACGCTGCGCGCGGAAGAGGATAACGAAGAGCTGTCGCTGCCGATGCACCGCCTGCGGCAGGAGCCGCATCCGGGCGTGGTGGCGTGGCGCGGGGAAATCAGCCTCGTTAACGGGCAGCCGCGTCGGCGCTACAGCTTCAAGCTGCTGTGGGCCGACCGCCAGCTGTGGTTCACGCCGCAGGGGTTCAACCGCTTTCCGCCGGCGAGGCTGGAGCAGTTTGCGGTCGATCTGCCGGACAGCGGACCGCAGTGGGTAGCCGATCAGGTATTTTATCAAATCTTCCCTGACCGTTTTGCCCGCAGCGAGTCTCGCGAAGCGGGACAGGATGCGATTTATTACCATCACGCCGCCGGTCACGACATCGTACGCAAAGCGTGGGATGAACCGCTAACCGCCGAGGCGGGCGGCTCCACCTTTTACGGCGGCGATCTCGATGGTATCAGCGAGCGGCTGCCGTACCTGAAGCAGCTTGGCGTAACGGCGCTGTACCTGAACCCGGTATTTGTCGCCCCCAGCGTGCATAAATATGATACCGAGGATTATCGTCGCGTTGATCCGCAGTTTGGCGGCGATGCGGCGCTGCTGCGCCTGCGCCACCATACGCAAAAAGAGGGAATGCGTCTGATCCTCGATGGCGTGTTCAACCATAGCGGCGATTCGCATGCCTGGTTCGACCGCCACCAGCGCGGTAGCGGCGGCGCCTGCCATAACGCCGATTCGCCGTGGCGCGACTGGTATAATTTTTCCCCCGAGGGCGTTGCCCACGACTGGCTGGGATACGCCAGCTTGCCTAAGCTGGACTACCGGTCGTCGACGCTGATCGATGAAATCTATGGCGGGGAAGATAGTATCGTGCGCCACTGGCTGAAAGCGCCATGGAGCATGGACGGCTGGCGCCTGGACGTGGTGCATATGCTGGGCGAAGAGGGCGGGGCGCGCAATAACCTGCGCCATATCGCCGGCATTACCCAGGCGGCGAAGCTGGAGCGGCCGGACGCTTTCGTGTTCGGTGAGCATTTCGGCGACGCGCGCCAGTGGCTACAGGCCGACGTTGAAGACTCGGCGATGAACTACCGCGGCTTTACCTTTCCGCTGTGGGGCTTTCTCGCGAACACCGATATCTCCTACGATCCGCAGAAAATCGATGCGCAGACCTGTATGGCGTGGATGGATAACTATCGCGCCGGACTGTCGCACCAGCAGCAGCTGCGGATGTTTAACCAGCTCGATAGCCACGATACCGCGCGCTTTAAGTCTCTGCTCGGCAAAGATGTTGCCCGCCTGCCGCTGGCGGTGGTGTGGCTATTTAGCTGGCCGGGCGTGCCGTGCATTTACTACGGCGATGAAGTGGGCGTGGACGGCAATAACGATCCGTTCTGCCGTAAGCCGTTCCCGTGGGATCCGGCTTTGCAGGATGGCGCTCTGCTCGAACTGTACAAGCGGATGAGCAAGCTGCGTAAGGCCAATCAGGCGCTGCGCTACGGCGGCTGTCAGGTGATTTATGCCGAAGATAACGTGGTGGTGTTCGTGCGCGTCTATAAGCAGCAGCGCGTGCTGGTGGCGATCAACCGCGGCGAAGCCTGCGAGGTGGTGGTGGAGGATTCGCCGCTGCTCGACGTCACCGGCTGGCAGCTGAAAGAGGGCGCCGGGGCGCTACACGACGGCGTGCTGACGCTACCGGCGATCTCCGCCAGCGTCTGGTTTAGCCGCTAGTCGTAAAGCTGGCTCAGGCTTTCACTTTGCAAAATGGCCTCGCGCCACCAGCGCTGGGCCAGCCCGTCGTTGCCGCTGCGCCAGGCCATATAGGTGATATCTTTCTCGCGGCAGGAGATGACGGCCTTTTCGACCAGCTCGCCTTTTTCCAGCCACGGCCGGGCAATGTGGCGCGGTAAAAAGCCGCAGCCCAGCCCGGCGCGCAAGAGTTCGACTTTACTGGCGAAATCATCGACGCGGATTTGCGGCTGCTCGTCGAGCAGGTTGCTGTTGAGCGGATGGCAGTAGCGGGCGCTGTCGCTGATGACCACCGCGCGATGCAGGCTGAGCTGCTTGTTGGTCAGCGGTTGGGTTGTTTCCGCCAGCGGATGCCCCGGCGCGATGACGAAAATATTGTCCATGGCGCCGAGCATTTTCCACGACCATTCGGCGGAGGTCGGCGGTTCATTGATCGCCCCGAGAATAATATCCGCGCCGTTGTGGGTGAGCTCTTCCCACGAGCCCGCAAGGGTATGGTGGGTAAAGTTAAGGCGGGTTTGCGGATGCTGGGCGTAGAACGCGTCGATCAGCGGCAGCAGCGCGCTAAACGGGAAAGAGTCATCCAGGGCGATAGCCAGATCCCGCTCCCAACCGGCGCTGAGCTGCACCGCTTGCTTTTCCAGATCTTTGGCGGCATTCAGCAGCAATCGGCCTTTCTCCAGCATCATTCTGCCCGTATCGGTAAATTTTGCCCGGTGCCCGGAGCGATCCAACAGAGTGATATTCAGATCGTTTTCCAGCTTTTGAATCATGTAGCTCAGCGCGGCAGGGGTTTTAAATAGCGATTCTGCGGCGGTGGCAAAAGAGCCATGTTTGTCCAGCGCGTCGAGAATCAACAGGACATCAAGGTTCAGGCGCATGCGTCAGCTTCCGGTAAAAAAGAGTGCCTCCGTTTTACCGGAGCGTCCTGTTCAATTCCAGTGAATAATTTAGAACGGTTAACCGTAAAAATTTGAAAAACATAATTTCGTCCATCTTGTAATGGTTAATCGAATAGCCATCACTTTTCGCTTTGGAAATAAATCAGAAAAAAATCTTTAATAACTCGTTAGAAATTACTGACTATACTCACCATGCTTTATCAGTCAGGATCCAGACAGCACAACGGAAACGGTAGTATCTTTTTAACTCATTGATTAACAGGATATGTTATGTCTATTCGTGAACTGATCGATCCCTCAAACTCAGCGCTTATTTTTATTGACCACCAGCCGCAAATGTCTTTTGGCGTGGCCAATATTGACCGTCAGACCCTGAAAAATAATACGGTGGCCTTAGCCAAAGCGGGCAAAATTTTTAATGTTCCGGTGATTTATACCTCAGTAGAAACCAAAAGCTTCAGCGGCTATATCTGGCCGGAACTGCTGGCCGTACATCCTGATGTGAAACCTATTGAACGTACCTCAATGAATTCCTGGGAAGACGCGGCTTTTGTTGAAGCGGTAAAGGCGACCGGACGCAAGAAACTGATTATTTCCGCACTGTGGACAGAAGTCTGCCTGACTTTCCCGGCGCTGATGGCGCTGGATGCGGGCTATGAAGTTTACGTGGTGACCGATACCTCCGGCGGCACCTCGGTTGATGCCCACGAACGCTCCATTGACCGTATGGTGCAGGCCGGCGCGGTGCCGGTAACCTGGCAGCAGGTGCTGCTGGAGTACCAGCGCGACTGGTCGCGTAAAGAGACGTATGACGCGGTGATGGACCTGGTGCGCGAGCACAGCGGCGCCTACGGGATGGGCGTGGATTACGCTTATACCATGGTGCACGGCGCGCCAGAGCGTAAAGCTTAAATACACTTCATCCTTCAAGCTGCCTCTTTGTTGGCTTCGTTTGCCCGCCCCGGTCACTGACTCATGTCAGCTCCCGGGGACGAACAACCTTGCCGCCTCGACGCAGCGTGAATGATTTTGTGTATTGGCATCATCCTTCAAGCTGCCTCTTTGTTGGCTTCGTTTGTCCGCCCCGGTCACTGACTCATGTCAGCTCCCGGGGACGAATAACCTTGCCGCCTCGACGCAGCGTGAATGATTTTGTGTATTGGCCTCATCCTTCAAGCTGCCTCTTTGTTGGCTTCGTCTGCCCGCCCCGGTCACTGACTCATGTCAGCTCCCGGGGACGAACAACCTTGCCGCCTCGACGCAGCATGAATGATTTTGTGTATTGGCCTCATCCTTCAAGCTGCCTCTTTGTTGGCTTCGTCTGCCCGCCTCGACGCAGCATGAATGATTTTTTGTATGGTCATGTATAGCGAATGGCGGCGGACAACCCGCCATTCCCTGAAGCAAGGAACTCTTAATGGCGCAACAGAAATCGGTGACCCTGGTGATCAGCCATGTGCTCGACCCGGAGCATGGCCAGCAGTATGAAGCGTGGCTGGGCAAAATTATGCCGATTGCGGCAGAGTTTCCCGGCCATCTTGGCGCAAACGTCATTCGTCCGGCCCCCGGGCAGAATTTATGGAGCGTGATTATTCGCTTCGACACCATTGAGCATCTTTACGCCTGGACCCAGTCGGAGACCCGCCGCCAGCTGGTGGCGGAAATTGCGCCGCTGCTGAGCGAAGGCGATCGTACCGAAGTCCGGACTGAACCGGCCTTCTGGTTTACGCCGCCCGCGGCGAACGTGCGCCAGCCGCGACGCTGGAAGCAATTTTTAATCACCCTGCTGGTGATTTTCCCCAGTACTAATCTGGTGCCATCAATAACCGGAATACTGTTGCCCTCGTTGAAGGGAAGCCTGTTGCTGCATCTGATCAATGATGCCTGTGTGGTCGCGCTGGTGGTCTGGTTCTGGATGCCCATCGTGACCCGTCTGTTTGCTGGCTGGTTAAAGAAAAACTGAGCCAGCCTCCTGAAGGAGTGCGTTATGTCGCAAACTGCCACACTGATCCTGACCCACGGTCGGGTTCATACTCTCGATCGTCAAAATCCCCTGGCCGATGCGGTGGCGATCGCTGACGGTAAAATTCTCGCCGTCGGTAGCCACGATCGGATCATGAGCTTTGCCGCGGACGGGACGCAAATTATCGATCTCAAAGGCCATACGGCGATCCCCGGCCTGAACGACTCCCACCTGCACCTGATCCGCGGCGGCCTGAACTACAATCTGGAGCTGCGCTGGGAGGGGGTTCCCTCGCTGGCGGACGCGCTGCGGATGCTAAAAGATCAGGCCGACCGCACGCCGTCGCCGCAGTGGGTGCGGGTGGTCGGCGGCTGGAGCGAGTTCCAGTTCGCCGAACGGCGGATGCCGACGCTGGAGGAGCTTAACGATGCGGCGCCGGATACGCCGGTATTTGTCCTGCATCTGTACGATCGCGCATTGCTAAACCGCGCGGCGCTGAAGGCGGTGGGCTACACCAAAGAGACCCCGGATCCGGCGGGCGGCGAGATCGTTCGCGACGGTAACGGCAACCCGACCGGGATGCTGATCGCCAAACCCAATGCGATGATCCTCTACTCGACGCTGGCCAAAGGGCCGAAGCTGCCGCTGGAACTTCAGGTCAACTCAACGCGGCAGTTTATGCGCGAGCTTAATCGTCTGGGGCTGACCAGCGCTATTGATGCCGGGGGCGGTTTCCAGAACTACCCGGAAGATTATGAAATTATTGAACAGCTGCACGCCAAAGAGCAGATGACCGTACGTATCGCCTATAACCTGTTTACCCAGCGGCCTAAGCAGGAGCTGGAAGATTTTGAGCGCTGGACCGATATGCTCAAGCCGGGACAGGGCACCGATTTTTACCGCGCCAACGGCGCCGGGGAGATGCTGGTTTTCTCGGCGGCGGATTTCGAAGACTTCCTCCAGCCGCGTCCGGATCTGCCGGAAGGGATGGAAGATGAGCTGGAGCGGGTGGTGCGCCATCTGGTTGAACACCGCTGGCCGTTCCGCCTGCACGCCACCTATGATGAATCCATCAGCCGGATGCTCGACGTCTTCGAGAAGGTGAATCGCGATATTCCGTTCAACGGGCTGCACTGGTTCTTCGATCATGCGGAAACCATCACCGAGCGCAATATCGAACGCGTTAAAGCGCTGGGCGGCGGCATTGCCGTGCAGCACCGTATGGCTTTCCAGGGCGAATATTTTGTCGACCGCTACGGTAAAGACGTGGTCAAACATACGCCGCCGGTCGCGAAAATGCTCGAACTGGAGGTTCCGGTGGGTCTGGGGACGGATGCCACCCGCGTGGCGAGCTACAATCCGTGGACCGCGCTTTACTGGCTGGTATCAGGGCGTACCGTCGGCGGGATGGCGATGTACGACGACAGCAACCGCCTGCCGCGCGACGTGGCGCTGGAGCTGTGGACGGCGGGAAGCGCGTGGTTTTCCAGCGAGCAGGGCAAGAAAGGGCGCATTGAGCAAGGCCAGCTTGCCGACCTGGTGGTGCTGTCGAAAGACTACTTCAGCGTCGCGGAAGAGGAAATCAAGGGGATCGAGTCGGTGCTGACGGTGGTGGACGGCAAGGTGGTGTACGCGGCGGGACACTTTTCGCCGCTGGCGCCGCCGCCCATTCCGGTGCTGCCCGAGTGGTCGCCGGTGGTGAAAGTTCCGGGCCATTACCGTTCCGCGCCGCCGACGGCCGCGAATATCGGCGCGATAGTTCAGATGCACCAGTGCTGCGGCAGCTGCGGCGTACATGGGCATCAGCATGATATTGCGCGCAAATCGGCGATTCCGGTTGCCGATGAGCAGGCGTTCTGGGGCGTACTCGGCTGCTCCTGCTTTGCTTTTTAGCGCGACGGACGCTTATTAGTACCGGTAGGCCAATGAGAGCATCCACGCCCTCATTGGCCTTTTTCATTTTCTCGGATAGCGCTGATAAGACAATGTGTGTCATTCTGCTCCCTCTTCAAACAGTGAAGGTGAGAACATGGATGATCTACTGATCTTTGGCGCTGTGATTTTATTCTGTGGGCTGGTGGTTGGGCCGCTCGTGGCGATTGCCGCGCTCAGGCGCAGCGCGGCGGTCCGTGTGGAACTGGCGGCTTTGCAGCGTCGGGTTGAGGAGCTTGAGCTGCGCGGCGTTGCGCAGGCACCGGTGGCGGAGGCAAGTGGCGTCGTGCCGACTGCTCCGGAAGTCGTTGCCTCTGTTGACGCAACAGCGCTGGTAGAACACGAGCCATCACCGGCGCCCGTGGCGGAAGCCGTTGACCCATGGCTTTCGCAGCCGAAGCCAACGCCGAAGCCGGAGCAGATGGCGAAATCGGCTCCTGAAACCGAACAACCTTCCGCGTTTGGCGGGATGGTATCGTCATTGGTTCGTTGGTTTATGCAGGGTAACCCGCTGGCGAAGCTCGGGATCCTGCTGCTGTTTCTTGGCCTCTCCTTTCTGCTGCGCTATACCGTGGAACACGCTCTTTTCCCCCTCGAGTTACGTCTGGTCGCGGCATCGTTGTTCGCCATTGTCCTGCTGGCTGTCGGATGGCGATTGCGGCATAAGCAACCGATGTACGCCCTGATCTTACAGGGTGGGGCAACGGGGGCGCTCTATCTCACCGTTTTTGGCGCCTTTCGCCTGTGGCAGATGCTGCCGATGACCCTGGCGTTTGCGCTGCTGGTGGTGATTTGCGCGGCGAGCGTAGGGCTGGCGATTGTGCAAAAAGCGCTCAGCCTGGCCATGCTGGCGAGTCTTGGCGGTTATCTTGCGCCGCTGCTGCTCTCTACCGGCGGCGGCAGTCATGTGGCGTTGTTCTCATTCTATCTTCTGCTGTCGGTGGGCATTCTTACCATCAGCATCCGCCAGCACTGGCGGGAGCTTAATCTGCTTGGCCTGCTGTTTACCTTTGGCGTCGGTGGCCTGTGGGGGCTGAATGATTATCGGCCAGAGTATTACCTGAGCTGCCAGCTGTTCTTAATCGCCAATACGATTATTTTTGGCGTGTTGAGCGTGGCGCTGTCGCTGCGGGCGCAGGAAAAGGGTAAGCAGATTATTGACGGCGTTCTGCTGTTTGCACCGCCGCTGGTCGGCTTTGGTATGCAGTACGCTATCACCCGGCATATGGAATATGGTCCGGCGCTCAGCGCGCTGGGCTACGGTGGCTTCTATCTGGCTTTAGCCTGGCTGGCACTGCGTCGCTACCCCTCTTTAGGGAAGCCGCTGGTACTGGCCGCGCTGGCGCTCGGCGGCGCATTTACCACCCTTGCTATTCCCCTTGCGCTTTCGGCTCGCTGGACCGCGATGGCCTGGTCGCTGGAGGGGCTCGGGATCCTCTGGCTGGGCGTGCAACAGCAGCAGCGGCGTATGAGCTATAGTGGGACTGCGCTACTCTTTTTGGCGGTTGGCAGCGCGCTCTGGGCGCAGGCAAATAACGCCACGCCGCTTTCTTTGCTGCTGATTTTCGCTGTACTCAGCCTTAGCTGGCTGGTCGCCGCCTGGCTGTGGCGAAGCATTGAGGTGCACGCCAGTGGGGGACTGCTTTTGGGCGGGCTGTTGTTCTGGGTGGTGGCGCTTGTCGGCGCATCGCAGCTGGCGTTGAGTAAAGACTCGCAGATTATATTTGGCGTGCTGGCGACGCTGGCCGCGTCGGTATGGTGCTGGCGCGCGGTCGCTGCGCGTTTAGTCTGGCAAGAGCTGGATGCCAGCAAATGGTTGTTGTGGCCAATGATGCTGATAGTGCTGTTTTATCAGCTATCCCAACAGCAGATTTTCGCTGCTGGCTGGCAAAATCTGGCCTGGTGCGCGGCGCTGCCCGCGGCGGCGGCGCTGCTCTGGCGTGATGGGCCTTCGCTCCCGCCGCGCATAAACAGGCTCGCCCACCTGTCGCTGTTCTGGATGGTGTTGCTGGCGCTGGCGATGGAGCTGTTTTGGTTTACCCGGGATTTGCCGTGGGGCATGTCGGCCTGGGCGAGTGGATTAATGATGGCGGCAGGCGGGGGGCTGATCTTCCTTGTCTCTGAAGCCGTTCATCGGCAAATATGGCCATTCCGGGTATGGCCTGGGCTGTATGCCTCTCAGGCCATGATACCGGTGGCGGTTGCGCTGGGATGCCTGCTAACGCTGACGAACGTGCAGGATGGTACGGTCTACGGTCAGACCTATTTGCCGTTGATTAACCCGCTGGAAGAGGGCGCCGCTTTTGCGCTGCTTGGGCTGACGATATTTTATCGCGTTTCGCGGCGTTATTTTCCGCTGCAGCTATCGGTATGCCGCCCCTGGCCCGCGATCGCGCTGCTGGCGCTCGGCTTCTGGTGGCTGAATGGCCTGCTGCTGCGCGCCCTGGCCTGGTACGGCGAGGTGGCCTGGAATATAGAGGCGCTGTGGCATTCGCGCTTAATTCAGACCACTTTCGCTCTGGTCTGGACGCTGGCGGCGCTGGCGGTCATGCTGCGTGCGACGCGGCGACACTCCCGCCGCGAATGGCTGTGCGGCGCGGCGTTGTTAGGCGTTGTCATTGTGAAACTCATGCTGGTGGACAGCGCGCGCGGCGGCGGGCTGGCGCGCGCTGTCGCGTTTATCGGCGTGGCTATTTTGGTGTTGATCGTCGGGTATTTTTCCCCGTTACCGCCCAAAGCAGGAGAAGAAAAATGAAATGGATGAAAGCGGTGTTATGCAGCGTGCTGCTGGGCGTGACGGGCGCGGCTGTCAGCGGCGATGAAGCGCGAGAAAAACCACTGGACTATATGCAGGGGGTGATGCTGGAAACCACCGGCGCGTCGCCCTGGTATCGCGTCGAGCTTTCCCCGCTGCTCTATCAGGGGACGGCGTGGCCTGACCTGCGCGATGTGCGGGTATTTAACCATCAGGGAGAGACCGTACCGTTCGCGCTGCAGGTGCAGAAGGCGCAGCCCGTTACGCCTGAAGCGATGACGCTGCGGCTTTTCCCTCTGGAGATGTCGCCGGTTCCGCCGCGCGAAGAGGGGCGACGCGGCGGAGAATCACTGGTCCTGCGTTCAACAACGGGGATCGAAATTCATCTGGAAACCGATGATGCGAAGGCGCTCGGGCAGAGCTACTTACTGACGCTGCCGACGGAGAAAACGGACGCGTTTGCGCTGGCTCAGCTGCGGCTGAACTGGGCGGCGTTGGCAGGCAGCTGGCAGGGGAAAGCATCGGTCTATTCCAGTCGGGATTTGAAGTACTGGCGCCCTGTCCAGGAGGATGCGCCCCTTATGGATCTGGCGCGCGATAGCGATCGTTTGAAAATGGATACCATTAGCGCTGACCTGACGCTCTCCGCGGACGGGAATCGTTACCTGCTGGTGATCCTCGATTCGCAAAGCAAGGCGGTCGTGTTAAATAGCGTGACGGCCCTGGCCGAACGCAGAGAGCCCGAGTCTACGCGCATTGAGCTTGATGCGCAGGCGAACAAGATTTCAGATGAGGAAGCCGTTTGGCGCTGGGCCCGGCCTCAGCCGCTGACTTCGCTCAGGATATCGATGGCCAGCGAAGGGGTTCTGCCGGTCGCGCTCTCCTGGCGCAGCGGCGAAAAAGAAGCCTGGCAGCCGCTGACCAAAACCGTGCTGTATCGACTGGACGGCAAGCGTTCGCAGGATATTCAACTTTCAGGCCAGCCGGTTGAAGCGGTGCGGATCACAACGATTAACGCCAGATTACCGACGTCGCTGCCCGCGATAAGCGGTGCGCGAGACAAATACCAGCTGGTTTTTAATACCCAGGGAAAAGGGCCTTATATGCTGGCCTGGGGCAACCGGGCGGCGCCAAAGGCAGATGTCGCCATGGACATGCTGATCCCGGCGTCGCTGCGCAAAACGCAGGCTGTAAGCGATCTACCGCTGGCCGTTGCGCAGGAGAGCGTCACCCTCGGCGGTGAAGCGCGGTTGACGGCGACATCGGCTACCGAGCAGCAGAGCGGCTGGAAAACGCTGCTGGTATGGGGAGCGCTAATAGTGGGCGTCCTGGTGCTGGCGCTGATGGCGTGGCGAATCTGGCGCGAAGTGAAAAAAAGCGGCTCCGTATAAAACAAAAAAGGCTCGCATCTGCGAGCCTTTTGCCGAACGTACGCCGATTACAGGCTGGATACGTTCTCGGTCAGGTATTTAGCGACGCCTTCCGGAGAAGCGGCCATACCTTCTTTTCCTTTTTCCCACTGCGCCGGACAAACTTCGCCGTGCTCTTCGTGGAACTGCAGCGCGTCAACCATACGCAGCATTTCGTCGATGTTACGGCCCAGCGGCAGGTCGTTAACCACCTGGTGACGAACAACGCCGTTGGCGTCGATCAGGAAGGAACCACGCAGGGCAACGCCTTCGTCCGGGTGCTCAATACCGTACGCTTTCTGGATTTCGCGTTTGATGTCAGCAACCATGGCGTATTTAACCGGGCCGATGCCGCCCTGGTCTACCGGGGTGTTACGCCACGCGTTGTGGACGAACTCGGAGTCAAAAGAAACGCCAACCACTTCTACGCCGCGTTTCTGGAATTCTTCGTAGCGCTTATCGAACGCGATCAGTTCAGACGGGCAAACGAAGGTGAAGTCCATTGGCCAGAAGAACAGAACGGTGGCTTTACCGCTGGTGTGCTGTTTGAAGTTGAATTTCTCAACGATTTCGCCGTTACCTAAAACCGCTGCCGCGGTGAAGTCCGGAGCCTGACGAGTAACCAGAACCATATGATTCTCCTGTTAATACTAAGGTTAATTGGAACGCAACGCGGGCAAGTATAGGGAGAGGCGCCGGCGAACTCAACGTGACGCTGACAATCGATGAGATAGGTTTTGCCTATCAATCGTTATTTGAAACGGCTATTCAGAATAGTCTTTTGCCAAAAAAGCGCAATCTTTTACAGTTCACCTTTTTTCGCCTGCGCCATCATCTGCGGGTAGAAGCGCCAGAACTGCTGCTCAAGACGATCGTAATGGGTATCCAGATCCTGCCAGGAGTCGCGCAGGGCGTCCAGCCGCGGACGGCGGCTGGCCATACCGTTCAGAACCCGCTGAATAAACGCCATATCCCGATAGCGTTCAAGCCAGCGCTCTGACCACAGGTATTCGTTGAGATTGACAAAACGCGGCGGGGAATCGGGCAAAATAAACGAGACCTGGGCGTGGGCGTAGCGGACAAACTCCGGCAGCGGCAGCTCGGGCGACAGCTGCGTCCAGTGGCGTGATAAGAAATGGTCCCACATCACATCCAGCGTAATTGGCGCGACCCGGCGCGTTTCGGGACGAAACCACCCTTTGGCTTCGGTGACTTCGGGCAGGTTATCCGTCAGTACATCGATCCGGCGGTGCATAAAAATGCCCTCCACGACGTCAGCGGGCCACTCGCCGGCGGGGTCGCCGCGAACGAAATCGGCCAGTAAATTACCGGAAAGGGAGCTGTCAGCGAGATGGGCGAGGTGCAGGTGTGCGAGAAAATTCATGCGATTCGTTATCCGGATACGGCTAGTTGTTGCAGCGAAGAGGTGTGAGCACTAGACTAAGCCGCCTGTTTTTAAGTCATGAGTATATGCCATGCGCGTCGCCGATTTCTCCTTTGAATTACCCGAATCCCTGATTGCCCACTATCCCATGCCCGAGCGCAGCAGCTGCCGCTTGCTGTCATTAGACGGGCCGACGGGCGCGCTGACGCACGGTACTTTCACCGATTTACTCGACAAGCTCAACCCTGGCGATCTGCTGGTTTTTAATAATACCCGCGTGATCCCGGCCCGCCTGTTTGGCCGTAAAGCCAGCGGCGGCAAGATTGAGGTACTGGTCGAGCGCATGCTCGATGATAAACGTATTCTGGCACATATTCGCGCGTCTAAAGCGCCGAAACCGGGCGCGGCGCTGCTGCTCGGCGACGATGAAAGCATTAAAGCGACCATGGTTGCGCGCCACGACGCGCTGTTTGAAGTTGAGTTCGACGACGCGCGCAGCGTGCTGGACATTCTCAACGCTATCGGCCATATGCCGCTGCCGCCGTACATCGATCGTCCTGACGAAGACGCCGACCGCGAGCTGTATCAGACCGTATACAGCGAAAAACCGGGCGCCGTTGCGGCGCCAACCGCCGGCCTGCACTTTGATGAGCCGATGCTGGCGAAGCTTCGCGAAAAGGGCGTTGAGATGGCGTTCGTCACGCTGCACGTGGGGGCAGGAACCTTCCAGCCGGTACGCGTAGACAGCATTGAAGAGCACATTATGCACTCTGAATATGCGGAAGTGCCGCAGGAGGTGGTCGATGCGGTGCTGGCGGCAAAAGCGCGCGGCAGCCGGGTGATTGCGGTGGGCACGACCTCGGTGCGTTCGCTGGAAAGCGCGGCGCAGGCGGCGAAAAACGACCTGATTGAGCCTTTCTTCGGCGATACGCAGATTTTCATCTACCCGGGCTATCAGTACAAAGTCATTGATGCGCTGGTGACCAACTTCCATCTGCCTGAATCCACGCTGATTATGCTGGTTTCCGCATTTGCCGGCTATCAGCACACCATGAACGCCTATAAGGCTGCGGTAGAACAAAAATATCGCTTTTTTAGCTACGGGGACGCGATGTTTATCACGTACAATCCGCAGGCTATTTTTGAGCGCCCATAAGAAGGCTGTCGCGCTGGTTATTTTGACGCCTTCAGGAATTTATTAGCTATGGAATCATTCCGTAGCGAGTCGTTAAACGTCAGACTGTTTTTCTGACGCGGGAGTGATAATGAAATTTGAGTTAGATACCACCGATGGTCGCGCGCGCCGCGGCCGTCTTGTGTTTGAGCGCGGCGTCGTTGAAACGCCAGCCTTTATGCCGGTTGGCACCTATGGCACCGTAAAAGGGATGACGCCGGAAGAAGTTGAAGCGACCGGCGCGCAAATCATCCTCGGCAACACCTTCCATCTGTGGCTGCGTCCTGGTCAGGAGATCATGAAGCTGCACGGCGATCTGCACGACTTTATGCAGTGGAAAGGACCGATCCTCACCGACTCCGGCGGCTTCCAGGTCTTCAGCCTCGGCGATATTCGCAAAATCACCGAGCAGGGCGTGCACTTCCGCAACCCGATCAACGGCGATCCGATTTTCCTCGATCCTGAAAAATCCATGGAGATTCAGTACGATCTCGGTTCCGATATCGTGATGATCTTCGACGAATGTACGCCGTATCCGGCGGACTGGGATTACGCTAAGCGCTCAATGGAAATGTCCCTGCGCTGGGCGAAGCGCAGCCGCGATCGGTTTGACGGTCTGGGCAACAAAAACGCGCTGTTTGGCATCATTCAGGGCAGCGTTTACGAAGATTTACGTGATATCTCTGTTAAAGGTCTGGTAGAGATTGGCTTTGATGGCTACGCTGTCGGCGGTTTGGCTGTCGGCGAGCCGAAGGAAGATATGCACCGTATTCTGGAGCACGTCTGCCCGCAGATCCCGGCCGACAAGCCGCGATACCTGATGGGCGTCGGTAAGCCGGAAGATCTGGTTGAAGGGGTGCGTCGCGGGATCGATATGTTCGACTGCGTCATGCCGACGCGCAATGCGCGCAACGGCCACCTGTTCGTCACCGACGGCGTGGTGAAAATCCGTAACGCGAAGCACAAGAGCGATACTTCGCCGCTGGATGCAGAATGTGATTGCTACACCTGTCGCAACTATTCACGCGCTTACTTGCATCATCTTGACCGTTGCAACGAAATATTGGGCGCGCGACTCAATACCATTCATAACCTGCGATACTATCAGCGCTTAATGGCTGGTTTACGCAAGGCTATTGAAGAGGGTAAATTAGAGAGCTTCGTGACCGATTTTTACCAACGTCAGGGTCGAACCGTTCCACCTTTGAACGTTGACTAATTTTAATAATGAGGGAATTTCAATGAGCTTTTTTATTTCTGATGCGGTAGCAGCAACCGGTGGCGCGGCGCAGGGCAGCCCGATGTCTCTGATCCTGATGCTGGTGGTGTTTGGTCTGATTTTTTACTTCATGATCCTGCGCCCACAGCAGAAACGCACCAAGGAACATAAAAACCTGATGAACTCCATTGCCAAAGGCGATGAAGTACTGACCAACGGTGGCCTGGTTGGGCGCGTCACTAAAGTCGCGGAAAGCGGCTACATCGCTATCGCGCTGAACGATACCACTGAAGTGGTTATCAAACGTGACTTCGTAGCTGCCGTTCTGCCGAAAGGCACCATGAAGGCGCTGTAATTACCCATTTTCCCTAAGGGAACTGCCGTGTTAAACCGTTATCCTTTGTGGAAGTACGTCATGCTGGTCGTCGTCATTGTCGTCGGCTTAGTGTATGCGCTTCCCAACCTGTATGGTGAGGATCCGGCCGTTCAAATCACTGGCGCGCGCGGCGTCGCCGCCAGTGAGCAAACGCTGATCCAGGTCCAGAAAACACTACAAGAAGAAAAAATTACCGCGAAGTCTGTGGCACTGGAAGAGGGCGCAATTCTTGCGCGCTTCGACACCACTGATATCCAGCTGCGCGCGCGCGAAGCGCTGATGGGCGTGCTGGGTGACAAATACGTCGTGGCGCTTAACCTTGCTCCGGCAACCCCGCGCTGGCTGGCGGCCCTGTATGCCGAGCCGATGAAGCTGGGTCTTGATCTGCGCGGCGGCGTGCACTTCCTGATGGAAGTCGACATGGACACCGCGCTGGGCAAACTGCAGGAACAAAATATCGACAGCCTGCGCAGCGAGCTGCGTGATAAAGGCATTCCTTACGCGACCGTGCGTAAAGAAGACAACTACGGCCTGAGCATCGCTTTCCGCGACAGCGCCGCGCGCGACCAGGCTATCTCATACCTTAGCCCTCGTCACCGCGATCTGGTTATCTCCACTCAGGGCAGCACTGGCCTGAAAGCCGTGATGACCGACGACCGTCTGAAAGAAGCCCGCGAATATGCCGTTCAGCAGAACATCAATATCCTGCGTAACCGTGTAAACCAGCTGGGCGTTGCCGAACCTCTGGTTCAGCGTCAGGGCGCCGACCGTATTGTGGTTGAACTGCCGGGTATCCAGGACACCGCGCGTGCGAAAGAGATCCTCGGCGCGACCGCGACCCTGGAATTCCGTCTGGTTAACACTAACGTTGATAGCGCCGCGGCGGCCGCCGGTCGCGTTCCGGGCGACTCGGAAGTTAAATATACCCGCGAAGGCCAGCCGGTTGTGCTGTACAAGCGCGTCATCCTCACCGGTGACCACATCACCGACTCGACGTCGAGCATGGATGAGTACAACCAGGCGCAGGTTAACATCTCCCTGGATAGCGCTGGCGGCAACATCATGTCTAACTTCACCAAGGACAATATCGGTAAACCGATGGCGACCCTGTTTGTGGAGTACAAAGACAGCGGGAAGAAAGATGCCAGCGGGCGCGCGATTCTGGCGAAAGAGGAAGAGGTGATTAACATCGCCAACATCCAGTCTCGTCTGGGTAACAGCTTCCGTATTACCGGCATCAGCAACCCGACCGAAGCGCGCCAGCTCTCCCTGCTGCTGCGTGCAGGCGCGCTGATTGCGCCGATTCAGATTGTTGAAGAACGGACCATCGGTCCAACCCTCGGTATGCAGAACATCAAGCAGGGCCTGGAAGCGTGTCTGGCCGGTCTGGTGGTCTCTATCCTGTTTATGATCTTCTTCTACAAGAAGTTCGGCCTGATTGCGACCTCTGCGCTGGTGGCTAACCTGGTGCTGATTGTCGGCATTATGTCCCTGATTCCGGGGGCGACGCTGACCATGCCGGGGATTGCGGGGATCGTGTTAACCCTTGCGGTGGCGGTCGATGCGAACGTTCTGATTAACGAACGTATTAAAGAAGAGCTGAGCAACGGGCGCTCCGTGCAGCAGGCGATTGACGAAGGTTATCGCGGCGCGTTCAGCTCCATCTTTGATGCCAACATTACGACGCTTATCAAAGTCATTATCCTGTACGCGGTCGGTACCGGTGCCATTAAAGGGTTTGCGATTACCACCGGTATCGGTATTGCGACCTCAATGTTTACCGCTATCGTCGGCACCCGTGCCATCGTGAACCTGCTGTACGGCGGCAAGCGCGTTAAAAAGCTGTCTATCTGAGGAGTGCGTTGTGGCACAGGAATATACTGTTGAACAATTGAACCACGGCCGTAAAGTCTGGGACTTTATGCGCTGGGACTACTGGGCTTTCGGCATTTCAGGTTTTCTGCTGATTTTGTCCATCGCTATTATTGGCGTGCGCGGGTTTAACTGGGGTCTGGATTTCACCGGCGGTACGGTGATTGAGATCACCCTCGAAAAACCTGTCGATATGGACCAGGTGCGTCAGTCGCTGCAGAAGGCGGGCTTTGAAGAGCCGCAGCTGCAAAACTTCGGCAGCAGCCGCGACATCATGGTGCGTATGCCGCCGGTGCATGACGCCAACGGCAGCCAGGAGCTGGGCAGCAAGGTCGTTAGCGTGATTAACGACTCGACCAGCCAGAACGCGACGGTCAAACGTATTGAGTTTGTGGGGCCGAGCGTTGGCGCGGACCTTGCGCAGACCGGCGCGCTGGCGCTGATAGCCGCGCTGGTGTGTATCCTGATCTACGTCGGCTTCCGCTTTGAGTGGCGTCTGGCGGCAGGGGTGGTTATCGCGCTGGCGCACGACGTGGTGATCACCATGGGCGTGCTGTCGCTACTGCATATCGAGATCGACCTGACCATTGTGGCCTCGTTGATGTCGGTTATCGGCTACTCGCTGAACGACAGTATCGTGGTATCCGACCGTATTCGTGAAAACTTCCGCAAGATTCGCCGCGGTACGCCGTACGAAATCTTTAACGTGTCGTTGACGCAAACGCTGCACCGTACCTTGATCACCTCCGGGACAACCTTGATGGTTATCCTGATGCTGTACCTCTTCGGCGGTCCGATTCTGGAAGGCTTCTCGCTGACCATGCTGATCGGTGTCTCCATCGGTACGGCTTCTTCTATCTACGTCGCGTCCGCGCTGGCGCTGAAGCTGGGCATGAAGCGCGAGCACATGCTGCAGCAGAAAGTCGAGAAAGAAGGGGCGGATCAGCCGTCAATTCTGCCGTAAGGCAATCGCGTAGCGATAAAACGAATCCCGGTCGCAAGGCCGGGATTTTTTTATTACAGCCGCCCGGATTTTGGTTACTCTCCCGTATCAGCACGCAATGACATGGAGAAATGCCGATGGCTGTCGTAACGCTTTCCACCGTTCCTCAACCCCCGCTCTGGCACGATGTGCCTTCCGTTACGCTTAACGACGACACGCTGCGGCTGCGCAAGTCCAGGGTGCTGGCAAATATGCGTCAGTCCGGCGTAGACACGCTTATTGTCTATGCCGACAAAGAGCACGGCGGCAACTTTGAGTATCTCACCGGCTTTATTCCCCGTTTCGAAGAGGCGCTGCTGGTGCTGCATCGGGACGGTGAAGCGGTGCTGGTGCTGGGTAACGAGAATCTCAAGCTGGCAGGCCATGCCCGGCTGGAAAACCGTGTGATTCACGCCCCGTGGTTTTCGCTGCCCAATCAGCCGATGGAAACCGGTAAAACGCTGGCTCAGCGGCTTCAGGAGGCGGGCGTTGCGGCGGAAAACCGAATTGGCCTGGCGGGCTGGAAGCTCTTTACCGGTGCGGCGGATGACCGCGCGCAGATGTTCGATCTGCCTGCCTTTATCGTGGACGCTATTCGCCAGGCCGCCGGCCCGCAGGCAAGATTAACTAACGCCACCGGCATTTTTATCGACCCGGCAAGCGGAGCGCGAGTCACCAATAATGCCAACGAGCTGGCGCACTATGAGTACGGCGCAAATCTGGCTTCCACCGCGATTCTCACCGCGCTTAACGCCGTTGCGCCGGGTAAAACGGAAAAGCAAATCGGCGCGCTGCTGGCGGCGGAAGGGCAGCCTAATAGCGTGGTGATGATTGCCGCTACCGGCGAGCGCTTCGCCTGGGCGAATCTCTATCCGGGCGATAAGGTGATTCAGCGCGGAGATAAATTCTCGCTGACCACCGGCTTCAAAGGCGGCCTGAGCAGCCGCGCCGCCTACGTGGTGGCCGATGAGAGCGAACTGGCGCCCGAGGTGGCTGATTATCTCGAGGTCGTGGCGAAGCCCTATTTCAACGCGGTGGTGAACTGGCTGGAAAATCTGCGCATCGGCATGCGCGGCGGCGATATGTATACGCTGATAGAGCAGGCGTTGCCGAAGGCGGAATATCACTGGCACCTGAATCCGGGGCATCTGGTCGCGGATGAGGAGTGGCTCTGTTCGCCCATTGGCCCCCATTCAACCGCCTGCCTGCAAAGCGGGATGATACTGCAAATCGACATCATTCCTTCCCGCCCGGGCTACGGCGGCGCAAGCATTGAAGATACCGTGGCGCTTGCCGATAGCGCGTTGCGTCGGGAGCTGGCGCAGCGCTATCCCGAACTCTGGCAGCGTATCGTCGCCCGGCGCTTGTATATCGGCGAGCAGCTTGGCATTGTGCTTCCTGAAGAGGTGCTGCCATTTTCCAGTACCGTGGGATACCTGCGTCCGTGGCTGCTGAGTCCCGAGCGCGCGCTGGTGTGCGCACCATACTGACACAATGCTGTCAGTAGGTCTGTCTTACACTCCTCCTGAACCCAAACAATGGACAGGAGGATGTATGAACAACGTAATTAACTGGTTTGAGATCCCGGTTGCGGAGATGGATCGTGCCGTGGCGTTTTACGAGCCGGTGATGCAGGTGACGCTGCGTCGGGAAAAAATGGATTGCATCGAGATGGCCGTTTTCCCGCATGAGGATCCGGCTCCCGGCGGCGCGCTGGCAAAGTTCGATGGCGTTAAGCCCTCCGATCAGGGATGTATTATCTATCTGCATACTGACAATCTGGCGGCCACGCTCGATCGCGTCAACTCGGCGGGCGGAAGCTGCGTGTTTGGCCCCCTTGAGCTGGCGGACGATATCGGCACTATTGCCCTGTTTATCGACAGTGAGGGTAATCGGATTGGCCTTCACCAACCCGCGTAAATGAGAAAACAGAAATGAGCCGACGCGCCGACCGTCTTTTTCAAATCGTCCAGATCCTGCGCGGGAGGAGATTAACCACCGCCGGGCTGCTGGCCGAGCGGCTCGGCGTGTCAGAGCGCACCATCTACCGTGATATTCGCGACCTCTCGCTCTCCGGCGTCCCGGTTGAGGGGGAAGCCGGGAGCGGCTACCGGCTGCTGGCGGGCTATGACCTACCGCCGCTGATGCTGACAACTCAGGAATCGGAAGCGCTGATGGCCGCTATACGGCTGCTGCAAACCTGGGGCGGCGCCTCGCTGTCCCAGGCGCTGGAGTCGGCGCAGGAAAAAGTGCTGGCTATTTTGCCTGCCGAGAGCCGGCGTAAGGCGGAGCAGTCGCGCGTGTTCGCACCGGACTTTGGTGCGCAGGGCTATAGTAAAGATCAGTTTGATATAGTGCATCGGGCAGTCTCCGCCCAGCAGGCGCTGGGGCTGCGCTATCGCGATGAAGCGGGAAACGTGTCGCAGCGTGACGTACTGCCGCTGGGGCTTTTTTTCTGGGGCGAGCGCTGGCTGCTGGTGACCTGGTGCGAACTGCGGGAAGATTATCGCTGTTTTCGCCTCGACCGCTGTCTGGAGATTTCCGCCACCGGGCGTCATTTCAGCGAACGAGCCGATCGCTCATTGAGTGATTTCTTGCGTAAGGTGAGATGCGAAGAGCGTTAGCTTTTATGATCCCCGGCGTAGTTGCCGGGGATCATCGAGCCGATTAGAAGTTGTAGCCGACCACGAAGTAACCACCCCAGCCGGTAGAGCGGACGTTAAAGTCGCCGTCGCCGAAGTTCAGCTTCGCGTCATCCGCCCACTGGCCGCCGTTGTGGAAGTAACGCGCCACGACGGAGTAGTGCCAGTGATCGTAGTTCAGCGCCAGGATATGGCTGGACGCGATGGAGTTGCTGGTGCGTGAATGCTTACCGTTCAAATCATAAGCGTTGTCATCGCCCAGATCGGAGCCCCAGTCAAAGTTGGTGAAGCCGATATAGCTCAGTGAACCGCCCCACAGGTCGGTCAGCGGCACGAAGTATTTCACTTTGAAGCGGTAGCCGTCCCACTCGTTCTCGTTTGATGCGCCATAGTTTTGCCACTGATATTTCGCATAGACGTTGAGCGAGAGGCTCATCGGCAGGCCGGTATCGATATCGGTACCCAGACCCATATACCAGGTGCTCTGACGACCGGACTTGTTGCGGCCCATGTCGTAGATATAGTTGTTAGCGAAATACCACTCTTTGAACGGGCCGAAGCTGAGGTCGGTACCGGTCAGTTTGTCGATGGAGAAGCGCGGCTCAATTTCCATAAACAGCGGAGAACCGTGGTTCCAGATACCCTTCGCGTTGGTGTTACCACCGAAGAATACCGGCGCATCCATATAGCCATAGAAATCAAACCAGTCTTTCTTGGCGAACGCTTCATATTCCAGATAAGTATCGTTACGGATCTGCGGCCCAAAACGAGTGTGGTAGCTACCCACCACGTTTACACTCTGGTGCCACCAATCAGACAGGTATTGCGGTTTGTCGTTTTCTGCCGCGCTGGCAGAGAAAGATGCGGAGAGCGCCAGAGCTGCGCCGGCTGCCAGTAATGTTTTTTTCATAATGATGCCACTGTTTAAATTAAGCCTGAAGGCGTTAAAAGAAGCGCCGAAGCGTTTCTAAATATTTCGTATTTCTGTGGCGTCTATTATAGGAATCATTGCTCACAAAAATATGTGTTGTTTCACATAACGAACATATGCGTAATCGATTGCGTTCACGATTTTATGCATTTCTTGCGGGAATGCCACCGAAATTCATAAATTCTGGCAATTTTTAGTGAACTGAATGGAAAATCTGTAAGTGGATTAGCATGAGGGGAGGGGAGCCGGATGTTCAGGGCATCCGACTGAGGGCGTTACGGCGTGTTTGCGGGCTGGATATCGTGGATGCGGACAAAGCCAACCTGCTCGGGCGTTACGCCATTCAGGCGTAGCGGAATATCGACGTCGCTCGGCGCCAGAACGCTTGCCGGCGCGCTAATCAGCTGATTTTGTACGTTAACTTCCTGATAGCTATCGGTGGTGCCGCTGATCTGCCCGGAGGCGACCGTCGCGCTAAAGGCCGGCAGCGGATCGTTTGATTCACCCTGGATACGCAGGGTCAGGCGGGTACCGTCGCCATCCGGCGCGATATTGAGCAGCGACATGCGTAGCGTACCAATCTGACTTTTGAGACGGGCCGGCGTTTTCGCCTCCGGCAGCAGGTATACGCCGCTGCTCGATTTCGCATTCAGCACGTTTTGTTGGGTAATTTTGACCGTTTGCTGGTTGAGCTGGGTCATCTCTTTGCTCAGCGTGCTCACGCTCTGGTTCATCTGGCGGATTTCGCTTTGCTGCGCGCAGGCGCTGAGGGTGAAAATGCTACCCACGATGGCCAGCTTTAAATAACGTCTTGTCATAGTTGGGATTCCGTTAACAGAGGATGCTTAATGGTAGACCGATCGGATAATCGCACTATAGATCCTTTGTCTCAAAAGCTCTTTCTTTGTTGTCGGGTCACTTCGCGGTAAACTACCCGTTAGTTTAACTACATGTCAGGACGCGCCATGCATTGCCCTTTCTGTTTCGCCGTAGATACCAAAGTTATCGACTCTCGTCTGGTGGGCGAGGGCTCTTCCGTGCGTCGTCGTCGTCAGTGTCTGGTCTGTAATGAACGTTTTACGACGTTTGAAGTGGCGGAACTGGTGATGCCGCGAGTCGTAAAAAGCAACGACGTGCGCGAGCCTTTTAATGAGGACAAACTGCGCAGCGGTATGCTGAAAGCGCTGGAGAAGCGCCCGGTCAGCTCAGACGATGTCGAAATGGCGGTTAACCATATAAAAACCCACCTGCGCGGGACCGGCGAGCGGGAAGTGCCGAGCAAAATGATCGGCAACCTGGTGATGGAGCAGCTGAAGAAGCTCGATAAAGTCGCCTACATCCGCTTTGCTTCCGTCTATCGCAGCTTCGAAGATATCAAAGAGTTTGGCGAAGAGATCGCCCGCTTACAGGACTGAGCCCATGCAGGATGAAATATACATGGCGCGAGCGCTGAAGCTGGCCGCGCGCGGACGCTTCACCACGCACCCAAACCCGAATGTCGGCTGCGTGATCGTTAAAGATGGCCAGATCGTCGGCGAAGGTTTTCACTATCGCGCCGGTGAACCGCACGCGGAAGTGCACGCGCTGCGCATGGCGGGCGAAAAAGCGAAAGGTGCGACGGCGTACGTCACGCTGGAGCCTTGTAGCCATCACGGGCGCACGCCGCCGTGCTGCGAGGCGCTGATTGCCGCAGGGGTGACCCGCGTGGTTGCGGCGATGCAGGACCCGAACCCGCAGGTCGCGGGTCGCGGTTTGTACCGTTTGCAGAAGGAAGGGGTCGACGTCAGTCACGGGCTGATGATGAACGAAGCCGAGGCGCTGAATAAAGGTTTTCTTAAGCGGATGCGCACCGGTTTTCCTTGGATTCAGTTAAAAATGGGCGCATCGCTGGATGGGCGCACGGCGATGGCCAGCGGAGAGAGCCAGTGGATCACCTCACCGCAGGCGCGGCGCGATGTGCAGCGCCTGCGCGCGCAAAGCCACGCCATCCTGACCAGCAGCGCGACGGTGCTGGCGGATGACCCGGCGCTAACCGTACGCTGGGACGAGCTCAACGCCGACACTCAGGCGCTGTACCCGCAGGAAAACCTGCGCCAGCCTTTGCGCATCGTTATCGATAGTCAGAATCGCGTCACGCCGCAGCATCGTATCGTGGAGCAGGTGGGTGAAACGCTGTTTGCCCGTACCCGTGCAGATGAACGCCAGTGGCCGGAGAACGTACGCACGCTGCTGGTGCCGGAGCATAACGGTCGCCTGGATCTGGTGGTCCTGATGATGCTGCTGGGCAAACAGCAAATTAACTCGATCTGGGTGGAAGCAGGCCCCACCCTTGCCGGCGCGCTGCTGGAGGCCGGGCTGGTGGACGAGCTTATCGTCTATATTGCGCCTAAACTGTTAGGCAGCGATGCGCGCGGATTATGTGTACTGCCGGGGCTTGAGAAACTTGAGCAAGCACCCCATTTCAAATTCAATGAGATACGTCATGTAGGCCCGGATATTTGCCTGCATTTAGTGAACGCTTGATTTCCCCGGACAAAAGGGAAAGCAGTGCGCCGATTATTATGATAGAATCCGCCCCCCTTGCGGGGCCAAATGAACTGAACCCGAAGGAAGAGTATGAACATTATTGAAGCTAACGTTGCTACCCCGGACGCTCGCGTCGCCATCACCATCGCGCGTTTCAACAACTTTATCAACGACAGCCTGCTGGATGGCGCGATTGACGCCCTGAAGCGTATTGGCCAGGTCAAAGATGAAAACATTACCGTGGTTTGGGTTCCAGGCGCGTATGAGCTGCCGCTGGCGGCTGATGCACTGGCGAAAACCGGTAAGTATGACGCAGTGATCGCGCTGGGTACCGTTATCCGTGGCGGCACCGCGCACTTTGAATATGTGGCTGGCGGTGCAAGCAATGGCCTGGCGCACGTCGCTCAGGACAGCGGAATCCCGGTAGCCTTCGGTGTTCTGACCACAGAAAGTATTGAACAAGCCATCGAACGCGCTGGCACCAAAGCCGGTAACAAAGGCGCTGAAGCCGCGTTGACCGCGCTGGAAATGATTAACGTATTGAAAGCCATCAAGGCCTGATTTTTGTAAGGGGAATTCCGTGAAACCTGCTGCTCGTCGCCGCGCCCGTGAGTGTGCTGTCCAGGCGCTTTACTCCTGGCAGTTGTCCAAAAACGACATCGCTGATGTCGAATACCAGTTCCTGGCGGAACAGGATGTGAAAGATGTAGACGTTCTGTATTTCCGCGAACTGCTGTCCGGAGTGGCGACTAACAGCGCGTATCTCGACGGCCTGATGAAGCCGTATCTTTCTCGTCTGCTGGACGAGCTGGGTCAGGTGGAAAAAGCGGTGCTGCGTATCGCACTGTTTGAGCTGTCAAAGCGTAGCGATGTACCGTACAAAGTTGCGATTAACGAAGCCATCGAACTGGCGAAAACCTTTGGCGCTGAAGATAGCCATAAGTTTGTCAACGGCGTGCTGGACAAAGCTGCCCCGGTAATTCGTCCCAACAAAAAGTAAATTCCAGGGCCGGTTTTTGCAGAGTCTCACTTCTGCAAACCGGCCTTATTCTTTTCTTTTTCTGAGGCATAACGTATGGCATGCGGCGAATTTTCCCTGATTGCCCGTTATTTTGATCGCGTAAAAAGCGCACGTCTTGATGTTGAAACCGGCATTGGCGACGACTGCGCGCTCCTGAACATCCCCGAGAAAAAAACGCTGGCAATCAGCACCGACACCCTGGTGGCGGGAAACCATTTTTTACCCGATATCGACCCTGCCGACCTCGCCTGTAAAGCGCTGGCGGTCAACCTGAGCGACCTGGCGGCAATGGGCGCTGAACCGGCGTGGCTAACCCTGGCCCTGACCCTGCCGGAAGCGGACGAAGCCTGGCTTGAGGCCTTTAGCGACAGCCTGTTCGTGCAGCTTAATTATTACGATATGCAGCTCATTGGCGGCGATACCACGCGCGGACCGCTGTCGATGACGCTGGGTATTCACGGCTATGTGCCGACGGGACGCGCTTTGAAGCGCTCCGGGGCAAAGCATGGCGACTGGATTTACGTCACCGGCACGCCGGGAGACAGCGCCGCGGGTCTGGCGATTTTGCAGGATCGGCTGCAGGTTGAAGATGACGCCGACGCGGATTATCTCCTGGCGCGCCATCTGCGTCCGCTGCCGCGGGTTCTGCAGGGGCAGGCGCTGCGCGATTTGGCGAACTCCGCCATCGATCTCTCCGACGGCCTGATTTCTGACCTGGGGCATATTCTCAAGGCCAGCGGCTGCGGCGCGCGCGTCGATCTTGATGCGATGCCGTTCTCGGATGCGATGCTGCGCCAGGTTGAGCCTGAGCAGGCGCTGCGCTGGGCGCTCTCCGGCGGTGAAGATTACGAGCTGTGCTTTACCGTACCTGAACTCAATCGCGGGGCGCTGGACGTGGCCCTTGCCAACCTCGGCGCGCGTTTTACCTGCATTGGGCAGATCCTGCCGGAATCGGAAGGTCTGCAGTTCACGCGCGAAGGTAAGCCCGTCACGTTCGATTTTAAGGGATACGATCATTTTGGCGCGTAGTAGAGATGTGGCGAAAAGCCGCCTGAAGATGAGCAACCCCTGGCATCTGCTGGCAACGGGATTTGGCAGCGGCCTTAGCCCCGTGGTTCCCGGCACTATGGGATCGCTGGCGTCGATCCCCTTCTGGTATTTGCTGACCTTACTCCCCTGGCAGCTCTATTCGCTGGCGGTGATGATGAGCATCTGCATTGGCGTCTATATTTGCCACCGTACGGCGAAAGATATGGGTACCCACGATCATGGCAGCATTGTCTGGGATGAGTTTGTCGGGATGTGGATCACCCTGATGGCTCTACCGACGATGGACTGGCAGTGGGTCGCCGCTGGATTTGTGATTTTCCGCCTCTTTGATATGTGGAAGCCGTGGCCCATCCGCTGGTTCGACCGCAATATCCACGGCGGGATGGGGATCATGGTGGACGATATTGTCGCCGGGGTGATTTCCGCCGGGGTGCTGTACGTGATTGGCCACCACTGGCCGATTGGTCTTTTTTAAACCCGGTCCGGCGCGGCTGGCCTCGCGCCTCTGGGAAATCGAGCAGGCAGGCTTTTCCCGGAGGCGGTGCTGCGCACCTGTCCGGGCTACCGGCCCGCAGGCGTTGGTGAGTCAGTCGCCCGCAGATGCTGGTGAACCTGTAGCCCGGCTAAGCGCAGCGCGAGCCGGGAATCGGCAGGGAACCGCGCGTTACTTGAACCCCACAATCGGGTGCGGTTTATACGGCGTCTCCAGCTTTTCAATCTGATCCGGCGTCAGCGTTAAATCGACCGCATGCAGCAGCTCATCCAGCTGCTCCTGCCTTGAGGCGCCGATAATCGGCGCGGCCACGCCCGGCTTGCTCAATAGCCAGGCCAGCGCCACCTGCGCGCGGTTGGCGTCAAGCTCTTCCGCGACTTCGGCCAGGTTTGTCGCGATCAGTTCATCATTCTCATCAGTGGCATTGTAGAGCGCCTTACCGACTTCATCGGATACCAGACGGGCGGTGGTTTCCCCCCACGGACGGGTCAGGCGACCGCGCGCCAGCGGACTCCACGGCATCACCGCGACGCCTTCACGGCTGCACAGCGGCAGCATTTCGTTTTCTTCTTCACGATAAATCAGATTGTAGTGATCCTGCATGGTGACGAAGCGGGCCCAGTTATTCTGCCGCTGTAGCGCTAACGCCTGGGCAAACTGGCGGGCATGCATTGACGATGCGCCGATATAGCGGGCTTTACCCGCCTTGACGACGTCGTTGAGCGCTTCGAGAGTTTCTTCAATGGGCGTGGTGTAATCCCAGCGATGGATTTGCAGCAGATCGACATACTCCATGCCGAGGCGGCGCAGGCTGTCGTCAATGGAGCGCAGGATCTGCGCGCGCGACAGTCCCTGCGGCAGATCGCCCACCTGATGGTAAACCTTAGTGGCGACGATCACGGAATCGCGACGAGCATACTCACGCAGCGCGCGCCCGAGGATCTCTTCGCTGCTGCCGTCAGAGTAGTTATTCGAGGTGTCGAAGAAGTTAATGCCGCCCTCGAGGGCGTATTTTATCAGCGGGCGGCTGCTCTCTTCCGGTAAGGTCCATGCATGGTTACCGCGATCCGGTTCGCCAAAGGTCATACAGCCGAGGCAGAGTCGGGAAACGCGGAGATCGGTATCGCCAAGAGGGATATAGTGCATAGTGCGCTCCTGCTACGGGTAAAGGGTATCCTTTAAGCATAGCAGGAGCGGTGGCGGCAATTATGCCAGCCAGGCGTGGATTTTGGCTTCTATTCCGGCGGCGTCCAGGCCGAGGTCGGCGTGCGCTTCTTCCTGGGTTCCCTGCGGGATAAAGAAATCAGGCAGGCCGAGATTGAGCACAGGAACCGCGCGGCGGCGGGACATCAGCAGCTCATTCACGCCGCTGCCCGCACCGCCCATAATGGCGTTCTCTTCCAGGGTGACCAGCACTTCGTGTTCTGCGGCCAGCTGTAGCACCAGCGCTTCATCCAGCGGTTTGGCAAAGCGCATATCCACCAGGGTGGCGTTAAGCTTTTCCGCGACTTTTGCCGCCTGCGGCAGCAGCGTGCCGAAGTTCAGAATCGCGATTTTTTCACCTTCGCGTTTCACCACGCCTTTCCCGATAGGCAGCGAGGCCAGCGGTTCAAACGCGGCGCCGGTACCGGAGCCGCGCGGATAGCGCACCGCGCTCGGGCCGTCGTTGTAGTGATAACCGGTATACAGCATCTGGCGGCACTCGTTCTCATCGCTGGGGGTCATGATGACCATGTCAGGAATGCAGCGCAGGAAGGAGATATCAAACGCGCCCTGATGGGTTTGCCCATCGGCGCCGACGATACCCGCACGGTCGATAGCGAACAGCACCGGCAGCTTCTGGATGGCGACATCGTGAATCACCTGATCGTAGGCGCGCTGCAGGAAGGTGGAGTAGATCGCCACCACCGGCTTATAGCCGCCGATCGCCAGGCCGGCGGCAAAGGTCACCGCGTGCTGCTCGGCAATGGCCACGTCGAAATACTGGTCGGGGTATTTTTTCGAGAACTCGACCATCCCGGAACCTTCGCGCATCGCTGGCGTGACGGCCATCAGCTTGTCATCTTTCGCGGCGGTTTCGCACAGCCAGTCGCCAAAGATTTTCGAGTAAGAGGGCAGGCCGCCGCTGCTTTTCGGCAGCACGCCACTGGTGTGATCGAATTTTGGCACCGCGTGGAAGGTGATCGGGTCTTTTTCGGCGGGCTCATAGCCGCGGCCTTTTTTGGTCATAATATGCAGGAACTGCGGCCCTTTCAGGTCGCGCATATTCTTCAGCGTATTTACCAGACCGATAACATCATGACCGTCCACCGGCCCAATGTAGTTAAAGCCCAGCTCTTCAAACAGGGTCCCCGGAACCACCATCCCTTTGATATGTTCCTCGGTGCGTTTGAGCAGCTCTTTAATCGGCGGCACGCCAGAGAAGACCTTTTTGCCGCCTTCGCGCAGCGTGGAGTAGAGTTTGCCGGAGAGCAGCTGCGCCAGATGATTGTTTAGCGCGCCGACGTTCTCGGAGATCGACATTTCGTTGTCGTTGAGCACCACCAGCAGATCGGGTTTGATATCGCCAGCGTGGTTCATCGCTTCAAACGCCATCCCGGCGGTTATCGCCCCGTCGCCGATTACGCAAACCGCGCGGCGCTGCTTATCCTCTTTGGCTGCGGCGATAGCTATGCCGATTCCGGCAGAGATGGAGGTCGACGAGTGGCCGACGCTCAGGACGTCATACTCGCTTTCTCCGCGCCACGGGAAGGGGTGCAGCCCGCCTTTCTGGCGGATGGTGCCGATCCGATCGCGGCGTCCGGTCAGAATTTTATGCGGGTAAGCCTGGTGGCCGACGTCCCAGATTAGGCGATCGAAAGGCGTGTTGTAGACGTAGTGCAGCGCCACGGTTAGTTCTACCGTACCGAGCCCGGAGGCAAAGTGTCCGCTGGAGCGGCTGACGCTGTCCAGCAGATAACGCCGCAGTTCGTCGCACAGTTTCGGCAGGCTATCTTTCGGCAACAAACGCAACTCCTGGGTGGAATCCACCAGCGCCAGGGTCGGGTATTTGGCAATATCAAAACTCATCAGAGACTCATTTATTGTTTATTTATCACGCTGAATTATGTAATTCGCGAGCGCTTCCAGTGCCGTGGTATCCAGAGATTGCGCGGCCAGCTCAGTTAGCGACCGGCGGGCGTCGGTAATCAGGTCAAAGGCCTTTTTCCGGGCTTGCTCGAGTCCCAAAAGGGCGGGGTAGGTACTTTTGCCCAGCTGCTGGTCGGCTCCCTGACGTTTGCCAAGTGTGGCAGTATCCCCTACCACGTCGAGAATGTCATCCTGGACCTGGAAGGCGAGACCGATGTTCTCGGCGTAGCGATCGAGAGCGGGTAGCGCCCTGCGTCCGGCTTCACCTGCGCTCAGCGCGCCCATTCGTACCGCGGCGCGAATCAACGCGCCGGTCTTATGGCGGTGAATTCGCTCCAGCGACGTCAGATCAACCTGATGGCCTTCCGCTTCCAGATCCAGCGCCTGACCGCCGCACATACCGGCGATGCCGCTGGCCTGGGCCAGCTCAGAAATCATCGCCAGGCGATCGCGATCCGGCACTTCCGGCATCGGCGCATCACTTAGTATAGAAAACGCCAGCGTTTGTAGGGCGTCTCCGGCAAGAATTGCGTTCGCTTCGCCGAATTTTATATGGCAGGTCGGCTGGCCGCGGCGTAAATCGTCATCGTCCATCGCCGGAAGATCATCGTGCATCAGCGAATAGGCATGGATGCATTCGACGGCGGCGGCAGGGGCATCCAGCGTAGCGCGGCTAACGCCAAACATATCGCCGGTCGCGTAAACCAGGAACGGGCGCAGGCGTTTGCCGCCTAATAGTGCGCCATACTGCATGGCTTCGACCAGCGGAGTGTTCTGAAAGGGCTGCGGAGCGATAAAACGGCGCAGCGCTTCGTTAGCCTGCTCGACGCACGCCTGTAGCTGTTGCGGGAAGTCCATTTATTCAGCGTCCGGCGTAAAAGGGGTAAGCGGCGCGTCTTCGCTATCCGCCAGCAGAATTTGTACGCGCTGTTCGGCCTGCTGCAGCTTTGCCTGCCCCTGGCGCGCCAGCTGGATCCCGCGCTCGAATTCGCCGAGCGCTTCTTCTAACGGCAGCGAGCCGCTTTCCAGACGATTAACAATTTGCTCCAGCTCGCCCAGGGCGGTTTCAAAGCTGGCCGGGGCCTCATTTTTCTTTGGCATAGTGAATATAGACTCTTGTAATGTCTCGATGGCTATCAATATGGTAACGAAGTCGCGCGGTTAATCAAATAACGCGCAATGCCAGGTGAAAAGCGTCCAATAGTGGTATACTCCGCGCCCTGGATGCAGACGCCAGTCGCGCCTGTACAACTTTTTATGCTTAAAGCCCCGTCGGGCTTGCCAACGAATAGTGTCGCCATGAAGTTTATCATTAAATTGTTCCCGGAAATCACCATCAAAAGCCAATCTGTGCGATTGCGCTTCATTAAAATTTTAACCGGGAACATTCGTAACGTTCTCAAAAACTATGATGAGACGCTTGCCGTCGTTCGTCACTGGGATCATATCGAGGTCCGGGCGAAGGATGAAAACCAGCGTCCGGCTATTCGCGATGCCCTGACCCGTATCCCCGGTATCCACCATATTCTGGAAGTCGAAGACGTTCCTTATACCTCCCTGCACGATATTTTCGAGCAGACGCTGCCGCTGTGGCGTGACGCGCTGGAAGGTAAAACGTTCTGCGTGCGCGTTAAGCGTCGCGGTAAGCATGAGTTTACCTCAATCGAAGTGGAGCGCTACGTCGGCGGCGGTTTGAACCAGCATATTGAAACGGCGCGGGTGAAGCTGACCGACCCCGATGTGACGGTTAACCTCGAGATCGAAAACGATCGCCTGCTGCTGGTTAAAGGGCGCTACGAAGGTATCGGCGGTTTCCCGATCGGCACCCAGGAAGACGTGCTGTCGCTCATTTCCGGCGGTTTCGACTCCGGCGTTTCCAGCTATATGCTGATGCGCCGCGGCTGCCGCGTGCATTACTGCTTCTTTAACCTCGGCGGCGCGGCCCATGAAATCGGCGTGCGTCAGGTCGCGCACTATCTGTGGAACCGCTTCGGCAGCTCACACCGCGTGCGCTTCGTGGCGATTAACTTCGAGCCGGTGGTGGGTGAGATCCTTGAGAAAGTCGACGATGGTCAGATGGGCGTGGTGCTCAAGCGGATGATGGTGCGCGCGGCGTCAAAAGTCGCCGAGCGCTACGGCGTCCAGGCGCTGGTCACCGGCGAGGCGTTAGGCCAGGTTTCCAGCCAGACGCTGACCAACCTGCGCCTGATCGACAACGTCTCGGATACGCTGATTCTGCGTCCGCTGATTTCGCACGATAAAGAGCACATTATTGACCTCGCGCGTGAAATCGGCACCGAAGATTTTGCCCGCACCATGCCGGAATACTGCGGCGTTATCTCGAAGAGCCCCACCGTGAAAGCGGTGAAGGCGAAGATCGAGGCGGAAGAAGAGCACTTCGATTTCAGCATCCTTGAGAAAGTGGTGGCGGAAGCGAGCAACATTGATATCCGCGATATCGCTCAGCAGACCGAGCAGGACGTAGTGGAAGTGGAAACCGTCAGCGGTTTTGGCCCTGACGACGCGATCCTCGATATCCGCTCTATCGACGAGCAGGACGATAAGCCGCTGAAGGTGGAAGGCGTGGACGTGGTTTCTCTGCCGTTCTATAAGCTGAGCACCAAATTTGGCGATCTCGACCAGAGTAAAACCTGGCTGCTGTGGTGCGAGCGTGGGGTGATGAGCCGCCTGCAGGCGCTGTATCTGCGCGAGCAGGGCTTTGAAAACGTGAAGGTATATCGCCCCTAGTTCTTCAGGAGCAAGGCGCAATCATGAAAACGGCAACCCTGGGTTGCCGTTTTGCATTTATTCGTAGTAGTTATAAATTCCTGCCGCCATCACCAGCTGTGAAGCGACTTCGTGCGCTTTTTCGCGTCCAACCAGCAGGTCGATCATCTTCAAGGCGAAATCAATTGAAGTTCCCGGCCCCTGGCTGGTGAGCAACTTAACGCGAGCGTCCCAGACGACGCGCTTATCCTGCCACTGCTCGGCGGGAATGCGTTCTTTCAGCGCCGGAAAGCCGGTCATATTGCCGATGGGGAAAAGGTTGTGCGGCACCAGCACGGTCGGCGCCGCGGCGCAAATCGCCGCAACGATGCGCCCGGAAAGATGGAATTGACGTACTGTTTCAACCAGCAGCGGGCTGTCGCGAAAGCACTCCGCACCCTTAATGCCGCCGGGTAGAACAAGGATATCGAAATCGCCATCGGCCACTTCGACCAGCGGCGCATCGGCCAGCAGCTTAACGCCGCGCGAGCAGACAATGGTCAGGCTGCCATCGCTGGCAACGCTGGCGGTCGTGACCTTTACGCCTCCGCGAACGAGTAAATCAATGGTGGTGACCGCTTCGGTCTCTTCGCTACCAGGGGCGAGGCAAATCAGTGCCGACGCGCTCATATTCATTCTCCTTACGCTTTACCAGTTCAAACAGGCGGGTATTCTCAGGTACGGCGATACCGTGGGCTCGGGCGCGTTTTAACAGATAACCGGTGATATAGTCGATTTCCGTATGGCGCTGGGCGAGAATATCCTGCAGCATGGAGGAGGTATTTTCTGCCGTACTTTCAATAACCTGATGTACATAGAATAACAGGTTTTCCGGCGAGGTATGCATCCCCTCGCGATCCATCACCGCCGCAACTTCATAACAAATCGCGGCGACCTCCTGCGGGTATTCGCGTAAATCGCCGTTCTGACAGTTTTTTAACGCCGTCAGCGGGTTAATCACACAGTTTACCGCCAGCTTGCTCCAGGTCGCGGGGTAGATATTGTTATGCCAGGCGACGTCGGGCAGCACGCTCTGCAGTACATCGGCGAGATAGCTATAATCCTCAGGATAGGCTTTCGCCGGGCCAATATGGCTGGTGCCGTTGGCGACGTGGACGATCACGTTGCCGTCGCGGCGGGCCGCCTGCGTTGTCGAAGCCAGAAGTAGCGGCTGTTTGAGGCTCTTAAGCTCGTCAACGGTACCCATACCGTTGTGCATGAGCAGAACAGGTACTGACGACGGCAGGATGGCGCTCAGGTTTTTTACCGCGTTAGAGACCTGCCAGGCTTTGAGGGTGACCAGCAGCAGGTCGCTGCTGGCGAGAAAATCAGGATCGTTAGCGGTAAACGATTCATTAAACACGCTGCCGTCGGTTTCAATCACATTGACGCTACAGAATGGCTGTGGGACGCGTAACCAGCCCTGGACTTCATGTCCGTGTTTGTACAGCGCAGTTAGCCATAACTGTCCCAGTGCACCGCATCCGAGTACGGTTACTTTCATTATTCCTCCTCACCTGTGAGTGCTGCATCAGGTGCTCATGGCTAAAGTATAGCGTTATCAGTTATCCTTTCGGGATAACAAGTTGAGTTATGTCGCGTTGCGGGTATTATGCAACGCAAAAGAAACTGAAGGAGAGGAAAAGATGCCATCTTTCGATATTGTCTCTGAAGTCGATCTTCAGGAAGTTCGAAACGCCGTAGAGAACGCGACCCGCGAAGTTGAATCGCGTTTTGATTTCCGTAACGTCGAAGCGAGCTTTGAGCTGAACGAAAAAAACGAGACCATCAAGGTCCTCAGCGAGTCTGATTTCCAGATTAACCAGCTGTTGGATATTCTACGCGCCAAGCTGCTGAAACGCGGAATTGAGGGCAGTTCTATCGAAGTGCCGGACGAGTTCGTGCACAGCGGTAAAACCTGGTTTGTCGATGCGAAGCTGAAGCAGGGCATTGAGAGCGCGACGCAGAAAAAAATCGTCAAGCTGATTAAAGACAGCAAGCTGAAAGTACAGGCGCAGATCCAGGGCGAAGAGATTCGCGTTACCGGTAAATCTCGCGACGACCTGCAGGCGGTTATGGCGCTGGTGCGCGGCGGTGATTTAGGCCAGCCGTTCCAGTTCAAAAACTTCCGCGATTAAAAGAGTCCCGTCTGTCGGCCGGGCTCGGCGTTAGCCGCCGCCCGGCAGGACACAAAGCACCGCTCAGAACCGTTTTTGCCTGCCTGAACAAAGGTGCTCGCTTTTATATCCCTTTGATTGCCTGCTCAATTTCAAAGCGGTTAGTGATCTTGCTGTCGATTTTGATATACACCGAACGCTCTTCGCTAATCACCAGCACCTCTTTGACGCCCTCTTTAGCCCGTAAGCGCGCTTCGAGCATTTTGTCCGCGGCGATATCCTCCGGGATTTCGACCCGCAGGCTGCTAACGTAGGGCGGCTCGCTCATGGTGCTGGCCACCAGCAGCCACAGCATCGCCAGCAGGGCGCCGAGCAGGAAGACGGTTTGCGAATCAAAAAAGCCATCCACCCAGCCGCCGAGCGCTCCGCCGATGGCCACGCCAAGGAACTGGCTGGTGGAGTAAATGCCCATCGCGGTGCCTTTATATCCGGCCGGTGATTCTTTGCTGATCAACGACGGCAGCAGCGCTTCCAGCAGGTTAAACGCGAGGAAAAATAGCTGAACGCCGGCGACCAGCTCCCAGAAATAGCCTCCGGCACCCCAGAGTACGATTTCAGCAATCAGCAGGATGGCGACGCACAGCAGGAAGACGCGCTTCATTTTGCGCTTCACTTCGGCGTAGATAATAAACGGCACCACCGCGACAAATGAGACCAGCATGGTGACCAGATAGATTTTCCAGTGCTCGGCGGCGGGGAAACCGGCGGCCTCAAGCTGGCCCGGCAGAGCGACAAACGTGGACATCAGCATGATATGCAGACACATAATGCCGAAATTGAGCTTCAGGAGTTTTGGTTCGGCAAGAACTTTGCTGAAGCAGCCTTTCACCATACCGGACTCGCGGTTCAGCACGTGATTCTGGCTGTTCGGCACAACCCATAGCGTCAGCAGGATGCCGAGCGTCGCCAGAACAGCAATCATCCAGAACAGGGCGTGCAGGCCGAGCTGGTGGGTAACGACAGGCCCGAGAACCATAGCGATAGCAAAGGTAACGCCAAAGCTGACGCCGATAAACGCCATGGCTTTAGTGCGGTTTTGCTCGCGGGTTAAATCGGAAAGCAGCGCCATGACCGCAGCGGCAATCGCCCCGGAGCCCTGCAGCGCGCGGCCAAGAATAATGCCCCAGATAGAGTCAGAAAGCGCGGCGATAACGCTGCCGACAACGAAGATTAACAGGCCGCCGACGATCAGCGGCTTACGGCCAATGCGGTCAGAAAGCAGTCCGAAAGGTATCTGGAATAGCGCCTGGGCCAGCCCGTAAATTCCAATTGCCAGTCCGATAAGGGCTTCGCTTGCGCCCTGTAACGCCATGCCGTAAGTGGTCAGAACCGGCAGGACCATAAACATGCCAAGCATGCGCAAAGAGAATACGGTCCCCAAACCCCAGGTCGCACGCAGTTCGCCTGGCGTCATTTTATTATCGTTCATTACCACCTCAATATAAAAACTGCGCATAGTGTAGTGGGGGGAAACAGAAGCGTAAATAAATGTTTGTTTAACAGATATTACGACTGTGTTGCATGATGAGGTGAGTACGGTAGAAAGAAAAAACCAGTGGAGGGGCCTCCACTGGTGTTCAGCGGTTATTGGCAGTTAAAGTCAACCCACTGGCCGCCTGCGTCGGCGGATTTGACGCACTGCTCAACCCAGTAAACACCGTGAAGACCGGCTTCGACGTCCGGATACCAGAAGGTCTCCAGGAACGCCTGGTCCCCGCGATCCATCGCGTCGATGGCGATAGCGTAGCGGCGATAGAGGTTGGCCCACGCCTCGAACAGCCCTTCAGGGTGACCGCCGCCAATGCGGTCGTCCGCCAGCGCCTGCTGGCTGAGATAGGGCATCCCGCGCTCGAGGACGCGGGCCGGTTCGCCCTGTACCTCATAGCTGAGCTGATTTGGACGCTCATCCCACCATTCGATGCTGGCTTTTTCGCCAATAACGCGGACTTTTTGCGAGTGCATCGCGCCGCTGTTGACCGCGCTGGTCCACAGTGAGCCAACGGCGCCGTTGTTATATTCCATCAGCACAAAGGCGTTATCTTCCAGCGGCGCGCGAGATTTGACGAAGCTTTGACGCGCGCACATCAGGCGGGTGATGTTCAGGTTCGGCACCATCGTCTCGGCAATAAATAGCGGGTGGGTTGCCAGATCCCCCAGCACATAGCTAGGGCCGGCATATTTGGGCGTTACCCGCCAGCGGGTGGATTCAGCCTGCAGCTCAACGGCTTCATTATGAAAACCGTGGGCGAACTGCATATTAATAATGCGGATCTCGCCGAGCTTCCCTTCCGCTATCATCTGCCGCGCCTGCTGGATCATCTGGTGTCCGGCATAACCGTACGTGACGCCGATAATTTTATTCTGCTTTTTGCTTAGCGCCAGCAGCTCGCGCGCTTCGTCGGCGGTAAAGCACAGCGGTTTTTCGCAAATCACGTGCAGCCCGGCTTCAAGCGCCGCTTTAGTGATAGCGAAGTGAGTATTGTTCGGCGTAGTGACCGATACGGCTTCAATGCCGTCAGGGCGTTTGGCCTCCTCCGCGAACAGCGTTTGGTAATCGGCGTAGCAGCGTTCAGGAGCGATGCCGAGCTGTTCGCCGAATTGACGACCGCGCTCGGCATCGATATCAAGCGCGCCGGCGAGCAGAGTAAAGACGTTGTCGCGAAGCGCCGCACAGCGGTGGCTGTAGCCAATCTGGCTGGTGCCGCCGCCGCCGACCATGCCCCAGCGCAGGGAGCGGGATAAGGGTTTCATGCCGTTTAACATGATGGTGCACTCCTCAATGATAGAGATCCTACGGATTTCAGATGTTCTTCTGTGTACCCGCGCTCGCCGAGCGCGGGCCTGGTTCTAAGGTTTTACATCTCGCCACGGGCTTCGCGTTCTTTCAGGTCATGCATGATCTGCGGGTATTGCTTATCCAGGCGATAAAACAGCAGGGTGATAATGACCACGATCCACAGGAAGAAAGAGCCGTAGAGATAAACGTGGTTAATCATGTCGATAGCGCTTTGCGGCTGAACGCCGGATCCGCTGCTGGAGCTGACGTAACCCGCCATGCTCAGCAGGCCCGAGATAACCGCGGCGGCAATACCTGCGCCGAGTTTCGTTCCAACGGAACCGGCGGAGAAGATCATCCCTTCCTGTCTGACGCGCGTTTTCCACTGGCCGAATTCGACGGCATCGCCGCAGAAGCCGAACAGCACGGCGTTCAGCGGGGCGAAGCCAATACCGCGAATAATCGCGTTAGCCAGCGCCCAGTGGTAATCATCAGAGTTAAACATAAACAGCACCTGGCCGATGGTCGCCAGCACGATGCCGCAGAGGGCAACGTTGCGTTTACCGTATTTGCGGATGGGCACGGAGCTCAGGAAGGTGAAAATAATAATGCAGGCGGTTTCGGCAACGAAAATGGAGCTATAGAAGGTATCGTCACCGAGCACGTAGCGGCAGTAGTAAGGCAGCGCGATCCCTACCACGGTGTAGTACACGCTTTGCGCGGTCCACAGGATGGCGCTGGCCCAGAAGTACTGGTTACGAAAAAGCGCGGAAAGCTGGGTTTTTACCGGTACGTTTCCCTGTTTCTCTCGCGCTTTGATGACCACCTTCTCTTCGCATTTATAAAAGCAAAACAGCAGCAACAGCAGCGCCAGAAAAGCCCAAATAGACATGGTTTTGATCCACGCCGCCTGATCGTCGCCAAAGTACTTCACCAGCGGCAATGTGCAGGCAACGGCGAGAATACGACCAAAAGGCGACATCGACATTCGGGTGATGCTGAGCATATCCCTTTCCCATGAGGCGCGGGTCATCATCGCAGAGAGGCTGCCGTAGGGGAGGTTGATGGCGGTATAGCACACGGTGGTGCAGAAGTTATAGGCGACCAGCAGATAGAGAAACTGCAGCGTGCCGGTGGTCTGCGGGACGGTGAACAGTAAAATTGCCGATACGGCGTAGGGTACGCTCATCCACAGCAGCCAGGGTCGTGATTTACCCCAGCGAGAGTTCGTGCGTTCCACCATCAGGCCCATTATGACATCGGAAACGCCGTCAAACAGACGTGAGATCAGCATCACCAGGCCAACGGTGGCGATGCTGATGCCGACATAGTCGGTATAAAACAGGGTTAAAACCGTGCCGATCATGCCGAAAACGACGTTACAGGCGGTATCGCCGCCGCCGTAAGCGATTCGGGTAGCCCAGCTTAGCTTATCGCCGCGTGCTGCCGCGGGAGAGAGAAGAATCTGCTGTTCACTCATGGTCAATTCCTTTGTCTGGAAGGACAAGTCAGGACCTCTGCGCCAGTTCCACCGGCACGACCTTATCCTGAATATCAGCCAGAACATAAGGAAATATTTATTTCATTTCAATGTTTGTTTGGAATTTAATTTCTGTATATGCGAGGCGGATCGAAAAACCGTAAAAATTGAGCCGTAAATTTTTTGGCTACAGCTATCAAGTCATTCTGATTGATAAGGTTATTAAGTGTTTTTCTGGACGATGTTTGATTTGTTTATTGTATGGATTTAATGATTTTGCGCTGTGATTTTGTGAAGTGAATCGATACTGCATGGCATTTTTATTTTTCATTGTTCATTTAAATGAAATTAATTTTTCTTTTTTTGGCAGGCGTGTTTTTGAAACACGCCCGCCTTCGCGTCAACGTTTAAAATGTACTTCTGACGGGCGCGGTTGACGCGGTGGCCCTTGCCGTCGGGCCAGCCGCGAAAATACCTTTGGCCGCCAGCCCGGCGACGGTTATCGCGGCGGGAATGCCAAGGATCAGGAAAACGCTTTCGAAGCTGATATTCAGCGCCAGCATCTCCGCCCCGGCAAAGGCGCTCAGGATCGCGCCCATGCGGCCAATGCCGTGCATCCAGCTGGAGCCGGTAGCCCGTGCTTCGGTAGGATAGTAGCGGGCGGAGAGCGCGTTCATGCCGGTATTGGCGCCGTTCAAGCAGGCTCCGCTGATAAACGCCAACAGGCAGATGAGCGCAAAGCTTGCCGCGGCATAGCCCATCGCCATCGTAAACAGGCCGCCAACCGCGTAAATCAGCCCGAGCGCCCGATGTGGGTTGATCCGGTCCATTAGCCAGCCCGCAAACAGCGAGCCAAGGGTTCCTCCCGCCTGGTACATTGCGGTCATTACCGCCGCCTGGCCGACCGTTAAGCCCACCTCTTTTACCAGCGTCGGTAGCCAGCTGCCGAGGAGGTAAACCAAAAAAAGGCCCATAAAGTAAACCAGCCAGAGCATCATCGAACCGAAGCGATACTGGCGAGAGAGAACGATGCGCATGGCATTTGCCTGAACGGGCTGGGCCGGGAGGCTGAACTCGGCCTCATCGGGGATTTGTCCCGGATAGAGGCGCTGCATAATCCGCCGAATACGTTCGGCAGGCGCGCGCTTAACGACCAGAAAACGCACCGATTCCGGTAACAGCCAGATCAGGACCGGAGCGAACAGCAGCGGGAGGATCCCGCCAAGCAGCATCAGCGAGTGCCAGCCAAACTGCGGGATTAGCCAGGATGCGGAGAAACCGCCCGCCGCCGCGCCAAAGGTGAAGCCGCAAAAAATAATCGTAATCAGGAACGAGCGCTGGCGCTCCGGCGCATACTCTGACACCAGGGTGCCGATATTCGGCATGGCGGCGCCTAATCCCAGCCCGGTCAGGAAGCGGAAAACCATCATCTGCTCAATATTTTGTGAAAGGGCGGTGGCGATGGTCCAGAAGCCGAAGAAGAAGACGCTATTAATGATAATTTTTTTCCGTCCCAGCCAGTCGGCGAGCGGCCCGGAGAAAATGGCCCCCAGCGCCAGGCCTATCAGCGCGGCGCTGATGACAAAACCGAGTTGGTGATTGCTTACTCCCCATTTCTGCTTCAGCGTCGGGGCGATAAATCCCATGATGGCGATATCAAAGCCGTCCAGCGCGATAACGCAGAAGCCTAAAAACACCACCAGCTTCTGAAAGCGGCTTAGCGGATTGGCGTTGATTAACTCCCTGACGTCCAGGCGTTGAGTCTGTGTCATGGGACTCTCCTTATGCGCAAGGGCGCAGGTAGGACTGCGCGGCGTTAAACAGTAGCTGAGCGCGAGCGAGCGCCGGCAGCGCACCCCGAGCGCCGCTTAACGGGACCTCGATGGATACCGGCAGCGTGGCCGGAAGCGCCGCCATCAGACCGTGCAGGTCGAGTCCGCCTTCGCCGGGGACCTGGCGCGCGGCGCGGGCCTGGTAAATCAGCTCCTGCTCGTCAGCGGGGGGTTGCGGTAAGGCATCGCAAAGCTGCATATAGTTGAGGCAATTTTGCGGTAGCGCCGCGATCGTGGACAGGGATTCGCCGGCCCGCCAGAAGTGAATAGCGTCAATCAAAATACCGATATCGCTGCGGCCGCTGGCGTTGATGAGCGCCCGGGCTTCGGCAATGGTGCGCAGGTGGGTCCAGGGCATGGGCTCCAGGTTCATGATTAATCCATGCTCCTGGCCGGCTTCGGCAAGTCGGGCGAGATTTTCCGCGCTGCGCGCGCGGTTATCATCGTTTCCTGCCACTAAAACCTGCTTTGCGCCAAGGCGCGCGGCGGTCGTCAGAAAAAGCTGCAAACGAGCGTCCAATGAAAAATCTGCCGTCAGGCGGACGATCTCAACGTCCGAAACGCGAACGCCGGTTTCCATCAGCGCCGCCAGGGTATCGCGTACGGCGGCGGTGTCGCCGAGCATGTCGTAATCCGGATCTGATGGGGTTGCGGGAAGCAGGCGCAGACCAACGTGGGTGAATCCGGTCTGGGCCGCAATGCGTACCTGTTCCGGCGGCGGAACGTCGAGGAGGGTAAGCGCGGCGAGTGAGAGGGTTCGCATGTTCATAAAGGACTCCAGTGCAGTTGCAGGTGATTGTTGTTATGCGTATTGCCGTCCCTGGTGGAATGCTTTTACTGTGTTGTTTTATTGAGATTTTCTGCCAGGTTTTTTCCGACCAGATAGCCAAAAGTCATGGCCGGACCAAGCGTGATACCGCCGCTGGGATAGAATCCCCGCATCACGCTCGACATATCGTTGCCGATGGCGAAAAGCCCCTGGATCGGCTGCCGCTGGGCGTTGAGAACACGGGCATTTTCATCGGTGATTAATCCACTGAAGGAACCCAGCGAGCCGGGCAATATGCGTACCGCATAAAAAGGCCCATGGCTGAGTTTCCCGAGCGTGGGGTGGGGCGAGCGGCTGGCGTCACCCTGCGCGCGGTTATAGGCCGAGGCGCCGCGCCGAAAATCCTTATCCTCTCCCTGGTCTACAAAGCCGTTAAACCGGGCGATCGTTTCCGTTAGCTGCTGCGGATTGATGGCGCATGTTTTCGCCAGCGCTTCCGGCGTCTCACCGACGTACAGATAGCCGGTTCGTCGCCAGGCCTCGGGGGTAAACGGGAAGGGGCGAGCATGGCCCAATCCGTAGCGCCGCAGCGCACGGCCGTCGGCAATTAGCCACGCCTGCGGCGTTTCGCCCGGCGGCGTCGCGTCCAGCAGCGCGGCAATAAAATCATGATAAGAGTCGGCCTCATTGGTGAAGCGTTTACCGTTGGGCAACACGGCGATAAAGCCGGGCTTGGCGCGCTCAACCAGATGCGGGAACGGCAGCTGCAGTCCGCTGGCGAGGGTAACGCGCGACACCGGCGCCCAGGCCATGGCGTGCCTGAGTGAGGTATCAAACTGGCCGCCGACCGCTTCGCCGAGCCGAATGCCATCCCCCTGATTGCCCGGGGGCGCGGCGGAGAAGTGGCCGTAGCCGCTGGCGGCGTGCGGCACATTTTCGGCCAGACGCTGCCTGTCGTGAGGAAAGCCTCCGCAGGCGAGGATCACCGCGCCGGCGCGAACCTCCAGCGCGCCGCCGTCGCTGCGTAATATGGCGCCTGCAACGCCGTTGTTGTCGGTAAGCAGACGTTCTACCGGCGCGTTAAGCTGAAAATTAACCCCCGCATCCAGCGCCGAACGCAGCAGGCGGGCGACCAGCGCGTTGCCGTTAACCAGATGCTGTCCGCGACCGGCGCGCAGCCGCTGCCAGCCGTGACGCAGCAGGCGGCGGGTCGCATACAGCGCCGAGCCCGGTGAGCGGGTCGCGTTGAAAAAGTGCGCCATGTCCGTGCCGCCGGCAATGCCCATACCCGCAAGGCTGATGGTCTCCAGCGGAGGCCGCAGGCGATGCAGCCAGTCGCCCAGCAGCCGTCCGTCAAAAGGCTGCGCCGTGACCGAGCGGCCGCCCAGCGCAGCGCCCGGTGAAGCGTGAAAATCGGGCATTTTGCTGCCGGAAAGAAACTGCACGGCGGTGCGGCGGCGGAAAAAGTCGATCATCTCCGGTCCGTACTGTAAGAAGGCAAGCAGACGCGCATCGGCAGGCTCACCGTCCATTTCATGGCGTAAATAAGCGAGCGGCGCGCCGGGCTCTTCTTCAATCCCTTCTTCACGAGCCAGCGGGTTACGCGGGATCCACAGCCAGCCGCCGGACCAGGCGCTGGTGCCGCCAATGACCGACTCTTTCTCCGCAACCAGTACGCTGGCGCCGCCGAGCGCGGCGGTGACGGCGGCAGAGAGCCCCGCCGCGCCGGAGCCGACGACCAGAACATCCACGTTCATCTGCCCGCTCATGACCCTCTCCTTATTGCAGTGGTGAAAAATCAGTGGGGCGCAGAAGCACCGACTCCAGGCGCTCGACGGCGGCCAGCTCGCGGTTTTTGCGCGAGAACGTCAGCCAGCGTTCGTCCTGCGTCATGCGCGCCCGACGCGCCAGGCGATCGTCCAGACTTTCATAGGCCCAGATATGCACCACCTGATTGACCACGCCAATTTCGGTAAAGAAGAAGCCGATGAGCTTACCGAGGTGCTCGGTTTGCACGGCGTAAGCATCGCTTTTGTACAGCGCCAGCCAGTCGGCCATTTTCAGCGGATTGATGGTGTAGGTGCGTTTTTCATAGATCATGATTTTCTCCTGTTTATAGTGCGTGTTGTTGCGCCATATGGCTGGCTGAGAGATAGCCGAAGGTGAGCGCCGGACCGAGCGTAATACCTGGGCCGGGGTAGGTTCCGGCCATCATCGAATCCATATCATTACCCACGGCATAGAGGCCTTTGATCGGCTCACCGTGCTGGTTAATGACCTGAGCATCGGCGGTAGTGACCAGGCCGCGCGAGGTACCGAGATCGCCGGTATAGAGGGTGACGGCATAAAACGGCGCGCGGGTCAGCGGAGCGTTACAGGCGTTTGGCCGGTGGCCGGGGTCGCCCATCGCGCGGTTATAGCTGTTGCCGCCTTTGGTGAACGCCGGATCGAGGCCCTGAGCGGCATCGCGGTTGTAGCGTGCCACCGTGTCAGCGAGCGTCTGCGGATCCAGGCCGAGCCGCTGCGCCAGTTCAGGCAGCGTATCGGCCTTATGCAGATAGCCCGCTTTCACCAGCGCGTCGTTATTGACCGGGGCAGGGCGCGCCAGGCCGAGGCCGTAGCGCTTCATGGCCAGGGCGTCGCAAATCAGAAAGCAGGGCGCATTTTCTGCCCGGCTTTGCATGGCGCTGGCGAAGTGGTGATAAGAGTTAGATTCGTTCACGAAGCGCACCGCGCGCTGGTTGACGGCAATCACTCCGGGTTTGGCGCGATCGGTGACCAGGTGAGGGAAGCGCTCTTGCGTGCCGTCGGGATGCTGTAAAACCGAGACCGGCGCCCAGAAAAAGTTAGACGGCAGGTCAGCCCATTCCCGGGCATTGACCGCGGCGGCAAGGCGCAGCGCGGCGCCGTCGTTGGCGGCGGACATGGTGTAGTGCTCGCGGGTCTGGGGGCGATAGCGTTCAGCCAGCCTGCCTGCGGCAAAACCACCCGCCGCCAGTACCACCCCGCAGCGGGCTTCAAGAGCCTGCTTTTGACCCTCGCGCTCAATTACTACACCGGTCACCTCGCCATTGCGTTCGCTCAGCGAAAGCACGTTGACGTTGAGCCTGAGCTGCATACCTTTGCGAAAGGCGAGCGTCGCCATGCGGGCGATCAGCGCGTTGCCCATCGCCAGGCGGGTACCGCGAGGGTACCGCAGGCGATCGCGACCGAAGCGCAGCAGCAGTCTGCAGCAGTGCGCGAACGAGCGCGGGGAGCGGCGCATATCGAGAAAGTGCTGGATATCAACCCGGTTAACCATCATCCCGCCAAACAGCAGCATTCCCGGTGGGGGAGAGCGGAGGTCGCGAAAATGCGCACCCAGTTCCCGTCCGTCAAACTCCACCACCTCCAGCGCCCGCCCGACATCGACGGCGCCGGGCTCATCCGGGTAATAATCCGGAGAGAGCGGGCGCAGGCTATATTTCACCGCGCCCTCTTTTTCAAGAAATGCCAGCGCCTCACGCCCTGAAGCGATAAAGGCATCCACCAGATCCTGACGATAATGAGGCTCACCGATAATCGTCCGCAGATAGGTTTCGATAGCCTGCGGGCTGCCGCCCACGGCCATTTTCCGCGCCTGATCGCTATCGTGGATCCACACCGCGCCGCCGGAAATGGCGGAGGTGCCGCCAAACTGCGGGGCTTTTTCCAGCATCAGTACCGACAGTCCCTTACAGCTGGCGGTCACCGCCGCGGCAAAGCCTGCGGCGCCGCTGCCGATAACGATGACATCCCAGCTTTTCATGCCGCCGCTCCTTGTTCCTGCGCAATGGCGCCGATGAATTGCCCCATCAGTTTCATCTGCGCCAGCGCCATCTCCGGCCCGGTCTGGATCGCGCAGCCGCGATCCCGGGCGAAGGCGAGGAGCGGGGTGATGATCGGGGCGGTCACCACGTCGGCGACATGCGTGGATAGCGGAAGGGTTTCCAGCAGCGACTGCGGCAGCGGCAACGGCTCGAAACCGGCCATTCCCGCCGGGGAACCATTCACCAGCAAATCCAGGCCGGCAAGCGTAGCGGGCAGGTCGACGAGATGAACGTGCGGAAAATGGGTGGCCAGCCGGTTATGCAGCAGCTGAAGGGTGGCGGGATTCTGATCATAAAGGGCCAACTGGCGGATGCCCGCTTCGCAAAGCCCCCACGCGATAGCGCTGCCGACGCCGCCGCAGCCGGAGAGCAGCCCCTTTTTACCGCCGGCGCTAAAGCCGTGCGCCTCTGCGGCAAGCTGAAAACCGACGCCGTCGAGCATATCGCCCTGTAAACGGCCATCGGCCAGCTTACGGATGACGTTAATGGCATTAAGGTGCTGAGCTCGCGGGGTTAACTCGTCGACCAGGGCGGCGGCCCGCTGTTTGTGCGGAACGGTGACCAGGACGCCGCTCATGTTGTGCCAGCCGCGCAGGGCCTGCAGAAAGTCAGTAACGGCTTCGGGGGCGATATCAACCGGGATCATGACGCTGTCCATCTGCTGGTCAGCAAAGAAGCGGTTGAAATTCTCCGGCGACTTAACCTGGGTAATCGGGTGGCCGATGACGGCGACGACCTGAGTGAATCCACTGACCATTTCAAACCTCATTTTGTTAAATGAATGTTGTGAAAGTATTTCAGCGGAAGCTGAGAGCGACAACGCAGAATTCGGCCATACTGGTTGTTAATCGCACTACCACTGCGATAATCGCGCTAAACTGATTGTATTGTTGCGAAAGTGTGAACAAGTATGCAAAACCAGATTCATACCCGCGATCTGATCGTCGGCCTGCAAAAAGGGCTGGCGCTGATCCAGCTATTTTCAAAAGAGTTCCCCCGGCTCACCGTGCCGCAGGCGGCGAAAATGAGCGGCCTGACGCAAAGCGCCGCGCGGCGCTTTTTCCTTACCCTGCTCCATGAGCGCTATCTGCAAACCGACGGACGCCATTACTGGCTAACGCCTAAAGCGTTAAGGCTGGGGCAGGCGTATGTCGATTCGGCGCAGTTCCCACGCATGGTACGACCGATCGTGGAGTACATCGCCAGCCGGACGGAAGAGCACGCTTCGGTCGGCGTGATCGATGATGATGAGCTGGTGTATATCGCCCGCAGTAAACACACGCCGTTTAACTCGACTTCAGTGCGTCTGGGGGAGAGAGTGCCGATTTACTGTACCGCCGGAGGGCGACTATGGCTGGCTTCGTTAGAGGAAGCCGAGTGTGAAACCGTTTTGCAGCGGATCCGCCGCGAGCAGCGTACGCCCTATACGGTGACGGACGTGGCGGCGTTAATGGAAAAGATCGCTCAGGTTCGTCGCCAGGGATACGCCGCGATTGAGCAGGAGTTTGAAATTGGCATGCTGGTCCTGGCCGTGCCGCTGTCAGATCGGGAAGGGCTATACTGGGGAGCGCTGAGTTTAACCAGCCATCAGTCAAGAACCTCGATTGAGGCACTATGCCGCGATCATCTGGATTTGCTCTATAGCGCTCAGGCGATGCTGGTGGGTTAAAACCAGAGGCGCAGACGATTCTCTCATCTTCGTGCCGAGAGGGCTTACGGTAGGCAAAAAAAGGGCAGGAAGAATCCTGCCCCGGGAATGACTAACCGATATTAGGCGGTGATGCTGTTAGTGAAAGTGTTCCACTCGCCCGACAGGTTGTGCACAGCATTGCTCCAGTTCTCATTGCTTGCGGCAACGTAGTTCTCCCAGTCAGATGCGCCGGTAAGGAATTTAGCGAACTCAACGGTATCGTTAACGATGGCATTGGCGATAGTGGCACCTGCTGAGGTAATAAAATCGCTCAGATAGTTTCCATTATCAACAATAAAGCTGGTAATGCTGTTAGCAAAACCGAGCAGATTAAAACCACCAGAAATAGATTCCATTTCGCCAATAGTTAATTCTTTCATTGGTATTCCTTGTTAAGTCTGATTAATTGTTATTAGTGGGGCTATTACCCACGGAAGAAATACTAACACCCTTAAATTAAATTAATCCAGAGTGCTAATGTGTGAAATATTTAATTTCATACAAACTTAATAAAATGAAGGTTATCTTCAGTGATAACGGCTTGAGTCATGAGTGTGAATTTTTTATTCGGGCCGGCTGGCTTTAATGTGAATTGGCGTGACAGCCGCTATAAAGAAGAATGCGCTGAGCGTGGTTAAAGAGGGGAGATAAGACAGGGTGTTATTTTCCCATTTAAAACTTTAATATTGTGCACTATAGATGCTATATGAACCGGGCAGAACAATATTCATGGCAAAAGAGAGGCAGCTCGCGCGGGGAAGGGGAGGGCAAGAGAACATCGCCCTGGTGTCATACCCCACGTTAATATGTTTATTTTCGATTTCACATTCGCCCACCGGGAATGACGGAAGCGCAGCCCGCTGAGTAAACGAGGGCTTAACAATGCCTTGTTAACCCGGAATGACGCCAGCGTTCGAAGAAACAAAAAGTTCGGGGTATGTCTCTTCTACTATATTGCGTACAATAAATTAATTTAGCGTATATATTCAGCTAAACCACTCAGCGCGGTAGCGGGATTCATCTCTCAATAGATACCATCGCTGTCCGCTATGGACAAACCATGTTTAGCGATCATTTGTTAAACAAAAGGCTAATTCATCTAAATAAACGATAACTGCAGGATAATGAATGGCTGCTGATTAATCTGATGCAGCTATTAGTCAAAACGAATTGGCAGTACTGCGTGACTATTATCGCCTCAGTATGGCTAAACCCGTTCCGGCAGTAAGTGGAGAAAGGCGTATCCGGAGGAGGGTTTTTGATCGAGGACGCTGAGGCGGAATTTAGCTACGGACAGAGAAAGCATTGAGAGGGCAGGGGGCACAATCTCAGAATAATAGAAAGGGGAGGAGTGAATGATTGTCCACTATCGGCGATGAGAGATTAACAGGGGGAAATAAGTAATGGCGTATCGCGCGATACGCCATTGAGAGATACTATCTGACCATGGTCAGCAGGTTGTGTGAATCCGGCACCATAAAGTCGACGGACATCATCACCGACAGCGCGGTAATGGCCACGATGGAAAAGACGAACAGCTTACGCGCCCAGACTTTATCATCCGCCACTTTATAACCGCGCAGCGCCATTCCGAGCCACCAGACGCTCACCGCCGCAGCGACAACCAGATATTTATATCCAGCGTAGCCGCCCAGGGAGAGCATCAGCGTGGCAACGGCGAAAGCGATGATGTAAACGGTGATATGGTTTTTCGCTACCGAAATGCCTTTCACTACCGGCAGTACCGGAATGTTCGCTGCCTGATAATCCTTGAAGCGGAAAATCGCGATAGCGTAAGAGTGAGGCATCTGCCACAGGCTGAAAATCGCCAGCAGAATCGCGGCACCGCTGTCAAAATCACCGGTAACCGCGCAGTAGCCAATCACCGGCGGCGCAGCGCCGGAGAGAGAACCAATCAGCGTGCCGTAGACGGAGTGGCGCTTCATGTACAGGCTGTAAACGCCGACATAAACCACGAACCCCATCACCCCCAGCCAGCAGGCCAGGGGATTCGCGCCAAACCACAGGAGCATGAAGCCAGCAATACCCAGCAGGGTGGCATATACCAGCGAAGCTTTTGGCGAGATCAGCCCTTTGACCAGCACCCGGTTTTTCGTCCGTTCCATCTTACGATCGATATCACGGTCGATATAGTTGTTGAAAACACAACCCGAGGCGACCACCAGGGATACTCCGAGGAGCGTCCAGATAAAGAGCGGATAGTCGATGTGGCCCTTGGAGGCCAGCAGGAAACCGCCAATCACGGAGATCAGGTTGCCAAAAATAATGCCTGGTTTCGTTACTTGCAGGTATTGCTTAAACATACTCGCCGCTCTTAGTGCATCATCATGTTGTAGTTCAGGTTCCACATAATCCAGATGGAGCCGACAACTACGATAGCAATGATGATTACGGTGAAGATAAATGCGGTCAGGTTCCAACCTTCGTCCGATTTACTGTTCATGTGCAGGAAGTACACGAGGTGTACCACAATCTGCACAACCGCAGTAACCAGGATGGTTCCCAGAATAGCCGCATGCGATGCAGATCCACTCATCACCATTGCAAACGGGATAACCGTCAGAATGATCGACAGGATGAAACCTGTCATGTAGCTCTTCACGCTGCCGTGAGAAGCGCCGCTATGATCGGTAGAATGACTCATTACATCGCCCCCATCAGATATACAACAGAGAACACGCAGATCCACACGACGTCCAGGAAGTGCCAGAACAGGCTCAGGCACATGATACGGGTGCGGTTAGTGCTGGTCAGGCCGCGACGAGAAACCTGAACCATCAGCACCGCCATCCAGATCAGACCAGAGGTCACGTGCAGACCGTGGGTGCCGACCAGCGCGAAGAACGCTGACAGGAAGCCGCTGCGATCCGGGCCCATACCTTCAACAATCAGGTGATGGAATTCATAGAGTTCCATCGCGATGAACCCAGCCCCGAAGAGGAAGGTCAGCGCCAGCCAGGAAACCACCTGGCTCTTGTTGTTTTTGTACATGGCGATAGCCGCCATGCCGTAGGTGATGGAGCTGAACAGCAGCAGCGCGGTTTCAACCAGAACGAACGGCAGTTCAAAAATATCTTTACCGGTCGGACCGCCCGCCGTGCCGTTCACCAGAACGGCATAGGTAGCGAACAGAGTGGCGAAGATAATGCAGTCGCTCATCAGGTAGATCCAGAAACCGAATACCTTCATCGGTCCTGTATCATGGTGCCCGTGTTCGTGCGCGTGGGCGTTATGCGCAAGAGTATCAGTTGCCATTTTTCAGCCCTGCTTTGTTAATCTCATCGAAATGCTGATTTTCCAGTTTTTCGACTACTGCAACCGGCACGTAGTAATCCACGTCCTCGTCAAAGCTCTTAATAATCCAGGTCGCCAGGATACCGACGAAGCTTGCAATCGCCATCCACCAGATATGCCAGATCATTGCGAAACCAAACACCGTTGCGAAAGCAGCAATAACGATGCCCGCGCCGCTGTTTTTCGGCATATGAATCTCTTCATAGCCAGCCGGTTTCTTATACGCGTCGCCTTTTTCTTTCATTTCCCAGAACGCGTCACGCTCGTGAACGACAGGAACGATAGCAAAGTTGTAGAACGGCGGAGGAGAAGAGGTTGCCCACTCCAGCGTACGGCCGCCCCACGGGTCGCCGGTCAGGTCACGGTTCTGCTCGCGATCGCGGATAGAAACGTAGAACTGAATCAGCTGGCAGAGAATACCGCAAGCGATCAGCGCCGCACCGCAGGCTGCAACAACCAGCATCGGGTGGAACTGCGGGTCAATCTGCTGGCTCAGGCGACGGGTCATACCCATGAAGCCCAGTACGTACAGCGGCATAAACGCCACGAAGAAGCCGATGATCCAGAACCAGAAAGCGCGTTTGCCCCAGGTTTCGTTCAGGGTGAAGCCAAAGGCTTTCGGCCACCAGTAGGTCAGACCTGCGAAGCAACCGAACACCACGCCGCCGATGATGACGTTATGGAAGTGCGCGATCAGGAACAGGCTGTTGTGCAGCACGAAGTCTGCGCCCGGTACCGCCAGCAGTACGCCGGTCATACCCCCTACGGAGAAGGTCACGATAAAGCCAATCGTCCACAGCATTGCTGAGTTGAAGACGATACGGCCCTGGTACATGGTAAACAGCCAGTTGAAGATCTTAACCCCGGTCGGGATAGCGATAATCATGGTCGTAATACCGAAGAAGGCGTTTACGTTCGCGCCCGCACCCATAGTAAAGAAGTGGTGCAGCCAAACGATGAACGACAGAACGGTAATACACACTGTTGCCCATACCAGCGAGGTGTAGCCAAACAGACGCTTACGCGAGAAGGTTGCGGCGATTTCGGAGAAGACACCGAATACCGGCAGAACCAGAATGTACACTTCCGGGTGACCCCAGGCCCAAATCAGGTTGATGTACATCATCATGTTGCCACCCATATCGTTGGTAAAGAAATGGGTGCCCAGGTAGCGGTCCAGGGTCAGCAGCGCGACGGTGACGGTCAGAATTGGGAAGGAGGCGATAATCAGGATGTTGGCGCACAGAGATGCCCAGCTAAACACCGGCATCTTGAACATGGTCATGCCAGGGGCACGCATCTTGATAATCGTTACGAAGAAGTTAATACCGGTGAGCGTTGTACCAATACCGGATAGCTGGAGAGCCCAGATCCAGTAATCGACCCCGACGCCCGGACTGTACTCAATTCCCGAGAGCGGCGGATAGGCCAGCCAACCGGTCTGCGCGAATTCACCGACGCCCAGAGAGAGGTTAACCAGAATCACGCCCACAACGGTGAACCAGAAGCTCAGGTTGTTAAGGAATGGGAAGGCAACGTCGCGCGCGCCGATCTGCAGCGGAACCACCAGGTTCATCAGACCGATAACAAACGGCATCGCTACGAAGAAGATCATGATAACGCCGTGGGCGGTAAAGATCTGATCGTAGTGGTGAGGCGGCAGGAAGCCTGCTTCCCCGGCCGAGGCCAGCACCTGCTGGCTACGCATCATAACGGCGTCAGCGAAGCCACGCAGCAACATGACGATTGCTACGATAACGTACATGATACCGAGACGTTTGTGGTCAACCGAAGTCAGCCACTCATTCCAAAGGTAGGACCACTTACCGAAGTAAGTGATGGCCGCCAGAAGCGCCAGTCCCCCAATGATAATTGCAGCCACCGTAACCACAATAATGGGTTCATGGTAGGGCACTGCATCCAGTGTAAGTTTTCCGAACATCGTTTTCTTCCTCGGCCCCTTAGTGAGCGGTTTCCGCGTGGCTCATGTCCATGCCTTCCATTCCTTCGTGCGCTGCGTGCTCGCCCTCAGGTTGGGTCATATCCATGCTCTTACCGTGAGACATAAATTTGTTAACAACATCTTTAAACAAATCTGGTTTCACGTTAGAGAAGTATTCCACTTTGTTGTATTCGCTAGGCGCAGCCAGTTTGTCGAACGTTTCCATGGAGTCCATGGCGTTCGCAGACTGTTTGGCTTTCGCTACCCACTGATCGAAGGTTGCACGATCCGGCGTGGCGATAGCTTTGAACTTCATTCCTGAGAAGCCCGGGCCGCTATAGCTGGCGGAGATACCGTCGTAAGTACCAGCTTCGTTCGCGATGAGGTGCAGCTGAGTCTGCATCCCGGCCATTGCGTAAATCTGGCTACCTAAACGTGGGATAAAGAACGAGTTCATCACGGAGTTGGAGGTCACTTTGAAGTGTACCGGTACGTTCGCCGGGAAGGCGATTTCGTTGACGGTAGCAATGCCTTGTTCCGGATAGATGAAGAACCATTTCCAGTCCATCGAAACGACTTCGATAGTGATAGGTTTCTCATCGTGAGCAAGCGGTTTGCTCGGCTCTAATGCGTGAGTGGTTTTCCAGGTCAGAACGGCCAGGAACAGGATGATCAGGATAGGAACCGTCCAGACCACAGCTTCCACTTTGTTGGAGTGTGACCAGTTCGGGCTATACTTCGCATCTTTATTGCTCGCACGATACTTCCAGGCAAATCCTACTGCCATCAAGACGGCTGGAATAACGACGATCATCATCAGGCCGAAGGCCGTCAGAATCAGAGAGCGTTGCTCCAGTCCAATCTGTCCTTTTGGGTCGAGGAGTGCAGAATCACAACCACTGAGTAATACAGTGCCTGCGATTAATGACATCCATCCCAAACTTTTATTGTATTTCCTAAGTCTCATTGAACGACCTCAATTCCACGGAATCTGGTGGCGCTTAAAGTGTACGGGCATTTTACGGGAAGGTTGCATTACTGTAAACATAGTTGGAGCTGTGTCTGCTCTATGTTAGCGGCTTCTGCTTGCCCTGTCACATATGTTACGGAGTGTGACATTATCGCTTGCAAACCTTGATTTAGGCGGGATTGATAACGAAAGGGATAAGAACGAAAGGCTTTATAAGAGAATGAGCATAACTACCCGCAAAACAACACAAATAATTAACAATTAATTATCAAATAAAAGACATCGTAAAAGCGGAAAATAAAACCTGCAAAGCTGAATCGGTTAAATTATTTAAAGATTCGCATAAAAATTGTCAATAATTTCCAGAAATCTAAAACGCACAAAACAACAAATCGGCTACGATGAATATAAAATCGTTAATAAGACGTTATAATTACGTTTGGTAATTACAACGTCCACGTACGTTTCTGCGCTGATTTAAATCAGCTCGGTTTTACGTAATGCCAGATAGTCAAGGAAGGCGCCGAGTAAAATACCCGCAATGGCGGTGAGCACAGCGATCTCAAGCAGGCTGGCAAGGAAGGAGAAATTGGTGTAATCCAGCGCGTTGAGCGTCAGCAGCAGCAGCCATATCGCCAGCATCAGGCAGCCAGCAGCCAGAATAATCAATGCCAGCCCGTAGGTTTGTGGAAAGCGCGTGCGGGGCATAAAGCTTTCTGAGCGCTGGGTGTGTTCCAGCGTACGCCGGCAAATTAACAGCAGCACAATCCCCGGTACCGCGGCGACGACGGAAAAGAGATAGAAAGTAGGCCAGCCGTGGGCTTCAACAAACCAGCCGGCGATGGGGCCAACATACACGCGCCCAACGGCAGAGAGGGCTGAGAGCAGGGCAAACTGGGTGGCCGAAAACGATTTATTGCACAGCGTCATCAGCAGCGCGACGAACGCCGCGGTGCCCATCCCGCCGCACAGATTTTCGAAAAACACCGCCGTCGCCATGGAGAAAAGGTGCTTATCGGTAATTGAGAGCAGCCAATATCCGGCGTTGGATACCCCCTGCAGCAGGCCGAAAATCAGCAGCGCGCGGAACAACGTCAGGCGCTGCATAAGCACGCCGCCGTAAAGCGCGCCGACAATCGTGGCGAACAGGCCGAGCGTTTTATTCACCATTCCCACTTCACCCGCATCGAAACCGACGCCGCGAATCAGGAACGTGGTGGTCAGGCTCATGGCAAACGCGTCGCCAAGCTTATAAAGGACAATCAGCAGCAGAATGAGCCAGGCATTATTGCGGCCGAAGAAGTCGCGCAGCGGTGCGGCAACGGCCTGCTCCAGCGTTTTCGGCACCGGAATAACGTCGCTGGGTTCCGGCGCCAGCAGCGTGGCGATAATGCAGGGGATCAGCAGCGCGGCCATCAGCCAGTACATCCCTTGCCAACCCAGCCAGCGATCGGCCAGCCAGAGCGCCAGCCCGCCGGAGACCAGCATCCCCAGACGATAGCCCAGCACGCTGATTGCCGCTCCGGTGCCCCGCTCTTCCGCGGCCAGCACGTCAGTTTTCCACGCGTCAAACACGATATCCTGCGAGGCGGAACAAAAGGCGATGACCACCGCCAGCGCCGCCATCCAGCGCAGCTGCGTGGACGGTTCAAGGAAACCCATCGCCGCAATGGCGATAAGGAGCAGAAACTGGGTCGCCAGCAGCCAGCCGCGACGACGGCCGAGAAACGGCGGCGTATAGCGGTCCATCACCGGCGACCAGAGGAACTTAAAGACGTAGGCCTGGCCGACGAGCGAGAAAAAACCGATAGTTTTCAGATCGATGTTTTCAACGGTCATCCACGCCTGCAGCGTGCCGGAGGTGAGGGCGAGCGGTAGTCCCGAGGCAAAACCGAGGATCAGCAGGATAGCTGATTTTGGCTGCGTGAAAATGCGTAAGTAATGATTAGACATGGCATGTCGTGCAGACCCGGCGCGAGGCCGGGTCTGCGACTTCAATTAACGCGCGTTTTGCTTGATGAAATCGTGAATGCTGGTGTCCTGCGCCATATCGCTAATGGTATCGGTCATGACGCTATTAACCGCATCGGCGATATTTTTATTCGAGGCCTGGAAGGCGCCTTCAACAGAGTAGCTGGCACGATAGTTTTTCGTCATCTTATTGCCGTTGGCGGCAGTGGCAACGATCGCAATATCGGCTTTGGTCGCAATGTTGTAACGCACGTTACCTTGAGAAACGTCGGCGTACAGTTTATTCACGATGATTTGCAGATCCACGGCGCCGTTCGGGCCAATCATATAGCCACGCGAGGTCATCTGTTTCTCGAGCACTTCCTGCAACAGGAAGCGCAGGTCGCGGGAAGCGGTGAGCGTAACCTGTTGGTTATCGCGGGTGACTTTCGCCAGCGCCTGATCCGGACGCTGATCGGCGCCGTTAATGCTGACGGTCACGCCCATCAGACTGGGATCCTGCTGCGGCAGGGTGATTTTCGGTGAAACATCGATGGTAGTCGGCGGAGTGGCGCATCCGGCCAGCATAAACAGCGCGACCAAAGGAAAAAGAATTTTCTTAAACATGTTCAGGGTCTCAACGCATGGTGGAGTGGTAATGAGGAAAATTCCCGCCATCATAACATCGCCAACGGCAAGGGGAAGTGGCAACGCATGTAAATTCATCGCCTTGTGCGTTTTCTGTCCTGACTGCATCTCTTATCGCAACGCAGGCAGGGCTTTCAGGACACCGAACCACTAAAGCCGATACTTTTGCATGAAAATATCAGAGGAATGCTAATTTTTTGTTGTTTTCGCCCAATGGAAGCGGTAAAAGCGGCTAACATTTAAAGGGAATGGCGGCAATACAGCGTTGTCGGAGGAGAAAATTCATGATGATACGTGAACAGATCGAAGCAAAACTTAGGGCAGCGTTCGACCCGGTGTATCTTGAAGTCGTGGATGAAAGCTATCGCCACAACGTTCCTGCGGGCTCTGAAAGTCATTTTAAAGTGGTGTTGGTGAGCGATCGCTTCCTTGGCGAGCGTTTTCTTAATCGTCACCGTATGATTTACGGAACGTTGACTGAGGAACTATCAAGCACCGTGCACGCTCTGGCGTTGCATACCTATACAATCAAAGAGTGGGAAGGGCTACAGGATACCGTCTTTGCTTCTCCTCCTTGTCGCGGGGCTGGAAGTATCGCGTAGAAATCGCATTTGCAACCGCTGGAGCTTTTCCAGTATGTTGCGTGAAGATTTATGAGAAAACGGCCTGCGGGCCGTTTTGTTTTGCCTGGAAAATGTGCAATTCACGCATATTTACAGGCAAATTTGCTCGGGAAATGTGAAAAAAGCCGCAGCAGTGGGCGACAACCGTTCTCGACTCACAAAAGTGATGCCGCTATAATGCCGCGTCTTTTATTATGAATGTCTTCGGGATGATTCTGACGACAGGGAATGTGTTTCTGATTTGAAGAGGGCATCCCGGTTCTGCGAAGCAACCTGTTCGCGCTTCCAGAGTTGACCGAGCACTGTGATTTTTTTGAGGTAACAAGATGCAAGTTTCAGTTGAAACCACTCAGGGCCTTGGGCGCCGTGTAACGATTACTATCGCCGCTGACAGCATCGAGAATGCTGTCAAAAGCGAGCTGGTCAACGTAGCGAAAAAAGTTCGCATTGACGGCTTCCGTAAAGGCAAAGTGCCGATGAATGTTGTTGCTCAGCGTTATGGCGCATCTGTTCGCCAGGACGTGCTGGGTGACCTGATGAGCCGTAACTTCGTTGACGCGATCATCAAAGAAAAAATTAATCCGGCCGGCGCGCCGAACTACGTTCCGGGCGAATACAAGCTGGGTGAAGACTTCACCTACGCGGTAGAGTTCGAAGTTTATCCGGAAGTTGAACTGCAGGGTCTGGAAGCGATCGAAGTTGAAAAACCGGTTGTTGAAGTGACCGATGCTGACGTTGACACCATGCTGGATACTCTGCGTAAGCAGCAGGCGAACTGGAAAGACAAAGACGGCGCTGTTGATGCAGAAGATCGCGTGACCGTTGATTTCACCGGTTCCGTTGACGGCGAAGAGTTCGAAGGCGGCAAAGCCTCTGACTTCGTACTGGCGATGGGCCAGGGTCGTATGATCCCGGGCTTTGAAGACGGTATCAAAGGTCACAAGGCTGGCGAAGAGTTCACCATCGACGTGACCTTCCCGGAAGAGTACCACGCTGAAAACCTGAAAGGTAAAGCAGCTAAGTTCGTTATCAACCTGAAGAAAGTTGAAGAACGTGAACTGCCAGAGCTGACTGAAGAGTTCATCAAACGTTTCGGCGTTGAAGATGGTTCCGTAGCCGGTCTGCGCGCTGAAGTGCGTAAAAACATGGAGCGCGAGCTGAAAGGCGCCGTGCGTAACCGCGTTAAATCTCAGGCTATCGAAGGTCTGGTTAAAGCTAACGATATCGACGTTCCGGCTGCGCTGATCGACAGCGAAATCGACGTTCTGCGCCGTCAGGCTGCTCAGCGTTTCGGCGGTAACGAGAAACAGGCTCTGGAGCTGCCGCGTGAGCTGTTCGAAGAGCAGGCTAAACGCCGCGTTGTTGTTGGCCTGCTGCTGGGCGAAGTGATTCGTACCAACGAGCTGAAAGCTGACGAAGATCGCGTTAAAGGCCTGATCGAAGAGATGGCTTCCGCTTACGAAGATCCGAAAGAAGTGGTTGAGTTCTACAGCAAAAACAAAGAGCTGATGGACAACATGCGCAACGTCGCGCTGGAAGAGCAGGCCGTTGAAGCCGTGCTGGCGAAAGCTAAAGTGTCTGAAAAAGCCACTTCCTTCAGCGAACTGATGAACCAGCAGGCGTAATTTCGCCCCAAGGTTTAAGGTTTGAGCAAAAACCCGTTGCCGAAAGGCTGCGGGTTTTTTTATTGCAATGATAGCCTTAGGATGAGTGCGAAAAGGCGATTTCAGTGATAGCGTTACGACAAAAGATTGTTATGCTTGAATTATGGCAACGTCATCCCCATAACCGGGAGACGTAACTGCATTGGCATAATCATGCGCCGTAATGAAGCGTGCATCTATGCACTTCTGCCCGACGGCAGAAATTCTGGCTGATAATCCGTCCGTAAGGTTACAATCAGTGCAGCGGTTTTTTTCAAATTAATCCAGGAGACGGAAATGTCATACAGTGGCGAACGAGACAACTTTGCACCCCATATGGCCCTGGTGCCGATGGTCATTGAACAGACCTCACGCGGCGAACGTTCATTTGATATTTACTCCCGTCTGCTCAAGGAGCGCGTCATTTTTCTGACCGGCCAGGTAGAAGACCACATGGCTAACCTGATCGTGGCGCAGATGCTGTTTCTGGAAGCGGAAAACCCGGAAAAAGATATCTATCTGTACATTAACTCTCCGGGCGGGGTGATTACCGCCGGGATGTCTATCTATGACACCATGCAGTTCATCAAGCCTGACGTGAGCACCATTTGTATGGGCCAGGCGGCCTCAATGGGCGCGTTCCTGCTGACCGCCGGGGCGAAAGGCAAGCGTTTCTGCCTGCCGAACTCCCGCGTGATGATTCACCAGCCGCTGGGCGGCTACCAGGGCCAGGCGACGGATATCGAAATCCACGCCCGCGAAATCCTGAAAGTGAAAGGTCGCATGAATGAACTGATGGCACATCATACGGGTCAATCCCTTGAGCAGATCGAGCGCGATACCGAGCGCGATCGCTTCCTGTCTGCCTCAGAAGCAGTGGAATACGGCCTCGTTGACTCTATTTTGACTCATCGTAATTGATGCCCCAGGCGCAAGGGTGCCGCTATACTTGTTTGAAAGAGGGCGGCACAACGCTTCACAGCGGTTTGCGCCTGAGAATGGCATTTGCGTCGTCGTGTGCGGCACAAAGAACTTAATAAGAGGTTTGGACTCATGACAGATAAACGCAAAGATGGTTCGGGCAAACTGTTGTACTGCTCTTTTTGCGGCAAAAGCCAGCATGAAGTGCGTAAGCTAATCGCCGGGCCATCCGTGTATATCTGCGACGAATGCGTTGATTTATGTAACGACATCATTCGCGAAGAAATTAAAGAAGTCGCGCCGCATCGCGAGCGCAGCGCGCTGCCGACGCCGCACGAAATTCGCCATCATCTGGACGATTACGTTATCGGCCAGGAGCCGGCGAAAAAAGTGCTGGCGGTGGCGGTATACAATCACTACAAACGTCTGCGCAATGGCGATACCAGCAACGGCGTTGAGCTGGGCAAAAGTAACATTCTGCTGATCGGGCCGACCGGTTCCGGTAAAACGCTGCTGGCGGAAACGCTCGCGCGCCTGCTGGATGTGCCTTTCACCATGGCGGATGCCACCACCCTGACCGAAGCCGGCTACGTGGGTGAAGACGTTGAGAACATCATCCAGAAGCTGCTGCAGAAGTGCGACTACGACGTACAGAAAGCCCAGCGCGGTATCGTCTACATTGATGAAATCGATAAAATTTCCCGTAAATCGGATAACCCGTCGATCACTCGCGATGTTTCCGGCGAAGGCGTGCAGCAGGCGCTGCTGAAGCTTATTGAAGGTACCGTTGCCGCGGTTCCGCCGCAGGGCGGGCGTAAGCATCCGCAGCAGGAGTTCCTGCAGGTTGATACCTCTAAGATCCTGTTCATCTGCGGCGGCGCCTTTGCCGGTCTGGATAAGGTCATTTCCCACCGTGTTGAAACCGGTTCAGGTATTGGTTTCGGCGCGACGGTCAAGGCGAAGTCTGACAAAGCCAGCGAAGGCGAGCTGCTGTCTCAGGTTGAGCCGGAAGATCTGATCAAGTTTGGCCTGATTCCTGAGTTCATCGGGCGTCTGCCGGTTGTGGCGACCCTGAGCGAGCTGAGCGAAGAAGCGCTGATTCAGATCCTCAAAGAGCCGAAAAACGCCCTGACCAAGCAGTATCAGGCGCTGTTCAGCCTGGAAGGCGCTGAGCTGGAATTCCGCGACGAAGCGCTGGACGCTATCGCTAAGAAAGCGATGGCGCGTAAAACCGGGGCTCGCGGTCTGCGTTCTATCGTTGAAGCCGCGCTGCTCGATACCATGTACGATCTTCCGTCAATGGAAGACGTGGAAAAAGTGGTCATCGACGCTTCGGTTATCGATGGCCAGAGCAAGCCGCTGCTGATTTACGGCAAACCGGAAGCGCAGCAGGCATCTGGTGAATAATTAACCATTTTGCTCAAGCAGTTAACAAAAAGGGGGGATTTTATCTCCCCTTTTATTTTTCCTGCATTCCCGCCGTTGAATGTATGGAATACATCCCCATATACTGGTTTACATATTAACGGCGACGCGTCGTTGAGTTGCGTCGTCGGCTACCTGGCGGACTTTAAACTAAGAGAGAGCTCTATGAATCCTGAGCGTTCTGAACGCATTGAAATCCCCGTATTGCCGTTGCGCGATGTGGTGGTTTATCCGCACATGGTCATACCCCTGTTTGTAGGGCGGGAAAAATCTATCCGTTGCCTCGAAGCAGCCATGGATCATGATAAAAAAATCATGCTGGTTGCGCAGAAAGAAGCCTCGACGGATGAGCCGGGTGTAAACGATCTTTTCACCGTCGGGACCGTGGCGTCTATTTTGCAAATGCTGAAGCTACCGGACGGTACTGTCAAAGTGCTGGTCGAAGGTTTACAGCGCGCGCGCATCTCTGCGCTGTCTGATAACGGCGAGCATTTTTCGGCGAAGGCTGAATATCTTGAATCGCCGGCGATTGACGAACGCGAGCAGGAAGTGCTGGTTCGTACGGCCATCAGCCAGTTTGAAGGCTACATCAAGCTGAACAAGAAAATCCCACCGGAAGTGCTGACGTCGCTGAATAGCATTGACGATCCGGCGCGCCTGGCGGATACCATCGCTGCGCATATGCCGCTGAAGCTGGCGGACAAACAGTCCGTGCTGGAGATGTCCGACGTTAACGAACGTCTGGAATATCTGATGGCGATGATGGAGTCGGAAATCGATCTGCTGCAGGTTGAGAAGCGCATTCGCAACCGCGTGAAAAAACAGATGGAGAAATCTCAGCGCGAGTACTATCTGAATGAGCAAATGAAAGCCATTCAAAAAGAGCTCGGCGAGATGGACGACGCCCCGGACGAGAACGAAGCGCTGAAGCGTAAGATCGACGCGGCGAAAATGCCGAAAGAGGCAAAAGAGAAAACCGAAGCGGAACTGCAGAAGCTGAAAATGATGTCCCCGATGTCGGCGGAAGCGACCGTCGTTCGCGGCTACATCGACTGGATGGTGCAGGTACCGTGGAACGCCCGCAGCAAGGTCAAAAAAGACCTGCGTCAGGCTCAGGAGATCCTCGACACCGATCACTACGGCCTTGAGCGCGTGAAGGATCGTATTCTTGAGTACCTCGCGGTGCAGAGCCGTGTTAACAAGCTCAAAGGGCCGATCCTGTGCCTGGTTGGGCCTCCGGGGGTCGGTAAAACCTCTCTCGGCCAATCCATCGCCAAAGCCACCGGACGTAAGTACGTGCGTATGGCGCTGGGCGGCGTGCGTGATGAAGCGGAAATCCGCGGTCACCGTCGTACCTATATTGGCTCAATGCCGGGCAAACTGATCCAGAAAATGGCCAAAGTGGGCGTTAAAAACCCGCTGTTCTTACTGGATGAGATCGACAAGATGTCTTCGGACATGCGCGGCGATCCGGCCTCGGCGCTGCTGGAGGTGTTGGATCCGGAACAGAACGTGGCCTTTAACGATCACTATCTGGAAGTGGATTACGATCTCAGCGACGTGATGTTTGTCGCGACCTCCAACTCCATGAACATTCCGGCGCCGCTGCTGGATCGTATGGAAGTGATCCGTCTCTCCGGCTACACCGAGGATGAGAAGCTGAACATCGCCAAACGCCACCTGCTGTCAAAACAGATTGAGCGTAACGCGCTCAAAAAAGGCGAGCTGACGGTGGATGACAGCGCGATTATCGGCATTATCCGCTACTACACGCGTGAAGCGGGCGTGCGTGGTCTGGAGCGCGAAATCTCGAAACTGTGCCGTAAGGCGGTAAAACAGCTGCTGCTGGATAAATCGCTGAAGCACATCGAGATTAACGGCGACAACCTGCATGACTTCCTTGGCGTGCAGCGCTATGACTATGGCCGGGCGGATAGCGAAAACCGCGTGGGTCAGGTGACGGGTCTGGCGTGGACGGAAGTGGGCGGCGATCTGCTGACCATTGAAACCGCCTGCGTTCCGGGTAAAGGTAAGCTGACCTATACCGGTTCACTGGGTGAGGTGATGCAGGAGTCCATCCAGGCTGCGCTGACCGTGGTGCGTTCGCGTGCGGATAAGCTGGGTATCAACTCAGACTTTTACGAAAAACGCGATATTCACGTGCACGTGCCGGAAGGCGCTACGCCGAAAGATGGCCCAAGCGCAGGTATCGCGATGTGTACCGCGCTGGTTTCCTGTCTGACGGGCAATCCGGTGCGCGCCGATGTGGCGATGACCGGGGAAATTACCCTCCGTGGTCAGGTGTTGCCAATCGGTGGTCTGAAGGAAAAACTGCTGGCCGCGCACCGCGGCGGCATTAAGACTGTTCTGATTCCTGATGAAAACAAACGTGACCTTGAAGAAATTCCAGATAACGTTATCGCCGATTTAGATATCCATCCGGTGAAACGAATCGAGGAAGTTCTGGCACTTGCACTGCAGAACGAGCCGTTTGGTATGGAAGTCGTCACGGCAAAATAGTGATTTCGCGCAAATTGCGCTAAGAAAAATAGGGCTGGTAAGTAAATTCGTACTTGCCAGCCTTTTTTTGTGTAGCTAACTTAGATCGCTGGCAGGGGGGTCAATTACAACTCTGTTGTAAGGGCATGACAGTCCTGATATAACTGCTGCGCGGTCGCGCCACGAAGGATTCTGGTGCGATATAAATTATAAAGAGAGGAAGAGAACAGTGAATAAATCTCAACTGATTGACAAAATTGCTGCCGGTGCGGACATTTCTAAAGCCGCAGCTGGACGTGCGTTAGATGCTTTAATCGCTTCTGTTACTGAATCTCTGCAGGCTGGGGATGACGTTGCGCTGGTAGGGTTTGGTACTTTTGCTGTTAAAGAGCGCGCTGCCCGTACCGGCCGCAATCCGCAAACAGGCAAAGAAATTACCATTGCTGCTGCTAAAGTACCGGGTTTCCGTGCAGGTAAAGCGCTGAAAGACGCGGTAAACTGATCGACTTCCCCACTGGGGTCTGTGACGAAGTACAAGGGCGCATCGTAAGATGTGCCTTTTTTATTTGCCAGAATGAGACTTAATGTGACTTTATACGCACTTGTGGGCTGACAATCACCCCGTTTTCTTGTCAAAATACGTCCTCACGCGCGGCGGCCATCACATGCTATGCTGCGCGAGCTAAAGTCATCTACAGCGGAGCGTTGTTACACCATGATGGACAACCTACGCACGGCCGCCAACAGCGTCGTGCTCAAGATTATTTTCGGTATCATTATCGTCTCGTTCATTTTGACCGGGGTGAGTGGTTACCTGATTGGCGGTGGTAACAACTATGCCGCAAAAGTTAATGACCAGGAGATTGGTCGCGCACAGTTTGAAAATGCCGTTGCCAGCGAGCGTAATCGCATGCAGCAGCAGCTTGGCGACCAGTTCTCAGAACTGGCGGCCAATGAAAATTACATGAAGACCATGCGTCAGCAGGTGCTGAACCGTCTGATTGACGAGGCGCTGCTCGATCAGTATGCCCGTGAGCTGGGTCTCAACATCAGCGACGACCAGGTGAAGCAGGCTATCTTCCAGACCCAGGCTTTCCAGGCGGATGGCAAATTTGATAACGAGCGCTTCAGCCGTATTGTTAATCAGATGGGGATGACGACGGATCAGTACGCGCAGGCGCTTCGTAATCAGCTGACGACTCAGCAGCTGATCAACGCCGTAGCCGGTACCGACTTTATGCTGCCGGGCGAATCCGACCAGCTGGCGGCGCTGGTTTCTCAACAGCGCGTCGTTCGTGAAGCGACTATTGACGTAAACGCGCTGGCGGCGAAGCAAACCGCAACCGACGATGAAATCAACGCGTTCTACCAGCAGAACCAGGCGCGTTTTATGGCGCCTGAGCAGTTCCGCGTCAGCTACATCAAGCTGGACGCTGCCAGCATGCAGGAAAACGTCTCTGACGAAGAAATTCAGTCATGGTACGACCAGCATCAGGATCAGTTCACTCAGCCGCAGCGTAACCGCTACAGCATCATCCAGACCAAAACCGAAGCGGATGCGCAGGCGGTGCTTGATGAGCTGAAGAAAGGCGCTGACTTCGCCACGCTGGCCAAAGAAAAATCAACCGATATTATCTCTGCCCGCAGCGGCGGTGATATGGGGTGGCTGGAAGATGCGGCGACCGTGCCAGAGCTGAAAGAGGCCGGTCTGAAAGAAAAAGGCCAGCTTTCTGGCGTAATTAAATCCTCCGTTGGGTTCCTGGTTGCCCGTCTGGACGATGTTCAGGCAGCACAGGTTAAACCGCTGGCTGAGGTTCGCGACGATATTGCGGCGAAAGTGAAGCAGGAAAAAGCCCTGGATGCGTACTATGCCCTGCAGCAGAAAGTGAGCGACGCGGCGAGCAACGATAACGAGTCGCTGGCGGGCGCAGCCCAGGTTGCCGGTCTTAAAGTGGTTGAAACCGGCTGGTTTGGCCGCGACAGCCTGCCGCAAGAGCTGAATTTCAAGCCGGTCTCTGAAGCTATCTTCAACGGCGGCCTGGTGGGCGAGAACGGCACGCCGGGCAGCAACTCCGATATCATCACCGTCGACGGCGATCGTGCGTTTGTTCTGCGCATCAGCGAGCATAAACCGGAAGCGGTGAAACCGCTGGCGGATGTAAAAGCGCAGGTGAGCGATATTGTGAAGCACACGAAAGCGGAACAGCAGGCGAAGCTGGATGCCGACAAGCTGCTGACGGCCCTGAAAGAGGGCAAAGGCGATGAAGCGATGAAAGCCGCAGGCCTGAGCTTTGGTGCGCCGCAGACGCTGTCACGCACCGGTCAGGAAGCGCTGAGCCAGTCCGTCTTTGCACTTCCGCTGCCGCAGGCGGGTAAGCCAAGCTACGGCGTGGGCTCCGATCTGCAGGGCAACGTGGTGCTGCTGGCGCTGGACGAAGTGAAAGCGGGTACGATGCCGGAAGAGCAGAAAAAAGCGATGATTCAGGGGATCACCCAGAATAACGCCCAGATCGCTTTCGAAGCGCTGATGAGCAACCTGCGTAAAGTGGCGAAAATTAAGCTCGGCGACATTATCGATCAGCAACAATAATTACGTGCTGCTTCGCAAAAGCAAGTAACGTGATGTCATTCTCAAAGGCCGCTTTCGCGGCCTTTTCCATTTCTGCATTTTGCCTTTTGTACTCTTTTCCCTTCGTCGCTATCGTGACCTTGCTGTCTACAAACAAGGAGATAACAGCATGAAACGAGGAATGAAAACGCTTATTGCCGCCGTACTGGTTTGCGCGGCGGGGAGTCAGATAGCGCAGGCGGCGCCTTCTGCCGGCAAAGCGTCGGCGCCGGTAAAGGAAAGCGTGCAGTCGCCGCAGTCAAAAGCGCCGGATGCGTTAAATGCGGCGGATAGTGAAGGCACCAGGGTGAGTATCAATAACGCCAGCGCGGAAGAGCTGGCTAAGGCGCTGAATGGCGTCGGCCTGAAGAAAGCGCAGGCTATAGTGAGCTATCGCGAAGAGTACGGGCCATTTAAAACCGTTGACGATCTTAAGCAGGTACCCGGAATGGGCAACTCGCTGGTAGAGAGAAATCTGTCACATCTGAAGCTGTAAATTTTCAGCGAAAGTTTGCACAGTCGTCATTATTTGCCAGACTGAAGAGGTCACGCCAGTGGTGTGACCTCTGACCTCAAAACAACAATTAAAGATAAGGCATTTGCGCTATGCAGACACAAATCAAAGTTCGCGGCTATCATCTGGATGTCTATCAGCACGTTAACAATGCGCGTTATCTGGAGTTTCTCGAAGAAGCGCGTTGGGATGGCCTGGAAAGCAGCCCGGCCTTCCACTGGATGACCGCTCGCAACATCGCCTTTGTGGTGGTCAATATCAATATCAACTACCGCCGACCGGCGGTACTAGGCGATGTGTTAACCGTCACCAGCAAGCTCGAACAGCTGAACGGAAAAAGCGGGACGTTAAGCCAGGTGGTCACCCTCAACCCTAACGGCGAAGTGGTCGCCGATGCGCTTATCACTTTTGTCTGTATCGATCTAAAAACGCAGAAAGCGCTGCCGCTTGAGGGCGAACTGCGGGAGAAGCTGGAGCAGCTTGAGCCTCGCTAACAGGCCAGCCGGAGGGGGATGTCCCGGAGGCGGTGCTGCGCACCTGTCCGGGCTACGTTTCCTCAGCTGTCTGCGATTCGGTAGCGCGGGCTACGCGTCCTCAGCAGCCTGCGATCCGGTAGCCCGGGCAGGCGCATCGCGCCGTCCCCGGGAGCAAGCGCACAGAAAGTGGCAGTACTTCCCCGAAGGCGCTGCTGCGTATCTGACCGGGCTATGCATCGTAAGTCGCCTGCGATCCCGCCACGCCGCCGGGAAGTAACCGGTTACTGGAGCCCGGTTTTCTGCTTCATCACCGTCATCACCCCAACCTTATCGCCCAGATACTGGCTCAGCCCGTTAGCGCGGAGGTTACAGGCGGCGCACTGCCCGCAGCCGTCGCCTTTAATACCGTTATAGCAGGTGAGGGTTTCATGGCGCACCAGGTCGAGCTGGCCCCAGTAATCGGCCAGGGCCCACGTTTCGGCTTTGTTAAGCCACATCAGCGGCGTCTCAAAGCGAATATCTTTCGCCATACCGAGGCTGACGGCATGGTGCAGCGCTTTCACGAACTCGTCGCGGCAGTCCGGGTAGCCCGAAAAGTCGGTCTCGCAAACGCCGGTGATAATGGCTTCCGCCTTCACCTGATACGCGTAAATGGCCGTCAGGGTTAAAAACAGAATGTTGCGCCCGGGTACGAAGGTATTCGGGATGCCGCTGGCGTCCGGTTCATAATCCGGAACCGGAATGCTATCGCGGGTCAGGCTGCTGACCGCCAGTTCGTTAAGCAGGGTGACATCAAGGACTTTATGGGCCACGGCCCCCAGCTTTAGCGCCAGTTCGCGAGCAACGTCAATCTCCGCGCGATGACGTTGGCCATAATCAAAAGTGACGCAATGCACTTCATCATACTGTTGCAGAGCCTGCACCAGGCAGGTCGTCGAATCTTGTCCTCCGCTGAAGACAACTACGGCGCGTTTCATGGTAATTCCTGACAATCGAAGTGAGGCGCATATGGTAGCGCCTGATGAACGTGACCACCAGCCCCGTCACGGCGCAGAGGCCGGTAGCCAGGCGCTGGCGAAATCAAACCAGCCGCGCGCGTTTAGCCGTAGTCCGTTGACCCCCGGCGGCGCGCTGATGCGATAATTATAATTAAACAGCGGCGTCATGATGGCATCGTCCATCAGGCTGTTAAAGACGTTGCGCAACGCTTCGCTACGGCTGCGTCCGTCCGGTAGGGCCTGAACGGCATCCAGCGTCGCCTGGAGATGCGCATATTGCGCCCCGGTCAGCAAATTAGGCCACAGCACGTCGCAGCGTAGCCACTGCTCCAGCGCATAGACCGGCGCTTCGCCAATCAGGCGGTCGCCCATCATCAGGTCCGCCTGTGCAAACTGCTGGCAGCCATCCCAGTTTTTCGCATCATGGAAAATAATCGTCAGCTCACAGCCCAGCTCCGCCAGCCGTTGACGAAGCCGATCCGCCATGGCGTGTAGCTCTACGGGGAGGTGATAGAGCAGCGTAAGCCGTTCGGGCAGAGGGGTATCATGATTTTCAGGCCACTGCGGAATAGACCAGCCCGGCAATACTTCGTTGCTGGGCGCGATCAGATCCTCATCCAGCGGCAGGGTTTCTAACAGGGTGGAGCGATGAATCAGCGAGACCAGCCTTTGCGCCTGCGCTTTGTTAAGACGAGGGCTCTGGCGCAGCGTCAGATAGCAAAAGCCGAGGCTAATACTGTTGCTGACCTGACGTAGTCTGGTCAGTTCGTCAGGATCGCCAATGGTTATCTGTACCGGATGACGACAGCTGGTGCCCAGATCCTGCTCGAACAGCTGCGGCGTGATCCAGTATTCCACGGCCTGCAGCAGCGGGTGAGTGAGATGATAGCGCTGATGGTTTTCCAGCCGCACCAGGTCCGGAGTAAATCGCTTCAGGCGAAACGGTCCGCTGCCGATCGCCGGATCGTCAGGATGCGCCAGCACGCTGCAGTAGCTGGCAAGGCGGAACGGCAGCCAATAATCGGCGCGATGCAGGGTGATAGTCAGACACTGGGAGTGGGTGACGCTAATCTCGCTGATACTGGCGAACAGCGTGCGCAGCGCGGGCAGCTGCAGCAGCATCAGGAGCCGCTGCTGCAGCTGTGAGGTTTTAATCGGATCGCCGTTGTGCCAGAACAGGGTAGAACGAATATAAAAGTGCCAGCGCAGGCCGTCAGGCGACACCTCCCAGTGATGGGCTAAATCGCCTATCGGACAGGTACTCTGCGCATCAAATCGGGTCAGACCGGAAAATATCTCCCCGGCCAGGTGCTGCTCCGCGCGTCCCGGCATAAAACCCGGGCGCAGCGGCTCCAGCGGACGGTAGTAAGGAATACGCAGGGTCGGCGTATTGTTCTGCCATTGGCCGCCGAGAAAGGGGGAAAGCAGCGCTTTAAGCTCCACCGGCGCCAGCTGGGCCAGTTCGAGGGCATTTTGCTGCTGCCCTTTATTCAGCGCCTGCTCCATCATCTCATTGCGCAGCGCTTCCGGCGCTTTATAAAACTGAAGTAGCCCGCGCTTTCCGCGACCGGAGCTGGCCTGCCAGCTTAGCCAGCCGGACTCTTGCGCCTGGCGCAGCAGGGTTCGAATGTGGCGTTCGCTGCAAAAGCAGCGTTCGGCCAGCTCGCCGACGGTTACCTGCTGCGGCTCTCCGGCGGAGGGCTGCCAGAGTCGCTGGTACTGATGCAGACGGTTTAATAGCCTCATCGCTGTGTAATCCTGCGTAGATTGGTAAACCCGGAACAATAAAATTTATCTATTCACTATTACTTCCGTATATCTCAGGCAATACTGCAACACAAGCAAAATCCACCACGATTTGGGGAGCAGAAGATGGCAAGACTGGCTGCATTCGATATGGACGGTACGCTACTGATGCCGGACCATCGTCTGGGAGAAAAAACGCTTTCGACGCTCAAACGTCTGCGCGATCGCGACATCACCCTGACTTTCGCCACCGGTCGTCATGCTCTGGAAATGCGCCACGTTATCGGGGAGTTCTCTCTGGATGCGTTTTTAATCACCGGCAACGGGACGCGCATTCACTCTCTGGAAGGTGAGGAGCTGTATCGCCGCGATCTGGCTCCCGATGTGGCGGAAGAGGTGCTGCACAGCGCCTGGGAAACCACGGCAAGTATGCATTTCTTTAACGACGGCGGCTGGTACACCGGGCAGGCGATCCCGGAATTACTGAAAGCGCACGTCTTTAGCGGTTTTCGTTATCAGCTGTACGATCCAAAGCGGATGCCGGCGCATCAGGTCACTAAAATCTGCTTCTGCGGCGATCATGACGATTTGCGGCGGCTAAGGCTTCAACTGAGTGAAGCGCTGGGCGGCCGGGCGGATCTCTGTTTTTCGGCGATGGATTGCCTTGAAGTGTTGCCTGGCGGCTGTAACAAAGGCGCGGCGCTGGCGGTATTAAGCCAGCATCTGGGGCTGACGATGCAGGATTGCATGGCGTTCGGTGACGCCATGAACGACCTGGAAATGCTCGGCAGCGTCGGGCGCGGCGTGATTATGGGCAATGCGATGAATCAGCTGAAAGCGGAACTCCCACATCTACCGGTTATTGGCGACTGCCGTCATCAGGCCGTCTCCCACTTTTTGACTCATTGGCTGGATAATCCCGATCTTCCTTATTCCCCCGAATAAAGAGACCCTGCCAGCAAGCCAGATATCCTGTGATATCTGGCTTCTTTTATTTTGCCTGCAGCAGGTCGGCGATTTGTGCCTGCCATGGGGAGATATCGCCAATATTGGCCGCTACCCACTGCGGGTTGTAGTAGGTTTCCAGATAACGTTCACCGCTGTCGCACAGCAGCGTGACGAGAGAGCCGGTGCGTCCCTCTTCGCGCATCCGCACGGCCAGCTGCAGTACGCCCCACATGTTGGTGCCGGTGGAGGCGCCGACCTTACGTCCGAGCAGCGTTTCCAGCCATAGCGCGGTGGCGACGCTGGCGGCATCCGGTACCCGCAGCATCTCATCGACCACGTCGGGAATAAACGACGGTTCGACGCGCGGGCGGCCGATGCCCTCAATTTTACTGCCGACCGGGCTGCGCAGGCTGGCGTCGCGGCTCTGCCAGTAGTCCATAAACACCGAGTTTTGTGGGTCAACCACCAGCAGCTGCGTATCGTAGCCCTGACAGCGAATGTAGCGTCCGATGGTGGCAGAGGTGCCCCCGGTGCCCGCGCTCATCACGATATACGACGGCTGCGGATGCAACTCGTGGTTCATCTGACGAAAGATACTGTCGGCGATATTATTGTTTCCCCGCCAGTCGGTCGCCCGTTCGGCATAGGTAAACTGATCCATATAATGGCCGTTCAGCTCGCGGGCCAGGGTTTCGGAGGCGGCATAGATTTCGCAGGCGCTATCGACGAAGTGGCAGCGGCCGCCGTAGAACTCAATTTGTTCAATTTTACGTTTTGCCGTACAGGAAGGCATCACGGCGATAAACGGCAGGCCTAAGAGACGGGCGAAGTAGGCTTCAGAGACGGCGGTCGAACCGGAAGAGGATTCGATAATCGTTGTCCCTTCTTTAATCCAGCCGTTGCACAGACCATAGAGAAACAGCGAGCGGGCCAGGCGGTGCTTCAGGCTACCGGTTGGATGGGTGCTTTCATCTTTCAGGTAGAGCTGGATCCCCGGGAACCCCGGAAGCGCCAGACGAATAAGGTGCGTGTCGGCGGAACGCTGATAATCGGCATTAATTTCACTAATCGCGTGTTTAACCCAGGCGCTGTTCATCTCAAATTCCTGTTTGTCATTTTGTGCCTAGCTTAGCGGAAATCGAAGGAAAAATTGTTGCCATTTAGCCTTTCAATTACAATGAATGGAGTAAATTTTTCTCCCAAGGTGCCCTATGTTAGATAAAATTGACCGTAAGCTGCTTTCTTTACTGCAAACCGACTGCACCCTCTCTTTGCAGGCGCTGGCCGATGCCGTTAATCTGACCACCACGCCCTGCTGGAAGCGCCTGAAGCGGCTGGAAGATGAAGGTATTCTGCGTGGGCGCGTCGCGCTGCTGGATGCGGAAAAGGTCGGGCTTGGGCTGACGGCGTTTGTGCTGATTAAGACTCAGCATCACAGTAGCGACTGGTATTGCCGCTTCGTCAGCGAAGTCACGCAGATGGCGGAGGTTCTTGGTTTCTGGCGTATGGCGGGGGAGTATGACTATCTGCTGCGGGTCCAGGTGGCGGATATGAAGAACTACGATGATTTTTATAAACGCCTGGTTAACAGCGTGCCGGGGCTCTCGGATGTGACTTCGAGTTTTGCCATGGAACAGATAAAATACACCACTGCCTTGCCGATTGATTAACGGCATCAGCCGCTACGAATTACACACTCAGGATTTAACTGCTTGCGATTATTTGCCCAACTTAGCTGGTATTTCCGCCGGGAGTGGCGTCGTTACCTCGGCGCTATTGCTCTGCTGATCGTCATTGCCATTCTGCAACTGGTGCCGCCAAAGGTGGTGGGTATCGTGGTTGACGGCGTAACAAAACAACATTACACCGCGGAAAAGGTGTGGATATGGATCGGCCTGCTGGTCGTTATTGCGGTGATGGTCTATCTGCTGCGCTACGTCTGGCGCGTATTGCTTTTCGGCGCCTCTTATCAGCTGGCCGTCGAACTGCGCGAGGATTTCTATCGCCAGCTCAGCCGCCAGCATCCGGCCTTTTACCTGCGCCACCGTACCGGCGATCTGATCGCTCGCGCCACCAACGATGTGGATCGGGTGGTGTTCGCCGCCGGCGAGGGGGTATTAACCCTGGTTGACTCGCTGGTCATGGGCTGCGCGGTGCTAATTGTCATGTCGACGCAAATCAGCTGGCAGTTAACTCTGCTGGCGCTGCTGCCCATGCCGCTGATGGCGCTGGCGATTAAGCGTAACGGCGATGCGTTACACGAACGCTTTCGCGTCGCGCAGGCGGCCTTCTCCAGCCTCAACGACCGCACCCAGGAGAGCCTGACCAGCATCCGCATGATCAAAGCCTTTGGCCTCGAAGACCGACAGTCGGCGCTGTTTGCCGCCGACGCCGCGGATACCGGGGCGAAAAACATGCGCGTGGCGCGTATCGACGCCCGCTTTGACCCGACGATTTATATCGCTATCGGGACCGCTAACCTGCTGGCCATCGGCGGCGGCAGCTGGATGGTGATCCAGGGCAGCCTGACCCTGGGTCAGCTCACCAGCTTTGTGATGTACCTCGGCCTGATGATCTGGCCAATGCTGGCGCTGGCGTGGATGTTTAACATCGTTGAGCGCGGCAGCGCGGCCTATGCGCGCATTCGCACCATGCTGGAGGAGGCGCCGGTGGTGAACGACGGCAGCGAGCCGACGCCGGAAGGCCGCGGTACGCTTAGCGTCGCCGTGTGCGAGTTTATCTACCCGCAGGCGAACAAGGTCTCGCTGGAAAAGGTCAACTTTACGCTCCAGCCCGGGCAGATGCTGGGGATTTGCGGGCCGACCGGCTCCGGCAAGAGCACCATTCTGGCGCTGATTCAGCGCCACTTTGACGTGACTGAAGGCGATATCCGCTTCCACGACGTTCCCCTGACCCGGCTACAGCTGGATAGCTGGCGCGCACGTCTGGCGGTGGTTAATCAGACACCGTTCCTGTTCTCCGATACCGTCGCCAGCAACATCGCCCTCGGTAAACCGGACGCCACGCAGGAGCAAATCGAGCACGTTGCGCGGCTTGCCAGCGTGCATGAGGATATCCTGCGCCTGCCGCAGGGGTATAACACCGAAGTCGGCGAGCGCGGCGTGATGCTTTCCGGCGGGCAAAAGCAGCGAATTTCCATCGCCCGCGCGCTGCTGCTGGAGGCGGAGATTCTGATCCTTGATGATGCGCTGTCGGCGGTGGACGGCAGAACGGAGCACCAGATTTTGCATAACCTGCGGCAGTGGGGAGAGGGGCGGACGGTGATCATTAGCGCCCATCGCCTGTCGGCGTTGACCGAGGCCAGCGAAATTCTGGTGATGCAGCACGGGCATATTTCCCAGCGCGGTCGCCATGAGGCGCTGGCGACGCAGCCGGGCTGGTATCGGGATATGTACCGTTATCAGCAGCTGGAAGCGGCGCTGGATGATGTCCCGCAGGAAGATAAGGAGGTCGCCGGTGCGTAGTTTCACTGAACTCTGGCCGACGTTAAAGCGCCTGCTGGCCTACGGCTCCCCGTGGCGTAAACCGCTGATGATAGCGGTTGCCATTATGTGGGTTGCGGCGGTCGCGGAAGTCAGCGGCCCGCTGCTGATCAGCTATTTCATCGACAATATGGTGGCGAAGCACTCGCTGCCGTTGAAGCTGGTCTGCGGCCTCGCCGCGGCCTACATTGGCCTGCAACTCCTTGCCGCTGGCCTGCATTACTGCCAGGCGCTGCTGTTTAATCGCGCGGCGGTCGGCGTGGTGCAGCAGCTGCGCAGCGATGTGATGGACGCCGCGCTGCGTCAGCCGCTCAGCGAGTTTGATACGCAGCCGGTCGGGCAGCTCATCTCGCGGGTTACCAACGATACCGAAGTGATCCGCGATCTCTACGTGACCGTGGTGGCGACCGTGCTGCGTAGCGCCGCTTTGATTGGCGCGATGCTGGTGGCGATGTTCAGCCTTGACTGGCGGATGGCGCTGGTGGCTATCGCTATTTTCCCGGCGGTGCTGATCGTGATGATGATTTATCAGCGCTACAGCACGCCCATCGTCAGGCGGGTTCGCGCCTGGCTGGCGGACATCAACGACGGTTTTAATGAAGTGATTAACGGCATGGGCGTCATCCAGCAGTTCCGCCAGCAGGCGCGGTTCGGCGAGCGGATGCGCGAGGCCAGCTACGCCCACTATCTGGCGCGTATGCAAACCCTGCGTCTTGATGGCTTCCTGCTGCGCCCACTGCTGAGCCTCTTCTCTTCATTAATTCTCTGCGGCCTGCTGATGCTGTTTGGTTTCAGCAGCAGCGGAACGATCGAAGTCGGGGTGCTATACGCCTTTATTAGCTATCTTGGGCGACTGAACGAGCCGCTGATTGAGCTGACCACCCAGCAGTCAATGCTGCAGCAGGCGGTCGTGGCGGGCGAGCGCGTCTTCGAGCTCATGGACAAACCGCGTCAGGCGTGGGGTGAAGATAGCGAGCCGCTGCGCAGCGGGGCGATGAGTATCGATCATGTCTCTTTTGCCTACCGCGACGATAGCCTGGTGTTGCAGGATATTAATCTCGATATCCCGTCCCGCAGCTTTGTGGCGCTGGTTGGTCATACCGGGAGCGGTAAAAGCACCCTGGCCAGCCTGATGATGGGCTACTACCCGTTAACCCAGGGAGAGATTCGCATCGACGGTCGTCCGCTTTCTTCCTTAAGCCACAGCGCGCTGCGGCAGGGGATTGCGATGGTGCAGCAGGATCCGGTGGTGCTGGCTGACACCTTCTATGCCAACGTCACCCTCGGTCGCGACATCAGCGAAGAGCAGGTGTGGGAAGCGCTGGAAGCGGTACAGCTGGCGGCGCTGGCCCGTGAAATGGAAAACGGTATTTATACGCTGCTGGGCGAGCAGGGGAATAATCTCTCCGTTGGCCAGAAACAGCTGCTGGCGCTGGCGCGGGTGCTGGTCGATACGCCGCAGGTGCTGATTCTTGATGAGGCGACGGCCAATATCGATTCCGGTACCGAGCAGGCGATTCAGCAGGCTCTGGCTCGGGTGCGCGAGCACACCACGCTGGTGGTGATTGCGCACCGCTTATCGACCATCGTCGAGGCCGATACGATCCTGGTACTGCACCGCGGTCAGGCCGTTGAGCGCGGAAGCCACCAGCAGCTGCTGGCGGCCAGAGGCCGCTACTGGCAGATGTATCAGCTGCAGCTGGCTGGCGAAGAGCTGGCGGCCAGCGCGCAGGAAGAGTCGCTTATCGCCTGATGCACCATAAACAGGCAGCGGCGCCGCCGCGGCCTGAGGTGGTGCAAAATCGTCACAAGCTGCGCACTGAAATGGTGCAGTTTCAGGCAAAAGAGGCATTTTGCCGCTTCGTTTCCGCCGAATTATTCTCCTTCCTCCTCAAAAAGGGCCGCCTGGCGGTCCTTTTTCATTTCTGGCATAGCCCTTGCTTTATTAGAGACGTGTTAGCTGCGGCCATTACCGAATTCTGACTGGAGGGGACTTATGAAGCTGGTTACCGTGGTAATCAAACCATTCAAACTGGAAGACGTGCGTGAAGCATTATCTTCAATGGGTATTCAGGGCCTGACGGTCACTGAAGTTAAAGGGTTCGGCCGTCAGAAAGGCCACGCGGAGCTCTATCGCGGCGCGGAATATAGCGTCAATTTTCTGCCGAAAGTGAAGATTGACGTCGCGATTGCCGACGATCAGCTGGACGAAGTCGTCGATGTCATCAGTAAAGCGGCTTACACCGGAAAGATTGGCGACGGCAAAATCTTTGTCGCCGAGCTGCAGCGCGTGATTCGCATCCGTACCGGCGAATCAGACGAAGCGGCACTGTAACTTTCAGACCACACAGTGATGGGGAACGAAACAATGAAGATAGCAACAATGAAAACAGGTCTGGGAGCGTTGGCTCTCCTTCCGGGGCTGGCGATGGCCGCACCGGCGGTCGCGGACAAAGCCGACAACGCTTTTATGATGATTTGCACCGCGCTGGTGCTGTTTATGACGATTCCGGGCATCGCGCTGTTCTACGGCGGGCTGATCCGCGGTAAAAACGTTCTCTCCATGCTGACGCAGGTCATCGTGACGTTTGCGCTGGTCTGCGTACTGTGGGTGGTTTATGGCTACACGCTGGCCTTCGGCGCTGGCGGCAGCTTCTTCGGCAACTTCGACTGGGTACTGCTGAAAAATATTGAACTGAAAGCGCTGATGGGGAGCTTCTATCAGTACATCCACGTTGCTTTCCAGGGCTCCTTTGCCTGTATTACCGTTGGCCTGATCGTCGGTGCGCTGGCGGAACGTATTCGTTTCTCGGCGGTACTGATATTCGTTGTGGTATGGATGACGCTCTCTTATGTGCCGATTGCGCACATGGTATGGGGCGGCGGTCTGTTGGCTACGCACGGCGCGCTTGATTTCGCCGGCGGTACGGTTGTTCACATCAACGCCGCGGTCGCGGGGCTGGTGGGCGCCTACATGATGGGCAAACGCGTCGGCTTTGGTAAAGAAGCGTTTAAACCGCATAACCTGCCGATGGTTTTCACCGGCACCGCCATCCTCTACGTTGGCTGGTTCGGCTTTAACGCCGGTTCAGCAAGCGCGGCGAACGAAATTGCCGGTCTGGCGTTCGTTAACACCGTGGTTGCAACGGCGGCGGCTATCCTGGCATGGACCTTCGGCGAGTGGGCAACCCGCGGCAAGCCGTCACTGCTGGGCGCCTGTTCAGGGGCGATTGCCGGTCTGGTCGGCATCACTCCGGCCTGTGGCTACATCGGCGTTGGCGGCTCGCTGATTGTGGGTATCGCTGCGGGCCTTGCGGGTCTGTGGGGCGTCACCGTTCTGAAACGCTGGCTGCGCGTTGATGACCCGTGCGATGTGTTTGGCGTCCACGGCGTCTGCGGTATCGTAGGTTGCATCCTGACCGGTATCTTCGCCGCGACTTCTCTGGGCGGTGTGGGCTACGCGGAAGGCGTCACCATGGGCCATCAGGTTCTGGTACAGCTGGAAAGCATCGGTATCACCATTGTCTGGTCCGGCATCGTCGCCTTTATCGGTTACAAGGTTGCCGATATGACCGTTGGCCTGCGCGTACCGGAAGATCAAGAGCGTGAAGGGCTGGACGTAAACAGCCACGGCGAAAACGCCTACAACGCCTGATAAAACGAGTTATCTCCTGAAGCTGCAGAGCCTCCCCTCGGGGAGGCTCTGCTTTTTTATGCGTTGCGATTACGCATGACGCCTTCCTGCACCGTGGAAGCCACCAGCGTACCGTCCTGAGTGTAGAACTCGCCGCGGACAAAACCGCGCGCGCTGGAGGCGGAGGTGCTCTCAACGCTGTACAGCAGCCAGTCGTTGATGTTGAACGGGCGGTGGAACCACATTGAGTGATCGATGGTGGCAACCTGCATGCCCGGCTCCAGAAAACCGACGCCGTGAGGCTGCAGGGCAACGGGCAGGAAGTTAAAATCCGAAGCGTAGCCCAGCAGAGACTGATGGGTGCGGAGATCTTCCGGCACTGCGCCGTTGGCGCGGATCCAGACCTGACGCGTTGGTTCTGCAACGTGTCCTTTCAGAGGGTTATGGAATTCGACCGGGCGAATCTCCAGCGGTTTATCGCAGAGAAATTTCTCTTTGACCTGCGGCGGCAGCAGGTGGGCCAGCTTGCGGGCAATATCCGTTTCGGAGGGAAGCGCGTCCGGAGCGGGTGCCGCTGGCATGGTTTTCTGATGTTCATAGCCGGGTTCTGGCGCCTGGAAAGAGGCGGTCATATAGAAAATGGGCTTCCCGTTTTGAATCGCCGCCACCCGGCGGGCGCTGAAGCTATTGCCATCGCGCAGGACTTCAACATCATAGATGATAGGTTTCAGGCTATCGCCGGGACGCAGGAAGTAACTGTGAAACGAGTGAATCAGGCGTTCTGTGGGCACCGTCTCTTTTGCCGCATACAGCGCCTGACCCACTACCTGGCCGCCAAAGACCTGTCGCAATCCCAGATCTTCGCTCTGTCCGCGGAACAATCCCTCTTCAATTTTTTCCAGATTTAACAATGCCAGCAAATGGGTTAGTGCCTGACTCATAGTTATCCTCAATCAATGATGACTGCCTGGCGCAGCGCGTTATTGAGGCAAAGTATAACCTGGAATCGCAAGTGGTCCGATGGGTTCAATAATCTGAATATGGGCTCTTTTCCAGGAAGAGATCTGAGATCTGTGCCACACTTATTCACGATACTAATGTCCTGTCCCCGATTGTGGCTGGATGTACTCCTGTTAAAGAAGGGATGAAAAGGAGAAAAGAATGAAATTTGCCTATATGTTAAGTGCTTTAGCCGTAGCGGCTACGCTGTCTGCCTGTGCGAACAACCACAACAGCAATGCAGCGAACCAGGCGGCGCCCGATCCTTATGGCATTGCCTCACTAAGCTCCTCGCAGCAGCAGCCTAACGTATCCGGGACCATCAATATTCGACAGCGCGTGGCGTTACCGCCGGACGCGGTATTGACCGTAACCCTGTCGGATGCGTCTCTGGCCGATGCGCCAGCGCACGTGCTGTCGCAAAAAGCGGTAAGGACCGAAGGGAAGCAGGCGCCGTTTAACTTTGTCCTGCCCTATAACCAGGCGCAAATTCAGCCTAATGCCCGCATTCTTCTCAGCGCGGCGATTACCGTTAACGGTCAGCTGATGTTTATTACCGATACCGTGCAGACGGTGATTAACCAGGGCGGTAACCGGGCCGATCTGGTGCTGGTGCCGGTTCAGCAAACGGCGGTGCCGGTGGCGAACAACAGCGCTCCTGCTGCCCAGTAACTCCCCACCATGCCCCTTTACAGGGGCATTTTTTTGCCTTCAATAAATCCAGCGGTAGTGCTGCAGATCAATATGTCCGCTGCCTGAAACCTGGACGCCTTCCGCCAGTAGCGCCTGGCGTTGGCGCTGCAGATCTGGTCCGGTAAGGGAGATGTCGCCGTGGCGGTTGACGACCCGATGCCAGGGGAGAGTCGATCCTTCCGGCAGGCGCTTTAATACTCCGCCCACCTGGCGAGCCGCTCGCGGTGAACCCGCCAGCTGAGCAATGTCGCCGTAGGTGGCAACGTATCCCTCTGGAATCGAGGCGACTATCTGCCAGACCCGCTGTGGAAAAGTATTGTGAGAATCCATAGTACGTCCTGTTGCCGGAAAAGGCTCAGGATAAGCGTTGTATGACGGGCTGTACAGATAGCGGGTCAGGCCGATTTAACGACGGTAAATTCCAGCGCCAGACCCAGCACCTGCATGCCATGAACATTTTCATTCGCCGTATTGCTCAGCAGTGTTTCAAGAAACTTCAGGCGTTTTGACTGGGCGTTAATCACCAGCTTTGCGCGCATTGCCGGAAGCTTAAGCGTTGATATCGGATACACCACGCGACCGCTGACGTCGATGGGGAGTTTCCGTAATTCAATGTGCTGAAGGACGCCGACGGTAGAGTAGAGCAGCGCGACCGGGGTGACGGCGAGCAGCTGATTATTGCTAATCGTCACAAAATCGAGGATGACCTCCGGACGCAGAAAGTTTAAACCGCGGAAGGAAACGGTCACTTCGGCGATGGCCGGCATCGCCAGGGTAGTGATTAAACGCGGTGATTCGCTCATGCCTATACCATTGAGATAAAAAAGACGGTAGATAAGCCTCATTATGGCCGCTGGCGAGGATTTCCGCTGAGAGTGTGCTCGCAATCTCATCAGGGGATCGGGGCCATTTTACGCTGAGAAGTCGCTGTAGACGCGACTTTGCGCAATAAACCAGCACCCAATCGCCGGCGGCTTGCAATTCAGGGGTTCAGCAGGGATAATGCGCCAGCGCGTTAGGTAACTAGCGCTCTCAATGGGGGCTCTGTTGGTTCTCCCGCAACGCTACTCTGTTTACCAGGTCAGGTCCGGAAGGAAGCAGCCAGAGCAGACGACGTGTGTGCCGGGATGTAGCTGGCAGGGCCCCCACCCATTTCAGGGTGCCCTCTCGCTATTCGCATTCATTCCGTGGTTTCCCCCAGCCTTCATATTTAATATCCACAAATAGATTGTGAGTATTTTTGGTTTCTAAACCCTCTATTTTTTATGCCAAAAAATTCACTACGTCATAAATTTGAAATTTAACTGAAATATTATTGTCATCTTTATGTCATATATAACGTGCAGATTATTCATGGGAAAATGTTGTTTGATATAAGCTAAAAATATATCTCTGGATCAGCATGTTAACTTCGTGTATTAATTATATGATGATTTTATTTCACGGGAAGCGTGACTATGAGCACTGTGGTTCTGAACGTAAAAATTGATGGCGAGTTAAAAGAAAAGCTGCGTCAGTATGCGGAAGAAAATAACGAAAATTTAGGAACAGCTACGGAGAAACTGCTGCTGCTGGCCTTTCAGGTAGCGGAATCAGCAGACGAGGCGGGGGTTTCGGAAGAAGATATCGATAGCCAGCATACCGAAGAGGAAGCGTCTCCATTAACCCCTAAAGAAATCAAAGCATTACGTAAAATTCTGAAGAAGAAAAAATGAAACAACAACTATCTACAGCCAGCAACTATAGCGAAGCCTGCGATATGCTGCGTTCCGGATACGTTAAGCACGTACGCCTGAACTGGAATATCGGTAGCGATGAGTTCTTTCGCATTGCCTCCGACTGGTGTGACACAGGGGCAAAAATAAAAAAAGATGAAGACGGCTTTATTATTTCTCTGAAAGGGTTTCCGATCCCGCGTCAGCATTAATGAAACTATTGCAATTTTGTCATCGGGCTGACACGTCAGAAAGACAAAATTGAAGCGCAATTTTATAAAAACATCTCATATGCGTCATGGATGATGGTTTTTGACGGGCTGGCTCCAGCCCGTCGATATTTTCTTAAATGATTTTCCTCAGGCGGAAGCTCTCTTTCTGCTCAGTCAGGCTATGCCACAACGGCTGCAATGTCGTAAATGCGCTGCGCAGTTCGTCATCCGAAAGGGTAAAGGGCAAACGCAAATAGCGATCAAACGCGCCGGCCAGGCCAAAGCGAGTTCCCGTCCCGATGTGAATCCCCCGGCTTTCAGCGCGAACGGAAAAGAGCGTCGCCAGCATTCCCGGTAATTCCACCCAAAAAGAGAGTCCTCCCTCCGGCGGCGTAAAGCGCCAGTGGGGAAAATATTCCGCCATCAGCGCGCCGCACATATTCCGGCGAGTCGCCAGCATGGCGCGCCGTGACGGTAGCAGCCTGTGCTCATTCTCAAGCAACCAGCAGCAGGCCAGCTGTTCCAGCAGCGGGGAGCCGAGATCGAGAGAGTCGCGGGCCTGAACCAGCGAAGCAATGGTTCGCGAAGAGGCGCGGATCCAACCTATGCGCAGGCCGCCCCAGAAGCTTTTTCCCGCTGAACCGATGGTTATCACCGGGGCATCAGGATTAAATGCTGCTAAAGGCGGCGGCGGCGGGGCGTCATACCATAAATCCACCATCGTTTCGTCTGCCACCAGCGTGGTGCGGGTTTGTGCGGCGATGTCCGCTACCCGCTGGCGCGTTGCGCTATCCATACAGCGGCCGGTGGGATTATGAAAATCCGGCATCAGCCAGGCCAGACGCGGTGCCGTTTGGGCAATCGTTGCCGCCAGACCATCGCAATCCCATCCCTGCTGCGGTAACGCCACGCTAACCGGACGACATGATGCGCCCTGTATCGCGCTAAGCGCCATGGGGTAAGTTGGCGCATCCACCACCACCCGATCGCCGGGCCCGGTGAATAAACGCAGTACCAGCGCAAAGCCGCTAAGCGCCCCGTTGACGATCATCACTTCATCGCTGCGGGTTGGCAGCCCGCGTTCGCTATAGCGGCGGGCGATGGCTTCGCGCAGAAGCGGGAGCCCTTGTTGATCGTAACCGGTGTTGGATAAATGTTCAGGCATGATCTTTAAGGCCTGGCTGTAGGCCTGATGGATCTCGGGGCCGGCGCTAAGGGCGGCAACGGCCAGATTCACCGATAGCGGGTCCGTTTGTTTGGCCGCCGCCTCTACCGGACGCTCCGGCAAGGCGATCCGCGAACCGCTTCCCTGACGGCTGTAGAGATAGCCTTCTTCCCGAAGCTGACCGAGCGCGCTGGCAACCGTGGTGCGGCTGATATTCAGGGCAGCCGCCAGTTCACGTTCGCCGGGCAGTCGCGTTTCCAGCGCCAGGCGGCCATCGAGAATGAGCAGGCGCAGCGCTTCTGCAAGCTGACGCCAGATAGGCGTGCGAGAAGTGGACTCCTGCCAGTGACCGAGCAGCCGTACCAGCGATTGTGCACCAAAGCGACGAGATAACATAGCAATCCACTTTTTAAAAACTGGCCATTAATTATCAATCCATTTTTACTGATGATAAAGGAAATCGCAATTGCCCTGAGGTGAAAAATGGTACGTCGCTTGTTGCAACTTTACATTGGTCTGGTCCTGTACGGCGTGTCGACCGCGTTATTTGTGCATGCCAATCTGGGGGCCGATCCGTGGGATGTTTTTCATCTGGGGATCGGTAAGCAGTTTAATCTGGATTTTGGTACGGTCATGATCCTGACGGGAGCGGCAGTGCTGCTGCTGTGGATCCCGCTACGGCAAATGCCGGGGCTGGGTACGGTGAGCAACGTGATTGTGCTGGGGCTGGCGGCAAACGCGACCTTAGCCGTGCTGCCGCCGTTGGATTCGCTGGTGGCGCGTAGCCTGCTGCTGGCGGGCGCTATCGTACTGAATGCGCTGGCGACGGGGATGTATATTGGCGCGGGCTTTGGTCCCGGGCCGCGCGATGGGCTGATGACCGGTCTGCATGCTCGTACGGGGTGGTCGCTGCGCGGTATCCGCACCGCGATTGAAGTTTCGGTCCTGCTGATTGGCTGGATGATGGGCGGCAAGTTTGGCGTGGGAACCGTACTCTATGCGTTAACTATCGGCCCGCTAATCCAGCTGTGTCTGCCGTGGTTTCATCAGCCAGCCGCGCGGAAGGCTCTGGCGAAACCCGGTGAGGCTATCTCCTGATTTTACGCTGCCATCAGACCTGGAGACTAAACTTATCAATTCAGATACGGCCGGATTCTCCGGCCGTACTGTTCACTTCGGAGAGCAGACTCATGAAGTACGTTGATGGTTTTGTCGTTGCCGTACCGGCGGAAAATAAGGAGGCATACCGCGAGATGGCAGCAAAGGCCGCGCCATTATTTAAAGAGTTTGGCGCACTCCGCGTGGTCGAGTGCTGGGCGGATGATGTCCCGGATGGCAAGCTGACCGATTTTCGCCTGGCGGTGAAAGCGGAGGAGAGTGAAGAGGTGGTGTTCAGCTGGATTGAGTATCCCTCTAAAGAGGTTCGCGATGCCGCGAATGCAAAAATGATGGCCGACCCGCGGATGAAAGAGTTTGGCGAATCGATGCCCTTTGATGGAAAACGAATGATATACGGCGGCTTTGCCCCGCTTCTGGATGAGTAATTCATCTTTGCCATCCCCATAGCTTTTGGGGATGGCTATAGATGCGCTACAGATGACTCCAGCCATGCAGCAGCATATAAAAACCCACCACCATAATCAGGGTGCCGGAAATCCACGGCGCTTTGCGCGAGAGATCGTTCAGCCCGGGCCAGCGGTTTGCCACGTGCTTCAGGCTGAGGGCGGCAATTGCCCCGGAAGCCACCAGGGTGATCGCCAGCCCAACGCTAAACCCCAGTACCAGGGTTGCCCCCAGCGAGAACTTTTTCAACTGCAGGCAAATGAGCAGTACGGTAATGGATGCCGGGCAGGGAATGAGTCCCCCGGTCAGTCCGAACAAGACGATCTGCCCGGTGGTGACCCGCTGGCCGTTAAAGCGGCGATTGATCGCTTGCGCATGCGCGCGCTGGTGGGCGTCCTGCCAGTCATCGGCGGCAACCCGCGAAGGTTGGTGAGCGTGAGGATGATGTTGATGCGCAAGGTGGCGATCGTGATGATGTTCATGTTCATGTTCATGTTCATGTTTATGGTCATGGTCATGGTCATGTTCGTGTCCATGGATATGTGAACGCGATTCGCGCCAGGTACGCGCCAGCATCCAGCAGGCAATCAGTACGATAAGGCCCCCTGAGATCAGCTGAAACCAGGGTTCCGACGTTTGTGCATTCCAGCCGCGGCCGAACCACAGGCCTGCCATGGCCACCAGCCAGACCACCGCCGTATGCGATACCGTCGCCGCCAGCCCCAGCAGCACCGCCTGCTTTAATGTTCCCCGCACCGCCACGATAAATGCCGCCATCATGGTTTTTGAGTGCCCGGGCTCAAGGCCGTGCAGCGCGCCCAGCAGAATCGCGCTGGGAATAAATAGCCAGGCGTTGCCCTGCTGCAAGAGTGAAGCGAAATCGTTCATAACGTGATCCCTAACTAAAAAGTGCTTGTATGCTACTCCCCCCCAGTACATAAATACTACCCCCCAGTAGAAAAATACTCCGGGGGAGTAGGGCATGTTATGCTGTTCTGATTGCATACAAGGGTCGTTAGTGGAAACGATCGATTAATCAAATAGTGGATCGCGAAATGTCACATACCGTTCGTCACAAGAAGATGTTATTGACCCGATTGAAGAAAATTCAGGGGCAAAGCGCCGCGCTGGAAAAAATGCTTAACCGCGAGCATGAATGCGCAGAGGTTCTACAGCAGCTGGCTGCCATTCGCGGTGCGGTAAACGGCATGATGATGCAGGTTATCCAGGGGCATTTAACGGATCATGTCGTGAAGGAGCCGGAAGAAGGTCAGCGTGAGGCTGACCTTGATGTGGTGATGCAGGTGATAAAATCCTATCTGAAATAGGCTCAGTCATCATGTGTTCCGGACGGCGATGAATACGCCTTAAGGTTATTCTCGGCCCACAGAATAAATTTCTCTTTTGGCAGCGCCTTACTATAAAGCCAGCCCTGTGCATACAGCACGCCATGCATGCGCAGCCAGTCGCGTTGGCTTTCGGTTTCGACGCCTTCTGCGACGGTCGCCAGATTGAGCGCTTTCGCCATTTCAATGATGTGCGGCGTCAGCGATTCACACTCCAGCGTATCGACAAATGCTTTATCGATTTTTAGGGTATCAACGTCCAGCTTTTGTAAATAGCTCAGGCTGGAATAGCCGGTGCCGAAGTCATCGATGGAGATACGGTGTCCGGCCTGACGGTAGCCGGCGATGACTGGCAGAGTGGTTTGCGGGTCGACAAAACCGCGCTCGGTGATTTCCAGAATGATCTGCTGAGCGCTGATGCCCCAGCGCTGAAGCTGCTCTTGTAACAGCATCGGCAGCTTTGGCGAACGCAAATCATCAACCGACAGGTTTATCGAGATGTGTATCTCCGGGCGCTGCCGCAGCCAGGTACCGAGATCGGTAAATATTTTCCGTACAATATCTTCGGTTAAGCGGGTAATCAGCCCGGTTTGTTCGGCAAGCGGAATAAAAATATCCGGTGATAAGAAACTGCCATCGGGCTGCCTCCAGCGAGCAAGCGCCTCTGCGCCGACGATCTTTCCACTCTGCAGCGAAATAATGGGCTGGTAATAAACCTGAATGGCATGAGAATTCAGCGCGTCCAGCATCCCATTACGCGGTGAGCGCAGCCTCCGCAGCAGGCGAAGCAGCAGAAATGAGGCCAGAAGGCTGGTGAACAGACCAATCGGCAGCCACAGCATCAGCTGCTGATGTAGCTTTTTCTGCAGCGGCACCGTCGAGGACCAGGTGGCAATGGCCAGCCCCAGCTCCGGGAGACGATGAAGACGATAAACGGTGCTATCGAGGGTTAGGGTCCTGGCATACTGATGCTTAATTTTCTCCCAGACGGCAGCGTTGAGTGGTTTACTGCTAATGATGATTTGATCGCGCTGCGTGCCGAATAAGAGCGTGTGAATCTTTTCATGGCCTAATGGAATGACATCGATAAACGACACGGGATCGATCATCACCACGTGATGCTCGCTGCCCATGGCCGTCATTTTATGTTTCAGACCCAGGTCGTTAACTGAGGTAAGCTAGGTACGGTAGCCATCGGCCGTGATATGGTCGGGAGCAGGAAAGGTAACCGAAACCTGATGCTCTTCGAGGGAAGAGCACTGCGGAATACCCTCATGTAACCACAGCACTTCCTGAACGTAGCGATGGGTATAGGCGATCCGTCGCATCGTGAGCAAATGCTGCGGACTGCAGGTGGTAGCCGCATGCGCATCAGCTTCCTTCAGCGCCTCTCTTGCCTGATCGGCAACCTGCTGAACGCGGGCCAGTACGCGGACGGAAAAGTTGTCCAGTTCGCTATAAAATTGCTCTTTGGCCTGCTGCATTGCCAGCCAGATGCTCAGCGCGACCGGCAGGATAATGGCGAGTATCAATACCCCTGTAACCAGACTCACCTGATGCCGGGTCGTCATGAGTATTTCCTTATTTTATTGAGGGGTTCGATGAGTATACGCGAAAGATAAAAGAGGATTCAGCACGGGGTAGAAAAAGGCCCGAACCGCAAGATAGCAACGAATTCGGGCTAACAGTGGATGAACCGCGACGCCCAAGGCCTGGAGCGTCGCGGAGAAAAACGAGGGCTGGTATGCTGGCAATAAGCGTTGTCAGCACAGATTCATATTCTAAAGCGCAATCATGACAGTCATATGTTGCGCTTAATGGGCGTCCGGGGCAGCGATGTCAGCGCTAATCCGCTGGTCGTTTTCGTCAAAGACCATGCAGTAGCGATCGTCAAACGCGACCCTTATCTTCTGCCATGGACGGAAATGAACGTCGCCGGGCAGCAGAATTTTGACATTATCGTGGCCGTAGCACTGGCCGAACAGATAGGTGTTGTTACCCAGTCTCTCCACGACTTCACATTGAAACTCAACTACGGTACCGATATTCACATCAGTTGAGAGATGTTCAGGGCGAATACCGAGGGTAACGGCAGCGCCGGGCTGCAGCGGCGATGTGGTGATATTAAGCGTCAGATTATGATCTTGCGCCATCTTCACGCTAAGCTGGCCCGGCTGCCATGCGGTGACCGTCGCGGGCAGGAAGTTCATTTTCGGCGAACCGATAAATCCCGCAACGAACTTATTGACCGGGTTGTAATACAGCGACATCGGCGAACCCATCTGCTCAACTTTGCCGTAGTTCATCACCACGATTTTATCGGCCAGCGTCATCGCTTCAACCTGATCGTGGGTGACATAAACCATGGTGGTTTTGAGTTCATGATGCAGTTTAGCAATATGCAGGCGCATCTCAACGCGCAGCTCGGCATCCAGGTTGGAGAGGGGTTCATCAAACATAAACACCCGTGGATTACGCACGATGGCGCGACCGATCGCCACGCGCTGGCGCTGGCCGCCGGAAAGCTGCTTAGGTTTGCGATCCAGCAGATGAGAGAGCTGCAGCGTTTTCGCCACCATTTCAACCTGGCGGCGAATTTCATCTTTTGGCACTTTATTCACCTTCAGGCCATAGCCCATATTTTCCGCTACCGTCATATGCGGGTAGAGCGCATAGGACTGGAATACCATGGCGACGCCGCGATGGGCAGGAACGACATCATTCATCACCTCATCGCCAATAAGCACTTCACCTTCGCTCACCTCTTCGAGACCGGCAATCATTCGCAGTAGCGTCGATTTGCCGCAGCCTGACGGACCGACGAAAACCGCAAACTCGCCATCTTCAATATCAAGATTTACCTGATGCAGCGTCACTGTACTGCCGAACCGTTTGGTGACATTCCTCAGTCGTATATTGGACATCAACATTCCCCGGGTTAGTAGCCGTTTTTGCCGTTGGGATTTGGGCTGTGACGCATTATTTGTATAACGTGTAACAATTCAGCCTGGCGATGCTCAACGACACTAAAATCATGCAGTGACTATAACTTCCAGAGTTTTAGCGCCCTATATCGATGTTTCATTTCTGCAATCACGATCACACAACTGGCAGCTTTCAGTAGTTTTGTCAGCATTCAAAGCGTACCGTATAACAAATCAGGAATAACGGCATATTTGTTTATGAATCACCGTTTATCAGTTAACTGAAAGATTCTCGGAAGTCACATCGCCCAATAAAAACCATTAAATTGTTATACCTTCACATGAGGTTGATAATGAAAAAGAACACTCTTGCTGCACTGATCCTTACTACTCTGGCTGCCGGGCAGCTGGTTAGCCTGCAGGCGCACGCGGCCGGACAGCTCAACGTCTGGGAAGACATCAAAAAATCCGACGGCATTAAGGCCGCGGTAAGCGATTTTGAAAAGCAGTTCAACGTTAAGGTGAACGTGCAGGAAATGCCGTACGCCCAGCAGCTTGAAAAGCTGCGCCTTGATGGCCCGGCGGGCATTGGCCCGGACGTGCTGGTGATCCCTAATGACCAGCTAGGCGGTGCGGTCGTCCAGGGACTGCTGTCTCCCCTGACGCTGGACCCGGCGAAGCAGGAGGCCTTTACGCCGGCATCAATCAACGCGTTCCATATGGATAACGTGCTTTACGGCGTACCGAAAGCGGTGGAAACCCTGGTGCTGATTTACAACAAAGACCTGATCGATAAGCCGCTGGATAGCCTGCAGGACTGGTTCGACTATTCGAAGAAGCAGCGCGAAGAGGGTAAGTACGGCCTGCTGGCGAAGTTTGACCAGATCTATTACAGCTGGGGCGCTATTGGCCCAATGGGCGGCTATATCTTTGGCAAAAACGACAAAGGCGGCTTCAACCCGCAGGATGTCGGCCTGAATAAGCCAGGCGCGGTGGAAGCGGTGACTTTCCTGAAAAAATTCTACACCGACAAGGTATTCCCGGCGGGGATCCTCGGCGATAACGGGCTGAACGCCATCGACTCGCTGTTCACCGAGAAGAAAGCGGCTGCGGTGATTAACGGCCCGTGGGCCTTCCAGCCGTATGAAGCGGCAGGCATTCATTATGGCGTCGCACCTTTGCCGACGCTGCCGGATGGCAAACCGATGAGCTCCTTCCTCGGCGTGAAGGGCTATGTCGTCTCGACGTGGAGTAAAGATAAAGCGCTGGCGCAGCAGTTTATCGAGTTCATCAACCAGCCGCAGTACGTGAAAGCGCGCTATGTCGCCACCGGGGAAATCCCGCCGCTGAAGGCCATGATTGACGATCCGCTGATTAAGAATGACGAAAAGGCCAGCGCGGTGGCGGTGCAGTCAGCGCGGGCGACGGCGATGCCCGGGATCCCGGAAATGGGAGAGGTATGGGGCCCGGCGAACGCCGCGCTCGAGCTTAGCCTGACCGGTAAACAGGAGCCGAAGGCGGCGCTCGATAACGCTGAAAAGCAGATCAAGATGCAGATCGAAGCCATGCAGGCCAGCAATCAATAATTCGGTGATGTAACAGAACGGGAGGGCCGTCCTCCCGTTTTCAGAAGGAGTCGTGTGTGATTATCAATCCCAGCGAAAATATTGCCGAAGCGCGCGGCGCAGGACGCCATGCGTGGTGCGGCCTGTTGCTGGCTATCGTGCCGGGTTTTGGGCAGTTTTATCACCGCCAGTGGCTGAAGGGGATTGTCTTCCTGGTGCTGCTGAGCAGTTTTATGAGCATTTTCTATGACTTTCTCAGCGAAGGCCTGTGGGGGTTATATACCTTAGGCGAGGAAGTCCCGCGGGATAACTCTATTTTCCTGCTGGCGGAAGGGATAATCAGCGTACTGATTATCGCATTCGGTTTGTTGGTCTATTTCCTCTCGCTGCGCGATGCCTGGGTTAACGGCAAAAAGCGCGATGAAGGCATGGCGCTGAATAGCGTACGCAAGCAGTATCAGATGCTGCTCAGCGAGGGTTTCCCGTATCTGATGATCACGCCCGGCTTCATACTGCTGGTGTTTGTGGTCATCTTCCCGATCCTGTTTGGTTTTGCTATCGCCTTTACTAACTACAACCTTTATCACACGCCGCCGGCGAAGCTGGTGGATTGGGTGGGATTCAAAAACTTCATCAATATCTTCACATTATCCATCTGGCGCTCGACCTTCTTTGACGTACTGCAGTGGACGGTGGTGTGGACGCTGCTGGCGACGACCCTGCAATGTACCGTCGGCGTGCTGCTGGCGATTCTGGTCAACCAGAAAGATCTGCGCTTTAAGCCGATGATCCGCACAATTTTCATTCTGCCGTGGGCGGTGCCGGGCTTCGTGACGATTCTGGTTTTTGCCGGCATGTTCAATGATTCATTCGGGGTGATTAACAACGCCATTTTGTCCTTCTTTGGCATCACGCCGAAGGCCTGGCTGACCGACCCGTTCTGGACTAAAACGGCGCTGATCATGATGCAAACCTGGCTGGGCTTTCCGTTTGTTTTCGCCATGACCACCGGCGTCCTGCAGGCGATCCCGGACGATCTGTATGAAGCGGCCACCATGGACGGCGCCAGCGCGTTTACCCGCCTGCGGACCATTACTCTGCCGCTGGTGCTCTACTCCATTGCGCCGATCATCATCACTCAGTACACCTTCAATTTTAACAACTTCAATATCATCTACCTGTTCAATAACGGCGGACCGGCGGTAGCCGGGTCGAATGCCGGCGGTACGGATATTCTGGTGTCGTGGATCTACAAATTAACGATGTCGTCTTCGCAATACGCCATCGCGGCCACCATCACGATTCTGCTGTCGATTTTTGTCGTCGGCCTGGCGTTGTGGCAGTTCCGCGCCACGAAATCCTTCAAAAACGACGACATGGCGTAAGGGAAGCAACATGGCTAAATCACCGAGTATTAAACGCGAAAAGTGGATTCGCCTGTCTCTCACCTGGCTGGTGGTCCTCTTCGTATCGACGATCATTATATATCCGCTGGTCTGGACGGTAGGGGCGTCTCTGAACGCCGGGAACAGTCTGCTGAGTACGTCGATTATTCCTGAAAACCTGTCGTTCCAGCATTACGCGGATCTGTTTAACGGCAATGTGAATTATCTCACCTGGTACTGGAACTCGATGAAAATCAGCTTCATGACCATGGCGTTGACCTTAATCAGCGTGAGCTTCACGGCCTATGCGTTCTCCCGTTTTCGTTTCAAAGGGCGGCAGAACGGGCTGATGCTGTTTCTGCTGCTGCAGATGATCCCGCAGTTCTCGGCGCTGATTGCGATCTTTGTTCTCTCTCAGCTGCTGGGGTTGATCAATAGCCATCTGGCGCTGGTGCTGATCTACGTTGGCGGCATGATCCCGATGAATACCTGGCTCATGAAGGGGTATCTGGACGCGATCCCCAAAGATCTGGATGAATCCGCGCGGATGGATGGTGCCAGCAGCTTCCGCATCTTTATCGAAATCATTATGCCGCTGTCGAAGCCGATTCTGGCGGTGGTGGCGCTGTTTTCATTTACCGGCCCGCTGGGGGATTTCATCCTCTCCAGCACCATTTTGCGTACCCCGGATAAATACACGCTGCCGATTGGCCTGTATAACCTGGTGGCGCAGAAAATGGGCGCCAGCTACACCACCTACGCGGCGGGCGCGGTGCTGATTGCCGTCCCGGTGGCAATTCTCTATCTGGCGCTACAAAAATACTTTGTTTCCGGCCTCACCTCAGGCAGTACAAAAGGATAACCCCATGAAAAGATTAACACCCGCGTGGCTTGCTGTTTCTCTGGCATGCTGTTTTTCCGCCGGTACGCTGGCGGCAGATGCGCTGCAAACGAAGGCGTTTAGCAATATGCCCGCTGATTTTATTAAAGGCGCGGATATCTCTACGCTGCTGGATGCGGAAAAGCACGGCGCGAAGTTCTTTAACCACAACAATCAGCCGCAGGATCCGATCGCGATTCTGAAGGCCGACGGCGTGAACTATGTTCGCCTGCGCCTGTGGGTGGATCCAAAAGACGCCCAGGGTCAGCGTTACGGCGGCGGCGATAACGATCTGGCGGCGACGCTGGCGCTGGCGAAGCGCGCAAAAGCGCAGGGTATGAAGCTGCTGCTTGATTTTCACTACAGCGATTTCTGGACCGATCCGGGCAAGCAGTTCAAGCCGAAGGCCTGGGAGAAAATGGATTATCCGCAGCTGAAAACCACGATCCACGACTACACCCGCGACACGATTGCCCGCTTTAAGCAGGAGGGGGTGCTGCCGGATATGGTCCAGATCGGCAACGAGATCAACGGCGGTATGCTGTGGCCGGAGGGCAAAAGCTGGGGGCAGGGCGGCGGCGAGTTCGATCGCCTGGCGGGGCTGCTTAACGCCGCCATTGACGGCCTGAAGGAAAACCTCACCGGCGGCGAGCAGATTAAAATTATGCTTCATCTGGCCGAAGGCACGAAAAACGACACCTTCCGCTGGTGGTTTGATGAAATCAGCAAGCGCAACGTGCCTTACGACATCATTGGTCTGTCGATGTACACCTACTGGAATGGTCCGATTAGCGCGCTGAAAGCCAATATGGACGATATCAGCAAGCGCTATAACAAAGACGTGATAGTGGTGGAAGCCGCTTACGCCTATACCCTGGAAAACTGCGACAACGCCGAAAATAGTTTCCAGGCGAAAGAGGAAAAGGATGGCGGTTATCCTGCCACCGTACAGGGGCAATATAATTATATTCACGACTTAATGCAGGCCGTTGCGGACGTACCGGACCACCGCGGTAAAGGTATTTTTTATTGGGAGCCGACGTGGATTGCCGTACCGGGAAATACCTGGGCGACGCCTGCCGGAATGAAATATATCCATGATGAATGGAAAGAGGGGAATGCCCGGGAAAATCAGGCGCTGTTTGATTGCCAGGGAAAAGCATTGCCGTCGATGAAGGTATTCAATTAATTATTCAGCTTTACACTTCAGGATGTTTATTATGAAAAAATTTGCGCCTTTGAGTCCGAAGGTCAATGCGCTATTGCATGGCGCCGACTATAACCCGGAGCAGTGGGAGAACTATCCCGATATTATCGATAAAGATATTGCCATGATGCAGCAGGCAAAATGTAATGTCATGTCGGTAGGGATATTTAGCTGGGCGAAACTTGAACCTCAGGAAGGCGTATTTGAGTTTGGCTGGTTGGACAGTATCCTGGATAAACTCTATGCCGCCGGCATTCATGTCTTTCTCGCGACCCCAAGCGGCGCGCGCCCGGCCTGGATGTCGCAGAAATATCCTCAGGTCCTGCGCGTCGGTCGCGATCGGGTGCCTGCGCTGCACGGTGGACGTCATAACCACTGTATGTCGTCGCCGGTCTACCGTGATAAAACCCTGAAAATAAATTCCCTGCTGGCGGAGCGCTACTCGCAGCATCCGGCGGTGCTGGGCTGGCATATCTCCAATGAATACGGCGGAGAGTGCCACTGTAGCCTGTGCCAGGAGCGTTTCCGCGACTGGCTGAAAGCGCGCTATGAAACGCTGGATAACCTCAATCACGCCTGGTGGAGCACCTTCTGGAGCCACACCTACAGCGACTGGTCGCAGATCGAATCTCCGGCCCCGCAGGGGGAAGTCTCCATTCATGGTCTGAACCTGGACTGGCATCGCTTCAATACCGCTCAGGTGACGGACTTCTGCCGCCACGAAATTGCGCCGCTGAAAGCGGCGAATGCTGCGCTGCCGGTAACAACCAACTTTATGGAGTATTTCTACGATTACGACTACTGGCAGCTGGCGAAGGTGCTGGACTTTATCTCATGGGACAGCTACCCCATGTGGCACCGTGATAAAGATGAAACCACGCTGGCCTGCTACACCGCCATGTATCATGACATGATGCGCAGCCTGAAGGGCGGCAAACCGTTTGTATTAATGGAATCCACCCCGAGCGCCACCAACTGGCAGCCGACCAGTAAGCTAAAGAAACCGGGAATGCATATTCTCTCTTCTCTGCAGGCGGTGGCGCACGGCGCGGATTCGGTGCAGTACTTCCAGTGGCGTAAGAGCCGCGGTTCGGTTGAGAAGTTTCATGGCGCGATTATCGATCATGTCGGTCATCTGGATACGCGCGTGGGTCGTGAAGTGACGGCGCTCGGCGAGATGCTAAGCCAGCTGCCGGGCGTCGTGGGCTGCCGGACGGATGCGAAAGTGGCGATTATCTTCGACCAGCAAAACCGCTGGGCGCTGGATGATGCACAGGGGCCGCGAAATCTCGGCATGGAGTATGAAAATACCGTCAACGAACATTATCGTCCGTTCTGGGAGCAGGGGATTGCGGTTGATGTTATCGATGCTGACGTTGACCTGAGTCCTTATCAACTGGTCATTGCGCCAATGCTGTATATGGTTCGTGAGGGATTTGCCGAACGCGCCGAAGCGTTTGTGGCTAACGGTGGCCATTTAGTTACAACATACTGGACAGGCATAGTGAACGAGTCCGACCTCTGCCATCTCGGCGGTTTCCCGGGCCCGCTGCGTAAACTGCTGGGCATTTGGGCGGAAGAGATTGACTGCCTGAACGACGGCGAACGCAACCTGGTACAGGGGCTGGCGGGCAATGAAGGGGGCCTGCAGGGACCGTATCAGGTACGCCATCTGTGTGAACTGATTCATGCCGAAACGGCGCAGCCGCTGGCGACCTACCGCGATGATTTTTACGCGGGAAGACCGGCGGTTACCGTCAATCACGTGGGTAAAGGTAAGGCCTGGCACGTCGCTTCGCGCAACGATCTGGCTTTCCAGCGGGACTTCTTCACCGCCATAAGTAAAGAGCTGTCGCTGCCACGTGCGGTGGCGGCCGATTTCCCGCCGGGCGTGGTGGCGACCGCACGGACGGACGGTGAAACCACCTACGTATTCCTGCAAAACTACAGCGCGCAGCAGCAGCAGGTGACCTTACCGCAGGGCTATCAGGACAGCCTCACCGGCACGGCACTGAACGCGCCGTTAACCTTAAAAGCGTGGGATTGCCGCATCCTCAGTCGTCACGCGTAATTTTTCTCAATCCACGCCTGCTCGCAAGAGCAGGCGTTTTTTTATCTGCTTATCAGGAGTCTATTATGGTGAGTTTAAAATCCTTTCTGAATTACTTCTCCCAGTCTCGTCCGGCGGTAACGTTAAGCCCGACGGAACAACAACAGATTGAACGTTTAATTCAGGCTTTTGGCGGCGAGGCGAATATTGTCAACGTTGACGCCTGTATCACCCGCTTACGCGTCACGGTGAATAATCTGTCGATTGTTGACTCTCAGGCACTACAGCAGCAGGGAGCGCTTGGCGTTATTATCCTTGGGCAGCAGGTGCATGCTATTTTCGGTAAACAGTCGGATGCTTTGCGTCAATTACTTGACGAACACTTTGCCAGCCGTAAATAAAATAAAACGGGATAACGCAATAATGAGTTATCCCGAAAAGAAAACAAAGCATTCAATGGCAATAATGATTACCGGAGGGTAATTAACGACCTTACAGCTGGAGATAAAACAGTTAAATGACGGCTACCACCAGGCCTCGACCTGTACACCAAAGTTCCACGTATTATTGGCAGTTTGATCTTCGAACGGTTTACCGTTTTCAGAGTCATTCAGATACGAAGCGAAAATGCGCAGTTCCGGGCGAGACATAAAGTCAGGGCCATCGGCCAGGCCCAGCGCGATGGTATATTTCTCACCGGCCTGCTTATAATCAGTATTGTTCTTGTAGCTATCTTTTTGGTAAAAGCCGCCCACTTCGCCAATCAGGCGCACGTATTCGGTGAACTGATACTGCCCACGAGCCACCAGCGACAGCATGCGCGTTTTATCCGTGTAATCGGTGATGTTGTCCGCGGAGCCCCAGGTGAGAACGTGGTTAATGGAGAACTTTTCGGTAATCGGAATTAAACCGGTATTAATCACGCGGTATCCGGTGGCGTCATTGACGTAGTTCCACATGTCGTACCAGCCGCCGCCCTGGGAAACCATGTTCTGCGCCAGCCCTTTGTTGGCGTACTGCAGCACCGTTTTGTTGTAACCACCCAGCATATCCTGGCTGATTTCACCGGTCAGCATGACGCCGTTTTCAGCATCGTATAGACCACCGTAGGAGTCCTGCTTTTTAGTGGTATTCGGCATCGCGTAGTCGATACCAAATTCGGTCCACGAACCGGCCCACGGCTTCCAGCCTGCGTAGCGCAGGTCGAGGTAGTTAATGTTGACGTTGCTGTCGCCATCGACGCGGTAGTCGACGTCATTGGCATCGCCGCGGATCCAGGCAAATGAAACGGCCCCCGGGCCGAGCGTATAGTTTTCGATCCCGGCACCGGATCCGGAAATGTTCCAGTATTTGGTATCAATGATGTGGAGATCGTGGCGCTGGTAGTAGCGTTTACCGCCCCAAATGACCGCGTTCGGATCGCCGGGGACCAGCCCTTTGATTTGCAGGTTGAGCTGGCGCAGGCCGAATTGGGCATCATCATCGAGCGTGGTTTCGTTATCGTTAGAACCGTCAGAGACCATGCTGACCATGCTATCAAGATAGAAGCTCACGTCATTCTTCTTATAGACCTCTGATCCCAGCTCCAGCTCGCCGTAGGTATCGGACTCATTACCCAGACGGCCAATTTTGTTTTTTTGCCATTCGGCCTGACTACCGTCGCCAGAGACCCCAACCCCGGCGCGCATATAGCCATGAAAATCGATACCCGGAAGCGTGGCGGAAGCAGCAAACACGGATGGTGAAATCAGCGCAGCGGCCAACGCAGCGGAGAGTGTGCGCAGCGTAGTGTTCATGTCTATCCTCTTATTGTTTTGTATTACGTTCACATAACCAATGTCATAAAATGCCTAAACCAGAATTCAGGCAATTGAATGATCGCTATATTGTGATTAACTGCAAATAAATTGGCGGTTTTTGTTACGACTAGTGAGTCTATTCACAATTTGTTGTATTGTGAGCGTAATACTTTTTGTGAGGATTGTGGTTCGGGGGACGCGGCGATGAGCGTTTTTTCACATTGCCCCTGTTACAATCCAGGGATAACAACATAAGGAACCGGACTATGAAGTCTAAAAGCGCGACCTTAGAAGACGTTGCTCGCCATGCGGGCGTCTCCTATCAGACCGTGTCCAGGGTACTCAACAAATCTGCTAATGTATCCAAAGCCACACGCAGCAAGGTGGAGAAATCCATCGAGGCGCTGCGCTATGTCCCAAACCGCCTGGCACAACAGCTGGTAGGAAAGCAAAGCCGCACCGTGGGCCTGGTCACCATCTCCCTCGCATTGCACGCGCCTTCTCAGGTGGCTGCTGCGGTAAAACGCTATGCGAATGTGGAAGGCTATCAGGTGCTCATCTCTATGATTGATGAGAGCGTCAACCAAAGTATTCAAGATTCCATTAATGAACTTAAGTCTCAGCTGGTAGATAAGGTCATCATCAACGTGCCGCTGGAGACTGAACTGGCTCAAAAAATTGCCGATGATAACGATGATATCGTCTGTCTGTTTTTAGATGTTGACCCCTACAGCTCCGTGTTTAACGTTTCGTTTAACCCGGCTGACGGCACCCGGGCCAGCGTCAAATATCTCTATGAAATGGGGCATCGGGAGATCGCGCTGCTAGCTGGCCCGGAAAGCTCGGTATCGGCCAAACTGCGTCTGAAAAGCTGGATTGAGACCCTTGAGGGATATGGCCTGCAGCCGGTCACGGTGATTCGCGGTAACTGGGATGCGCAGAGCGGCTATGCCGGCGCGCTGCAAATGCTGCGGGAGACGCCAAACTTTACCGCCGTTCTGGTGGGTAACGATCAGATGGCGCTGGGCGTACTGAGCGCGTTTCACCAGCACCAGGTGCCGATTCCGGGGGAAAAATCGGTTATTGGTTATGATGACACCTATGAGAGTTCGTTCTTTTACCCGGCGCTCACCACCGTTTCGCTGGATCTTGATTTACAAGGAAAAGAGGCCGTCCGGCGCCTTCTCGATAGCGGCGATCACGAGACATCTCATACTTCCTCTATCCTTCCGGCTCGTCTGGTCGTGCGCCACTCTACCGGACCGAAAACGGAGCCGGGCAAAAACCTGCAGTCTATTGCCGAACAGCTCAGAGCGCTGGCGCATCAGCTTAATCCTTAATCCGCAACGGGCGGCCTGCGCCGCCCTTTAGCCCCTTCCATTCTCAGGGTTGATCTTTGTATTCACCCGGCGTACCATGATGTTATGTTATAACGTAATGATTGAGGTCGCTATGAAACCCAATATTCATCCGCATTATCGTACGGTGGTTTTTCACGATACCAGCGCCAACGAATACTTCAAAGTTGGATCAACGATCCGTACCGAGCGCGAAATTGAGCTGGAAGGCGAGACGTATCCCTACGTAACGCTCGATGTCTCCTCCAAATCGCATCCGTATTACACCGGCAAACAGAAGGCCTTCAACAATGAAGGCAGCACCGCGCGTTTCCGCCAGCGCTTCGGCGGTTTTATTGATGCGAAAAGGAGTAAATAATGCAGGTGCTCAACTCATTGCGTAGCGCGAAACAGCGCCACCCGGATTGCCAGATCGTCAAGCGTAAAGGGCGGCTGTACGTTATCTGCAAAAGTAATCCTCGCTTTAAGGCCGTCCAGGGGCGCAAGAAGAGACGTTAACGGAAGCTCTCCAGCGTTCGTAACTGCCGGCCGTCGGCGCTAAAGTTGTCGGCGGCCAGCCACTGCTGCATTGCCTTGTCAATATGCGGCCACTCGGAATCGATAATCGAAAACCAGTCGGTATCGCGGTTGTGGCCCTTTATCACCAGCGCCTGACGAAAACGCCCCTCATACTGAAATCCCAGCCGCAGCGCCGCCCGGCGTGAAGGCTCGTTCAAACTGTTGCATTTCCACTCGTAGCGACGATAGCCGAGCGTTGCAAAAATATAATGCATCAGCAGCCATTGGGCCTCGGTGGCCATCGCCGTCCGGCTTAGTAAAGGCGAGAAGTGAACGTGGCCGACTTCAACAACGCCATTTTTAGCATCGATTCTCATCAGCGCCAGTGAGCCAACGGGCTGGTCTGTCCGTTGATCTATCACGGCAAAGTGGATGGGATCGGCCTGCCCGGAAACGTGCTCTATCCACGCGCGGTATTCCTCTACGCTGTTATCCGGCTCACGCAGCAGCCACGTCCAGCTTCGGGTGTCCGGGGCCAGCCGATGGGCGTCAAACAGCGCACCGGCATGCGTGGAGCGCAATGGCTCAAGGCGGCAAAGGCGACCTTGCAGATTCAACCTTTCAGGATGCGGACGGGGCTGCCAGTCGGGCAGGGCTGCGCCAACGGGTTGATCGAATTGATTAAGATGGCTCATGAGGTTTTCCTTTGGCAGGTGAATGCTGCGAGATTAGGCGCTTGTTGGTTCCATAAAAAGAGCCACAGGAGTATGTTTTTAGGGTGCCACGAGGAGCGATGATGAATATTCCGGATGATGCTTTTTTTGCTTTACTGGAGCAGGCCCTGCGCGGCAGGGGAGGTGGAACCCTGCAGCGTACGCTCTATCAGACACTACGCGAGGCGATTTTACAGGGGGCGCTGGCAGGTGATAGCCGTTTACCCGGCTCGCGCGCCATGGCCCTGCGTCTGGGGCTGTCGCGCAACACCGTCAACGGCGCGCTGGAGCAGCTGGCGATAGAGGGGTATTTATTACGTAGCCGCCAGGGGACGTCCGTCGCGCCTTTAGGAACTCAGGGAGAGGGGGACGTTGAGGCGCGCCATATTGTGCTCCCTGAATACTTACAGGGATTACCGGCGGCAATCCATCGTGATTCACCCACGCTGCTCTTTACGCCGGGAATGCCTGCGGTTAACTACTTTCCGCTTTCCATCTGGCGCCGGCTCCTGGATCGCGTACTGCGTGAGGAGGGAAGCGCATTATTGGGCTACGGCGATGCGCAGGGAGAGCTCGTACTGCGAAAAGCCATTGCCCGCCACCTTGCGCTCTCGCGGGGGATCCGCTGTGAAGCCAGCCAGATTGTGATTACGGAAGGTGCGCTGGAAGGCGTCGATTTATGCACGCATTTGCTGAGCGTCGCTGGCGATACGGCATGGGTAGAAGAACCCGGCTATCCGGGAGCAAAAAGCATCTTTCTCAAATCCGGACTTCATATTGAGGGCGTGCCGGTTGATCATGAAGGGATGCGTTTTGATAGTCATAATGATAGTGAAGCGCCGCGATTGATCTTTACTTCACCTTCCCATCAATACCCCTGCGGAGCAGTGATGAGCGCCGGGAGGCGACTGGCGCTACTGGAGTATGCCCGCCGGCATGATTCATGGATTATTGAAGATGATTACGACAGCGAGTTTCGCTACAGCGGTGAGCCCATTCCGGCCATGCTGGGGATGGCCAGGCAGGCGCCGGTGGTTTATCTGGGGACATTCAGCAAAACGCTATTTCCGGCGCTGCGCATTGGCTTTATGGTGATGCCTCCCGCGCTGGCGGAGGCCGCACGTGGCGCCATTGGTTCGCTATTACGCGGCGGCCATCGGGCCGAACAGAGGGCGCTGGCGTTGTTCATTGAGGAGGGGCACTACGCACGTCATTTAGCCGCCATGCGCCGTTTATACCGCAAACGTCAGCAGCAGCTGCGGGAGATTCTGGATCAAGAGCTCAGGCATCCTTATGAACTGTTTGGCGGCGAGGGGGGCCTGCACCTGACCGTTGCTATCGACAACGTGGATGACCTGGCGATTGTGCAGCAGGCCCGGCGGTTTCAGCTGGCACCCGGGGCGTTAAGCCGTTTTTACCTCGATGTAAAAACGGCGCGAAGCGGCTTTGTTCTGGGCTACGGTAATACGTCCGCCTCGCATTTTAGGGCCGCGGTACGCACGCTGAACCGTCTTATTGCGCTGGACCGACGCGGGTAAGAGAAAATACATCGTAAAAGGAGAGTTCGCCTTTGGTGGCGATCATTTTTTGTAGCTGAGCCTTTTGTTCGCCGCCGACGCGTGGCGATTGCAGGATGCGTTCAAGCAGCTGCTCAGGGACAAATCGGGTGTTGTACCACTCACCGTTGTAGCACACGCGGAAATCAAGAACGTCAATATCTTCATAACGATAGCGCGGGTAGACGTCGAAGAAGAAGAAACCGTTTAGCAGAACAAATAACACAATTAACAGCCAGACAGAATCTACCAGCGTTTCTGAACGTAGCATCACAATAAGCGTGGCCAGGAAAGCCGCGTACATGGCGACAAAAAGCCATGGATGGTTGCGAATAAAGCTAATGCTAAAGCGCGGACGGTTGTCGCGCTTCTCTTTCACATTAAGCTCATCAATGGTGCTCTTCAGCAGCAGCTGTATTTCTGTCATCTTATCCCCCAAATTCTGCCATGAGCCCGTATCCAGGCGTGACAAACCGGGCTCAGCCTGAAGGCTATTTTATGTTGCGTAAATCCATGGGGAAAGTAACAGATTGGTTGCAGAAAAGCATAACAGTTACCGTTTTTCGCTCTCCAGCATTTTAATTATCCGTGCCGGGTTTCCGCCGACGACGGCGTTGGCCGGCACATTTTTTACTACGACGGCCCCCGACGCCACCACGGCATTATCGCCGATAGTGACGCCTGGATTAATCACTGCCCGGCCGCCAATCCACACATTATGGCCAATGATGACGGGTTTTCCGTACTCTTGACCACTATTGCGGTCGACAGGGTCAAGGGGATGCGTGGCGGTATAAATATGCACGCCCGGCGCCAGCATGCAGTTATCGCCAATGTGAATTGGACAGACGTCAAGCATGACGCAATCAAAGTTAGCGTAGAAATTTTTACCGAGGAAGATATTGTAGCCATAGTCACAGCGAAATGTGGGTTCGATGTACGCGTCACTCGCGTGCCCAAGCAGTTCAGAAAGTAATGCGTTTCTTAATTCACTTTCTTCAGGCGCCGAATGATTGTAGCGGTGCAGCAGCTGTCTGGCCCGCAGACGATCGGCTTTCAACGTGGCGTCACCTGCCAGATACAGTTCGCCGGCAATCATTTTTTGTTTCTCTTCACTCATGGAGGCTTTCCTTATTTCCTTATCGTTAGGCCGCCATAGTATAAAAAAGAAACCGGTTTCATATTCGCGTTAAGCCAACATCTGTGAGCACTGTCACACTTATTATCATCACGAGAGAGGGGCGTTTTCGGCACGAGATGTATGACTTTCATTTGAAGTAAACTAGCGGATAAATTTCCAGACTGAAGGGGGGATCTTGTCATACAGTTTATTCATCGTCAGCTCTGCAAGACGATGATCGGCCGCAGAGTAAAATACCGCCAGTTCATTATCGGAAAGTTCATATTTATTTTTTTCAATTACGCGCTCCAGCGTATCAATTGTCTGACAGCGTCGTAAACGCATCAAATAGTCTATTTTGGTTAATGTTTTATCAGACATAAATTCACCTTTTGATTGTAATAATACTAACAAGAAAGACTGGCCGGGTTTTCCCGACTGGCGTTGACAAAGCAGCGGAATAACCGATTGCCAGATTTACGCCATTTCTGCAGATCTGCGCTGTTAATGCCGTAGTTGCTGAACAAGACGAAAGTGTCATCCAGATATTCGTCAATCTGGGTAATCAGCTTATTATCCTCTGCGTACTTAATTTTATAATTAAGTGCAAACGCGGCAATGTGCTCGATCAATTCATTAAGTTGAAGATTGACAGCCGAGGTTGGATCATTAACCCAGCCGTGGTTGCTCTCTTCCAGGTTTGCAAGACAGTCATGATACAGGGTTTCGCAGAGAAATTTAAGCTGCGCAATATCATGTCTTTTTGGCGAGTATTCGTCCATAACGCATCCCCTTTTGAGTGGTTTAAACGACGATTATCGACACCGTTGTGGGATGAACACGACTAACAGACCTGACACATACATTGTAATCTTGCTGTTTAACTATAATCCACTCTTAAAAAGATTTCATCGTGCTATTACGAAAAATTACAATTATCAGCGTCCTTTTATCTTCAATGACTCGGACTTTATTATATCGTGCCGTTACCCCGATCGGAAAAAACGAATACTGACCTTATATTTCATCAGGTTAGCCGACGCGTTTAGCCGTTATAGAGAGACAACCATACACAAAATCAGTGATTAAGAATATTCTGAGTTAGGGGCGCAGGAAAGAAAATTGTGGAAAAAAAATGGAGATAAGCACCGCGACTCATCATTAAATATTATATCTCAGCTTATAAATTAGACAATAACAATCCGTGCGTTTTAACGAGGAACAAAAGAAAAGGGCCGCAAATGCGGCCCTGAGAGGAGAGATTAATGATGCTCAACCGGATGGCTGTGCTCAATATCCTCATTTTTCTTACTAAAGCGGCGGCGAACCACCACGAAGAACACCGGCACGAAGAAAATCGCCAGCACCGTCGCGGTCACCATCCCACCCATTACGCCAGTACCGACGGCGTTCTGCGCGCCGGAGCCTGCGCCGGAGCTGATAACCAGCGGCATGACCCCAAGGATGAACGCCAGCGAGGTCATCAGAATCGGACGCAGACGCATACGAACGGCTTCCAGCGTGGCTTCGATCAGGCCTTTGCCCTCTTTATCCATCAGGTCCTTGGCGAATTCAACGATAAGTATCGCGTTCTTCGCCGACAGGCCGATGGTGGTCAGCAGACCAACCTGGAAGTAGACGTCGTTGGTTAATCCACGGAAGGTAGCCGCCAGCAGCGCACCCACAACCCCCAGCGGAACAACCAGCATGACCGAGAACGGAATCGACCAGCTTTCATACAGCGCCGCCAGGCACAGGAAGACGACAATCAGCGAGATAGCGTACAGCGCTGGTGCCTGGTTGCCTGACAACCGTTCCTGATAAGACATACCGGTCCAGTCATAGCCAATACCCGCAGGCAGTTTACCCGCCAGCTCTTCCATCAGGTTCATCGCTTCACCGGTACTCTTGCCCGGTGTCGCCTGGCCGAGGATTTCCATTGATGGCAAACCGTTGTAACGCTCCAGACGCGGCGAGCCGTATTCCCAGCGTGAAGTCGAGAAGGCGGAGAAGGGCACCATCTGTCCATCGCTGCCGCGTACGTACCAGTTGCCGATATCTTCCGGCAGCATACGGTATTTCGCTTCAGACATGATATACACTTTCTTCACGCGACCGCGGTCAATGAAGTCGTTGACGTAGCTACCACCCCATGCTGCGCCAAGCGTCGTGTTAATGTCGCTGATAGACACGCCGAGAGCCTGCGCTTTTTCCTGATCGATATCCACTTTGAACTGCGGAGTATCTTCCAGTCCGTTTGGACGCACGCCGGTTAAGACGTCAGGATGCTGCGCGACCATACCAAAGAGCTGGTTACGTGCCTGGGTCAGTTTTTCATGGCCCAGTCCCGCCTGGTCGATCAGTTGGAAGTCAAAGCCCGTTGCGGTACCCAGTTCAACAATTGCCGGCAGGTTAAAGGCGAAGACCATTGCGTCTTTAATCTGCGAGAAATACCCCATTGCGCGACCGGTAATCGCCTCAACTTTGTTCTCTTCGCCCGGACGCTGGCTCCAGTCCTTCAGAGAAACGAACGCGATACCGGTGTTTTGCCCACGACCCGCGAAACCAAAGCCGTTTACGGCGAATACCGATTCAACGTTGTTTTTCTCTTTGGTGAGATAGTAGTCGGTCATCTCATCCAGAACTTTCTGGGTACGCTCCTGAGTTGCGCCAGCAGGCAGCTGCGCCATGCTCAGGAAGACGCCCTGGTCTTCGTCCGGCAGGAACGAACTTGGCAGACGAACGAACAGCCAGGCCATGCCGACAACGATGATCAGGTACAGCACCAGATAACGGCCGGTACTGCGCAGGATATTGCCTACGCTATCGGTGTAGTGATGCGTGCTCTTATCGAACATGCGGTTAAACCAACCGAAGAAGCCGGTGGTGGCGCCATGACTGCCTTTCTGGATGGGTTTCAGCATCGTGGCGCAGAGCGCCGGGGTCAGAATCAGTGCCACCAGTACCGACAGCGCCATCGCGGAAACGATAGTGATCGAGAACTGACGGTAAATCGCACCGGTAGAACCGCCGAAGAAGGCCATCGGGATAAATACCGCGGAAAGCACCATCGCGATACCCACCAGCGCGCCCTGAATCTGGCCCATTGATTTACGCGTGGCTTCCTTCGGCGGTAGCCCTTCTTCGGCCATTACACGCTCGACGTTTTCTACCACCACGATGGCGTCATCCACGAGCAGGCCTATGGCGAGCACCATACCAAACATGGTGAGGGTGTTTATCGAGAAGCCGAACAGCGCGAGGATAGCGAACGTCCCCAGCAGTACAACCGGCACGGCGATAGTCGGAATCAGCGTTGCGCGGAAGTTCTGCAGGAACAGGTACATCACCAGGAACACCAGAATGATGGCTTCAACCAGCGTTTTCACCACTTCGTGAATGGAGATCTGCACGAAGGGGGTGGTGTCATACGGGTAAACAATCTTCAGGCCTGACGGGAAGAAAGGTTCCATTTTCTTCAGTTCGGCACGAATGGCGTTGGCGGTATCCAGCGCGTTCGCGCCGGTCGCGAGCTTAATACCCAGACCGGACGCGGGCTGACCGTTAAACTTCGCAACGACGTCGTAGCTTTCGCCACCCAGCTCAATCTTCGCGACATCGCGCAGACGCACCTGGGAACCATCCTGGTTAACCTTCAGCAGAATGTTGCCGAACTCTTCAGTATTGGTCAGACGGGTCTGCGCCACGATGGAGGCGTTCAGCTGCTGACCTTTCACCGGTGGAGTACCGCCTAACTGTCCTGCTGCAACCTGGGCGTTCTGCGCTTTCAGGGCGCTGATCACGTCAACCGGCGTCAGCTGGAAGTTATTAAGCTTGTTCGGATCCATCCAGATACGCATCGCGTACTGGGAACCGAACAGCTGTACGTCACCGACGCCGCTGGTACGGCTAATCGAATCCTTCATGTTGGCGGCAACATAGTCAGAAATATCATCCTGATTCATGGTGCCGTTGGTATTGATAACGCCGACAACCATCAGGAAGCTGCTGGATGCCTTTTCAACGCTAATACCCTGCTGCTGAACTTCTTGCGGCAGCAGCGGCGTTGCCAGCGCCAGCTTGTTCTGTACCTGTACCTGGGCGATATCCGGATCGGTACCGGATTCAAAGGTGAGGGTGATGGTTGCTGTACCGGTGGAGTCGCCATTTGAAGACATGTACATCAGGTGATCGATACCGTTCATGTTCTGCTCGATAACCTGGGTCACGGTGTTCTGCACGGTTTCAGCATCGGCACCGGGGTACATGGCTGTAATGGAAATTGCCGGCGGCGCAATCGTCGGATATTGCGCTATCGGCAACTTGAGGATCGATAACCCCCCAGCCAGCATGATGATAATGGCGATCACCCACGCAAATATGGGGCGATCGATAAAGAAATTAGGCATGTCTTAACGGCTCCTGTTTAAGTTAAGACTTGGGTTGTTCTGACTGAGCGTTGCCTGCGGCTTGCTGTTTATCGTCAGAAACGACTTCCTGCGCTTTAACCTGCACGCCAGGTCTGACTTTTTGCAGACCGGTGATGATGACGCGATCGCCCGTTTTCAGCCCTTCGGTGACCAGCCATTTATCACCAATAGCCTGAGTGGCGGTAATCTGGCGAACTTCGACTTTATCACCTTCGCCGACGACCATCGCGCTGGCATCGCCGCGCGGGGTGCGGGTTACGCCCTGCTGAGGAACCAGCAGCGCATCCGGGTTGACGCCTTCTTCCAGACGCGCGCGGACGAACATCCCCGGTAGCAGAGTGTGATCCGGGTTCGGGAAAATGGCGCGCAGCGTGATAGAACCAGTGGTCTGATCAACGGTGACGTCAGAAAACTCCAGCGTACCGTTCTGCGGGTATTTCAGACCGTCGTTCGTCACCAGCTCAACCTTCGCTTTACCGTTTTCCTGCTGCAGCTTGCCGTTGGCCAGCTCTTGTTTCAGACGCAGGAAATCGTTGCTCGATTGCGTCACGTCAACATAGATAGGATCCAGCTGTTGCACGGTCGCCAGGGCGGTGGTTTGGCCGTTTTGCACCAGAGCACCTTCCGTGACCGCGGATTTACCAATGCGGCCTGAGATTGGCGAGGTGACTTTGGTGTAGGCCAGATTAATGCGCGCGGTTTCAACCGCTGCTTTGGCGGCAACCACGGCGGCGTTGCTCTGTTGCGCGGTCGCGACGGCAGTATCGTAATCCTGTTGACTGATGTACTTAGTGCCTAACAGTTTCTGATAACGTTTAACCGTCAGCTGATCCATATTTGCCGCGGCCTGCGCTTTGGCTAAATCGCCTTTCGCGCTTTCATAAGTGGCCTGATAGGTCGCCGGATCGATTTGATAAAGAGACACCCCTGCCTGGATATCGCTCCCTTCGGTGAAGTTACGTTTAAGAATAATGCCACTGACCTGAGGACGAACTTCCGCAACACGATAGGCGCTGGTACGGCCTGGCAGTTCGGTAGTAATTTGTAGAGGAGCGGATTTGAGCGTCACAATACCGACTTCCGGCATTTGTTGGGCTCCTTGCTGAGCCGGTTTGTCGTCACATCCTGTTAGCGCTAAGCTGCCTGAGAGCATCAGAACGACCGCCAGAGGCGTTAACCCTCTGTTTTTGTTCATATGTAAACCTCGAGTGTCCAATTTCAAATTGTTCAGTGGCTCAATCGACCACAAACCCACTGCTGTGTTTCTATTATGGTCATGCTATGGTACATACATTCACAAATGTATGTAAACGTAACCTCTGTAAACTCATCGACCTATGGCACGAAAAACCAAACAACAGGCGCTTGAGACCCGGCAACATATTCTGGATGTTGCTCTGCGTCTGTTTTCGCAGCAAGGCGTATCATCCACCTCGCTGGCCGCAATTGCAAAAGAGGCCGGTGTGACGAGGGGCGCTATCTATTGGCATTTCAAAAATAAATCAGATTTATTTAATGAAATATGGGTGCTTTCAGAAGCCAACATCAACGATCTCGAAGTTGAGTATCGGGCAAAATTCCCCAACGATCCACTGTCAGTTGTCAGAGAGATCTTAGTGTATATCCTTGAAGCAACGGTGACAGAAAAACGCAGGCGCTTGATGATGGAAATCATTTTCCATAAATGCGAGTTCGTCGGAGAGATGGTCACGCTGCAAGAAGCGCAGCGAAGTTTATGCCTTGAGAGCTACGATCGTATCGAGCAGACATTAAACGAGTGCATTGCGGCGAAGATGCTGCCCGCCAATTTACTCACCCGGCGGGCGGCGATTTTAATGCGCAGCTATCTTTCTGGCCTGATGGAGAACTGGCTGCTGGCGCCCAACGCTTTCGATCTGCAGCATGAAGCGCGGGCATATGTCGAAACGCTGCTTGAAATGTATCAATTGTGCCCCTCTCTGCGCAGTTCTGAAGGCGCGGAAGCTTAAGTATCCTCGCGGACAAAAGGGGTATTTTTCCTGCTGTCCGCCGCTATTCGCGCGATAACAGAAGTGCTATTCTTCGCGCTGCGACGATCCCCGGTATTCTCCGGCTTTTGCAATCACTCATGTTAACACTATGCTGCATACTATCCGTTGGCGAAACGCCATATCCGCTTTTGTTCTTACCCTGATGTTTTTTATCGGCTGTATTAGCGTTAACACGGCGCTGGCGGCTGACTTACCCGAACGTTCCGAGGTGCAAAGCCAGCTCACGACGCTGAATAAGCAAAAAGAGCTGACCCCGCAGGACAAGCTGGTTCAGCAGGACCTGACCCAGACCCTGGAAACCCTCGATAAAATCGAACGCATTAAGTCGGAAACGACGCAGCTGCGTCAGCAGGTGGCTCAGGCGCCAGCGAAAATGAATCAGGCTATCGATAGCCTCAACGCGCTAAGCGATGTTCCCGATGATGAGGCGACGCGTAAAACGTTGAGCACGTTATCGCTACGTCAGCTGGAATCGCGCGTCTCTCAGACGCTGGACGATTTGCAAAACGCGCAGAACGATCTGGCAACCTATAACAGCCAGTTAGTCTCCCTACAAACCCAGCCGGAACGTGTGCAGAATGCGATGTACTCCGCTTCGCAGCAGCTGCAGCAGATCCGTAACCGCCTGAATGGCACCTCGACGGGCGAGGAGACGCTGCGTCCTACCCAGCAGAGTTTGCTGCTGGCGCAGCAGGCTCTGCTGAATGCGCAGATAGACCAGCAGCGCAAAAGCCTGGAAGGTAACACGGTCCTGCAGGATACCCTGCAAAAGCAGCGTGATTACATCACCGCCTACAGCAACCGTCTTGAACACCAGCTTCAGTTATTGCAGGAAGCGGTGAATAGCAAGCGCCTGACGCTGACGGAAAAGACGGCTCAGGAAGCGGTTTCCCCGGACGAAACGGCGCGTATTCAGGCAAACCCGCTGGTGAAGCAGGAGCTGGAGATTAACCACCAGCTTAGCGAAAGACTGATTTCGGCGACGGAAAATGGTAATCAGCTGGTTCAGCGCAACATCAAAGTGAAGACCTGGCTCGATCGCGCTTTGCAATCCGAGCGTGATATAAAAGAGCAGATTTCCGTGCTGAAAGGCAGCCTGCTGCTGTCGCGTATCCTTTATCAGCAGCAGCAAACGCTGCCCTCTGCGGAGGAGCTGAGCGATATGACGAACCGCATCGCCGACCTGCGCCTCGAACAGTTTGAGGTTAACCAGCAGCGCGATGCGTTGTTCCAGAGCGATGCGTACGTCGCGAAGCTGGAGGAAGGGCACAGCAGCGATGTCAATGCCGAAGTGCATAGCGCGCTTCTCGAAATCGTTGATATGCGCCGGGAGCTGCTCGATCAGTTCAACAAACAGCTGGGTAACCAGCTGATGATGGCCATTAACCTGCAGATCAATCAGCAGCAGTTAATGAGCGTGTCGACCAACCTGAAAGCCATTCTGACGCAGCAGATTTTTTGGGTAAACAGTAACCGTCCGATGGACTGGGAGTGGGTTAAAGCCTTCCCGGAAGCGCTGAAAGGGCAGTTTAAGGCGATGAAAATCACCGTAAACTGGGAAAAAGCCTGGCCTGCGGTATTTATCGCTTTCCTTGCCGGCCTGCCGTTGCTGCTGATTGCCGGTCTGATTCGCTGGCGCCTTAACTGGCTGAAAGCGTATCAGGCGAAGCTGGCTTCACAGGTGGGGCAACTGCGCAATGACACTCAGCTTCACACGCCGAAAGCGATTCTTATCGATCTGATCCGCGCGCTGCCTGTGGTGCTGGTGATTCTGGCCATTGGCCTGATTCTGCTGACCATGCAGCTGAATATCAGCGATTTGCTGTGGGCCTATAGTAAGAAGCTGGCGCTGTTCTGGCTGGTGTTTGGCCTGTGCTGGAAGGTGCTGGAAAAAGACGGCGTGGCGGTGCGCCACTTTAATATGCCGTCGCAGTTGACCAGCCACTGGCGGCGGCAGATTGTCCGCGTCAGCCTTGCGCTGCTGCCGCTCAATTTCTGGTCGGTGATGTCGGAGCTGTCGCCGCTGCACCTGATGGATGACGTGCTCGGGCAGTTTGTTATTTTCCTCAACCTGCTGCTGATTGCGGTGCTTGTTCTGCCGATGTGCCGCGAAAGCTGGCGTGATAAAGAGTCCCACAGCCTGCGCCTTATCACCGTCACCGTGCTATCGATTGTGCCCATCGCCCTGATGGTGCTGACGGCAACCGGCTACTTCTACACGACGCTGCGTCTGGCCGGCCGCTGGATTGAAACCGTTTACCTGGTGATGCTGTGGAACCTGCTGTACCAGACCGTTCTGCGCGGCCTGAGCGTGGCCGCCCGGCGTATTGCCTGGCGCCGTGCGCTGGCGCGTCGTCAGCATCTGGTTAAAGAGGGTGCTGAAGGGGCCGAACCCCAGGAAGAACCGACGATTGCCCTGGAGCAGGTTAACCAGCAAACGCTGCGTATTACGATGCTGGTGATGATTGCGCTGTTTGCCGTGCTGTTCTGGGCGATTTGGTCCGATCTGATCACCGTGTTCGCCTATCTCGACAGTATTACGCTGTGGCATTACAACGGTACGGAAGCCGGCGTCAGCGCCGTGAAAAGCGTCACCATGGGCAGCCTGCTGTTCGCGATTGTCGCGTCGATGGTCGCCTGGGCGTTAATCCGCAACCTGCCGGGCCTGCTGGAAGTGCTGGTGCTATCGAGACTCAATATGCGCCAGGGGGCGTCGTATGCAATTACGACCATCCTTAATTACGCCATTATTGTTATTGGCGCGATGACGGTATTTGGCTCGTTGGGCGTTTCGTGGGACAAACTTCAGTGGCTGGCGGCCGCCCTGTCGGTTGGTTTAGGGTTTGGCTTACAGGAAATCTTCGGTAACTTTGTTTCCGGTCTGATTATTCTCTTTGAGCGCCCGGTGCGTATTGGCGATACGGTGACCATTGGTACCTTCTCCGGTACCGTCAGCAAAATCCGCATTCGCGCCACGACGATCACCGATTTTGACCGTAAAGAGGTCATTATCCCGAATAAGGCCTTCGTGACGGAACGCTTGATCAACTGGTCGCTCTCCGACACCGTCACCCGCGTGGTCATCCGCCTTGGCGTGGCCTATGGTTCCGACCTGGATAAGGTTAAAGAAGTGCTGCTCCAGGCCGCGCATGAGCATCCGAAAGTGATGCAAGAGCCCGCGCCCTCGGTCTTCTTTACCACCTTCGGCGCCAGCACGCTCGATCATGAACTGCGCCTGTACGTGCGTGAACTTCGCGATCGCAGCTATGCGGTGGATGAGCTTAACCGCGCTATCGATCGTTTGTGCCGCGAGAACAATATTGACATCGCCTTTAACCAGCTGGAGGTGCATCTGCGCAATGAGAAGGGCGATGAAGTGACAGAGGTGAAGCGGGATAAGGGCGACGATGCCTCCCCGGCGATAAGCTAAGCATAACGGGGCGGTGGGTATCCGCCCCGCAGATGTTAAAGGCTGAGCGAGGAGAGTTCTTCCTGGCTCAGACCGGTCAGTTCCATCACCATCTTCGGCTCCAGCCCGCAGGCGAGCATTTTCAGGGCAATGCTGTGCGAGATTTCTCTACGGCCCTCCTGCAAACCTTCCTGCAAACCTTCCTGTCTGCCTTCTTTTCTACCTTTTTTACGGCCTTTCTCTTCCAGCCATTCGGCAATTGTCATCAGTAGCTCCTTGTGCCTGGGCGACTGCTTCGCCAGCTCGCGAATCAGGGGCCCGGGTTTTTCCGAGGTTCCCGCCTGCAGCATATAGCTGATGAGGATATTGATCTGGTTTTCCGTCAGATATCCTTGCGCCAGCAGCGTAATCAGCATCGGTTGCAGTTCGGCCAGATCGCGCTGGCGAATATGCTTTTGCAACAGTTCCAGCATCGCCATACGCTGGTGGCGGAGGATATGATTATCTGGCATAACGGTCAGGTCCACCAGCGGAAAATCTCCGCCGTACAGCGCGCCGGCAAGCTCAGGATAGTCAAAAAGCTGGAGCCAGTTGAGCGTATGTGGCCAGGGGCTGACGGTGCCGTGATAAAACAGAATCGGGACCACCAGCGGCAGCGTATTGTGGCCGGCATCCAGGTGGCGCTGCATGGCGGCCAGCGTATAGCGCATCAGGCGAAAAGCCATCAGCTTATCCGGCGAGCTTTGATGTTCAATCAGCGCGTAGATATATCCCGCGCCGTGCTGCGTTTGTAGGGAGTAGAGAATGTCGGAGTAGCTGGATCGCAGGTCTTCCTCGATAAAGCTGCCGGAAGCCAGCTGCAGCGTATTGAGATCGCAGATACTTAAAAACTGCGCGGGAAGATAAAGCTGTAAAAAATCGCGAGCGACCTCTTTCTGGGCCAGCATTTGACGAAAAATAGCATCGTGCGGCGTACGTGAGAATCTTTCCATGAGCATCTATCCGTTGTGGTAAGGGGCAGGCGATAACTCTGCCACCCCCAACGATCCGCCAACAGACTACTCCTGTGCGTTTTGCGAGGACTCTTCCGCACTTTTTACTTTGTTTTCATAGTCTCGACGGATAATTTCCAGCGCAGCTAGCACGGTTTGCGCAGGAACTTTATTCTCCTCAAGCAGCATAATTAAATCGACGGCCAGCTTGACCTCGTCAGGGGCATTTTCCAGCGACATACTTCTTCCTCCCGTTAGCGCGTTAAGCGGGCTATTCTGTTTTCAATTTTTTCCAGCGCGTCGCGACAGCGGGCCAGGCGCCCGGTATAGGCTTCAACTTCCTTTGCCAGCCGCTGCTGGTCATCAAGGCTAATGGCTTGCGCCAGTCGTCTTTGTCGGTCGTTGCGCATGGCCAGCAGGCGCCGTTCATACTCCTGATGCTGTAGACGTCGGCGCTGCCAGCGGCTAAGCGTTGGCGACGCGCTATCCCAGGCGCGTAATGACCAGGTCGCCGTTTCCCGGTTAATCGCGGCGATTTGAGCAACGAGACGTTCCGCCAGCCAGGCGACCTGCGCAAGCTGCTGGCGTTCGGCCGCCTGTTTTAACGCCGTAAAGCCGTCTCTGGCCTCATTGAGATAAGCCTGCATCTGCGTGCTGCGGGTACGGAACAGCTGACGATCGAAGCGCGGGCTGAGGGTCGCGTGATTGGCCATGGGCGCCACCTGAGCGGCCAGCTCCGCAAGCTGGTTTTCCAGTGAATGTAAAAGCCGGGCGGTTTTCAAATAACTCCTCCATCCCCTGATAAGCAACTGTGCTACATTAGCGTTATCTTCGTGATAACGATTCGCATTATGCCACGTATTATTTTGATCATCATTGGCTGGCTGGCGGTAGCGCTGGGAACGCTGGGCGTGTTTTTACCGCTACTGCCGACGACGCCGTTTATCCTGCTTGCCGCCTGGTGCTTTGCGCGCTCGTCGCCGCGCTTTCACCACTGGCTTTTGTATCGCTCATGGTTTGGCGGCTACCTGCGTCACTGGCAGAAATACCGCGCCATGCCGCCGGGCGCGAAGCCGCGGGCGGTCGCGATGATTTTGCTGACCTTTGCCATTTCGCTGTGGCTGGTTAATCTTACCTGGGTGCGCATCTTGCTGCTGATCATTCTGACCTGTCTGCTGATATTTATGTGGCGCATTCCGGTGGTTGATGCAAAGCAACAAAAGCACTGATGCGCAATAATGATGGTTGCAATTGTCGCTGACAGCCAGTAAATTCTGGCGTTTTCGAGCGCGGGTAAGCCTGGTCAAAGGTTAAACAAAAGTTTCTTTGGCCCATTTGGCATGCCCGTGAGTAACACCGTTTTAATCAGGCATACACTTATGACCGCAACAGCACAGCAGCTTGAATATCTGAAGAACAGCATCCAAAGCATCCAGGACTATCCGAAACCTGGCATCCTTTTCCGTGATGTCACCAGCTTGCTGGAAGACCCGAAGGCCTACGCGCTCAGCATTGAGCTGCTGGCCGAGCGTTATAAAGACGCGGGGATTACCAAAGTGGTGGGCACCGAGGCGCGTGGCTTCTTATTTGGCGCACCGGTTGCGCTGGCGCTGGGCGTAGGCTTTGTTCCGGTACGCAAGCCGCGTAAGCTGCCGCGTGAAACTATCGCAGAAAGCTACGAGCTTGAGTACGGCACCGATCAGCTGGAAATCCATGTCGATGCGATCAAAGAAGGCGATAAAGTCCTGGTGGTTGACGATCTGCTGGCAACCGGCGGCACCATTGACGCCACCGTGAAGCTTATTCGTCGCCTGGGCGGTGAAGTGCACGATGCGGCCTTTATTATTAATCTGTTCGATCTGGGCGGCGAGCAGCGCCTGGAAAAACTGGGAATCAACTGCTATAGCCTGGTCCCTTTCCCGGGCCACTAAGCAAATCCCACCACATAGCCTCGCTGATTGAGCGGGGCTGTGATAGCATGACCCCTCGTGATTTCACCTTCCAGCGTTTCAGAGCCAGCCCATGAGTTATCAGGTCTTAGCCCGTAAATGGCGCCCACAAACCTTTGCTGACGTCGTCGGCCAGGAACATGTGCTGACCGCACTGGCGAACGGCTTGTCGTTAGGGCGCATTCACCACGCATATCTTTTTTCCGGTACCCGCGGAGTCGGTAAAACCTCTATCGCGCGCCTGTTGGCAAAAGGATTAAACTGCGAAACCGGCATTACCGCCACGCCGTGCGGCGTCTGCGATAACTGCCGTGAAATAGAACAGGGGCGCTTTGTCGATCTGATTGAGATCGATGCCGCCTCGCGCACCAAAGTCGAAGATACCCGCGATCTGCTGGATAACGTCCAGTACGCGCCGGCCCGCGGTCGCTTCAAGGTCTATCTGATCGATGAAGTCCATATGCTTTCGCGCCACAGCTTCAACGCGTTGTTAAAAACGCTGGAGGAGCCCCCGGCGCACGTTAAATTTCTGCTGGCGACGACCGATCCGCAGAAGCTGCCGGTGACCATTCTTTCCCGCTGCCTGCAGTTCCATCTTAAGGCGCTGGACGTCGAACAGATTCGCCATCAGCTGGAGCATATTCTCGGCGCCGAGCAGATCGCTTTTGAACCGCGCGCGCTGCAGCTGCTGTCGCGCGCGGCGGACGGTAGCCTGCGCGATGCGTTAAGCCTGACCGATCAGGCCATTGCCAGCGGCGACGGTCGCCTGACGGCTGAATCCGTCAGCACCATGCTCGGCACCCTTGACGACGATCAGGCGCTTTCGCTGATTGAGGCGCTGGTGGCTGCCGACGGCGAGCGGGTCATGGCCGGCGTCAATGAGGCTGCCGCCCGCGGCGTGGAGTGGGAGGCCTTGCTGGTGGAGATGCAAAGCCTGCTGCACCGTATTGCGATGGTTCAGCTCTCGCCGTCGGCGCTGGGAGCGGATATGGCCGCGATTGAGCTGCGCATGCGCGAGCTGGCGCGGACGGTGCCGCCAACCGATGTTCAGCTGTACTATCAAACGCTACTGATTGGCCGCAAAGAGCTCCCGTACGCCCCGGACAGACGAATGGGCGTCGAGATGACGCTTCTGCGTGCGCTGGCTTTCCATCCGCGTATGCCGCTGCCGGAACCGGAGGCGCCGCCGGTGCAGGCTATTCAGGCCGCACCGGCCCAGCAGGCTGCCCCGGCATCCGCGCCGCCGTCGCCGCCGCCGAATTTGCCGCAGACCACCAGCCAGGTGCTGGCGGCCCGCAGCCAGCTGCAGCGTAGCCAGGGAGCGCCCACCCCAAAAAAGAGTGAACCGGCAGCCGCTTCCCGCGCGCGGCCGGTGAATAACGCTGCGCTGGAACGACTGAGTTCAATTACCGAACGCGTACAGGCGCGTCCGGCGGCGGCTGCGCTGGAGAAAGCGCCGGCGAAAAAGGAAGCCTATCGCTGGAAATCGACGACGGTTGTTGAAGCCGTAAAAGAAGAAGTGGCGACGCCGAAGGCGCTGAAAAAAGCGCTGGAGCATGAAAAAACGCCGGAGCTGGCGGCAAAGCTGGCAGTCGAAGCGGTCGAGCGCGATAGCTGGGCGGCGGAGGTCAGCCGGCTTGCGGTACCCAAACTGGTAGAGCAGGTCGCCCTGAACGCCTGGAAAGAGCAGGAGGGCAATCGCGTCTGCCTGCATCTGCGTCCGAGCCAGTGTCACCTGAATTCGGCGGGCGCGCAGCAAAAGCTGGCGGAAGCGCTCGGTATTTTGTACGGTACGCCGGTTGAATTGACCATCGTGGAAGATGATAATCCCGCGATGCGCACGCCGCTTGCGTGGCGGCAGGCAATTTATGAAGAAAAGCTCGCGCAGGCGCGTGAAGCGATTATTGCGGATAATAACATTCAGACGCTGCGTCGATTCTTCGATGCGGACCTGGATGAAGAGAGTATTCGCCCCATTTGATTGCAAGTCTGACTTGCGGTCAGCATCCTTAACGATGACTTACTGAGAGAGAAGCCTATGTTTGGTGGAAAAGGCGGTCTGGGTAACCTGATGAAGCAGGCCCAGCAGATGCAAGAAAAAATGCAGCAGATGCAGGAAGAAGTGGCCCGACTGGAAGTGACCGGTGAATCCGGCGCTGGCCTGGTAAAAGTCACCATCAACGGCGCGCACAACTGCCGTCGCGTTGAGATCGACCCGAGCCTGCTGGAAGACGACAAAGAGATGCTGGAAGATCTGGTGGCTGCCGCGTTTAACGACGCCGCCCGCCGCATTGAAGAGACGCAGAAAGAAAAAATGGCGTCCGTGTCCGCCGGTATGCAGCTGCCGCCAGGCTTTAAGATGCCGTTCTGATGCAGACCAGTCCGCTGTTAACGCAGCTTATGGAAGCACTGCGCTGCCTGCCGGGCGTCGGCCCGAAGTCGGCGCAGCGCATGGCGTTTACCCTGCTGCAGCGCGACCGCAGCGGCGGAATGCGCCTGGCGCAGGCGCTAACGCGCGCGATGTCGGAAATCGGCCACTGCGCCGATTGCCGTACCTTCACCGAGCAGGAGGTGTGCAATATTTGCAGCAACCCTCGGCGCAAGGAAAACGGCCAGATCTGCGTGGTAGAGAGCCCAGCGGATATCTACGCTATCGAGCAGACCGGGCAGTTTTCCGGTCGCTACTTTGTGCTGATGGGCCACCTGTCGCCGCTTGACGGTATCGGGCCGGATGACATTGGGCTCGATCGTCTGGAACAGCGTCTGCGTGACGAATCTATGCAGGAAGTGATCCTCGCGACCAACCCAACGGTAGAAGGGGAGGCGACGGCCAATTATATCGCCGAGCTCTGCGCGCAGTATGGCGTAGACGCGAGCCGTATCGCCCATGGCGTACCGGTCGGCGGCGAGCTGGAGATGGTTGACGGCACGACGCTATCCCACTCGCTCGCCGGGCGGCATAAGATTCGTTTTTAATCAAACGGAGGCGCTTTTCGGGGCCTCCGCTTGAAAACTTCTCCCTCTGTCCCCATCTCACCCTCAACGGTTTTTTTACCATTAACAATGGCATTGTTGAGGTTGATTTAGATGAAAGGACAAGAAACTCGTGGTTTTCAGTCAGAGGTCAAGCAGCTTCTGCACCTGATGATCCATTCTCTTTATTCCAATAAAGAAATTTTCCTGCGTGAGCTGATTTCCAACGCCTCCGATGCGGCCGACAAGCTGCGCTTCCGCGCGCTGTCCCAGCCGGATCTGTACGAAGGCGACGGCGAACTGCGCGTGCGTGTTTCATTTGATAAAGACAACCGCACCCTGACCATCGCCGATAACGGCATTGGTATGAATCGCGATGAGGTCATCGACCATCTCGGCACCATCGCCAAGTCCGGCACCAAAGCGTTCCTTGAGTCCATGGGCTCTGACCAGGCGAAAGACAGCCAGCTGATTGGCCAGTTCGGCGTGGGCTTCTATTCGGCGTTTATTGTTGCCGATAAAGTTACCGTCCGTACCCGCGCGGCGGGCGACAGCGCCGAAAACGGCGTCTTCTGGGAATCCGCTGGCGAAGGCGAATATACCGTTGCCGACATTAACAAAGCCGATCGCGGTACCGAGATCACGCTGCACCTGCGCGAAGGCGAGGACGATTTCCTCAACGACTGGCGCGTGCGTTCGATCATCAGCAAATACTCCGATCACATCGCGCTGCCGGTGGAAATTGAAAAGCGCGAAGACGTTGACGGCGAAACCGTCATTAGCTGGGAGAAAATTAACAAAGCCCAGGCGCTGTGGACGCGCAATAAGTCGGAAATCAAAGACGACGAATACAACGAGTTTTATAAGCACATTGCCCACGATTACAGCGATCCGCTGACCTGGAGCCACAACCGCGTTGAAGGTAAGCAGGAGTACACCAGCCTGCTGTATATCCCGTCGCAGGCGCCGTGGGATATGTGGAATCGCGATCATAAACACGGCCTGAAGCTGTACGTGCAGCGCGTCTTCATCATGGATGACGCCGAGCAGTTTATGCCGAACTACCTGCGTTTCGTCCGCGGCCTGGTCGACTCTAACGATCTGCCGCTGAACGTGTCGCGTGAAATCCTTCAGGACAGCAGCGTCACCCGCAATCTGCGAACCGCGCTGAGCAAACGCGCCCTGCAGATGCTGGAAAAACTGGCGAAAGACGACGCGGAAAAATATCAGACCTTCTGGCAGCAGTTTGGCCTCGTGCTGAAAGAGGGGCCGGCGGAAGATCAGGCCAACCAGCAGGCCATCGCCAAACTGCTGCGTTTCGCCAGCACCCATACCGACTCCGCCGCGCAGACCGTGTCGCTGGAAGAGTATGTCTCCCGCATGAAAGAAGGGCAGGAGAAGATTTACTACATTACCGCCGACAGCTACGCTGCCGCGAAAAGCAGCCCGCATCTGGAACTGCTGCGTAAAAAAGGCATTGAAGTGCTGCTGCTTTCCGATCGCATCGACGAGTGGATGATGAGCTATCTGACCGAGTTCGACGGTAAGCCGTTCCAGTCGGTGGCGAAAGCCGATGAGTCGCTGGATAAGCTGACGGACGAAGTGGATGAAACCACTAAAGAAGCCGAGAAGGCGCTGGAGCCGTTCGTTGAGCGTGCCAAAACGCTGCTCGGCGACCGGGTGAAAGAGGTTCGTCTGACCCATCGTCTGACCGATACGCCGGCCATCGTCACCACCGACGCGGATGAAATGAGCACCCAGATGGCAAAACTGTTTGCCGCTGCGGGCCAGGCCGCGCCGGAAGTGAAGTACATCTTTGAACTGAACCCGCTGCATCCGCTGGTAAAACGCGCGGCGGATACCCAGGATGATGCACAGTTCGGCGAGTGGGTTGAGCTGCTGCTCGATCAGGCGCTGCTGGCCGAGCGCGGTACGCTGGAAGATCCGAACCAGTTTATCCGCCGCATGAACCAGCTGCTGGCGTCGTAATCTTTACCCTCACTCTACCCCTCTCCCGCTGGGAGAGGGCCGGGGTGAGGGCATCAAACCGCACTCTACGTAAAATATCTCACCATTAACCGTTTCAGCCGCCCCGCCTTCCTTGAGCCATCCGCGTTCTGGTGGTATGGTTTAGCGTTTTTTGAAAAATTGAATCAACTTTTGAGGGGATTTTCGTAATGCGTATTATTCTGCTTGGCGCTCCGGGCGCGGGTAAAGGAACTCAGGCTCAGTTCATCATGGAGAAATACGGTATTCCGCAAATCTCCACCGGCGACATGCTGCGTGCCGCGGTGAAGTCAGGCTCCGAGCTGGGCAAACAGGCGAAAGATATTATGGACGCCGGTAAGCTGGTCACCGACGAACTGGTTATCGCCCTGGTCAAAGAGCGTATTACTCAGGAAGATTGCCGCAACGGTTTTCTGCTGGACGGCTTCCCGCGCACCATTCCGCAGGCTGACGCCATGAAAGAAGCGGGTATCACCGTGGATTACGTGCTGGAATTCGATGTTCCTGACGAACTGATCGTTGACCGCATCATCGGGCGTCGCGTTCACGCAGCTTCCGGCCGCGTTTACCACATCAAATTTAATCCGCCGAAAGTTGAAGGCAAAGACGACGTGACCGGCGAAGAGCTGACCACCCGTAAAGACGACCAGGAAGAGACCGTGCGTAAGCGTCTGGTTGAATATCATCAGATGACGGCTCCGCTGATCGGCTACTATCAGAAAGAAGCCGAAGCGGGCAATACCCAGTACGCGAAAGTCGATGGCACCAAAGCGGTGGCCGACGTTCGCGTTGAACTGGAAAAAATCCTCGGTTAATTCCGTTAGTTCTCATCCCGCCGCGGCGGGGTGAGAACTCCTCTCATTTTACCTTTTTCTATGATTGGTTCCGTTTAGCGCCATTTCAGCTACAATTGTCAGCGATTCAAATGGTTAAGAGGCGGTAATGCATCAGACGAAAACAGGTATCTTATTAGCCAATTTAGGCACTCCCGATGCGCCCACGCCCGACGCGGTAAAGCGCTATCTACGACAGTTTCTTAGCGATCGGCGCGTGGTGGATACCTCCCGTCTACTGTGGTGGCCGCTGCTGCGCGGCGTGATACTGCCCCTGCGCGCGCCCCGGGTCGCCAAGCTCTATCAGTCCATCTGGATGGAAGATGGCTCGCCGCTGATGGTCTATAGCCAGCAGCAGCGGCAGGCGCTGGCCGCGCGGCTTCCGGATACGCCGGTGGCGCTGGGGATGAGCTACGGTTCGCCGTCGCTGGAGAGCGCGGTTGATGAACTGCTGGAGCAGGGCGTGGATCACATCGTGGTGCTACCGCTCTATCCGCAGTACTCCTGCTCCACCGTGGCGGCGGTCTGGGATGAACTAGGGCGTATCCTTGCCAAAAAGCGCGCCATCCCCGGCATCTCTTTTATTCGCGACTACGCCGATGACGTGGACTATATTCACGCGCTGGCCGCCAGCGTGCGGGCATCCTTTGCGGTGCACGGTGAGCCAGATTTACTGCTGCTCTCCTATCATGGCATCCCGCAGCGGTACGCCCAGCAAGGGGATACCTATCCTCAGCGCTGTCGCGATACCACCCGTGAGCTGGTTTCAGCCCTGGGGCTGCCGCCTGAGCGGGTGATGATGACGTTCCAGTCGCGCTTTGGTCGTGAGCCCTGGCTGACGCCCTACACCGACGAAACGCTGAAAATGCTCGGTGAGAAAGGGGTGAAGCATATTCAGGTTATCTGCCCCGGCTTTTCCGCCGATTGCCTGGAGACGCTGGAGGAGATCGCGGTGCAGAACCGGGAAATCTTCCTCGAAGCCGGCGGCCAGCAATATGAGTACATTCCGGCGCTTAATGCGGACACCGCGCATATTGAAATGATGGTCAACCTGACGGCGAAATATCGCTGATCGCGCGTGCGGCGGGGAGTATGCTACTATTCCCCGCTTGTTCACTGTCAATAAATCGCCACTATGAAATTTCCCGGTAAACGCAAATCCAAACACTATTTTCCCGTCAACGCTCGCGATCCGCTGCTGCAGCAAATTCAGCCGGACAATGAGTCTAACGTCGCCTGGGTGGTCGGCATCGATCAAACCCTGGTTGATATCGAAGCGAAAGTGGATGAGGCGTTTATCGTACGCTACGGCCTGAGCGCCGGGCATTCGCTGGTGATTGAAGACGATGTCGCCGAAGCGCTGTATCAGGAACTGGTCCGCAACGACCTGATTACCCACCAGTTTGCCGGCGGCACCATCGGTAACACCATGCACAACTACTCGGTGCTGGCGGATGACCGTTCGGTTCTGCTTGGCGTAATGTGCAGTAATATTGAAATCGGCGGCTACGCCTACCGCTACCTGTGCAACACCTCCAGCCGTACCGATCTGAACTACCTGCAGGGGGTGGATGGGGCGATTGGGCGCTGCTTTACGCTGATTAGCGACTCCGGCGAGCGCACCTTTGCGATCAGCCCCGGGCATATGAACAAGCTCCGTCCGGAAAGCATTCCGGAGAGCGTCATCGCCGGCGCCTCCGCGCTGGTGCTGACCTCCTATCTCGTGCGCTGCAAGCCGGGCGAGCCGATGCCGGACGCGACGATGCAGGCCATCGCATATGCGAAAAAGCACGATGTACCGGTGGTCCTGACTCTGGGGACCAAATACGTTATCGCCGATAATCCGGCGTGGTGGCAGGCGTTCCTCAAGGAGCACGTCTCTATTCTGGCGATGAACGAAGAGGAAGCGGAAGCGCTGACCGGACTATCCGATCCGCTGCTGGCTTCCGACAAGGCGCTGGAGTGGGTTGACCTGGTACTGTGCACCGCCGGGCCTGCCGGGCTGTATATGGCCAGTTTTACCGAGGATGAGGCTAAGCGCAAAACGCAACATCCGCTGCTGCCGGGCGCGATTGCCGAGTTTAACCAGTATGAATTCAGCCGCGCGATGCGCCATCAGGATTGCGAAAATCCGCTGCGTATTTATTCGCATATCGCACCCTATATGGGCGGGCCGGAGAAGATCATGAATACCAACGGCGCGGGCGACGGCGCGCTGGCGGCGCTGCTGCACGATATCACCGCCAATAACTATCATCGCAACAACGTGCCGAACTCCAGCAAGCACAAGTGCAAGTGGCTGACCTATTCCTCGCTGGCGCAGGTGTGTAAATACGCTAACCGCGTGAGCTATCAGGTGCTGAACCAGCACTCGCCGCGTCTGACCCGCGGCCTGCCGGAGCGTGAAGATAGCCTGGAAGAGGCTTACTGGGATCGCTAAGCCGGTAAGTAAAGCCGGCCCCGAGAAGTCGGGGCCGGAAGCATTAACCGGTAATAAGCTCGCCTGCTGGCGGCGTTTCGAGCAGCTGCAGCATGGCGCGGGCGATTTCCCGCTCGCCCATCACCACCTGGTTGGCGCCGCGTTCAACGATATACTCCACTTCATCGTCGTAGTGGGCGCGCGCGATGATCTCGATATTCGGGCACTTCTCGCGCGCGGAAGCCACGATTTCCCCGGCTTCATAGCCGTTAGGGATGGTCAGCAGCAGCCAGCGGGCGCAGTCAAGATGCGCCAGATTCATAATCTCTTCATTGGCGGCGTTGCCTAATACCGCGCGAATACCGCGTGCGCGCAGTTCGTCAACGCGGGTACGCGAGGTTTCGATAACCACCAGCGGCACGCCCTGCGCCATCAGTTTTTCACCGAGCAGGCTCCCGACGCGACCGAAACCGACCAGCAGCGCGTGGTTACAGATATCGACGGGGATCTGTTTCTCATCTTCAAGCACTTCTTCCAGCGTCTGTTCGTCCAGCGTCTCCGTTTTATCGAGATATTTTTCCAGCAGGGTAAACAGGACCGGGTTGAGCATGATGGAGATAATGGCGCCGGCAAGCACCAGGTTTTGCCCGGCCTGCGGCAGCAGATCCAGCGCCATTCCCAGCCCGGCGAGAATAAAGGCAAATTCACCGATTTGCGCCAGGCTGGCGGCAATGGTCAGCGCGGTGCGCGGCGAGTGGCCGAACATTCGTACCAGGAAGAAAGCGGCGGCCGATTTACCGAAAATAATGATGACCAGCGTCGCCAGCACCGCCAGCGGCTGATCGATCAGGATCATCGGGTCAAACAGCATTCCCACGGAAACAAAGAACAGTACGGCGAAGGCGTCGCGCAGCGGCAGGGTATCGTGGGCCGCGCGATGGCTGAGCTCGGATTCATTGAGCACCATACCGGCGAAAAAGGCGCCGAGGGCGAAGGAGACGTCAAACAGCTCAACGGCGCCGAAGGCGATGCCGAGCGCTAACGCCAGCACCGACAGCGTAAACAGCTCGCGCGAGCCGGTTGCCGCGCTGCGTGACATAATCCACGGCACCAGTCGGCGGCCGACCAGCATCATTATGGCGATAAAGGCAACGACTTTACCGATGGTAATGCCCATATCGAGGGCCAGGGTAGCCAGGCCAACGTCGCCTTTCTCGGTCATGCCGGCGACTGCCGGCAGCAGCACCAGCGTCAGCACCATCACCAGATCTTCCACAATCAGCCAGCCGATGGCGATTTGCCCCCGCTGGCTATCAATAAGCTGTCGTTCTTCCAGCGCGCGCAGCAGCACCACGGTACTGGCGGTAGAAAGACACAGACCAAAAACGATCCCGGTCATTAACGACCAGCCCAGCATGGCAGAGAGCGCCATACCCAACAGCGTCGCCACGGCGATCTGGGCGATTGCCCCCGGAATAGCGATAGCCTTGACCGCCATCAAATCTTTTAAGGAGAAATGCAGACCCACGCCGAACATCAGCAGGATCACGCCAAGCTCGGCCAGCTCCGGCGCCAGCTTGGTATCAGCAACGAAACCTGGGGTAAAAGGTCCGGCCAGCACGCCCGCTAATAAATATCCCACCAGAGGAGAAATACGTAGCTTATTGGCAATCATGCCGAGAATAAAGGCGAGCACAAGGCCGCCGACAATGGTGGTGATTAGCGGTGTTGCGTGGTGCATTCCGTCTCCTTGCAGTGGTGAGCTGATCCATTTTCGGCATATACCCGTCATACTTCAATTTGCATGGGCGTTGGCTTTCCTCGCTCACCCCAGTCACTTACTTCAGTAAGCTCCAGGGGATTCCCTGCATCGCCGCCTTCCTGCAACTTGAATTATTTAGGGTATAAAACCAAAAAACCGAATAATAGTTTATGACAATTTCAGCGGTTTTGTTTATGAATAATCGTTGAATTTTGCAGAAAGATGGAATTGGCATGCAAAAAAGCACGGACCGCAAAATGGCAGCAGCTTATGCGGGGTAATGCTGGTGGAGTAAGGGATTGAGGCAGCCAAAGTTACACTTTGGCTGCCGAAGAATCAGGACTTTTGGTGGTTGTTAGGCAGAAATATCGTCAGGATGCCAATCAGTGGCAAGAAAGCGCAGATTTTATAGACCAGCTCGATACTGGTATGGTCAGCTAACAGCCCCAGCACCGCGGCGCCAAGGCCACCCATGCCAAAAGCGAATCCGAAGAACAAACCAGAAACCATACCGATCCGCCCCGGCAACAGCTCCTGAGCGTAGACCAGAATGGCGGAAAAAGCCGACGCGAGGATAAAACCAATTATCACCGTTAAAATGCCGGTCCATTCCAGCGATGCGTAGGGTAAAACAAGAGTAAACGGCGCTACGCCAAGGATAGAGCCCCAAATAACATATTTGCGCCCAATCTTATCGCCTACAGGCCCGCCAATCACCGTTCCCGCCGCGACGGCAAAAAGAAAAGCAAACAGATGAAACTGCGCGTTTTGCACCGATAATCCAAACTTTTGCATCAGATAAAAGGTGTAATAGCTGCTGATGCTCGCCATATAGAAGTATTTTGAGAAAATCAGCAGCAAAAGAATGCTAACCGCCAGAATGACTTTGTTTTTCGGCAATGGATTGACAATGACCGCTTTGGGTTTACCTTTGTTCATACGGTGCTGAGCGGCATACCAGCGGCTGATCTGCGCCAGCACGACGATCGCCAGCAGCGCCGCCAGGACAAACCAGCCAACGTTACCTTTGCCGTAGGGCGCGATAATCAGGGCCGCAAGCAGCGGGCCTAACGAACTGCCAAAGTTGCCGCCGACCTGGAATATCGACTGCGCCAGGCCATGGCGACCGCCGGAGGCCATTCGCGCCACGCGTGAAGACTCCGGGTGAAAGACCGAAGAGCCGGTACCGACCAGCGCGGCAGCCAGCAGAACCATCCCGAAGCTCCCGGAAATCGCCAGCAGCACCAGACCGCTTAAGGTAAAGCACATGCCTATCGGTAGCGACCACGGCATCGGGTGTTTGTCGGTCAGATAGCCCACGACCGGCTGCAGCAGCGATGAGGCCAGCTGGAAGGTGAGGGTAATCATCCCTATCTGCACAAAGGTCAGCGAAAACTCGGCTTGCAGCAGCGGGTAGATAGCCAGAATAAGCGATTGGATCATATCGTTTAGCAAATGTGAGAGGCTGATAGCGCCGAGAATGCGAAACGAGATGCGTGCTTTTTGCGGCGCAGCAGCAGGGCCGGATAAGGGTTGTGCGGTCTGATTCATTGCCATAGGTTCGCTTAAGTATTTTTTATAGAGGATGCAGGTGGAATTATTATCTGCCTAACATACCTGCCCCTAAGGTTTGAAGGAAGTCGCAATTCTGAAAACATATTTGTCTAATCGGCTAACTCGCTATACTTTCGGCACTTGTCATTTCGTCAGGGAGAGAAATATGCACTTTATGAAGCAAGGCGTTGCGCTGGCGCTATTCACGGCGTTATCGCTGGGGAGCCTGTCTGCGCAGGCTTATGAGCAGGATAAAACCTATAAAATTACCATTCTGCATACTAACGATCATCATGGCCACTTCTGGCGCAGCGACTACGGCGAATACGGGCTGTCGGCACAAAAAACGCTGGTGGACGGCATTCGCAAAGAGGTGGCGGCAGAGGGCGGCAGCGTGCTGCTGTTATCCGGCGGCGATATCAACACCGGCGTGCCGGAATCCGACTTACAGGACGCGGAACCCGATTTTCGCGGGATGAACCTGATTGGCTATGATGCGATGGCGGTAGGCAATCACGAGTTTGATAATCCCCTTAGCGTACTGCGTCAGCAGGAAAAATGGGCGAAGTTCCCGTTCCTCTCCGCCAATATTTACCAGAAAAGCACCGGCGAGCGTCTGTTTAAGCCGTGGGCGCTGTTCAAACGCGGCGGGCTGAATATTGCGGTTATCGGCCTGACGACCGACGATACGGCCAAAATTGGTAACCCTGAGTTCTTTACGGATATCGAGTTCCGCAAACCGGCGGAAGAGGCCAAACTCGTTATCCAGGAGCTGCAGCAGAATGAAAAACCGGACGTCATTCTGGCCACCACCCACATGGGCCATTATGACAACGGCGCCCACGGCTCGAATGCGCCGGGCGACGTCGAGATGGCGCGCAGCCTGCCGGCAGGTTCGCTGGCGATGATCGTCGGCGGCCACTCGCAGGACCCGGTATGCATGGCCTCTGAGAATAAAAAACAGGTGGATTACGTTCCGGGCAGCCCGTGCGCGCCGGACAAGCAGAACGGTATCTGGATCGTCCAGGCCCATGAGTGGGGCAAATATGTGGGCCGCGCCGACTTCGAATTCCGCAACGGCGAAATGAAGCTGGTGCACTATCAGCTGATCCCGGTCAACCTGAAGAAAAAGGTCACTTACGACAACGGCGAGAGCGAGCGCGTGCTCTATACGCCGCAAATCGCCGAAAATCCGCAGATGCTCTCCCTGCTGACGCCGTTCCAGAATAAGGGCAAAGCGCAGCTGCAGGTCAAAATCGGTAGCGTAAACGCGCACCTGGAGGGCGATCGCAGCAAAGTGCGTTTTGTGCAAACCAATATGGGACGTCTGCTGCTGGCGGCGCAGATGGCGCGCAGCAATGCCGATTTCGCGGTGATGAGCGGCGGCGGCGTGCGTGATTCGATTGAAGCGGGCGATATCACCTATAAAGACGTGATGAAGGTACAGCCTTTCGGCAACGTGCTGGTGTATGTCGATATGAGCGGTAAGGAAGTGACGGAGTATCTGACCGCCGTGGCGCAGATGAAGCCCGATTCTGGCGCCTATCCGCAGTTTGCCAACGTCGGTTTTGTGGCCAAAGACGGTAAGCTTAATAATTTGACCATCAAAGGCGAACCGGTCGATCCGGCGAAGACCTACCGTATGGCGACCCTGAGCTTTAACGCCACCGGCGGCGACGGCTACCCGCATATTGATACCAGGCCCGGCTATGTGAATACCGGCTTTATCGACGCCGAGGTGCTGAAAGAGTATATCCAGAAAAACTCACCGCTGGACGCGGCAGCTTATGAACCGAAAGGCGAGGTAAGCTGGCAGTAACGTCAGAGCAGCGCCCCGGTGGCGCTGCGCTTACCGGGGCGACAGGTCTGAGCAGTTTTGGATTTTATAGCCCGGACAAGGCGCGTCAGCGCCGCCTCCGGGAGTGTCCTCAGACGAAAAACCGTCAATTAATCGCGACGCGCGATATCGGCGAATTTTGCCTCAAGGATCTTCGCCAGATCGCTGGCCGCCAGCTCAATATCCAGCCCGCGTTTGCCGCCGGAAATATAGATGGTGGCAAACGACTGGGCCGGCGCGTCAATCACCGTCGGCAGGCGTTTTTTCTGCCCAAGCGGGCTGATCCCGCCCACCAGATAGCCGGTGACCCGCTGCGCGACCATCGGGTCTGCCATATCGACTTTCTTAGCGCCTAAAGCCTTCGCCACCTTTTTCAAATCCAGCTGACCCGCTACCGGCGTCACCGCGACGGCCAGATGCTTCATATCGCCGTTGACGGCGACCAGCAGCGTTTTATAGACCTGCTCGGCGTTGAGCCCCAGCTTACGCACCACCTCATCGCCAAAATTGGTTTCGTTCGGATCGTGATCGTAGCTGTGAATGTGAAAACTAATTTTGTTTTTTTCGAGTAATTTTACGGCGGGAGTCATCGTTATCCTTCTTACCAACCGATTTAATGTGACATAAGCATACGCCCGACGGCTGTCTAAAAAATAGTATCATCTTGCGCAATAGTATTGGCAGTGATGGTCACTTTGAGCGACAATCAGACGATCCGGGGCGCGAACCCCGGAATAATAATAATGATGAAATTCCTCTTTGACGGGCCAATAGCAATATTGGCCATTTTTTTACGTCAGCATGTCCGGCAGATTCCCTTCCCCGTACAAATGAAGCGCCCCTACGGCAACCACGTAGCGCCCCGGCGGCAGCGCCAGCAGCGTTTCGCGCCAGGCGAGATTGCGCTGATGCATCAGCACATCATATAGCGACTGGCTAAACGTTGTCGGCAGCGAGGTTGCGCCCGTTGACGGCGGCTGCTCCAGCCACCAGCCGATCATCACCTGCAGCAGACGCGCATTCGTGCGCCAGTGGGTGAGGGTATCCTCCAGCAGCGCCAGGCCGCCGTCGGGCAGATCCCGCAGCAGCGCTATCTGGCTATCGGCTCCCTCCAGCTCCATCACGCGGATATTGCTCTCACGCGCCGCCATCAGCAGTTGATAATCAATGCCGTAATCCGCCCTTAGCCCCAGTTTTTGCGCCTGAGTCGCCTGCAATACCATCGCCACCTGCCACAGCGGCTGGCTGTCGAACAGCGCGATGGACAGCCCCATTTCTCCTGCCCGCTCTTGCAGTTCAGCAAGCAGGGAGGCGCTCAGGCGTTCCGCCAGCGGCGGACAGGAGGGGAGGTTGCTGAACGGCGTTTCGCTGCCGCTAATATCCGCTTCCACAATCAGCGCATCGGCCTGGCGGATCTTTTTTAATAACCTGGCGGGCGGCGGCGACATGTCGCGGGTGCCCATATGAATACTGCCGACCAGGTGCAGATAGCGCTCGCCGGGAAGCGTGATATCCAGCGCGGGCCAGGAATAAGACGAGCCGACGGCGGCTTGCCACAGCATTTTTATTCGGTTTAACAGGCCCATACGTGCTCCGTAGTGTGAGGAAGCCATGCTAGCGCGCGGGGGGCTGGGGCGCAAGGGGACTCAACGTGCGCGACGGAAGAGGCGTTTTGCAATGTCACGAAAATAACAAAAAAATTTGATGTTCTCTTTTTCGTCATTTCTGTAATGGCGTTTTGAAATTAATTATCACTTAAAAAACAATGGAATGACTATTTATAACGTGAATGGCTATGGTGTTTTTTTCTCAAATATTCCTCTGTTGTGATAATAAAATAAAAAATCTGTAACAAAAAATAAACAAAACGCTTCTATATTGGCCCCTTCAATTTTTGGGGGGAGTGACATGCGTAACTGGAGTGAGCCTAAAAAGAATAAAGCCCATATCGAGCTGATCCCGATGATCGATGTGATGATGTTTCTACTGGTTTTCTTTGTCCTGATTAGCCTGAATGTGATCCCGGCTCTGGGCTTGAAAACGCAGCTGCCGTCGGCCGGCAGCGCCCAACAGCTTAAACCGCAAAAAAAAGCCATTATCACCCTCGGCGCCGGCGACCAGCTGCAGCTTGATGGCCAGCCGCTGCCCCTGAATGCGCTGGTCAATACCCTGAAGCAACAGCAGCAGGAAAACCAAACCACCACCATTATCGTGAACAGCGATAAAGAGGTTGCGGTGGAACGCCTGATCGCCGTGATGGATACCCTGCGTCAGGGTGGTTTCTTCTCCATTTCCATTGCCACACGGAAGCAGTGATATGTATCTGCTTTATCGCTCACGTCACGTTGTTAGCTGGCTACCCGCTATTGTCGTCGCCGGATGTTTACTGTTTGTCAGCCAGCAGGCAGTGCTGCAGGTCAAACCGCATTACGACGATACGGTCATGGAACTGTCGCTGGCTGAACCCGAACCGCCGCAGCCGGAGCCTGTCCCGGAACCGCAGCCGGAAATACCGCCGCAAATTCAACCTGAGCCGGAACCGGAGGCGGTCGCTGAACCCGTCGTTCCTGCGCCAGAACCCATTATTCAGGCCAAACCGGTTGTTAAACCGAAAGCCAAACCCAGACCCAAACCGGTTGTGAAGGAAAAAGCGTCGAAACCGCAGGCGATCGCGGCTCCGCAGCCCGCCGCCGTTCGTAGTCCGGTGAGTAAACCAGCCGCGCCGCCTTCTCCCCCGGCGCCGAAGGCGAACGCGCAGGCGGTGGAAAACGGCTATCTGCAGGCGCTGCGCCGGGAGCTGGAGCAGCGCAAGCGCTACCCGAGCGGCCGTCAGGCTTCGCTGGAGCGCCCGCAGGGCAACGTGGAGGTCTGGCTGGAGGTTGACCGCAGCGGCAGGGTGCTGGCTTCCGGTATTGCCAGCAGGGCGCCGAACATGCTGCTCAATCGCGCTGCGCTTAGTTCCCTGCAAAGCATCAGCCAGCTGAAGCCCTTTCCTGAAGAGGCTTTTGCCGGACAAAGCAGCAAAAAATTTACCGCGACGTTTAATTACCAGGCGCCATAAGCCTAATTAATCATTTGTTTTTACAGGAAAAGAAATGAAAAACTTTAATTATTCTGGGATTGCGTTAGCCGTGGTGTCGGCCCTGTTATCGGGGTCCTCGCTGGCGGCGGAAAGCAGCGACGTGGGGGAGATTAACGTTAAGGGGCAATCGCTCGGCGGCGGTCTGATGGTGCAGGAAGACAGCGGCAAAGCGCGTTCCACCCTGACCAAAGAGGCGATGGAAAAAGCCCCCGGCGCCAGCAACGCTATCGACATGCTGAAATATACGCCGGGAATGAACGTCAACAGCAATGACGCCAGCGGCCTGAGCGGTATCGACTACACCATGCGCGGGATGAACTCGGATCAGATCGGCCTGTCGATGGACGGCATCCCGATTAACGACTCGGGCAACTATGCGGTCTACCCCAACCTGCTGGGCGACGCGGAAAACCTTGAGCAGATCTTTGTCACCCAGGGCTCTTCCGAGGCTGACGGCCCGCATATTGGTTCCAGCGGCGGTAATATTGGCCTTGTGACAAAGCGTCCCTCAAAGGAGTTTGGCGGCTTCGTCAAACAAACGCTCGGCAGCCATAACCTCAGCAAAACTTTCGCTCGTCTGGAGACCGGGGAGTACAACGGTTTTAGCAACTGGCTCTCGTACTCGCATACTGAAGCCAAAAAATGGCGCGGGGAGGGGCGTAATTATTCCGATAAGTTCGAAATGAACTCGCTGTACGAGGATGGCAACGGCAACAGCAGCAACCTGATCATGAAGTATAACCGTCAGGATAACAGCAACTATAACACCCTGAGTAAAGCGCAGTTCGAAGAAGACCCGCGTCAGGACTACTCGACCACCCCGGTCTACAACAGCAAAGGTCAGCTGAGCAAATATTACAAGCTGAACCGTAATCCGTTTGAAACCTTCACCCTCTCTTTTGCCCAGCGCTTACAGCTGCGCGATAACCTCGCGTTGACCGTTCAGCCCTATTACTACTGGGGTAACGGCGGCAGCTTTACCGGACAAACGGCCTCGGTGCTGTCCAATACGTCTGATACCGCCGGACAGTACGATCTCAGCAACCTGACTTCCAATACCTACTACCGGCCTTCGTGGACCCAGACCTGGCGGCCGGGCGTTACCACGAAATTGAAGTGGGATATTAACGACGAACACAGCCTGGATATTGGCTACTGGTACGAGCGCGCGCGTCAGTCGCAGACCCAGCCGTTTATTAGCATTCAGGACGATGGCAACCCGGCGAACGTTTCCGGCAAACCGGGCGGTTCCGATCAGGTTAAAGATGCGAACGGCAATACGGTACAGGGGCGTAACCAGTACACGGTGACTCCTGCGCACAAAGTATGGCTTCAGGACAGCTGGTTCGTGACGCCGGACTGGACGCTGGTGGGCGGGCTGGCTTATCAGTATGTTGAACGTAAAGGCGATAATAAAGGCAGCCTGTATAGCGCTGCGGAAAAACGCCAGGCGACCTACCATGAATTCCTGCCGAACTTTAGCATCAGCTATAAGCCGGATAGCGAAAATCAGCTGTTCTATAACCTGACGCGCAACATGCGTACGCCACCCAACTACGTGCTCTACAACGTCGGCGACTCGATCAGCACCAAACCTGAGCTGAGCTGGAACCACGAGCTGGGCTGGCGTTTTCAGCGCGAAGATATGCTGCTGAGCGCGACGCTCTTCTATATGCGCTATACCGACCGGCAGATTTCGACCACCAATGCGGATGGTGACTACGAAATGATGAACATCGGCAGCGTGGAGAGTAAAGGTCTGGAGCTGGAGTGGAGCGGTAAGCTGCCGTACAACTTCAACTACTACACCTCTTATACCTACACCCATTCCGAACAAAAAGACGACATTGTGAGCAACGGCGGACATCCGCTGCCAACGGCGGGCAAAACGGTGCCAAACGTACCGAAAAACATGCTTAACGCGTCGCTGGGCTATGACGATGGTCTCTACTACGGCAGCTTCGGCGGCAAATACGTCAGTTCGTTCTACGGCGATTTGACCAACGACGAAAAAATCGGCGGGCGCACGGTCTTTGATGTCGCCGCGGGCGTGCATCTGCCGGTGGATAAAAAGATTGTCAAAAGCGCCACCCTGCGCTTTGGCATCGATAACCTGTTCGATAAACAGTACCTGACTTCCGTCCGCTCGACGACTTTTAACGCGGCGGCTTACGACGGCGTGAAGGCCAGTACCCCGTACTACAACGTTGGCGAAGAGCGCACCTTTAGCGTCTCGCTGGAAGCCACCTTTTAATTAACCGGAGGGCACTCTGATGGATGCCAATCTGATTCACGATATTATTTTCTACGTTATGTACGCCGCGCTGGCGATCGCCGTGGTGATACTGGTTGAACGCGGCCTCTATTTTTCGTGGGCCCAGCGTCAGGCTTTGCGCTTTGAAAAGGCGCTGACGCCGGACGTTCGCCGCGCGTCGGATCTGCCGGAATCGCTGACCGGCCGCAGTAGCCTCCCGCTGACCCTCATTCTGCCGGTGCTGGAGAAAAAGCAGACGGCGGAAGACCGTGAGGCGATGAGCGATCTGATCGACGCTCAGTATCTGCTCAGCAAACCGCAGATGTCGCGTGGGCTGTGGATGCTTGAAACCGTTGTCACCGCCGCGCCGCTGCTGGGCCTGCTGGGGACGATCCTCGGTATTATGGATACCTTTAAGGCCCTTTCCGCCTCAGGCGTCTCCGATGCCAGCATGGTTTCTGCGGGTATGGGGACCGCCCTGTATGCCACCGGCCTGGGCATTGCTATTGCGCTGCTGTGCCTGGTGGGCAATAACTATTTGCAAAGCCGCATGGAGCGAATCAACGAACTGCTGAAGGTGCTGCTGATCCGCGCCGGCAGCCCTGTCAGCCGTCCGGAGCAGGGCGGCAAACGCTGGGAAGGCCACGAGGCGCAGCGCTATGCCTGAACATGGTCAATGCGGGTGGCCGGCAGGCCGCCTGATGAGCGCGCTGGCGGGGAGCTGGATGCTGTTAAGCCAGCCGGTATGGGCGGCGTTCTCTATACCCGGCTACGAGCTGGTGTATAACGCGCCGCAGGAAACCACCTTACAGGATAACGACTTACGTCATGCTGCCGAGGTCTGGCAGCAGATGTTCGATGCGGCGCGCAGCCATATCGATCTGGCGCAGTTTTATGTGGCGAATGAAAAAGGCTCTCTGCTGGATGGGGTTCTGGCACGTCTGCGGGCCGCCGGGGAGCGTGGAGTAAAAATTCGTTTTCTGATGGAGGAGAAGGGCGTGGGCCTTTCAACGCCGGAAACGCTGACGGCGCTGAAAGCGATCCCGAACCTGGAATTGCGGGTGATTCCGTTCCATCGGCTGACCGGCGGTATTGTTCACGCCAAGTATCTGCTGGTGGATGGCAAAGAGGCTTTTGTCGGTAGCCAGAATTTTGACTGGCGCGCGCTGGAACAGATCCAGGAGACCGGTCTGCGCATCAGCGATCCGCAAACGGTACAGCAGATTCAGGCTATTTTCGATCAGGACTGGCAGGCGCAAGCTCTGCTGGCGGAGAGTAAGCCGGTACCGAAGCCGGCGCGGCAGGCGGTAGCGTCGGCCCCGCAGGGCAATTATCTGGTTGCCAGCCCGCGCGATTATAACCCGAGCGGGGTGATTGATTCGCAGGTGGCGCTGCCGCGGCTGCTGGCGAGCGCCAAATCGCGGATCCGGGTGCAGGTGATGGACTATGCGCCGCTGGCGTGGGGAGAAAAGGGGAGCCGGCCCTTTTATGCGCCCATTGATAACGCTCTGCGCAGCGCGGCGGCCCGCGGCGTACAGGTGGAGCTGATGGTGGCGAACTGGAACCTGAAAAAGCCGGAGGTATTCTGGCTGAAGAGTCTCTCTCTGGTGCCAAACGTTCAGCTAAAAGTGGTGACCATACCTCCCGCCAGCCGAGGGTTTATCCCCTTTGCCAGGGTGGTACACAGTAAGCTGATGACCATCGACGGTACGACGGCGTGGGTCGGAACCAGCAACTGGAGCGGAGGCTATTTCGATAACTCACGCAACCTTGAGCTGGTGCTGAATAATGCGTCGATGGCCGCGCGCGTGGACGCGCTTTACAGCCAGCTGTGGAATAGCCGCTATGCGGCGCCGATCAAGGTCGATTTTGATTATCCGGTTCCGCATCCTGGCCGCGAGTTCGAATAGATAAATCGGCTGAGGCTTCCCCTCTCCCGAAGGGGGAGAGGGGAAGCCTGTTTTCGTCCTCGCCAGAGGCTGCCTTATGCTTTGGGCTTATAGCGCAGCAGGCGGTTGGCGTTGCTCACGACGGTAATCGAAGAGAGCGCCATGGCCGCGCCCGCCACCACCGGGTTGAGCAGCGTTCCGGTCAGCGGCCACAGGATCCCGGCGGCAATCGGAATGCCCAGCGAGTTATAAACAAATGCCCCCAGCAGGTTCTGCTTCATATTACGCAGCGTGGCTTTGGCGATGTCCAGCGCATCGGCAACGCCGTTCAGGCTATGGCGCATCAGGGTAATCGCCGCCGTCTCAATGGCGACATCGCTGCCGCCGCCCATGGCGATCCCCACATCGGCCTGCGCCAGCGCGGGCGCATCGTTGATACCGTCGCCGATCATCGCCACCTGATGCCCTTCGCTTTGCAGGCGCTTAATCGCATCGGCTTTACCGTCCGGCAGAACCCCAGCAATCACCTCATCAATGCCCGCCTCTTTAGCGATAGCGTTGGCGGTGGTTGGGTTATCGCCGGTCAGCATGACCAGACGATAGCCCTGGCGGTGCAGCCTGGCTAATGCCGCCACGCTATCTTCGCGCAGCGGATCGCGGATGGCGAACAGCGCCGCCGCCTGACCATCTACCGCCAGCAGCACCGGCGTGGCACCCTGTGACGCCTGGGCGGTCATGTCGTCTTCTATTTCAGCCGTTGCAATCTTGTGCTCATTAAGCAGCGCCTGGTTGCCGAGCAGCAGACGGCGGCCTTCGGCTTCGCCGCTGACCCCCAGCCCGCGCAGCGTGCGGAAGTTTTCTACCGCAGGCAGGCGTTGGTCCGCGGCTTTGTCGAGAATGGCGCGCGCCAGCGGGTGGCTGGAACCTTGCTCCAGAGACGCCGCCAGACGTAGAGCGGTGGACTCATCTATGGCGGTAAAGGTTTTTATCGCCACCACCTGCGGTTTACCCTCGGTCAGGGTACCGGTTTTATCAAAGACCAGCGTATCGAGAGTGCTGGCGCGCTGCAGCGCATCGGCGTCGCGCACCAGTACGCCGTACTCCGCCGCGCGGCCCACGCCGGAGATAATCGACATCGGCGTTGCCAGCCCCAGGGCGCACGGACAGGCGATAATCAGCACCGTGGTGGCGATCACCAGGGTATAGACAATTTGCGGCGCCGGGCCAAAAAAGTACCAGATCGCGGCGCTGAACAGGGCTATCGCCACAACCGCCGGGACGAACACGGCGGAGATTTTGTCCGCCAGCTGGCCGATTTCAGGTTTACTGCTCTGCGCCTGGCGCACCATGCGGATAATGCGCGCCAGGGTGGTTTGACTGCCGACGGCGCTGGCGGTAAACAGTACGCTGCCGTCCTGCACTACGGTCCCGGCATGAACGGCGTCACCGTCGCCTTTTTGCTGCGGCACCGGCTCGCCGGTGAGCATCGCTTCATCGAACCAGGCTTCGCCCTGGCTAATGACGCCGTCGACCGGTACGCGATCGCCGGTGGTCAGACGCAGGATCATTCCCGCCTGAACCTCAGCCAGCGGCAGATCTTTTTCGCCTTCGTCGGTGACCACCCTCGCTGACGGCGGGGTTAAATCGAGCAGTTTTTCCAGCGCTTTCGAAGAGCGCTGGCGCGCGCGGGCTTCCAGCATATGGCCGAGGTTAATCAGACCGATAATCATCGCGCTGGCTTCATAATAAAGGTGGCGGGCTTCCATCGGAAACCACTGCGGCCACAGGTTGACGCTCATTGAATAGAGCCAGGCGACGCCGGTACCCAGCGCTACCAGCGTATCCATGGTCGCGGTGCCGTTTTTCAGGCTTTTCCACGCGCTGCGGTAGAAATGGCCGCCGGCAAAGACCATCACCGCCAGGGTGACAACACCGATAGCCAGCCACAGGGCGCGGTTATCATCGCTGACCATCATATTGTCGCCGATCATTCCCCAGCCCATGACCGGGATACCGACCAGCAGGGCGACGATAGCCTGCCAGCGGAAGCGCTTCATTGTGGCGACGGCGGTTTCCTGCTGGCGCTCGCGGCGTTCGAGGTCGTCTTCGATAGCTTCCGCGCCGTAGCCCGCTTTCTCTACGGCCTGGACTAATTCTGCGGCGGACGCGCTGCCCATCACCAGCGCAGTGCGTTCCGCCAGGTTGACCCGCGCCTGCGAGACGCCCGGCACCGCGGCGAGCGCGTGTTGTACCCGGGATACGCAGCTGGCGCAGCTCATGCCGTTGATTAACAGCTGCTGGCTGTCATCTTCGTCACGGGCTGCCGGAAGCTCAGAGGTGGCCGCTGTCAGCGCTTCCGGCGGGATTGATGATTCTGCCAGCGGTTTAGCCTTTGGGTGGCTGAGCTCCGCGCCGTATCCGGCCTGTTTAATGGTCTCAATCAGCGCTTCCGCGCTGGCGCTGCCCGTGACGTGGGCTTCGGTAACGGTGACTTCCGCCTGCTCAACGTCGGGACGCTGCTCCAGACTCTCTTTCACCCGTTTAACGCAGTGGCCGCAGGAGAGGCCATCAAGCGCGAGGTCGATAGTGGTAGACATACATAACTCCTGAATAAATTTCCGGTTAATGATTGACCGAACACACTCTTTCATCGAGTATTAACAAGGTTAAACCTTCCAGCAAGGGGAAGGTCAAGGGGGAAAGATGAATATTAGCGATGTGGCGAAAAAGACCGGTTTAACCAGCAAAGCGATCCGTTTTTACGAGGAGAAGGGGCTGGTGACGCCGCCGCTGCGTAGCGAAAACGGCTACCGCAGCTACAGCCAGCAGCATCTGGATGAACTGACCCTGCTGCGCCAGGCGCGCCAGGTGGGGTTTAATCTGGAAGAGTGTCGCGAGCTGATATTCCTGTTCAACGATCCCTCGCGGCACAGCGCCGACGTGAAACGCCGGACGCTGGAGAAAGTCGCGGAAATTGAGCGGCATATCAGCGAGCTGCAGGGCATGCGTACGCAGCTGCTGGCGCTGGCGGACTCCTGCCCCGGCGATGACAGCGCGGATTGCCCGATCATCGATAATCTCTCAGGCTGCTGTCACCGCAAGGCGCAGGCTTAACGCCGCGCCGGGTTGAGCATAAAGACCACCGTGCCGCGGTAGTAGGGGGAGTCATTCAGCTGCATTTCCGCCTGCCGATCGCGTTTGCCGTTTTGCACCAGCCCGAGTTTGAACGGGATACGCAGCCGGCTGAGCGCGGGGAGATAGTCCTGATAATTCGCCACCGTGCGGCGTCCTTGATAGCTTTGTACCACCAGTTCATCAACCGCAAGCGCGTTCAGTGTGGCAATATCGCCGGTTTTAGCCCAGTCCAGCAGGCCCGTTACCCCCAGCGCGAACTCTGGCGGCAGCTGCTGGCGTAGCTGTTGCAAAAACTGGGCGTAGTCGGCGAGCTGATATGTGGCTGCGTCAAAATCAACCTGCAGACCAACCACCTGATTGCCAGCCGCCCGCCAGCGCTGCATCAGGCGTACGATCCGCGGCACAATCGTCTGCGGTACATCAAGTGTGGTAAACCGGACGGTAAGCCAGATTGCGGGAAACGTCAGGCGGCTGACCGGCAGGCCGAGGCGCTGGAATATGACCTCGCCCGCGCGCGTCAGCACCTCGCCCTGATGCAGATACACCGTCTGCGCGTTCTGCAGATCGTTGCTGGCTTTCACCCCGGACCACAGCCAGAAGGCGGAATGCTGGCGCGCATCCACGCGCTCCGCCGCCTGCGCTGACCCGGACAGCAGCGCGATTACCAGTAATATTTTAGTTTTTGCGCCCACGGGCTTCCCGGATACTGCGTTTTCAACTGCGTGAACCAGCCCTTACGCTGCAGTTTTTCGACATCTTCGCCGCCGCATTCGTTGCTACCGGAGGGGGCGTAACAGAGAATCGCCCGATAGAGCGCATAGCTTTTATCTTCCGGCTCCGCTTTCGGCGAGGTGATAATCTGCTGGTAATAGCGTTGGCGATCGTACTGTCCCAGAGGCTGCTGGCGGTTGATGGCTGGCTCGAGCATATCGTTGCCGGCGTGGTCTTTCCACAGATCAACATGCGTCTGCGTGGTGCGGAAGAACTCGCCCAGGCAGTTAAGCCCGTGGGCATCGTCGGCGTTTTTACTGAGCACGGTGACGGTGTCATCCAGGCTGCGGCAGGCATAACCGGCTTCGGTCGCCTCGCCATCCCAGTCGAAGCTGCTAAGGTTGACGTCGTTAAAGGCCTCGCTGATTACCGGCTGGGTAATGGCGGTGGCGAGCTTTTTGTCTTTCAGCCAGTCGCCGAAACGATTTTCCGTGAGATCCCGCACCAGCAGCGTATGCAGAGCGATAGTACGTTCTTCATTATTGGGGCCGTTGGCCGCCTGTTGGCGTAGCAGTTCAGGCGAGGCCTGGGTTTTCAGCACTCGGGAGCGAAAGCGTAGATTGGTCACCGGGCTATCGGCGGCAAAGATAGCCGCCGCGTTACCGCTGTAGACCAGCGTTGCCGCCAGTTTTGCCTGGATATACTGCTGTTGCTCGGGGTTTTGGCTAAGTTGTAGCAGCTGCTGCCAAAAATCGCGCGCCGCGGGCCACTGTGTTTGTCCCATTAGCGCTTCGCCGTAGAGGACCTGTTCGCTGAAGGCGAGAATATCATTCGCCGGCAGCGTTTTCGCCGGCGTGACAGCCTGCAGGATGGCGGCATCGTTGCCCGTCGCGCTCCACAGCTGCAGCTGCAGGTCGCGCCACAGCGGCAGATTTCCGCTCTTCTCAAACGCCGCTTTGCTGGCGTCAAGCTGTGCCTGGGTTAAGGTTGGCTTATTGTCAGCATTCAGGCGCAGGGCGCGGAGAAGTTCGACATAGCTGACCTGCGGCGCGTCCGGGAATGCTGCCAGAACGGGCTGCGCGTAGAACGGCATGCCGAAGACATTATCATATTCACTCACCAGTCTACGCAGTTCCCCGGCGTCGGCAGCCTGCCGGAAGGCCTGCTCATAGAGTCCGGCCAGCTGCGGCCACGCCTGCAGATACCAGTTAATGCGGCGCAGCATATTGCGCGCGGAGTCGGCATAAAGCCCTGCGGGCCAGCGTTGCAAATAGGCTTGAGCTTCTTTTTGCGCCTGTGCGGCATCATCACGATTGATCCGCGCAATATCAAAATCACCGTACTGCCCGACGCTGTTCTGGCTACTTTTGTTGAGCGCCGTGCGCATCAGCATATATTGCGCGGTCTCGGTCAGCCAGGGCTGCTGACTCTCCCGCAACAGGGTGAAATCGTGGGTCGCGGCGGTGTAATTGCCGCCATAGAAGTGGGCGATGCCGGAAAGGTAATAAGCGAATAAGTCGGCGTCCGCATCTGCCGGGAAGCTATTGAGGATATCAGCGACTGCGGTGATATTGGCGCCATAAAACAGTTTCAGCCGCGCCAGCGCCAGGTCATGACGCTGCTGCGGGGTCACAGAGGGCGCGGCGAGCAGGGCGGCGTTGAACTGGCTGACGGCGGCAAGGGTGTTGCTGACAAAGCGGTTTTCCAGTTCATAGTCGGATGTTCCCAGCCGTTCAGCCGAATCGGCCGGCATGATCTGCGCCGGATCGATATTCAGCGCCGCCATTTGTTGGATGAAGGTTTCATCTTCGCGTTGCGCCGGCGGCGCGGGAGGCGGCGCGCTATCCCACTCAGGATGCCAGGCAAAGTAAACATCGCGGGTACGGCTGACATCAGCGGGAATGGCCTGAACGGGCAGGGCGAAAGATTTCGCTTCGCTCAGCAGGCGCAGCAAGTTGTCCCGCGAGTCATTTCCCGGTGTCAGTACAGGTTCGCCTTTTAGCAGGCATAGCGGGTCGCTCCACGAGCAATCTTCGATATCAGCAGAAGCATATGCCTGAGCGGCTGCCGCGAGCAGGGCGCAGAGCGAAAGGGTAAACGTTGTCTTCCTGACCATGACGGATGTCCTGTGGCGTGATTATTGTGATACGACTCTTATATGTAGGGTTATGCCTTCGATGGCGACCACTTCAACCTTGCTGCCCGCCGCGAGGTCGTCATCGGCAATAACCGGCCATGAACTGTCGCCCACGCGGACGTGTCCGCGGCCGTTAACCAGCGCCGTTTCCAGCGTAAAGCGGCGGCCAAGCAGCTGCTGCCCGCGCTGATTAAGCTGAGCGTCCGCCGGCTTCTGGCGCTTAACGCGGTTACGCAGCCAGCGCGACCACAGCCAGGCCGCCAGCAGGGTCAGCACGGCGAACAGCGTACCCTGCCACTCCCAGCTCAACGGCAGCATCCAGACCAGCAGCCCGGTTACGACGCCGGCAATGCCGCTCCACAGCAGATAACCGTTGCCGCCGAGCATTTCCGCCGCCAGCAGCAGCCCGCCGAGGCTGAGCCAGAAAATATGCGGGTGGGCGAGAATCAGCGCGATCATGATTTTTTCTGCGCGCCAGCGCCTTCTTTAAGCAGCTCGCCGATCCCGGCGATGGAGCCCATCAGGCTGCTGGCGTCGAGCGGCATCAGCACCACTTTACTGTTGTTGGCCGCGCCAATTTGCTGCAGCGCATCGGTATATTTCTGCGCGACAAAGTAGTTGATGGCCTGAATGTCGCCGGAGGCGATAGCGGATGAGACCATCTGCGTAGCGCGCGCTTCCGCTTCCGCGGAACGTTCGCGCGCCTCTGCCTGTAAAAACGCTGACTGACGCTCGCCTTCGGCTTTGAGGATCTGCGACTGCTTCTCGCCCTCGGCTTTTAAAATTTCCGCCTGACGTATCCCTTCGGCCTCAAGAATATAGGCGCGCTTGGTGCGCTCGGCTTTCATCTGGGCGTTCATGGAGGCGATAAGCTCCGCCGGCGGGCGTACGTCGCGGATCTCAACGCGGGTGATTTTGATGCCCCACGGGTTGGTCGCTTCATCGACAATATGCAGCAGGCGGGTGTTGATGCTGTCGCGCTGGGAGAGCATTTCGTCCAGCTCCATGGAGCCCAGCACGGTACGAATGTTGGTCATGGTCAGGTTGATTATCGCCAGCTCGAGGTTGCTGACTTCATAGGCGGCTTTCGGCGCGTCGATGACCTGAATAAAGCACACCGCATCAATGGTGACGTTGGCGTTATCGCGCGAAATCACCTCCTGCGAAGGGATATCGAGCACCTGCTCCATCATATTAATTTTGCGCCCGATACGATCCATAAAGGGCACCACCAGGCTCATCCCCGGCTGCAGCGTTTGCGTATAGCGGCCAAAGCGCTCTACCGTCCACTGGTAGCCCTGAGGAACGATTTTTACCGCCGCTCCGACGATAACCAGCGCGACGAAAATAAGAATGGGGATAAAAATCAGCATCAAAAACCTCCTGTCTTGTTGCCTGTTGATGCGCCGGGAGAGTGGCGCGCGTTTAACCAGAGTATATCTTTCCGCGCATCCGGGTGAAAGAAAAGTGGAGTAAACTAGAGGCGTTGTCGAAAAACTGGGAATAATAATGACCGAAAGTAACGCTATTTTGCGCCTGGACAATGTGGGTTTTCAGGCCGATGGAGTGACCATCCTTAATGAGATGAGTTTTCAGCTCAGGGCAGGGGAATTTAAGCTGATTACCGGCCCTTCCGGCTGCGGAAAAAGCACGTTATTAAAAATAATCGCTTCGCTGCTGAGCCCCACCGCGGGAAGCATTTTCTTCGCCGGTAAAAACATTAATGACTTAACGCCGGAAACCTATCGTCAGCAGGTTTCCTACTGCGCGCAAACCCCGGCGCTGTTCGGCGATTCAGTGTATGACAACCTGGTCTTCCCGTGGCAGATCCGTCATCAACAGCCGGATCCCAACGCGCTGGTCGCCGATCTGCTGCGCTTCGGGCTGGCGGAGAATACGCTGGAAAAGTCAATCAATGAACTTTCGGGCGGGGAAAAGCAGCGCGTTTCGTTGATTCGCAATCTGCAGTTTTTACCGCAGGTGCTGCTGCTCGATGAAATTACCAGCGCGCTGGACGAGAGCAATAAAAAAAACGTGAATGAGATTATCCATCGCTACACGACCGAAAAAAATATTGCCGTTCTGTGGGTCACTCACGATAGCAATGAAATTGCCCATGCGGATGAAGTGATTACCCTAAAGCCTGCCGGCGGAAAAGCGCAGGAGGAGAAAAAAAATGAACGGGCATAATATTACTAACGAATCGCTGGCGCTCTCCATGGTTCTGGTGCTGGTGGCGATCGTGGTCAGCTACCGGGAAAAGCTGGCGCTGGAAAAAGATATTATCTGGAGTATCTGCCGGGCGATTGTGCAACTGATTATCGTCGGCTACGTGCTGAAATATATCTTTAACGTTAATCACGCCGTGCTGACGCTGCTGATGGTGCTGTTTATCTGCTTTAACGCGGCGTGGAATGCGAAAAAGCGCAGCAAATATATCGATAAAGCCTTTCTTTCTTCGTTTATCGCGATAACCACCGGCGCCGGATTAACCCTGGCGGTGCTGGTTTTTTCCGGATCGATTGCGTTTGTGCCGATGCAGGTGATTCCGATTGCCGGGATGGTGGCCGGTAACGCGATGGTGGCGGTCGGGCTGTGCTACAACAACATGGGGCAGCGTTTCAGCAGCGAGCAGCAGCAGATCCAGGAGAAGCTGAGCCTGGGCGCGACGCCGAAGATGGCTTCCGCAAGACTTATCCGCGATAGCATTCGCGCCGCGCTGATCCCGACGGTAGATTCGGCGAAAACGGTGGGGCTGGTGAGCCTGCCGGGGATGATGTCGGGGCTGATTTTCGCCGGGATTGATCCGGTAAAAGCGATTAAGTACCAGATTATGGTGACGTTTATGCTGCTGTCGACCGCCAGCCTGTCAACGATTATCGCCGGGTATCTGACCTACCTGAAGTTCTTTAATGCTCGCCATCAGCTGGTGGTGACGCAGCTGAAAAAACGCGCGTAAGTTTTTTCCCCGGAGGCGGAGCTGAACGCGCCTGTCCGGGCTACCGTCCCGCAGACGGCGGGGAACCTGTAGCCCGGCTAAGCGCAGCGCGAGCCGGGTTTTTTACGATTAATAAAGCAGAGAGTAGAGCTGGCGGCGGTACTTCGCGGCCAGCGCGTCGCCGGTGCCGAGGGCGGAGAGGATCTCCTGCAGCAGCTTGCGAACCTCGCCGTTTCCGGCGCCTAAATCTTTTTGCAGATGGCTGAACAGCAGCGCCAGCGCCTCTTCGTTACGCCCAACCTGATGCAGCTGTAATGCCAGCTGGGAGGCCAGCGCCGCGTCTTCCGGGTTCTGCTCTACCTGCTGCTGCAGTTGCTGAATTTCCGGCGTGTCGGCGGCTTTTTTCAGCAGCTCGATCTGCGCCACCAGTCCCTGATAGCGGGTATCCTGATCCTGCAGAGGCACGGTTTTCAGCACCGTTTCCGCTTCATCGGAACGGTGGAGGGCAATCAGCGTTTCCGCCAGCAGCAGGCCAATCTGGCTCTCCTGGTTCGACAGCTGCCAGGCGTCTTTCAGCAGCGGCAGCGCTTCGGCGTAGTTCTCTTCCTCCATCAGCGCCAGCGCCTGCTGCGCTTTGAGCTCCTCTTCGCGCGGCAGGAACTTATCCAGCAGCGCGCGCACCGCTTCTTCCGGCTGCGGGCCTTCGAAGCCGTCGACCGGCTGACCGTTCTGGAACAGGTAAACCGTAGGGATTGCGCGCAGGCCAAACTGCGAAGCCAGCATTTGTTCGGCATCGCAGTCAACTTTAGCGAGGGTAAACAGGCCGTTGTACTGGGTGGCGAGGCTCTCCAGTACCGGCGTCAGCTGCTCGCAATGTTGGCTGCGCGCGGACCAGAAATAGAACAGCACCGGCGTTGTCGCGGACTGCTGTAGCGTCTGGTGTAGGTTAGCTTCGGTAATATTGACAATATTCTGTGCGGACATGAGCAAGTCTCTTTGATCGATATTTGTATAGATATATGGGGGCGACGGCAGGCGCTTCAACTTAGCCCTGGATAATTTTGTCCATCGCGCGGGTCGGCAGCAGGCGTTTCAGCAGGGCGACCGCATGCGCCACCAGAGTGACCGGGTAGCGCAGCTTCGGTTTATCGCTGACAAAAGCATGGCGCACTTTTTCCACCACCGCTTCCGGCCCGAGAGTAAAGCGGGCGGCGATGCCGGGGTTTTCCACCGGCTTATCGGTCTGGGTCTGGTTGACGTTGTTGGTGAAGCGGGTGTGGATCGGGCCCGGCTCAATCAGGATGACCTTAATTCCGCTGTGGCGCAGCTCCATGCGCAGCGCGTCTGACCAGGCTTCCAGCGCGAATTTGCTGGCGGCATAGGCGCCGCGGCCGGGGCTGGAGATAATTCCCATCACCGATGAGGTCATCACAATACGCCCTTCGCCGTGCGGCTCCATTGCCGGAAGCAGCAGCATCGTTAGCTGATGGACGCCGAAAAAGTTGGCGGAAAACTGCTGCTCCATCTGCCGGCGGTTGATGGTCGGCAGCGGGCCGTAGACGCCGTAGCCCGCGTTGTTAAACAGGCCGTACAGGCGGTTGTCGGTCAGGGCAATCACCTCGGCGGCGGCGCGTTCAACGCTCTGCGGATCGTCAAGATCCAGCAACACACCGGTCAGCCCCAGCTCCTGCATCCGTGCGACATCTTCCGCTTTGCGGCAGGCGGCCAGCACGTTAAAGCCCTGGCGCTTTAAATCAAGGGCGCTTTCAAGACCAATTCCGCTGGAACATCCTGTAACTAAAACCGATTTTTGCATAACTTTACCTGCAAATGACTCGCTGTTATCAGGAGTCATGATTAACTAAGGGAGCCAAACGCGTCGCCATCCAGTCGGCGATAAACGGCTGGGCGTCGCGATTAGGGTGAATTCCATCGTCCTGCATCCACTGCGGTTTCAGATAAACCTCTTCCATAAAAAAGGGCAGCAGAGGAATATCAAACTCTTTGGCCAGTGCCGGATAAATTGCGCTAAAGGCTTCATTATAACGGCGGCCATAGTTGGCGGGCAGGCGAATTTGCATCAGCAGCGGCTGGGCGTTCGCCGCTTTGATATGCTCAATAATGGTACGCAGCGTCTGCTCCGTCTGCTGCGGCGGGAAACCGCGCAGCCCGTCGTTACCGCCCAGCTCTACCAGCACCCAGCGCGGCTGATGCTGCTTAAGCAGAGCCGGCAGCCTTGCCAGCCCCTGCTGCGAGGTATCGCCGCTGATGCTGGCGTTAACCACCGGCGTTTTGGTCTGCCACTTATCGTTAAGCAGCGCAGGCCAGGCGGTATTGCCCGCCATGCGATAACCGGCGCTCAGACTGTCGCCGAGAACCAACAGCGTGTCGGCCGCCATCGCGCGGCAGGTAAACAGGACCAGAAACAGGAAAGGCAAATGCCAGCGGAAAACATACTTGAAGTTCATCGTCTTAAGAAATCCGTCGGTCAGGGTGAGCATCAGCTTTCCATCCTTACCGGAGTTGAGCTGGTTGTCAAACAGGGGCAGACCATCGCCCTGATTGGCGAGTCGGGGTCCGGTAAATCGACGCTGCTGGCGATCCTCGCCGGGCTGGACGACGGCAGCAGCGGGGAGGTTTCGCTGCTCGGACAGCCGCTGCACCAGATGGACGAAGAGGCGCGGGCGAAGCTGCGCGCTAAGCACGTCGGCTTTGTGTTTCAATCTTTTATGCTGATACCCACCCTCAATGCGCTGGAAAACGTTGAGCTTCCGGCGCTGCTGCGCGGCGAAAGCGATAGCCAGAGCCGCGGCAGCGCCCGGGCGCTGCTGGAGCAGCTGGGGCTGGGCAAACGCCTGCATCACCTGCCGGTACAGCTCTCCGGCGGCGAGCAGCAGCGGGTCGCGCTGGCGCGCGCGTTTAACGGCCGCCCGGAGCTGCTGTTCGCCGATGAACCCACCGGCAACCTCGACCGTCACACCGGGGATAAAATCGCCGACCTGCTGTTCTCGCTGAACCGCGAGCACGGCACCACGCTGATCCTCGTCACCCACGACCCGCTGCTGGCGGCGCGCTGCGACCGACGGCTGAGGCTGGTGGATGGCCAGCTGCGGGAGGAAGCATGATCGCTCGCTGGTTCTGGCGCGAATGGCGCTCGCCGTCGCTGCTGATCGTCTGGCTGGCGCTGAGCCTGGCGGTGGCCTGCGTGCTGGCGCTGGGCTCGATAAGCGACCGCATGGAGAAAGGACTCAGCCAGCAGAGCCGGGAATTTATGGCCGGCGACCGCACGCTGCGCAGCTCGCGAGAAGTCCCGGGCGCATGGATTGACGAAGCGCGTCGCCTTGGTTTAATCGTCGGCGAACAGCTGAGCTTCGCCACCATGACGTTTTCCGGCGATACGCCGCAGCTGGCGGACGTCAAAGCGGTTGACGACACCTATCCGCTATATGGTCAGCTGCAGACCCAGCCGCCGGGGCTGAAGCCGCACGCCGGCACCGTGCTGCTGGCGCCGCGATTAATGGCGCTGCTGAATCTGAAAACCGGCGACACCATCGACGTGGGCGACGCCACGCTGCGCATTGCCGGCGAGGTGATACAGGAGCCGGATGCCGGATTTAACCCCTTCCAGATGGCGCCGCGGCTGATGATGAATACCGCAGACGTGGCGAAAACCGGCGCGGTGCAGCCCGGGAGCCGCGTCTCCTGGCGCTATAAGTATGCCGGAACCCCGCAGCAGCTGGCGGACTACGAAAAGTGGCTGCTGCCGAAGCTGGGGCCTGAACATCGCTGGATCGGCCTGGAGCAGGACGACAGCGCGCTGGGTAAATCGCTGGAGCGCTCGCAGCAGTTTTTGCTGCTGTCGGCGCTGTTAACGCTGCTGCTGGCGGTCGCCGCGGTGGCGGTGGCGATGAGTCATTACTGCCGCAGTCGTTACGATCTGGTGGCGATCCTTAAAACCCTCGGCGCCGGGCGGGCGCAGCTGCGCAAGCTGATTGTCGGCCAGTGGCTGATGCTGCTGGCGCTGGCGGTGGTCGCCGGCGGGGCGATGGGCGTCGGGCTGGAGCATATTCTGCTGCTGATGCTTAAGCCGGTGCTCCCGGCGGCGCTGCCGGCGGCGAGCGGCTGGCCGTGGCTGTGGGCGATCGGCGCGATGGTGGTGATTTCCCTGCTGGTCGGGCTGCGTCCTTATAGACTGCTGCTGGCGACGCTGCCGCTGCGGGTGCTGCGCCAGGATGTCGTCGCTAACGTCTGGCCGCTGACGATCTATATTCCAGTGGTGTGCGCGGTGGTGGTAGCCCTGCTGGCGCTGCTGATGGGCGGCAGCCCCCTGCTATGGGCGGTGCTGGCGGGCGCCGTGGTGCTGGCGCTGCTGTGCGGCCTGGCGGGATGGGGCGTTCTGTGGCTACTGAAGCGTTTGACGTTAAAAGCGCTGCCGCTGCGCCTGGCGGTGAACCGTCTGCTGCGTCAGCCGTGGTCGACCCTGAGCCAGCTGGCGGCCTTTTCGCTGTCGTTTATGCTGCTGGCGCTGCTGCTGGTGCTGCGCGGCGATCTGCTTGACCGCTGGCAGCAGCAGCTGCCGCCGGAAAGTCCTAACTATTTCCTGATTAACATTGCGCCGGAGCAGGTGGTGCCGGTGAAAACCTTCCTCGCCGAACATCAGACCCGCGCCACCGAGTTCTACCCCATCGTGCGCGCCCGCCTGACGCAAATTAACGGTCAGGTGACGGAGGGCAATAAAGATGAAGCCCTGAACCGGGAGCTTAACCTCACCTGGAGCCGCGAGCGTCCGGATCATAATCCGCTGGTTGCCGGTAGCTGGCCGCCGAAGGCGGGCGAGGTGTCGATTGAAGAGGGGCTGGCGCAGCGTCTGGGCGTCAAGCTCGGCGATAGCGTGACCTTTACCGGGGATACTCAGGATTTTAGCGCGAAGGTGTCCAGCGTGCGTAAAGTCGACTGGGAGAGCCTGCGGCCGAACTTCTTCTTTATCTTCCCGCAGGGGGCGCTCGACGGCCAGCCGCAAAGCTGGCTGACCAGCTTCCGCTGGGATAACGGCAACGGGATGCTCACACAGCTCAACCGCGAATTCCCCACCGTCAGCCTGCTGGATATCGGCGCGATTTTGCAGCAGATTGGCCAGGTGCTGACCCAGGTAAGCCGCGCGCTTGAGGTGATGGTGATTCTGGTGACCGCCTGCGGCGTTTTGCTGCTGCTGGCGCAAGTACAGGTCGGGATGCGTCAGCGTTATCAGGAGCTGGTGGTCTGGCGCACGCTGGGGGCCGGGAAGTCTCTGCTGCGCACCACGCTGTGGGCGGAATTCGCGCTGCTGGGCGTGGTGTCCGGCGTCGTGGCGGCGATTGGCGCTGAGGTGGCGCTGGCGCTGCTGCAAAGCAAAATCTTTGACTTCCCGTGGTCTCCGGACTGGCGGCTGTGGGTGATGCTGCCGCTGTGCGGGGCGATACTGCTGTCGCTGTGCGGCGGCTGGCTGGGGCTGCGTCTGCTGAAAGGTAAGGCGCTGTTCCGCCAGTTTAGTCAGGGATAGGGTTAGCTATGTAGCCCGGGTAAGGCGTTATCCGCCACCCGGGGGGTTCACTGTATGCGGGAAAGTAGCCCGGGTAAGGCGTCAGCCGCAACCCGGGGGGGTACCCGGTACGGATGCGCGTTGCTATTGCAGATGACCGTGGTTCAGCGCGGTGAGCGGCTCATTAACATCGAAAATTTTGCAGATAACCTCGTTTACGCCGAGAGATTTCAGACGCGCGGTGTGCTTGTTGAGATAAGCGAGCGCGGTTTCTTCATTCGCAAAAAGATAGATCCCGCCCGCCTCCTGATTTTTTTCGCTTTCCGTCCAGACCTTCCAGATAAAACCCGGCTCCTGATTGATGGACTCGGCCAGCTCCACGAGCTGACGGGACATCTCGCTGCCGAAGGGACCGTTAAAGGCAAAGTGCAGCTGCAGTAGTTTTTTCGACATACTTCCTCCATGGATGATGTTTGCGCGGTAATAGACCATTTTAATGACATGGCGATGAAAAGATAACCACAGTTTTTTTAACGGCACAAAATGGTAAGTCACTGATTTTTAACCGCACGAAACATTAAAAACTCAACAACACGCCATACTCGAACGCAGTTAATATTCAACTGGCAAATATAAGGTTGCTTATTAATCAAGGAAAAAGTATGGCACATAAAATAAAAGCGCTGGCGATAACGATCGGCGCAGCCCTGGCGTTAACCTCTTTTGCGTCCCAGGCGGAAATTACGCTTTTAAAACAAGATCCACAGGCGGGCGATCCGTTAAGCCGGCTTAATTTCACCGTCGGCGGCAGCATCCGTCCCCAGTTCAACATGATGTCCGGCGACGGAGACAAAGGCTCTTATAAACGTAACGGCTTCGATGGCGGTACCCGTTTCCGCTTCGCCGCCGACTACTATCTGTTCGATGATATTAGCTGGATCAGCTACTACGAGCTGGGCGTCAATATTCCGGCGCTTTTCGACTGGGATAACCACTACGCCGAAGGCGCGAATAACACCAGCCGCCGTATGCTCTATACCGGCCTGAAAAGCGATACCTGGGGGACGTTAACCTACGGTCAGCAGAACAGCGTTTATTACGACGTGGTCGGGGTAAAAACCGATATCTGGGATTACGACATGATAGGCCAGGCGCCGGGTAACGGCATCAACGGCGACTACGATGGCTCCTATCGCTCACGCAATATGCTGAAATATAAGAAAACCGTTGGCGATGTCGATCTTTACGCCTCTTATCTGTTTGAGGACAGCGAATATCTGCCGGGCAACGGCCTGCGCTACAAGCGTAAAGGCGGCGGCTCCATCGGCGCCGATTACCACATCATGAAGGATTTGACCTGGGGCGCAGCGTGGAACTATACCCGCGCCGATATGCGTAACCCCTCCAGTTCAGACAGCAAATCATACGATCAGAATATCGTCGGTACCGCGCTAAGCTGGACGCCGGATAACTGGACCTTCTCCTTCGGCGGCGGCTGGTATCAGAACTTCCTGACCACCAAAAAAACCGATGTTCATAACTACTTCGCGGGCGATGCCTGGGGTATTGAGTACTTTGCCGGTTATAAATTCCCGATTGGTCAGTATGCGGTGAAATCTATTCAGCCGTACTTTATGGGCGACCGCCTGCAGTACGTGAACGGCCGCAACTATCAGCGGATTGATAACGGCGTCGGCGTGAGCTTCCAGCTGGATTATGGTTTCCGCGTTGACTATGAACACGTCTTCACGTCGAGCACCGACAACCTGGGCGATATGAACCTGGTGCGTCTGCGCTACGACTTCTAAGCGCTGACACTTCCCCGGTGACGCTGCGCTTACCGGGGCTACAGGTTCACCGCCGTCTGCGGACCCGTAGCCCGGCTAAGGCGTTTACGCCGCAAGCCGGGACAGGAGAGAATGTGATTACTCCGCCAGCCAGGCGGCGACGTCCTGCCAGCTGCCGCGAAAAATAATCTTCTCCGCTTTTTTGCCGAGCTGGTAGCGGTACATCGGATCGTAATACTCGTTCAGCAGGGGAACCAGCCAGCTGAAGTGGGCTTCGGTGCTGGCGGTTCGCTGCTGCTCAAGCAGGGCTTCATCAAGCCGGGCGGTGAGCTGGGCAAAACGCTGTAACCCGAGGCGGCGGCGGATTGCGAACAGACCATGATGCAGATATTCGCTATACGCCTGCCAGCCTTGCTCTTCGCCGTAGGCCGCCAGGAAATCATGATGCATGCGCGCAAAATACTCTTCCCGCAGCCGTTCAAGACGGACAGCGAACGGATCTTCCACCACCGCCAGCGGCGAATGCGCCATGCGAAGGCGCATGCACTCCGGCAGGTGATTGGCGCCAATCATATGCCCCTCATCCTCCAGCACCCAGCGCGTCTGCTGCTCTGACTTTTTGAGCATTGCCACGGCCAGGTGATTTTCAAAGGTTGCCTGCTGATGCTGCTCCTGCAGGGTTCGGCCAAATGAAGAGCCGCGGTGATGGGCGAGCCCTTCGAGATCGATACCGTCCGGTTGAGTGCCGACCAGCTGGGTTTTACCGTTACCGGTACAGCCGCCGATCAGCACGATAGGGCGCTGCACCAGCTCTTCGGTAAGCTGTATCGCCGCCTGGCGCAGCGCTTTGTAGCCGCCGACGATCAGCGGGTAATCCACGCCCGCTTCCTTCAGCCACTGCTGGACGATATGCGAACGCTGGCCGCCGCGAGCGCAGCACAGGTAGCCCTCGGGATAGCGCGCGCAGGCCTCTTTCCAGGCGGCGAGGCGGCGGGCGCGAATCTCGCCGTTGACCAGCTGATGGCCCAGCGCGAGGGCGGCGTCCGGCCCCTGACGCTTATAGCAGGTGCCGACGGCGGCGCGCTCGTCATCGTTCATCAGCGGCAGGTTGATCGCCGCGGGCATGGCGCTTTGCCTGAATTCAACCGGGGCGCGTACGTCAATCAGCGGCGTATCGCTGGCGAGAATCTGCCGAATATTCTGTGGTACTAATTCCATCATTTAAACCGTTATGTCATTCAGACGCGTCGCTCGACGCGATAATTCTTCTATTGTACGCGGTGAGCGCCCTGCTGAATTGATTTTTCACGGTGTATCGCTGAATAGCGTCAGGAATGGCTGGATTTAAGCATCCGTGGGGCTGGCAAGTTGGGTAGCCCGGCTAAGGCGCAGCGCGCCGCAAGCCGGGATAAAGGAGAGAGGATTACGCCAGCTGCGCCTGCGCCCAGAAGATACCGCTGGCATATTCCGGCGGCAGCAGCGGCTTCAGCGCTTCCAGCGTCGCGCTCAGGCGGTCGGTATCGCTGTCGGTCAGGTTCAGGTGGCCGACTTTACGACCCGGACGTACCTCTTTGTCGTACCAGTGCAGATGCACCAGCGGCAGCTTCAGCCAGTCATAGTTCAGATCGGTACCGATCAGGTTGATCATCACCGACGGGCTGTTCACCACCGGCGGCGGCAGCGGCAGATCGGTAATCGCCCGCAGATGCAGCTCGAACTGGCTAATGGAGGCGCCGTTTTGCGTCCAGTGGCCGCTGTTGTGCACGCGCGGCGCCAGTTCGTTAATCAGCAGGCCATCAGCGGTGACGAAACACTCCATCGCCATCACGCCAACGTAGCCCAGCTCATGCATGATCGCCGACAGCATCTGCTCCGCCTGCGCCTGCTGGCGGGCATTGGCCTGCGGAAAAGCGACGCTGGCGCGTAAAATACCGTCCTGATGCAGGTTGCGGGTCAGAGGATAGAAGACCGTGCTGCCGTCCCGGGCGCGAGCGCCGACCAGCGACACCTCGCCGGAGAAGTTAATGCCCTGCTCAACGATACACTCGCCGTAGTTATCCTCCGGCAGCTGCGCGGTTTCATTTTCCCGCAAACGCCACTGGCCGCGGCCATCGTAGCCGCCGACGCGGCGCTTAACGATAGCCAGCTCCCCGAGGCGGGCGAATACCGCAGGCCATTCGCTTTTATCCGCCAGAAGCTGCCACGGCGCGGTGGCGAGCGCCAGCTTATCGAACAACTGCTTTTGCGTCAGGCGGTCGGCGATTATCGGGAAAACGTCGCGGTTAACGAAGGCGGAATGACGCGCCAGCTCGCGGGTCAGCGCCGTTTCCGGCCAGCGTTCAATCTCTGCGGTAATCACGCTTTGCTGTACCGGCACCGCTTCCGGGTCGGCTTCCAGACCGACCGGCCAGACCGCAATACCCAGCGGCTCGCCGGCCTGGCGCAGCATCCGGCCTAGCTGGCCGTTGCCGAGAACGCAAACCTGCTTCATGCCGCACCCCGCGGATCCGGATTATCCAGCACGTCATCGGTTTGCGCCTGACGCCAGGCGCTGAGGCGCTGGTGCAGTTCCGCATCGTGCTGGGCGAGGATCTGCGCCGCCAGCAGGGCGGCGTTGGCGGCCCCGGCTTTACCGATGGCCAGCGTACCCACCGGGATGCCGCGCGGCATCTGGACGATAGAGTAGAGGCTGTCTACGCCGCTCAGCGCCGCGCTCTGAACCGGCACGCCTAACACCGGCACCAGCGTTTTCGCCGCAATCATGCCCGGCAGGTGCGCCGCGCCGCCGGCACCGGCAATAATCACCTGAAAACCGTTTTCTTCCGCGCCTTCGGCGAAGCTGAACAGTTTATCGGGCGTGCGGTGGGCGGAGACCACTTCGACATGGTACGGAACGTTCAGGGCATCAAGGATTTCTGCGGTAAACTGCATGGTAGCCCAGTCGCTTTTGGACCCCATCACGATGGCGATACGCGCCGAATTATTGCGGGAAGACATGCGTCTTAAAACTCCTGTGGGTGTGTTTCACACTGCTTTAGAGGCCACAGAGAATAGCATGAACTCCCGGCAAGGAAAACGGTTGCGTGCGCATGGCCAGCCGCCTTTGTGTTGTCGGTATTCGATGAAACGCGCCGGTTATGAGCGGGCAAAAAGTAAAACCAGCCCCCGTCCCCGGGTCAGCATAAGAATGCCCATCACCAGCAGGTAGATTTGCACAACGCGCGGCCCGGATAAATCGCGGAAAATAAAGAATCAGCCCTTGCCGGGGGCTAGAAAGGAAAATGAATCAGCTCAACGTCTTCTGGCGTCACTTTGACCATAGAGCCCTGGCTATGCCAGGCGCCGAGCACCACGCGGTACGCGGTCTGGCCGTTGGCTTCTAGCGGGTGGACGGCGGGGCGGTGCGTATGCCCGTGAATCAGCCACTGAACGCGATGTTTCTCCATGACGTCAACGACCGCCTGGGGATTCACATCCATAATTTCCATCGACTTGCTGCTGTTGGCCGCTTTGCTGTCGGCGCGCATTCTGGCGGCGATACGGCGGCGGATAAACAGCGGCAGGGCCAGAAACAGGCGCTGGATCCAGGGATTGTGAACTTTCGCGCGAAACGCCAGATAGCCTGCATCGTCGGTGCAGAGGGTGTCGCCGTGCATAATCAGCACCTTGCGCCCGTAGAGGTCGAGAAGCTTCTCTTCCGGCAGCAGGGTCATCGCGCTTTCGCGGGCAAAGCGCTTGCCGACGAGAAAGTCGCGGTTGCCGTGAAGGAAGTAGCAGGGGACGCCGGAATCGGCCAGCGCTTTGAGCGCTGCGGCGATTTGCCGATGCAGCGGGTTAGGATCGTCATCGCCGATCCAGGCTTCAAAGAGATCGCCGAGGATATACAGGGCGTCCGCCCTGCGGGCTTCCCCCTGTAAAAAGCGCAGAAAACCGGCGGTAATCGCCGGTTCTTCCGTTTGCAGATGCAAATCCGCAATAAAAAGTGTCGCCACGAATTATTCGCTAACGGTGACGCTTTTGATCACAACATCTTCTTTCGGCACATCCTGGTGCATGCCGCTGCGGCCGGTGGCGACCGCTTTGATTTTGTCGACCACGTCCATCCCTTCAACGACTTCTGCGAATACGCAGTAGCCCCAACCCTGCAGGCTTTCGCCGGAGAAGTTCAGGAAGTCGTTATCGGCGACGTTGATGAAGAACTGCGCGGTGGCGGAGTGGGGCGCCTGAGTACGGGCCATCGCCAGCGTACCGCGGGTGTTTTTCAGACCGTTGTTCGCTTCGTTCTGAATAGGAGATTTGGTGGTTTTCTGATTCATGCCCGGCTCAAAACCGCCGCCCTGAATCATAAAGCCGTTGATTACACGGTGGAAAATAGTGTTGTCGTAGAAACCTTCACGACAGTAGTCCAGGAAGTTTTTAACTGTTTCCGGCGCTTTGTCGTCAAACGTCTTGATTACGATATCGCCATGATTGGTGTGGAAAGTAACCATTTTTGCATCCTGTTCCGATGATTGTGGTGCCTGCACCCGGAGTCGGGTGAGATATAGGGGGCTGTTATAGCATAACCGCGGGGTTGGATCACCTTGCAATGTGTGCTGCTTCGGGGTTGAATTAAGGTTAGAATACGCGACTTATATCCACACACGTCTACACGGAATCTTCGATGTTAAAAATTTTTAATACACTGACGCGCCAAAAAGAAGAATTTAAACCTATCCATGCCGGGGAAGTTGGCATGTACGTGTGTGGTATTACCGTTTATGACCTCTGTCACATCGGCCATGGCCGTACCTTCGTCTCATTCGATGTAGTCGCGCGCTACCTGCGTTTCCTGGGCTACAAGCTAAAGTACGTGCGCAATATCACCGATATCGACGACAAAATCATTAAGCGTGCTAATGAAAACGGCGAAAGCTTTGTTGCGCTGGTGGATCGCATGATTGCCGAGATGCACAAAGACTTCGACGCGCTGAATATCCTGCGCCCGGATATGGAGCCGCGGGCCACCCACCATATCGCGGAAATCATTGAGATTACCGAGCAGCTGATCGCCAAAGGCCACGCGTATGTCGCCGACAACGGCGACGTCATGTTCGATGTGCCGACCGACCCGAACTACGGTCAGCTGTCGCGTCAGGATCTCGATCAGCTGCAGGCCGGCGCGCGGGTTGATGTCGTTGACGTCAAGCATAACCCGATGGACTTTGTGCTGTGGAAGATGTCGAAAGAGGGCGAGCCAAGCTGGCCGTCGCCGTGGGGCGCGGGCCGTCCAGGCTGGCACATTGAGTGTTCAGCGATGAACTGCAAACAGCTGGGCAACCATTTTGATATTCACGGCGGCGGTTCGGATCTGATGTTCCCGCACCATGAAAACGAAATCGCCCAGTCCACCTGCGCCCACGACGGCGAGTACGTCAATTACTGGATGCACTCCGGGATGGTGATGGTTGACCGCGAGAAGATGTCAAAATCGCTGGGCAACTTCTTTACCGTGCGCGACGTGCTGAAGTTCTACGACGCGGAAACCATTCGCTACTTCCTGATGTCCGGCCACTATCGCAGCCAGCTGAACTACAGCGAAGAGAACTTAAAGCAGGCGCGCTCCGCGCTGGAGCGTCTGTATACCGCGCTGCGCGGAACCGACAAAACCGCAGAGCCGGCCGGCGGCGAGGCGTTTGAAGCGCGCTTTATCGAAGCGATGGATGACGATTTTAATACTCCGGAAGCCTATTCCGTGCTGTTCGATATGGCGCGTGAGGTTAACCGCCTGAAAACCGAAGATGCCGCCGCGGCCAACGCGATGGCCGCGCATATGCGCAAGCTCTCTTCGGTACTGGGGCTGCTGGAACAGGAGCCGGATGCCTTCCTGCAGAGCGGCGCGCAGGCGGACGACGGGGAAGTGGCGGAAATCGAGTCGTTGATCCAGCAGCGTCTGGACGCGCGTAAAGCGAAAGACTGGGCGGCGGCGGATGCCGCGCGTGACCGTCTCAACGAGATGGGCATCGTGCTGGAAGATGGCCCGCAGGGCACCACCTGGCGCCGTAAGTAGTCTCATTCTCTCTTTTTAGCCGGGGCCATCCCCGGCATTTTTTTGCCCCGACTCAGGCTAAGAAACGAAGCGCGGTCCTGATTTCGCCTTCGTACGTTCCCGGCCAGCGGCTGCAGCGTTCGTTGGGAAGAAGAGGTATCAGGCGGAAGTGCAGGTTGCCGGAGGCAGCCAGGGGAGCGGCTGTGCTACACAGGACGTGATATCGGAAGATGGCGGCGCTGACTGAAGTGCAGAAAAACGAGAGATCATCTGTCGGGGTGGGGGGACAGGCGCCGGCTGCGGCGCCTGAACGTTTTACTCGGTAACGGTAACGCTCTGACCTTCAAAGCTCACCGTTTGACCGGCGACGATTTTGCAGCGCTTGCGGGTTTCCACCACGCCGTCAACGTTGACCAGGCCGTCGGCAATAGCGATTTTCGCCTGCGCGCCGCTTTCGCTCCAGCCTTCCAGCTTCAGCAGGTCGCACAGTTCAACGTGCGGGTGTTTGCCTAAAGAAAAATTCGCCATCTCAGGCCTCCTGAATATCGTGATACTCTTCGCACGCCTGCAGCGTGTTCTGAATGAGGGTGGCTACGGTCATCGGGCCGACGCCGCCGGGAACCGGCGTAATGTACGATGCGCGCGCGGCGGCATCTTCATAGACCACATCGCCGACCACTTTGCCGCTTTCCAGGCGGTTAATGCCGACATCGATCACGATCGCGCCTTCTTTAATCCATTCGCCCGGAATAAAGCCCGGTTTACCGACAGCCACGATCAGCAGGTCGGCATTTTCGACGTGATGACGCAGGTTTTTGGTAAAACGGTGGGTGACGGTGGTGGTGCAGCCTGCCAGCAGCAGCTCCATGCTCATCGGGCGTCCGACAATATTGGAGGCGCCAATGACCACCGCGTTCAGGCCGTAGGTATCAATGTTGTAACGCTCAAGCAGCGTGACGATCCCACGCGGCGTGCACGGACGCAGACGCGGCGCGCGCTGGCACAGACGGCCCACGTTATACGGGTGGAAACCGTCAACGTCTTTGTCCGGCGAAATGCGCTCCAGCACTTTGACATTATCAATGCCGGCGGGCAGCGGCAGCTGGACCAGAATGCCGTCGATGGCGCTATCCGCATTCAGGGTGTCGATAAGTTCCAGCAGCTCCGCTTCGCTGGTGGTTTCCGGGAGATCGTACGAGCGGGAGACGAAGCCTACCTCTTCACACGCTTTGCGCTTGCTGCCGACATAAATCTGCGATGCCGGGTTGCTGCCGACCAGCACGACGGCTAACCCTGGAGCACGAAATCCGGCCGCAACGCGCGCCTTCACTTTTTCCGCAACCTCAGAGCGTACCTGCTGCGCAATCGTTTTACCGTCAATAATTTTTGCTGCCATCAGAGAGAGGATTCCATCTGTATCTTTACGAAAGGGGGATGGCGATATTTTGTCAGAAGCCAGCCCCGCTGTCAGTCTTCGTTTAAGATTTTATCTTTCTTTGGCGTTGCCGAGGCTGAAAAACGGGCCTGACCGCGCTGCGAATGGCGCAAAAAGGAGCCCGGGAGCCGAAGAAAGGTTAACGTGCAGAAACATAAGGTTGGATAAACTTTATACTGCTTTTGCGGCATAAGCCGCCAGCCTGCACAGGCAAGCGCAGTTTCGCGGCAAAATACATTGACTCATCAGGCGTGGACCGTATAATTCCGGCGATTGCACATCATGAAGCTCGCTTCTCAATGCGCCCTTAGCTCAGCTGGATAGAGCAACGGCCTTCTAAGCCGTAGGTCACAGGTTCGAACCCTGTAGGGCGTACCATTAAGAAACAGTTACTTACCCCAGTCTTAGTCCAGCCTGATTTCCTCCTTGTGTCGTATTTGTGTCGTTAGCGCCAAAAATGGCGTCAATTTTCCATGGCGTGTTCGGTCAAATGGTTCGACGCCAGGTGAGCATAATGGTCATATGACCCTAATAGTGTTCAGTTTACCCCCGCTCCCGACATTGAAAAATAACTTGCGATGCAGAACATCAAGGCCCGTTTAGCGGCGATCGCCAATGCGAGGGAAACCCTTGCAGGTAAACTCTGAGGTTACTATCTCGATCGTATTCAGGTTGCTATGTCCGAGCCAGGGGCGAGAACAAATGCGCTAATTAAATTCGGTACTGTACCAGGCACGCCGGTTGGTGAAGCCGTTCGAATGATGATGCAGTTCAAATCTTTCACAGCGTCATTTATGCAGAATACCCTGGGAAGGGAGTTGTACGGCCGTGGTTACACGCCGGCGGCCCTTGGGCAGAGTAAGCTACCGGCGCTGGCCAAAGCGATGTTTGCAGGTAACGGGGAATGGCAGGGATTTGCTCAGTTGTTCGTATGGATGACTGCCTTTGGATATCTGTCCATGCAGGCAAAACTCATGGCAAAAGGGCAAACACCGCGACCACTGGATCATAAATCAGTCATGGCAGCGATGGCACAAGGTGGTGGTGCTGGCTTGATGGGGGATTTCCTTTTCGGCGAATATAACCGTTTCGGTGGGGGCATGGCATCCAGCCTGGCCGGGCCATTTGTAGGATATGTGGATCAGCTACGGAACCTGTACCTGCAGGCCCGAGATGGCGATGCAAAGGCCGGAGATTTTCTCCGTTTCGGTATCAACCATACACCGTTCCTCAATCTGCTTGGTGTGCGTCAGGGAATGGACTATCTTATTCTGAACCGCATGCAGGAATGGTTATCACCTGGTTCTCTTGAGCGCTATGAGCAGCGCGTACAGAAAGATCAGGGTAATACCTTTATGTTACCGCCGTCGCAATTCATGTTAGGGAAATAATAATGAATGCCAAATATATTGCTTGCGCTCTTTTTTGCTCATTTTTGTTACCAGCAGAAGCAAAGTTCTACAATGGTCAACAGCTATACCAATATGCCCTGGAGTATAAAAAAGCTGAGCAAGGGGTTCGCAGCACGCCTGATAACCAGCTTCTGGCTGGCGTATTCATGGGATATGTGGCGTCAATCATTGATGCATACGGGGCTGAAGGCGCTCAGGTTTTTTGTCAGCCTAATGGGCGGTTACAGACATATGCCGATGTCGTTTATAAATACTTAAACGATAACCCTAGTCAGCGAGTTAATTCAGCTGAAAGCTTAGTTATTTCCGCTATGCAGACATCGTTTCGTTGTAAAGAGCCATCAAAATGGATGAACAATAAATAGCGTGACATGTCACGAGGGGTACTAATGCGCAATTTCATTATTTTGTTTTGCTTGGCCTTACCTTTTTCAGCATCGGCGATCGTCATGGGGGGCAGCAATCTCGGGTTTGGTGGGTATCCTGCCTTCTCTGAGATGGAGCCATCCCCGCCATACACTGACGATCAGTATGCTTGGGAAAACTATCGCCGCCAGGTTGCCGATTATACTGAGAAGGCAAAGCAGTATCTCGAAGACTCCAACTCTGATATGAAAAGGATTCAAGAGTCACAGCAGGAAGCGATAGACAAGGCAAACAGAGTTGTCGAAGAATATAACCGCAAGGCTAAAGATTACTAACAAAAGGCCCACTATGAGGGCCTTTTTTGTAACGTGCTCAGTTATTGACTTATTATTATATCTTAATGGAGTTGTTATATGGAAACGGCAGGTGATTTCAGTGATGTTACTGAACTTCAAAAGTATATGAACTTTTCAAAGTTCATGGACCTGATTGAAACAAATAAAATATTTCTTTCAAAAGCATCTGGTTTTGAAGATAAGAATGAAGGTGGTTTAAGTTTAGAATTCAGGTTTTTGAATGATGGTAGTGCAATGATGTTAGATGTTGCAATGAATCATATATTTCCGAGTGTTAGGGAATTATCTCCAGAAGAAAGGGTTGAACATAACAAGAAAACAGAGCAATTATTTGAAATAATAGAAAAAAGAATTAATAGTACTGTCTTTGGCGACTTTCCGAATAACGAATTTAGCTATGATGATATTAACAAACAATATAAAGAATGGATTGATGTGAGCTGCTGGCATGCAAACATGCATGAGAGCATGGCGATGTGGAAAATTTATGGTGAATCTGAAAGTTCGGTATGCATAGTTACCAGTCTTGAAAAAATAAAATCAAGTTTTACCCCTCCCAACGGCTATAAGATGATCATCGCTAAAGTCGAATACATATCTCACGATACTGAGTCGTTTAAAATTGAACACGTTCTAGCCCCTTTCATGCACAAATGTAACTTTTATACATACGAACAAGAAGTCAGACTTATTGGTTATAACCCTCTCTGTAAGTTTAAAGAACAGAGAGATGATTTTGGTACAAAGGTAAATCTGGATATCACAAACTTAATACAGGAGATAAGAGTGTCACCTTATGCACCTAACTGGTTTTTTGAGTTAGTGAAATTAGTATGTAAAAAATATGACTTAGATATACCAGTTAACCGTTCCAAAATATATGGGGGTTTATAAAATCCAGAATGATTTGTAATCAACTATCAGCAGTATCCCAAGAATATGCAGAGGTATTGCTGATGGGTAATTTATCGCTTTTCGAGTTCATTGGCGCTTCCCTGCGCCAGTTGTATCACGTTTCCTTACCCACTGGGCGAAATGCTCTCTTGTCAACAGGTGGCTTTTTCCCACCAAAATTACCGGTGTTTGCGGCCTTTCTTTCGTCAAGCCACTGTTCGACTTCATCTCCATCCCAGGCACAGCGTCCGTCGGTAATATAAAAGCGTTTTGGGAACTGACCTTTGTGTTCAAGGCGGTCGATAGTACTCATCGATAACGGCACCACCAGCAACAACTCTTTCCTACCAAAAGCTTTTTTCATTAATTAATTCGACCAAATGGACTAAGAATGGTGGCGTTTTTAGCAGGTTTTATGTTAGAAATGCAGAAGATTATTCTTGGTTATGTGCTGTTGTGGATATGATTGGCCAGATGTTATCCATTTGTTGTTCAACGCTAACTCTTTTCCTCTTTTGGATATGGTCAATCAGGCTCGCAAGCAGTGCGGGGAGCCGCCTGTACGCAAATAACAAGTTCATTGAGAAAATCATTGATGAACTTGATGGGGAGACCTACACAAAAAGTGTAGGTCGCAAAAATGGTGCTGAGATTGAAATCGCTGAAATGTCTATTAAGCAAGTAACTTAAGCTATATCAGCACATTGAAGAAAGGGAATCGCACATGAGTTTTGATGAGCGATTTTTTGAACCTCGCATTCCCTTCAGGACAACAATCTACTGTTCACCGGTGAATGACCTGCCCCGCCGTCTGATGACGAATTTCACCATCATCCCAGGCCAGGTGGCCATTGACCCACACCTTCTCAATCCCTTCAGCCCGGGTTCGCGGCTGCGCAAAAGTGGCGCTGTCCTTTACCGTCTGCGGGTTAAACAGCACCAGATCGGCATAATATCCAGCGGCAATCCGCCCGCGCCGGTCAATACCCAGCTCAGCAGCGGGAAGGCCACTCATTTTATTGACCGCCGTGTGCAGCGGGAACAGCCCCAGTTCGCGGCTGTAATGACCCAGCACGCGGGGGAAGGTACTCCATAAACGCGGGTGCGGATGCTCATCGTGTGGCATGCCGTCAGAGCCGATCATCGTTGTCGGGAAAGCCAGAATACGCTGGACATCGTCCTCATCCATCATGAAATAGATAGCCCCGGCAGGCATCAGCCGCTGCGCTGCAGCTTCATCGCTAATACCCCATTCAGCCGCAATCTCAGCCAGCAGCCTTCCGGCATGCTGCGGATACGGAGCAGACCAGCTCACCAGCACCCTGGCCGCTCTGGCGATAAAGGCCGGATTTAAGGTCGTGGATGAGGCGTTATAGGGGTAACAATCCAGCGATACCGGTTGGCGATCGCGGGCGGCCTGAATACTGGCCAGCGTTTCCCGCGAGCGACCGTGGTTTTTCACTCCGGCTAATTTATGGTGAGAAATCAACACCCTCACTCTCAACCGACGGCCAATCTCATAGGTTTCCTCAAGCGAGTCCAGTACCGCTTCAGCTTCGTTACGCATATGGGTCGCGTAGAACGCCCCGTAGCGCGCCAGCGGTTCAGCCACAGTGACAATCTCATCGAGAGTGGCTGCCCGGGCCGGTGGATAGAAGGTGCCGGTCGAGAAGCCAAACGCACCGGCGGCAAGAGACTCTTCAAGCAGTTCCCGCATTCGGTAACACTCATCTTCACTGGCGCTACGATCCAGCGAATCGCCCATCACGCTGGCGCGTAGCGTGGTGTGTCCCACCATGCAGGCGGCGTTGACGGCAATACCGCTACTGGCCAGCTCCGCCAGATAGTCGGCAAAATGGGGGAAGCGTAGCCACTCTGGCGTCGCTATCAGATCCAGCGGTGCGGGAACGTTCGTCATCTGCGCCGGGGCCAGGCTCAGGCCGCAGTTGCCGGTAATCACCGTCGTCACGCCCTGGGAAAGTTTCGCGGCCATCATTCCCGGGATTAACAACGCCCGGTCGTCATGGGTATGAACATCAATAAACCCCGGCGCCAGCGCCAGACCGTTTGCCTCAACGATATGCTCCCCGACCAGTGAACCCGGAGCTCCGATGGCCGTAATATATTCGCCAGCAATCGCCACATCCGAGGGGACCGGCGGCTCGCCGCCGCCATCAAACAGCAACACATCGCGAATCACCAGCGTCATACTGCGTATAGCCTCATTCATCGACATTTTCCACGTTAAAGAGAGGGGATCATGCCGCCATCAACCCGCAATACGCTGCCGGTGATGAACGACGCCTGCTGGCTGGCCAGGAACGCCGCCGCCGCGCCATACTCATCCGGACGACCGTAGCGTCCGACCGGAATCGTTCGCTGGCTGTTGCTGCGTACCGTCTCGACGTTCACGCCTTCACGCCCGGCGCGCGCAGCGTCAAGCTGACCAACGCGCTCGGTGGCAATGCGCCCCGGTACCAGCACGTTCGCCGTAATTCCGCTGGCGGCAACTTCCGCGGCCAGCGTTTTCGACCAGCCTACCAGCGCCATACGCAGGGTATTAGATACTCCCAGCCGGGCAATCGGCGCGACCACGCCGGAAGAGGTGCTGGTAATAATGCGTCCCCAGCCCTCCGCGTACATATCTGGAAGCACCTTATCGGTTAACTGAATGAGCGAACTGACCATCGCACTGAACTGCTGTTGCCAGACCGCCGCGTCAACGCCAGAAGCGGTGGAAGGGGAGGGACCACCCGAATTATTTATCAGAATGGTGATAGCGCCGAAGCGCTGGCGTATCTCGCCAAGGACCTTGTCAAAGGTCTGCGGAACCGTCAGATCCAGTTGCCAGGCCCGTGCTTCCCCGCCGGCCCGAGTAATCAGCGCCACCGTCTCAGCGAGTTTTTCTTCATTGCGCCCGGTAACTGCTACCTTGACCCCTTCAGCAGCCAGCGCCTGAGCCATAGCGCGCCCTAAACCGCTGCCCGCGCCGCAAACCAGCGCCGTTTTTCCGCTAATCATAAAGTCCATCAGTTCAGTCCCTTGTCTGCCAGTTTACGCTCCAGGCGAGCCATCAACCCGCTCAGTTCCTGTAGGTCGATGTGGTCGAGAACCGGCCCCGGCTGGCGAACAGCCGCGCTTTTTATCGCCCCGCGCCGACGCAGCGCCTCCTTGCGCAGCCCCAGCCCAATACCGTACTGAAACTCATGGCGCAGCAGCGGCAGATAGCAATCGAAAATATCCTCGCCGCGCCCCGGATTACCCTCGGCATAGGCCTGGCACACCTGCACTAACATTTCCGGCCAGGCAAAGCCGGTCATCGCCCCGTCGGCTCCGCGCGCCAGTTCCTGCGGCAAAAAGAGCCCGCCGTTACCCACCAGCACACTGATACGGCGCAGCCCAAGCACCTCACTCTGACTGCGAAGCTGACTAAGTTTGCGCATTCCAGGCAGATCCTCGTGCTTAAGCATCACGATTTGCGGCAGCGCCTCGATCAGCCGCAACATCACAGGAACGGAGGTGTGAACTTTGGTCGATTGCGGGAAGTCCTGCAGGCAAATGGGCACCTCGTTGCCCAGCAGCTGCGCGACGCTAAGAAAATAGTTTTCCACCTGCGGATCGGTTGCCAGATTTGGGCCCGGCGCCAGCATGACCCCGGCAGCACCTTTATCCATGGCCGTTTTCGCCAGACGCTCCACGTGGCGGTGGGAAGCATGGCTGACACCAACCACCACAGGCACTTTCCCGTGCACCCGCGCCAGCACCCGCTGCATAAAGCTCAGCGCTTCCTCTTCAGTAAGCTTATGCGCCTCGCCCATCATGCCAAGGATGGTGATCCCACTGACGCCTTTTTCGAGATAGAAGTCGGTCAGGCTGTCAGCGCTGGCTAAATCCAGCTCGCCGCTTTCGGTAAACGGCGTCGCGGAAATAATGTAAACCCCGTTTGCTTGTTCGCTCAGTTTATTCATTAATCTTCTTCCCTACTCAGATTGCCGTAAATCGGGCTACGATACCGGCCCGCGCCTGTGTCAGATGAAAGACCATTGCTTCTCTGGCCCCCGGCGCATCACCGGCGTGAATGCGTTCCATTAGCGCGATATGCTCCAGGCAGCCGGGCTCGAAGCGTGCGACGGTGCCGTTCTGGTCAAAAGTGCGCGCTTTAATACGTAAATCAAAAATCATGCTCTCAAGCATGACGTTACCGCAGTGGGCGGCAATGGTCTGGTGAACCAGGTTATCGATACGATGATTCTCAGAGGCGGAAAAGTCCCGCGCCTGGCGGTGGGCGGTCAGCGCGCTAATCACCGATTGCGCCTGCGTCGTCGGCATACGGGTCGCGGCGGCGAACGCCGCTTCCCCCTCAAGAAGAATCCGTAGTTGCAGGATCTCCAGATATTCGCGGAGCGTGGGCTCTTTAACGATGAGCTGCCCTCGACCGACCCGGGTCGCGAAGCCGCCGCCGACCAGGCGGCTGAAGGCTTCACGCAGCGGCGTGCGAGAGACCCCCAGTGCGGCCGCCAGTGTCCGCTCCTGCAACGGCATATTGGTGGGGATCCGTCCCTGCTGGATCATTTCCAGTAGCTGCCGATAGGTCGCTTCTGTCAGATCCTCGCCGCCCGAATTGAGGAAAATATTGTCTACATCAGTCTGTGTTTCACTCATAGCCAGCTCACTTCCGTTGATTGAATATGCTGTAAACAGGCGGCGATGCCCTCTTGCAAACGCCGCCAGCGCGCAACGCCTTCCGGTACGGTGACTGCACGAAACGCCACGCTCTGCCCCGGTCGCAGCTGTCCAACGCGCGGCAGATCTGCCCCAATTAAGGTGGCGATTTTTGGGTATCCTCCCGTGGTCTGACGATCGTGCAGCGCAATAATCGGCTGACCATTACCGGGAACCTGAATGCTCCCAGGTACTACCGCATCGGAAACCATGTCGGCCCCGTGCAAATGAGCCAGCGCCGGGCCCGACATGCGGTACCCCATCCGGTCCGCATGGGCGCTAACCCGATAGCGGCCATGTAAAAACGTCAGCAGCGAGGCGGCGGTGAAGGCCTCCTGCTGCGGCCCCATCACCACCGATAGCGGACCGCTGCTGTACAACGATGTAAGATGTGCGTGCAAGCAGCGGCGTCGTGCGATAGCGGTTTGTTCCGCCAGTGGCAAGCGATCACCTTTTGCCACCGCCCGCCCATTCAGACCACCAAGCGACGCCCGGGTCAGCGTAGCGCGGCTGCCCAAAACAGGTTCCACATCGACACCACCAGCCAGAGCCAGATAGGCGCGCAGCCCGCGCTGTATGCGTCCAACGACCAGTTCGCTGCCCTCCGCCAGCCGATGGCCGACCCAGGGCTCCAGGACCCGACCATCGGCCTGCGCGTCGACTGCACCGCCGAGGCACAGGATGCATTCGCCACCCATCACCCGGTATCGCCCACCAAGCGCGGTTAATTCCAGCGCCGCGCATTCCGGCCCATTTCCAACGACGGCATTCGCTAATCGAAACGCAATCATGTCCATCGGCCCGGATGCCGGTACGCCCAAATGCACAAAACCACGACGCCCCTCATCCTGTACGGTAGTCAATAATCCTGGAGAGATAACTTCCAGCCAGCGCATCACGCTACCTCCGGTTCAGGGTACCAATCCGCCGCACGGCACTCGTCGCTCAGTCGGGCGAACTCCGCCGGAGTAATGGACATAAAGCCAACTTCATCCCCGGCCTGAAACAAAAATGGTCTTTGTCGCAGCGGATCAAATGAACGCCAGGGGGTCCGGCCAATAAGGTGCCAGCCGCTGGGGCCCGCTACCGAGCTGATTGCCGTCTGCTGGCCGCCGATATTGATACTGGAAGCCGGCGTCATCGCACGCGGCGACGAACGACGCGGGGTATGCAGCATTTCAGGCAGACCACCGAGATAGGCAAATCCCGGCATAAAGCCCACCATATAAACCCGATAGCGCGCGCTGCTGTGTAAATCAATCACCTGCTCCGGGCTCAGCCCATGTCCTTGCGCCAGCGCAGGCAAATCTTCGCCATATTCACCGCCATAGCACACCGGCACGCGCCAGCGGCGACGCGCTGAATGTGCAGCAGGAAGCTGATTAAGCAGAAGCGCCACGCGTTCACAAAGCTCAATACAGGTAACTGTTAATGGGTCAAACACCACGGTCAGGGAGCGATAGGTGGGAATAATTTCGCTCACGCCGGTCGTACCGTTCAATGCTGCCGCCAGCGTCAGTACCCGGGCATTCAGTTGGTTGTCGATGCGGTCGCCAAATTCAACTAACAGGGCCAGTTCGCCCACCGCGATAAAACGTGGATAACCGTTCACTCGGACTCCCTGAAGGTCATCGCCAGTTCCGGCTGAAAGCCAAAGCTGATGGTCTGACCAGAATGACGCTCGTCGGGCGGGAGATCGACCGGCGCGTAGGCCACGACCATCTGCCCCTGATACTCAATCAATAACTTCCAGTGCAGGCCGCAAAAGGTCGCCATCACAATGTTGCCCTGATAGCGTCGGGCCGCCCTCTCGCTGGCGCGGCCAACCAGCATATGCTCGGGCCGGATACCCAGCGTCCCGTCACGCTCGCCAGGAATGAAATTACACTCGCCGAGAAAACCGGCGACAAAGCGGCTATCAGGCTGGCGATAAAGGGTCTGCGGAGAACCATCGCCAACAATCTCCCCTTTATCCATAATGATTATCCGATCGGAGAGATTCATCGCTTCTTCCTGATCGTGGGTGACAAATACCACCGTCAGGCCCAGTTCCTGATGCAGTTGCTTAATCTGAATCTGAATCGACTGGCGCAAATTTTTATCCAGCGCGCCAAGCGGTTCATCCATCAGCAAAATATCCGGATTGAACACCAGCGCCCTGGCCAACGCGGCGCGCTGCTGCTGGCCACCGGAGAGCTCTCCGGGCAGGCGTTTGCGAAATGTGTCAAGACTGACCAGCGCCAGCGCCTCACCAACCCGCCGTTCAATATCGACCTTCGCCAGGCGGCGCATACGTAATGGAAAGGCAACGTTCTCAAATACCGACATATGCGGGAAAAGCGCATAGTTCTGGAACACCATGCCGATGTTGCGGTCGGAAATTGGTTCGCGAGTCACGTCCTTACCGGCAATCTGAACGCTGCCGCTATCAGGGCGCTCAAACCCGGCAATCACTTTCAGCAGCGTCGTTTTTCCGGAGCCGGAAGCACCCAGCAGCGTACAGAACTCACCGCGCGCCACCTGAAGATCGATACGCGGCAGCGCGATTGTTGAACCGTAGGTTTTGCGAATGGTGTTAAGAGTGACATCTTTACCCTGCATTTGACGCATGTTTGCCTCCATTACGTTTTACCAGACTCTGCAAAATCAGGATCCCCGCCGTCGCCGCGATCAGTACGCAGGAAGCTGAAATCACCGTCGGGTCAAAATCGAACGCCAGTCCTTCATACATGAGTTTCGGCAAGGTTCGATTACGGATAGTGGTGAGAAATAGCGACATCACAACGTCGTCAAATGAGGTTACGAAGGCAAACACCGCCCCGCCAATCATGCCGGGGAGCAGAAGTGGCAACATAACCCGGCGAAACATCTGCCAGGGTTTGGCACCGAGGCTATAGGCCGCCAGCTCAAGGCTGGGATCGAATCCCTTCAGCGCTGCACGTAGCGTAATAAAGGTATAAGGGGTGGCCAGAACGGTATGGCCGAGGATCAGCGCTACCGAATTGTTGATCAGCCCTAAAGGTCCGCACAGATAATAAAGCGAGACTGCCGTAATAATGGCGGGTACCGACATGGGAACGATGAACAGCGTCTCCAGCCAGCTTTTGCGCGGCGAACGGAGCTTATGGATCCCCATCGCGGCGGTCGCCCCCAGCACCATCGACAAAATGGTGACGATCAGCCCAATCCGCACGCTCTCGGCCAGCGCCAGCATCCATTTACGATCGGTAAAAAAGTTAACGTACCAGCGCATGCCGTATTCAGCAGGAGGGAACGTAGGGAAGCTGGCGGTACCGAAACTCATCGGAATAACGACAACAATCGGCAGGATAAGAAACAGCGCCACCAGCACGCCTGCGCCTGCGCTAATACGCCCACCGCTGCTGCGCTGCGCCACGACAACAGACTGGCTCCCTTTACCGCTGGAACCTGCCATCAGCTTATCGAGACCAAACAGTCGATTAAACAGCCATAGCGCGACCAGCGTGGTGATCAGCAATACGCAGGCCAGCGCGGCGGCGATCCCCCAGTTCAGCTCGTCGGTAATATTGTGCGAAATAAGCTCCGCTACCATGCGCTGCGCCGGTCCGCCCATCAGCGACGGTGTGATGTAGTAACCGACGGCGTTCATAAACACGATGACCGCGCCAGCGACAACACCAGGATGCGTCAGCGGCAGGATGATGCGGGTAAAGACGCTTAGCGAATCCGCGCCTAAACTTTGCGCCGCCTGCAGCAATGAGCTGTCCAGCGACCGGAATGAGGCGTAAAGCGGCAGTACGACGAAGGGCATCAGAACATGAACCATACCAATCAGCACGCCGGTAAAGTTATAGAGAAATGCCACCGGCTGTGAAGTAATTTGCAGGGTCATCAACAGATTATTCAGCGGGCCGTTTTGCTGCAACAGTGCTATCCACGCCGAGGTGCGCACCAGGGCACTGGACCAGAACGGAAGCAGAACGGCAAAAAACAGTAGCTTCGCCATCGCCGGACGCACCGAGGCCATCAGCCAGGCCAGCGGGTAGCTCATCACAATGCAGCCGGCCGTCACCGCCACGGCGATAACAAAGGTATTTTCCAGCACAATGCGATAAATAGGCGTATCCCACAGATGGAGATAGTTTTCGAGGCTAAAGTGCCCCTGTGCCAGGAAACCTTGTTTAAGCAACCCGGCAATCGGCCAGACAAAAAACAGTAGTAAAAAAAACAGCAACGGTAGCGTCGCCACGAGGGCCAGCCCGGGCCATCGGATCCGCCGGGATGGGGTAAGGTTGTCGGTCAATATCGTTGCCACCATAACACACTCCGTTCTGGACGAGGCACCGTCATAGGAACCCCGTCCGCCCAGTGACTCACTGAATCAACTTATGTTTCGCACGCCGTTATTGCGCACGCACCTGGTTGTAGCGCTCAATGATGGCCGGGCCATTTTTATCCCACCATGCGGCATCCATAAACAGAGTGTGCTGCAATCGTTCCGGGGTGGACGGCAAACGTTCCTGACGCGCTTTGTCGATATACTGCATCGCCTCGCTGGTGGTCGGGCCATAGGCGATGTACTTACTGAACTCAGCCTGATGCTGCGGCGAGATAATATAGTTGAGTAGCTTCAGCGCCGCGTCGCGGTTGTGGGCCCCTTTGACCAGCGCAAAGTAGCCAACCTGTGCGACAGAATCATCCCATGACATTTTGATCGGTACGCCAGAATCAATACCCGACTGGAAGCGGCCGTTCCAGCCCAAAGCCATCACTACTTCACCGCTGGAGAGCGCCTGCACCGGTTCCGCACCGCTCTTCCACCATTTCGCTACATAGGGTTTGATTTTCTTAATCTGGTTCATCGCCCGATCGACCCCTTCCGGGGTGCTGAGCGTTTTATAGACATCTTCCGGCTTGACGCCATCGGCAATGAGCGCGGCTTCGATAACTGTGGCCGGTTCATCCTGCAAGGTGCGTTTACCGGGAAATTTCTTCACATCCCAAAAATCAGCGAAGGTTTTCGGCTGCGGTTTCCCTTCCGGGAAGACCTTACTTGAGAAGCCTATCAGGGTGGAGAAAATCTCAGACGGGACGCCGTAATCATTACGCGCGCCGGGGATAACATGCTGTTGGTTGACCATTTCCGGGGTGATCTTTTCAAATACCCCGAGCTTAATGCCGCGAGCCAGGCGCGAGCTATTCTCAGTCACCACATCCCATGACACGGTGTCGGTATCCTGCATGGCTTTTAGTTTACTGACCTGCGGGTCGGTATCTTCCACGACATCAATACCGGTTTCTTTATTGAAGGGCTTCAGCCAGGCTTCACGAATCGCATCCTGATAGGCCCCGCCCCAGCTGGCAAAATAGAGCTCATCCGCGCTGGCGGACAGGCTATAGCTCATGGTCAACAGGCCCAATGTCAGACAGCCTGCTTTGATCGATGGTTTCATCTGCTCACTCTCTCCTGGTTAAACATTCGCTCATCGGCGCATTCGCCAGCGGCGTCATTTTGGCTCGTAGCCTTTGGCATTCTCATTGCATGCATTTGGTATACCAACTGTCTCGAGGAGCAATCATGCAAGAAGTGGACCTGAATTCAGATCTGGGTGAAAGTTTTGGCCAATTCAGCGTTGGCGACGATGAAGCCATGCTGGATCTGGTGACCTCAGCCAATGTCGCCTGCGGTTTTCACGCCGGCGATGCGCTGGTGATGCATCGCACCATCGCCCATGCCAGAGCGCGCGGGCTGGATGTCGGGGCCCATCCGGGGTTTCTTGACCTGTGGGGTTTTGGCAGGCGAACCATAACCGGCGATAGCCCGGCGGATGTCGGCAAAATGGTGGTGTATCAGTTAGGCGCGATGCAGTCGGTGGCGCGGGTCTGCGGCCATGTGATGACCCACGTTAAACTGCACGGCGCAATGGCAACTCAGGCCTTCACCGACGATGCGTTATCGGAGGCCATTGTCAGCGCCATTCTTGCCGTCGACCGCCGGCTGGTGCTGGTTACCACGCCGCACAATGCGACAGAACGGGCGGCTCGCAAGGCCGGGCTGCGCGTCGCCTGCGAAGTGTTCGCTGACCGCAGCTACGGTGAAAACGGATTGACCCTGCCGCGACATCTGCCGGACGCCATCATCCACGATCCCGAACGCGCCGCCAGCCGTGCGCTGCAAATGATTGAAGAACAGGCGATTCGTACCATTAGCGGGGCCAAAATCCCGATGCCCGTTCACACCCTGTGTGTCCACGGTGATAACCCGCAGGGCGTGGCCATCGCCCGCACGCTGCGCGAACGTCTGACTGCCGCGGGCGTCGTCATTCGCCCGCTCAGTCAACTGAGTCATCTATAAGCCGTTGCAACATGAATGCACAAATGATGCGCACTTATCGTGCACATTTGCACCATCGGCAGGCAGTCGCCGGTCACGAACCACAAAACCATCGTCATGCCGGAGTGGCATGACCAGTAAAGGAGAGAGAGATGAAAGACAGGATTGAATGCCGTGAAAGACTGCGCGGAATTTTCAATATTACCGTGACCCCTTTTACCGCACAGGGCGAAATTGATTTCACCGGGCTGGCAGCCAATATCGAGCGCGTCATTGACCTCGGCTATGACGGCATCCTGATTGGCGGGACCTATGGCGAGTTCCCGGCGTTGAGCGTTGAGGAACGCGTCGCTATTTTCCGCCACGTCATGCAGGTCGTGGGGGATCGCGTTCCGGTTATGCTGTGCAGCGCCGGGTCCGACGCCCGGGTGGTCCGCGAACTGACCGCTTTGGCGGGCGACCTGGGCGGCCTGCCGATGGTCACGCCGCCTTTTGTATCGGAAGTGACTGATGCGCAAATCGTTAGCTTCTTTCAACAGATGGCGCCGTTGTCGAAGACCGGTATTCTGGTCTACAACGCGCCGGGTATTGGCATAACCTTGCCCCCGGCACTGTTGGAGCAACTGGCGGATATCCCGCAGGTCGTGGGTATTAAGCAGGGTGATCTCAATCCGACCGTCATTGACCAAATCGCCAATCGCTTATCCGGCCGCCTGCGTCTGTTCTGTGCCTCAGATCTGGCGTTTTTAGGGCCGATGATGTGCGGCTTCGATGGTATCAGCACCACCAACAGCGGTGCGCTGCCGGAGCTGGTGTTGGCCAGCTTCCGGGCGCTGGAACGCGGGGATGCCGTCACCGCCAGAGAATTACATCGCCTATGGTACGGCTTCCGCGCGCTGGCGCGTCGCCACGGCCAGCCGCAACTGGTAAAAGCCGCAATGAATCTGCGCGGCTTCAACGGTGGACACGTGCGTTCACCGCTGATCGATGTCACCCCGGAGGTGATTGCCGAAACACAGGCGGAGCTTCAGCGACTCGCCGCCGACGCGCGAAGCGGCGTCACTCTGCCGGCCTGAGTTCACCCTGAAACAGATTAATACGCCGCTGCGCTTGTGGCGGCATCTAACCAAAGAGATCGCTATGTCAGCACAATTTCTCGCGCCGCGAATGCGGCGAGTTCGTCCGTCGCCAACCGCCGCCATCGCCGACCGGGTCCGCATTCTGCAACAGCAGGGAATCGACATTATCAGCCTCGGCCTGGGCGAGCTGGACTTTGCCACGCCTGCGGCGATCGGCCAGGCGGGTATCGATGCTATCCATCACGGTGAGACGAAGTACACCGCGGTCGGCGGTACCGTCGCCCTGAAAGCCGCCATTATTGATAAATTCACCCGCGACAACGACCTGCACTTCGCCTCCCGGGAGATTATTGCCGGCACGGGAGCTAAACAGCTTATTTTTAATGCGCTACAGGCCACGCTGAGCAGTGGTCTGGAAGCCATTATTCCCTCACCTTACTGGGTCTCCTATCCCGATATGGTGGCACTGGCGGATGGCGATCCCGTCATCGTAGCAACTCAGGAACAAGATGGCTGGAAGCTCACGCCTCAGTCTCTTGCCGCAGCCATCACTCCCCGTACCCGCTGGCTGATCCTCAACTCGCCCTCCAACCCAACGGGGGCGCTGTACAGCTGCGAAGAGCTGCAGGCCCTTGCGGAAGTATTGTTGGCCGCGCCACAGGTACTGATTCTGGCGGACGATATCTATGAGGCGCTGCGCTACGACGGTGCCCCTTTCTGTACAATGGCTCAGGTTGCACCAGCGCTACGCGAGCGTATTCTGACGGTGAATGGGCTCTCAAAAGGGTTTTCCATGACCGGCTGGCGTTTGGGTTATGCCGCCGGGCCCGCATGGCTAATTTCCGCGATGACCATTCTTCAGTCGCAAAGCACCTCTAACCCTTGTTCGCTCGCGCAGGCGGCGGGCGTCGCAGCGTTGACCCAGCCCGCCGACTTCCTGCCGCAGTGGCTGGCTATCCTCGGTAAACGTCGCGATCGGGTGATGGCGCTGATAGACCAGGTCGACGGGCTGAGCGCCACACCGCCGCAGGCCGCATTTTATGTTTTCGCAAATTGTTCCGGTCTTATCGGTAAATCAACCCCTGAGGGCGTTCGTCTCAATGATGACGTTGCGGTTGCCGATTACCTGTTAACCGAAGCTCATGTTGCTACTCTGGCCGGAACGGCGTTTGGTACACCGGGGTATCTGCGTCTCGCTTACGCGCTGGATGATGCCCTGCTGGAATCAGCCTGTCAGAAAATCGCAAACGCCTGCGGGGAACTGCGCCCAGCGCTGTTAGAACATTCAACCGTTAGAAAGTCTGTACTAACCTAATACCCAATCATCTAACTCCAGCCAGTTCATACAAACCGCCTCCAGACGGTTTGTATGGTTTTATTCAAAGGACCGCAATCTTTAGGATTGTTGGTTCAATCCGTTAGATGTTGGTTCAAAATCAGGTGGTGTTGGTTCAATTTTTTTAAAAATAATCAAACAAAACAATGGTTTTTACGTTTTGAGGCAACTGAACCAACTGAACCAACTGAACCTACAGGCCCAAAATTGCATGATAAATAGTCAATGTTCGGCCATAGAAAAAATATGGGGGTACATTTGGGAGTATGTGTGATTTTCTTAACCTACATAGTTAAATATAATCAGTTTGTTATGTGTTTATATCGAATCCTGTAGGCGCCTGATTTCCTCCTTGTGTCGTATTTGTGTCGTTAGCGCCAAAAATGGCGCCAATTTGCCTTGCGTGTTCCGTTAAATGGTTAGACGCCGGCTGGGCATAACGGCGTAATATTTTGATGCTTTCCCATCCGCCCATTTCCTTAAGCACGGAAAGTAGAACTCCGGACTGGTCTCATCAAGCGGAAACTTACAGGTTGCTTTTGCTTTGATGATGTTTTTCATGTTTTGATCCTTTAGTTTTTAATTAACTTTGCTACCTGGTAGTACATCAAAAAAACACAATAGTCTGGCAAGAGATCAATATGTAGATAATACGAACACAGAATGTGTATGTCTATGTAAGATCATTATATTCAATTGGTTAAAAAGGTGTTGATAATTAATATCATTAAAAAATACATAAAAACTTTATACAATTCTAACTAAAACGATAAAAATAACAAAAAATATTACTAACCAGTGCAATAAGGAGAAGCGAAGTGGATGACGCTCCCTGGTGCCAACGCTTTGATACACTAAATCATTGCTTAATAAAAAGGGGGCGTTATCTTTTTCAAAGAAACTACCTGGCGGGTCAACATGATGAGGTAAAAAATGTATACACCTGATGCAATGAGGCTATCAGATAAAAAGCATATTTTTGATTTTATTGACACTTATAGCTTTGGATTAGTCGTTTCACCCACCCTCAACGCCAGCCATTTTCCTTTTATCCTCGATCGTAGTTCTTCATCGCAGGGAATTCTTCTTTCCCATATGGCCCGTGCGAATCCTCTATGGAAAGACTTTGACGGAAAGAGGGTTCTCGCCATATTTCAAGGGCCCCATAGTTACGTTTCTCCAACCTGGTATCAAACTTCTCCCGCGGTGCCAACATGGAACTATACCGCCATTCACTGTTATGGCACGGTAAGCCTTGTACCCGTCAATGAATTGCGCACGGTGATGGATGCGTTAGTTCATAAACATGAACCAACCCTTCAGGCGCAGAAAGACGTTATGCCAAAGGCATTTATCGAAGAAAAATTAAAAAATATTATTGGATTCAAAATTGAAATTGAGGAGTTTCAGGCCAAAGAAAAGCTGGGGCAGCATCGTTCTCAGGCCGATCAGCGAGGAACGCTGCAGGGGTTAATCAACAGCCAATCTTCAGAGTCCGTTGCGCTGGCTGACTATATGCTTAAGGTGAAGAAAGGCACTGGCGTTTAAAAGCGATACTTCGCTCTATTATTTATGTTGGAGGAAAATACTTACACCTTACGTAATGTATTGAATCAACCATCCCGGAAAAACGTACTCGCGAGCGGCTTGTCGGAAGGATAATGAAATTGAATTTGAGCGCCGCGTTTATCAGAAGAAAGCATAGGGAAACGCCGTTTAAATCAGGGGTGAGTTCGGTTAAACCCGGCGCCTTACGCCGCCGGGAACGCCATTACTTCATTGCCCCCTCAAGGATAAGTTTGTCCTTTTCTCCGCGGGTGATGCTCTGCTGATGCAGGCTGTCAGCGAGCGTCACGTCATTGACGGCGAAAAAAGCCCAGGCCTGCGGCGTATTGGCGAACGTCACCTCATCAAACTGACTGTCGTGCAGGAAGGAGATACTGGTCGCTTTGGTGTTACGGAAGCTGACGTTGGAAAAACGCAGATTCTGGTGATAGGCATCGCGAGAATAGGTCAGCCCAAATGATTCTGCCATTTCGGCTACCGTCATGCCGTCAATCAGGATGCTGTGCTTAGCCGAAGTACCATCGACGGTGACGTCCTGCACCTGAACGTCGCGGAACTGAGCGGGCTCGTCGGCAGGGGTCGTATCATTCACGTCGGCGCTGTATTTGATAGTAAAAACGAACGGCTCTTTGGCGATATCTTTCATCGCATTATGACGGAACAACACATCCCGCACCCCACCGCCATAGTAGGGGCGGCTTTTCATGCGCAGGCCGACATCGGTCATATACATGACGTTATCCTCGGCGCGGACGTTTTCGATCCACGCGCCGGTGTGGCTACCGGTCACCACGGCGCCGTGGCCTTTGCGGAAATAGTTATTAAAGATCCACGCCCCGCTTTGCGGCTGTTGATGAAAAGTTTCCGCGCCTTTACCAAACCCGGCGGCGAAATTGACGCAATCATCTCCGGTATCGAAGAAGTTGTTGAAAACCAGCGCATTCTGGCTATTGCCGAACTCGACGCCGTCGGCGTTATTGCCGTCAAAGGTCTGGTGGACCAGGCCATTGAGGGTGATATTTTTTGACTCCAGCACCATCACGCCGTGAAAGGCGGGGTTGCGGATCGTCAGCCCGGCAAGATAGAGGTTCTGCACGCCGCGCAGGGTCATCAGGCTGGAGCGGCGATTTTTATAGGCGCTATTGCTTTCGATGCCTTCCGCAATAGCCGCTTCGGTCTGATGCTTTGCCAGAATGCCGTCCGCGCTGACTTTTGCCGCATTGCTGGCCCGGTATTGCGGCAGCGCGTTCCCCATTTCGTCGATGATGGTGGCCTCGCCGCCGCTTTTGACGCCCCGGGTCCAGCCGTTGCCGTCAATCGCGCCTTGACCGACGATGCGAATATTGCGAAACGTCCCGGCCGGAGACTCGCCCTTATCGTCCGCTTCCAGCACGTTAATTAATGACGGCGGGCGGCGGGGCTGCGGATGATCGCTGTAGGGATAGAGGTAATAGCCTTTTTCCAGCGGATACTGGGCCGGATCGTCCGAACCCAGCAGGGTGGCGCCAGCGGCAATCTCCAGGGTCATATCGCTGTGCAGGAACAGCGCGCCGGTTTTGAATTCGCCGTCGGAAATCACCACCTTACAGCCCTGAGGATAGTGCGCGACGGTGCAGCTATCGATCGCCTGCTGCAGCGCCTGGGTATTCAGCGTGGTGCCGTCACCCTTCGCGCCGAACGTGCTGGCTTCGATGATGTGCGGCGTTTTGCTGGTCCGCGCTTTAATCACCGCGCTATCCGGCGACTCTTTGCCATTGGCGTAGACCGCGCGCTCCGGCTCCAGGTGGGTGACCGTAAAGGTACGCAAGTCGATTGGCTGCTGCCAGCCGTCGCTGGCAATCCGCTGATAGAAGTTATCAATATAGGGTTTGGCCGGTGAAAAATGGTTTTGATTTTCGCGCGCCAGACCCAGCCGCTCGCCCTGACGGTAAATCGCGTAGTCCACCACCTGCTGCGTCTCTGATTCCGGTTTTTCCCAAACCAGCACCAGGCTGTTTTCATCGGCAGAAAGCGCGGGAACGAAGACATTCTGCGGCGCGGAGGCGGGCGCATCCTGCTGATTGTCGCGGGGGCCGCCGCTGTCATTACAGCCGCCCGCGAGGCCAGCCAGCGCGATAGCCAGCGCCAGCATACTGCGTGAAGGTCCAAAGGTATTGCGCATAAATTTCCCTTAATGTCATATCGCCTGTAAAAAAACAAAATACAAATTCATTTAAAATAAAATGACATTTTATATTTATGGCAAAAAATAAACGCGAGTCAGTTCAATCTTTCAGCAGGTGAAAAATAAAGCGTTGTTGGATAAGAAAAGGCGGCCAGGGCGTTAACCTCCGGCCCGCTTTCTCTTTACGGCGCGGAATATTGAATACGATAGCCGTGCGAGGTCGGTAGGATATGCGCAAATCCCGACCCGCCAAGGTGCATGCCGGCAATCAGCAGGTTTTCGCTGACGGCCTGGGCGAGGATCGCTTCCCGCGTCGCTCTGGCCTGCGCGGGATCGCAATCAAAAGCAACGGCGGCGGCGGGTCGGGCGGTCTGAATATGCGGAAAATGGACGATGTCGCCCCAAATCAGCAGGCTTTGCGCCGCGGCGTCGATGCGAAACCCGCTATGGCCCGGCGTGTGCCCGGGTAGCCATAGCGGGCGGATACCCGCGACGGCCTCGCGCTCATCCAGAAAACCGAGGCTGCGGGAATAGGCGTCCAGGGCGCGGCGGGCGAGCGTGAAGTTGCGCTGCCCCCGCGCATTGGCCCGGTTTAGCATGGCGTCGTCCTGCCAGTACTCGGCTTCCAGAGGGTGCAGATAAAGACGGGCGTGGCGATAGCGCGGCGCGCCGTTGGCATCCAGCAGGCCGCCGATATGATCCGGGTGAGCGTGAGTCAGCAGGACAGTATCCACGTCGTCTGGCGCACTCCCCGCCGCTCGCAGACTGGTTTCCAGCACGCCGCTTCCCGTACCCGCGTCGACCAGAATCGTCCTTCCCCGACCGCGAATAAGATAGCCACTAATGTCGATATTGCCGGGGTCAATGACGCCCGCGCTGCGCTGAATGTCTGCGGCATCGTCGATATTAATACCCGACAGCAGCGCCAGGCCAGCGGCCATGCTGCCGTCGCTGAGGGGCGTCACCTGAAAATCGCCAATCTGGCGGGAGAGAAAAGCGGGTTTGTGCATATCAACCTCTTAGCGTGATGGGGGCTGTATTTCAGTCGGGCTTTGCAACTGACCGGCCATGGGCTCATACATCGAGACGTTTTCCCGTCCCGCCAGCAGCATGCCTTCCCGGCGCGGCAGAACGTACGCCACGCGCTGCGGCGGGTTGTTATCCAGCCCGGCGGCCGAAAGGTTTGTCGGCGGATATCCCAGTTCCGACTCAACGACGTCCAGCGGCTCGGGGCTCAGTAGCAAAACATCCCCCTCAGCGACGGCGGGAAAGACGCCGCCGTAGCGATACAGGTTTCGCCGCCAGTCGCGAATATGCGCCTGCCAGCGGGAAAAGCTGCCGCCGCCTTTCTGGCGATACGCTTCACTGGCGAGCGTATCGCCATGCTCGATGGTATGAATAGCAAGATAGACCGGGCAGCCGGAGGAGAGCGCCCTGAAGCGCTGCGAGGCGCGGAATCCGCTGACGGACACCAGCGCAGGCAGCTTGTCCTCGCTGTAAAACCTGTTCCAGCCGGCTTCGCTTTGCGGGTCGGCGTAGCTGCACTCAACGATATATAACATGGGCTGACCTCTGCATGATGGAATGATGTTATTGACGTTTGATCATGCTACGTTGGGCATTAAGCGCTATAAAACGATATTATTTCACCACTCAATGACATTTCATCATTGATAAACCTTCAGCAGAGGCGGCGTTCGTGCGAAAAAAACTCCCCAGCAGTACCTCGCTGCAGGCCTTTGAGGCTGCCGCCAGGCACGGTAACTTTGCCCGCGCGGCGGAAGAGCTGTCGCTTACCGAAGGCGCGATCAGCCGGCAAATCGCCCGCCTGGAATCGCTGTTAAACTGCAAGCTGTTTGAGCGGACTGGGAGCCGGGTACGGCTGAACCCCAACGGCGCGCGCTATGCGCACCATGTCCGCGAGACGCTGGAGCGTCTTGAGCGAGATACGCAGTATCTGATGGGGGCTGCGGACGGCAGCCGAAGCCTGGAAATCGCCGCGCCGCCGACCTTTGCCAGCCGCTGGCTCATTCCCCGACTGGGGGATTTTCAGCGCCGCAATCCGGATATCACGCTGAATATCGCGGTCAGAACCGACCCGTTTATCCTCACCGGCAGCGGTTTTGACGCGGCGGTTCATTTCGAGCATCCCGCATGGGCAGGAATGCGCTTGCGGTTTCTGTTTGAAGAGAGACTGGTGCCGGTATGCCACGCCGGGCTACTTACGGCAGAAGATCTCGCCAGCCAGCTGAACGCGCTGCCGCGTATTCATCGACGGCAGAATCCTGACGCCTGGCAGCGCTATGCTGAAGAGTGCGGGATTGCGCTGGATAATCCGGCGCAGGGCGTGCGCTACGATCTGCATGAGATGGCGATAGCCGCTGCGCTGGCCGGGCAGGGCGTTGCGCTGGTACCGCACGTGTACGTTGAAAAAGCGCTCGAAAACGGGACGCTGGCTGCGCCCTGGCCGCAGGCCCGCAGCCTGAGCAAGCGCTTTTGCCTGGTGAGGCCGCTGGAAAACGGCGTCAACGAATCGGCGCTACAGGCGTTTGAACAGTGGTTATTGGCGCAATAAGGCCCGGTCGCGGGCCGTAGACGCGTTAAGCGCAGCCTCAGGCGTGGGATAAAAGCGGGAACATCAGCTTATTCTCTTTGAAGATATTTTCTTTTTGTCCGTAGATAAACAGAATATCTTCGCCTTCGATTTTTTCATACTCGCCGGTCCGATTCTCTTTGGGGGTAAAGCCGAGGATAGCCTGGTACGTATTTTCATCGGCGAGCTCGTTAATAATGGCCGACAGGGAACGTCCGCTGTCGCAGAAAATATCAAAACAGATCAGCGCCGGACCGTTTTGCATCGCAATCGCGATGGCCTGGTTTTTGTCGGAATAATAGACGAAGTGCTTCATAAAGGCGGAGCAGTAGAACATCAATAAACCGAAGTTATCCTCTACCCGCAGCTGTGAAAACGGATTCGATTTTTGATAGTACCGCTGTAATCGCGCAACCTCTTCCGGCTGGTCCATATCGAGCTTGCGGAAGTCGCCCGCTGCCGGTACCACCGGCATAATATATTGATATTCGGCGGTGCGCTCGAAGCCAAATTTCGGATAAAAATCAACGGTTGTCGGGTTAGCAAACAGGAAAAAGGCGTCGGCCTTATCCTGCCAGTCCGTCAGAATCTCCCTGACGAGCTGCCCGGCCAGGCCCTTATCACGATGATCGATATCGGTCATCACGGTGCCGATTTGAATATAGCGGCGGGGTTCGCCCTGCCAGATCAGATCGATAATATTGGCGGAGGCGTTAGCAATCACTTTATTGTTGCTCACCAGGGCGTAGGGAATATAGGCGTCGGTCCAGTACCCTTTGCGGTACCACTCTTTAAAGGAGAGATCGAAGGTTTTAATCGCCAGGTCAATGAAGCTATTTCTTAACACGTCATTGTGCACAATTTGCTTATCTAATTTGTAGTTCATCGTCGACATTCCTTACGCTGCGGGTGAGGCACTGTTTTCGGCCATCTGTTCGGCGGTCCGATCTCTGTCGGGCGAGCTAAAAATAGCATATCCCCACGGATGGGCGACGATTGTCGCGCCTAAGCTTTGCTCAGGTCACACATTCGGGGAAAATAGGGCTAAAAATGGCGCACTTTTGTCGCCCAGGGAACATCGCCCTCAGGCAAAAGACGCCTTTAGCAAATGAAAGTTTGCCAGTCATCAAAAACGAAGAGGAATATATTGCGTTCATGGTCATGACCCCTATCATTAATAGGTAGGGTAAATGTGGTATCATCGCGCCTTTCCCTTTTCGTCCTGGGGCTCTTTTTTATGCAACAACCTGTTGTTCGCGTTGGAGAATGGCTGGTTACTCCCTCTGTTAACCAAATTAGCCGCAAGGGGCGTCAGCTAACTCTCGAACCGCGCTTAATCGATCTTCTGGTTTTCTTTGCCCGTCATCCCGGCGAAGTACTCAGTCGGGATGAGCTCATCGATAATGTCTGGACCCGCAACGTTGTCACCAGTCACGTCGTCACGCAAAGCGTTTCCGAGCTACGTAAGTCGCTGAAAGATGGCGACGATGGCAGCCTTGAATATATCGCTACCGTACCCAAACGCGGCTATAAGCTGACGGTGCCGGTGATCTGGTGTACCGAAGAGGGGGAGGAGCCGACGCCGGTTATCCCCGCAGAAACGCAGACGGTCGGGTTTGACGCGCCGTTGACCTCCCCGCAGCCCGATGCGGCTGCGCCAGACAGCACAGCGGTGGCGAAGCCGGAAAAACGCAAGCGGCTGAGCACGTTTATCGTCTGGGGTCTGTTCCTGCTGGCCCTCGCGAGCTGCGTGGCGCTGGTGGCCCTGTCAACCCTGCAGTCGCGCCCGCCGGTCACGAAAACCCGGCTGCTGCTTAACCCGCGTGATGTCGATATTCACCTGCTCAGCGGCAACACCTGCAACAACTGGTCATCGCAGCACTCCTATGCCATCGGGCTGGGGAGCCTGATTACCACCTCGCTGAACACCTTCTCCACCTTTATGGTGCACGACAAAACCAACTACAACATCAATGAGCCTAGCAGTTCCGGTAAAACCCTGACCATTGAGTTCGTCAACCAGCGGCACTATCGCGCACAGCAGTGCTTCATGTCGGTGAAGGTGGTGGATAACGCCGACGGCTCGACCATGATGGATAAGCGTTACTTTGTCACCAGCGACAATCAGCTTTCGATTCAGAACGACCTGCTGAGCAGCCTCTCTGAGGCGCTGAAGCAGCCGTGGCCGGCGCGGATGCAGGAGATGTTAAAGCAGTATCAGCCGTCGCAAAGTATCGCGCTTACCCATTTCTATCAGGCGCATCAGCTATTAATGAACGGAGACGTTGATTCGCTGGGCAAAGCCAGTAGCCTGCTTGCCGACGTGAATAAGCAGTCGCCGGACTTTACCTATGCGTGGGCGGAAAAGGCGCTGGTTGACGTATTGCGCCATTCTCAGCAGCCGCTGGATGAGAAACAGCTCGCCGATCTGTACAGCGAAATAACCCGGGTGGGTAATATGCCGGGGATTAAAGATATGGCAATATTTTATCAGATTAAAACGGTGGATATGCTGGGCAAAGGAAAAGTGGATGAAGCCTATGACGCGATTAATGCCGGGATTGATCTGGAAATGTCGTGGATGAATTACGTGCTGCTGGGCAAAGTCTACGAAATGAAAGGGCAGAACCGGGAAGCTGCCGATGCCTACCTGACGGCGTTTAATTTACGCCCGGGTGAGAATACATTTTACTGGATTGAAAACGCCGTATTCCAGACCTCCGTGACCCGCGTGGTTCCGTATCTCGATAACTTCCTCGCTTCAGAATAAGTAAACCCTCATCATGGTCATGGTTTTGGCCGTGGTGAGGTTAAAATTATGTTTCTCATGAGCCACCGGGTTGTTATTTTTTATAACCTCTCCGGTTCCGCATGTAACACTTTTTCAACATGAAGTTGACCTCATAACCCAATGAAAAACATCTAAATTTACCTTTTCCTGATATCAACATGTCATCCTGATATGTTGCGCGAAAAAGGTCAAAATATCATTTGTCTGATGTTTGCAGTTATTTCACTTTATCTTTAGGACTTATCTCGTACTAATCCGTAATCTTGTTGGCAGTTGGTCGGGTCAATAAAAGGTTCATCATCATGATCTGTACCTCCCAAATAAACTTAGGAGAAAAGCAAACATGAGTTCTGCCAAGAAGATCGGGCTATTTGCCTGTACCGGCGTAGTCGCCGGTAATATGATGGGGAGCGGTATTGCATTATTACCTGCAAACCTCGCTAGCATCGGTGGTATTGCCATCTGGGGTTGGGTGATTTCTATTATTGGCGCGATGTCTCTGGCTTATGTTTATGCCCGGCTGGCGACCAAGAATCCGCAGCAGGGTGGCCCAATTGCCTACGCCGGTGAAATATCCCCAGCGTTCGGTTTCCAGACCGGCGTGCTTTATTATCACGCCAACTGGATCGGTAACCTGGCAATCGGTATTACCGCCGTCTCTTATTTATCAACATTCTTCCCAATTTTAAATAACCCGGTGCCGGCAGGTATTGCCTGTATCGCCATCGTATGGATATTCACCTTCGTGAATATGCTCGGCGGGACCTGGGTGAGCCGCCTGACAACAATTGGCCTGGTACTGGTACTTATTCCGGTGGTCATGACCGCGGTGGTCGGCTGGCACTGGTTTGATGCCGCAACCTATCAGGCAAACTGGAACACCTCCAGCACCACTGACAGCCACGCGGTAATCAAAAGTATCCTGCTCTGCCTGTGGGCCTTTGTCGGGGTAGAATCTGCCGCCGTGAGTACCGGGATGGTGAAAAACCCGAAACGCACCGTGCCGCTGGCCACCATGCTGGGCACCGCGATGGCCGGTATCGTCTACATCGCCGCGACCCAGGTGATTGCGGGTATGTATCCTGCCTCTCAGATGGCCGCATCCGGTGCGCCGTTTGCAGTGAGCGCCTCCACCATTCTCGGCGGCTGGGCTGCGCCGATGGTTTCCGCCTTCACCGCCTTTGCCTGCCTGACTTCGCTGGGCTCGTGGATGATGCTGGTGGGTCAGGCCGGCGTACGTGCCGCCAATGACGGTAACTTCCCGAAAGTGTATGGCGAACTCGACAGCAACGGTATTCCGAAAAAAGGCCTGCTGCTGGCCGCGGTGAAAATGACCGCGCTGATGGTGCTGATTACCCTGATGAACTCTACCGGCGGCAAAGCGTCTGACCTGTTCGGTGAGCTGACCGGTATCGCGGTACTGCTGACCATGCTGCCTTACTTCTACTCCTGCGTTGACCTGATTCGCTTCGAAGGCATCAATGTACGCAACTTCGTCAGCCTGATTTGCTCCGTACTCGGCTGCGCGTTCTGCTTCATCGCCCTGATGGGGGCAAGCTCCTTCGAACTGGCCGGTACCTTTATCGTCAGCCTGATTATCCTGATGTTCTACGGTCGCAAAATGCACCAGCGCCAGAACAACGACAACTCCGCTGATAGCAGCACCGCCAGCGCGCATTAATCAGCAACCCTATTCCTGAGGCTCCTTCCATCACCTGTCACGACGTGGCGGGAGGGGCTTTCTTTATCTGGAGATTTGACTATGAACGTTATCGCAATCATGAATCACATGGGTGTCTACTTCAAAGAAGAACCCATCCGTGAACTGCATCGCGCCCTCGAACGCCTGGACTTCCGTATTGTCTACCCGAACGACCGTGAAGACTTATTAAAACTTATCGAAAACAATGCGCGTCTGTGCGGCGTGATCTTCGACTGGGATAAATACAATCTCGAACTGTGCGAAGACATCAGCAAAATGAACGAATACATGCCGCTGTACGCCTTTGCGAACACTTACTCAACGCTGGACGTGAGCCTCAACGATCTGCGGATGCAGGTTCGCTTCTTCGAATATGCGCTGGGCGCAGCGGAAGATATTGCCAACAAAATCAAACAGAATACCGACGAGTATATCGACACCATTCTGCCGCCGCTGACCAAAGCGCTGTTTAAATACGTGCGTGAAGGCAAATACACCTTCTGTACCCCAGGCCATATGGGCGGTACCGCGTTCCAGAAAAGCCCGGTCGGCAGCATCTTCTACGATTTCTTTGGTTCCAATACCATGAAATCCGATATCTCGATTTCGGTTTCTGAACTCGGTTCTCTGCTGGACCACAGCGGCCCGCACAAAGAAGCGGAAGAGTACATCGCCCGCGTCTTCAACGCGGAACGCAGCTACATGGTGACCAACGGGACCTCTACCGCCAACAAAATTGTCGGCATGTATTCCGCCCCGGCCGGTAGCACCGTGCTGATTGACCGTAACTGCCATAAATCGCTGACCCATCTGATGATGATGAGCGACATTACGCCAATCTACTTCCGCCCGACCCGCAACGCCTACGGTATCCTCGGCGGTATCCCGCAGAGCGAATTCCAGCATGCGACCATCGCGAAGCGCGTGAAAGAAACCCCGAACGCGACCTGGCCGGTGCACGCGGTTATCACCAACTCCACCTATGACGGTCTGCTGTACAACACGGACTACATCAAGAAAACCCTGGATGTGAAATCCATCCACTTTGACTCCGCGTGGGTGCCTTACACCAACTTCTCGCCGATTTATGAAGGCAAATGCGGGATGAGCGGCGGCCGCGTCGAAGGGAAAGTGATTTACGAAACCCAGTCCACGCACAAACTGCTGGCGGCGTTCTCTCAGGCCTCGATGATTCACGTTAAAGGCGACGTGAACGAAGAAACCTTTAACGAAGCCTACATGATGCACACCACCACTTCTCCGCACTACGGCGTGGTGGCCTCGACGGAAACCGCGGCGGCGATGATGAAAGGCAACGCCGGTAAGCGCCTGATTGACGGCTCTATCGAACGTTCAATCAAGTTCCGTAAAGAGATCAAACGCCTGAAAGGCGAGTCCGACGGCTGGTTCTTCGACGTCTGGCAGCCGGAACATATCGATGGCGCTGAATGCTGGCCGCTGCGCTCCGACAGCGCGTGGCACGGCTTCAAAAACATCGATAACGAGCACATGTATCTCGACCCGATTAAAGTCACGCTGCTGACTCCGGGGATGAAGAAAGACGGCACCATGGATGAGTTCGGTATTCCGGCGAGCATCGTGGCGAAGTATCTCGACGAGCACGGTATCGTGGTCGAAAAAACCGGTCCGTACAACCTGCTGTTCCTGTTCAGTATCGGTATCGACAAAACCAAAGCGCTGAGCCTGCTGCGTGCGCTGACCGATTTCAAACGCGCGTTCGACCTGAACCTGCGGGTGAAAAACATGCTGCCGTCGCTGTATCGTGAAGATCCGGAATTCTACGAAAACATGCGCGTTCAGGAACTGGCGCAGAACATTCATAAACTGATTGAGCACCACAACCTGCCGGATCTGATGTTCCGCGCGTTCGAAGTGCTGCCGACCATGATGATCACGCCGTACGCCGCGTTCCAGAAAGAGCTGCACGGTCAGACCGAAGAGGTGTATCTCGAAGAGATGGTGGGCCGCGTCAACGCCAATATGATCCTGCCGTATCCTCCGGGAGTGCCGCTGGTGATGCCGGGTGAAATGATCACCGAAGAGAGCCGTCCGGTGCTGGAGTTCCTGCAGATGCTGTGCGAAATCGGCGCCCACTATCCGGGCTTCGAAACCGATATCCACGGCGCCTATCGTCAGGCGGATGGTCGTTACACCGTTAAAGTGCTGAAAGAAGAAAATAACAAATAATCGATGCACAACAGGGAAGTGGCTTGCCACTTCCCTTTTTCACGCTGCAAGGAGAACACATGAAAACACCCTCACAGCCGCGCGCGATTTATTACATCGTTGCGATCCAAATCTGGGAATATTTCAGCTTTTACGGCATGCGTGCCTTACTCATCCTCTACCTCACCCATCAGCTCGGCTTTGATGACAGCCACGCTATCAGCCTGTTCAGCGCTTACGCTTCCCTCGTGTACGTCACTCCTATTCTCGGCGGCTGGCTTGCCGACCGCCTGCTCGGCAACCGCACGGCGGTGATTGCCGGCGCGCTGTTAATGACGCTTGGCCACGTGGTGCTGGGCGTGGAATCCGATTCCACCTGGAGCCTGTACCTTGCGCTGGCGATCATTATCTGCGGCTACGGCCTGTTCAAATCCAACATCAGCTGCCTGCTTGGCGAGCTCTACGCCGTTGACGACCCTCGCCGCGACGGCGGTTTTTCGCTGCTGTACGCCGCCGGTAACGTCGGCTCCATCGCCGCGCCTATCGCCTGTGGGCTGGCGGCGCAGTGGTACGGCTGGCATATCGGCTTTGCGCTGGCGGGAATCGGCATGTTTGTCGGCCTGATGATTTTCCTCAGCGGTAGCCGCTACTTCCGCCACGCGCGCGGCGTCGATAAACAGGCGCTGCGGGCGGTAAAGTTTGTGCTGCCGACCTGGGGCTGGCTGGTGGTGATGCTCTGCGTTGCGCCGGTGTTTTTCACGCTGCTGCTGGAGAATAACTGGTCCGGCTATCTGCTGGCGATCGTGTGCGTGTTCGCCGCCCAGATGGTAGCGCGCATTATGGTCAAATCGCCGGAGCATCGCCGCGCGCTGTGGCAAATCGTTCTGCTGATGCTGACCGGGACTCTGTTCTGGGTTCTGGCGCAGCAGGGCGGGAGTTCAATCAGCCTGTTCATCGACCACTTTGTTAACCGTCGTCTGCTGAATATTGAGGTGCCGACCGCGCTGTTCCAGTCGGTTAACGCCGTGGCGGTGATGGCGGCTGGCGTCGTGCTGGCGTGGCTGATGCGGCCGGAAGGCGCGACCCGCTCGGCGCTGCGCGTGTGGCTGAAGTTCGCCTTTGGCCTGGTGCTGATGGGCTGCGGCTTTATGCTGCTGGCGCTTAACGCGCGCCACGGCGCGGCGGAAGGGCAGGCATCAATGGGCATGATGGTGGCCGGCCTGGCGCTGATGGGCTTTGCCGAACTGTTTATCGACCCGGTAGCGATGGCGCAGATCACCCGCCTCAATATGCCCGGCGTCACCGGGGTACTGACCGGGATTTATATGCTGGCGACCGGCGCGGTAGCCAACTGGCTGGCGGGAGTGGTGGCGCAGCAGACCACCGAGTCGCAGATCAGCGATACGGCGATAGCCGCGTATCAGCACTTCTTTGCCCAGATGGGCGAATGGACGCTGGGCTGCGTGGCGGTGATTGTCGTCGTCGCCTTCGCCGCCGCGTTTAGCGTCGGCAAACGCCGCGCGGCCGCCGGTGAACTTCCCGGCGGCGGCGCCTAGCCCCGTCTGGCGACAGGTCCGGCTTACCGGGAAAACTCCCCGGTCGCGCTGCGCTTACCGGGGCTACAAAATCGTGCTGGCTGGTAGCCCGGCTAAGGCGTTTACGCCGCGAGCCGGGGATCGGTAACCCCAACAGTGGAGCGACAAGCCGCTCCTTGCACCGTTTACTGAACAGGAGGAGGATATTCTGGCAGGCGCGGAAGCCGAAGATAAAAAACTGTTACTGAAGCGATGGCTGAGCGAAATCAGCCGGAATTGAAGCCAGGATCCTTAAGATTGTTCTTTGGCGTCGACGCCGGAACAGGCCGCGCTGGAGAGTGACCTGGTTCAATTATCGAAGCAAGTTTGCAAGCAGGGTTATGAGGAACCAACATGTCTGAACAACAAGCACAAGGTGCCGATGAGGCAATTGACCTTAATAATGAACTGAAAACCCGTCGTGAAAAACTGGCCGCGCTGCGCGAGCAGGGCGTGGCGTTCCCGAACGATTTTCGCCGTGACCACACTTCTGACCAGCTCCATGCGGAATTTGATGGTAAGGAAAACGACGAGCTCACCTCTCTGAACGTCGAGGTCGCCGTGGCTGGCCGCATGATGACCCGCCGGATTATGGGGAAAGCCTCTTTCGTCACCTTACAGGACGTCGGCGGCCGCATTCAGCTGTACGTCGCCCGCGACGATCTGGCGGAAGGCGTCTACAACGAACAGTTTAAGAAATGGGATCTTGGCGACATCATCGCCGCCCGCGGTAAGCTGTTTAAAACCCAGACCGGCGAACTCTCCATTCACTGCACCGAGCTGCGCCTGCTGACCAAGGCATTGCGCCCGCTGCCGGACAAGTTTCACGGCCTGCAGGATCAGGAGGCGCGCTATCGTCAGCGCTATCTGGATCTGATCTCCAACGAAGAGTCGCGCCACACCTTCAAGGTGCGTTCGCAGATCCTCGCCACCATGCGTCAGTTCATGGTCGCGCGCGGCTTTATGGAAGTCGAGACTCCGATGATGCAGGTGATCCCCGGCGGCGCCTCCGCGCGTCCGTTTATCACCCATCACAACGCGCTCGATCTGGATATGTATCTGCGCATCGCGCCGGAGCTGTATCTGAAACGGCTGGTGGTCGGCGGCTTCGAACGGGTGTTCGAAATCAACCGCAACTTCCGTAACGAAGGCATCTCCGTGCGCCACAACCCTGAGTTCACCATGATGGAACTCTATATGGCGTATGCGGATTACAAAGATCTGATCGAACTGACCGAATCTCTGTTCCGCACGCTGGCGCAGACCGTGCTGGGGAAAACCGAAGTCCCGTACGGTGACCAGGTGTTCGACTTCGGCAAGCCGTTTGAAAAACTGACCATGCGCGAAGCGATCAAGAAATACCGTCCGGAAACCGAGATGGCGGATCTGGATAACTTCGAGGCGGCAAAAGCGCTGGCGGAATCCATCGGTATTCACGTTGAGAAGAGCTGGGGGCTGGGGCGTATCGTCACCGAAATTTTCGACGAAGTGGCGGAAGCCCATCTGATCCAGCCAACCTTTATCACCGAGTATCCGGCGGAGGTTTCGCCGCTGGCGCGCCGTAACGACGTGAACCCGGAAATCACCGATCGCTTCGAGTTCTTTATCGGCGGGCGTGAAATCGGCAACGGCTTTAGCGAGCTGAACGACGCGGAAGACCAGGCCCAGCGTTTCCAGGATCAGGTCAACGCCAAAGCGGCGGGGGATGATGAAGCGATGTTCTACGACGAAGACTACGTCACCGCGCTGGAATATGGCCTGCCGCCGACGGCCGGTCTGGGCATCGGTATCGACCGCATGGTGATGCTGTTTACCAACAGCCATACCATTCGCGACGTGATTCTATTCCCGGCAATGCGTCCGCAGAAGTAAATCCCGCTAAAACCAGGTCCCCTCGTTTCCCTGAACCGGGGGGCCTTTATTTCGACGTGTTTAATTCCGGCGAGCAATAATTGCGAATCAGCTTACTCCGGACACCTTATGTGCTATAACAGCGCGCATAAAAAACATAAGGTGTTAATTAAATGAAAAAAATAAAATTAATTGTTGGTGGCGTGATCTGTGCAAGTTATTTATTTACGTCAGTGTTATCAATGGCAAGTGATAATATCAACAACCATACCGTTCATTTTGATAAAGGCAGCAACGGCACGATAATAAAAAGCACCGTGACCGGTGACGGCGTTAACGACTATACGCTGGAGGCGAAAGCGGGCCAGATGATGCATATCAATATGAACAGCCAGCGGCCGCATCCTTATTTCAATGTTATCGCTCCTGATAATAATTCGATTTTTAACGGTTCTCTGAGCGGTGATACCTTTGAACAACGTCTGATGAGCAGCGGTAAATATACGGTGCGGGTTTATCAGATGGGCGGCGCGCGCGATGAAAGGAAAACCAGCGCTTACGCGCTGACGTTTAAAATTACCGACTAATATTTGGCGGCTGTCTATTCAGGCTGTCCCGGAGGCGGCGCGCTGCGCCTGTCCGGGCTACCGGCCCGCAGACGGTGGTGAACCCGTAGCCCGGTCAGCGCAGCGCCACCGGGAAACAAAGCGCAGAGTGGCTGAATTTCCCGGAGGCGATGCTGCACATCTGTCCGGGCTACCGGCCCGCAGACGGCGGGGAACCCGTAGCCCGGTCAGCGCAGCGCCACCGGGGAAACAAAGCGCAGAGTGTTGCAGAACGGGCCTGTTCCCGGGTTAAAGCCCTTCGGTGACGATTTTTGCCGCCGCGGCTAACACCTCTTTGCGGCTTTTCGCATCCTGCTGCGGCTGGGTAAAATAGGTCACCAGCACCAGCGGGGCATGATTTTCCGGCCAGATCACCGCAATATCGTTGGTGGTGCCGTAATCTCCGGCGCCGGTTTTATCCCCGACCGCCCAGCTTGCGGGCAGGCCTGCGCGAATGCTTTGCCCGCCGGTGGTATTGCCTTTTAGCCACGTCACTAACTGGGCGCGCTGCTGTTCGCCCAGCGCATTGCCCAGCGTCAGCTTGCGCAGGCTTTCGGCCATCGCCAACGGGGTGGTGGTATCGCGCTTATCGCCGGGAATCGCGCTGTTCAGCGCCGGCTCCGTACGATCGAGACGAAAAGTGACATCCCCGATACTCTGGGCGAATGCGGTCACCTTTTCCGGTCCGCCAAGGTAGCTAATCATCTTATTCATCGCGGTATTGTCGCTGTACTGCAGCGCCGCCGCGCTGAGTTCCGCCAGGGTCATTCCGCTTTGCAGATGTTTTTCGGTGATCGGGCTCCAGACCACTAAATCCGATTTTTTAATCTCCAGCCTTTTATTCACCACCTCTGGATTGCTTTCGCTCTGTTTTAACACCGCGGCGGCGGCCATCACTTTACCGGTGCTGCACATGGCAAAACGTTCATCGCCGCGATAGAGGGTTTGCGAATCATCTGCCGTGTTAATCAGCGCTACGCCCAGCCGACCGCCGGAACGTTTTTCTAAATCAGCCAGCTTTTGCTGGATAGCATCGGCACTGGCCCATAATGAACCGCTCGCCAGCAGCAGCGGAACGGCGGCGGCGGCCATCAGGGCGGTTTTACGCCACGAACTTTTCAACATCTCAGACTCCTTGATAGTGATGAGCTGCCCGGACTATCCGCGACTCCCGCGCTTTTGACAAGCACTATGTCGATGATGGAATTCCATCATTAATTCGTTATTCGTCCTCCTCTGCGCCTGCTTATAGTGTCTCCCCCCGGCAAAATAAAATCAGGAGCCGCTATGTTCCCGTCACAGTTACCAAAACCGCGCCATCCCGCCGCCTCGGCGATCCCCTCGCTGCGTTGGGCCATTATTGGCCCCGGCTGGATTGCCGAGCGCTTTGTGAAATCGTTAAAAGAGCTCAGCCACCAGCGGGTGGTTGCCGTCTCCTCGCGCACGCAGCAAAAAGCCGACGATTTCGCCGCCCGCTGGGGGATCCCGCAGGCTTATGCTCAGGTGGATGAGATGCTGGCGCGAGCGGATATTGATGCGGTTTACGTTGCCACGCCGCATAACCACCACTTTCCCGACGGGCTGCGGGTGCTGCAGGCGGGCAAACATGTGCTGATTGAAAAGCCGTTTGCGCTGAACCGGCGGGAAGGCGCGGCGCTGAAAGCGGAGGCCATGAAGCAGGGGACGCTGGCGATGGAGGCGATGTGGTGCGACTACGCGCCGAAGTATGACGTGATTCGCCAGCTGCTGGAGGACGGCGTGCTGGGCGATCTGCACACGCTGCTCGCCGATCACGGCGAGTTTTTTACCCCGGATCATCGCATTTTTAATGCCGATCTCGCCGGCGGGCCGATGATGGATCTCGGCAGCTATCTGACCTCATTCTGCGTGATGGTCGGCGGCGTGCCGCAGGACATTATCGCCCGCGGGCGTCCCGCCCAAAGAGGCGTCAACGGGCAGATTTCGATGCTGTTTAACTGGGAAAACGGCTTACAGGGATTGCTCAATACCACCCTGTTCAGCAACACGCCGGGCGGCGCGGTGGTGGCCGGGCGCGATGCGACCCTTACCCTCGACGGGCAGTTCTACGCGCCGGGGAATTTTACCCTCGCCGCCAGCCAGGGCGGGCAGGTGCTGCGCTGGGAGGAGCCGCGCAACCGCTACGACCAGCTGTTTTATCAGGCCGAACATTTTGCCTGGTGCGTGGGGCAAGGGCTTACGGACTCGCCGATCCGCCCGCTGGCCAGGGTGCTGGAAAACCTGAGCGTGATGGACGAAGTGCGGCGGCAGATTGGCGTGATATTTAACGAGGAGCGTTAACGGCGCGCCGTTGCCCCGTATGCCGACCGCATACGGGGCTTTTTTACGCCAGCGGTTCGACGCTGACAAACTGCCCTTGCCGCAGGGAAAGCACGGCGGCTTCGGCGATAGCCTGCGCCCGCAGCCCGTCCAGCAGCCCCGGCAGGTCCGGCACCGCTTCTCCGCCTAGCGAGCGGACAAAAGCATCCAGATGCGCGTAGTACGACCCCTCGACGCGACTGAACCAGTCCGGATAGAGGCCGGGCTGAATGCAGCGCGCTCCCTGCCACAGCGTGACGCCGCGCGATGCCTGGCTGCCGGACTCTATCACTCCCTGCGGGCCAAGCAGGCTAATGCGCTCATCGTAGCCGTGGCCGGTGCGCCGGGTGTTGTCCAGCTGCGCCAGCGCGCCGCCGCGCATCCGCAGCATGACAATGGAGGTATCGACATCGTCGAATTCGGCAATTTCCGCCAGCGCCAGCGCAGCCCCCAGCGCGGCGACGGTCGTCACTTCATCACCGGTAAGAAAGCGCAGCAGGTCAAAGAAGTGAATCGCCTGGTCGCGCATCTGGCCGCCTGAGCTGCGCAGATATTCCAGCGGCGGCATAACCGATGCCCGACACACCATCTGAACCAGTTCGATTTTGCCAATCGCGCCCGCCTCGATCTCCCGGCGCAGCTGCTGGTGGCTGGCGTCGAAGCGGCGGTTAAAGCCAACGGTCACCGGTACCCCGAGCGGCAGCACTTTCTCGACGACCTGGCGGGCGCGGGCCAGCGAAAGATCGATCGGTTTTTCGCAGTAGACCGCTTTTCCCGCGCGCGCGGCGGCTTCCAGCAGCGCCGCGTGTGAAGGCGTCGAGCTGGCGATCAGTACCGCGTCAATGGCGTCGCTATTGATGGCTTCGGCAACGGTTACCGCCCGCGCGCCGTAGCGGGAAGCCAGCGCTTTCGCCCGCTCGGGATCGGCGTCGGCCACCATGGCCAGAAGGGTTCGCTCATGGCGAGCTAGGCTGGCGGCGTGAACCTGGCCAATAAAACCGCTGCCCAACAATGCAAAACGAATGCAGGTCATTTTTTTCTCCAGAAAGAGGGATTTAGCGTTGCCAAAGTAATCCGTTTGCTACACTGACCGACACGGGCGTTTTGATGGATTTCCATCATGGGGGAGACGAGACGATGAAAAGCATTTCGCTGGAGGCGCTGGCTAAACGGATTGGCGTGGGCGTCGCGACCGTTGACCGGGTGCTTAACGAACGCGGCGGCGTGTCGCCGGAAACCACGCGCAGGGTGCTGCAGGCCGCGCGGGAGGCCGGGCTGAAGCGCATTCTGCCGGAAGAGCGCCGTCTCCCGTGGCAAATAGAAGTGTTTCTCAGCGATAACGATTCGCGCTTTTTCTCCCGTCTGACGCAGGATTTCGCCGACGTGGCGGATAGCCTTGGCTATCGCCGGCTGACGCTGCACCGCACGCTGGTGGCGGAGTCCGCGCCGGAAAAGCTGGCGAAAAGCCTTATCCGCAGCAGCAAAAAGCGCCATGCGATAATTGTCTTTGGCAACGAACATCCGCGGGTCTATGACGCCTTGCGCCAGTGTCGCGAGGCGAACGTGCCGGTGATTACGCTGGTCACCGATCTCCCCGGCGCGCAGAGGCTTTGCCACGTCGGGATCGATCAGCAGCAGGCCGGCCGCACCGCGGGCAGGATGATGGGGTTAATGGCGCACCGTCCTGGAGAAGTGCTGATGCTCAGCGGGCGCCAGGACTTCAGCGCTCATCGCTTGCGGATTCAGGGATTTCGCGAGGTGATTAGCCAGCGCTTTCCGCATCTGCTGCTGGGCGAGGTTTTGGCGGGGGAGGACAACCGACAGCGAATCGACCGCCTGCTGGAAGAGGCCCTGCGCCGCAACCGCGACGTAGTGGGCATCTACAATACCGGGCTGGGCAACACGCAGGTGGCGCAGGCGCTGGCTCGCCATCGCCGCTACGGCGAGTGCTGCTGGATGACCCATGAACGCTACAGCACCACCCGTGAACAGCTGGCCCAGGGGGGAATGGCGCTGACGATCGATCAAAACCCGCGCCAGCATGCCCGTCTGGCGGTGGAGCTGGCCCTGCGCCATCTGGAAACCGGCTATCAGCCGCATCTGTTCAGCGACGGCAAGGTCGAATTTATCCTTTACAGCGCTGAAAACGTCGACTGAGCGCCCGCGGCCCGCGGGGCGACATCCCCTTTTACACCCTATCTCCTGTCTCGTTTTAAACCGCTGCCGCTATCGGCGCGCCGCGCGGCAAACCGTCGCCTGCCTCTCATTTTTTGCGCATTTATGCGTCAATGTTAGATGTGTGTCAAAGTTCTGTTAACACGCAGTTTTAAAATTTTCATTTCAGTTATTTACTTATAAAAGTTTCATATGTGTTGTTAATGAAATAAACGGTCTGGAATTTTTCTTCCGCTATAAATGGACTAATGTTTCAAAAAACCATTTTAAAACAACTGAATTTTGTGATTTCGATCAACAACAAAAAATGCACCAGCGCGCGGGCTGTTTTTTCAAAAAGCTGGAAAAGCAGGCGCTTAACGCTCAATTAATGAAACTATTTTTTCATTTTACCTTACCTAACCGATGTACCTGAAAATAAAGGATCCACGATGAATATTAAGAAAACGGTTGTTGCCTCTTTGATAGCCTGCATGCTGCCAGCGGTCGTGATGGCGAAAGATATTTCGGTCGGTGTTTCCATGGCGCTATTCGATGACAACTTCCTGACGATTCTGCGCACCGCAATGCAAAAAGAGATGCAAAAAGATGGCGTTAAGGCGCAGGTGGAAGATGCCAAAGGCGACGTCTCCCAGCAGCTACAGCAGGTACAGAACTTTATTGGCCAGGGCGTCGACGCGATTATCGTCAACCCGGTCGACACCAACGCGGTCAAACCGATTATGGACCAGGCGACCAAAGCGGGCATTCCGCTGATCTTTGTTAACCGCCGCCCGCAGGCGCAGCTGACCGACAAAATGGCCTACGTTGGCTCCGACTCGGTGCTGGCGGGGCGCTTACAGATGGAAGCGTTAGCCAAAGCGATGAACGGCAAAGGGAACGTCGCCATTCTGCTCGGCGACCTGGCGAATGAATCGACCCGTGACCGCACCAAAGGCGTCGAAGAGGTGGTGGCGAAGTACCCGGATATCAAAATCGTGCAGAAGCAGACCGCGAAATTTACCCGCAACGATGCCGTTGACGTGGTCAGTAACTGGATGACCAGCGGCGAAGACATTCAGGCCATCGCCTCCAACAACGATGAAATGGCTATCGGCGCGCTGCAGGCGCTGGGTAAAAACCCGAACCATATCCTGATTGCCGGGGTGGACGGGACGCCCGATGCCCTGCAAATGCTCAAAAACGGCAAGATGATCGCCACGATTTTCCAGGATGCCAAAGGGCAGGGCGAAGGCGCGGTGGATGCCGCCATTAAGCTGGCCAACGGCGAGAAAGTGGAAAAGATCATCGACGTCCCTTACCAGCTGATCACCAAAGACAACATGGCTGAGTTCGTTAATCGCAACCAGAAATAGTCGCTCAGGGTACGGAGGTGAAGTATGAACGCTTTTGCACTTGAAGCCGAAGGGATCAGCAAATTCTTCCCCGGCGTGAAGGCGCTCGACAACGTCTCATTACGCGTGCGCCCGGGGACGGTGCACGCGCTGATGGGCGAAAACGGCGCCGGAAAATCCACGCTGATGAAATGCCTGATCGGGATCTACCGTCCCGATAAGGGCGCGATCCGCGTTAAAGGGGAGCCGGTCCAGTTTCAGGATACGATGGACGCGCTGCGCGCCGGGATCTCGATGATCCACCAGGAGCTGAATCTGGTGCCGCATATGACGGTGGCGGAAAATATCTGGCTCGGCCGCGAGCCGATGAAATACGGTTTTGTCGATCATCGCCAGCTTGCCCGCCAGACGCAGGATCTGCTGGATAAACTCAATATCCGGCTATCCGCCGACCGGCTGGTGGGGGAGTTAAGTATCGCCTCCCAGCAGATGGTGGAAATTGCCAAAGCGGTTTCGTGGAACGCGGATATTGTGATTATGGATGAGCCGACCTCGGCGTTAACCGAAAGCGAAGTGGCGCATCTGTTTACCATTATTCGCGATTTACGCCAGCAGGGAAAAGCCATTATTTATATCAGCCATAAAATGGATGAGATTTTCGCGATTACCGATGAGATCAGCGTATTTCGCGATGGCACCTGGGTCGGCAGTAAACATACCACCGAGTTTACCCGTCAGTCGCTGATCACCCAGATGGTCGGCCGGGAGCTCACCCAGCTCTTTCCCAAGTTCAATAACGCCATTGGCGAAGAGGTGCTGACCGTCCGCAATCTGTCGCGCAAGGGGGTCTTTCACGATATCAACTTTAGCGTACGCCGCGGCGAAATCCTCGGCGTGGCGGGGCTGGTGGGGGCCGGACGCAGCGAAGTGATGGAGAGCCTGTTCGGCATGGATAAAGCCGATAGCGGCGAAGTGCTGATTGAGGGAGTGCCGGTCACGATTGACTCGCCTTCGACGGCGATTGAAAAAGGGATGGCGCTGCTGACGGAAGACCGCAAAAAGTCCGGACTGTTTCTCGTGCTGTCGGTGCTGGAGAATATGAGCATCGTCAAAATGTCGGAATATATCGGTAAAACCGGCTTTGTTCAGCACCTCAAAATGGCCGAAGACTGCATGGAGCAGATCCGTCGCCTGAATATTAAAACCCCCACCATGGATCAGATTATTAATAACCTCAGCGGCGGTAATCAGCAGAAGGTACTGATTGCCCGCTGGCTGCTGGCCCAGCCGAAAATACTGATTCTCGATGAGCCGACGCGCGGAATCGACGTCGGGGCGAAAGCGGAAATTTACCATCTGATCAGCGAGCTGGCCAACCGCGGCGTGGCGGTGATTATGGTCTCTTCAGAATTGCCTGAGATTCTCGGGATGAGCGATCGGGTGATGGTCATGCATGAAGGGCGTATTACCGGCATCCTCAATAAAGAGGACGCCGACCAGGAAACCATTTTGTCGTTGGCATCCCATTGAGGCACAGAGAATGAGCAATATGAAAATAACGGCGACCCCGATCACTGAGAAACCCTCTTTCTTTGGGCAATTACGCCACCGGCTGCCGAAAGATACCGGGATATTTATCGTCATGCTGGTGATTGCCCTGACGTTTGAAATTGCCGGCTGGTACGTCCGCGACCAGTCCTTTTTATTAAACACCAATCGCCTGATATTAATTGTTTTGCAGGTAGCGATTATCGGTATTATCGCCGTCGGGGTCACCCAGGTCATTATTACCACCGGCATTGACCTCTCCTCCGGCTCGGTGATCGCTCTCGCCGCCGTGGTGGCGGCAAGCCTCGCGCAAACCTCCGATAGCCTGTCGCCGATGTTCCCGTCGCTGGTCAATATGCCGGCGATTATCCCGATTGGCGCCGGCATCGGCGTCGGTCTTCTATGCGGCTTAACCAACGGCTTTCTGGTGACCCGCACCGGCATCCCGCCGTTTATCGCGACGCTTGGAATGATGGTGTCGGCGCGCGGTCTGGCGCAGTACTACACTCAGGGCAACCCAATCAGCTTCTTATCCGACAGCTTTACCGCCATCGGCCAGGGGGCGATGCCGGTGATTATTTTCTTCGTCGTCGCCGCGGTCTTCCATATCGCCCTGAAGCATACCCGCTACGGTAAATACGTTTACGCTATCGGCGGTAACATGACGTCGGCCAGGGTCTCCGGTATCAACGTGAATAAATACCTGGTGATCGTCTATGCCATCGCCGGGGCGCTCTCCGGCCTCGCGGGCGTGGTGCTGGCGGCGCGCGTCAGCAGCGGGCAGTCGAGCATGGGCATGTCCTACGAACTGGATGCTATCGCCGCGGCGGTTATCGGCGGCAGCAGCCTGATGGGCGGGGTGGGGCGCATCACCGGGACCTTAATCGGCGCGATGATCCTCGGCCTGATTAAAAGCGGGTTTACCTTTGTCGGCGTCGACGCCTACGTGCAGGATATTATCAAAGGCATCATTATCGTCGCGGCGGTGACTATCGATATGCGCCGCAACCGCAAAAAGCATTGATTTTTTATGGCCTGCAGCCGCTATCGCCGTAGGCCATAAATTATTTTAAATAAGAATTTACTTAATCCAGTTCACACTTTTGTTCGGTCGCCATTGTCATTACGCAGGGGCGCTTAGATAATCCGCCGAAATAACCCATTTTTATGATGGCGTGCTACTGCGAAAGCAGGCAAGACCAAAATAGAAATGCTCTCCCGCCAAGGGGAGCGTCTCTGTTTTGGTCTTTTTTTTTGCCCCAACACCAGGGAACACTATGAACTATAACGAAACAGCAGACAAAATCCTCCACGCGGTGGGCGGTGCGGAGAACATCCGTATGCTCACCCATTGCGCGACCCGGCTGCGCATGGAGTTCAACGACCGCGCAAAGGTTAACGATGCGCAGATTGGCGCCCTTCCCGGCGTGATCAGCGTAGTGGAGAAGGGCGGCCAGTTCCAGATAGTTATCGGCAATGAGGTGCAGCAGGTTTATCGCCTGCTCAATAAGGCGCTGCCGGAGAAAAAAGGCCCGGCAGGCGGCGATAAAAACGCGAAGCCGGCCGGCATCGTCGCCCGGATTATCAGCGTTATTTCGACCACCTTTACCCCGGTGATCCCGGCGATTACCGGCGCGGGGATGATTAAAGCGCTGCTGGCCATTCTCAAGCTCACGGGGGTGATTAGCGAAACCAGCTCGACGTATCAGCTGCTGAATATTATTGCCGACGCCGCCTTCTTCTTCCTGCCGGTGCTGCTGGCCTACGGCGCATCGCTGAAGTTTGAATGCAACCCGATTCTGGCGATGACCCTCGCGGGCGTGCTGCTGCATCCGGGCATCGGCCAGATGCTGGCGGCCGGTAAAGCGGTGGATTTTGTCGGCATCAACGTCCTGCTTTCCGATTACGCCGGTTCGGTGCTGCCGATTATTCTGACCGTGTGGCTGATGTCGTGGGTGGAGCGCTTCGCCGAAAAAGTGTCGCCATCGATTATCAAGTTTTTCGTTAAGCCGATGCTGATTCTGCTGATTACCGCGCCGCTGGCGCTGGTGGTGGTCGGCCCGGCGGGCATTTTGCTTAACGATCTGGTCGCCGCCGGGGCGGGCGCTATCGACCGCCACGCCAGCTGGTTAATCCCGATGCTGATGGGCACCCTGCAGCCCTTCCTGATCATCACCGGCACCGCCTGGGCGATGACGCCGATCGCCACCGGTCAGCTGAGTAAAAGCGGTTACGAGATGATTAACGGCCCGGGGATGCTGGCATCAAACGTGGCGATGGGAGCGGCGACGCTGTGCGTGGCGCTGAAAACCAAAAATAGCAACCTGCGCCAGCTGGCCTCTTCCTCGGGCTTTACCGCGCTGCTGGGGATCACCGAACCGGCGCTGTACGGGGTGCTGCTCAAGTTCCGCCGGGTGCTGATTGCCGCGATGATCGGCGGCGGCTGCGCCGGGGTCTACGCCGGGGTGAGCGGGCTGGTGCGCTACGCGTTTGTCTCGCCAGGCCTCGCGGCGCTGCCGGCGTTTATCGGTGAAAACCCGATGAACATCGTTCATGCGCTGGTGACCTGCGCGATTTCCATCGTGGTGACCTTTACCCTGACCTGGTTTATCGCCTTCAAAGATGTTCCTGAGGAACAAGAAGCGGTGGACGAGGCGCCGCAGCCTGCGGTGAGCGCTAAAAGCGAGGGGGAGACGGAAGTATTAAGCCCGCTGCGCGGTCAGGTGCTGGCGCTCAGCGACGTGAACGACGACGTCTTTTCCGGCGGTCTGCTGGGCGAGGGGCTGGCGATTCGTCCCGAAGAGGGAGTACTGCGCGCGCCGTTTAGCGGTACGGTGATGATGTTTCTGCCCTCCTGCCACGCCGTTGGCCTGCAGAGCGACAGCGGTCTTGAGCTGCTGATCCATATCGGTATCGACACCGTCAATCTTAACGGCCAGCACTTTAGCTCTACCCTGAAGGTGGGTGATAGGGTGGAAGCGGGACAGGCGCTGATCCGCTTTGATATTCCCGCCATCGAACAGGCCGGATACGACCTGATTACCCCGGTGATTGTGGTCAACGGCGACGCGCAGCGCGCTCTGCGCTTCACCGCCGCCGCGCAGGTGGATTACGGCGAACCCCTGATGGTGCAATCCGCTAAGGAGGCGCAGGTATGATTTATCAACAGCAGGCCCGGTTCCCGGACGGTTTTCTGTGGGGCGCGTCCACCTCGGCCTATCAGGTTGAGGGCGCGTGGAATGAAGACGGTAAAGGACCGTCGGTAGTCGACATGCTCAGCCATCCGCCGGGTACGGCGGACTTCCGCATCGCCAGCGACCACTATCACCGGGTGGAGGAGGACGTCGCGCTGATGGCGCAGATGGGGCTGAAGGCCTACCGCTTTTCGGTGGCCTGGTCGCGGGTGATACCGGACGGCGACGGCGCGGTGAATCCGCGCGGGCTGGCCTTTTATCACCGCCTGATCGACGCCCTGACGCGCCACGGGATTACCCCCATCGTGACGCTCTACCACTTCGACCTGCCGTGGGCGCTGGAGCTAAAAGGCGGCTGGCTGAACCGCAAAACCGGGGAGGCGTTCGTGCGCTATGCCCGGCTGCTGTTCAGCGAGTTTGCCGATAAAGTTCCGCTCTGGCTGACCATTAACGAACAGAACACCATGATCCTGCATCCCGGCGCGATTGGCGTGCCCGCCGATCGCGAACTGCCGGACAAGAAAGCGCTGTACCAGCAGAATCACCAGATGATGCTGGCCCAGGCGCAGATCTTCGCCCTGTGCCACCGCGAGTTCCCCGGGCTGCGCATCGGCCCGGCGATAAACACCACGTCGATGTACGCCGAAAGCTGTAAGCCGGAGGACGCCATCGCCGCGCATAATTGGGAGACGCTGCGCTGCTGGAGCTTTCTGGACGTTGCGGTGCATGGGCGCTACAACGCCCTGGCGTGGGCCTATATGCAGGATCGCGGCCTCGCGCCGGAACTGCAGCCGGAGGATGCGCTGATTTTGCAGCAGGGGAGGCCGGACTTTATCGCCATTAATTACTACTCGACCGCCACCATTGCCGCCAGCCGGGGCGACGGCGGGGACGTTGCGCCCCGCGCGGGCGATCAGCAAATTATGCTGGGCGAAGAGGGGGTTTATCGTCCGGCGGAAAATCCGTGGGTTGGCAAAACCCCCTACGGCTGGGTTGTTGACCCGGTGGGGCTGCGCCTGACGCTGCGTAAAGTGTGCGAGCGCTACGGTCTGCCGATTCTGATTAGCGAAAACGGGATGGGCGCGCCGGACAAGCTGGAGCATGACGGGACGGTAAATGATGACTATCGCATCGCCTTCTTACAGGCGCATATCGAGCAAATGCGGCTGGCGATAGCCGACGGCGTCGAGCTGATGGGCTACTGCCCGTGGGCGGCGATTGACGTGGTCAGCACTCACCAGGGATACGCCAAGCGCTACGGTTTTATTTATGTCGATCGCGGCGAGGATGACCTGAAGCGCCTGCAAAGGATCCGCAAACGCAGCTTCTGGTGGTATAAGGATGTCATCGCGCAAAACGGCAACCACGACGAGTCGCAGAGATGATTGTTCAGAAGGTGCTCAATAATAGCCTCGTGCTCTCGATGGACGACGATAACAGGGAGGTTATCGTCATGGGGAAAGGCATTGGTTTCAATAGCAGGCCCGGCGATGCAATCGCCCCGGAGAAGATAGAGAAGCTATTCGTAACCCAGACGCTCGGCGCGCGCAGCGGCTATCTTGAGGCGCTCTCCGCCATTCCGGATGAGGTCATCGAAATGGCGGCGATGATTATTTCCCGCGCCAATCTGCAGCTCGCCGGCAAAGTCCGCGAGCAGATTTTCTTTACCCTCGCCGACCATCTGACTTTCGCCATCGAGCGCAGCCGTAAAGGGATCGCCATTCAAAATCGCCTGCTGCCGGAAGTCAGGCGTTTTTATCCGCAGCAGTTTCGCGTCGCCAGCGAGGCGGTGACGATTATTCGCCAGCAGTACGGGATCGAACTACCGGAGGAGGAAGCCGGGAATATCGCCTTTCATCTGGTAAACGGCCAGAGCGAGGGCGACGACGTGGCGCAGACCATGCAGTCGGTGAAAATGCTGAAGGATATTTTTAATCTCGTGCAGTACCACTTTAAGCAGCAGATAGACACCGACTCGATAAACTACTCGCGCTTTCTGGTCCATATGCAGTTTTTCCTCCAGCGTTTACAGGAGGGGGAGCTGGACGGCGCGCGGGACAGTTTTCTGCTGGTGCAGGTGATTAAGGCGTATCCGGACGCATACCGCTGCGCGCTGCTAATCCGCGATTACGTCAAAGCCCAGCTCGATATCACCCTCGGCGGTAACGAGCTGTTGTGGCTCACCGTTCATCTGGTGCGGATCGCGGGACTGGATGCGTGATTGTGTTCTATTAGTAGGGCGTAATAGCCATTTCTGTTTTTTTTATGGGACATGAGCTCTTTGGAATGACTGAGTTGGCTCATTTGTAGTGTTCTATAAACAGGTTATAATCGCTAACTACGTTCTATTAATAAGACAAGAGAAGCATTATGGCAAAGCCGTCAACCCGAACCTACTCTCGTTACAGTCGCGATGCAGCACGGTTGCTGGGAATGATGATCCGCACCGCACGCATAGAATCCAGACTCACTATCGAGGAGCTGGCAGAACGTGCTGGCGTGTCGCGTGGGCTGGTTTATCGTGCTGAGGAAGGCGATATGGGATGTGCGATTGGCGCGGTATTTGAACTGGCGACAATAGTGGGCGTGCCGCTGTTTACGCCAGATCGTTCTGCTCTGGCGTTACATATTGCTAATGCAGAGAAAACGCTGTCATTAATGCCGCGTGCGGTTCATCACTCAAGGAAGGTGATAAATGATGACTTCTGAGAATAGCCTTGAGCAAGTGTATGTCTGGATCTGGCTGCCTGGAGCAACAGAACCCGTTGTCGCCGGAGTGTTAAGCAGAGACAACGGTCGGTTTATTTTCAACTACGGCCGCAGTTATCTGGAGCGGAAAGAGGCGATAGCGGTTTATGTGCCGGAGCTTCCTTTAGTCAGAGGCGCAATTGTACCTGCCCCTGGTTTGCAAATGGCTGGCGCGTTACGCGATGGAGCTCCTGATGCCTGGGGGCGGCGAGTTATTCTGAACCGACTGATGGGCGCACAAGGCAGAGAGACCGATCCCAACACCCTGGATGAAATGACCTACTTACTTGAGTCCGGTTCCGATCGGATTGGTGGTCTTGATTTTCAGCGCTCTGCGACGGAGTACGTTCCACGCGCGGCCCGAGGAGCATCGCTTGAAGAGCTTATGCAGGCAGCGTCGATGGTGGAAAACGGTATACCGTTAACCGTCGATCTTGAACAGGCGTTATTTCACGGCACTTCACTCGGTGGAGCACGACCAAAAGCGATGATCGAATTTGGGAATCATAAATTTATCGCTAAATTTTCTTCTTCAACAGATACCTATAATGTTGTTAAAGGCGAATATATCGCCATGCGCCTGGCAGGCTGCGTTGGATTGAATGTTGCGCCTGTTCTCTTTCGCCATACTGCTGGTAAAGATGTTTTGCTTATCGAGCGTTTTGATCGCGTCCAAAGCAAGACCGGTTGGCAACGCCGCCTGATGGTGTCAGCGCTGACTATCTTTGGTCTTGATGAAATGATGGCAAGATATGCGAGCTATGAAGATTTGGCGGACATTATACGTCAGCGTTTTAGTGCCCCTAAAGAGACGCTGCGGGAGCTGTTTGGGCGGCTTGTTTTTAACATTATTTGTGGTAATACCGACGATCATGCCAGAAACCATGCGGCATTTTGGGATGGTAAAAGGCTTAGCCTGACGCCTGCATATGACATTTGTCCTCAAGGGAGAGCCGGCAATGAAGCCACGCAGGCTATGCTGATCGTAGGCGAAAATCGGATGAGTAACCTTGCGGTTTGCCTGTCGGCTGCCGACCGTTTTTTACTGAGCAGACGTGAAGCCATTGAGCTTATTGCCCATTATCTCGATACGGTCCATATGAACTGGAAAGCCCTCGGCGATGAGGTGGGGTTAAGTGAAGTGGACAGAAAACTCTTCTGGGGAAGGATGTTTTTAAATCCTTTCATATTTGAAGGCGCGCCAGAAGAGATTTTGAGACTACGTAAGTCGTGGCTTTAATGCGTCCGGTGCCACTGCATTTTCAACGCGGCAAGACAAATAGTCCGTTAACGCGTTTCGATAACCTTTTAAACCTCCGTAGTATCACCGATGCCGAAACTGCAGCGTCGCCGGCAGGTAGCGCTGTAGCGGCTCAGGCGTATTGCCGTCAATCAGCTGGCTGATTAAATCGTAGCAGTGCCAGGCCAGCTGGCGGTTGTCCTGCTGGACGGTATCAATACGCAGCGACAGTGAATCGTAGAGATAGTGATCGTCAAAACTTGCCAGGTGGATGTCTGAATCCAGCAAATGGTGCTGGCTCATATAGCGCAGCACCCCTTCCAGCAGACCACAGGCGGCGGTAAACAGCGCCTTTGGCGGCCGGCCCAGGCGCGCGCAGAGGGCGGCGAACATCTCATAGCCGGAGCTGGGGTGATAGTTGCCGTTGATCACCCACTCCGGGCGCAGCGCAATGCCCGCCTGAGTCAGACCCTGCGTAAACCCGGCCAGGCGATCGCGGGAGGGCGACAGACGCGGCTGGCCGCCTAAAAACCAGAACTCATCGTGATGCTGAGGCGCGATGCGGGAAATCAGCTCCGCCGTCGGGGTAATCGAATCGGTCATCACCAGCGGCAGCGCGCTTTCAGTAGGACAGCGGTCAAACAGCACCACCGGCAGCTGTTCGCTGAGCTTCAGGTAGTCGGCATCGCTGTGCATACAGGAGGCGACGATCAGACCGTCGACCTGGCGGGCAATCATGTTATTGACCACCATGCTCTCCTGACCGGGGTTTTCATCGGTACAGGAGATCAGCAGCTGGACGCCCGCTTCGCGGCACAGCATCTCCAGCTCATGGGAAAAGACCGCAAAGCCGTAGTTGGTGATCTCCGGCACCACCAGGCCGATGGTGTGGCTGCGGTTATCGCGCAGCGAGCGGGCGTGAATGCTCGGCTGATAGTGCTGCTCGCGGGCAATCGCCAGCACGCGCTCGCGCGTTTCCTGCGCCACGCGCAACTCCTTGCCACGACCGTTCAGCACCAGGCTGGCGGTCGCTTTGGAAACGCCCGCCAGTTCGGCGATATCTTTAATGGTTACGCGTTTGGTTTTCATTACGACGCCATGAGCCTGAAAGCAAAACGCTTATTCTATCATGCATGTTCGCAGCGGCCAGTAGCAGAATGCATCCGGCGCGCTGCCGGAGAAAATCAGCTGCGCCGGATAATCGGGGAAGCAGCGGCTGCTCATCACCCCCTCGCCGTCGTTGATGAAAATCTCCACGCTCGACCGATCGATGAAAATCCGCAGCGAGCGCACCTCGCCGCGCCAGTAGCGATAGTGCATTTCGTCGCTGGCGAGGCTGCGTCGCGCCAGACGGATACCGCTGGCGTCGCGCTCCAGGGTTAACGCGCCGCCGAAATCAAGGCTTAGCGCGTCGTCGCCGGCGGTTTGCAGGGCGATTTCCATCGGCGCCAGCGGCAGTGCGTTCCCCTGCCAGCCGTGTGCCTCCCCGCGCAGGGCGGTCAGCTCGCGCAGCGGACGCTGGTAGAGCCGGCCGTCGATAAATTCCAGCTCGCGCAGGCAGGTCATCTGGTGGATCCAGCCGCTGGCAAGCGTCGGCTGAAGCATCTCTTCACCGTCCGGGACGCCCATCCAGCCGACCAGCAGGCGGCGGCCATCGCTGGTGTGCATGGTTTGCGGGGCATAAAACTCAAACCCGGCGTCCAGTTCGTGCAGCTCGCCGTGTTTGAACGCGGCGCGGTGGTCGTCGAAACTACCGGCCATCCACACCGCCGGATAGGTATTGAGGAAGCGCTCGTCTTCGCGGGCAATCCCCTGCGGGCAGCAGATCAGAATATGCTGGTCGCCGAGCGGAAACAGATCCGGACACTCCCACATATAGCCGGCGTCGTCGAGGCCATTGAGGCCGTAGCCGGCGATTTCGCCCTCGCTGCGCCACTGATGAAGGTCCGGGGAGCTGAACAGCAGCACCTTACCGCGCTTTTGCCGATCCTGCGCCCCCAGCACCATGTACCAGCGGTCTTTATGCCGCCAGACCTTCGGGTCGCGCACGTGGCCGGTATAGCCCTCCGGCAGCGGCAGGACCGGACCGATTTTGCGGAAGGTACCGTCGGCGTTTTCCGTCGCCAGGCACTGCCACGCGGTTCGGCCGCCGTCGTCAAACTTCACGTTGCCGGTATAGCACAGGGTGAGCGTACCGTTGTTATCCACCGCGCTGCCGGAGTAGCAGCCGTTGCGGTCGTACTCTTCATCCGGCATCAGCGCAATAGGCTCATGCCGCCAGCGCAGCAGATCCTCTGAACTCCAGTGCGCCCAGCACTTGAACTTATGATCGCAGGCGAGCGGGTTCCACTGGTAGAACAGATGATAGCGCCCGGCAAACTCGACAAAGCCGTTGGGGTCGTTCATCAGCCCGGTCACCGGCGCATGGTGCCAGCGCGGATAATGGCTATCGGCCAGCGCGCGCGGCTGGCCCTGCATAACGGCCTGCAAAATCGCAGGCAGACGTGATGGTAGTGACATTATTCAGCGTCCGTTTTGTATTTCAGCAGCAGAGAGACGACGAAAGCGACGCCAAAGGCGATGACCATGCCGATAATGTAGTTCAGCAGCGAGCTGGCCTGCACGATGGCCATGCCGGGAATCGCCGTCAGGCCGACTGCGGTCATATAGACGTGCACTGACACGACCCACGCGCCGCCCGCCGCGCCGCCGATCAGCGCCGCGATAAACGGCTTCATGAAGCGTAAGTTGATACCAAAAATCGCCGCCTCGGTGATGCCCAGCATAGCGGAAAACGCCGAGGGCAGCGCAATGGCTTTGATTTTGACGTCTTTGGTTTTAAACCATACCGCCAGGCAGGCGCCGCCCTGGGCGACGTTGGCCATGGACCAGATCGGCAGCAGGAAGTTGACCCCGATGGACGGGTTGCCCAGCAGTCCGGCTTCGATGGCGTGGAAGCTGTGGTGAATACCGGTAATGACGATAACCGAATAGAGACCGCCAAACAGCAGCCCGGCCAGCCAGCCGGCGTGGCTAATCAGGGTGCTGAGGACAAACGAAATGCCGTCGCCGAGCGCGCGACCGGCCGGGCCGATAATCAGCAGGGCGATAAAACCGGAAATAATCACCGTCAGGAACGGCGTCAGGATCAGGTCCAGGGCATCGGGGATCGCGCGGCGCAGCTGCTTCTCAACGATGCTCATAAACCACACCGCCAGCAGAACCGGGAACACCGTCCCCTGATAGCCGATCATGGCGATTTCGAGGCCGAAGAAGTTCATGGTATGGAAACCGGCGGCCACGCCCCAGGCGTTAGTCAGTGCCGGGTGGGTCAGAATGCCGCCGAGCGTTGCGCCGAGATAGGGGTTACCGCCGAATTCGCGGGCAGCGGTAAAGCCAATCAGGATCGGCAGAATGATAAACGCCGCCGAACTGCACATATCCAGCATGATGTAGAGGGCGTTGCTCGGATCAACCCAGCCGTAGGTTTTGACCATCCCCAGCAGGCCCATCAGCAGGCCGGAGGCGACGATAGCCGGGATAATCGGTACGAAGATGTTCGACAGCAGGCGCGCGATGCGCTGGAAAGGATTAAGCTTTTTCGCCGCGATGTCGGCGGCCTCCGATTTGCTGGATTCGCTAATACCTGCCGCCTGAATAAAGGCGGCATAGACTTTATTCACCACCCCGGTGCCGAAAATAATCTGCATCTGCCCGGCATTGCGGAAACAGCCCTTAACCCCTTCAATTTTGCCGATAGCCTGCTGGTCGGCCAGCGCGTCATCGACCAGCACCAGGCGCAGGCGCGTGGCGCAGTGCGCGGCGCTGGCGATATTTTCCTTGCCTCCCAGAAGCGGAAGCAGCGAGCGGGAAATCTGTTCAAAATCCATAGTACCCTCTGAATGCGTAAAAAAATTCGTGTTGTCGTCCCGCGTTAACGGGGGCGCAGTCTCTGCGTCGTTATTGTGTCCGGGGCGATGAAAGGCGCGTCATCGCCCCGGAGGGGCCTGTCGTCAGGCATTCACCGTCAGAACCAGGTTTCCATCTGCATACCGAACGACCATTCGCCGCCCGAGGTAAAACCATTGCTGCCCAGCGCGTCATCGCTGGCGTAATTATTCAGTTTTTTGCTCCAGTCCATCCACGAGGTGTAAAGGCGGATTTCAGGGCGGCTGAAGAAATCACCGATGCTGCCGACCTTAAATGTCGGGGCGAAGGTGAGCTTGTAGAAGCTACCGTTTACCGCATGACGATCGTTATAACCTTCGGGTTTGAGATCCATATACTGGTAGCTGCCTTCGTAAGCGAGAGCGAAGTTCTGGTTGATCTCCTGGATCAGGCGCATGTTGAGCGTGGCCCACTGATAGCTGTCGCCATCGGCATAACGGCCTTTACTGCTTTGCGCCAGGATCGCCGGGGCGATAGACCAGTTTTCGCTGAGCGGGGTGGTGCCATAGCTGGCGAAGCGCCAGGTGTTGGCTCCCGACCGTAGCGCGCCGTCAGAGCCGATACCTTTAACTTCCGCGCCCAGGCCGTGACCGTAGAGCAGGGCGGTTTTGCTGGTGCCTTCACGCAGACCGTAAAAACTGTCGTTGTGCAGGCCGAGCAGCGTATGTACCCCGGTATTTGCCGCATCGCCTTTGACCGGGTTACCGTTGGTATCCTGACGGTTGTCGTTGTCTTTTGCCCGCATCCCGCTGACCATCACCTGCACCGGACCGATGAAGTTGTTCATGCTGAGGATATAGTTCTGCACGCTGTTGCTCGAGTCAGCAATATCGCCGAAATTGCGCCCGTAAAGCGAGAGGTTGCTGCGGATGCTGTCGTTCCACCTGACGTCGTAAATACCGCCGCCGGTACCGGCGAGGAACACAACGTCAGAGTCAATCCAGTGAATATCAAAGTTGTCGCGGTCGAAGCGTTTCCCGGCCCACAGGGTGGAGCCTTTAAACGGCCCTGTGAAGGTGGGTAAGTTGCCCAGTTCGACAAAGGCCTGACGAACGTTCAAATCGCTGCTGCTTGCCGTCCAGTCGTTATAAGTGGTTTGTCCGTCGGCGACCATCACTTTGAAGCGGGTCGTCGCGCCATTATCCAGGGTCTGCTTATGTTCAAGGTTCATTTCAACATAGGTATCGGCCTGGTTTCCCAGACGACCGATAGCCCCGCCGGTTTCCCCCGCTGGCGTCATGTAGGCGCCGGATTTGGTGCTGGCGGCGGAATCATTCATTATCACGCCGGAGCGGGCGTAGCCGTGAAACTCAAAGCCGCTTTTCTCATCGGCCTTCTTCTCGAGTTTGGCGGTACGTTGAACCACTTCCTGCGTCGTGTCCTGATTTTTCTGCTGCTGCGCGGTGAGCTGCTGGACCTGTTTCTCCGCCGACTCGGCGCGGTGTTCCGCAGTCTGTGCCCGGTTTTCCGCCTCCTGCAGGCGTTTTTCCAGGGCGATCAAACGGGCTTCGATCGTGCTGAGATCCGTTTGCGCGTGGGCTGAGGCGGCACCGGTTAGCAAAGCGATAAGGACGGCGAGTGTGCTTTTTTTATACATGCTGGTTGCATCCCGAAAGGAAAATGTAAAATGTTGTTTTTTGCTAAACCGGTTTAGGAGCTATGTTAAACACGACCCTTAACATTTTGAAATGGATTTTGCTAAACCGGTTTAATAAATGTGATGGATGCAACAAAGTGGGCCGCGCGCGGCGGCCTGAAGGATCAAAACTGGCGATTAAGATCGCGCTGGTATGGCAGGGCGGTCATGGCGCCTTTCGCCGTTGTCGCCAGGGCGCCGCAGGTTTGCGCCAGCGTGAGCGTCGGTTCCAGCGCAGCGATATCCGTCGGCATCCCGTTGGCAGCAAGGCTTGCGAGCAGTCCGGCGACAAATGCGTCACCCGCGCCGGTGGTGTCCACGCTGACAACGGGCTTGGCGCTGAAATGGGTAAACTGCTGCTGAAAGGCGGCAAGTACGCCGGCTTTGCCCTGGGTCACTAGCAGCAGTTCAGGCTGATAGCGTTCGGTCACGCTGGCGATTCCGTAGGCTAAATCATCACTGCCGCTGATGAATACCAGCTCCTCTTCCGACAGCTTCACCACGTTGGCCATGCGCAGGGCGCGATCGAGGCAGGCGTGCAGCAGCTCCTGATCCTGCCAGAGGTCCGGGCGGATATTGGGGTCAAAGCTGACCCGGCCGCCGGCATGTTTGATGCTTTCCATCGCCGAGAAGGTGGTGCTGCGGCTGGGCTCGGCGCTGAGCGCGATGGAGCAGACGTGCAGCCACTGGTTGGCGGTAAACTGCGGCAGGTCTTCTTCCGCCAGGAACAGGTCCGCGCTGGGGCGCACCATAAAGGTAAAGGTACGTTCCCCCTGATCGTCCAGGTCGACCACCACGGTTGAGGTACGGTGCTGGCCGTCGAGGCGCATATGGCTGACGTCGACCTGCTCTTGTTGCAGGGTATGGCGCATAAAGCGGCCAAACGGATCGTCGCCGACGCGGCCGATAAATCCGCTGTCGCCGCCAAGGCGGGCGATACCGACCGCCACGTTAGCCGGGGCGCCGCCGGGGCAGCGCAGCAGGCGGCCTTCGCTCTCCGGCAGCAGGTCCACTACTGCGTCTCCCAGAACCCAAACTTTTGCATTCATGTTGAAAATTCTCCATAGCTAAACTTAATTAAACCGGTTTAGCACATTAAAGCATAGCGACAGAATGAGGGGAACGTCACGGGCGGAAAAGTGCCAATCAGGGCATAAAAACGTGAGCTGGTTAGCAAAAGAGTGATGATTCGGCCAGGCGGGAGGGGCTTCCGGTGGCGGCGGGCGAGATGGCGGCATAACGCGGTAGGCCGGAGAGGCGCAGCGCGCCGCCTCCGGCAAAGCCCTGGATAGAGGGGATCTCAGGGCTTGATGTTCAACGCCGCAGCCGCTTAAGCCCCCGCCGCCAGACCGTCGATAATCACCTGCATCACCCCCTGAGAACAGGGCTCGATGCGCCCGCGCACGCCGTAAACCGCAGCCAGAGCCTGCGGGGTAATCACCTCGGCCGGCGCGCCGTCCCCCAGCAGTTGTCCCTCTTTCAACATCAGCACGTGATCCGCGTGGCGCAGGGCGATATTGATGTCGTGAACCACCACCAGCGTGATGATGTTGCGCCTCTGCGTCTCCTCACGCACCAGATCCATCACGTGGAACTGATAGTTTAAATCCAGCGCGCTAAGGGGCTCATCCAGCAGCAGCAGGGCTGGCTGACGGATAAGCGATTGTGCCAGGCCGACGAGCTGCTTCTGCCCGCCGGATAGCCGGTCGAGGTAGCTCAGCGCCAGATGTTCAATGCCTAGCTGGCGCAGCAGCGACATCACCTGCGCCTGATTTTCCGGGCTGTGCGCTCCTCCGGCGGCGCGTTGAGCGACAATAATCGACTCCAGCACCCGCAAGTGCACGCCGGCGGGCAGCGTCTGCGGCAGGTAGACCACTTTTTCCGCACGCCGGGCAAAGGGGAGGGCAAGCAGATTCTCACCGTCCAGCGACAGCTCGCCCGCGGACGGCCCCAGCCCGGCCATCGCCCGCATCAGGGTGGATTTTCCGCTGCCGTTGGGGCCGAGCAGCGCGGTGATTTTACCGCGCTGCAGCCGCGGTACCGTCAGGTCGCGGATCACCTGACGTCTGGGATAACCGGCGCTGAAATGGGTCAGCGCCAGTCCGGATACAATATGGCTCATACGTGCCCCCGATGGCGCAAAATGATGCTCAGGAAAAAAGGCACCCCCACCAGCGAGGTGACGATACCCACCGGAATCACTGCGCCGGGAATCAGGTTTTTTGCCGCAACCGAAGCCAGCGACAGGACGAGGGCGCCGATTAACGCGCTGGCCGGCAGGTAAAAGCGGTGATCTTCGCCGAAAACCAGCCTGGCGATATGCGGCGCCACCAGGCCGATAAAACCGATTGGGCCAACGAACGCCACCGAAATCGCCGACAGAACGCTGATGCGCAGCAGGGTGGTCAGGCGCAGGCGGCGCACGTTGATGCCGAAGCTGACGGCCCGGTCCTCGCCGAGGCGCAGCGCGGTCAGCTTCCACGCGCTGCGCATTGATAGCGGCATGACGACCGCCAGTATCGCAAGCAGGATCCCCACCTTTTGCCATGAGGCGCGGTCAATGCTGCCCATCGTCCAGAACACCAGCCCCTGGAGGGTATCTTCGTTGGCGACAAACTGCAGCATCGATACCAGCGCATTGAAGGTGAACACCAGCGCGATCCCGAACAGAATGACGCCGGAGGTGGCGACCTGGGTCCAGCGCGTAATGCCGTCCAGCAGCAGCGCCGCCAGCAGGGCGAAGATAAAAGCGTTGGCCGAGACAAACCACTGGCCGGGAACCCCGGGAATTCCTATCCCCTGCACGATAGCCAGCGCCGCGCCGAATGCCGCCGCCGAGGAGACGCCGAGCGTAAACGGGCTCGCCAGCGGATTGTTAAGGATGGTCTGCATTTCCGCCCCGGCGAGGCCGAGAGCCAGGCCGACGACGATCGCCATCAGCGCATAGGGCATGCGGATATCCCAGACGATCGCCCGCGTCCCGGCGCTGGCGCTGGCCGGGTCGGTAAGGGTTTGCCAAAGCGCCTGCAGCGACAGGCCGGATGGCCCCATCACGAAGTCGAGCAGCAGCGAGGCGACAATCAACAGCGTCAGCAGCAGCAGCATGATGGCGCGGCGGCGCACAATGTGACGGTAGTTTGCCATTACGTCACGGCTATCGACGCCGAACGCGACGATATCGGATTCAGGAGAGAGACTCATGGCTAATTACTCACCTTGTTGCCAGGAAAAAACAAACGGCAGATCGGGCAGGGTGGTGAAATGACGGACAATGTAGTGCCAGCTATCGTCAGGGTTGAGGTCGCTGAAGGTCTGGGGATAGATATCCTTCGCCAGATACGCCATACCGACGATATTCCACGGATGGTTGTAGAAGTGGTGGTAAATGCCGTAAGCGCGTTTTGCTTCAATCGTCGGGATGTTGCTCACGCCGGTGCGCGACAGCAGCCGCTCCGCCTGACGATTGACCTCCTGGGGATCGGCCTGTAAACCGAGCGGCAGCACCTGGCTATTCCCGCGTTTTGAACCGGTCATAATATAGGCATCCGGCTTCATGCTAATCACTTTTTCCAGCGACACAAAGCCGGAAGCGCCCGGCAGCAGCTGCGAGCCGATATTGTTCGCGCCGACGGCTTCGACCAGACCGCCCCAGCCGTTGTGGCCGTGGGTAAAGCAGCAGGCATCGCTATTACCCGCCAGCGCCTCGACAAAAACGTTAGCCTTCGGCGTGATGTTCGCGGTTTTCTGGCGGATGGCGTCCAGCTGCTGACGGTAATAGTCGGTATAGGCTTTGGCGTTTTCTTCACGGTTAAGGACTTTCCCCAGCAGATCGATACTCGGGGCGGTGTCTTTGCCGGGGTTGATTTCATAATCGACGAACAGCACGGGAATATTCAGCGCGCTGAGCTTGCTGATGACACCGCTCTCCTCCAGCGCGGGCTTCGCGCGAAGCTGGGCGATCATCAGGTCCGGCTGGCGGGAAATGACGCTCTCAAGGTCAACGTTGCCCTTATCGCTAAAGCCCATATCGAGGATCTGAGCGGATTGCGGCCACTTCTCTTGCAGCATTTTCCAGGTATTGATGTCCTGTTTTCTGGCCAGGTTATTCCATGCCACGACGCGCCTGAAGGGGTTGTCGCGGTCGAGCAGAGCCATGGCCATAATATCGCGACCATCCTGCAGGATAATGCGCTGTGGCTCATGCTGGAGCGTAATCGCGCGGCCGTCGAGATCGGTGACGGTGAGCGGATATTGCGCGGCAAAGCTACAGAGAGGAGTGGAAATCAGGGCAGTAAGGATGAACGAACCTACTGATTTTCTTGCCATAATATGCGTTCCGTTTGCTAATTTATAAATATAATGATTCTGAGAATTATTCTCGTGTAAACATAAACGGCAAGTATATCAACGGCAAATGACTTAAAATGTAACAAATTTGTTGGAATTTATTCGCGCAATCAGAAGCGGGACGCGGCAGACCAAAAGTCGATAGAAAAGTCCGAAATCAGTTTTAAGAACAATCCCTAAAGCCAGACGGTAAAATCTTGTGCCATGCTAAATGCGACTCATAACATTAAGTTCGTTAGCGAGAGAGGACATTATGAAAAAAGCAATGATTGCGTTATCTGCGATTCTGGTAGCAGCTCCTGTTTTTGCTGCAACAACGACACACGCAACCGACGATACCGTCGCGGCGGCCCATGAAGGGGCGAACACCGCGAAAGAAAAACTGCACGAGGCCCAGCACCAGGGTGAAGAGCAGCAGCTGAAAGCCAAACACGCGGCAGAAGGCAAAAGCGACAGCGTAGGCAGCGAAGTCAGCGAAGGCGCGCAGAAAACCTGGAATAAGACCAAAGAAGGGACTGAGAAGGGCTGGAACGCGACCAAAGAAGGCACCGAAAAAGGCTGGAATAAGACCAAAGAGGTCAGCAAAGAAGGCTGGGATAAAACCAAGCAGGGTGCCGAAGAGCTAAAAACTAAAGTCACTGAGTAATCTCTGGCTATTTTCTAAAAAAGGTCGCGAAAGCGGCCTTTTTTGTTATTTGGTGCGCTTTGTTCAGCGTCGGGATAATATTTTTAAAACGTTATAATGCTCTCTCCCTGAATTTTTAGCCGCACTGCGGCGGCAGGTTCATAAGTCCCCGGGAGCACCGGTTGCCAGGTGAACGGGGGGAATGCACGCAGCCAGGACATGCGCCTTAAAAGATGAAAGGTATAAGCCAGGAATTGTCCTGGTTATATTGTTACTCACTATTCCTCCACATTTTCCCGGTACAAAGGAAATATATCAGGAGGTGTATTATGAAAAAGATTCTTTCACTGGCGATTATTCTATCTTGTGCTTTGACTTCCGTCTCCTGGGCGGATGGTCCTGGCGGCAACAACCACGGTCAGCAGCAGGTCTGGCAGCAAGATGCCGGCCGCGGCGGTCCGGACGGCAACCGTCAGCAGGGGCCGGGCAAGGGGCCGCAGGCCAACAATCATCAGGGTAACGACGATAACCGTGGCCCGTCGCGCGGTGACAAGGGGCCGCAGGGTAACCCTCATCAGGAGCGACATGAGCGGGACCACTTCGCGTGGAACGGCCATGATTTTCGCAAAGGTCAGCCGGCTCCGGAACGTTATCGCGGCAATGATTACCGGATAAACGACTGGAACGATCGCGGATTACCGGCACCGCCGCACGGGCAGCACTGGTCCTATATTGACGGTAACTATGTGCTGATTGCCGCCGCGACCGGGATTATTACGTCGATCCTGATTAACGGCGCGCTGAGCCACTAACCTTTTCTGCTTTAACCTCGCAACCGCCTCCCCCGGAGGCGGTGCTGTGCACCTGTTCGCGCTACCGATTTCCGCGTCTGCGGGACGGTAGTCCGGCCAGCCTGGCGCTATTGGGCACTGCCCACCCGCTCCTGTTCTCACATCAAATCCGCTTAAAAACCGCAAAGTTGAAAATATCATCCTTGCGCCTCTTCTTTGATGTTTTATCTGCTTATTTAGGCTTTATAAATGAGTATTGTGCTTCATGGTTAATAAAAGGCAGAGAATGTAAGACGTTTCATGGTTCAGGTGATAGTAAAACTCATCCGCTTCGCCGTTAAATCGCTATGAATAAATCAGATGAAAACCCCGCGCGGAATAAGAAATCCTGCTTGCAATAAACCCTTAGCACGTTAAGTTATTAAAGCTTAGCACCTGATTCTATATCCCGGAGACCGGCATGACCGACTGTGTAATTCCTGAAATTAAAGCCACCGAAGATGAAATGATTGCGATCCGTCATTATTTACACGCCCATCCGGAATTAAGCCTGGAAGAGTTTAATACCAGCGAGCTGGTGGCCGGAAAACTGACCGAGTGGGGCTATACGGTGACCCGCGGGCTGGCGAAAACCGGGGTGGTAGGAACGTTAAGCAAGGGCGATTCGCCGCGCACTATCGGCCTGCGCGCCGACATGGACGCGCTGCCGATTTTCGAAGCGACCGATCTCCCCTGGGCCAGCACCGTGGCCGGAAAAATGCACGCCTGCGGCCACGACGGCCACACCACCATTCTGCTGGCGGCGGCGAAATATATCGCCTCGCCGGCCTGCCAGTTCAACGGCACGGTACACCTGATTTTCCAGCCCGCGGAAGAAGCGATCGGCGGCGCGGATTTAATGATCAAAGACGGCCTGTTTGAGCGCTTTCCCTGCGAGCGCATCTTCGGCCTGCACAATATGCCGGGCCTGCCGGTGGGGAAAATCGGCTTTTACGCCGGGAATTTTATGGCCTCGGCGGATACGGTAAAAATCACCATTACCGGCTACGGCGGCCACGGCGCGCACCCCGAGCGCACCGTCGATCCCATTGTTACCGGCGCGGCGCTGGTGATGAATCTGCAAAGCATCGTTGCGCGTAACGTACCGCCGGGCGAAACCGCGGTGGTGAGCGTCGGCACCTTCCAGGCGGGTATCGCCTCCAACGTCATCCCTGAGAACGTGGTGATGGAGCTGAGCGTGCGGGCGATGAAGCCGGAAATTCGCGACCTGCTGATTAAGCGGATCAAGGAGCTCGCTGATTTTACCGCCAAAAGCTACGGCGCCAGCAGCGAGGTAGCGGTTTTTGACTCCTATCCGGTACTGACCAACAGCGTCGAAGAGACCGAATTCGCCAAAGCGCTGGCGCTGGACGTCTTTGGCGAGGAGGGCGTGCTGGAATCCATTTCGCCGATGAACGCCAGCGAAGATTTCGCCTTTATGCTCCAGCAGCGCCCCGGCTGCTACTTCCTGCTGGGCAATGGCGAGAAAGGCGGGAAGGGCAGCTGTATGGTGCACAACCCCGGCTATGACTTTAATGATGACATTATTTCTACCGGCGCGACGCTGTTCGCCCGGTTAGTTGAAACACACTGCCGTTGATCTCTGGAGTCCGTAAATAATGAAAAAATCTCTTCTGCTGTGGGTCGCGCTGATGGCCTCAACTTCAGCCCTGGCCGCAGAAAATAAGGAAATTCGCTTTGGCGTCGATCCGACTTTCGCGCCGTTTGAATGGAAAGATCCGCAGGGTAAGCTGGCGGGTTTTGATATTGACCTCGGCAACGCGATTTGCGCCCAGCTGCAGGCGAAGTGCGTGTGGGTGGAAAGCAACTTCGACGGCATTATTCCGGCGCTGAAGGCGCGTAAGTTCGACGCGATCCTCTCCGGCATGTATATGACCGAGAAGCGTAAAGAGCAGATCGGCTTTAGCGACAAGCTGTACAACGGCCCGGTGTTCCTCGTGGCGCGTAAAAACACCCTGGCCGGGAATACCGTCGAGCAACTGAAGGGCAAAACCATCGGCGTAGAGCAGGGCTCGGCGCAGGAGACTTACGTTAACCAGCACTGGCGCACGGCGGGGATCAATATCGTCGCCTATCAGGGGGCGGATCGCGTGGTTCAGGATCTGGAGTCCGGGCGTATTGACGGCGCGGTGCTTTCCGGGATGATGGCCGACTACAGCTTCCTGCAGCAGCCGCAGGGTAAAGATTTTGCCTTCGTTGGCGGCCACCTGAAGGACGACAAGCTGTTCGGCGCCGGCGCGGCGATTGGCCTGCGCAAAGAGGACGATGCCCTGCGCCAGGAGATTAACGGCGCGATTGCCACTATTCTCGCCAACGGCACCTATAAAAAGTTAGCCGGGAAATATTTTAGCTTTGACGTCTATTCCGGGACATAATGTTGTTATGCATTCAGCGGGCACGGATAGCCCGCTTCAAGCTTCCTTTTCTTACTATCCCGTAATTGTCCTTTTCTGGCCCTCACGGCGTTCCGAAGGATACTGAATATAAGCGATAAGGAGTGAACGGCATGATGACACGTCCCTTGGGCAAAACCGGATTTTCCATCGCCCCGCTGGTGTTTGGCGGTAACGTTTTTGGCTGGACCATTGATGAAAAAACCAGTTTTGCCATTCTTGATGCGTTTATAGACCACGGCTTCGATGCTATCGACACGGCGGATGTCTACTCCCGCTGGGCGGATGGCAACCAGGGCGGCGAGTCTGAAACCATTATCGGCCGCTGGCTACAGGCGCGGCCAGGCATGCGCGATAAGGTAAAGCTCTTCACCAAAGTGGGTTCCGATTTAGGCCTTCCCGGTCATAAAGGGTTGAAAAAAGCCTGGATCCAGCAGGCGGTGGACGACTCCCTGCGACGTCTGAATACCGATTATATTGACCTCTATTTCGCCCACTGGCCGGACCCGGAAACGCCGGTCGCCGAAACCCTCGACGCCTTCCACGCCCTACAGCAGGCGGGGAAAATCCGCGCCATGGGCGCCTCGAACCTCGATGCGCAGCAGCTTTCAGGCGCGCTGGAGGTGTCGCGTAAAAGCGGCCTGCCGGCCTGGCAGGTGCTGCAGCCGGAATACAATCTTTATCATCGCTCGGCTTTTGAGGGCGCGCTCTGCGACCTGTGCATCAGCCGCGATATCGGCGTGGTGACCTACTACAGCCTGGCGTCCGGCTTCCTGACCGGCAAATACCGCCAGCAGTCCGACCTGGCGCAAAGCCAGCGCGGGGGCGGTATCGGCAAATATCTCAATCCTCGCGGGCTGCGTATTGTCGATACCCTGGTTGAAGTGGCGGAGCAAAGCGGCGCTAAACCTGCCGAAGTCGCGCTGGCCTGGCTGATGAGCCGCGACGGCGTGACGGCGCCCATCGCCAGCGCCACCAGCCTCGCTCAGGTGGAGAGCTTTGCTCGCGCCGCCGCGCTGAGCCTGAGCGCCGGGCAGCTGGCGCGTCTGGATACCGCCAGCGCGTAGTGATTGAGGCCGGAGCCTGTCGGGTTCCGGCCTTTTGTCTCTCCGCGTTTTGCTGCGCGCGCTTCCTCACCTTCAGCCCAAACCTCTGCGGCGAATCCCTTTCAGCGAAAAATGAAACGTTTTTCCAGACGGCAAAAGCCAGGCTTGATTACGATAAGATAATGAGTATAGTTCTCATTCTTCTTCTTGTTTGCGGTTTTATCAGGAGATAACCTGCGTACGTCGCGGGCTCACAGGGAAACGGCGAAGGCACTGGATGGGGCTCACAGGCGCAAGACCGGAAACGCGAATTTCGGCGGCGGAGCCACTATCGGATCGTTGATTTTGTTCAGGACTGATCTTATGAAACGCACTCTGCCGGCGCTGGCCGTCTCTGCCAACTTAAGCGGCCGCGCCGCACCGGCTTTCCCGCTGCGGAAAACGCTGCTGGCGTTAACTGTTGGCGCTATCTCCCATTCGGCAACGGCGGCGGAAAACGTCGCCGAACGCCAGAAAAGCGAAGAAACGATGGTCGTTCAGGCCGCATCCGCCAGCGATTTTAAAGCCGGCGGCGACCTGGTGGTGCCCGCCTATCTTGACGGCCAGATCGCCAACGGCGGCCGTCTCGGGATGCTCGGCGAACAAAACGCGATGGACGTTCCGTTTAGTATCATCGGCTTTACCTCGAAGCTTATCGAGGATCAGCAGGCGAAAACCATCGCCGACGTAGTGAGTAACGATGCCGGGGTTCAGCCGGTGCAGGGCTACGGTAACTACGCCGAGACCTACCGCATTCGCGGCCTTAAATTTGACGGCGACGATATGACCCTGAGCGGGCTGGCGGGCGTGGTGCCGCGTCAGGTGGTGGATACCGCCATGCTTGAGCGGGTCGAAATTTTTAAAGGCGCCAACGCTCTGCTTAACGGTGCGGCCAGCTCCGGCGTCGGCGGGATGATCAACCTGGAGCCTAAGCGCGCGGAAGATACCCCGACCGCCCGCGTGGGCGTCGACTATACCTCGGATTCTCAGGTCGGCGGCACGCTGGATTTGGGCCGCCGCTTTGGCGACGACAACCAGTTCGGCGCGCGGGTGAATCTGGTGCACCGCGAAGGCGAGGCGGCGGTGGAGAGTGATAAGCGCAGAACCACGCTGGCCTCCATAGGGCTCGATTATCGCGGCGAACGGATGCGCAGCTCGTTTGACTTTGGCTATCAGAAAAAAACCTTCCACGGTAGCCCGATGGGCATCAACATTTCGGGCGTCGATTTTATTCCGCGCCTGCCGGATAACACCCACAACTACACGCAAAAATGGGCTTACAGCGATATCGAAAATGAGTTCGGTATGCTGAGAATGGAATACGACATTGTCGATAAATGGACCGCCTACGCCGCTCTGGGGGCGCAGCATGCCCATGAAATCGGTCTCTATAGCGCCTCGAAGCTGATTGACCGGGCGGGCAACGCCACGGCGGGGCGCCTGGACACCAACCGCTATATGGATACCGCCAGCGGCATGGCCGGGATACGCGGCGAATTCGCTACCGGTTTTGTGTCGCACAAGGTCAACGTCGGCTATTCGGCGAAAACCCAGAACGACAAAACCGCGTGGCGGATGTCGAAGGCGGCGGATAATCCGCTGGTGAATATCTACGATACCCGTCCGGTTGCGCCCCCGGCGAACGCATCATTCGGCGGCGACTATGGCGATCCGCTCACCAGCGGCCGCACCCGTTCCCAGGGCTGGCTGCTGAGCGACACCCTCGGCGTGCTGGACGATACGCTGCTGTTCACCGTCGGCGCCCGTCATCAAAAAGTGGTGGTGCGCAACTACGATAAAGTCACCGGCCTGCAAAGCGATGCGTATGACGACAGCCGCTGGATGCCGACCTATGGCGTGGTCTATAAGCCGTGGCAGGTTCTCTCTTTATACGCTAACCATACCGAAGCCCTGCAGCCGGGCAGCAATGCGCCAACCTCCGCCGCTAACTATGGGGAAAGCGTCGGCATTATTCACTCAAAACAAAACGAAGTCGGGATGAAGGCGGATTTTGGCCGCATTGGCGGCTCGCTGGCGCTGTTTGAAATTAAAATGCCTTCCGCCTTCCTGGATAGCCAGAAACGCTATGGCCTTAACGGCGAGCAGCGCAATCGCGGCGTGGAATTTAACGTATTCGGCGAACCGCTGTACGGCCTGCGCCTTAACGCCAGCGCGACCTGGCTGAAAGCCGAACTGTCGAAAACCAAGGATGGCGTCAATGATGGTAAAACGGCCATCGGCGTACCGGGCTTCTACGCGGTGCTTGGCGCAGAGTATGACATCAAACCTATCGACGGCCTGACCGCCACCGCACGCCTCAATCACTCGGGTTCGCAGTATGCCGACCAGGCGAACAGCAAGAAGATTGATAGCTTCACGACCCTGGATCTCGGCGTGCGCTATCGTCTGGCGCTTAACGAGAACCAGAATCAGATGACGGTACGCGCGGGCGTCGATAACGTGACGGATGAGAACTACTGGTCCGGCGCGGACGACAGCGGAACCTATCTGTTCCGCGGCGAACCGCGCACGTTCAAGGTTTCGGTCGGCTACGAATTTTAAGGCAAAACCGCAGGAGCGGGCAGGGCGGCTCGCCGGTTGTAATAAATCAATGAATGTATAAAGCCAAGGCATCTGCGGCTTGAAGTATGACGATTTTATACCCTAAATAATTCGAGTTGCAGGAAGGCGGCGACGCAGGGAATCCCCAGGAGCTTACTCCAGTAAGTGACTGGGGTGAGCGAGAAAAGCCAACGCACATGCAGCTTGAAGTATGACGGGTATAAGTGTTAAAAGGTGCCCCTTCATATATACACACAGGGGATCGACGTGAAAGACGCGTCAACGTCGTCGGATGCCGTAGAGGAAAGCGGCCCGACGCTTCATCGCGGTTTACAGAACCGACATATTCAACTTATCGCCCTTGGCGGCGCCATCGGTACCGGCCTGTTTCTCGGCATCGGGCCGGCGATTCAAATGGCGGGACCGGCCGTACTGCTCGGCTATGCCGTCGCCGGGATAGTTGCCTTTCTGATCATGCGCCAGCTGGGCGAAATGGTCGTCGAAGAACCGGTTTCAGGCTCCTTTGCCCACTTTGCTTATAAATACTGGGGCCCGTTCGCCGGTTTTCTTTCCGGCTGGAACTACTGGGTGATGTTCGTGCTGGTCGGGATGGCGGAGCTGACCGCCGCCGGGATCTATATGCAGTACTGGCTGCCGGATGTGCCGACGTGGATCTGGGCCGCCGCGTTCTTCATCATTATCAACGCCGTAAACCTGGTGAACGTGCGCCTGTACGGCGAAGCGGAGTTCTGGTTCGCGCTGATTAAGGTGCTGGCGATTATCGGCATGATCGGCTTTGGCCTGTGGATGCTGTTCGGCGGCCACGGCGGCAGCAAGGCGGGAATCGATAACCTGTGGAAACACGGCGGTTTCTTCGCCACCGGCTGGCACGGCCTGATCGTGTCGCTGGCGGTGATTATGTTCTCCTTCGGCGGACTGGAGCTTATCGGCATTACCGCCGCGGAAGCGCAGAACCCGGAAAAGAGCATCCCGAAAGCGGTTAACCAGGTGGTATATCGTATCCTGCTGTTTTATATCGGTTCGCTGGTGGTTCTGCTGGCGCTCTATCCGTGGGTGGAAATCAAATCCGACAGCAGCCCGTTCGTGATGATCTTTCATAATCTCGACAGCAACGTGGTGGCTTCCGCGCTGAACTTCGTGATTCTGGTAGCGTCGCTGTCGGTTTATAACAGCGGCGTTTACTCGAATAGCCGGATGCTGTTCGGTCTGTCGGTGCAGGGCAATGCGCCGAAGTTTCTCGCCCGCGTCAGCAAGCGCGGCGTGCCGGTTAACTCCCTGCTGCTATCGGGAGTCATTACTTCGCTGGTGGTGCTGCTTAACTACCTGCTGCCGCAAAAAGCCCTCGGCCTGCTGATGGCGCTGGTGGTAGCGACGCTGCTGCTGAACTGGATTATGATCTGCCTGGCGCACCTCAAGTTCCGCGCCGCCCAGCGGCGCAAGGGGCGCGAGTCGAAGTTTAAAGCGCTGCTGTCGCCCGCCGGAAACTATATCTGTATCGCCTTTCTGGGGCTGATCCTGGTGCTGATGTGCACCATTGACGGGATGCGCCTGTCGGCGATTCTGCTGCCGGTGTGGATCCTGTTCCTGTTTGTGGCCTTTAAAACCCTGCGCCGTCCGGCGTAGCGCGATCGCCCCGTCGTCCGGCGGGGCATTATCTCTTTTTATTGTGATCGTCTTCGCGCTTAGCGTATTTTGCCCGCGATCTTCTTTTTGTAATCGATTACTTTTTATTTGAGCGTATTTGTAATCGATTACTTTTTGAGGGCGGTCGAAATGGTCACAACAACCGAAGGTCGTGAAAGTCCCCGCGTAGCCCACCGTTTTCTGGTGCCGCGGCTGTCGTTAATGATGTTTATGCAGTTCTTTATCTGGGGTAGCTGGTCGGTGACGCTGGGGCTGGTGATGACCCGCTATGAGATGTCGCTGCTGATCGGCGATGCTTTCTCCGCCGGGCCGATTGCGTCTATTCTCTCGCCGTTTGTGCTGGGAATGCTGGTCGATCGCTTTTTCGCTTCGCAGAAGGTGATGGCGGTGATGCATCTGGCCGGAGCGGTTATTTTGTGGTTTGTCCCGCAGGCGCTGGTGGCGCAAAACGGCGCGCTGCTGATTGGCCTGCTGTTCGGCTACACCCTGTGCTATATGCCGACGCTGGCGCTGACCAACAACATCGCTTTCCACAGCCTGGCGAACGTCGATAAAACCTTTCCGGTGGTGCGCGTCTTCGGCACCATCGGCTGGATTATCGCCGGTATCTTCATCGGCGTCACCGGTATCTCCGATACCACCGGCATTTTTACCCTGGCGGCGCTCTGCTCGGCGGCGTTGGCCGTTTATAGCCTGACGCTACCGCACACGCCGGCGCCGGCGAAAGGGACGCCGGTCCAGTTTCGCGATCTGCTGTGCGCCGACGCTTTCGCGCTGCTGAAAACGCGCCACTTCCTGATTTTCTCCCTCTGCGCGACGCTGATTTCGATTCCGCTGGGGACCTACTACGCCTATACCGCCTCTTATCTGGCGGATGCCGGCATCGCGGACGTCAGCACCGCGATGTCGTTCGGTCAGATGTCAGAAATCTTCTTTATGCTGGTGATCCCGCTGCTGTTCCGCCGCCTCGGGGTGAAATACATGCTGCTGATCGGCATGGCGGCGTGGTTTGTGCGCTACGCCTTCTTTGCGCTGGGGGTCAGCGAAGAGGGGCGCTTCCTGCTCTATCTCGGCATCCTGCTGCACGGCGTGTGCTATGACTTTTTCTTTGTTGTCGGCTTTATCTATACCGACCGCGTGGCCGGTGAAAAAGTGAAGGGCCAGGCGCAAAGCATGATCGTGATGTTCACCTACGGTATCGGCATGCTGCTGGGGTCGCAGATCTCCGGCGCGCTGTACAACCATCTGGTGGCAGGCCAGAGCGTACCGCAGGCGTGGGTGACCTTCTGGTGGATCCCGGCGGTGGCCGCTGCGGTTATCGCGCTGATTTTCCTTTTCTCTTTCCAGTACAACGAGAAAGAGCAGCGTTAATTTTTCAGGAGGTGGTATGAAAACAATCAAAGGACCGGGCATTTTCCTGGCGCAGTTTATCGGCGCGCAGGCGCCGTTTAATACCCTGGAGGGCCTGGCGCAGTGGGCCGCCGGTTTGGGCTATCAGGCACTGCAGATCCCCTGTAACCATCCGGCGATTTTCGACGTTGAACGCGCCGCCGCGAGCCAGACCTACTGCGATGAGGTGAGCGGTATCCTGGCGGAACAGGGCCTGGCGATCTGCGAGCTGTCCACCCATCTTGAGGGGCAGCTGGTGGCCGTTCATCCGGCTTATGATACGGCCTTTGACGCGTTTGCGCCCGCCGCGCTGCGCGGTAACCCGCAGGCGCGCCAGCAGTGGGCGGTAGAAAAAGTACGCCAGGCGGCGGTGGCCTCGGCGCGTCTGGGGCTGAAGGCGCATGCCACCTTTTCCGGGGCGCTGGCGTGGCCTTATTTTTATCCGTGGCCGCCGCATAATCAGCCGCTTCTCGATGAGGCCTTCGATGAACTGGCCCGGCGCTGGCGACCGCTGCTGGATGTTTTTGACGAACAGGGCGTGGATGTCTGCTACGAAATCCATCCCGGCGAAGACCTGCATGACGGCGTGACCTTCGAGCGTTTCTTGCAGCGGGTCGATAACCATCCGCGCTGCAATATGCTCTATGACCCCAGCCACCTTCATCTTCAGCAGATGGACTACCTGGGTTACATCGATATCTATCATTCGCGAATCAAAGCGTTTCACGTCAAAGATGCCGAATTCCGCCGCGACGGGCGCAGCGGGGTCTACGGCGGCTATCAGAACTGGCAGCAGCGGGCGGGGCGTTTTCGTTCGCTGGGCGACGGGCAGATCGACTTCAAAACGATTTTCAGCAAGCTCACCGAGTATGATTTTGACGGCTGGGCGGTGCTGGAGTGGGAGTGCTGCCTGAAGGACGCGGAGGTCGGCGCGCGCGAAGGCAGCGAGTTTATCCGCCGCCATATCATCCCGGTCTCCGGGCGGGCGTTTGACGATTTCGCCGCAGGCAAGGAGGGGGAATAATGATTCAGGTCGGCATTATTGGCTCCGGATTTATCGGGCCGGCGCATCTGGAAGCGCTGCGCCGGGTGGGCGACATCGAGGTGGTGGCGCTGTGTGACGGTTCGCTGGAGATGGCGCAGCAGAAGGCGCGCCAGCTCAACGTGGCGCACGCCTACGGTAGCGTTGAGGCGCTGCTGGCGCATCCCGGGCTACAGGTGGTGCATAACTGTACGCCGAACCATCTGCATGCGCGGATTAACCGACAGATCCTCTCCGCCGGACTGCACGTCTTTTCGGAAAAGCCGCTCTGCATGACCGCGGAGGAGGCCCGTGAGCTGGTGGCGCTGGCGGAAAGCGCCGGGGTGATTCATGGCGTCAGCTTTGTTTATCGCCAGTTTGCCATGGTGCAGCAGGCGGCGGCGATGATGCGCAACGGCGATGTCGGGAGGCTGTTTGCGGTGCACGGCAGCTATTTGCAGGACTGGATGCTGCTGGAGACCGACTATAACTGGCGGGTGGATTCGGCGCTGGGCGGGGCCTCGCGGGCGATGGCCGACATTGGTTCCCACTGGTGCGATACGGTGCAGTTTATGACCGGCCGACGCATTGTGGAGGTGATGGCGGATCTCTCCATCGTCTGGCCGACGCGCCAGGCGCCCGTGGCCGGCGACGCGACGTTCAGCCAGCATCGCGATGATATCGCGTATGAAGCGCGGCCCGTCGATACCGAAGATTTGGGGTCGGTCCTGTTTCGCTTCGACGATGGCAGCAAGGGGAGCTTTATCGTTTCGCAGGTCAGCGCCGGGAGAAAAAACGGCCTGACGGTGGAGATCGGCGGCAGCCGCTGCTCGCTGGCCTGGGATCAGGAGCTGCCGCAGCGGCTGTGGATTGGCCATCGCCAGGGGCCAAACCAGCTGCTGAGCGACGATCCGAGCCTGATGCTCGGCGAGGCCGCCGCCAGCGCCCACTTCCCCGGCGGGCATAATGAAGGCTGGCCCGATGCGTTTAAAAATATGATGCTGAGCTTTTATCAGGCGGTGCGCGCCGGTGAGATGCCGCCGGCATCGTCACGGCGTTTCGCCTCGTTCTACGAGGGGGCGGACGTGATGTACATCATTGCGGCGATAGTGAAAAGCCATCAGCAGCAGCGCTGGGTGAAGGTGGAAAGATAAGCCGAAGGCGCGGTGCGCATTTCGCGCACCCGCTGGGTTATTTCACGCCAAAATAGCCGTCGAGATACGTTCCGGCCAGTTCATTACCGAACAGCACGGCGTCTTTATTTTCCATTTCGTTATCCCATTTATCGCTGACGTTGCCGGTAAATGCGTGCTGGGTTTTTGTGCCCTCAGCCACCTGCTGCCTGATTGCGTCGGCGGTACGGCGGGCGTCGCTTTCGCTCATCCCCGACTTTCTGTCCTGCTGGCCGCGGGCATAGATATCGGTAAAGTTCGGCAGATTTAAGCGGTAGTTTTCCTGACGGTTACTAACGAAGTTACCGCCGACGAAATCGCTGCGGTGTGAGACAAAATAGTAAGCGTGGCGTTCCGGGGAAGATTTTGAGGAGGTACAGCCGGAAAGGGCGGCAAGCGAACAGCCAAGCGCGATAAACGCTATTTTTAGTTTCATTGATATCATCATCCATAATTATTAGAAAAGGTACTCTGATAATTCAGGTACAGGACAAAACGGCTAATTATGTCTGTACGGTAGCACCTGAAGACCCATGAATCCAAGGGGCTTCAGGCAGCATTTTTTAGATCTGCGCCAGCCCGCCATCAACGTAGATTTCAGCGGCGTTAATAAAGCTCGCGTCGTCAGAGGCCAGGAAAGCCACCGTTTTAGCCACTTCTTCCGGCTCGCCAATGCGGCCCAGCGGGACGTCGGCGGCCAGCATATCGAAGAGCCCCTGACGTTGCTCTGGGGCGACAAGTCCCCCCAGACCGGGCGTACGGACGGGCCCCGGGCTGACCACATTCACGCGGATAGCGCGCGCCTTCAGGTCCAGCGCCCATGAGCGGGCCAGATTACGCACGGCGGCCTTACTGGCGCTGTACACGCTGAAGTTCGCGGTGCCTTTCACCGCCGCCGTCGAGCCGGTAAGGATGATGGAAGCCCCCTGGGTCAACAGCGGCAAGGCCTTCTGGACGGTGAACAGCACGCCGCGCACGTTGGTAGCGAAAATGCGATCGAAGTGCTCTTCCGTTATGGCGCCCAGCGGCATCATATCGCCGCCGCCCGCATTGGCAAAAAGCACATCCACTCGCCCTGATTCGCTGGCAATGGTCGAAAACACCCTATCGAGGTCGCTTAATACCGAGGCATCGGCGCGGATCCCGCTGGCGGCGGGACCGATTAACGCGACCGCCGCGTCAAGCTCTTCCTGACGGCGACCGGTGATATAGACCGTCGCTCCCTGCGAGGCCAGCTCCCGGGCTGATGCCAGGCCGATGCCCGAGGTGCCGCCGGTGACTAACGCGATTTTTGCCGAAAGTTTTTTACTCATGGTGCACTTCCTTAACTAAAGTATGAATATGCCAATTGAGTCATCCACTTACCGTGACTACCTGGCGACTGAGTACGGGGGTCACTCTACCGTCAGCCACGGATGCAAAAAACGGAGTAATGTGAAAAACACTCTTCATACCGGTGAATAATCAGCGGCTATTATCAGGAAAAATGAATAATGGATCGGTTTTCAGCCCTTAAAGTCTTTACGCGCGTTGTCGAAGCCAACAGTTTTACCCGGGCCGCAGACTCCCTGAATATGCCCAACGCCACTCTCAGTAAAGCGATTCAACAGCTTGAATCGCATCTTGGCGTGTGCCTGCTGCAGCGCACAACCCGACGCATTACCGTCACGCCGGAAGGGCGTGAATACTATGAAAAAGCGGTGCGAATTCTGAAAGATCTGGACGAGATTGATGCCTCATTTCGCGCTTCCCGCAATAAGCCAAAGGGCCACCTGCGCGTCGCGGTAGGCGGCTCCACCGCTCGCGACGTGCTGATCCCGCTGCTGGCTGATTTTATGACGACCTATCCGGATATCCGCATCGATCTGGCGGTCGCTGACAGCCCCTCGGACCTTATCAGCGGCAATATCGACTGCGCGATTAGAGGAGGGCCGCTGGACGACTCGACGCTGATCGCGCGCAAAATCGGCGAAGCAACGATTGTGACCTGCGCTACGCCGGGCTATTTCAGGCTCTACGGCATTCCCGCGTATCCCGATGAGCTGAAGAACGGACATCGGCTGGTCAGCTATTTATCTCCCGCCAGCGGAAGAGCCTTCCCGTTCCGCTTTCTGGATAACGGCATCAGTCAGGAGATCAAAACGGAACATCACCTTGGCGTAAATGAGAGCAACGAGCATATCGCGGCTGCGGAGGCTGGGCTGGGTATTGTGCAGACCTTCTCATATTCGTTGAGAAATGCGCTGGTGAACGGAACACTAGTGGAAATACTCAGCAAATGGCGCCCGGCCCCTTATCCCTTTCACGTGGTTTATGCGCAGAATCGCCACGTCACATCCCGGCTGCGCGTATTTATCGACTGGCTGGCGGAGGCATTTCCGGCAGCGGTAAAAGGGGGCTAAATGAGAGGAACCAACATATAATGGCAGCCTGTGAAAAATATTCATCGTGTGATTATAAATCAAGTAACAATAAATATTACGCCCGCTTACAGTATGGGGATATATTTTTCTATATAATATGACATGGTTAAATTCAGTGGGTGTTTTATTAAAATATTTAATGAAATGTGTTAATGTTATTTGCCCTAAGGTCTGGAATTATAGATTAGTCTTTTTTTTCTTTGTTTACAGTAAATATAATAGCAGCAATTTATTTTGTTTATAGTATGTTTGGTATTACGTATGTATCTTTTTTGAAAGTATTTTTTAGCCACTCAAGAGGTAAATATAATGCCGGCAGGTAACCGTGAGATTAAATGTATGGCGTGTGGTTTAAACTGCCCTATTGAAGCGGAAGATAAAATGGAGCGATCCCTTTGCGGAGAGAGGAAGTTTTCTGTATGGCCGGATAAAAACTATTTTTTTAAGCGAGCGGTCAATGATTTGGTTTTTCGTGAACTCACCTGTTTTCTGCCTGAAGGAATGGTGGTGGTGGACTTCTCCCTCGACAATATCTTGTATTTTCTGCATGAGGGCTGGGCTGAAAAACTGCAGGAGACCGGTCTGAAGATTATTTTACTCGCGGATAAAAGCATGCTGCCCATGGCTAATTTTTGGATGCTCCGCTCCGGATTATTATGGTCGGTGGTGGAGGTCAACGATAGCTTGAGCAGCTTAATCAAGAAAATAAAACGCATCATGCTGGGGCGGAATCTTCGCTGTCGGCGCACCCCGTCGCTGACTGAGCATGAAATGAAGACGCTGCGCCTGCTGGCAGACGGGCATTCCAGTCAGGATATCGCCCGCATCATGGCATGCGATACCCGCAGCGTCTACCGCTTTCAATACTCTTTATGCAAGAAGTTCGGCGGACTCAATCGCCTGCGCGAGCTGCGCTTCAGGCATACCATACCCGCTCTGGATTAGCAGCGCTTAACCCGGCGAATCTATAAAACAGCCGTTTCCTAACTGATGATAGCGGCCTAATGCGACAATATATTTCCTGTGGCTATTGTTCGCTTCGGGGCCTGTCCAGCTCTCCCCTGGTAGCATATAAAATTGCGTTGAACTTTCATCGTCACCATTGCAGCCTTTCTGCAGAATGACTCTAAAATAGGTGTTGCCGGTGTTTTTAATGGTGCCCGTGGCTTCGTTAATTTCATACTGGAATCGCGTCTTGCGGGGGCGCACGATGAGAATCGTGCTCATCGACACCGAAGGGACAACCGCCATTTTTTTCTGATCCATGCGCCAGGGGAAAACCGTGACGGGCGTTTCCTTAAAGATCACCCGATAATATCGCTCAACGTCATCTTTGGGCCCGCGATAATAGAGTTTAAAATATTCCTGACCTTTGGCCTGTACGGTGAACTGCAGCGGCGACCAGACCAGGTCTTTGCTCTGACCGGGCACCGGTATTTCATCACCGTTGCCCGGCCGGGAGATTTTGTAAGCCGAAATGGTATATAAGTTAGTGCTTTTTGTATCGTTGACTAGCGGCCGGGAGATAAAATCTTTACTGGCATCCATATCATAAATGATGGAATCAAAGTACACCGCGGAAGCGGGCTGGACACACAGCCCGCACAATCCGATGGCCAGGATTTTTTGCATCATACCCCCCGATCGACGCCGACCCATGTGGCGGTCACTTTTACATCCCCGGTGGCGCTGACGGTCCCCATCCAGTCATGTCCATCGGTGGTGAACTGTGAATGCGGGTCATCCATCGGAAACAGCAGTTTCAGCGTGGTGGTAAAAAAGAAACCATCGTTGACGTTAGCGTTCCAGGCCGTCTGTACCCAGGCGGCGTTGGTCATATCGACAGGGTTTTCACCGCAGCTGTTGCGGACTTTTACCGCTTTACCGGCAGCGGACGTCCATTCGAGGTAGGCCGGGATGGGGACTTTTAGCGTCTCGTCCGCTGAGGTAAACAGGCAGTACGGCAGACCATATATGTTGATGGAGTCGCCGATGACCTGGGCGGTAATACTGTCGGCCTGACGCGACGCGGAGGTGGTGACTTTATATTCAAAAGTGATGGGCTCTTCGCTACCGATCTTGCCGGATGCTTTGGGATGAGAACGCCCGTCGCTGGCAACAATGCTGATACCGTATTCCCGCGGGATGATGTTAATTAATGTGGAAGGCGTGAACTGATAATAACCCGATTGCGGGGTGACGGAGTTATCAAAATAGAAGGTAAACAGTTCATTCTTGTTGGTTAAATCCGTTCCTGCCTTGAGGGCTTTTTGGAAAAAGGCATTGGACAGGAATACGTAGACGTACTCGCCTGACGGCTTGAAAACCTTGTTATAGGTAATGGCAGTACCGAAATTAGTCCAGCTAGCCCCATCACCGCTGTACTTTACGTCAGACGAAGAAGGGGAAAATCCCAGCATCGCCGTGTCGATAACCATCCGGAAATCAAGTGAGGTGGTGAGGGTTTTGGTCTCCTGAAAGTTGTAAGACACCATTTTACAAATGATCCCGGAAGCGCTCCCGACTACGCCCATCTGGCACAATTCAGAGCCGAGGTTAACGCTTGGCGTACCGTCGCTGGCAATCCACACTTCCGCCATAGATCCGGTACTGTTTAAGGTCAGATGCGAGACCTTTTCGAGGTTCATCGTATAGTAAACCCACTTTCCTCCGCTGGGGAGATCTTTACAGCGAACGCCGGAAGCAAAGTCATAATCGGCTTTGGAGTCCATATAGCAGAGATTAAGCTGCAAACTATCGATGGTTCCCACCGGCTGATTGCGAAAATACTCATAGGCCGACTGGCTCAGCACTCCGGCGCCGTAGTAACCGTTTGCTACGCTGTTGCCGGACATCGCGTGATAGTAACCGTCTTTGTCGAGGACATCCGCAGGGATATAGCCGGAAGCCGGGCAGTTTGCGCCAGTAGACATGCAGCGGAGCCCGAGAAACGGTTGGTTAATGGGGGAGTTGTCGATCCAGAGATCAAAATAGCGGTTACTGTAACTCCAGCCCGAGTTGCCCAGATATCCCAGACTACGCTGGTTCGTTTTATATTTCGTCCAGATATTGGCCCCGGTGAAGCGCGGGGAGAGGGAGCTGGTGGTGATGAAATATTCATCATCGACATCATTGTCGATAAACATATAGGTGTTGCTGCCGCTCCCGTCGTTGGTAGCGGTGAGCGCCATAGCCGGCGCGGCCAGCAGCCAGCCGGCCAGCAGCATGATGGCCTGGGGTTTAATAGACATTCTTAACATCTCCAGTCACTGATGCCGTTTGTTGTTGGATCTCACAAGGGATCTCACCGACCCATACGGCGCCTTTCGCCTCTGTCAGATCCAGATCCACTTCGCAGATGCCGCCGAATTTATCGACCAGGGTGATTACCGGGAAGCGCTTATCGACGTCCATGGCGAACTCGCCGAGTTCGTCGGTGCGCGTTTTACCAATGTGGTTATGAATATCGGCGTTGGCGTAGTAACCGCCGCGACGGTCTTTCACCCGGCCAAATACGGTGACCAGCTGTTTGACTTCCGGGTTAAGCACGCTGACGTTGCCGGGATAGAGCACGACTTTGTTACGTCGGCCGGTCACGATATCGACGCTGTCTTCCGAATTTTTGTCGTTCATCAGCTCCACTTTATATTCCGCGTAAGGCGGAAGACTGATGAAGTTGCTTTTGCCGGTCAGCGGGTAGTTCTGGCCGTTGATCTGCGCCATCATCCTGCCCTTGCCGCTGAAATGGGTATTCACCACCAGGCCCGCGGTTTGGGTGCCTTTTCCGGCATAGATATTTTTTTCCGTCCAGGCCACGCTGCCCTGCGAGCTCAGGCTGTAGTTTGAACTGTGCTGCGATGAGCGGCTGACGGAGACGGTGCCAGCGTTATATTTGGTGTCATAGCTGACGTAACCATTGGCGGCGTAATCGTCGGTGCGATAGCGGCTATCGTCATTTTTGTTCTGTTTAATCTGTTTTGAAACCGATGCTCCCACCTGAGTAATGGCGCTGTTGTCAAAGCTCTTGCGCAGCGTGGCGTTCGCCAGCATGTTACCGTTCTGGCTGGACACGCCGGTGCTAAGCCAGGCGGAGAAGGGGATAGAAACGTCAATATTGACGTACTTATCGCGCAGATTTTCGTGGGTGTTGTACTGATAATTCTGAATACCGGCGCGCAGAGAAATCGTCGCGTAGCGATTGGCTAGCAGCGATTGATCGTAATCGACGTTGGTATAGGTGCTCCCGGTATATTTGTTATTGGTTCGGCTGACGCTCAGCGTACCGAGGAACGGCGCGATTTTGCGCAGGTTCGCGTTGGCGCCGACGGTCACATAGTCGTTTTGCTGCATCGGTAGCGCGTTACCGATGGAACTGTACTGGCGCGATCCCCACAGGTTGCCGTACCCGTCCGGTAAACTCATATTGAAGGTGGAGGTACTCTGCCAGCTGCCGTCGGTAGCGAGCAGCCCCTGCTGGTTAAAGCTGAACGCGTTGTTGAAAATAACGTTCGCTTCCGTTTCATTGACGCCGTTATTGTCAAAACCGTAGAGCGTGGTTTTCAGATTCACGCCGGAAAGCCAGGGTTGGCTGGTTGCAGCGGCGACCCCGGCTATCCACGTATTCCGTGTACCATAATTGATGTTGTAGTTGTGACGATAGTCCATCTTGTTGTATTCGAGGCTGCCCGCGAAGGTTTGCCACGAGAGATCGCCGGTGACGCTCGATTTCCGGGCGAACGTTTTATTGATGTTCGCCGTCCGGCTGCTGACCACGCGCCCGTTAACGACCACCTGTATATCAACGTTGTAGATGCCAAACGGCAGGCGCGACGTATCCAGTTCGTAGCTGCCCATGGAGAAGTTTTGAATGCTGAGCAGTTTACCGTCACGGTAAACGTGCACTTCACCGGCGGCTGGCAGGAACACCGTTACGGGCACCAGAGCAAGCGTATTGTCTTGCGTTTGGGAACTGCTTTTATTGCCATAGCTGATGCCGTAAATGCGGCTGGAGTTCAGGGCGCTCATGCTGGCGATCGATTGCAGATTCCAGGTATCCACCATTCCCATGGCGAAGCGGCGTCCCTGATAGTCACGTTCGTACATCGAGCGATACAGTTTACCCTGCTGGTTGCCGGTACCAATTCCGTAGAGGGAACCGTTAAAGTTCAGATGGTGCTCGCGCAGCGACCAGGTATTGTCCAGCGTCAGGTAGCTGCTGGCGTTATCGGTATTCTCATATTTGTTGTAATAGCTCCCCATCGAGTAATTCAGCACGCTCGAGAGATTCTGAGCAGTGGATTCCCCAAGCATGTTGGTACGCGGCAAAATAGCGGCCTGCATGGCTGCCCGGTTAACCGTCAGCTCAAGATAAAAGGAACGCGTATCGAGTGAAAGTGAGGCGTCTTTGTTGATATAAACGCGCTGACCGTCGCCGATGCTTTTGTCCTGCATCTCGTTGAGCAACGATTTTATCTGCGGTGATAATTCGGTTCGCTCAGGGAGATCGCTCAGCGCGATCTGGTTCAGGCGAAACTCATTATCCTTGATTGTGAGGACAGCATCGGCGATTTTTTGCTGGCTGCGTTGGGTACTATTATCGCCTTCATAACGAATAAAAACAGGGACCGTCATGCCCTGATATAACGCGTTAGCAAATACCGAAGGAATAACATAGTTACTGACTTTCACTGGCGCTGTAGCATTAGCTGCCCAACCCTGGTTTACCGTGATCAATAACCCAGCGAACAACGTCCCTTTGACATAACCAAGATTATCCATAATGTTACTCAGTTTACATTTATATATTGCTCACCGTGCCATATTCCAATTCGCGTTTGTTTGTTGGTGAGATCGGTATGCTTTATTTTTACGCTGACACCAGGCATGACATAATAGCGTTCACGGCAGCCTTGACCCTCATCCTTCGCTTTATCACGACAGGGCCCGTAGGAGATAACGCGGAATGAAGCGTTGCCGGTATTGGTGACCGTGTCATTATCGCGACGATAGTCAAATCTTTCTTCACGCGGCGCGACCACCAGAATCGTACCAATAATGGCAGAGGTCGTTGCCTCACCCTGTTTTTTCTTCTTGCTGGCTTCGAATTCGGTCACCGGCTCATCGGTCCAGGATATGCGGTAATAACGTTCCTGGTTGTCCTGAGGTCCTTTGTAAAAAAAACGAAAGTTCTCTTTGGCATTTCCGGGTAATATCAGGCTGGCTGGCGTTGATAATAATTCCGATCTGCTCGCCATCGGGATAACCTTGCCGCCGGCCATAGGCGATGAGATACGCTCCACGCTGACGCTAACGTAACGCGCCGTATCGGTGGTATTAATGATTTCTTTTGCCAGAGTCGAGGCATCCGGCCCCATTATTGAGGTGACGTCTCCGACATTAATCGCATAGGAGGAGGGCGTCACGGTGAATAAGAAGAGAGAGAGTAATAATGGATTCAGTTTCATGGCGCATCCTTATAAGGAGGCCGAAGCCTCCTTGTCATACCGGACAGGTGTTGGCTACACCTGATTAGATAGTCCAGACCGCGTTAAACTGAACGCGAACGTCGCCGCTCCAGTAACCGTCGGTTAAATCTTTGAACTCAGCGACGGTGCTGCCGTCAGAAGTCGCAGAGTCGACAGTGAAATCGAAGTTACCCTGAGTGCTGACGCGATCGGCGCCTGCGAAGGCGGTAGCGACAGCCAGCGCATCCAGACCCGCGGAGATGTTGTTGGCGGTATCAATCATCGTTACCGGCGTGGTTTTGTTCAGCGCGTTGCCGTTCCAGCTCACACCAACGGCCAGAGTAGAGGCATCAGTGGTACGGCTCAGGGTGTTGCTGACGATCTGAGAGGTCAGCGTGAAGTCGGTCGCGCCAGACTGGCCCTGGATGGTGATGTCAAAAGCGCCTTTCTGGGCGTTAAACGCTTTAATCCCTTCAGCGTACTGGAAGTTCAGGGATTTCAGCGGAGTGACGACCAGCGCGCTGGTGGTGTCTTTAGTTGCGCTTGCATCCCAGCTTGCCGTGGCGGAAGTGGTCACGTCAGCCATTGCGTTGGAAGAGATAAGAGCCGCAGCCACAACACCCGCTAATACGATTTTTTTCATTTTAAATTTCCTGAGAATAATTAAGTTAGTTCCATTTATGGAGTTATTGCTACAAATACTGATAATGACTTTATCCAGATAGAATAATGTTTAACTTCCCTCTGCCTCCTATCTTATTCTGCAAGCTGAGCTTGATTGCGTAGATTCTTTTTTCTGCCATCTGCAATTCGTTGGCTATTTGCTTAATCGACTTTTCTGCGAGTAAAAGATCGAGAACCAACACTTCCTGGTCGCTGAGTTTTTGGCGGTAACCTCGACCATCTCTTTGACCGAGAAACGAAAGCTGTATTTTCTTTCCAATCTCATGCCGGGTATCGCTGGCGTTGATAATCGAAATTATCTGCTGACAGCGGTGTTTCCAGTACAGCGCGAGCGGTTGTGCTAATCTGTCGGCAATCAACACTACCCGCAATCCTGTTTTGATCAGATATTCAAGCCATTTATTATTGGTGAATAATCTGATGTTGTAGCGAGAAAAATCAACAAAAATAAAGCCAGAATTAGAGAAGTTGTAGTGCTTGTTAATTAAAAAACAATGCACACCATTTTTTAAATAGATGTTTTTATCGGGCCATACGCAATAGCGGGTTTCAATGCAGTTAATCGATTTTATCGTAGGTCGGGGATAGATTTCGCATTGATACTGACAGCTTATGCAGTATACCTTCTCATATTTCTGTGGAGCCATATGTCGATTTATTTCCCTATATTGTCTTACCCTATCGTTCAATGATGTGGCTATATTATGGCTAGTTAATAAATGTGACAACTTTAATTTCTGGATGGTTATATAGATGAAAAATGTGTAAATTCTTAATGCCAAAAACTGTCTGGATTTATACTAACCTACTCTAATGAATAAGAAAAATCTGAAGATGCAGAGTTTTATGTCGATTCCTCTTTAAGAATTATCCATGGTGACCAGGAATTTTCTCGCTGAATGGGAGAAGATTGGTTAAAAAAAAACAGCACAATAAGTCAAAAAAAACGCTATCCCATCACTTTTTGTTAATTTTGTGTTTTTATTTTGTTTTATTTTATGAGGTTTATTCTGTAAATGCCTGCTTTTTGTAAGGGAAAGTTGCGATATTTTGGATTAATGGGGAAAGGATAGTCTGGTGAAATATGATCTGGCGTACAAAACAGGGCGTTTTTATGCACTAAAACGCGTCGGCGTTTGAAGGGGAGTGAATCAGAAGGATGCATTAAATCTTAAACAGAAGAAGAGGACAAAGGATTTTCGGAGAGACATGGCGCTTCAGCCTGAACTGGCTCTGCCTGCAAGCCGCGTAGCGCAACCGGGACGATGGCAGCGTGGATTTTGACTTGCAGACAAATGAGCGAATACTTTCGATGCGCCCCGGGCGCTTACGCCCCTTTCAGCAGAGGAAGCAGGTGGTTCTCGGTAAGGGGAGCAAGCTTAATATGCCGATCCTGGCCCGGCGTATACCAGATAACTTCTTCTATTTCTGCCGTCGGTGTAAAGCTCGCTCTGTTGGTGGCTATCTGAAAGATATCCGCAGAGACCGTATGGCCCGGCTCGTTTGCCGCCGTATCGGTGAAGCGGCCTAACGGGACCAGTTCTTCAGGTGAGACGATGAAGTTGAGCTCCTCTTCGAGCTCGCGGATCAGCGCCGCTTCCGGGGCTTCCCCGATTTCAGGCTTTCCACCGGGCTGCATAAAGTACTCAGTCCCTCGTTTGCGCACTAAAAGACAGCGTCCTTGGCCGTCGGCGATCACTGCCGCCGCGATATGAATATTTTTTATTGTGTTCAAGAGATACCCCAGTTATATGCCGATGATGTTCAACGGCCAGCGTACGTTTCATCTCTCGCGAAACAACGCCGACGCTATCATGATAGCGACCTTAGCGTGCTAATCAATCCCGTCGATTATCGCAAAACCTGCTGACGGCGCAGGCGGGGCTCATTTATGATAGCCTGCGAAATATAACGTCTATGCGGGAAGTGCAGCCTCTATGTCAATTCAGAAAATCGCTCGCCTGGCGGGCGTCTCGGTGGCGACGGTATCGCGGGTATTGAATAACAGCGATACCGTTAAAGCGAAGAATCGCGAACGTGTGCTGCAGGCGATCAAAGAGAGTAACTACCAGCCGAATCTGCTGGCCCGCCAGCTGCGAACGGCCCGCAGCAATATGATTCTGGTGATGGTCTCTAATATCGCCAACCCCTTTTGCGCCGAAGTGGTCAAGGGCATTGAAGAAGAGGCGGAAAAGAACGGCTACCGGATCCTGCTGTGTAATTCAGGTTCGGATTTAGCCCGTTCAACCTCGGGGCTGCAGCTGCTCTCCGGCAAAATGGTCGACGGCATCATCACCATGAACGCGCTCTCCAGCCTGCCGGAACTCACCACCATGATCGGCGACGCGCCCTGGGTTCAGTGCGCGGAATATGCCGATAACGGCAGCATCTCCTGCGTCGGCATCAACGACGTCGACGCGGCGCAGGGCGCCGTTTCCCGGCTGGTTGACGGCGGGTGTAAACGCATTGCTTTAATCAACCACGATCTCAGCTATCGCTACTCGCGCCTGCGCGAGCGCGGCTATAAAAGCGTTTTGCACGTTCGCGAACTGGCGTATCAACAGGTGATCTACGCCAGCGATCTGAGCGCCGCGGCCGGTAAACAGGCGATGGAGACGCTGCTGGCGCAGGAAGAGCAGCCGGACGCGGTGTTTGCCGTCTCTGATTCGCTGGCGGCGGGCGCGCTGCGGGCTATCGCTCAGGCCGGAATGCGGGTGCCGGATGATATTGCGGTGGTCGGTTTTGATGGCACCGAACTGGCTGAAGTGGTATCGCCGCAGCTGACCACCGTGGAACAGCCTTCGCGCGAGATTGGCCGTACGGCGGTCACGCTGCTGATGAAAAGAATCGACAATCCCGACGCCGCGGTCGAGCGGGTGATGATGGACTGGCGCGTCATTTCCCGCGCCAGTGCCTGAGGATATTACTGAGACACCGCGCCCGCCAGCGAACGAATGTCGTTACCGGTAGGGGACTGATGGATCCGCAGGCCGAATTCGTCAACCACGGCATAAACGTGATCGAATATATCCGCCTGAATGCTTTCATATTCCGCCCACACCACGGTGTTGGTGAAGCAGTAAATCTCAATCGGCAGGCCGCTGGCGTCCGGCGCCAGCTGGCGCACCATCAGCGTCATATCTTTACGGATGCGCGGATGATTACGCAAATACTCCTGCAAATAGGCGCGGAAGGTGCCGATATTGGTCATCCTGCGCTGATTCAATATCGATTGATCGGCGGCGTTCTGCTGGTTCCACAGGCTGATTTCCTGGTGACGTGAATCCATATACGGCTTCAGCAGCCTGGCCTGAATCAAGCGCTGCTGCTCCTGTTCATCAAGAAAATGAATGCTGGTGGTATCGATATTCAGGCTGCGCTTAATGCGGCGACCGCCGGATGCCGACATACCGCTCCAGTTTTTAAATGAGTCGGAAACCAGCGACCAGGTTGGAATGGTGGTGATGGTGTTATCCCAGTTGCGTACCTTCACCGTGGTCAGGCCGATGTCAATCACCGCGCCGTCGGCGCCATATTTGGGCATCTCCAGCCAGTCGCCGAGCTTGAGCATATCGTTGGCGGAGAGCTGAATTCCCGCCACCAGGCCAAGAATAGGATCTTTGAATACCAGCATCAGTACCGCGGCCATCGCGCCGAGTCCGCTAATCAGAATCGCCGGCGACTGGCCAATCAGTAAGGAGATAACCAGAATGCCGACAATAATCGCGCAGACCAGCTTAATACCCTGAAATATCCCTTTAAGCGGCAGCTGAGAAGCGGTGGCGAATTTCTGCGATAAATTGAACACCACGTCCAGCAGCGAAAAGAAGGACAGCATCGCGTAGATCATCACCCACAGCTGCGCGCAGGTGGTGAGTATTTCCGCGGCCTCGCTGCCTTTTTGCAGCCACAACACCGCCTGCACGTTGACGATAATCCCCTGCAGGGTGAAGGCCAGACGATGAAACAGTTTGTTCTGGGTAATAATTTGCAGCCACAGGTGGCTGCTGGCCTTCGCCCGCTTTTCGAAGGTGCGCAGCACCACTTTGTGCAGAATAAGATGAACGACAATCGCCGTCAGAAAAATAATGCCGAAGATAATAATGAGTGAGGTAGTGGGGGTAATTTTGATGCCTAATGCGGCGATTTGCGATATGAATTCCTGCATAACGTCTCCTTTACATCCAGCGGTTATGATGACCGCTGGATGTCTATTATGCAAATCGCAGGTTACGCTGTTGTGAATTATGGGGTCGCTACCGCCGGACGGACGTTAAGGTGATGGCGTAGCCACAGCGCGATGGCGCCCAGGACCAGCATCATCACCACTTCCAGCGCCAGGAAATCGATCAGCGCCCGGGGATAGTCGCCGCCGCTGCGCTGGGCAAGGGTTAAGAATAGCGACCCGAGAATTGCCGGGCCCAGGCCCAGCGTCGCCTGCTGCAGAGTGCTGAGAATCGCGCTCCCGGCCCCGGCGTCGCAGGCGCTGATATCGCGCATCCCGATACGGTAAAAGCTGTTGACGATCAGCGCCTGCCCGTAGCCGATGAGCGCCGTGGAGGGGACCAGCGCCAGGGTGGTGGTGTGGATACCAAGGCGATAAAAGGTCGCGCTCAGCAGCAGCAGGCCGACAATCTGCACCGACAGGCCGGTCAGCAAAATGCGCCCCATGCTGTAGCGGGCAATCAGCTTCGGCGCGTACAGCGCGGAGATGAAGTAGGCCACGCCGAGCGCGATAAAGCTGTTGCCGGACTGCCACGGCGCCATCCCCAGACCGGCCTGCATGGTCAGCGCCATGCAGAACATAAACCCGGACCAGGCGCTGAAAAAGAGCAGGGCGATGGCCATGCCAAAGCGAATGCTGGTGAGCTTCAGCAGGCGAGGCGGCAATAGCGGCTGCTCGCCGCGCTGCTGTTTGCTCAGCGCACTGGCCCGCATCCAGACCAGCAGCGGCAGCACCGCAGCTAACATCAGCTGCAGCGTCCACGGCCAGTGCAGCTCCGGCCCCAGCGCCATCGGAAACAGCAGGCAGCAGAGGATTAGCGCAAGACTGAAGGTGCCCTGCCAGTCGATGCGCGAATGCGCTTCGCGCCGGGTCTCCGGGACGTATCGCGGGCTGAAGGCCAGCACCAGCAGGCAGATCGGCACATTAATAAAGAAGGCATTTCGCCAGCCTAAACCGGCGATATCCGCCGAGACCAGCCAGCCGCCGCCCATCTGACCGACGATAAAGGCGATTCCGCCAATGCCGCCGTAGAGGCTGATGGCCCGGGCGTGGGCGGTGCCTTTGAGGGTGATATGCAGCGTAGCGAGAATCTGCGGCACGATCAGGGCCGCGCCGGCGCCCTGGACCGCGCGCGCCGCCAGCAGCGTGCTGATGGAGTTCGCCATCCCGCACAGCAGGGAGGCGACGCCAAAAATCGCCACGCCCCACATAAACAGACGGCGGCGGCCATAGTTATCGCCAAGCTTGCTGCCCATCGCCAGGCAAACGGCAAAGGCGACGCCGTACAGCGCGACGATCAGTTCCAGCTGGGTGGCGCTGGCGTTCAGCGACTGGGTGATGGAGTCCAGCGCGACGTTGGCGATCGAGGTGTCGATCAGCGGCAGCATCTGGCCGGTCAACAGAAGGAATAAACCGGCGCGGCCGGGTGAAACAGCAGACGAATTCATCGGATCTCTCCATTGCGTCATTCAGCGGATGGCCGTAGCATCACCGATAAATTAAACGGGTACCAGTTCCTGCTTATACTGGTATTAGCACTACCATGCTGGAGGTTTTATGACGACCATGCCGCAACGTGAATCGACGATCGCCGCGCCCGATGACGGCCGTAAACAGCTGGGGGCGTTTCTGCGCGCCCGGCGTGAGAGCCTCGATCCGCAGCGCCTGGGGTTGCCGCGCGTTGGCCGACGACGCACGCCGGGCCTGCGGCGGGAAGAGGTGGCGATGCTGGCGGAGGTCGGCGTCACCTGGTACACCTGGCTGGAGCAGGGGCGGGAAGTGAATCCGTCCGAGGCCGTGCTGGTGTCGGTGGCGAACGCGCTGCAGTGCAGCCCGCTGGAGACCCGGCACCTGTTTGTCCTGGCCGGACTGACGCCGCCGGAAGCCGCGCAGGTCACGGTATGCGAAGGCATCAGCCCCGGCACCCGGCGGATGCTCGATAGCCTGATGCCGCAGCCCGCCAGTATTCAGAAGCCGAGCTTCGATATTGTGGCGTGGAACGACAGCTTCTGCCGCCTGATGGGCATCGATTTCGCCACCATTCCGGAAGAGGATCGCAACTGCATTTATCTGTATCTGACCAATGAAACCTGGCGCAGCCGTATTGAAAATCGCGACGTGCTGGCGACGTTTGTCTCCTATTTCCGCGCGGCGATGGCGGAGCACCGCGGCGATCCGCTGTGGGAGAATAAGCTGGCGCGCTTTTTCGCCGCGTCGGCGGAGTTCGAGGCGCTCTGGCATCAGCGCTATGAGGTACGCGGGGTGGAAAATCAGGTGAAACACTTTAACCATCCGCAGCTCGGACGCTTCAGCCTGCAGCAGATGTACTGGTACTCGGCCCCGCGCAACGGCTCGCGCCTGCTGGTCTATTTGCCGATGGATGAAACGGGCGAGCGGGCGCTGGCGTGGCTGCACGGTAACCCATGAATAATTAAGCTTTTTTAAGAAGTGTGGCAGGGGGCAGCGACCTCTTACGCGAATTGTCGTATAAGCGAATTTTACGCTTTTGACAGGGGCGCAAGATGAATAAGGAGTCGATTTTTCGCCAGCTAGAACAACGGATCGTCGGGCGACCGCTGACCGCGGAAGCGCTTGGCGAGTTTAATGCGATGGCGATTGCCGATAGCCTGAAGCAAAAACGCAGTATCATCAGCCATCATCTGAATAATCTCCATCGCGAGCAGCGGGTGGTCAAAGTAAATGGTCGCCCGGTGCTGTTTTTACCCATTGCCGCGCTGCGCGACCACCACCGCCTCGCGGTTCGACACGGCGAATACGCTTCCCTTCAGGCCCTGTGCGCTGAGCGCCAGGATAGTCTGGCGCAGCTGATAGGCGCTCAGGGCAGCCTGCAGGAAGCTTTGCGACAGTGCAAGGCCGCCATCAGCTACCCCGGCGCAGGTCTACCGCTTCTGCTGCGCGGTCCCACCGGCACGGGGAAAAGCTTCCTTGCCCGCCAGCTGTGGCGTTACGCTATGGAACAGGAGGTTTTACCTGCCGATGCGCCGTTCACCGTGTTTAACTGCGCCGAGTACGCCAATAATCCAGAACTGCTGACCTCAAAATTATTCGGTCACGCGAAGGGCGCCTTTACCGGTGCGGATAAATCAGTCCCCGGTCTTATCGAGACCAGCAACGGCGGGGTACTGTTTATTGATGAGGTTCATCGTCTGCCCCCCGAAGGACAGGAGAAACTGTTCCATTTTATGGATAACGGTAGCTGGCGGCGACTGGGGGAGAGCAGCGAGGAGCGCAGCGCCACGGTACGGCTGATTTTTGCTTCAACGGAGGATCTGGAAAAGCACTTCCTGGCAACTTTTATTCGTCGTATTCCAGTGATCGTCAAAATCCTGCCGATCGCCGAGCGTGGACAGTATGAAAGACTGGCGTTTATCCATCACTTTTTTCGCCGTGAAGCGCAGCGATTACATCACGATCTGGCGCTGGACGGCGAAATCATTAGCCAGCTGATGCGCGAAACGCTCGAGGGTAACGTCGGCGGACTAGAGAATTTGATCCGCAATATTTGCGCCAGCGCCTGGACATTTGGCGAGCGGGATAGCGATCTTTTACAGATAAAAGCGGGTTTACTGCCCGACCGGTTGCTGGCGGATGCGCCTTTTTCTCTTCAGCAAAATAGCGAACGGGTCATGATTTACCGCGATGGCGACGCGCAGCCTTTGTTTTCCGGTCGTCATCATGAGTATCAACGGCTAACGGAAAATATTTGCAGCCTGTGCGAGGAACTAGGGAAGGACAATATCAGCGCGAGGACCTTTGAAAAGCTCATTTATCAAAACGTGACGCTCTATCTCGATGCGTTGATGAATCAGGAGAGCGCGGTCTCTCTTCAGGATAAGCGGCTGCGCTTTATTGAGGATGTGGGCAAGGCGATCGCCGCCAATTACGATCTCCAGCTGAATGCCGAATTCGCCTATCTTACTGGCCGCTACCTGACCAGCCTGCCTCTTGCTCCGCGCAGCGTTGCCGAACCCGCGCGTCTGGTGATGCAGCGCTGGCTGGAGTCCTCAGCGGGGCTGGCGCAGCGTATCGCGGGGAAACTACTGGATGTCGTCAATAACAAATACGATCTGCTCATCGATACGCTTGACCGCCTGGCGGTTGCCGCCATCGTCAGCAATGCGATTGATGCGACCAGCGGCGGAAAAGTGAAAGCGCTGATTATCGCCCACGGCTATTCGACCGCCAGCAGCATTGCGGGGGTCGCCAATCGCCTGATTGGCGAGAAGATCTACCAGGCGATGGACATGCCGATGGAGGTGGCGTTCAGCGATGTCAGCCGCGCCGTGGTTGATTATCTCCAGCATACCGATACCCGAGCCGGAGTCATGGTGCTTATCGATATGGGCTATACCAAAGAGATTGCCGATGCGCTTTTGTCGGTGATTAACGGCCCGCTGGTGGTGGTGGATAACGTCACGACGCGCATGGCGCTGAACGTCGCCAGCGAGATCGCGCTGGGGAAAAATATCGAACATATTGCCGAAGAGATCGTGCCGCTCAATCAGTCGCGTTGGGATGTCTTCTGGCCGACAGAAAAAAAAGAGCGTGCTCTGCTGGTGACCTGCATTACCGGAATCGGTACTGCGTTTAAATTTAAAAATCTGATGGAGAAGAGCCTGCTCAGCGACTTTGATATTAACATTATCGCCTGCGAGTATACGCGCTTAAAAAATAGTCGCACGGCGATATCGTTGCTCCACCAGTATGAAGTGATTGCGGTTGTGGGTACGCACGACCCACAGCTTGCGGGGGTGCCATGGGTAGGTATTGAAGAGCTGCTGGGCGAGCAGGGGCATCGGCATCTCAGTCAGCTCTTAAGCGGCTATCTCAATGAAAAGCAAATTGCGCTGATTAATAAAAATATGGTTCGCGAGTTTTCGCTGCATAACGTCGTCAACTCCTTGACGATACTGAATGCCGGAAAAACGATGAGCCATATTGAGACTATTATTGCAGAGTGGCAAAACACGCTTAGCTTTAATTTTAATAATAATTTAATTATTAGCCTGTATGTGCATCTCAGCTGCATGATTGAGCGTCTGGTAATGCGTAATGAAATTACCCATTATAAAAATCTTGAGCAATTTTCTCGCCAGCACGGAGAATTTATTGCTATGGTGAACCACTCGTTTCAGCGCCTGAAAATACTCTATAATGTGACGCTGCCGGTAGCGGAAATTGGTTATATTCACGATATTTTTGAATTACGCATTGACGATTTTCGCTGGTAATCCTCAGCACAGCCCCGGAGCAGGTCGCCGGGGCTGGCAGAGAGTTAGCGAATTAATATTCGACTTTCCACATATAGCGGCGGGTGGTCAGAGGATGGTTGCGGGCGGTGGCCAGCGCCAGGTTGTACACATCAAGAACGCAGTTGTGCAGCAGGCCGCAGAAATATTCGCGCACGCTGGCGTGAAGCGTATCAATTCCCACTTTTTCCACGTCAATAATCTGCAGTTTTCCCTGATAGCGTTCGATAAAGCGGATCGCGCGATCGTCCAGCGGGCGGGTGCGGCCGCTGCTTTTTAACAACATAAACGGCGTCCCCGGTTCGGTGATCTCAAAGGGGCCATGGAAATATTCGCCGCTGTGGATGCTGGCGGAGTTAATCCACTGCATTTCCAGCAGAATACAGATTGACTCCTGATGTGCGGCGCCGAATGAGGGACCGCTCCCCATCATATAGATGACTTTTTCACTCTTCCACGCTTCAGCAAAATGCTGCGCATCCGCCTGCACCTGCTGCTGAGCGCCGCGCACCACGGATTCAAAATTGGCAAAGGCGCTGACCATCTCATCGTAATGGTCGTATCCCTCGGTTTGCGCCAGGATCTCCAGCGCCAGCCACAGGCTGTACGCCGCTTTTTGCTGTGTCGGATCGACAGTTTCGGGATAGCGGGCCCAGCAGTATTCGATAGTGTAATCGCTGTGTTCGCACAGCGGCGTGCCGGGGGTATATACCAGCCCAATCGTAGCCGCGCCTTTTTGACGCGCGATGCGGGCGGCTTCGACCGTTTCAGCGGTGTTGCCCTGCTGAGAGGCAAGGATCACCACGCTATTTTCTCCTAATGCTTTCGGCGTCGCGTGGACAAATTCATTACTGGTCACATAACCGACGGCCAGCTTTTTCGCTTCACAGTCGAGAAAATATTTCCCCGGCCAGAAGCCGGTCAACGAACCCCCGCAGCCAACAAACCACACGCGTTCAATACGTTGCCTGGTTAAAATATCGCGAATAATATGGTGGGCGTTTTTCTGAGCTATAGACATATTGATCTCCTTGAGATGTAAAGGGTCCTCCGCTGCATGGCGGATAACTATTACAGGGCATTATTTAATTAAGTTTTTTACTTTTCATTTTCTGGTGGAACTGCGGATCCTTAGGTATTGCGGGATCGACACCCTTCACTGGCGGTAGCCTGGCGCAGACCATTTGCAATGGAATAATATATTCAAAGATTGCAAAGTCTGGATCGTTAATAAACGTAAAGGGCATGTTTTTACCGTTATTGTCAACATGCGGGCCAATGCGATAAATATGCGGCGTCCAACCAGACAGTATTTCCGCCAGACGATCCTGACGCTCATCGGGATGCGGATCGAGCATAATCAGGGTCGAGCGCTCATCAAAGGCGTTATAGATCCCGTGGATGAATTCCTCAAATTCATAGCCGGCCACCGGGCAGCGCAGCGTTTCAAGCATCTTTAGCGCGCCTTCCTGAACGGTGCCAAACAGCCCTGCCGGGCCGGTCAGGCGAATATCTGCGCTGTCGATAAGCGGCCGGGCCTGATTGAGAACCCACGCCTGCGAGGCCTCAATGAGCGTCGGCAAATGATTAAACGTCCTCTCCATGCGGACGAGTAGCGCCTTGCGCTCCTCATCGCTCAGGCGCTGCTGGCGGCTGGCGACGGCAAGCGCAAGCAGTATCAGGTTGAGTATGGTGCAGTGATAACCTTTGGTTTTGGCGCCGGCGCGCTCTTCTCCACAGGGGACCGTCAGGATCAAATCTGCCGCCTGGTCGATGGCAGCTGGCGCTTCCCCGGCCATGGAAGCGGTAAGGTGCCCGGCTGCCCGGGCGCGCTCCATTGCGGCGAGAGTGGAGAGGCTACCGCCTCCCTGAGAAATGCCGATGACCAGCGCTTTGTCGCTGAGGGAAAGTGCCATCTCGTCCAGCAGGAAGGGCCAGTACACATCGATCGGGATGTCGCACCACTGCTGCATAAACGACCGCGCGGTCAGCGCGCCGTGGTAAGACGTACCGGAACCGGTCAGGATGATTCGAGAGATCCCGCGATCCGCCAGCGCTTTCGCCGCTTGCCAGAGATCTTCCCGCGTCTGCGTTAGCATAGCGAGCAGGCGAGCGGGGGTTTCATTCATATAGTCTTCTACGTGCATGGGTAATATTCCTCTTCTTAAAGCAGGCCTAACGCGCTGGCCGCCATGCCAAACGCGATGGTGCCTAACAGGATCCAGTTGATGTTGACTCCCTTACGGATCAGCTTGTACATCCCAAGGGTGAAAAGCAGAGGCAGCAGCGAAGGAAGTATTTTGTCGATAAACTCCTGTGCCTTCATAGTCGTCTGCCCGGCAGTGAAGCTGAGCGGGGTGGTGATATCTATCATACTGGCGGTCATCGCGCCGACGACCATCAGGCCAACGATTGACGCGATATAGGTCACCCGATCCATGAGGCCGCTTTGGTAAATCCGCATCAGCCAGGTGGTGCCAGCCCGATAGCCGAGCTTCAGCCCATACCAGCGGCATAACAGATGAGGTAGGTTATAAACTAACAACGCCATTATCGGTCCCAGGAGGCTGCCCTGCTGGGCGAAATAAATCCCCATCCCGGCGGCAATCACCTTCAATGACCCCCAGAATATGGAGTCACCGATACCCGCCAGCGGCCCCATCAGGCTGGTTTTAATCGCGTTTATTGATTCTTCATTAAATTCGGGATTGCGCTGATTCTCCTCTTCCATAGCGATCGACAAGCCGAAGATAAAGGTGGAGAGGTGCGGCGTGGTGTTAAACAGCACCAGATGGCGCTGCAGGGCGCGCCCCAGTTCCGTCGGGTCCTGATAGATGCGCTTCAGAGCGGGCGACATGGCGAAGGCGTAGCCCATATGCTGCTGGCGCTCGTAGTTCCACGAGCCCTGCAGCGTAAAGGAGCGCCAGAACACGCTGCGTAAATCCCGAGCGGTGACCCGGCTTGCGTCATCGCTTTGCGGCTGGGCGGTGCCTGACAGGGTCTGCGTCATTTCACTCATGATTAGCTCTCCTGCTGCTTAAGATTAAGAAACTGGCTGATGATAAAAGCCAACACCACGGCGAATAGCGCGATGGCGATAATATCCAGTTTGGTATATGCCGCTATCAAAAATCCCAGACCGAGGTATGGCATAAGTTTGCTGCTGAGCATCATGCTGATCAGCAGGGCGAAGCCGAGCGCCGGCAGGATCTTACTGGCGACGATCAATCCGTTGGTGATCACCGGCGGAATCGCCTCAAGGAACCAGCTAACCGCCGAAGAGCCGAGCAGGATGGCGAAAAAAACCGGCAGAAATCCGTTTAAAAAATAGAGCAGCGTCGGACCGCCGAGGTGCATCAGGCCGACCATCCGGGTATTACCTTGCGCCGCATAGCGGTCCGCCAGATGACCGAAGCGGGCGTTCACCACGCGTACCAGAATGCCCAGCGTTTGCGCCAGCATTGAGACGGGGATGGCGATGGTGAGCGCAGCCTCCGGACCGCGGCCGGACATGATCGAAAACGCGGTCGCCAGTACGGAGCCGGTCACGATATCGGGTGGGTGCGCGGCGCCGATGGCGACGTTGCCGAGAAAAATAAGCTCCAGCGTAGCGCCAATCAGAATCCCCTCATGCAGATTGCCGCAGACCAGACCGGTGAGGGCGCACATCACCAGCGGCCGGTCGATCATCGATACCCCAAGCAGGCGGCCATCGAGGATCCCCAGGGCGGCAATCAGTCCGAGTAACGTTGCGGTGAGCAACATAGTGACCTCCGAAGTTAAAGTTGTTCGTTGAGGAGCTCGGCCGAGTGGGCGGGTACCTGACGCATCTCCAGCCGAATGCCTTTTTCTTTCAGCGCTCTGCTATCGGCGATTTCCTCTTCGGTCAGATAGATGGCCTTGCCGAATTGTCTTGCGCCCTCCTTCTGCGGCAGACCGCCGTAGTTAATGGCGTTAATTCCCGGGACTTTTTCTACCAGCGCGAGGGTTTCAGCAGTATTGCCAAGGACCACCATGACTTTTTTATGATCCAACTTGCCGCCGTTAAGCTTTTCCGCCGCCTGTTCAACGGTGGCGATGTCCAGCGTGACGCCCGCCGGCTTGGCCAGGTTAAGCGACATCGTAATGAAGGCATCCGCCGCGGCTTTGGCGTTAGCGACGATGATATGGTCGATATCCAGCGCTCGGGTCCAGGCAAAAACCACCTGGCCGTGCAGCAGCCGATAATCAATGCGCACGAGTTTAATCATGAGATTCTCCCTGTGGGTCAGAGGATGGTTGTGTTAGTAGAGGGTTGATGAAAACAATGGATTCACGCGCCGCGCTGGTGGCGTAGACAATCGCGGCCTCGGTAGTGGCTTCTTCGCACAGCAGAAACTCCAGCAGCAGAGTCAGATTGATGCCGGCGACCACGAAAACGTTACGATGGCGCATCAAGACGCTCACGGCGCTATTGTTGATACTGCCGCCAAGCAGGTCGGTAAAGATCACCACTTCATCACCATTCGCCTGGACGATGAGATGCTCCAGGGTTTGCTCCAGCTGTTCGGTGGTCACGATATCTTCGTCATAGGCGCAGACCGGGATAACGCCGTGTTCGTCGCCAATCAGCAGCGACAAACTGTTCACCAGTCCGCGAGCAAAATGGCCGTGGCTGGCCACATAGATATGTTTCACCCGGTTTCTCCTTCATCCAGATAGTGGTATCTGTTAAGAGCAAAGGGCGTGCCAGAAATAAAAAATATTATTTATCAATTAATTAAAGCGGCTGGTTCACACTAAAGGCGTTATTCCTGGCACAAGCGGGCTTATTAGCGCCGGAAACCTGGCACAAACGGCAGAAAAAGAGGGGGAAAGAGTGGGGGTAGGAAGCCCCGGGCGAGGCGCAGCTGCGCCATGACCCGGGCGTTCCCGGCTGAAGGGAATTAAATCTCGGTAATGGTCGTCGCCTGCGGCAGGCGTGATTTCGGCAGCGTCGCGTTGAAGTCTTCGACGCTATGATGGCCGACCGGCACCACCACCAGGCTGGTGTAGCCCTGGGCTTTCAGGTCGAGTTCGGCATCGAGAATCGCGAAATCGACGCCTTCAATCGGCACGGCGTCCAGGCCCATTGCCGCCACGCCCAGCAGGAAGTTGCCGACGTTGAGGTAAACCTGCTTCGCCATCCACTGATCGTCGTCGTGCAGCTCTTTGCGGTGCATATCGGCAAAGAAGGTGCGGCCTTTATGGTTCGCGGCTTTGGCGTCGGCGTTTGCGAAGCGGCCATCGGCCTCTTCCTGGTTCACCACGCGCTCAAGCCAGGCGTCATCCATCGCGTTTTTGGCGCAGAACACCACCACGTGGGAGGCATCGAGAATTTTACGTTCGTTAAACACGTAGGTGCCGCTCGCCGCTTTGGCGACGCGCGCTTTGCCTTCATCGCTGCTGGCAACGATAAAGTGCCACGGCTGGGAGTTGGTGCTTGACGGGCTGTACTGCAGCAGCGTTTTCAGGTTTTCCGCCTGCTCGGCAGTTAGCTTTTTGGTGGCGTCAAATGCCTTGGTGGAGTAGCGCTTTAAGGCAACCGATACGATATCCATACTCTTCCTCACTGTTTACAACCCCTTGCGGGTGCGTTTCGTGAAGGAAGAGTACAGCGATGGCGGGCAAATGATAAGGGGCAAAAATGCGATAACACTTATCGCGCAGCGCTGAAAATCACCCCGGACGTAGGCGCTGCTGCTCTTTTTTGCTGAGTTTATCGACGATCAGATTCCACGAATCATCGATCAGCTCCGCTAGTAACTCGACGCTGATGTCCTCGCCGGGAACCACGGTGATCCAGTGCTTTTTGTTCATGTGATAGCCGGGCTCGATACTGCGGTAAATGGCCTGATGAAGCAGCGATTTTTGCGGATCGCACTTCAGGTTGACCAGCGCGCGGCCGCGTACCGTCGCGGTGAGCATAAAAATCTTCCCGCCGACTTTAAACACATCGTACTCCGGGCCAAACGGCCAGCAGTGCTCGGTAAAGGGAAGCTCCAGCGCGATACGATGCGCGTTGTCATGCAGCGAGCGGTGATCCATCAGCTATTGTCCTCGGCAAGGGCCTGCCACATGGCTTCAAAGCCCAGCTCGACAAAACGGACGGCGCGCTCCGGCTCGTGGCTGGCGTATTCAATGGTGGTTTCGGCCAGCGAAAGAAACAACGCATCGCCGAAGGTACGGTACTCGTCGGATTGAAAAACGGGTTTGATTGAGCGCTGGCACAGTTCATTGAGCTCGGGAAACATCTCCTGGACGCGGTTGCGGGTTTCGTCGGTGATCCGTTCACTCAGCGCCATCCGGCGAATCGCTTTATGCTCCATGGGGTTACGCACGCCCCAGCCGATATAGCTATTCCAGATATTGCGCGTGTTCTCTTTTGGCCGGGTTTCGTTCGGGTTGAGACCCGCTATCATTGTCTGAACCAGGTCTGCTTTTATGGTCAGATAAAGCTCGTTGAGCAAATCGTCCTTGGTGGCAAAGTAGCGAAACAGCGTACCCTCGGCAACCCCGGCGCTGCGGGCGATGGCGGAGGTTGAGGCGGCGATTCCCGATTGGGCAAAGGCGGCGGTTGCGGCCTCCAGTAACGCTTGCTTTTTATCTTCACTCTTAGGACGAGCCACTACACTTTACCTCACTCATAATAAAACCACGATCTAAGCACGCCCGGCATGGGCGCTGCAACGCTGTCTGTCAAAATTTGAAAATCGTCTTGACGACTTTCAGCTTCTTCCTAATAATGAGTGCTTACTCACTCATAATCAAGCCTTATAACAAAAACCTCCAGGAAGGGGGATTTCGCCAGGTCAGGATATGAACCGTGTCACTTTCAGCGTGGTCGCCATCATGTTATTAGCGTCAGCAACAACTTTGCCGTTTGTGTTAAATGCCGGATTTGGTCAGGCGCCGCAGGGCGCGCAGCTCAGCCTGGTGGAGCAGTCGCCGCACTATCACGACGGTCAGTTTCACAATCAGCTTCCGACGCCGGGGTTTACCGGGCAAAAAAATATGCTGGCCGCATGGTGGGAGTTTCTGGTCGCCAAACGTGAAAATGCCAGACCGGCGCAGCCGCTGCCGCTGGTGAACACCGATCTGGCCAGCCTGCCGTCAGGGCAGGACGTGATGGTCTGGCTCGGTCACTCCTCCTGGTACCTGCAGCTGGCGGGCAAACGCATCCTGATCGATCCCGTATTTAGCAACTATGCCGCACCGTTTTCGTTTATTAATAAGGCCTTTGCCGGGGATTACCCGTGGCACGCTGAGGGCATGCCGGATATCGACCTGCTGATTATCTCGCACGATCATTACGACCACCTCGATTACGCCACCATCAAAGCTCTGATGCCGAAGGTCAAGCGCGTGGTGACGCCGCTGGGCGTGGGGTCGCACCTGCGCTACTGGGGAATGGAGAGCGCGATCATCAGCGAGGCGGACTGGAATCAGTCGCTGCAGGTGAGCGATGAGCTGACGGTACACGTCCTGCCCGCGCGCCACTTTTCCGGCCGCGGCCTCAAGCGCAACCAGACCCTGTGGGCCAGCTTTATGTTCGTTACCCCGCAGCAGAAAATTTACTACAGCGGCGACAGCGGCTACGGCCCGCACTTTAAAGCCATCGGCGAACAGTTTGGCGAAGTGGATTTGGCGATCATGGAAAACGGTCAGTATGACCAGGACTGGAAGTACATCCACATGATGCCGGAAGAGACGGCGCAAGCCGCTGACGATGTTCATGCACGCGCGGTACTGCCGGGTCACGCCGGGCGCTTCGTGCTGGCAAAACACACATGGGACGATCCGTACAAAAGGCTGGCGGAGGCCAGCACAGGGCGACCGTGGCGACTGCTGACGCCAATGTTGGGTGAGCCGGTTTGGGTCGCTGATAAAACGCAATCATTTAACGCCTGGTGGCGCTAACGATGAGAGTGGTTCAGGAGGAGAGAGGACATATGACTATTTCCGCTCAGGTCATTGATACTATCGTCGAGTGGATTGATGATAATTTGCATCAGCCGCTACGTATTGACGATATTGCGCGCCACGCCGGTTATTCGAAGTGGCATTTGCAACGACTGTTTTTACAGTATAAAGGGGAGAGTCTTGGGCGCTATATCCGCGAGCGTAAGCTGCTGCTGGCGGCCCGCGATCTGCGCGATACCGATCAGCGGGTCTACGATATTTGCCTGAAATACGGTTTTGACTCGCAGCAAACCTTTACCCGCATCTTCACCCGCACGTTTAATCAGCCGCCGGGTGCCTACCGAAAAGAAAATCACAGCCGCGCGCACTGAAAAGCGTCCGCCGGGGGAAGACCGGCGGACGCTTTTTTACCCGACTCACGTCGTCAGGCCGAGAGAGACAGAATTCAGCAACCGCTGCTGGCATTTCGATATGACGCGGTTTAAGAGCGCAGATAACGCCCTTACAGTCTGAAATATGAGGGGTTAACGGTACGAATAATCGCCCGGTTCTTCAGGACGGCGTGGAACAATGTCGTACTTAAGCTGGTTATCTTATTGAAGAAATTGTTGTCTATTGATGACAACTCACTTATCTTTTATTTCTAATGTTAATTATCATTCTTTAATATTAATTAATCATTTATATTAATGATTAAATTTCATTTGCATCACTGAGTGAAAGTCGTGATATTTTCATTTTCAACGTACTGGCAAATAATGTTTAACTATTTATAGGTGTGCAATATTATGACTGATTATAATTCCCAGGCATCGTATATTAAGTCTTATGATGTCACTACCTTTGCTTCCCCCAGCAATACTTCGCCTTATGAAGATATTGGGAAAATAATGTCTGAGATCCAGAATGACATTATATTACAGCAACAGACAAATCAGGATGATAAAGGCTTGCGGCCTGGCGCAACTATTTTTATTCCAGCAGGGCGTTATCGGTTACAAACCACTTTTGTTATCACCATTAACTACCTGGTAATACAAGGGGCGGGCCATGGATGGATGAGCCAGGCAAGTCGGGATGCTCCGGATACAGATAGCAGTGGATGGCTTGAAACAGCCCCTGGAGCCAGCTTTATTGAGCTAGATACCAGTTCAACTCTGACGGCAATCAAAATTGAACGAGATGATTTTGCTACCACTGGGCGAATATCAGGCGTTGAGCTGCGTGATTTTTGTATCGGTCTGGTGGTTGCCACGAATCCCTACAATACAAGCGGTACAAAAGGGATCGATATCGCGAGCGATAGCGATTCATTACGGATTGAAGGCATGGGGTTCAGCCTTCTTGAGGAGGCTATGGTGGTCAGAAATGCTGACTCTATTTCAATCACTAATAATTTTATCGGTGAATGTGCTAATTGTATTACAATGACATCCAGCTCCATTGTTGCGAAAATAACCAATAACTTCTTTGGCAACTCTCCTGGCGGCTATTCAATTTCTATTGAAAATGGAGACCGTCATCAGATTACCGGCAACACGTTTTTCTGGAACCCTCAAATAGTACTCCTGAATACTCATCACACCAATATTTCGGCTAATAAGTTTCAAGGGAGCTGGCCGGGAACGATTGTAATGCTAAGTCCATGTGATGAAAACCTAGTATCTTCAAACATGTTCATTCGTGTTGATACAGAAACGGCCAGTGCAGATGTCGGAGGTACTATCTATGATGACCTGATGGGAATCGTTCACATTAGTGGTAATAATAACAGCATCACTTCAAATATGTTTAGTATAACTTTTTCGGATGTCTCGAACATTAGGCCCGCGGGAGCAGATCCCGTAGCGATACTCGTTACTGATGATAGCGACAATACACTTCTCTCTTCTAACCACCTCGCCTACAGCGATAATATCAGTGTTAAGATTGTCCTTGATTCTTCCTCGCGCAATTCGAGAGTTTTTCAAACTGCATTGTATGAGGAGTTTCTACCGTCTGCTGGCGCCACTTACATCTTCCTGGGTTCCGATGGTAAGGACATGAATGGAAACGTTATTATCCCGGCACAAACAGCATAACAGTTAGCCCTTAAGAAGACATTCTTTTGAATAACACATCATCGCAAAAGTCAGGTCCTCAGGGGCCTGAAGCAATTAGCCTTATCTCCCAATAAAATCTAAGCATTTTCATTGTGGTTTTCTGGTTAACTATATGTTTTATTTGTCTATTTATACGGTTTTTTTTCCAGGCCTCAATGCCTTTTTTATGGATTGTACACGTGTACATTTTTGTGTTATCGATCACATCTCTTTAATTTCCTGCCTTAACGTCGGTCAAACGAGATTTTAATCACATTTATGCCTGAGTTTAGTCACTAACATTCAAACCAACGCAAATGTACACGTGTACATTTAAATTAAACTGACAATCGGAGGGTATCATGGCTCAACAATACGGTGGTTTTTTACAAAGTCTGGCAACGGTTCGGGATGCAAAAACGGGGCGTCTTTCAAGCTGGGATCAAAGCGGTAAGAATCAGGATTATTGGCTAATTGGTCCCGGGGAAAGCGTAACGCTAGCAGATATTCAAGGGGCTGGCTGTATCACCCATATCTGGATGACGCAATTTTGTCGCCGCGTGCTGGGGGCGAGTGTTATTGATCCCAAAATGGGCCAATGGATTGCGCCAGTCAATGAAATTCACAATGCGTTGGGCGTGTGTTGGGAAGTGGCCGATCCCCATTATTACCGCAAAGTGCTAATTAAAATGTACTGGGACAATGCTGAAGAACCGAGTGTGGTTGTGCCCCTGGGGGACTTTTTCTGTATTGGTCACTCCATGCCCGGTAATATTAATACCCTCCCGATTAATATTTCTACGAAGCCTGAAGAACGCTATAAGTTTGGCGGCAGCGCGGCACTGAACTGTTTCTTTCCAATGCCGTTTAACACGCGCGCCGTCATCGAAATTGAAAATCAGAATGATATTCCCTATGGGCAGTATTTTTACATCGATTATGAAATGTATGCTGAAGAACACAAGGATGATATCGCGTATTTTCATGCTAACTGGAAGCGCGCTAACCCATGCAATGGCTGGGGACCCGAGCTGCAAACCAATAGCCCGGAAGTCAATATCTCAACTTTGAGCGCTGAAGGGAACTATGAAGTGCTTAATGTTGAAGGCGAGGGGCATTATGTCGGCTGTAATTTATCGGTCGCTCATTTCCAGGGAAGCTGGTGGGGGGAGGGTGACGACATGATATTTGTCGATGATGATACATGGCCGCCGAGTATACACGGTACCGGCACGGAAGATTACTTTAATCATGCCTGGGGGATGCAGGATAACGCGGGTTTATATAATGGAACAGCATTACACGAAAGCATCGTTCCCGGCTTCCAGACAAGCTATAAATTTCATATTACCGATCCTGTACATTTCAAGAAACGCATTCGCGTAACAATTGAGCATGGTCACGCCAACCATCTTTGTGATGACTGGGCCTCTACGGCTTACTGGTATCAAAAAAAGCCAGGCGCTGTCACTATCCAGCCCTTAGATGAACGTATTCCTACGACCCCTGGCGATATTGAACGTCGGGGTATCGGTAAATCAACGTGCGAATTGACCGCAGAGCAGCAAATGCAGAAGGACACGGCTAAACGGCGCTTCGAAGAGTTTATGAAAACCCGACAAATTGAAATCGAAGCCAAATTAAAAGCCACCCGAGAAAAAGAAGCCGGCAATAAGAAGCACGCGCAATTTATCGCACGCAAGGTGAAGTAATTTATTAATTCGTCTCGGCCAGTGGCTGAACTGGCCGAGCTTACCTACAGGTCATCAATATGAAAAGTTTCTCAATACCCTCTGCTGAAGGCATCACGATTGAATTTTGGCTGCGCCAAAAGAAAAATAATGAACCGCTACCTCTATTAGTTATTAAAAGCGATAATCAACTGCTATATAAAATCCAGGAAGGGGCTGGTTTTTTTAATTATTATCATTATACCCACCATCAAAAGGGGGAGTTAACCTTAAGCTATGATGAAGACAGGGCAGAGATATCCCTTTTTTATTACTATGATAAAACTAACGTCTATCATCAAGGCGTTATTTACCTTATTGATAATGGCACCGGTCTGCAATGCTACCCAAAATCAAAACTGAAAGAGTGGTATACGCAAGAAACATTCAGACCTCAACTGCATTTCTCACCTTTTCAGGCCTGGATGAATGATCCAAATGGTTTGTGTAAGATAGATGACACTTATCATATGTTCTACCAGTTCAATCCAAACAGTACCGAGTGGGGCCCGATGCACTGGGGGCATGCCATCAGTAACGATTTGATTTCCTGGACGCATTTGCCGGTATTTAACCATCCCGAACATCCCCTGGCTTCTCTGGGGGCGACCGGTGGGGCTTTCTCCGGTACGACCTTTATCAATAACGAAGGCGAGGCGGAAATTTTCTATACGGAACGTCTCCCGGCCTACGATCTCTATAAGGATTATATTGAAGTACAGAAGAAGGCCGCAATTGATCGCTATGGTATTAAAGCAACGCATATCCAGACTATTCTGGAGAAAAAAATAGAATTAGTCGGCTGTGATATTCGCGATCCTAAAGTTTGGTTTGATAGCGAAACGCAGTGCTATCGAATGATCCTCGGCTCCGTTTATGACGGGAACCCGTCCGTGCTTCAATTTGTCTCACGGGACAGTGAGGAATGGGCGTTTGAAAATGTCCTGTATACGGCGCCGGGATATTTTGCTGAAAATAAAGGCCGTTGCGTTGAATGTCCGGATTTTTTCCAGCTGGGTGCTAAATGGGTACTGACTATCGGTATTGTCGGTTACCAGGAGCCAGAGACAAAGCGTCACAATCTTCTGTACGCCATTATTGGCACATTTGACAACGGCGTTTTCACTGCGGAAAGCGAGATGCAAGTGCTGGACTTCGCGACGGAGTATTATGCATTACAAACGTTCAAGGACGGCCAGCGTCAGGTTGGTATTGCATGGTTATTTAATTGGGCGATGAAAAAGCCAATTAAATCATCATATAACGGTGAAATGTCTATTCCAAAAGAAATCTTCATTAACGCCAACAATAAAGTCGCTATGCGCCCCGTTAACGAACTTGAAAAATACGTTGACGAATATTGTGACGTCAAATTGAAAGCCGGTGAGGACCATCGTATCAACAAGGGAGAATCGTTAAGGATCCGCTTAGAGCAGGGTTTACAGCCGAACGAAGACCTCATATTGGCCGGAGATAAGGGGGAATGGCTGGCGATTTCATACCGCGATGGCTATGTGAGCATAGAAGAAACCGTCGTGAGTGAAGCGCAATACCGGGCTCCCGCAGCAGAGATAAAAAATCTCGAGATTATTTTTGATGCGGGAATTGTCGAGCTGTTTATCAATGATGGTGAAATCTGCGCAACGAAACGCAGTTATAAACTATCACACTGTAAGCAATTAAAAGTGAATACTCTTCGCGAAAAAAACATACGAATCGAAACCTTACATACAAGCTGGTAAAGCCTGGAGGATTGAAAAATGAATACCACAAGCCAAGAACGGATGTCCGTGCGTGAGCACGTGGCATACGGCTCCGGAGATATGGCCTTAAGTGTTTCAATTATTTCCGCCTCTCTCCTTATTTATACTTTTATGATCAGCGTGGTAGGGCTAACGCCGATTGATGCGGGATGGGTACTCCTCGCCGTGCGTTTGATCGATGCCATTACCGATCCTGTGATGGGGTGGCTGTCAGGTAAGGTGAAAACTCGCTGGGGCCGCTATCGTCACTGGATCGCTATCTGTTCAATTCCCTTTGGTATTTCCCTCTTTATGTTGTTCACCGTGGTTGGTGAAAGTTACAGTGCCAGGCTGGGGTGGACAACAGGGGCATATATTTTAAATAGCATTATGTTTACCATGATTGCGATCCCCTATATTTCTCTTGTCGGGGTAATGACCAACGACCCTGCTGAACGTCTGAAGGCGAATACGTTTCGTTTCCCGATGGCCAAAGCCGCTACCATTATTGTGACCACCTTTGTACCATACTATGTGACTTCTAAAGGTGCTGCCGAGGCTGGAAATGCCTATGCTCTGGCCTTTTTGGTCTTAGGGATTGCCAGCATTATTGTTCTTATGTTTTGTGCTTTTTATGTTAAAGAACGGGTTGAAATTAATAGCCCCAACAATATTTCAACGAAGAAGCAAATTCTATCATTAATGAAAAATGACCAATGGTTGATTCTCTGTATTACTATGGTCCTGCTACTAATTGCTTTCGCCACGCGTGGTAACATCGCCTTCATTTATGGCACTGAGTTTGCCAAAGCCGCAGGTGGATGGGAAATCGGTATCTTCATGGGGATGTGGTCTGCCGGCGGTATCGCTGGTGCGTTGATATCTAAATGGTTAACGGATCGCTATAATAAGCTGGCCGTATTCCGCTGGTCTCTTTATTTATCCGCGTTAATGGCCGTTGGCATGTATTTCATCGTTGGTATCGGTGATTTATATTTGGCCATCCTCTTCTATTTCCTGTGTTGTGCCGTCTCGGAGATTAACTCGCCTATTTTATGGGCCTCTATCGCTGAGGTGGGTTTTTATGGTGAAATTAAAACCGGGGTGAATACCTCAGGCTTATCGATTGGCTTTATCTCGTTTAGCCAAAAGCTGGGAATGAGTATTTCTGGCCCTATTACGGGCTATACCCTGACCTGGATTGGATATGAAGCGGGGGCTAAATTATCTATGGAAACATTGCTAGGGCTATCGATGGCGGTAACATTTATTCCTGCCATTTTCTTTTTGATAGCCAGTTTTGTATTTAAACGCTATTTTATTGATAATGAATATTTCAGGGAGATGATCGTTAGCAATAAATTACCCACTGATAAGCTATCTCGTGAAAAAGATCGGATAGTAGATTGTTAATGACTTTTTGCTTAAGCATTCAGGTACTAGATTTTGCCGTATCTGGTACCCCGATAACAATTGTTCCGATATCTCCGTAGTGGAAAACGAACATCTTAAAGAGTATAGTAATATTAGGATCGCGGTACTCTTCAAGGCTCACCGACTGCTGCTGAGCGGTGGCAAGCAGATAAGGACCCCGTTGATGATTGGACAAATATCGGAGAGAAAGGTGCGGCTTGGTATTTTTGAGAATAGTTGTGACCCATGTCTGATTTATTTAACGACACACGTTATTGATTGAGAGGGTAGATGGAAATGGTCACAATCAAAGATATAGCGTTGGCGTTAGGTATTTCACACGTCACCGTATCAAGAGCGCTTAATAACCCTGAAAAAGTTCAAGCCAAAACCAGAGAGAAGGTTTTGGCCAAGGCCAAAGAGCTGCACTATGTCCCCAATGCGGCGGCAAGGGACATGAAAAAATCCAGGCTACCGGTTATTGGCGTTATCTCATTAAATATGGGAAGAAGTAGCTATGGTAGTGAAATGCTGGGTTCGATCAGTGAAAAAGCTAAGGAAACCAACCATCAGTTAATTTTTATCCATGTTGAAGATTCCTCTCCTACCGAAGTGGATCTTAATTTTCTTAGAGAGAAACGAATATCTGGTCTTATTTACCTTTCGCTTGATCCTTGCGAGATTGAACATCAGTCAATATTTGATGAGGTCAAGACCGTGTTTGTTAACTGTCATTGTGCGCGTGGTAATTATTCGAGCGTGCAGGCTGATAACGAGCAAGGATTGTATAATATTGCTAATCTGGTCTTTCATCGCCCATGGTTTATCCGCAGCCTTTTTATTAATTTTGATGAAAGTTATCACGCCGCGGTTAAGCGCAAACAGGGATATATAAAGGCGCTTAATGATAATCACATTGCGTTTTCTGCTGATGATTATTTTGTTGTTCCGGTTAGCTATGATTATGATTTCACAGTATTAGATAATGATATTCTTGGTGCTATTCAGCGTGGCGTTAATGTCATCTTTTGCGGTCGTGACGAAATTGCGCTGGAAGTATACTTTTCTTTGCAACGGCTGGGGTTTTCTATTCCCCAGGACGTTTCGGTGATCGGTTTTGATAACCAGAGTATTATTTCGCAGAGAGTCTATCCTAAGCTTACTACGGTAGAGTTACCTTACCGAAATATGGTATTAAAAGGTTATGATTTAATCGTTTCGGAAAATTCACACTCCATCTGTAATGTAGCGATTAGTTGTGATCCGATAATTCGAGGCTCGTTAAAGTAGGCTACGGCTATGAGTATAAATAAAGCGGCTTGCGCAGGCGTTTCAGCTATTCATACCCTAAAAACTTGAAAGTATGACGGGTATATTCCGATCAAAGCAGAGACCGGCTTCGTGGACTCTGCTTGCAGAGCCCATCCTGAATCTCTCTTTGTAGGCACTGACCTGATGACTCAGGGAGACCTGAAGCACCGTGCACCTCCATTACCAGGGGGCTGTGAAAACCGCAGGCTTCTTCGGCCAGCGGCTCTTACCCTTAACTGCGCTGCGGCTATTGCGAAAACGCGTGAAGCGATAATTTACCGGCCACGATGATGCCCCGCCTGGTGAGAAGGTCAGGTCAACGGCATGCGCGACCTGACCGGCTTAGCGCTCAAGGGAAAACCAGCGACGCCAGACCCAGCGCAGCAGCAGATACTCGATGGTGCCCAGCGCTAAAAACCACAGGCAAAAGATCAGGGTATAAAGCTGGTTGAGATCCATCAGATGGAAGGACGCCACCAGCTCCTGCGCCAGCGTCAGGCCCAGCGAGGGCGCCGGCAGCAGCAGGCAGGAGAGCAAAGCCAGCAGGAGAATGCCGGCGGCACTCATGAGCGTTTCTAGCGGATGTTTCATTATTTGTTAATCATCAGTTAAAAACATATTGTCCGGTAAAAAGTGAATCAATGCAATATGGTTTCGTACGTTATTAAAATACGCATTAAGTATTATATTTAAACATCCGCTTTCTTTTTATGTTAATTATTTTGGTATAATTTGTGATTAAATTAATGACGTCGCAATGTAAATTAACGTCATTATTAAGCCAGCGCTTTTACAAAAGTATAGGTGCTATATCCCACCAGTGTAGCGATAATAATGGCCAGCAGGATGTACAGCACCAGACGGCGTCCGCGATAGATTCCAAACATAGTAGACCTCGTTTAGTTTTGGTTTATTAATATTCTGCAATAGTTGTTTTATAGAATTAACTTACCATAAATTTTGTATTGGCGAGAGAGTAAATATTGCGCAAGCTCAAATTATCTCCCGCCTGTTTGAAATTTTTCTCATTGGCCCGGAATGATTCCAGGCTTTCCGCCTCACGGAATTTTAAGGGAGATATATTTTGACCAAAACGATCAAAACTAATAATACCACCCCCTCAGGGGATGTCGCGCCACGCCGCGCATATCAGCAGACGGTTGATGCGGTGCTGGCGCAGAATAAAAGCCATGCCAACGGCCTAAGCGCCGCCGAGGCCGCCGAGCGTTTGAAGACCTTCGGCCCCAACGCCTTGCCGGAGAAAAAAGGCAAGCCGGCCTGGCTGCGCTTCCTTGCCCACTTTAACGACGTCCTGATTTTTGTCCTGCTGGCCGCCGCCGCGCTCACCGCGGTCATGGGCCACTGGGTCGATACGCTCGTCATCCTGGGCGTCACGGTGATCAACGCCCTGATCGGCCATATCCAGGAGAGCAACGCCGAAAAATCGCTGCAGGGCATCCGCAATATGCTCTCCAGCGACGCGCGCGTGCAGCGCAGCGGCAAGCATGAAACCATCCCGACCCGCGACCTGGTGCCGGGCGATATCGTGATTCTGCGCGCGGGTGACCGCGTGCCTGCCGATATGCGCCTGATTGAGAGCCATAATCTGCGGGTCGAAGAGGCGATTCTCACCGGCGAGTCGACGGTGGTGGATAAAACCACCGACGCGCTGGAAGGCGAACTGCCGCTGGGCGACCGTACCAATATGCTCTTCTCCGGCACCACCATCAGCGCCGGCGGCGGCGTTGGCGTGGTGACCGCAACCGGTCAGGAGACCGAGCTCGGCCACATCAACCAGATGATGGCGGGCATTGAGAAGCACCGCACGCCGCTGCTGGTGCAGATGGATAAGCTCGGTAAAGCGATTTTTGTTATCATCCTGGCGATGATGGCCGCGCTGTTCGTCTTCAGCCTCGCGCTGCGCGACATTCCTCTCGGCGAGCTGCTGCTCTCCCTGATTAGCCTGGCGGTGGCCGCCGTGCCGGAAGGCTTACCGGCGATTATCTCGATTATTCTCTCTCTGGGCGTACAGGCGATGGCGCGCCAGCGGGCGATTATCCGCAAGCTGCCGACGGTGGAAACCCTGGGCGCCATGACCGTGGTGTGCTCGGATAAAACCGGCACCCTGACGATGAACGAGATGACCGTCAAAGCGATCATCACCGCCGACTGCTGCTACCGCGTCGAAGGCGACAGCTACGAGCCACAGGGTAACATCTGCCTGGAAGGCAGCAACGAGCCGGTGCAGATTAAACCGGGCAGCGTGCTGGAAACCTATCTGCGCACCATCGATCTGTGTAACGACAGCCAGATGATTCAGGACGAGCGCGGCCTGTGGGGCATTACCGGCGGGCCGACCGAAGGGGCGCTGAAGGTGCTGGCGGCGAAAGCGCAGCTTGCGCCAGTCGATGCCCGCCTGGTCGCGAAAATCCCGTTCGACTCGCAGTACAAGTACATGGCGACCCACCAGAAAATGGGCGACGTCGAGCAGGTGCTGATTACCGGCGCGCCGGACGTGATTTTTGCCCTGTGCCGCCATCAGTTGAGCAAGCAGGGGGCGGTGCCGTTTGAGCCGCAGTACTGGGAAGAGGAGATGGCGCGCTTTGCCCGCCAGGGCCTGCGTATGGTCGCCGCCGCCTACAAACCGGCGAACGTCGGCAGTACGACGCTGACCCACGACGATCTGCGCGAAGGACTGGTCTTCCTCGGCATTGCCGGAATGATGGACCCGCCGCGTCCGGAAGCGATTGACGCTATCCACGCCTGCCAGAACGCGGGGATCCGCGTGAAGATGATTACCGGCGACCACCCGCAGACGGCGATGAGCATTGGCCAGATGCTGGGGATCACCAACAGCAGCCAGGCGATGACCGGCTATCAGCTGGAGCACATGGACGACGCCGAGCTGGCGAAAGCCGCCGTTGAGTACGATATCTTTGCCCGTACCAGCCCGGAGCACAAGCTGCGCCTGGTAAAAGCGCTGCAGGATAACGGCGAAGTAGTTGGCATGACCGGCGACGGCGTCAACGACGCCCCGGCGCTGCGCCAGGCCGACGTCGGGATCGCCATGGGGATTAAAGGCACCGAGGTGACCAAAGAGGCCGCCGACATGGTCCTGACCGACGACAACTTTGCCACCATCGCCAGTTCGGTCAAAGAGGGGCGTCGGGTCTACGACAACCTGAAGAAGACCATTCTGTTCATCATGCCGACCAACCTGGCGCAGGGGCTGCTGATTATCATCGCCCTGCTGGCGGGGAACATCATTCCGCTGACGCCGGTGCTGATTCTGTGGATGAACATGGCCACCTCCGCGACGCTCTCCTTCGGCCTCGCGTTTGAAGCCGCCGAGCGCAACGCCATGAACCGGCCGCCGCGTAAAACCGGCCAGCACGTTATGGACGCCTTCGCCGTCTGGCGCGTCGCTTTCGTCGGCACCATGATCGCCGTCGCCGCCTTTATGCTTGAAGCCTGGCTGGCGCCGCGCGGCCACAGTCCGGAGTTTATCCGCACCGTCCTGCTGCAGATGCTGGTCACCGCACAGTGGGTTTATATGATTAACTGCCGCAGCAGCGACAGCTTCTCGCTGAGCATGGGACTGCTGCGCAACAAAGGCATCTGGCTGGTGAGCGGCGTGCTGCTGCTGATGCAGCTGGTCATCATCTATGTACCGGTGATGCAGACGATGTTTGGCACCGAAGGGCTGCCGCTGCGCTACTGGTTCATCACGCTGGTCATCGGTATCGCGATGTTCCTGGTGGTGGAAGTTGAGAAGCGCCTGACCCGTCGTTTCCGCAAAGCCGCATAGCGTGTCTGACCCGCCCGGCGTCCCTTCTCCTGAGGGGGGAGGGACGCCGCATCGTCGTAAGGAATTCCCCATGAACAAGATTATCCGCTCCGCCCTGCTGGCCTGCGGCCTGGCAGGCTACGCGCTCACCGCCACCGCCGCGCCGGCTATTCCGGTGCGCGTCGCCACCGTGGAACACGCGCCGCATGCCGATGAACGGCAAATCTCCGGCCGCGTTGAGGCCATTCACTCCGTCGATATTCGCGCCCGCACCGAAGGAAAGATTGTGCAGCGCCACTTCCAGGATGGGCAGTACGTCAACCAGGGCGATCCGCTGTTTACGCTGGATGACGCCCAGCCGAAAGCCGCGCTGGCGCTGGCCCAGGCTGAACTGAAAAGCGCGCAGGCTTCGCTACGCCAGGCCCAGCAGCAGCTGAGCCGCTACCAGCAGCTGAAAAATAACCACGCAATCAGCCGCAACGACGTAGACACCGCGCAGATGCAGCGCGATGTCGCCGCCGCCGCCGTCGAGCAGGCCCGGGCGCGCATTGCCGCCCAGCAGATTACGCTCGGCTATACCCGCATTACCTCGCCGGTCACCGGGCGCGTCGGCCATAGTCCTTTTCACGTCGGCGGTCTGGTGAATCCCGCCAGCGGCGTGCTGGTCGATGTGGTCCAGCTTGATCCCATTCGCGTGGCGTTCTCGCTGGATGAAACCGCCTTTTTCGCGAAAGCGGGGCAGCACACGGATATCGCCGCGCTGAAGCAGGCGTGGCTGGCGCAGGTGGATGTCGATGGGCGGCGTGAAGACGGCGCCCTGACCTCCGTCGATAACCGTATTGATAGCCGCACCGCCAGCGTGGCGCTGCGCGCTGAGTTTGCCAACCCGCAGCACCGTCTGCTGCCGGGCGGCAACGTCACGGTTTTCTTCCGGCCGCAGCAGCTTAAGGAGAGCCCGATGATCCCGGCCTCTGCGCTACAGCAGGATGCGCTGGGCTTTTACTGCTGGGTACTGGCGGCGGACAACACCGTGACGATGCGCCGTTTAGCGCCCGCCGGTCAGCATGGCCAGAGCTTCGTGGTGGCCGATGGTCTGAAAGCGGGGGAGCGCGTAGTGACGGAAGGCGCCCAGCGCCTGCGTGACGGCGCGGCCGTTCAGCTGCTGAGTGAATAAGGGAGAGGCGATGCTCACATTTTTTATCCGTCGCCCGCGCTTTGCGATGGTGATTGCGCTGCTGATGACCTTTGTCGGCGCGGTCTCGCTGAAGCTGATCCCGGTCGAGCAGTATCCGCAGATTACGCCGCCGGTCATCAACGTTAGCGCCAACTGGCCGGGCGCCAGCGCGGCGGACGTGGCGGAAGCCATTGCCGCGCCGCTGGAGACCCAGCTCAACGGCGTCGATCATATGCTCTATATGGAGTCCACCAGTTCCGATGAGGGGACCTACAGCCTGAGCCTGACTTTTGCCGCCGGGACCGATGCCGATTTAGCCGCGATCGATGTGCAGAACCGCGTGTCGCAGGCGGTGGCGCAGCTGCCTGCCGACGTGCAGCAGAACGGCGTACAGGTGCGCAAGCGGGCGACGAACCTGCTGATGGGCGTGAGTCTCTATTCGCCGCTCGGCACGCTATCGCCGCTGTTTGTCAGCAACTACGCCAGCACTCAGGTGCGCGAGGCGCTGGCGCGTCTACCCGGCGTCGGGGAAGTACAGATGTTCGGCGCGCGCGACTACAGCATGCGCATCTGGCTGCGGCCCGACCGCATGAACGCGTTGAATATCACAACCGACGATATTGCCCAGGCGCTGCGCGAGCAGAACGTGCAGGGCGCGGCGGGGCAGGTGGGGACGCCGCCGGTATTTAACGGCCAGCAGCAGACGCTGACCATCAACGGTATCGGGCGACTCAGCGACGCCGCCGGCTTCGGGCAAATTGTGGTTCGCAGCGGCGAACGCGGCCAGCTGGTGCGCCTGTCTGACGTGGCGACCATTGAGCTGGGCGCGCGCAGCTATAGCTCCGGCGCGCAGCTGAACGGTAAAGATTCCGCCTATCTCGGTATCTATCCGACGCCCACCGCCAACGCCCTGCAGGTCGCCACCGCGGTGCGCGCTGAGCTGACCCGGCTGCACGCGCGTTTCCCGGCGGATCTCACCTGGGAAGTGAAGTTTGATACCACCCGCTTTGTGGCGGCGACGATCAAAGAGATCGGCGTGTCGCTGGCGCTGACCCTTATGGCGGTGGTGGTGGTGGTTTCGCTGTTCCTCCAGAGCTGGCGGGCAACGCTGATTGTCGCGCTGGCGATCCCGGTGTCGCTTATCGGCACCTTTGCCGTGCTTTATGCGCTGGGCTACAGCGCCAATACCCTGAGCCTGTTCGCGATTATTCTCGCCCTGACGATGGTGGTGGATGACGCCATCGTGGTGGTGGAGAGCGTGGAAACGAAAATGGCGGAGGGGCTGGATCGCGGAGCCGCGACCGCCGAGGCGCTGCGGCAAATCGCCGGGCCGGTGATCGCCACAACTCTGGTGCTGCTGGCGGTGTTTGTGCCGGTAGCGATGCTGCCGGGGATCGTCGGCGAGCTGTATCGCCAGTTTGCGGTGACCTTATCGACGGCGGTGACGCTGTCGAGCGTGGTGGCGCTGACCCTGACGCCCGCGCTGTGCGCGCTGCTGCTGCGTCCGCGGCCGCAGCAGCCAGCCGCCATCTGGCGCGGTTTTAACCGCGGTCTGGATACGGTGCGCGATGGTTACGGGCGTCTGGTCGGGAGGATGAATCGTCGCCCCTGGCTGGCGCTGGCGGCGACGATGGTGGCGGCCGGAGTGGTGGTGTTTAGCTTTACCACCATGCCAAAGGGTTTTCTGCCGCAGGAAGATCAGGGCTACTTCTTTGCCAGCGTGCAGCTGCCTGAAGCCGCCTCGCTGGAGCGTACCGAAGCGGTGATGGCGCAGGCGCGCGAGCTGCTGTTGTTGAATCCGGCGGTTGAGGATGTGATTCAGGTCTCCGGTTTTAATATTCTCAACGGTACCAGCGCTTCAAACGGCGGATTTATCTCGGTGATGCTGAAGGACTGGCACCAGCGGCCGCCGCTGGAGGCGGTGATGGAAAAGGTGCAGGGCCAGCTGATGGGGCTACCGGAGGCGACGATCATGACTTTTGCGCCGCCGACGCTGCCGGGGCTGGGCAACGCCTCCGGGTTTAATTTACGCATTCTGGCCCAGGCCGGACAATCGCCGGCGGAGCTGGAGCAGGTGACGCATCAGGTGCTGCGGACGGCTAACCAGTACCCGCAGCTGAGCCGGGTATTTACCACCTGGAGCAGCAACGTGCCGCAGCTGACGCTCACCGTCGATCGCGACCAGGCGGCCCGCCTGAACGTACCGGTGGCGAGGATTTTCAGCAGCCTGCAAACCGCGTTTGGCGGCACCCGCGCCGGCGATTTCAGCATCAACAATCGTGTCTACCACGTGGTGATGCAAAACGAGATGCAGTGGCGCGAGCGGGCAGAGCAGATAAGCGAGCTGTACGTGCGCAGCGACAGCGGCGAGCGGGTTCGCCTGAGTAACCTGGTGACGATTACGCCGACGGTGGGCGCGCCGTTTATTCAGCAGTATAACCAGTTCCCGTCGGTATCGGTGAGCGGGTCGGCGGCCGAAGGCGTCAGCAGCCGGACGGCAATGGCGGTGATGGAGCAGATTTTACAAGCGAACCTGCCGCACGGTTATGATTACGCCTGGAGCGGCATCTCCTGGCAGGAGCAGCAGACCGGTAACCAGGCGGTGTGGATCGTGCTGGCGGCGGTAGCGATGGCGTGGCTGTTCCTCGTCGCCCAGTATGAGAGCTGGACGCTGCCGGCGAGCGTGATGCTGTCGGTGCTGTTCGCCATCGGCGGGTCGCTGCTGTGGCTCTGGTGGGCCGGTTATGCCAACGATGTGTACGTACAGATAGGCCTGGTGCTGCTGATCGCGCTGGCGGCGAAAAACGCGATTTTGATCGTCGAGTTTGCCCGGGCGAAGCGCGAAGAGGGAATGTCGATCGTCGATGCCGCCCGCGAAGGGGCGACCCGCCGCTTCCGCGCGGTAATGATGACGGCGGTCTCTTTTATCATCGGGATTGTGCCGATGATGCTTGCCACCGGCGCCGGGGCGCAGAGCCGGCGGATTATCGGTACCACGGTGTTCAGCGGCATGCTGGTGGCGACGGTAATCGGCATTTTGTTTATTCCTTCGCTGTACGTGCTGTTCCAGCGGCTGCGCGAGTGGGCCCACCGCCGGATGTAGGTGGCCCGGACCTGTCCGGGCTACAGTACTGCATATTGCCGATAACCCGTAGCCCGGGTAAGGCGTTTACGCCGCAACCCGGGGAATATGCCGCGACGTGGTATTGCTGTGGCTTCTTCCCGGCTTGCGCTGCGCTTAGCCGGGCTACCGGGCCGCAGATTGCCGGTAATCCGTAGCCAGGACAGGCGCGGCAGCGCCGCCTCCGGGAGATTTTCATGCCGCTGCGGATATGTTTCTGAAACAACGTGTCATGCAGCAATGCCCTGGCCCCCGCTGAAATCGGCGAACCGGAGGACCGAAGACAAGGGCTGGCCGCCAGGGATGGCGGACAGAGGCGAATCGAGACAGTGATGTCGAGTTGAGCCGACCGCAGGCTGAGGTCCGGGAGGTGAGCGCAGTGCGCAGCCCCGATTTCTTTGCGGGACCGCGGGGATTGTAAAGGGGGAGACGGTTTTCTCCCCTTTTACCCGTTCACGTGCCTCGATGAGACATTTTCTGCGACTTGATGGTGAACGGAACCCCTCAACACCGTCCCGGAGGCGGCGCTGCCCAATCTCCCTCCCTCAGGCACCGGGCCCGGAAATCCCGGGTCGCGGCGTAAACGCCTTACCCGGGCTACTCCCCGCAGACGATGTTATGAAAACTATCTGCTCTCCACCGCGATCATGGTGACGAACGGATGGTACTGCCACGGCACGCTGCCGCCTTTCTGGTACATCTTCGAAATGGTACCGTCGAGATAGAGCATCTGGCGCACGTTGAGCCTGGACTGCGCGTAGCAGGCAAAATCATAGAAATTGGTTTCGCGCGCGCTGAGCATAAAGACCACTTTGCCATCGCCGGTGATGCCCACGCCGTTACGCAGCTTGCGCGAGCTGGCGGACGGCTTCAACCGCCAGTTGATCTTGCCGTTTTCAATCAGCATCGGCCCGGACTGCACGGCGTAGCGGATGGCCGGCGACGGCCTGAATTTATCGATGTTGACAATCCCCGCGTTTTGCCCGCGCAGATAAAACACCCCGCCGGGACGAATAAAAAAGTTGCCGCCGCCGGAAGCGCGGTTAAGCGGGGTCAGCTGCCTGCCTTTCTCGATATACAGCCCCAGCGGCGCATAGGCTTTATCATAAATTCCGCCGTTCATCGCCATCTGCACCTGTCCGTTGTGGTCGATATCCGCCAGCAGGGAGCGCAGCGATCCCCAGGCTTTGCCGTCCTCTTTTTGCCAGTACATCACGATGCGTTCGCGCTGCGGATCAACGGTATAGCTTTGCAGCGTCAGCGACGGGTCGGTCAGCGAGCACTTCCCGCTGGCGAAAGCGGGCAGGGATAACAGCAGCAGCGGCAGAAGAGAGAAAAAGCGCACGACAGGTTCCAGACAGACGACGAAAGCGTGCAGTATAGCGTTTTATCGCCGCTACGCCGTCCAGATTTCGCAGTGCTTTTGTACCAGCCCGATCAATGACCCGCCGTTGGCGACAAACTCGCGCATCTGCTGCGGCTCGCTGCGATCCTGCTTCGCCTGGCGCACAATCGCCTCCAGCGCGCTGCCGGCATTCAGCTTGTGGGCGCTGGGGGCCAGCCTATCCGCCAGCTGTAAAATTTCTTCGCGCAATGTTCGTTGTTCGCCGCCGTTAACATCGGTGTTGATCCCATCGAGCCCGTAGCGGCAGGCCTGATAGCGGTTGAAGGGGTAGAGCAGATAATCCTCGGGCTGATGCTTAAACGGCCGCTCCGTCAGCAGCCAGCAGGCGATGATCTGAATAAACCCGGCGATATTCACCGCCTGAGCAATCGTCAGCGGCGTATCCATCACCCGGACTTCGACGGTACCAAAGCGCGGGCTGGGGCGGATATCCCAGTGCAGATCCTTCATGCTGTCGATCATGCTGGTATAGCTAAGACGGCGAAACAGACCGGTAAAAGCCTGCCAGTTATTCACCCACGGCATCGGGCCGTTATCGGGATAGGCGGCAAAAAGGTTAAGCCGCGAACAGGCAAAGCCGCTATCGGTCCCGTCGAGCCAGGGCGATGCCGCATTCAGCGCGATAAAATGCGGTACGAAGCGCGAGAGGCCGTGCAGAAGATAGATGGCATCATCGCCGTTTTGACACCCCACGTGCACGTGCTGGCCGAAGATCGTCGCCTGCTTCGCCAGGTAACCAAAGTGCTCGACGGTTTTCAGGTAGCGCGGGTTATCGCTGATCTGCTGACGCTGCCAGCTTTGAAACGGATGCGTTCCGCCGCCGCAGATTTGCACATGATGGCGGGAGGCGGCGCGCAGCACCGCCTGTTGAATCGCGCTCAGCTGTGCGGTGGCCTGGTGGATATCGCGGCAGACGCCGGTGGCGATCTCCAGCATGCTTTCGGTAATGTCATGCTTGGCCTCGCCCGCTTTCAGCGTGCCCTGCACCTCGTCAATCAGCGCGGAAGAGTCCTGGCTCAGATCGAAACCCGGCGGGTTGACGACCTGAAGCTCCAGCTCGATACCGAGGGTAAACGGCTCGGAGCGGTGAAAATCAGGTAACGGCATGGCGACTCCCTCTTTCTCTTTATCAGAAAGTATAGAAGACAACGCCTCAAACTGATGATTTGCCGGACATTATGAATTTAATTTATAGAAAATAACGCCACGTGATTATCCCTTTAAAAAGAAAGTAAGGCTGGTGCAATCCTGCAACAGAATTCCCGCCGGTGGTGCAAAAAGATAAGGTTATTCTATTTTTTAAATAAAATCATATAGATGATATAAGTCATTCTTATTTTATAAGCCATTTCACGCTTATTCCCCGCGCGTTCAGAACTGGTATGTATCTTGCCTGTTAAATAGCGACTTTTATTTAACAGGGACAATGTGATGCTGAAGAAAAAAATATTTTCGCGTAAATGCCATCTCGCCGTTGCTGTTAGCGGAGCATTGGCGCTGATCGCCTCTTTGCCGGCCAATGCCTCAACCCTGCGGATCGCCATGACCGCCGCCGATATCCCTTTGACCCTCGGACAGCCCGATCAGGGCTTTGAGGGCAACCGCTTCACCGGCATTCCGCTCTACGACGCCCTCGTTGAATGGGATCTCTCACAGGGAGAAAAGCCCAGCGGCCTGGTGCCGGGGCTGGCGACCGAGTGGCACGTTGACCCGCAAAATCAAAGCCGCTGGATTTTCACCCTGCGCCCGGGCGTTAAGTTTCACGATGGTTCAACGGTCAACGCCGATGCCATCGTCTGGAACGTGGATAAGGTGCTGAATAAAGCCGCGCCGCAGTATGCCCCGGGCCAGATAGGCAACACCCTCTCACGCATGCCGACCCTGACCGGCGCGGAAAAGATTGACGACCACACCGTGGCGCTGACCACCTCCGAACCGGACGCGCTGCTGCCGTACAACCTTACCAACCTGTTTATCGTTTCGCCGACGGCGTGGCAGAAGCTGTATGACGCGGTGCCGGCAAACGCCGGCGATGCCGCCGCGCGTAGTAAGCAGGCGTGGACCGAGTTCGCCGCCCACGCGGTGGGCAGCGGTCCGTTCAAAATGGAAAAACTGGTTCCTCGCCAGCAGCTGATCCTCGATAAGAACCCCGACTACTGGAACAAAGATCGCATTCCGCGAGTGGACAAAGTGGTGCTGATCCCGCTGCCGGAAGCTAACGCCCGCACGGCGGCGCTGCTCTCGAAGCAGGTGGACTGGATCGAAGCCCCGGCCCCGGACGCGGTCGATCAGATAAAAGCCCAGGGCTTTAAAATCTACGCCAACACCCAGCCGCACCTGTGGCCGTGGCAGTTCTCCTTCGAAGAGGGCTCGCCGTGGAAAGATATTCGCGTGCGCAAAGCCGCCAACCTGTGCCTGAACCGCGCGGAGCTCAAAAGCTATCTCGGCGGCTATATGACCGAAGCGACCGGCGTCTACGAGGCCGGCAGCCCGTGGCACGGTAAACCCACTTTCCAGATCAAATATGACCCGGATACCGCCCGTAAGCTGATGACCGAAGCCGGGTATAGCGCCGGGAAACCGCTGCACGTCACGGTCGCCACCTCGGCCTCCGGCTCCGGGCAGATGCAGCCGCTGCCGATGAACGAGTACATCCAGCAGAGCCTGAAAAGCTGCTTCTTTAACGTCGACATTAAGGTCAACGAATGGAACACCCTGTTTACCAACTGGCGTCTCGGGGCGAAAGATCCGTCGGCGAAAGGGATCGACGCGATCAACGTCAGCGCCGCGGTTAACGATCCCTATTTCGGCATGATCCGCTTCTCCACCGCGAAGGCCTTCCCGCCGGTGGCGACCAACTGGGGCTACTTTTCGACCCCGGAAACCGAAAAGCTGGCGGCGGCGGTGAAACACGCGTTTACCCCGGCTGAAATGGATAAAGCCGCGGGTGAACTGCACGCCGCGCTGGTCGATCAGGTGCCGTTCCTGTTCGTCGCCCACGATGTCGGGCCAAGGGCGATATCGCCAGCCGTCACCGGTGTGGTACAGCCGCAAAGCTGGTTTATCGACCTCAGCCTGGTGAGCAAAAAAGAGTAATCGACACGGGAGCAAGAGATGATCAATACGCTGCTATATCGCATCCTGCTGGCCATCCCCACCATGCTCGGGGTAGCGGTGATCTGTTTTATGCTGGTGCAGATAGCGCCGGGCGACCCGCTGGTATCGGTGATGCCGCCGGACGCTTCGGAATCGCTGCGTCAGACCTTAATGCAGGCCTACGGCTTTGATAAACCGCTGCCGCTGCAGTTTGTGCACTGGCTATGGCGGGCGCTGCACGGCGATCTGGGCATGTCGGTCGCCACCGGGCGCCCGGTCATCGATGAAGTGATGACGGCGGTCACCTACTCTCTGCGTCTGGCGCTGCTGGCGACGGCGATCGGGTTTGCGCTGGGCAGCCTGTTCGGTTTTGTCGCCGGCTACTTTCGTAACAGCATTATTGACCGTCTGGCCTCGGTGCTATCCGTGTTTGGCGTCAGCGTACCGCACTACTGGCTGGGGATGCTGCTGGTCATCGTTTTTAGCGTCAAATTCGCGCTGCTGCCGGCGACCGGCGGCGGGCCAATCGGCGAGGTGGGCTGGCAGTGGAACTGGGAACACCTGCAGTTTATGCTGCTGCCGGCCTTCACGCTGTCGGTGATCCCGACCGGCATTATCGCCCGCACCGTTCGCTCGCAGGTGGCGGACATTCTCAGCCAGGAGTTTATCGTCGGCCTGCGCGCCCGGGGGCTCAACGAGTCGCGGATCTTTCTGCACGTGGTGAAAAACGCCGCCCCGACCGCGCTGGCGGTGATGGGGCTGCAGGTCGGCTATCTGATGGGCGGCTCGATTCTGGTGGAAACCGTCTTCTCCTGGCCCGGCACCGGTCTGCTGCTCAACACCGCTATCTTCCAGCGCGATCTGCCGCTATTGCAGGGCACCATCTGGGTACTGGCGCTGTTCTTTGTCCTGCTCAATCTGCTGGTGGATATTCTGCAAACCAGTCTCGATCCGCGAATTAAGAGGAGCTGACGATGGTGGATACCGTGACGACCAAAGGCATTACCGTCTCTGCCGCGACGGTTGCCAGACAAGGCTACTGGCGCGGCGTGTTTCGCCGCCTGCTGCGCGACCCGGGCGGCGTATTCGTCGGCGCGATCATTCTCATCCTGCTGGCGCTGGCGCTGTTCGGTCCCTGGCTAATCGTGAAAGATCCGTATCAAACGTCGATGTTTTTACGCCTCAAACCGATTGGCGCCGACGGCTTTCCGCTGGGCTCCGATGAGCTCGGGCGCGATATGCTATCAAGGCTGATTCTCGGCACCCGGCTGTCGCTGTTTATGGGGATTGTCCCGGTGGTGTTCGCCTTTTTCATCGGCGGGGCGATCGGCATCATCGCCGGCTATGCGGGCGGTAAAACCAACACCCTGATTATGCGCACCGTGGACGTGTTTTACGCCTTTCCCTCGGTGCTGCTGGCGATCGCGCTCTCCGGCGCGCTGGGGGCGGGGATCGGTAACGCGCTGCTCTCGCTGACCCTGGTGTTCGTGCCGCAGGTGGCGCGTATCGCCGAAAGCGTCACCGCGCAGGTGCGGCATATGGACTATATCGACGCCGCCCGGGCCACCGGGGCCAGCGCGTTCACCATTATTCGCGTCCAGGTGCTGGGCAACGTGCTGGGGCCGATTTTCGTCTTCTCCACCGGCCTGATTTCGGTGTGCATGATCCTCGCCTCCGGGCTCTCTTTTCTCGGTCTCGGGGTTCGCCCGCCGGAGCCGGAATGGGGGCTGATGCTGAACACCCTGCGTACGGCGATTTATACCCAGCCGTGGGTAGCGGCGCTGCCCGGCCTGATGATTTTTATCACCTCCATTTCGTTCAATATCCTCGCGGACCGCCTGCGTGCGGCAATGGCGATTAAGGAGTAAGCGATGCAACCCTTTATCAATATCGACCTCGGCGGACCGGCGCAGCCGCTGCTGAAGGTCAACAATCTGCTGAAACATTTTCCCGCCGGCGGCGGCAAAGCGCGCGAAGTGGTGCAGGCGGTGGACGACGTCAGTTTTTCGGTGATCAAAGGCGAAACCCTCGGCGTGGTGGGGGAGTCGGGCTGCGGTAAATCCACCACCGCGCGGCTGCTGATGCAGCTGCTTAAGCAGGACAGCGGGGAGCTGATCTTCGATGGTCTGGAGGTGGGCTCATCGCGCCTGCCGATGAAAGCGTATCGCCGCCAGGTGCAGATGGTTTTCCAGGATAGCTACGCCTCGCTCAACCCGCGCATGACCATGGAAGAGAGCATTGCGTTCGGCCAGCGGGTACACGGCGTCAGCGCCAAAGAGGCCAGCGAGTACGCCCGCTATCTGCTGGCGCACGTCGGCCTTGAGCCGGAACGTTTTGCCCATCGTTATCCGCACGCGCTTTCCGGCGGCCAGCGCCAGCGGGTGAATATCGCCCGCGCGCTGGCGATGAAGCCCCGGCTGGTGATCCTCGACGAGGCCGTCTCGGCGCTGGATAAGTCGGTGGAAGCTCAGGTGCTGCAGCTGCTGCAGGAGCTGAAGCGGACGCTGGCGCTGACCTATGTGTTTATCAGCCACGATCTGCACGTGGTGCGCTGGCTGTCGGACCGCATTCTGGTGATGTATCTCGGCGAGGTGGTGGAGATTGGCCCGGCGGAGCAGCTGTTTACCGCCTCGGCCCACCCCTATACCCGGGCGCTGTTAAGCTCGATGCCGTCGATGGACCCGCACAATCGCACCTTAACCTCGCCGCTGAGCGGCGATCCGCCCAGCCCGATTTCTCCGCCCTCCGGCTGCCGCTTTCATACCCGCTGCCCGCACGCCAGAGCGGTGTGCGCCGAGGTGAAACCGACGCTCGAAAGCGTCGGCGAGGGGCACCAGAGCGCCTGCCTGATGGCGCAGCCCGCGTCGCCCTGGCATCAAAATATCGCCATTCAGGAGGTCAGCCATGTCGCATGAAGCCTACGTCCATATCCGCGACCTGCGGGTTGAGTTTCGCCGCGACGGTCAGACGGTCAACGCGGTCAACGGCGTCTCCTTTGATGTGCAAAAAGGCGAGGTGATGGCGCTGATCGGCGAGTCTGGCTCCGGGAAAAGCGTCACCCTGCGCGCCCTGATGCGGCTGCACCCGCCGAAAAGCAGCGTGCTTTCCGGTACCCTGAGGGTCGGGGAAGAGGATGTGTTGAACATGAGCGCCGGGCAGCTGCGGCGCTACCGCGGCGCGCGCTGCGCGATGATTTTCCAGGAGCCGCTGCTGGCCTTCGACCCGGTCTATACCGTGGGCCAGCAGATTGTCGAGGGGCTGCGTCGCCATGAAGGCCTGTCGCGGCAGGCGGCGCGGGAAAGGGCGCTGGAGGCGCTGCGTCAGGTGCGCATTCCGAGCCCCGAGCGGCGGCTGGATGCTTACCCGCACGAGATGTCCGGCGGGATGCGCCAGCGGGCGATGATTGCCCTCGCGCTCTCCTGCAACCCGCAGCTGCTGCTGGCGGATGAGCCGACCACCGCCCTCGATGCCACGGTGCAAATCCAGATCCTGATTCTGCTGCGCGAGCAGCAAAAGCAGCGCGATCTGTCGATTATATTTGTGACCCACGATATCGGCGCGGCGGTGGAGATCGCCGACCGGGTGGCGGTGATGTACGCCGGGCGCATCGTGGAGGAGGCGTCGATCGAGGAGATTCTGTATCGTCCGCGCCATCCCTATACCCAGGTGCTGCTGGGCAGCCGGCCGAAAGAGGGGTTGAAAAAGGGCGATGCGCTGCACTGTATCCCCGGCTCACCGCCGGATCTCTCGCGCCTGCCGCCGGGCTGCGCGTTTGCCGAACGCTGTCCACACGCGCGCCCCGCCTGCGCGCAAAGCCAGCCGACGACCGAACCGGCCGGGCCGCGTCACGTGGTAAGTTGCCATCGCTGGCGTGATCTGAGCCCGTCCGTTGAAAACCAGGCGCTTTACGCCTGAGGCCAGGAGGAAACCATCATGCAGGACGACATTCGCGCTTTTATGCCCTATCCGCCGCATCCGGTGGCGCATGCGCTCAGCGGGCCGCTGAGCGGCTTAACCTTTGCGGTCAAAGATCTGTTCGACGTGGCGGGCTACCCAACCGGCGGGGGCAATCCGCACCTGCTGGCGCTGTCCGGGATTAAAAACCGCACCGCGCCGGTGGTGCAAAAGCTGTTAGATAACGGCGCGCGCTTTATCGGCAAAACCCATACCAGCGAGCTGGCGTATTCGATGAGCGGGCACAACGTGCATTACGGTACCCCGCGCAACGGCGCCGCGCCGAATCATATACCCGGCGGATCGTCGTCCGGCTCGGCGTCGGCGGTATCGAACGCGGCGTGCGACTTTGCCCTCGGCAGCGATACCGGCGGCTCGGTACGCACGCCGGCGAGCTACTGCGGACTGTTTGGCCTGCGTCCAACCCACGGCCGTCTCTCCCTCGACGGCTGCCAGCCGCTGTGCGCCACCATGGACACCTGCGGCTTCTTTGCCCGCTCGCCGGAGGTCTTTTCCGCCGTCGCCGCCTGTCTGTTCGACGCTGAACGCGCGGATCTCAACGGCGTGCGGCTGGCCTGCCACGATGGGCTGTTTTCCCGCCTGCCGCTGCGCAGCCAGCAGGCGCTGCTGCCGGTCCGCCAACGGCTGGCGCGCTTTTTCGGCCCGTTAGCGCCGCTCGACGCGCCGCTGCCCGACGCGGACGATATTTATCTCGCCTTCCGTCAGATTCAGGGCTACGAAGCGTGGCAGGCGCAGGGCGAAACCATTGAGCGCTATGGTCTGCAGCTAGGCCCGGACGTCCGCGAGCGCTTTTTCTGGGGCAAAGCGGTCACCCGCGCGCAGTTTGACGCCGCCTGCCAGCTGCGCGAGCGTTTTACCGCCTGGTGGGACGCGCAGCTGGGCGATGCGGTCCTGGTGATGCCGACCGTTCCCGATGGCGCGCCGCTGGTGACGGCGCAGGCCGAAGAGATAGAAGCGGTCCGGCGCCTGTCTCACGACCTGCTGTTAATTTCCGTGATGACCCAACGTCCGCAGGTGACGCTGCCGGTCGCCCAGACGGGCGGTCTGCCGCTGGGGATGTCATTTTTAGGCCCGCGCGGCAGCGATCGTCTGCTTGTCGAGCTGGCCGCCGCGTTTATGCAAGGAGACCGAAATGAGCAGTGATGTCCTTTTTACCCCGATGACCGAAACCACCGACTGCCGGGTTAACGGCGAGCGTCTGTGGGAGTCGCTGATGGCGCTGGCGGAAATCGGCGCCACGCCGAAGGGCGGCTGCTGTCGTCTGACGCTCACCGATCTCGATCGCCAGGGGCGGGATTTAGTGATTAGCTGGGCGCAGGCGGCGGGGATGCGCGTCACCGTCGATAAAATCGGCAACGTCTTTATGCGCCGGGAAGGGCGTAATCCGGCGCTGCCGCCGATTGTCTCTGGCAGCCATATTGATACCCAGCCCACCGGCGGCAAATTTGATGGCAACTACGGCGTGCTGGCGGCGCTGGAGGTGGTGCGCACCCTGAACGATCGGCATATCGAAACCGAAGCGCCGATTGAAGTGGTGTTCTGGACCAACGAAGAGGGTTCGCGCTTTGTGCCGGTGATGATGGGCTCCGGGGTGTTTGCCGGGGTATTCCCGCTGGAAACTGTCTATGCCGCGCAGGATGCGGACGGTAAAACCGTGGGCGAGGAGCTGGCGCGCATCGGCTATATCGGCAGCCAGACGCCGGGCGATCATCCGATTGGCGCCTACTTTGAAGCGCATATTGAACAGGGGCCGATTCTGGAGGATGAAGCGAAAATTATCGGTATCGTGCAGGGCGTGCTGGGGATCCGCTGGTATGACTGCGTGGTAACCGGCCAGGAGTCCCACGCCGGACCGACGCCGATGCGCCTGCGTCAGGATGCGCTGCAGGCGGCGACCCGCATTATGCAGGAGGTCGTGGCGATCGCCGGGCGCAGCGACGAGGGGCGCGGTACGGTAGGGAGGGTGCAGGTCTATCCGAACAGCCGCAACGTGGTGCCGGGAGAGGTCACTTTTTCGATTGATATGCGTAATCTCAGCGATGCGCTGGTGGATGAGATGGACCGCCAGCTGCGGGCGTTTATCGCCGGGGTTGAGCGGGAGAGCGGCCTGAAGGTGGCGCTGAAAGAGGTGAGCCACTATCCGGCGGCGCCGTTCCACCCGGAGTGCCAGGCGGCGATCGCCGACGCCGCGCAGCGGCTGGGCTATCCGGCGCGGGATATTGTCTCCGGCGCCGGGCACGACGCGGTGTATATGAGCTATCTGGCGCCGACCGGGATGATTTTTATCCCCTGCAGGGACGGGATCAGCCACAACGAAATTGAGTATGCGTCGCCGGAGCACGTTGAGGCCGGCGCGAACGTGCTGCTGCAGGTGATGCTGCAGTACGCGCGGGTGGTATAAACCGCCGCTCTCCCCGGTCGCGCTGCGCTTACCGGGGCTACGGGTTTCCAGCCGCCTGCGGGGCAGTAGCCCGGGTAAGGCGTTTACGCCGCGACCCGGGATTTTCGGGCCCGGAGCCTGAGGGAGGCAGATTGGGTAGCCCGGACAGGCGCGTCAAGCGCCGCCTCCGGGACGGTGTGGTAGGGGTTCCGTTCACCGCTATTTCGCAGAAAATGTCTCACCGTGGTAGGTGAACGGGTAAAGGGGGAGAAAACCGTCTCCCCCTTTACAATCCCCGCGGTCCCGCAAAGAAATCGGTGCTGCGCACTGCGCTCACCTCCCGGACCTCAGCCTGCGGTCGGCTCAACTCGACATCGCTGTCTCGATTCGCCTCTGTCCGCCATCCCTGGCGGCCAGCCCTTGTCTTCGGCCCTCCGGTTCGCCGATTTCAGCGGGGGCCAGGGCATCGCTGCATCTCACGTTGTTTCAGAGATATCCCCGCTGCTGTATGAAACTCTCCCGGAGGCGGCGCTTGACGCGCCTGTCCGGGCTACAAGAGCTACGGGTTTCCAGTCGTCAGCGGGGAGTAGCCCGGGTAAGGCGTTTACGCCGCGACCCGGGATTTCCGGGCTACAAGGGCAATACAGGCTAGCTGCCAAATTTGCGCGAACCGATAACGCACAGAATCACGCCCAGGGTTACGGTCAGCATCAGGCCGTTCTCCCCGGTCGCGCTGCGCTTACCGGGGCTACGGGTTTCCAGCCGTCTGCGGGGCGGTAGCCCGGGTAAGGCGTTTACGCCGCGACCCGGGATTTCCGGGCTACAAGGGCAATACAGGCTAGCTGCCAAATTTGCGCGAACCGACAACGCACAGAATCACGCCCAGCGTCACGGCCAGCATCAATGGGCAAGCGCCGCCGCCAGGCCAAGCCCGAAGAACGGCTGTAATAGCTGGAGCTGGCCGACGGCGGCGATACCGCCAGCGGCGAGCCCTTTGTACCAGAAAATAAAGCCGATAAGCATGCTAAAGAGCGACACATAGCCGAGCGCGATCCGGGCGGAAGGCGATATAGCGCCCCATGACGCTGGCCGGGTCATCCACGAGGCCACCAGCATAAAAGGCAGCGCCATAATCAGCGCCCAGCTAATCACCTGCCAGCCGCCGAGCTCCCGGGTCAGCTTCGCGCCCTCCGCATAGACGAGGCCGCAGACGATCACCGCCGCCAGCATCAGCAGATCGCCGCTGAGCGACGCCGCCGCGTTTTTCGTCAGGGCGAATCCCACCACCAGCAGGCTGCCAATAACCGAAAAGATCCAGAAAGCGCGGCGCGGACGTTCTCCGCCGCGCAGTATGCCAAAAATGGCCGTCATCAGCGGTAATAGCCCGATAAAAACGATCGAATGCGCAGACGTGACGTGCCGCAGGGCCAGCGCCGTGAGCAGCGGAAAGCCGATCACCACCCCTGACGAGACGATGGCCAGCGGCACAAGCTGCTACGCGCGCGGCCGTTTCTGACGAAAGCCTGCCCGTCCCGCTATCGGCCGGAGATTGAGCGCGCTATACGGGCCACCACGTGGAACACCCCTTCGCTGGTGAGTTCGCTGATCTGCACCTGGATTGAAGACGGCACGGTAGCGCGTTTTGAAGCGCAGAAACGCCAGGATGCGCGGCGGCAGGGGGTTGCCCGCGAGGTTCTCGGCGCGCTTCCCTTCGTCAGCCATCCGGGTTCGTATTTTGTCTGGCTGCCTCTGGGCGAGGAGGGTCGGGCCGATCGGCTGGCGAAAACGCTGATGGAGCGCCATATTTCCGTGTCGACCGCCGAGCCTTTTTGCGTTACAGCGAACGTTCCGCAGGCGCTCCGCATCGCCCTCGGCTCCGTTCCCTTCGATAGCCTGCGCGCGGCGCTAGTCCAGGTTCGCGAAGCCGTGGAGTATGAGCAATATCGCTAGCGTTTCGGCGGCGAGCGATAGGGTGACTTATTAGTAACGTTTTATGGGGTAAATAGAGGGTTAATAGTCTTAGAATAAATGTTGTTTTTTTATTGTTATGATTTATAGGGTTAATTTTAAATTTAATGACAATATAAAATTGTTACGGTAGTGTACAAAACACATCAAGTACGGTTGTGCTGTTGACGCTGAGCGAGCGCACGTCCTGAAGATACGACGTTGTTAATCATTTCAGGGGCGGAGCCGCGCCCTGTTCTGTACAGGATACTTTTTCAATGCAGCAGCTCTACCTTTATATACTGATTGCCAGCCTGACCATTGCCAGCCCCGGGCCAGGAGTGCTCCTGACGCTGACCAACACCCTGAATTATAATCTGCGTAATGCAATGGCGGGGATTATCGGCGTGGCGGTGGGGATGGGCGTCATATCGATTATTGCTGCCAGCAGCGTTGGCGTGATGATTACCACCTCTCAGCTGACGCTGTTGATAGTCAAGGGGGTTGGGGCGGCCTATCTGATCTATCTGGGCGTAAAGCTGTTTCGCTCGGTGCCCCGCGCGCTGAATCAACCTCTCTCTTCCGCCGATTCAACGATGCCTTCCGCCAGCCAGCGGTTTCGTCAGGGAGTACTGGTGTCGTTGTTTAATCCCAAACCCATTGTGTTTTTTATGGCGCTGTTTCCCCAGTTTATTCATCCGCAGCAGCCCTTTATTCCGCAGTTCAGCGTGCTGTCGATAACCTTCTGTATTCTGGTGGTTGTCATTCATTCACTCTACGGCCTTTTCGCGCACAGCGTAAAAACGAAAATGTCGTCCGGGAATGCCTTTGTTAAGCTGAATAAAACCGGTGGCATCGTGTTTGTGTGTTTTGCCGTCGGTCTTATTGTTTCCGCCGTTCATCCTTATTTGTCGTCATGACCGTGAGGGCGCGGGGCCCGGCGTTCAGCCCATCTGCGCCAGCTGGCCGCGCAGTACCTCCACGCCCTGTTCGATGGCGTCAGGGTGAATGGCGTGGAACCCCATCCGGAAGAAATTAGCCGGCGGCGCGTCGCTGAGAAAATGCCGCGCGCCGGGCTCAATCAGTACCCCGGCGTGGGCGGCGCGCCAGGTCAGCTGCTGGGTGTTAATTTGCTCCGGCGTGGCCAGCCAGAACGCGTTGGCGTGTTCGCTGCCGGGGATGATGCGGCACTCCGGCAGATGCTGCTGTAGCGCGTTGTTGAGACGGTCCCAGCGCTGGGCAGAGTCGTAATGGTAGCGCCGCAGGTGGGTTTCATAGTGGCCCTGGGCGAGGAAATGGGCCATCTGATACTGAATATTGGTCGGCGGATGACGATACACCAGCCGCCGCAGCGCCCGGGCTTCGTCAATCAGATCCGGGTCAGCGACCATAAAGCCCAGCCGCAGGCCCGGCGATAGCGCTTTTGACAGGCTGCTCACGTAGATCACTCTTCCGCAGCGATCGCTGGCCTTCAGCGCCGGCAGCGGGTTGAGCATAAAGTTACTTTCAGAGTCGTAATCGTCCTCAATAATCACCGCATCATGGCGAGCGGCATGCTCCAGCAGCTGGTCGCGCCGCGCTTTGCTCATCGCCACCCCGGTTGGCACCTGGTGTCCGGGAGTGACGTAGTAGTAATCGCAGGGGGCGTCGTTGAGGACGATCCCCTGTTCATCCACCGGATGCGGCACGATATCGGTATCGGCAAGCAGAAAGGTGTTAATGGCCTCGCGAAAGCAGGGATTCTCCACGCCAACGCGCGTGCTGGATGACATCAGCAGGCGCGTCAGCAGGTACAGCGCGTTTTGCGAACCGAGGGTAATCAGAATCTCGTCCGGCGAGGCGACAATGCCGCGTTTGGGCAGCACCCGGGTGCGGATCTGCTCAATCAGCATCGGCACGTCGCGATCGATGTGATCCACCACCCACTCTGGGTCGCGAACCCCGCCGTGCAGCCAGTTTGCCGCCGAGCGCCAGGTCGCCAGCGGGAACTGGCGAGTATCCGGCTGGCCGTAGATAAACGGATAGCGGTAGTTCATCCAGCCGGCCGGCTTCAGAATCGACTCCTGCTGGCTGGGGGTGATTTGCAGCCGCGTGCCCCAGCGTGGTGCAGAACCCTCGTCCTGCGGTGCAGCTTCCGGCGCCGAAGAGGGGCTGGCGTGCTGGTAATCCGGATGCAGGTAATAACCGCTGCGCGGGCGACTCACGAGGTATCCCTCGTTAACCAGACCCTCAAAAACCAGCGCCGTGGTGTTGCGCGAGACCCGCAGCTGGCTGGCCAGCTGGCGGCAGGAGGGGAGCGGCGTGTCGGCGGAAAAAATGCCGCCCAGAATGGCGTTAATCAGCGTCTCGCGCACCTGCTCCTGCAAACCGCGGCGCGGGTCGAAATCAACGTGTAACAGGTGTCGGATCATGCCTGGCTCCTTACTCAAACGCACAGTACAGACACTGGAGCAAATTCCATACCACCCTGAGAATGACTGACACATCCGCGCGGTGAATCTGGCTCTATCCGGAAATTTAAAACGCTCCCTACAGTAAAAACGTATTCATCAGTCGCGGACCGGAACTTCCGTCGGCACATATTTTGCAAAACCTTTTCATGTTCTGGAGTGAACACGTCTGGCGAATTAATTAGGGGTGAATTAATGAAAAAATCATTAGGTTCAATTTGTCTGGGCGCCATCATGGCGATGGCCTTTTCTTATCACGCAGCCGCCGCGGATCTTCCGGAAATAGAAAAATCCGGCACCCTGAAAGTCGCGACCGAAGATGATTACGCGCCTTTTAACTTTATGAATAACGGCCAGGCGGATGGCTTCAACAAAGATATGCTCGATGAATTACGCAAATACGCGAAATTCAACGTCGACCAGAGCATTTTGCCGTGGACCGGATTACTGGCGGCGGTTTCTACCGGGCAATACGATATGGCCTTAACCGGCGCGGTAATTACCGACGATCGTCTCAAGGTCTTTGATTTCACGCCGCCGTGGGCGTCAGCGCAGCACTATTTTGTCAAACGCGCGGGCGATAATTCCCTGAATACCATTGCCGAACTGAGTGGGAAAAAAGTGGGCGTTCAGGCGGGCAGCGCGCTGCTGGCAAGGCTGCCAGAACTGAAAGCGATGCTGGAGAAAACCGGCGGTAAGCTGGGGCCGGTGGTGGAGTATCCCTCCTACCCGGAAGCTTACGCCGATCTCGCCAACAAACGCCTGGACTACGTGATTAACGTGGTTATCTCGGTCAACGACCTGGCGAAGGCCAAGCCGAAGGTGTTCGCCAAAGGTCTGGCGGTATCCGGCCCGGGCTATATGGCCTGGCCGATCCCGAAAAACTCGCCGCAGCTGCTGGCCTATATGACCAAATTTATGAACCACATGAAGGAGACCGGCAAGCTCGCGGAACTCCAGAAAAAGTGGTTTGGCGAAACCTATGACGATCTTCCGAACGTGCCAATCACCAGCCCGGAACAGTTCCATAAATTGGCCGGTCTGTAATGCGTTCTGCGGCGGGTAACCGCCGCCCGTTGAGTGAAGGAGGGCTTCATGGATGCAATTTCCTGGCAGTTACTGATTGAAGGCGCATGGACGACCCTCTGGATTTCGGCCATCGCCATTGCCTTTGGGGTGGTGATTGGCCTGCTGATTGCGCTGGTGCGCATGCTGCGCATTCCGGTTATCGATCAGCTGCTGGTGGTCTATATCAGCCTCGCCCGCGCGACGCCGCTGGTCACGCTGGTGCTGTTCCTGTTTCTTTCTCTGCCGACCGTCGGGATTAACCTCGACAAAAACGTCGCGGCGATTGTGGCGCTGACGCTCAATACCTCGGCCTTTAACGCCGAAATATGGCGCAACGCCTTTCGCACTTTTCCCCGCGAACAGCGGGAAGCGGCGGAGTCGGTCGGGATGCGCCGCTGGGCCTACTTCCGCTACATCATGCTGCCGCAGATGTGGATTGAAAGCCTGCCCGCGCTGGTTAACGAGATGTCGTTCCTGATTAAGGGCAGTCCGGCCATTGCGGTGATTGGCGTGGTGGATTTGACGCGCGTCACCAACCGGATTTCTTCGGTCACCTATGAACCGCTTTCGCCAATCCTGGCGGCGGGTCTGCTGTACGTGGTGATTATTGGCCTGCTGCTGAAATTGCAGGGAATGGCCGAGCGTAAAGCGAAGCGTCTGGCACGATAAATACGGGAGGTGCTATGAATCAGTGGGCCGTTATCTGGTCGGTGCGCGACAGCTTTATTGCCGGTTTACTCGCCACCCTTGAGCTTTTTATTACCGCGGCAATTGCCGGATTAATTATCGGCATTGTCCTGTGCTATTTAACCGAATATCAAAAGAAAATCCTTAACCGGCTTATTATTGCCTTTGTCAGCTTAATGCGGGCGATTCCCTTTTTGATTCTCGCCTATTTGCTCTATTACGGGCTGCCGCAAGTGGGTATTAGTATGGAGCCCTGGACCGCCGGCTTAATTGCCTTAATTATCTACCACGGCGCCTATTTCTTTGAGATTTTGCGCAGCCAGCGGCGGGTATTTTCCGGTGGCTATATCGAGGCGGCGGTCGCGCAGGGGTTTTCGCGCTACAAAATATTCCGCCGCATTATTCTGCCCAATATTCTCTCTTCCGCGCTCCCGCTGATGGGGAACCAGCTGATTATCTGCCTGAAAGATACCGCTTTCCTCAGCATTATCACCGTCCAGGAGATAACCGCTGCGGCTAACAGCGTGCAGGCCACCTATTTTATCCCGTTTAACGCTTTTATCGTCGCGATTGGGCTCTACTGGGCGATCAGCATTCTGCTGGAGCTGCTGATTAAACGCCTGAGCGCCTGGGGAGTCAGAAGAGGAATGAGTCATGTCTGATACTACTGCTGTAAGCGTCAAAAACGTCTCTAAACAGTTTGATAACGTGGAAGTTCTGCGTGATATCAACCTGACGGTAGAAAAGGGGACCGTGGTGAGCATTCTCGGCTCGTCGGGGTCGGGTAAATCGACGCTGCTGCGCTGCATGAACTGGCTGGAACAGCCGGATCGCGGCGAGATCCGCATCAGCGGCCAGCGGCTGGGGATTGATGAGCATAATGGCCGCGCGATGTCCCATCGCCAGCTGTCGAAAATCCGCGAGCGGGTAGGCATGGTGTTTCAGAGCTTTAACCTGTGGCCGCACCTGACGGTGCAGCAGAACGTCAGCGAAGCGCTGCTGCACGTGAAGGGGATGAAGCGTGATGAAGCGAAAGCTATCGCCATGCAGCAGCTGGAGAAAGTGGGGATGGCGCATAAAGCCGACGTTTACCCGATTACGCTCTCCGGCGGACAGAAGCAGCGGGTGGCGATTGCCCGTTCGCTGGCGATGTCGCCGGAGGTGATTCTGTTTGATGAGCCGACGTCGGCGCTGGATCCCGAGCTGGTCAACGAGGTACTGGGGGTAATGAAGGCGCTGGCCGCCGAGGGCTACACGATGGTGGTGGTGACCCACGAGATGGACTTTGCGCGCCAGGTCTCGGATGAGGTGGTGTTTCTTGAGAAGGGGTTGTTGATTGAGAAAGCGCCGCCGGAGAAGTTTTTCACCAACCCGGATTCCGAGCGCGTCAGGCAGTTTTTGCAGAGCAGCCGGTAAGCATCAGCGGCCGTTCTCCCCGGTCGCGCTGCGCTTACCGGGGCTACGGGTTTCCAGCCGTCTGCGGGGCGGTAGCCCGGGTAAGGTGTTTACGCCGCGACCCGGGATTTCCGGGCTCGGCGCCTGAGGGTGGCAGATTGGGTAGCCCGGACAGGCGCGTCAAGCGCCGCCCCCGGGACGGTGTGGTAGGGGTTCCGTTCACCGCTATTTCGCAGAAAATGTCTCACCGTGGTAGGTGAACGGGTAAAGGGGGAGAAAACCGTCTCCCCCTTTACAATCCCCGCGGTCCCGCAAAGAAATCGGTGCTGCGCACTGCGCTCACCTCCCGGACCTCAGCCTGCGGTCGGCTCAACTCGACATCACTGTCTCGATTCGCCTCTGTCCGCCATCCCTGGCGGCCAGCCCTTGTCTTCGGTCCTCCGGTTCGCCGATTTCAGCGGGGGCCAGGGCATCGCTGCATAACACGTTGTTTCAGAGACATATCCGTAGCTGCATGAAACATTCCCGGAGGCGGCGCTTACGCGCCTCTCCGCTCTACCAAACCTTAATCCCGATCGATGGCGAACGGCTGCCAGGCCTGACGCACCGGCATCACCTCGACCCGGTTGATATTCATATGGTCCGGCAGCGTGGCGATGTAGAACATCTGTTCGGCAATATCCCGCGCGCTCAGCGGCGTGGTACCGCGATACAGGTTGTCCGACGCCGCCTGGTCGCCTTTGGTGCGCACCAGGGTAAATTCCGTTTCGGCAATGCCCGGCGCGAGATCGGTCACGCGCACCCCGGTCCCGAGCAGATCGCAGCGCAGGTTATAGCTGAACTGCTTCACGAAAGCCTTACTGGCGCCGTAGACGTGGCTGCCGGGGTAGGGCCACTGCCCGGCGATAGAGCCGATATTGATGATGCTCGCGCCCGCGCCGTGGTTAATCAGCGTCGGCAGCAGCGCGTGGGTCACGTTGACCAGCCCGGTGACGTTGGTGTCGATCATCGTTTTCCAGTCGTCCAGATCCACTTTCTGCGCGGGCTGCGGCGACAGCGCCAGCCCGGCGTTGTTAATCAGCGTCGTGATATCGGCGAAGCCCGCGGGCAGCGCCGCCACGGCCGCGGCCACCGCATCGCTATCGCGTACGTCGAGTTCGATAATGTGCACCGGCACCTGCGAGGCGAGCTTATCCTGTAGCGTCTTCAGCCGCGCAAAACGGCGTCCGCTCAGCACCAGCGACCAGCCCGCATCGGCGAAGACCTGCGCCGCTGCTTCCCCAAATCCCGAGGTCGCCCCGGTAATAAACACCACTTTGCTCGTTGCCATTTCATTCTCCTGTGCAGGTTGTCGCTCCCACTATAAAAACCGCGCGCGCGCGGGCACAGGGCCAGTCGGCGCGCGGCGATGTGACACGGTGTCACATCATTTTCGCCTGACTGGCTCTATCCGTTTCTCCCCCGCACGGCCAATGATGAGGACAACAACAACGACATGAGAGAGGGCAGGGTATGAAGCTGGCACTACAGAACGAGGTAGCGATAAGCAATGATGAAGTTCGGCTGCTGGATCGCGCTTATGTGTTTCATTCATGGTCGATGCAGGGCAATTTACATCCGCTGGTGATCGCCGGGGCAAAAGGCTGCGAGCTGTGGGATTACGAAGGCAATACTTACCTGGATTTCAGCAGCCAGCTGGTCAACGTCAACATTGGCTATCAGCATCCTCGCGTGCTGGCGGCGATGAAAGCCCAGCTGGAAGAGCTGGTGACCATCGCGCCCGCCACCGCCAACCTCGCCCGCGGCGAAGCGGCGAAGCGGATTGTCGAGCTGGCGCCGGAAGGCTTTAGCAAAGTGTTCTTCACCAACGCCGGCGCCGATGCCAACGAGAACGCCATCCGTATGGCGCGGCTCTATACCGGGCGCGATAAAGTGCTCTCCGCCTATCGCTCCTATCACGGCAATACCGGCAGCGCGATTGCCGCCACCGGCGACTGGCGCCGCGTGCCGAACGAGTATTCACGCGGTCACGTGCACTTCTTTAACCCCTATCTCTACCGCAGCGAATTTAACGCCACGACGGAAGAGGAGGAGTGCCAGCGCGCGCTGGCCCATCTGCGGCGGATGATCGAGTGCGAAGGCCCGAACGCGATAGCCGCGATTCTGCTGGAGTCGATTCCGGGGACCGCCGGGATTCTTGTCCCGCCGGAGGGCTATATGCAGGGCGTGCGGGCGCTGGCCGACGAGTTTGGCATTGTGCTGATCCTCGATGAAGTGATGGCCGGTTTTGGTCGTACCGGGAGCTGGTTCGCCTTCGAGCAGGATGGCGTGGTGCCGGATCTGGTGACTTTCGCCAAAGGGGTTAACGCCGGCTACGTCCCGGCCGGCGGCGTGCTGATTAGCGAGCCAATCGCCCGCTACTTTGATGACCATTTCTTTGCCGGGGGGCTGACCTATTCCGGCCATCCGCTGGCGATGGCGGCGATTGTCGCCACCATTGACGCGATGAAGGAAGAGAAGGTGGTGGAGAACGCGGCGACCATCGGCAACGAAGTGCTGCGTCCGGGGCTGGAAGCGCTGGCGGAGAAGCACGCGATTATCGGCAACGTGCGCGGCCGCGGTCTGTTCCAGGCGCTGGAGCTGGTCAGCAGCCGCGAGCGGAAAACGCCGCTGACCGCTGCCGATATGGCGGCCATTAAAGGCGCGTTAACCGAAGCCGGCCTGCTGGCGTTTGTGGTGGAGAACCGCATTCACGTGGTGCCGCCGTGCACCATCAGCGCCGAACAGGTGGTAAAAGGGCTGGCGATTTTTGATGCGGTATTCGCCCGCTTCGCGAGCCTGGCGAAATAAGGGGATGATTTCCCGGGGCGCGGCGTAAATGCCTTACCCGGGCGACCTTCTCGCAGATGGCGGCGAACCCGTAGCCCCGCTAAGCGTAGCGCGAGCGGGGGCGGGTTTTCAGCCTATCCGATGTTCGCCGTTCACCAGCGCTTCGTGGTTAAAGAAGCGCTGAATCACGCCTTCCGCCATAAACGCCGCCCGGTCTGACATATGGGCAATCACATCGGCATCGTGGCTGACCAGCAGATAGGTCATTCCGTGCTCCTGCTTTAGCCGATTGAGCAGATTCAGTATTTCCGCCTGCACCGACATATCCAGCGCCGACGTTGGCTCATCCAGCAGCAGAATCTTTGGCCGCAGCAGCAGCGCGCGAGCAATCGCCACCCGCTGGCGCTGGCCGCCGGAAAGCTGGTGCGGATAGCGGCGCGCGGCGTCGGCAGGCAGCCCCACCTCTTGCAGGGCGGTGGACACCCGCTGTTCGATCTCGCCGATAGCGTGAATTTTCAGCGGCTCCGCCAGCGTGCGCCATAGCGTATGATTGGGATGCAGCGAGGCGTACGGGTCCTGAAACACCATCTGTACGTTGCGCCGCAGCTCGCCCTGAAAACGCGCGCCCGGCGTAATGGCCTTATCGAACAGTTCAACGCGGCCGCGCCAGTCCCGCTGCAGCCCGGCTAATACCCGCAGAATCGTTGATTTTCCGCAGCCGGATGCGCCGATCAGGCTGAACGTTTCTCCCGCGTCAACGGCAAAGCTGGCGGCGGACACCGCGGTTTTTTCGCCAAAAATAACCTGTAAATCCTTGAGATTAACGACCACCATGCGCCGCCTCCGTCAAGTTCAGGGTTCGGTCGAGGGTCGGCAGCATCTGACCGTAAGTTTGCGCGGCCGGGCGACAGGTCCAGAGCGTACGGGTGTAGGGATGCGTCGCCTTCGGCAGATCTCGCGCCGCCATCTCATCGACCTTTTCCCCTTGATACAGGACCAGCACCCGCTGGCAGTGCTCGGCCACCAGCGGCAGGTCGTGGCTAATCAACAGCATCGCCATCCGCCGCTGTTCGCACTGCTCTACCAGCAGTTCGAGGATCTGATTACGCAGCCGGGCATCGAGGGCTGAAGTGGGCTCATCGGCGATCAGCACCTGCGGATTATTGAGCAGCGCAAGGGCAATCATCACCCGCTGGCCCATCCCGCCGGAGAGTTCGCCTGGATAACGGTTGAGCACCGGTAAATCCAGACCGACGGCGGCAACGGCGGCTTTGACCGCCTCCAGCCGCGCGCGGCGGCTAAGGCGCTGATGCAGAGTTAATGCCTCTTCCAACTGCGCCTGAATGCTTTTTACCGGATTGAGCGCGTAGCGCGGGTCCTGCAGCACCATCGCTATATCGTTGCCGCGTAGCCCGCGCCAGCCGCGGTCGCGAAGGGTTAATGCGTCGCGCCCCAGCACGTTGAGCGCCTCGGCGCTGACGACGCCGGGCCGGCGTACCAGCCCCATCAGGGCGCGGGCGGTCATGGATTTACCGGAGCCGGATTCGCCGACCAGCGCCAGCCGCTCGTTGCCGAGCGTGAAGCTTAAATGGTCCACCACTCTGGCGGTGGGATAGTCGATGGTCAGTCCCTGAACGATCAGGCGAGTATCAGTCATGTTGCGGCTCCAGAACGTCGCGCAGGCCATCGCCCAGCAGGTTAAACGCCAGGCTGGCGATCAGGATAACGGCGCCAGGGGCGGCGGCGATCCACCACTGGTCGAAAATGACCTGCATGCCGTCGGCGATCATCGCGCCCCATTCCGCCATTGGCGGGCGGGCGCCGAGGCCAAGGAAGCCGAGACCGGCAGCGGCGAGAATAATCCCGGCTAGATCCAGCGCCAGCCGGACGATCGCCGAGGGCAGACAGAGCGGCAGAATATGACCCATCAGCAGACGCCAGCCGCGAATGCCCATCATCTCCGCCGCCGCCAGATAGTCGCTGTGGCGCAGGCGCTGAATTTCGCTGCGCGCCTGACGGGCGTAAGCGGGCCAGGTCGTTAGCGCCAGCGCCAGGGCGCCGTTCACCAGGCCCGGGCCGAGCATCGCGACAAACGCGAAGGCCAGAATCAGCCGCGGCATCGACATTACCACGTCGGTAAAACGCATCAGCACGCGCTCCAGCCAGCCGCCGTAATAGCCGGACAGGATCCCCACCAGCAGACCGGCGGGGAGCGTAATCGCCGTCACCAGCGCGACCAGCCCCAGCGCCGGACGGGCGCCGAAAATCAGCCTTGAGAGAAGATCGCGGCCGTAGCTGTCGGTGCCGAGCCAGTGCCGCGGGCCCGGACCCTGCAGCCGCGCGGCGGCGTCCTGCCAGTTCGGGTCGAGAGGAGCCAGCCAGGGTGCAAAGAGCGCAATCAGCAGGAGTACCGTAATGATGATCAGGCCGCAAAAGGCGGCGGGAGAGCGGCGCAGGCGGCGTAAAAAAAGGTAGCCAGGCATCAGCGTATCCTCGGATCGGTCAGCCGCACCAGCAGGTCGGTGAGGTTATTAATCAGCACAAAGCTCGCGCCGATCAGCAGCGTACCGCCCATAATCGCCGTGGTATCGCCGGCAAAGAGCGCGGTGGTCAGATAGCGGCCAATTCCCGGCCAGGAGAAGACGGTTTCGGTCAACACCGCGCCTTCCAGCATGGAGGTCCAGGCGAGGGCGGTCACCGTCAGCAGGGTGCCGCGGATATTGGGCAGGACGTGACGCAGCAGAATCGTCATCTCACCGGCCCCTTTGGCGCGCGCCAGCAGGATGTACTCTTTGTTCATTTCGCTCAGGCAGGCGGAACGGGTCAGGCGGGTGATGCTCGCCAGAGAATAATAGGCCAGCAGCAGCACCGGCAGCAGCAGGTGCCCGGCGGCGTTTTTAACCGCCTCTTTATCACCCGAGAGCCAGGTATCAATGAGCGCAAAGCCGGTGCGCGGTTCGACGGTGTACTGATAAATATCGTCCAGCCGCCCCGGCCCCGGCGTCCACTGCAGTTTGGCGTAAAACAGCGCCAGCATCAGCAGACCGAGCCAGAAAATCGGCACCGAGTTGCCGAGCAGCGTAAAGGTGCGCATCGCCAGATCCCACGGCGAGCCGACGTAGCGGGCGCAAAGAACGCCTGCGATAACGCCCGACAGCGCGCCGATAATCAGCGCCAGCGTAGCCAGTTCGAGGGTGGCCGGGAAAGCGGCAAGCAGGTCGTGCAGCACCGGCTGGCCGGTTGAGCTGGCGATACCGAGATCGCCGTGGGCGAGATTCACCAGATAGCGCCAGAACTGCAGCGGCAACGGCTGGTCGAGGCCGAGCTGGTGACGTACCTGAGCATAGGTGGACTGACTGGCGTGGTCGCCGACGATTTGCAGCACCCGATCCACCGGCGACAGCGCCGAGAGCGCAAAGGTCACCAGCAGCAGGCCGAGCAGCGTCAGGGCCAGCGTCAGCAGTCCCTGAAACAGCGCGAGCAGGGGGCGTTTTGCGCGCCGCTCTGCTCGGGGGGGTAACACAGCAGACATGGTTATTCCGTTGGTAAAAAGTACAGTGTTATCAGCTGGCGCGATCTGTTGTTGTAGCCCGGTCAGCGCAGCGCCACCGGGAAAACATAAGGTATCGGGGCCTGCGTTCCCGGAGGCGGCGCGTTGCGCCTGTCCGGGCTACCTGATCGTACCTGCCCCAGGCGTTATTTGGTTACCCGGTCATACCAGACCATATCGGCATTGAGACCCTGCTGATAACCCTTCACGTTATCGCGAACCACAATCTGGGTTTTACCCTGATCGATAAACACGTAAGGCGAACTGCGCTGCAGCGCCTCCTGCATGTTTTTATACAGATCCAGGCGCTTCGCTGCGTCCGGCTCGGCGACTGCCGCCAGGGTCGCTTTATTCAGCTCCGGGATCTGCCAGCCGTTTAGCCCAGCGACGGTACTGGATTTACCGTCGTTGTACGCAAAGGCGCTGGCGTTAGAGTGGGCATCGAAATAGTCAGGGATCCACAGCCGAATCGCCGCCTGATGCTGTTTGGCGCGCACGCGAGCATAGACCTGACTACCCGCGGCCGGCAGCAAATCCACCTTCACGCCGCCCTGGGCGAAGCTCGCCTGCATCGACTGGGCGATGGTGATAAACGGCGGCTTGTTTTCGACGTCGAGGGTGAAATGCGCCTCTTTGATGCCCGCTTTAGCGAGGATATCTTTGGCTTTTTGCGGGTTGAATGTAAACGGGTTATTGTCCAGCGCGCCCGGCAGGCCGACCGGCAGGAAGCTCTGATGGACGAAATATTGCCCCTTCAGCAAATCTTTCGTGATGCCGTTGTAATCCACCAGCCAGCGCGCCGCTTCCCAGAAGGCCGGGTTTTTCAGCAGCGGGTTGGCGCTGTTGCCGGTATTAAAGACCAGATAGTTCTGCTCAGCGGAAGGGATGCTGAGGACCTTGACGCCCGGTTTACCCTGCAGAGCCGCAATCTGGTCGGCGCCGAGATCGCGCGCCACGTCGGCATCACCCTGCTGGATGAGAAGACGACGTGAGGCCGGGTCCGGAACGTTCTTAATAATGATGCTTTTCAGCTTCGGCGCGCCGCCGGGTGCGCTGCTGTTGGCCTCCAGCACGATGGCCTGATGCGGCTGATAGACCCGCATTTTATACGCGCCGCTGCCCGCCGAGTGCATTTTCAGCCAGCCGTTACCGAAGTCGCTATCTTTGGCGTTCGGGGCGACCTGTTTCTCATCGACGATAGAGGCGATCGGCGTTGAGAGAATATTCAGCGCCACCGCCGGGCTGACGTCGGCGGTCCAGCGGAGCTCCAGGGTATGGTCGTCTACCTTCTTCAGCTGGCTGGCGATGTTATCCGGCTGCCAGCCGAGGACGTTAAGAATAAACGCTGGCGATTTGTTCAGGATGACCGCGCGGGTGTACGAGTAAATGACATCTTCCGGGCGCAGCGGGTTACCGGAGGCGAATTTGGCGTCGGGCTTTAGCTTGATGGTCAGGGTTTTCGCCGCCGGATCGGCCTGCCAGCTTTCGGCCAGGATCGGGGTGATTTTTTCAGGGTTATCGCGGTCCGGCTGCACCAGGCGCTGATAAAGGCTCGGTACCGTCTGGATGCTGGAGAGCTCGTTGGCTTCCGCCGGGTCGAGGCTGACGATATCGTCGAGGCCCTGCGCGACCACCAGGGTCCCCGGCGGCGTGGCGGCGTGAACGGCGGCGGATAACGCGGCGAGCACCAGCAGCGGCAGCAGTTTTTTAGTCATATGCGATCCCTGAAAAAAGTTATTGTGATTATTGATGTTTCGCTACGTTAGGCCGCTTAATTACGGGCGTAAAGTCAAAGATCGGCTAAGTTTATGCTTAAAAAGCATAAGAAAGACCAAGGGGTTATGACGATCGATCGTACCGGGCATCTTCCGGCCATTCGCCTTTCTTGATATAACAATTTGATAACACTACGGGAGAGATAAGCGTGCCGGAAATTAATGAATTTGGTCAGCAGGTCAACGATCGCGTGCCAGGGTGGCAGGGCGCGGGACTTCTGCGCCGCACGGCGTTAAATGGCCGCTTTTGCCGGCTGGAGCCGCTGGATACCGAGCGGCACGCGGCGGATCTGTTTGCCGCCTATGCCCTCGGCGACGACAGCGACTGGACCTGGCTTGCCAGCACCTGCCCACAGAGCGTGGAGTCAACGGCGAACTGGATCACCGGTAAGGTTATGGACGACGGGCTGGTGCCGTATGCGGTTATCGATTTGCGCGCCGAGCGGGCCGTCGGGCTGGTCAGCTATATGGCGATTGAGCGGGCGATGGGCACGGTGGAGATAGGGCACGTCACCTGGTCGCGGGCGATGAAAAATACGCCGCTCGGGACCGAGGCGGTGTGGCTGCTGCTGCAAAATGGTTTTGCTCACGGCTATCGTCGGCTGGAGTGGAAGTGCGATTCGATGAATCTCGCCTCCCGCCGCGCCGCCGACCGGCTGGGGTTTACCTGGGAGGGGCGTCTTCGTCAGAGGATGGTACGCAAAGGACGCACCCGCGATAGCGATATGCTGTCGATTATCGATAGCGAATGGCCCGCGCGCGACGCGGCGCTGCGGGCGTGGCTGGCGCCGGAGAACTTTGATGCTGATGGACGGCAGCTAAAGCGGCTGGAAGATTTCCGTTAGTTTTTCCTCACCCTAACCCTCTCCCGCAGGGAGAGGGGCGGGGGCTTACTCTTACCGGCGAACCGGCGCGCCGTTCGCCACGTAATACGCCGCGGTGCTCTTCGGCAGCGGCTGACGGCCGCGAATGGCGTCAGCCATTTTTTCGCCAATCATGATGGTGGTCGCGTTAAGGTTGCCGGTAATAATCTGCGGCATAATCGAGGCGTCGACCACGCGCAGGCCTTCCAGCCCGTGAACCCGACCTTCGCCATCCACCACCGCCATCTCGTCGTAGCCCATTTTACAGGTGCCGCACGGATGGAAGGCGGTTTCCGCATGATTGCGCACAAACTCATCCAGCTCGGCATCGCTCTGGCACTCCGCCCCCGGACTGATCTCCCGGCCGCGATAGTTATCCAGCGCCGGCTGATGCATGATTTCGCGGGTAATGCGAATCGCGTCGCGGAACTCCTGCCAGTCCTGTTCGCTGGACATATAGTTAAACAGAATCGCCGGATGTTCGTGCGGGTCGCGCGACTTCAGACGCACGTGGCCGCGGCTTGGGGAGCGCATGGAGCCGACGTGGCACTGGAATCCGTGCTCTTTCACCGCGTTTGAGCCGTTGTAGTTAATCGCGACCGGCAGGAAGTGGTACTGAATATTCGGCCACGCAAAGGCTTCCCGGCTGCGAATAAATCCGCCCGCTTCAAACTGGTTGCTGGCGCCGATGCCGGTCCCGCCGAACAGCCATTCGGCGCCGATTTTCGGCTGGTTCCACCACTGCAGCGCCGGGTAGAGCGACACCGGCTCTTTACATTCGTACTGCAGATACATCTCCAGATGATCCTGCAGGTTCTCGCCGACGCCGGGCAGGGCGTGAACCAGCGGAATATCGAACTGGCGCAACAGTTCCGGGCTGCCGACGCCGGAGCGCTGCAGGATTTGCGGCGAAGCGATGGCGCCCGCGCAGAGCAGCACTTCTTTACTGGCGGTGGCGTTTGACGGCGCGGTGCTGTCGCCCTCCAGCCACTCGACGCCGACGGCGCGCTTGCCGGCAAAAATAATGCGATCGGTCAGCGCATGGGTGCGAATGGTCAGATTGGGACGCGCGCGCGCCTGGTCGAGATAGCCGCGCGCGGTGCTGGCGCGGCGTCCCTGCGGCGTCACGGTACGATCCATGGGGCCAAACCCTTCCTGCTGGTAGCCGTTAAGATCGTCGGTGCGCGGGTAGCCGGCCTGTACGCCGGCTTCAATCATCGCGTGGAACAGCGGATTGTTGCCCTGCTTTGGCGTGGTGACGCTGACCGGGCCGTCGCCGCCGTGGTAGTCGTTGGCGCCAATATCGCGGGTTTCCGCTTTGCGGTAGTAGGGCAGGCAGTCGAGGTAGCTCCAGTGCTCAAGCCCCGGCGCCGAGGCCCAGTTATCGAGATCCATAGCGTTGCCGCGGATATAGCACATGCCGTTGATTAACGAGGACCCGCCGAGGCCCTTACCGCGTCCGCACTCCATGCGGCGATTGTTCATATGCGGTTCAGGCTCGGTCTCGTAGGCCCAGTTATAGCGCCGACCCTGTAGAGGAAAGGCCAGCGCGGCGGGCATCTGGGTGCGGAAGTCGAAACGGTAATCCGGGCCGCCCGCTTCCAGCAGCAGGACGGTGGTCTGGGGATCTTCCGTCAGTCGTGTAGCCAGTACGTTGCCGGCGGAACCGGCACCAATAATAATGTAGTCAAACTGCAAAAATGACCTCCTGGTTAAAATATGGATTGAAACGGACCCATCTCAACCTGGATGGATTTGACCTGGGTGTAGCTGTGCAGCGTCTGCACGCCGTTTTCGCGGCCAATCCCGGAGTGCTTGTAGCCGCCAACCGGCATCTCCGCCGGGGATTCGCCCCAGGTGTTGATCCAGCAGATCCCGGCCTCCAGCCGATGAATCAGGCGATGGGCGCGGTTTAAATCCGGCGTGACGACGCCGGCGGCGAGGCCGTATTCGGTGGCGTTGGCGCGGCGAACCGCTTCTTCCTCATCGTCGTAGCTCAGAATCGACATCACCGGGCCGAAGATCTCTTCGCGGACGATGGTCATCTGGTCATCGCAGTCGGTAAACACCGTCGGGGCGACCCACGCGCCGCGGTCGAAGCCTTCGCCTTTCAGCACCTCGCCGCCGCAGAGCAGGCGCGCGCCTTCTTGCTTGCCGATCGCGATGTAGCGCAGCACGTTATCGCGGTGCGGGAAGCTCACCAGCGGCCCGAAGTTGGTGCTTTCAGCAAACGGATCGCCGGGGCGGATACGCGCCACGCGAGCGAGGATTTTCTCTTCAAACGCCGCCTTCAGGCGCGCCGGAACGAATACCCGGGTACCGTTGGTGCAGACCTGTCCTGAGCTATAGAAGTTAGCCATCATCGCGATGTCGGCGGCGAGGTCGAGGTTGGCGTCTTCGCAGACGATCAGCGGCGATTTACCGCCCAGCTCCATGGTGACTTCCTTCAGCGAGGAGGCGGCGGAGTTGGCCATCACTTTTTTGCCGCTGGCGACGCCGCCGGTAAAGGAGATTTTGGCGATGTCCGGGTGCTCGGTGAGATACTGGCCGGTTTCGGCGCCCGTGCCCGGCAGCACGTTAAATACCCCCGCCGGCAGTCCCGCCTCGCGGTAAATTTCCGCCAGCTTCAGGGCGGTGAGCGGGGTGACTTCACTCGGCTTAAAGATCATCGCGTTACCGGCCGCCAGCGCCGGGGCTGATTTCCACAAGGCGATCTGGATCGGGTAGTTCCAGGCGCCGATCCCGGCGACGACGCCCAGCGGTTCCCGGCGGGTGTAGACGAATGCACTGTCGCGCAGCGGGATCTGGCTCCCTTCCAGCGCCGGGATCAGGCCCGCGTAGTACTCCAGCACATCGGCGCCGGTGACGATATCGACGGCGGCGGTTTCGCTCAGCGGTTTGCCGGTATCGAGAGTCTCCAGACGCGCCAGTTCATCGTTGCGATCGCGCAGAATATCGACCGCTTTACGCAGAATGCGCGAACGTTCCATGGCGCTCATCGCCGCCCAGATTTTTTGCCCTTTTTGGGCGCTCTTTACCGCCCGGTCGACGTCTTCGCGGCCGGCGGCCTGGACGGTCGCCAGCACTTCCCCGCTGGCGGGGTTAATCGTCTCGAAGGTTTTACCGCTGGTGGCGGAAACATAACCACCGTCGATGTAAAGCTGCTGTTCGGCCATTCGGGACATGGGTCCTCCATTAGTGAGAAGTCGGTGGCAGATATTGGCTGATGAAGTGCTCGGCGAGCGTTTCGGCGCGGGCTTTATCCAGCGGTTTACCGCTCAGCGCCGCGCGTAGCCACAGCCCGTCGATCAGCGCGGCGAGACCGTATCCGGCCTCCTGCGCCTCTTCGCGCGGCAGGGCGCGCTGAAACTCATAGACGATATTTGACAGCAGTCGCCGGCTGCTGACCTGCTGCAGGCGATAGAGCATCGGCTGATGCATGCTGCTGGCCCAAAAGGCGAGCCAGGCCTTCATTGCCGCGCTGCTTATCTGGCTGTCGTCGAAGTTTCCCGCCACGATGGCGCGCAGGCGTTCCTGCGGGCCGGCGCCGGGCAGGGCGTGCAGACGGCCCAACACCGCCTGGCGCAGCTGGCCGGTGATATCGCGCATCGTCGCTTCCAGCAGCCCGTTCTTATCCTTGAAATAGTGGCTGATGATGCCGGTTGATACGCCAGCCCTCCGGGCGATCTGCGCGATGGTGGCATCGTGCATTCCCACTTCATTGATGGCGGCCAGGGTGGCGTCAATCAGCTGCCGCTGCCGTATCGGTTGCATCCCCAGTTTGGGCATTTCTCAGACTCCATTCATCAGCTTTGTTTATCTATTAAAGCGGTTTTTGATTGGACGTTCAATATAAAATGTGTCTTAATTGTTGCCGATTTTGGTTCTAATAGTTGCAAAAACAGTAAGGAGAATGGATGACAGACCTTTCGCCGAGCAGAGAAAAGGACAAAATCAATCCGGTGGTTTTTTACACTTCCGCCGGACTGATTTTGTTGTTTTCCCTGATGACTCTCTTCTTCAGCGATTTTTCCGCGGCCTGGATTGGCCGTACCCTGAACTGGGTTTCCCGCACCTTTGGCTGGTACTATTTGCTCGCCGCGACGCTCTATATCGTGTTTGTCGTGTGCATCGCCTGCTCGCGTTTCGGTTCGGTGAAGCTCGGGCCGGAACATTCGAAGCCGGAGTTTAGCGTGCTCAGCTGGGCGGCAATGCTGTTCGCCGCCGGTATCGGTATCGACCTGATGTTCTTCTCCGTCGCCGAACCGGTGACCCAGTATATGCAGCCGCCGGAAGGGGCGGGGCAGACCATGGAGGCGGCGCGCCAGGCGATGGTGTGGACGCTGTTTCACTACGGGCTGACCGGCTGGTCGATGTATGCCCTGATGGGGATGGCGCTGGGATACTTTAGCTATCGTTATAATTTACCCCTGACCATCCGCTCCGCGCTCTATCCGATCTTCGGCAAAAAGATTAATGGCCCAATCGGCCACAGCGTGGATATCGCCGCCGTTATCGGCACCATTTTTGGTATCGCCACCACGCTCGGGATTGGCGTGGTGCAGCTAAACTACGGCCTCAACGTGCTGTTTGATATTCCGGACTCGCTGGGCGCGAAAGCGGCGCTGATCGTGCTGTCGGTCATTATCGCCACCATCTCCGTGACCTCCGGGGTGGATAAAGGCATTCGTATTCTTTCCGAGCTTAACGTGGTGCTGGCCCTCGGGCTGATCCTGTTTGTCCTGTTTATGGGCGACACCGAGTTTCTGCTCAACGCACTGGTGCTCAACGTTGGCGACTATGTGAATCGTTTTATGGGCATGACCCTGAACAGCTTCGCCTTCGATCGTCCGGTAGAGTGGATGAACAACTGGACCCTGTTCTTCTGGGCGTGGTGGGTGGCGTGGTCGCCGTTTGTCGGCCTGTTCCTGGCGCGTATTTCACGTGGACGTACCATTCGTCAGTTTGTGGTGGGAACGCTGATTATCCCGTTCACCTTTACCCTGCTGTGGCTGTCGGTGTTCGGCAATAGCGCGCTGTATGAGATCATCCACGGCAATGCGGCCTTCGCCGCCGAGGCGGTCGCCCACCCGGAGCGCGGCTTCTATAACCTGCTGGCGCAGTATCCGGCGTTTACCTTTAGCGCTTCGGTGGCGACGATTACCGGCCTGCTGTTCTATGTGACCTCCGCGGATTCCGGGGCGCTGGTGCTGGGTAACTTCACCTCGAAGCTGAAGGATATCAACAGCGATGCGCCAAACTGGCTGCGGATCTTCTGGTCGGTGGTTATCGGCCTGCTGACCCTCGGGATGCTGATGACTAACGGCATTTCCGCCCTACAGAACGCGACGGTGATTATGGGGCTGCCGTTTAGCTTCGTGATCTTCTTCGTGATGGCGGGGTTATATAAGTCGCTGAAGGTTGAGGATTATCGCCGCGAGAGCGCCAACCGCGACACCGCTCCGCGACCGCTCGGCGTGCAGGATCGCCTGAGCTGGAAGAAGCGCCTGTCGCGGCTGATGAACTATCCCGGCACGCGCTATACCCGCCAGATGATGGAGACGGTGTGCTTCCCGGCGATGGAAGAGGTGGCGCAGGAGCTGAAGCTGCGCGGCGCTTACGTCGAGCTGAAAAGCCTGCCGCCGGAAGAGGGGGACAGCCTGGGCCATCTTGACCTGCTGGTGCATATGGGCGACGAGCAGAACTTTGTTTATCAGATCTGGCCGCAGCAGTACTCCATTCCCGGCTTTACCTACCGGGCGCGCAGCGGGAAGTCGACCTACTATCGTCTGGAGACCTTCCTGCTGGAAGGGAGTCAGGGCAACGACCTGATGGACTACAGCAAAGAGCAGGTCATTACCGATATTCTTGACCAGTACGAGCGTCATTTGAACTTTATCCATCTGCATCGCGAAGCGCCGGGCAACAGCGTGACCTTCCCCGGAATGTAGGCTATCTAAACGTTTTCTGAAAAAGGATTGCGGCTGGTTAAATATACAGTGAATTGCGCAGGGAAGCGTATGATGGCGGCGGGTGCCTGAGGCTTTCTGCGTTCAGGCTTAGGTGAGGATTCAGAAAGACGAAGCCCCAGGAGATGTTCCCATCAACCTGAGGCCTACAATCCAAACCTAGCACGTTGGATAGTAGCCCCTTCTTCGCATGGAGGCAACGAGATGCTGACAAAATACGCCCTGGTGGCAATCATCGTGCTGTGTCTGACAGCGCTGGGATTGACGTTAATGGTGCGCGACTCGCTGTGCGAGCTGAGCATCAAAGAACGTAGTATGGAGTTCAAGGCCGTTCTCGCTTACGAAACGAAGAAGTAGCCGGTATGCGGGGAGCTATCCCCGCTTATCCGCAGGCTGGGTAAGGAACCTTAAGGCACCTTTTTTCTGCTTATGGGGGCAGGATGGACGGCGAGAGAACATCGACCGGTTAAAACAATCGCGCCGCCACCCTGCATACTGCTTCGCTGACGTCAACCTCACCCTTACCGGCATTTTTCTACGCTAAATCCGTTCTACCAGCAGACAAAACCACCATCAACCACCAGGTCAACGCCGGTGCAGAACGAGGCGGCATCGCTGGCGAGGAACAGCGCCGGGCCGGCCATCTCCTCAACCTTCGCCATACGCTGGATCGGCGTCTGGCTTTCGAATTCGCGGGTCTGATGAACCATCTCAGGGCGCGTGTTCATCGGCGTGGCGGTATAGCCGGGGCTGATGGAGTTGACCCGAATCCCTTTGCCGATCCACTCCATCGCCAGGCTTTTTGACAGGTGGATAACGCCCGCTTTAGAGCAGTTGTAGTGCGCCTGATCGAGACCGCGGTTAACAATAATGCCGGACATCGAGGCGATATTAATAATCGAACCGCCGCCCGTTTCCTGCATCAGTTCGGCTTCCGCTTTGCAGGAGTTCCACACGCCGGTCAGGTTAATATCGATAACCCGCTGCCACTGCTCGGTTTCCATCTCCAGCGCCGGATTGGCGTTGGCAATCCCGGCGGCGTTGACGGCTATATCGAGGCGGCCAAAGCGGCTTTTCGCTAATGCCACGCCGGCGCGTAGGTCGCTAAGCTGGCGCACATCACCGGTGTAGAAGCAGGCCTCTCCGCCGATGGCTTCAATATTTTTGACGGTTTCGGCGAGGCCGCCATCTTCACGGAGATCGAAGCAGACGACCCGAGCCCCCGCGCTGGCGAGCCCGTAAGCAATCATCTGGCCGATGCCGCTGCCCGCGCCGGTGACAAAGGCCACGCGGTCCTGCAGGTTAAACAGCTGTTGGGCAAAATCTTTTGCGATCATAGTTATTACTCTCTAAAAAATATTCTTTAGCATGCCCGGTGTTGGCGTTCCCGGAGGCGGCGCGTTGCGCCTGTCCGGACTACGGGGCTTGTGCCGTCGGGTAGCCCGGACAGGTGCGCAGCACCGCCTCCGGGACATGATTTGTGTAGCCTGACCTGAAAAATGCCAGGCTGGCGGCATTACGACATAATCAAGCCGCCATCGATATTGATGGTCTGCCCGGTGAGGTAACGCGCGTCGTCGGAGGCGAGAAACGCCACCAGCCCGGCAACGTCTTCCGGTTTGCCGGCGCGCTTCATCGGAATGCCTTCGACCCACTCCGCCATCAGCTCGCCTTTACCGTAGCGCTTCTGCTCGGTGCTGAGGATTTCGCCCCAGACGCGGTCGTTGTAGTCCCACATCTCGCTTTCGATAATGCCCGGACAGAAGGCGTTAACCGTGATATTCCACGGCGCCAGCTCGTGCGCCAGGCTTTGGGTGATGCCGATCACGCCCATTTTGCTGGCGGCATAGTGCGGGGTGTAGATAAAGCCCTGACGACCCTGGCCGGAAGAGGTGTTGATCAGGCTGCCGTGGTTCTGCTTGACCATATATTTGGCGGCTTCGCGGCAGCACAGCCAGACGCCGGTGGTGTTAACGGCCAGCACTTTTTCAAAGTCGGCCTTCGGCATGCGATCGTAATAGTCGATGGTGATCACGCCTGCGTTCTGGATAGAGACGTCGATGGTGCCGAAACGCGCTGCCGCCTGCTCGTACAGCGACTGCACCTGCGCTTCGTCGGTCACATCAACCTGTAACGACAGGATGTCGGCCTGGTAGCGCTGGCGGAGGGTTTCCGCCGTTTCGTGGACGCGCTCGGCGTTAGAGACCATCACCAGATTCGCGCCGTCGCGCGCAAAGCGCTCGGCAATACCTGCACCAATTCCGCGGCAGGCGCCGGTGATAACAACCGTTTTGTTGTGGAAATTTCTTTGCATGTTTTTCATCCCTTATTGAAGCCGGACGGCAGAGCATCCGGCGGGGTAATAAAGACGTGATTAACTAGTGGCGCCTGCCGCAGCCAGCTTCTCCTCATGGCGGCGCATCAGAATGACTTTGTTCTGCAGTTTCTGCTGGAACTGGTCGACGACGACGGCGGTGACGATAACCACCCCCTTAATGACCATCTGCCAGAAATCGCTGACCCCCATCATCACCATGCCGTCGGCGAGGAAGACGATGACGAACGCGCCAATGATTGACCCGGTCACCCGGCCGCGACCGCCCGCCAGCGCGGTTCCGCCGAGCACGGTGGCGCCAATGGCGTCCATTTCGAACATATTGCCGGTCATCGGGTGCGCGGTTTGCAGCTGCGAGGCGACGATAAGGCCGACGAACGCTGAGCACAGGCCGGAGAAGGCGTAAACGAAGATTTTTGCCTTGACGATAGGCACGCCGGCCAGGCGTGCGGCGGATTCGTTACCGCCGATAGCGTAGATATAGCGGCCCAGCGGGGTTTTGGTGGTCAGCCAGTAGCCCAGCAGCAGGAAGCCGATCATCAGCCAGATTGGCAGATAGATGCCCAACAGCGTCCCGGATCCCAGGGTGGAGAAACCGGTGTTGCCCAGCGCTTCCATGCCGTTGAGGTTGGGGTAGGTACTGCCGTCGTTGAACAGCAGCGCCGAGCCTCTGGCGACATACATCATGCCCAGGGTGCAGATAAAGGGCGCGACGCCGAAGCGGGTGATGACCGCGCCGTTAACGAAGCCAACCAGCACACCGAAGAGCGCCACGCAGAGGATAACTTCCGGTACGTTGAAGAAGATAACGCTGCCGTTCCATAAGGGCAGGCCGTTGGTTAACAGCGCTCCGGCCACCATGCCGCAGATGCCGGCCACGGCGCCGACGGAGAGGTCGATACCGCCCGTCAGGATAACCAGCGTCATGCCGATGGCCAGCAGGCCGGTGATGGCCACGTGCTGGGTCATAATCAGCAGGTTAGATGTGGTCAGGAAATTCGGTACCATCACGCTGAAGAACGCGATAACCAGCAGCAGAGCGATGAACGTTCTGGCCTTCAGCAGGTACATATAAATCATATATTTCTGGTTCATGATGGGTTCCAGCCTGATTAATCTTGAGGTGTTGAAGCCGCGATTAATTTTTCGCGGGTCACCGCATGACGCGGTAAATCGGCGGTAATCCGACCGTCGGCCATGACCAGGATGCGATCCGCCAGCGCCATCACTTCATCCAGCTCCGATGAAGAGAACATCACTGCCAGACCCTGCTGGGCCATTTTGCCGATCAGATGATAAACGTCGGTTTTCGCGCCGACGTCGATACCGCGAGTGGGCTCATCGAGAAACACCACTTCCGGCTTCGTCATCAACGCCTTGCCGAGCACCACCTTTTGTTGGTTGCCGCCGCTGAGTGAGGTGACAGGCAGATCGGGGTCGCTCACCTTGATTGCCAGTTCGCGAATCATCTCTTTGACGCAGGCGATTTCTTTCTGCGGATTCAGCCATTTCCACGCCCGGCGAAATCCCTGCAGGCTGAAATCGGATAAGGTCATATTCGATTGAATCGACATCATCTGCACCACGCCTTCGCCCTGACGGTCTTCAGGCACCAGCGCCAGCCCTTTTTTCAGCCGCGCCTGGAACGGGGCCTTTTCGATATTTTCGCCGTTGAGATGGACGTTACCGCTCTGGCAGGGCATCAGGCCGACCAGGCCTTTAAACAGCTCCGTGCGTCCGGCGCCGAGCAGGCCGTAGATGCCGATCACTTCTCCCTTACTTAAGGTAAAGGTCACATCGTTGAGCTTATAGCCGCCGCTGGGGTGCAGCGCCGTCAGACCTTCAACGGCAAGGACCGCTTCGCCTTTCGGCGCCGGCCGGTAGTCGAAATGTTTTTTCTTATCGCCGACCATCTGTTCGATAATCCACGGAATACTGGCGTCGCTGACCTCGCGCTCGCTGATAAAGCGCCCGTCGCGGAAAATAGTGATGTGGTCGCCAATTTCCATCAGCTCTTCCAGACGGTGGGAAATATAGATAATGGTGACGCCGCGGCGTTTAAGCTGTTCGATCACGTTAAACAGGATTTTGACTTCCGACTGGCTGAGCGCGGAAGTGGGTTCATCCATAATTAATACCCGGGTGTCCTTAGAAAGCGCTCGCGCAATTTCCACCAGCTGCTGATGGCCAATGCCTAATTCACCAAGCTGGGTGTAGGGATCGACATTCAGCTCCAGTCTTTCCAGTAATGATTTGGCTAACTCATATTGATATTTTTCGTTAATCTTCCCTTTTTGAAAGAATTCGTTAGCCATAAAAATATTATCCATGACGTTCATATTCGGGAATAAATTTAATTCCTGAAAAATGATGCTGATTCCCTGCTTTTCAGCCTGGTGCGTCGAGCTAAGGGTCACCGGGGCGCCATCAAGAATGATTTGACCGGAAGAGGGTGTTTCAACGCCAGCAAGCATTTTCATCATGGTGGATTTACCCGCACCATTTTCACCGATCAGAACGTTTACTTTATTTCGATAGACCCGGTAATTCACGCTATCTAAGGCGACAACGCCCGGATAAACGCGAGATAATTCGCGAGTTTCGATAATAACTTCAGAGTCGACTGGTTGGGAATTGACGAGTTCTTGCCGCTGCATGTTATTGCCCTCCCAAACGAACAATTTTGGCTGGCGTAATATCAGGCATGGTCTGCGGAATATCCCAGGCCGAGAACACGCCGTACACCTGTACCGCTTCGCCGGTTTTCACCTGCGCCGTCTGGATCATCTTGACCGCATGTTCGTTAATCGCCCGGCTATATTCGCCAAACAGCACCTGATCGTTAAAGTCCTGATAGCTGGCGCCCTGATAGCCGTCGCGTAATAATGTGCCGCGCAGCGTTGGGCCAATTTGCACCACCACGTTGCCGCCGCTGATATCCTGAATCGTCATTTTTCCGCTGCGCGAAGCGGAATCAATTTTACTGATATTGCCTTCGACTTTGACGTAAAACACGCAGGGGTTTTCGTCCTGAGCGCGATAGCCTAAGGTTTTGCAGGCGCTATCGATATCTTTCGCCGCGCGCAGGGCGGTCATCAGCTCGGCAACGGGGCGGGCTTTAGCCACAACCTGGGGAACCAGCTGGTCTTGCCATGTCCGATCGATATCCGCCATATGCGGGTTGGGCGGAGATTTAAGATCGGCCAGCTCCTGCTGAGAGACGATACGACAGCCCCCGAGCGCAAGAATAACCAGCGTCAGCGAGATTTTTTTATACATAATACGCTCCTGTGCGCCCCGGACGGGGCGCAACAACCCGAAATCAGGATTTGATATTGAAGTCCTGCACTTTGTCTGCATTGTCCTGAGTAATCAGAATGCCGCGGAACATCACGCGCTGCTTGGCCGGTTTTTCACCTTTTTGCAGGTAGTTATCGAGGTCGGTCACCCCCTGAGCGGCGATGGCCTGCGCCTGAAGAATTACGGTGGCCTGCAGGGTGCCGGCTTTTACCGCGTCGCGCTCATCGTTGCTGCCATCGATACCGACCACCACCACATCGTTACGATTCGCGGCTTTCAGCGCGGCAATGGCGCCGAGGGCCACAGGACCGTTGCCGCAAATCACGCCTTTCACGTCGGGGTGCGCCTGCAGAATACTGTCCATAATGCGCTTGCCGTCGATTAACGTGCCTTTCGCGTCCTGCTTAGCGACGCTGACCATATCCGGGTACTGGTCAATCACCTGGTGGAAAGATTTAGAGCGGGTCACGCAGTTATTATCCGCAAGGTTACAGGTCAGTTCGGCATATTTGCCTTTCTCCGCCATTTTCTCGACAAATACGTTGGCGACTTCAGAACCGGCCTGGAAGTTATTATGGGTAATTTGCTCCAGCGCGATATCATCGACAGGAATTTCGCGGTTAATTAAAACCACCGGAATACCCGCTTTCTTCGCTTTTTCAATGGCGGCGACGCTGGCGGTGGAGTCGGCGTTATCCAGAATAATACCCTGAACTTTTTTACCGATGGCGGTATCGATCAGCTCATTCTGTTTTTTGACATCTTCACCATGCGACAAAATGGTGGTCTGGTAGCCCAGCTCTTTGGCTTTTTCGCTAGCGCCCTTGGCTTCAGAGGCGTAATAGGGGTTATCCAGCGAGTTAACCATGATCATGATGGTGCCTTTTTCTGCCGCCTGGGCAGCGAAAGAAAAGGCGGTCAGGGTAGCAGCGGTTAAAAGCGTTAAACGTAATTTCATGACAATTTTCTCTCTTGGTTGTTATTGTCGGGTACGGTGAAACAACGTAAGGCCTGTAAATCGAGTTTATGGGCCGGGGGTCTCCTTTTGTTGATGATTAAGAGCCTATCCATTAGGGCTATTTTACTGGCCATTTTGAACCAGGGCAGTGCTCAGAATCCTCACGTACTACGTGTACGCTCCGGTTCTTCCGCGCTGGCCGTGTTCAAACTGCCTGCGCCAATAACGCCTACTGGGATAGGCTCTAAGGTGCGTCACGCGTTCGATTCCCTGGTGGGCGTCAGGCGGACGTTGCCGGTTTCCATAATGTTCTGTTCACCGCATGGCGCCACTCCTGCCATCTTTTCTGCAGGCGCTGGTGGCGGGCCATATCGGGGATAAATTCGCTGTGTTCGGTTAAAAACGCGTTCAGGTCGGTCACCGATCCGGGATTCAGGGCTTTGCGCGCGAGCAGGGCCGCGCCAATCGCCGACAGCTCGGCAACGTCGCTGCGCATCACCGGACAGCCGAGCAGGTCAGCCTGATACTGCATTAGCCAGTCGTTCCTGGTTGGGCCGCCGTCGACCATCAGCGCCGTTAAGTGGAAGTCGTCCTGCTGGCGCATCGCCACCACGACATCGGCGATTTGATAGGTAATGGATTCCAGCGCGGCGCGAATCAGATGGGCGCGCTTGACGCCGCGGCTCAGGCCACAAATCACGCCGCGGGCGCTGTCATCCCACCACGGGGCGCCCAGGCCGGTTAACGCCGGCACAAAATAGACGCCCAGCGTGGAGTCCACGGAGGCGGGCAGGGTGTTGAGTTCATGCGCCAGTTCGGCATCGGAAAGTTCGCTCAGGCCGGTGCTGTCCGCCATCCACGCCACGGCATCGCCGGTATGCGGAATATTACCTTCGAGTCCGTAGGTGATGCTGTCGCCGTCGTGCCAGGCGATGGTGGTGGCCAGCGCGTCGATATCGCACTGTGCGGATTTTACCGGCGCCATCACCGATGACCCCGTACCGTAGGTGGCTTTCACGCAGCCGAGTTCGCCCAGCGCGTGGCCAAACAGCGCGGCGTGGGAATCCCCGACCATCGCCATCACCGGAATACCGTCAGGGATAGCGTTCAACCCCCGGGTATAGCCAAACAATCCGCTGGAGGGCTTGATCTCCGGCAGCGCGGCGCGCGGGATCTGGAACAGCGCCAGCATGTTGTCATCCCACTGGCCGGTTTGCAGGTTCAGCAGCTGGGTACGCGCGGCATTGGAGTAATCGCAGTAGAACGCATCGCCCTGGGTTAAGTTCCATAGCAGCCAGCTGTCGATAGTGCCGAGGCAGATTTCTCCGCGCTCAGCCAGCGCGCGCCCCTCAGGAAGGGATTCCAGCAGCCAGCGCATTTTCGAGGCCGAAAACAGAGGTGCAATCGGCAGGCCGGTCACGGCCTTGATTTGCTGCTCTTTATCGCTGTGGCGCAGTTCATCGCAAAACGCGGCGCTGCGGCTGCACTGCCAGGTGATCGCGGCGTTGATTGGCTTACCGCTCTGGCGATACCAGCCGATCGCGGTCTCGCGCTGGTTGCTGATGGCTAATGCCGCGACATTTTCTGCGCCAATGTGCGCTACCGCTTGCGCGATAACCGCTAGCGAAGCGTCAACCAGGACTTCTCCCGACTGCTCGACCCAGCCTTCACGCGGCGTCTGGATCGCCAGCGGCTGAGAGAATTTCACCACGACCTGGCCGCGGCTATCGAGTACGACGGCTTTGGCATTGGTGGTGCCTTCGTCCAGCGCAATGATGAACTCTTTACGTGTTGCCTGCATTAGGTAGTCTCCTGAGTCACACTTCGTCCTGGCGCGGAGGGGGAAGTCGGCATTCCTCTTTATCGCATTGCTTCTTAGCAGGCCATGATGTGACAATTCGTTTTCACTTTTTTAATCACTGAATATATATTCGATAGTGATTATTTATTTGTTACCTTAGCCAGAAACTTCCCGTCGGGCTACAGGAAAAGTTATCAATTGTGCTGGCAATCACACTTATCCGTTTGGTGAAGCTTCTGGATGTCGGGGGAAAAGAGCGCGGTTGGCTGGTTATATACGATTGAAATATAAAAATTTATTGGCGAAGCCTTTACGCCTGAAGGAAAGCGTAAAGGCTGTGGGAAAGTGTTTGAGTGAGGAAATTACCCGGCGATAAGCAGCCTGGCCGTTGGATAATCGGTGATCAGAACATCGATATAACCGCCTGAAAGCGCGCCTTTGATAGCCGCTACCTTCTCGCTGCCGCCGGCAAGGGCCACCACGTTAGGGCACTTCTTCACTTTCTCCAGCGCCATGCCGATCACAGGATCTTCATCATCGCGTAACACCGCCTTGCCGTTTTTATCGTAGTAGTGCAGGCAAATGTCACCCACGGCGCCGCGTTCCGCCAGCACCTGCAGCATATCTTCGTGATAGTAGTTACCGGACGTTTTGAGCAGCTGCGAAGGTTCAAGGATGCCAATCCCGACGATGGCGATATCGACTTCGTCGAAGCGCGCAATCACATCGGCGACATCTTTGCTGGCCACGAGGCGATTTTTCTCCTCCGTAGAACCTTCGATGCTCTGGGAAGGGAGCAGCCAGGCTTCACAGTTCAGACGCTGCGCCAGGGTCTGGGTCAGGATGGTCGCCTGCACGTTACCGTTAGGACCCACGCCGCCGAGCAGTTGAATCACGCCGTTGGCCTTCAGGTTTTGCGCGTGAACCTCATCAACCATTGCGCGGATAGTCGAACTCCACGACGAGACGCCAATCAGATCTTTCGGCCGCAATCGCGTTTCCAGATAGTGGGCCGCGGCGGATCCAATGGCGCGCTTGATGGTGTGATCGCTGGCGTCCTCTTCGGTATCCACGACGATGGCCTGTTTAATTCCGTAGCGATCCTCGAGGCCTTTTTCAAGATTGAGGAAAATATTCGATGGCTGAACAACGCTGATTTTGACCACGCCTTCTTTTTGGCAGCGGGCGATCGCTCGGGAGATAAATGACTGAGAAAGCGAGAGAAGTTGAGCGATATCGGACTGCTTTCGTCCTTCAAGATAGTAGAGCGTGGCAATCTTAACTAATAGCCGTTGTTCATCCTGCTTAGCCATATATTTCCCCGAAAATCATTTACGTGCAGCCATTATGTTAGAGCTCATTATCATACGCGAAAAGAAAAGACAGTTAAGTGTGATGGATATCTAACTTTCGCCAATCCTCAAAATCAGCTATGGACAAAAACAGAACAGTAGCCGCATAATTGAATAAAGAGTCGTTAGTGAATATATATTCATGGCGATTTCAGGTCAACTGAAAAGTGCCCGGGTGACGTCACGCCCGGTGGTAAGGAGGCAGAATGTTCCTGAGTATGATGCAGCGGCGTAAGCCTTACGATGCGTTGCCTGGGGATGTCTGGTTTTTTTAGTCCCTGACGGAATAAATATTCCAAGTTGAAAATAAATTCAGAGGTATTAAATGAATCCCTATAGCTATGATGTCCAGGCCCTTGAGCGTAAAGCCCGCGCCGTACGTCGCCATATCGTCAGATTGAACGCCAACAGCCCTGCGGGCGGGCACACCGGCGCCGACCTGTCGCAGGTTGAACTGCTCACCGCGCTCTATTTCCGTATTCTGAACGTCGCGCCGGAGCGTCTTGCTGACGACCAGCGCGATATCTACATCCAGTCGAAAGGCCATGCGGTGGGCTGCTACTACTGCGTGCTGGCCGAGGCGGGCTTCTTTCCGGTTGAGTGGCTGGAAACCTATCAGCATGCGAACTCCCATCTTCCGGGTCACCCGGTGCGCCAGAAAACGCCGGGGATTGAGCTTAACACCGGCGCGCTGGGCCACGGTTTGCCTGTTGCGGTGGGGCTGGCGCTGGCTGCGAAAAAAAGCAACAGCTCCCGCCGCATTTTTTTAATTACCGGCGATGGCGAGCTGGCGGAAGGCAGCAACTGGGAAGCGGCGCTAGCCGCGGCGCACTACGGCCTTGATAATCTGATCATTATTAATGACAAGAACAATCTCCAGCTGGCGGGTCCGACGCGCGAAATCATGAATACCGATCCGCTGGCCGACAAATGGAAGGCCTTCGGGATGACGGTCACCGAATGCCAGGGCAACGACATGGCATCGGTAGTGGCGACCCTGGAAGGGCTGAAGCAGGAAGGTAAACCGAACGTCGTTATCGCCAACACCACGAAAGGTGCCGGTATTTCCTTTATCCAGGGGCGCCCGGAGTGGCACCACCGGGTACCGAAAGGCGAAGAAATTGCACTGGCACTGGAGGAACTGAAAGATGAGTAATGCAGAACACCTGGCGAGCGTGATGGTTCAGGCCTTTATTGATGCGGTCGACCGCGGCGTCGATCTGGTGCCGGTGGTGGCTGACTCCACGTCAACGGCCAAAATCGCGCCGTTTATTAAACAGTTCCCCGGGCGTATGGTGAACGTGGGTATCGCCGAGCAGAGCATGGTCGGGACGGCGGCGGGTCTGGCGCTGGGGGGCAAAGTGGCGGTCACCTGTAACGCCGCGCCGTTCCTGATTTCCCGCGCCAATGAGCAGATTAAAGTCGACGTTTGCTATAACAACACCAACGTTAAGCTATTTGGCCTTAACGCCGGCGCCAGCTACGGCCCGCTGGCCAGCACCCATCACGCGATTGACGATCTGGCGGTGATGCGCGGCTTCGGTAATATCCAGATTTTCGCTCCGTCTTCGCCACGCGAATGTCGGCAGATTATCGATTACGCCATCGGCTATCAGGGGCCGGTCTATATTCGCCTCGACGGCAAGGCGCTGCCGGAGCTGCACGATGAAAGCTATCGCTTTGTGCCGGGAGCGGTCGTTACGCTGCGGGAAGGCGAGGATATCGCGCTGGTGGCCACCGGCTCGACGGTGCATGAAATCGTCGATGCCGCGCAGAGGCTGGCCGACGCGGGGATTCAGGCCAAAGTGGTGAGCGTGCCGTCCATTCGCCCTTGCGATACCGCCGCGCTGCTGGCGGCCCTGAAGCCGTGCAAAGCGGTAATAACGGTGGAGGAGCATAACGTCAACGGCGGATTGGGGAGCCTGGTGGCGGAAGTGCTGGCCGAAGCCGGCGCGGGAATCCCGCTCAAACGTCTGGGGATCCCGGATGGCGAGTATGCGGCGGCGGCGGACCGCGGCTGGCTGCGCAAACACCACGGCTTCGATGCCGCTTCCGTCGCCGAGCTGGCGCAGAAAATGCGCTGATTTTACGGCGCCGTAAACCGATAACCCGCGCGGTCTGCCGCGCGGGTTTTGTTTTTTACGCTGCGCAGAGCGTGATGACGTAGTCACCGGCCTTAATCCATTGCAGCCGATACTCCCCGGCGGAGAGCCGAAGAAGCAGATTTCCTTCCTTTATATACGTCACCTCAAAATCGCTGAAACCCACGCAGTTCTGTATTTCGGGCGGGCTGGCCTTAAATGCGCTCTCTTTTGCCGAAAACGCCAGCGTCAGCGCCAGCGCCGACGGCAGGCCGCTGGCGTCCAGCAGGCTTTTTTCCGCGCTATTGACGATGCTGCTTTCCAGCTCGGCCGCGAGGGCGGGAGACAGGATGCGTTCAATATCAACGCCGACCGGCCCGGCGGAGACAACCGCCAGCGCGCTGCGTTCGCAGTGGCTGATGCTGCCGTACCACGGCGCGGGCCACAGGGGCTGGCGTTGGTCGCCAATGGCAGGGATCTCTGTCTCACCGACCTCCCGCAGCGCGTAAACCGCGGCGATACGCCCCGCGAGGTGCTCGGTCTGCCGCTTGCGGGCGCAGTCGCTTAGCCGGGCATGATGAGGCAGCCAGAGGAGATCTTCAGGCCGAAAGGTCAATGGGTCGAAATCGACACGCTGCAGCGAGCGATCGGCAAGCTGAATAATAGAACGTTGGGTTTGCATAGGGGGGATGTTAACAGATTCTCCCCGCCGCCCTCTATGGCAAGAGGGCGGGGGGAACGGCCAGACAATCAGAAGTGGGTATTGACGCCCAGATACCAGGTTCTGCCAGATTCGTTATAGGTGTTGGCGCCCGCGCCAGCCATATAAGAAACATCGGTCAGGCTACCGGTGGTTTGCGCATTCCCCGCGCGCCAGTGGCGCTTGTCGAAGACGTTATCCACGCCGCCGGTCAGGCTGACGTTTTTGGTCACATCCCAGGTGGCGCTCAGGCCAACGATGCTGTATGGGCTGACTTCATCCGTTTCAGAACCCACCGCGGGCTCACCTTTGTAGTTATATTTCTTCGGCTGCTGCTTGCCGTACCAGGTGAAGGTCGACTGTACGGAAATATCCTGCTGAATCTGCCAGCTCAGAGTGGAGTTCAGGGTATATTCCGGAATAATCGACAGACGATCGCCGGTTTCCTTGTTTTTACTTTGCAGCATATAAGTGATGTTATTGGTCCAGTTCACCGTTTCGCTGACCGGCACGTTCAGGGTGCCTTCCAGACCTTCAACCACCGCTTTCGGCACGTTTTCCCACTGATAGATATCGGTATTGACGTTACCTTTCGAAGTGTGTGCAATCGGCGCGTAGCCGGCTTCGATTTTATCGCGGTAGTCGTTGCGGAACCAGGTCACCCCCGCCAGCCAGCCGTCGCGTTTAAACTCAAGGCCAATCTCTTTGTTGATGCTGGTTTCGGCTTTCAGGTCATCGTTACCCATCATGTAGCAACCGGTACCGGTGCCGCTGGCGTAGCAGCCCTGGCCTTTGCTATAGAGAATATAGTTCGGGTTGGTTTGGTACAGGCTCGGCGCTTTATAGGCGCGGGCGATGCCCATTTTCAACGTGAAGTCATCCCACAGACCCTGAGACAGGTTGAGCGACGGGCTCCAGTTGTTGCCGACGATCGTGTGATGATCGAAACGCAGCGCCGGCGTCAGCATGGTGGTGTCGGTCAGCTCCACGTTGTCTTCGGCAAACAGGGAGAAGATCTCGGCCTTCGAGTATGGGCTACGGCCGGTGCTGTCATAGCCGTCGATATCGCCGCCCATAAAGGTCTGGGTATTTGACGCCAAATCCTTCATCCGCTGCTGATTCCACTCGGAGCCCAGCGTCAGGTTCTGGTTAAACACCAGATCCAGCGGGATGTTAACTTCGCTGTGCAGCATCACGTCGGCCAGGTCGATATCGCTGAACTGGTTGCTGTTGAAGATACCTTCCGTACCGCCCGCCAGACCTTCGCCTTTACGCGAGTTGCGGGTACGTTCGTACTGGGCCCAGTTGCTGGTGGTCACGCCGTTATCCCAGCCGCCGTTCCAGGTGACGGAGTAAGTCTGGCGATAGAGGCGGTTCGTCTCTTTCCCGTAGTTCTCTTTTACCAGATCGTTGGTATTGGTGTTCTGCGTATCGCCCGCGTAGAGGTTGCCCTGACGGCTGTAGCCGGATTCAAACTCCAGCGACTGCATCGGGGCGAAATCCCAGCGCACGACGCCGTTAATGTTCTTATTTTTAACCCCTTCACGCCCGGCAGGCATGGTATTAGCGTACGCGCCGGTACGCTCTGACTGATGCCCGTCGTTGATATCCCAGGCATCGGCCTGCGTTTTATCGAGGTTGCCCAGCAGGCGGAAGCTGAAATCGCCGCCCAGCGGGCCGCTGAGGCTAAAGTTGGTGCGTTTGGTCGAGCCTTCTTCTTTATGCTCCGGGGCGTTCATGTAGGTGTTCCATGAACCATGCCATTCGCCGTCGCTTTTCTTGGTAATGATATTGACCACGCCGCCCGCCGCGCCGTTGCCATAGCGCGCGGCCGCCGGGCCGCGAATGACTTCAATACGTTCGATCAGCTCCGGCGGTACCCATGAAGTATCGCCGCGGGTATCGCGCTCGCCGCGCCAGCCCAGACGCACGGAGTTGCGGCTGGTCACGGGCTTGCCGTCAATCAGGATCAGGGTGTTTTCCGGGCCCATGCCGCGAATATCAATCTGGCGATTGTTGCCGCGCTGGCCGCTGGTGGAGTTGCCGGTCAGGTTAACGCCGGGCATGGTACGGATAATTTCCGACACGTCGCGCGCTGGCGGGCGTTTACGAATTTCATCTGCGGTAATGGTTGAAACGCCGGGCGCCTGCAGGTTCTGCTCGGCGGCGGTGACGACCATGGTTTCATCAGCGGTTGCGGTTTTGCTATCGGAGGCGGTTTCCGCCGCGCTCAGCGGAAACGCAGCCCCGTAGATTCCCAGATTGACCAGCAAGGCCAGGGATTTGATCCTGTTATTCATTGTAATTCCTGCTTTTTGTCGCCACCTTCTCCAAAAGACCCTTCCCAGCGGGAGGAGAGGCGGTATCAATGTTGCCAGTCGAGGGCAAAGGGCGCTCCGTCGCGGACTAAATGAGCTCTCTCTGACATGTTTATTTTTAAAAGACGCGCTTCCCACAGCGCGCTAATACGCTATTGCAAATGAAAATAGTTATCAATAATATTATCAATAAATATTGCGTTTATTAATGCGTTTGTTGATAAATGTCACGATAAACATAGGGTTGAAAAGGAATGCATAAGACAGGATGCGACGACTGGTGGCGCAATATCTCCGGTCCGCAAATAGAGGCCGTGGACGACGCGTATCGGGTAACCTTCTGGTGGCGCGATCCGGCGGGCAACGAAACGTCTTCGGCAACCCGGCGGGTATGGATTTATATCACCGGCGTGACTGACCATCATAAAAACGCCGTACCGCAAACCCTGCGGCGCATTCCCGGTACCGATGCCTGGTGCTGGCAAACCACGCTTTCTCCGACCTGGCGCGGCAGCTATTGCTTTATCCCTTCCGCCCGCGACGACGACTTTTCCCCCCAGCTTTTTAACGGTGACGGCCCGGACCGCGCGCTGCTGCGCGAAGGCTGGCGCAGGCTGCTGCCGCAGGCGATTGCCGACCCGCTCAATCCGCAAAGCTGGAAGGGCGGGCGCGGCCACGCGGTCTCCGCGCTGGAGCTGCCGCACGCCCCCGAACAGCCCGGCTGGGCCCTGCGCGATGAATCTTACCCGCCTCCGCTCTGCATCGAATGGCAGAGCCAGCGCCTCGGCAACCGCCGACGGATATGGGTTTACGCCACCGGCGACGCGCAGCCGCAGGCGCGCCCGCTGGCGATCCTGCTGGATGGCCAGTTCTGGGCCGAAAGCATGCCGGTATGGGCGCCGCTGGCGGGCTTAACCCGCGAAAAACGGCTCCCGCCGGCGGTTTATCTGCTGATTGACGCGATTGATAATCCGCACCGGGCCGCGGAGCTTCCCTGCAATGAGGCGTTCTGGCTGGCGGTTCAGGAAGAACTGCTGCCAATGGTTCACCGGCTGGCGCCTTTCAGCGATCGCGCCGATCGCTCGGTGGTGGCGGGTCAGAGCTTTGGCGGCCTGGCCTCGATGTTCGCCGCGCTCTACTGGCCCCAGCGCTTTGGCTGCGTGCTCAGCCAGTCCGGCTCTTACTGGTGGCCGCATCGCGGCGGCGCGCAGACGGGTCTGCTGATTGACCGCCTGAGCCGCGGCGAATTACATCCGCAAGGGCTACGTATCTGGCTGGAAGCCGGTATTCGCGAGCCGATCATTTTTCGCGCCAACCAGGCGCTGCTCGCGCATCTGGAGCAGCAGACGATTTTCTGGCGTCAGGTTGACGGCGGGCATGATGCGCTGTGCTGGCGCGGCGGGCTGACCGCCGGGCTTATCCAGCTGTGGCAGCCTTTATGCCGTGATGAGTAACAACGCGCGCTTTACGAGGAATTAGACATGCAATTCAGTAACCCCTTCGACAATCCGCAAGGGCAGTTTTACATCCTGCGCAATGGCCAGCAGCAGTTCAGCCTGTGGCCGCACTCCTGCGCGCTGCCGGAAGGCTGGTCGGTGGAGTGCCCGCCGCAGTCGTTAGCGGCGTGCAATGCCTGGCTGGCGGCAAACTGGTCAACGCTGACCCCCGCGCACCATGCATCCTGAGGAGCTCACGATGACCACACGTTTACCGCTGGTTGCGGCGCAGCCGGGGATCTGGATGGCGGAGCGCCTCTCGACGCTGCCCGGCGCCTGGAGCGTCGCCCACTATGTTGAACTGCGCGGTGATATCGACCCGATACTGCTCGGCCGGGCCATTGTCACCGGGCTGTCGCAGGCCGACACCCTCAGCATGCGTTTTTGCGAAGATAACGGCGAAGCCTGGCAGTGGGTCGATGAACATCGCGCGTTTGCCGAACCGGACTGTCGGGATCTGCTTGCCGCGAGCGACCCGCACGCGGCCGCGCTGGCGCTGATGCAGGCCGACCTCGGACAAAACCTGCGGGTGGACGGCGGCAATCCGCTGGTCTGCCATCAGCTGCTGCGGGTGGGTGATAACCGCTGGTACTGGTATCAGCGTTACCACCATTTGCTGGTCGATGGCTTCAGCTTCCCGGCGATTACCCGCCAGATCGCCGCGATCTACCGCGCCTGGCAGCGCGGCGAAGCGACGCCTGATTCCCCGTTTACGCCGTTTGCCGAGGTGGTGGAAGAGTATCAGCGCTACTACGGCAGCGACGCCTGGCAGCGCGACAAACAGTTCTGGCAGGCGCAGCGTCAGGCGCTGCCGGCACCGGCCTCGCTGTCGGACGCGCCGCTGGCGGGAAGGGCGACCAGCAGCGATATCTGGCGCATGAAGCTGGAGGTGGATGCCGGGGTCTTTAGCCGGCTGGCGGCAGGCGCGCCGCAGTGCCAGCGCGCCGATCTGGCGCTGGCGCTGACCGCCCTGTGGCTGGGACGGCTGTGCAGCCGAACGGACTACGCCGCGGGCTTTATTTTTATGCGCCGCATGGGCTCTGCGGCGCTCACCGCTACCGGCCCGGTGCTCAACGTTCTGCCGCTGGCGGTCACTATTGACGCCGGGGAAACGCTGCCGGAGCTGGCCACGCGTCTTGCCGGGCAGCTGAAGAAAATGCGCCGCCATCAGCGCTATGACGCCGAACAGATTGTGCGCGACAGCGGCAGAGCGGCGGGCGATGAACCGCTGTTTGGCCCGGTGCTCAATATTAAAGTCTTCGACTATCAGCTGGATATCGACGGCGTGGAGGCTATTACCCACACTCTGGCCACCGGCCCGGTCAATGACCTGGAGCTGGCGCTCTTCCCGGATGAAGCTGGCGGTCTGTCGCTGGAGGTGCTGGCGAATAAGCAGCGATACGAGGAACGGACGCTGCGTAACCATATCTCCCGACTCTCCGCGCTGCTGGCCCAGTTTGCCGATAATCCGACCCTGCGCTGCGGCGAGGCGAATATGCTGTCGGCGGCGGAAACGGAACAGCTGCGGCAGGTCAACGCGACCGCCGTCGACCTGCCGCTCACCACCCTGAGCTCGCTGGTAGCGGAGCAGGCGGCGAAAACCCCGAATGCCCCTGCGCTGGCGGACGGCCGCTGGCAGTTTAGCTACCGCGAGATGCGCCAGCAGGTGGTGGCGCTGGCTGAACAGCTTCGCGCGCGGGGCGTCAAGCCGGGCGATAGCGTCGCGGTCGCGCTGCCGCGTTCGGTATTCCTGACGCTGGCGCTGCACGGTATTGTTGAGGCCGGCGCCGCGTGGCTGCCGCTGGATACCGGCTATCCCGACGATCGTCTGCGGATGATGATGGAAGACGCCCGGCCGTCGCTGCTGATTACTTCTGAAGATCAGCGGGCGCGCTTTAGCGATATTCCCGGACTGGAAAGCCTGTGCTACCAGCAGCCGCTGGCGGCGGCGGATGCCGCGCCGCTGGCGCTCTCACGGCCGGAGCATACTGCCTATATCATCTTTACCTCCGGCTCTACCGGGCGACCGAAAGGGGTGATGGTCGGGCAAACCGCCATCGTCAACCGCCTGCTGTGGATGCAGGACCACTATCCGCTCTGCGCTGACGACGTCGTGGCGCAGAAAACGCCGTGCAGCTTTGATGTGTCGGTCTGGGAGTTCTGGTGGCCATTTATCGCCGGCGCGCGGCTGGTGATGGCCGAGCCGGAAGCCCATCGCGATCCGCTGGCGATGCAGCGGTTCTTTGCCCGCTATGGCGTCACCACTACCCACTTTGTGCCGTCGATGCTGGCGGCGTTCGTCGCCTCGCTGGAGGCGGAGAACGTCGGCGCCTGCCAAACCCTGCGCCGGGTATTTTGCAGCGGCGAAGCGCTGCCGACGGCGCTGTGTCGGGAATGGGAGCAGCTGACCGGCGCGCCGCTGCATAACCTGTATGGCCCGACGGAAGCGGCGGTGGACGTTAGCTGGTATCCGGCCTGTGGGCCCGAACTGGCGGCGGTAAGCGGCACCAGCGTGCCGATTGGCTGGCCGGTGTGGAATACCGGGCTGCGTATTCTTGATGCCGCCATGCGCCCGGTGCCGCCGGGCGTGGCGGGGGATCTCTACCTGACCGGCATTCAGCTGGCGCAGGGCTATCTGGGGCGCCCCGATTTAACCGCCAGCCGCTTTATTGCCGACCCTTACGCGCCGGGCGAGCGCATGTACCGCACCGGGGACGTTGCCCGCTGGCTGGATAACGGCGCCGTCGAGTATCTCGGGCGCAGCGACGACCAGCTAAAAATTCGCGGCCAGCGGATTGAGCTGGGCGAGATTGACCGCGCGATGTCCGCGCTGCCGGACGTTGCGCAGGCGGTGGCTCACGCCTGCGTCTTCAATCAGGCGGCGGCAACCGGCGGCGATGCCCGTCAGCTGGTGGGCTACCTGGTTTCTGACTCCGGCCTGCCGCTGGACGCCGTCGCGCTCAAAGCGCGGCTTGGCGAACAGCTGCCGCCGCATATGGTGCCGGTGGTGCTGATACAGCTGCCGGCGCTGCCGCTGAGCGCTAACGGCAAGCTGGATCGTAAAGCGCTGCCGTTACCCACGTTGAGCAGTGAGCGCAGTGGCCGTCCGCCGGAGCCTGGCGTGGAAACCACCGTCGCCACGGCCTTTAGCCAGCTGCTCGGCTGCGAGGTGAACGATATCGACGCCGATTTCTTCGCCCTCGGCGGCCATTCGCTGCTGGCGATGCGCCTGGCGGCGACGCTCGGCCGCGAGCTGGAGCGGCAGGTGACGCCGGGGCAGGTGATGGTCGCGTCTACCGTCGGCAAGCTGAGCGCGCTGCTGGCATCGGACCTCAGCGATGAGCAGGCGCAACGGCTGGGCTTCGACGCTCTCCTGCCGCTGCGCGAGAGCGACGGCCCGACGCTATTTTGCTTCCATCCTGCTTCCGGTTTTGCCTGGCAGTTCAGCGTGCTGGCGCGTTATTTAAGCCCGCGCTGGTCGATCGTCGGCATTCAGTCGCCGCGACCGCAGGGACCGATGGCCACGGCGGCGGATCTGGATGCGGTGTGTGAACATCATCTCCACACTCTGCTGACGCAGCAGCCTCACGGCCCCTATTATCTGCTGGGCTATTCGCTCGGCGGTACCCTGGCGCAGGGGATTGCCGCCCGGTTACGCCAGCGCGGCGAAGCGGTGGCCTTCCTCGGGCTGCTCGATACCTGGCCGCCGGAGACGCAGAACTGGGCGGAGAAAGAGGCGAACGGTCTGGATCCTGAGGTGCTGGCGGAGATTGCCCGTGAACGCGAGGCGTTTCTGGCCGCCCGGCAGGGGCAGGCTTCCGGCGAGCTGTTCAGCGTTATCGAAGGCAACTATGCCGATGCGGTGCGCCTGCTGACCACCGCGCATAGCGCGAAGTTTGACGGTAAGGCGACGCTGTTCGTGGCGGAGAAAACCCGTCAGCCGGGGATGGACCCGCAGGTGGTGTGGGGGCCGTGGGTCGGCGAGCTGGAGGTATTCAGCCAGGATTGCGCCCACGTGGATATTATCTCTCCGCAGGCCTTTGAAGCGATCGGCCCGGTGCTCAGGGAGATATTAGGTTAGGGGCAGATGAACTCCCGGGTTGCGGCTAACGCCTTACCCGGGCTACCGTTTGCGCCAGAGTGGGTAGCCCGGCTAAGCGCAGCGCGAGCCGGGAAGAGCTACTTGCGACCCAGCGGCACCACCAGCGGCGTATGCGCCACCGGATCGTCAATGATCGTACAGCGCAGGCCGTAAATTTCCTCGATCAGCGCCGCGTTGACAATCTCCTTCGGCGCGCCCTCGGCGACGATTTTGCCGTCGCGCAGGGCGATCAAATGGGTCGCGTAGCGGCAGGCCTGGTTCAGATCGTGCAGCACCGCCGCCAGGGTATAGCCCTTCTCCTGATTCAGCTCGCTTAGCAGCTCAAGCAGGTCGATCTGATGGCTGATATCCAGCCAGGTGGTGGGCTCATCGAGCAGCATAATCGCCGTCTCCTGGGCCAGCACCATGGCGATCCACGCCCGCTGGCGCTGGCCGCCGGAGAGCGTATCGACGCTTTGCAGCGCCAGGTCGGTAATGCCGGTGGCCTTCATCGCCCTGCTGACTGCCTCTTCATCCTCTTTGCGCCAGCGGGTAAACAGCGGCTGGTGCGGATAGCGCCCGCGGGCCACCAGCTCCTGAACCGTAATATCTCCCGGCGTAGTGGCGTTCTGCGCCAGCAGGCCGATCCGCTTCGCCACCTCTTTACTGGCGTAACGCTGGATCTGCTCGCCGTCGAGATACACATGACCGGATGTCGGGGTCATCAGGCGGCTCAGGGTACGCAGCAGCGTCGATTTACCGCAGCCGTTAGGGCCAATAATGGCGGTGAAGTGGCCGTCGGGAATGGTGACGCTCAGCGATTCGGCGATGGTTTTTTTGCCGTACGCCAGGGTCAGCTGGTCGCCGCGCAAACGGGAGGTTACAGCGGTCATTTTTTGCGGGACTCCTGAATTAACAACCCGATAAGGTAGATGCCGCCAAGGCTGACGGTCACCACGCCCACCGGTAACTGATAGGGCATAAACAGACGCTGCGCGCAGTAGTCAGACAGCGCCAGCAGCAGGGCGCCGCACAGCGCCGCCTGGGCCAGCCCCCAGCGCGCGGTGCCGCTGAGGCGGCGCGCGATATGCGGCGCCACCAGGGCGATAAACGAAATCGGCCCGGCGAGCGCGGTAGCGGCGGCGGTCAGCACCACCCCGACCAGCATCAGCAGCAGCCGCGAGCGCTCAACCCGCACGCCCAGGGCGCAGGCGGTATCGTCACCCATCTCCAGCAGCCGCATGCGCCGCGCCAGCAGCGCCCCGCAGACCAGCATTAGCAGAATCAGCGGCGCCGAGGGCCAGGTTTTTCCCCAGGTCAAACCGTTAAGCGAACCGGCATACCACAGCCCGGCGGAGAGGGCGGTTTCCAGCGAAGCGCGCAGCAGCAGCCAGGTATTGAATGCCACCAGCATAGCGCGCACGCCGATGCCGATAATAATCAGGCGAAAGGTTTCAATCCCGTTGCGCCACGCCAGCAGCCAGACCGCCAGCGCGGTAAGGATCCCGCCAGCCATGGCCGCCATGGCGATGGCCGCCAGGTTCTGGCCAAACATCACCATCGCTACCAGCACGCCGCTCCAGGCTCCGGTGTTAAACCCCATCACGTCCGGGCTCCCCAGCGGGTTGCGGGTCAGCGACTGGAAAATCGCGCCGCTGACGCCGAGGGCGGCGCCAATCAGCAGCGCCATCAGCACGCGGGGCAGGCGCCACTCGGTCACCACCATGGCGACGTTGCGCGGCGCATCGCCGAGCAGCGCCGAGATAACCTGCTCAACGCTCAATGGCACCAGGCCGGTGCCCAGCCCCCACAGGGAGACCAGCGCGCTGGCGACCAGCAGCAGCAGGCAGCTAAAAATCAGGCGACGAGAAGGCGCAATCACATGCCACCTCCGCGCGGCTGGCGGCGTACCAGCCAGATCAGCACCGGCGCGCCGATAAAGGCGCTGACCACCGAAACCCGCAGTTCGCCGGGCACCAGCAGGCGCCCCAGCACGTCGGCAAACAGCAGCAGGGCAGGGGTCGCCAGCAGGGTCACCGGCAGCGACCAGCGATGATCCGCGCCCACCAGCCAGCGGGCCATATGCGGCATCATCAGGCCGATAAAGGCGATGGGCCCGACCACCGCCGTGGCGCTGCCGCACAGGACGGTAATCGCCAGCAGACCAATAAGCTGAGTACGCGCGACCCGGCTGCCGAGCGCGGTGGCCGTATCGTTGCCGAGGCTCAGGCTGTTTAAGGCCCGGCTCAGCAGCAGCGTCACCAGGCCGGCAATGAGTACCGGGATCAGCACGATTTTCAGTGTTTGCAGGGTGCGCACATCCAGCGAGCCCGCCTGCCAGAAGCGCAGCTGGTCGTAGACGTCAGGGTTAAGCAGGGCGATACCGCTGGAAAGCCCTTCCAGCACCGCCGCCAGGGCGACCCCCGCGAGGGTCAGGCGAACCGGGCTCAGCTGGCCGCCGCCCTGGCTGCCGGTAAAGGCTACCAGCAGCGAGGCGCCGAACGCGCCGCAAAAGGCCATCAGCAGCTGCTCCTGCGGCGAGGAGAGACCAAACAGCGCCGCGCCCAGCACGATAGCGAAGCTGGCGCCGGAGTTGACGCCGAGGATCCCCGGGTCCGCCAGCGGGTTGCGGGTCAGCGTTTGCATCAGCGCCCCGGCCAGACCCAGCGCGGCGCCGGCCAGCAGCCCGGCGAGGGTTCGCGGCAGTCGTGCATCAAGGACGATGGTGCAATCGGCGCTCTGGCAGGTGCCGGTGAAGGCATCAATGACGACGCTAAACGGCAGGGGTTTGGCGCCGACCAGCAGGCTGAGCGCAACGGCGATGATTAAAACGATTAAAAGACCCGGCACGGCAAAGGCGCGCGCCGCGGTCGTGGAAGACGACATGGCTTACATCCCTGACATGATAATGATAGTAATTATCGTTATCGATTCTATCCGGTTATGTTAGCATGTGCACCCATAAAAATGGTATGGAAAATAATAACAAGGCGCTGTCATGAACCGACAATCCTGGCTGCTGAATCTCAGTTTGCTGAAAACCCACCCGGCCTTTCGCGCCGTCTTTATCGCCCGCTTTATCTCGATCCTGTCGCTTGGCCTGCTGGGCGTGGCGATCCCGGTACAAATCCAGCTGATGACCCATTCCACCTGGCAAGTGGGGCTGTCGGTGACCTTAACCGGCGGGTCGATGTTTGTCGGTCTGATGATCGGCGGCGTGCTTGCCGACCGCTATGAGCGTAAACGTCTGATCCTGCTGGCGCGCGGCACCTGCGGGATTGGCTTCGTCGGCCTGTGTCTCAACGCCATGCTGCCGGAGCCGTCGCTCATCGCCATCTATCTGTTGGGCATCTGGGACGGCCTGTTTGCCTCAATCGGCGTGACCGCGCTGCTGGCGGCGACTCCGGCGCTGGTTGGCCGGGAAAACCTGATGCAGGCCGGGGCGATCACCATGCTGACGGTGCGGCTGGGATCGGTGATTTCGCCGATGATCGGCGGCCTGCTGCTGGCAACCGGCGGCGTGGCCTGGAACTACGGTCTGGCGGCGGCAGGTACCTTTATTACGACGCTGACGCTGCTGCGTTTGCCGCGGCTGGCGCCGCCGCCGCAGCCGCGCGAGCATCCGCTAAAATCGCTGTACGCGGGACTGAAGTTTCTGTTTAACAGCCCGCTTATCGGCGGCATTGCGCTGCTTGGCGGCCTGCTGACCATGGCCAGCGCGGTGCGCGTGCTCTATCCGGCGCTGGCCGGGAGCTGGCAGATGTCGACGTCGCAGATTGGCCTGCTGTACGCCGCGATCCCTCTGGGCGCGGCGTTCGGGGCGTTGACCAGCGGACAGCTGGCGCAGACGGCGAGGCCCGGCGTGCTGATGCTGGCGACCACCGTTGGCTCTTTTGTGGCGATTGCGCTGTTCAGCCTGATGCCGGTGTGGGCGCTGGGCGCCCTGTGCCTGGCGCTGTTTGGCTGGCTGAGCGCGATAAGCTCGCTGCTGCAATATACGCTGATTCAGACGCAAACCCCGGAAAATATGCTTGGGCGTATCAACGGACTGTGGACCGCGCAGAACGTGACCGGCGATGCGATAGGCGCGGCGCTGCTCGGCGGCCTGGGCGCGATTCTGACGCCGGCCGCTTCGGCGAGCGCCAGCGGCTGGGCGCTGGTCATTGTGGGCGTGGTGCTGGTGGGGCTGCTACGCGAGCTGCGCCGCTTTCAGCGCCCGGAGACGGCGAGCGAAAATTAATTGAGCCGGGTTTTCCCGGAGGCGGCGCGCTGCGCCTGTCCGGGCTACCGGCCCGCAGACGGCGGTGGACTCCAGGCCCGGGTAAGCGCAGCGCAACCCGGGAAGAAGCCGCACCGATGTATTTATCCCGGCGCATTCCCGGAGGCGGCGCGCTGCGCCTGTCCTGGCTACCGGCCCGCAGACGGCGGTGGACTCGTAGCCCGGGTAAGCGCAGCGCAACCCGGGAAGAAGCCGCACCGATGTATTTATCCCG